>Ga0210410_10000039_pt1 | contig 225113 bp, 199 predicted proteins | sample IncBWC4MmetaG_FD_161058 | JGI IMG/M metagenome (GOLD analysis project Ga0210410, IMG submission 161058) | Forest soil microbial communities from Barre Woods Harvard Forest LTER site, Petersham, Massachusetts, United States - Inc-BW-C-4-M | ecosystem: Environmental > Terrestrial > Soil >... | reverse complement strand
TCTGCCTCCTGTGCCCGCGTGCTCGCAGTCATGCTCAGCAAACTCACGAGCGCAAGCGCTCCCACTGCAATTCTGGCTGCAATCTTTTCGATCTTTGCAAATCGCATCATGCTCATTTTCGTTTCCTTCCTGCCGAAGATGTGTCCGCAACTGCGCAAGGCTCGAAGCCTAGCTTGCTCATGGCTGGCGATCCCACGGTTCAGACCATGTGGACGCGCCGATGCCGCTGCCGTGTGGTTCAGCACGTGGTGAAGTCAAAATACATCGCCCCGCGGACTCTACTGCTGCTGAGACTCGCCGTGCAACCGAAGGTCCAAACTCAAAGCCTGTCATTTGCAGTGACTTAGGGCGGCGTTGATCTGCCAGAATTATGAATTTCTGGATGACTCTTTGGAGAATAGTGTGTACACGCCAGTTTTTACATCTCTGGGTAATCGTCTGCCAACGACTTCCAGATTCCGGCGTGGTTCTGTACGCCAGTCGTAGCCTTGCCGCCAAATGAAGAGCTTCTGCCTGAAGTTCGGGGCATTCGGAGCAATGCCACGGCACAATAATGTCCGACCATGCGCCACTCAAACTCCGGCAAAGTCCTGGTAAGTCGCCCAACCGGACAGGTTCCGTACCAGGACTGCATACGTAAGATTCCGCCGATTCGACTACTCAAACGGCCGTCCAAAATACGTCAGCCGGGTTCCCCACGTTTGCGGTTTTGATTCTGCATACGTGAGAAATTGCTCTCCTGCTCTCGGTTTTCATCCCGGATCTTCAAGTCGCAGAGGGATCGTCCACTTTCTACTTTTCTAGTTTCTGATTTCTAGTTTGCCACTGCTATCCCGCTGCAGCCAAAGTACTTACAAGTAATTATTGACAAACGGTACTGATCTGCTATAATGGTTTCGTTGCGCTGGCCAGTTTTTTCCCAGCGCTTAGGCAAATGGCCTCGCGCCACGCAGTCCTTCTAACTCCTTTAGAATCTTCCCACGCCCAGCTGTTACCTTCTCGTCATCGAATCAACCGAGTACACCCATCTTTTTGCAAAAAAACAACCTTTTTATTTTCATGCGCTTGCAGGATGCCATTCCCGCAACTCCTTTCTTTTGATAATGATCCATTCATGGGGGGTACCCCCCTCTTTCTATCTTGGGCTTCCCCAATGTCCCAACGTTCAAGCGTGTTACGTTCTCTCCGATCCCCCGTGTCCCGAATTGGACAGACGACTACACCCTTCCTCGTATATACCGTCTCTGTGCTATTCTCCCCTCTCTGCGTTCGGGGAATCGCCCATTCCTCTCGCGTTGGAGGTCCTAAATGAATAAAACTCTAAAGATCGTTCTCATCGTTGTGGGTGTGCTGATCGTGCTGGTGCTGGTCGTGCCGTTCCTGATTCCCGTGAATCAATTCCGCCCCACCATCGAAGAAAAAGCTTCCGCCGCCCTGGGCCGCCAGGTACAACTCGGAAATCTGAGCCTCTCGCTCATCAGCGGTTCGCTATCCGCTGACAATATCTCCATCGGCGACGACCCCAAGTTCAGCTCTTCGCCCTTCCTCACGGCCAAGTCGCTCAAAGTTGGCGTCGAAATCCTGCCGCTGATTTTCTCGAAGACCCTCAACGTTACCGGCGTTACCATTTCCAGCCCGCAAGTGACCCTCCTTCACAATCCCGCCGGCGTGTGGAACTATTCTTCGCTCGGCCCCGCTGCGAAATCCCAGCCCGGCCAAAAGCCCGCCGCAACTTCCACGCCGTCGACGACTTCCTCAGCCGATCTCACCATCAAAAAGCTCCAGCTCACAGACGGCAGCATCATCATCGGCTCCACGAATTCGCAGAAGCGCAGCACCTACGACCACGTCAATGTGACCGCCTCCAACGTCGCCATCACCTCGCAATTTCCCGTTACCGTCACCGCCGATCTTCCTGCCGGCGGCAAGTTCAAGCTCGACGGCCTTGTCGGCCCTATCGATCAAGCCGACACCTCGCTGACTCCCGTCACCGCCAAGCTGAATGTCACCTCTTTGGATCTTGCCTCTACGGGTTTCCTCGACCCCTCCATGGGCCTTGGTGGCCTAGTTGATCTTGACGGCACGCTGGAATCAAAAGGCGGCCAAGCCGAAATCAAGGGCAACACCAAACTCTCCAAAGTCTTGCTCATCGCCGGCGGCTCGCCCGCTGGCGTTCCTCTCACCGTGGATTTCGATACCATCTACAATCTTCGCAAGAACTCCGGCGTCCTCAATCCTTCAACTCTCAAGATCGGCAGCGCCGCCGCGCACCTCAACGGTACGTACGAATCCGCCGGCGAAGCCACTGTCGTCAACATCAAGCTCGACGCCAAGGACATGCCTGCAAAAGATCTCGAAGCGTTTCTCCCCGCGCTCGGCATCCATCTTCCCAAGGGCGCTTCGCTTCAGGCCGGCACTCTCAGTACGGATCTCAATATCACCGGGCCGACCAATAAACTCGTCACCACCGGAAACGTCGGTCTTTTCAACGGCGTTCTCGCGGGTTTTGATCTCGGTTCAAAAATGTCCGCGGTGGCTTCGATGGCGGGCATCAAGTCGGGCAAAGATCTCAACATCGAAAAAATGACCACCAATCTCCGCATGGCGACTGATGGTCTCAAAGCCGACAATTTCATCGCCGTTCTTCCCACCATTGGAGATCTCACCGGTGCGGGGACCGTGGACGCGAAGAACACCCTCGATTTCAAAATGCTCGCCACCCTCACGCACGGGGCGACCGGCGCGGCGGGCTCAGCCGCCACCGGAGCAAGTAGCGCGGCGGGCGCTCTCGGCGGTCTCTTCGGCCAGGTCAGCGGCGGCGCTGGCGGTGCCGGCGGCTGCGGCAGCAGCGGCGGTGGGATGAAAGTTCCTTTCCAGATTCAGGGCACCACGTCCGATCCCAAATTTATTCCTGACGTCGGCGGCCTCGCCAAAGATCTTTTCAAGTCCGAACTCGGATGCCTCGGCGGCAAATCTTCTTCCACCGCCAACAAAAATCAACCGGCCGGCAACAACCCCGTCGACGCTATCGGCGGCCTCTTCAAGAAAAAGAAACCGCAATAGCCTGAAGAACGATGGTTGCGGTTCTGATTCGTGAAATAAAATTCCTCGTTGCCGCTTGACTCAACGGAAACTTCACAATAGCCTCATGCGTCTACTCTTACAGTCGCTGTGGGGGAAGTCCGCTCAAATTTCTTTCGCCAGGAGTTTTTCATGCGCGTCAACCTGATTCGCAGATGTGCCTCTCTAGTCTGCTGCGCCGCTCTGCTGATTCTCTTCGGTATCACTCCGCCTCTCCATGCGCAGGGCGGCGAGCCGCAATACTTCGCCATTCGCGGAGCCAAAGTTGTCCCTGTTTCGGGTCCGCCGATCGAGGGAGCAACCGTCGTCATTTCGCGCGGCATCATCACCGCCATCGGAAAAGACGCGGCCATTCCGCCGGAAGCGTGGGTGATCGACGGCAAAGGCCTCACCGTCTACCCGGGATTATTCGATTCGTTTACTGACGTCGGCATTCCCGCCGCGCCGCCTCCTGCGGGCGGGGAAGGCGGTCCGCGCCGCGCGCAAGAATCGTCCCGCGGTCCCGAGGATCGCCCGGGTTCCACGCCGTGGCGCAGCGGCGCCGACGAAGTGAGCCTCAGCGATAAGCGCATCGAATCCTGGCGTTCCGCGGGATTCACGACTGTAGTTTCTTCGCCGAAGGGCGGATTTTTCCCGGGGCAGTCCGCGGTGCTCGATCTTGCAGGAGAACGCGCGGGCGATCTGGTTGTGAAATCGCCTGTGGCGATTCCAATTTCTTTGCAAGTTTCGAGAGGTTTTGGCGGAGGGTTTCCCGATTCACTCCTCGGTTCGCTCGCGTACGTTCACCAGGTTTGGCTGGACACGGATTGGAGCATCAAGGCGCAGGCCCTTTACGAAAAAAATCCGCGCGGCGTTGCGCGGCCCCGCTATGACCGCGTGGAAGCGGCGCTGGCGGATGCGCTCGAAGATCACGCGCTGGTTCTCGTGCCGGCGAACAATGCCGTGCAGCTCCGGCGCGCATTCGAATTGATCGAGCGGTGGAAAGTCAACGGCGCCATTTACGGCGGACAGATGGCCTACGAAGTTGCGCCGGAAATTGCAGAAAAAAAACTTGCTGTGCTCGTGGATTTGAAATGGCCGGAGGCGGAAAAGGATGCGGATCCAGAGAACCGTCCATCGCTTCGAACGCTGCAGTTTCGCGACCGCGCGCCTTCTTCTCCCGCGGCGCTCGCGAAGGCAGGCGTGAAGTTTGCGTTTTATTCTGGCGGCATTACCGGGCCGAAAGACATTTTGAAAGCGGCGAAGAAATCCATCGATGCTGGCCTCGCGCCGGACGCGGCGCTTCGAGCCTTGACGTTGGCACCGGCGGAAATCTTCGGCGTGGCCGACCGCCTCGGGTCCATCGAAAACGGGAAAATCGCGAACCTTGTGGTGGCCGACGGGGATCTTTTCGAGGAAAAAACAAAAATCAAAATGGTCTTTGTGGATGGCCGCAAATTTGAAATTCGCGAACCGGAGAAGCCCAAGGATCCTCCGAAGGGCGACATCACAGGTAAATGGAAACTTTCCTACACGACCCCGGAAGGCGCCGAAGAATCAACCGCGGACCTTACCATGGACAAAGACGGTTCGATTTCCGGGACCTTCACCAGCCGGCGCGGCACGGCGAACATCATCAGCGGCTATCTCAGCGCGGACAAATTCAGTATCACGATCAACATCGTGCTCGACCAAGGAGCCATGGATGTCACGTTTGCCGGAACGTTCGACGGAACCTCACTGAAGGGTTCCATCGGCGTGATGGGCATGTCGATCGATTTCACCGGCGTCAAGCCGACCCGTAATACAAACGCGTCAGCCGCGACGCTCGGAGGTTCCCAGTGAAGACTTCCTTCAAGTTCTTGATCAACACAAGAAATCTTTCGCTCCTTAGCCTCCTCTGCGTTTTGTACATGCCGCATTCTCAGGCCGCGACTCCGGCTGATGCGCCCCCCGTCATTCTGATCCAGAACGCCACGATCCTCACGGTGTCGCATGGCGCCATCGAACACGGCTCGATTCTCATCAAGGATGGCAAAATCGCGGAAGTCGGCCAGTCCGTTAAGGCGCCGGCAGGCGCGCAGGTGATTGATGCCTCGGGACAATTTGTGATTCCGGGGATCATCGACTGCCATTCGCACATTGCCGCGGAAAGCATCAACGAAGGCAGCGTCTCCGTTTCTTCGATGGTGAACATGGAAGAAGTCCTGAATCCGGAGGACATCGATATTTACCGTGACCTCGCGGGAGGAGTCACCGCCGCCAACATTCTGCACGGCTCCGCCAATTCCATCGGCGGACAAACGCTGGTGATCAAGCTTCGCTGGGGCCAACCGGCGTCGAAACTTCCGTTTGAAGGCGCGCTTCCCGGCATCAAGTTCGCTCTCGGGGAAAATCCGAAGCGGTCAAACTTCAGCTTCCCCGGCCAGCCCCGGCGCTATCCGGCCACACGCATGGGTGTGGAAGAAACGATTCGCGGCGCATTTTCCGAAGCCCGCGACTACCAGAGAACCTGGGAGGATTACGACAAGCGTGTTGCCGCCGGTGAAAAAAACCTGCTTCCCCCGCGCCGCGATCTTCGTCTCGATCCGCTCGTCGAAGTGCTGCAGGGCAAGCGTTACGTGCACTCGCATTGCTACCGCGAAGATGAAATCCTGATGCTCCTCCGCGTGGCGAAAGAGTTCGGCTTCAAGGTCCGCACCTTCCAGCACGTTCTGGAAGGCTACAAGATCGCCGACGAACTGGCTGCCGCGGGTGTGGGCGCTTCCACTTTTTCCGATTGGTGGGCTTACAAAGTGGAAGCCTACGATGCGATACCGTACAACGCCGCGTTGATGACGCGCCGCGGCGTGATCGTGTCCATCAATTCCGACGACGCGGAAGAAGCCACGCATTTGAATCAGGAAGCCGCCAAGAGCATGAAGTTCGGTGGCCTGTCGCACGACGAAGCGTTGAAGATGGTGACGCTGAATCCCGCAATGCAGCTCGGCATTGACAAGCGCGTCGGTACCATTGACGTCGGCAAGGACGCCGACCTCGCCATTTACAACCACGACCCGATGAGCGCCTACGCCGTCGTCCAGAAAACCATCATTGATGGCCGCGTTTACTTCGACCGGCAGCGCGACATCGCCGAACGTCCCGAGCGCGAAAAACAAAAAAAGGCGCTGATGGACAAGCTGAAGAAAGCGGGCGAGAAGAAAAGCGACGAGAAGAAGCCCGACGCGACAGTGGATATCGGGAAAAAGCTTCCCACCAAGCCCGATGACAAGAAGCCGGAAGAAAAAAAGCCGGAAGATAAACCGAAGCCTCCCCAACCAACACCGACGGATTCTGGGACAAGCATCGCGCCGCGCGCGGCAGCGGTTACCGCCGGAGGTGCGCTGTGAAAACACCATCGAATTTGCGGCGTTTCCTTTATCTACTGAACATTTTTAGTTTTCTTTATCTCGCGTTCACGCCGGCGGCTCACGGGCAAGCACCATCCTCTACCTACGCGCTGACCCACGCGAGAATTGTCACTCTTGCGGGCGCTCCCATTGAGGAGGGCACGCTCGTCATTCGCGACGGAAAAATCGCCGCGATCGGCGCGAATGTGGATGTTCCCGCCGGTGCGCAAGTGATTGACGCCAAGGGGCTGCAGATCTACCCCGGGCTGTTTGACTCGGTCACGCAAATGGGGTTGCGGGAAATCGGCGCGGTCAGCGCTACGGTCGATTCGGCGGAGACTGGAAACTACAATCCGGATGTAGTAGCCGCCACGGCGGTTTCTCCTTCAAGCGAGCACATTCCTGTGACGCGTGCTGCGGGCATCACCGAAGTTCTTGCCGTACCGGCGAGCGGCGGCTTTGATTCCGGCGGCGGAGGAAACATCCTCGGAGGTCAAGCGTCCGCGATTCATCTCGCGGGTTGGACGATTGACGAGATGCTCCTGAAGAAAAGCGCGGCGATGGTGCTCAATTGGCCGGAGATTGAAACGCAGACGTTCGATTTCTCTACCTTCACGCGCAAAGAAAAACCCTACGGGGATGCCAAGCAGGAATACGACAAACAGGTGAACGAACTCACGGAATGGCTGGACCGCGCGCGCCACTACGCGCAGGCCATGGAGAAAGGCGCGGCGGGCAAATACGATCGCGACCTAAAGCTCGAGGCGCTCGTGCCGGTGGTGCGAGGCGAGCTGCCGCTGCTCATCTTCGCCGATCGCTCCCGGGAAATCCGCAATGCCGTCGAATATTGCGAAAAACAAAAACTGAAAATGATCCTGGCCGGCGGCGCGGAAGCTTACAAGGTCAAGGACCTGCTCCGTTCGAAGGAAATTCCCGTAATCCTGCGGCCGATGCTGACGCTCCCGATTGATGAAGACGATCCCTACGACCGGCTGCTCTCGCAACCCGCGGAACTTGCGGCTGCGGGCGTGAAGATTGCTTTTGCCAGCTTCGACAATTCCTTCGCGCGCCGCCTCGGGCAAAACGCGGCGAACGCCGTGGCCTACGGCCTGCCGTACGACGAAGCGTTGAAGGCCGTCACGGTAAATCCGGCGCAGATTTTCGGCCTGGGGGACCGCATCGGCACAATCGAGCAAGGCAAAATCGCCAACCTCATTGTGACCAACGGCGACCCGCTCGAACTCACAACCGACGTGCGCTACCTGTTTATCCGGGGGCGGCTCACGTCGATGGACAACCGGCATCTCCGCCTCTACGAGAAGTACTCGAAGCGGCCGAAACCGGGGGACTAAACGGCTGCCAATCGGGGCGGTCAGTTTCCGATGAGGCGACTAACTAGGCGGGCTCAAGGCTGGGATAGCTATTTCGTGTGTGAAATCGACAAAATCTTCCCGTCCCTTTGCCGAAGCTTCAGGACAGCTACACCGCCAACGCATTTGCCAACATCGCATGTGCGCTGCCCCTTGGAGTCTGGGCAACACAATGTTCCATACACGCTCCAGATTCCGTCATCCAGTGTCGCTGTTAATGGTCTCTCGTAATCGATTTGGCGTTTCCCGTATACTTTTATTAGGGCAGGTTCGGCGATGCTCAAAGCTGTCGCCGCATCAGGGACGCGAACCTTAGGCTGCGGGTTCTGTGCTGAGGAGGTGAGTGCCAGCAGTAGCAATGCACAAAGAATTGAAGGTCTCATGGCCATAATGTACGCCTGGACTGAGCGACGTTCAACTGTTGGCGAGACCAGGCGTTATCACCAGCTTAGAATCGGCTAGTGCTCAGTTGAGCTGGCAGCGCTAATCGAAAACTGACTCATTACCGCCAATCGCCAGGCGTTGCTCGGGAGAAACATTCGAGCCTTGCGTGCGTCAGAACTACTAAACCTCTGCCTGATCAGGAGAGTTTATGACCACGCTGCTGCAGGATCTTCACTAACCGGGCCTAGGTGTTGCTGAGGGACGCTTGCCCAGCGGGCCAGGAGTGCGACCTACCCAGTGGAACTTTCCACGTAATAATTTGCTTCGGAATCCGTCTATACAGTTGGACCCCATGCGTCTACCTCTACCTAAGACGTTTATTGCGTTCATTGGCCTGATTCTGGCCTGTGGTGCTTGCCCTGTGCAGGCACAGGAGGCGGCCAAGATTGTGGAGCAGTACGTGAAGGCGGCCGGGGGCGGCAAGGCGCTCGGAAAGATCCACACATTAGCGATCGAAGGGACTTTTGCTAGCGACGACGGGAAGACGGGGACATACACGTTTGATACCAAGCTGCCGAACCGTTATTACTCGGAATTGCTGGTGGGCGAGCAAAACCTGATCGAGGCGTACAACGGCAAGTCCGCCTGGCACCAGAACCCCGCTGCCGGGATTGCCACCCTCGTGGGAGATGAGGGAATGCAACTGGAGGCCGCGGCGCAGTTTTACAACTCACGGTTGCTCAATCTAAAGAGAAACAAAATCGCGGTGGCATTGGCAGGAAACGCCCCGGTGCGGGGGAAAGATGCTCTGCATCTGGAAATCACTACGGCGACGGGCATCAAGCGGCAGGTATTTTTTGATCCGCAAACCCATCTGATCGTGAAAGAATCCGCAACCGTCGGCGGTGTGGAGGAAGAGATTTTGTATGACGATTACCGCACGGTCGATGGCGTGAAGATTGCGCACAAAATCGAACTGCACCGGGGAAAAGAGAAGTACGGCATCGAGGTGACGCGCGCGGTCATCAATGGAACCGTCGGCGAACGGGTGTTCGATTTTCCGATGAAGTCGCAGGTGAAATTGCCGGATTTGAAAGCGCTGTTCAAGGAAATCGACGACAACCAGAAAGCCATCGACAAACTCAAGGAGAACTACGCGGGAACGCGGACGGAAGAAGAGACGGAGTTTGAGAGCGATGGCAGGGTAAAAAAACGGGAAGTCAACGAATACACTTTTTTCTACCTGAGTGGCGATGAGGTCTCGACGCTGGTGAAGAAGGAAGGCAAGCCGCTCGGCGCGGAAGAACAGAAGAAAGAAAACGAGAAGACCCAGAAACGAATCGCGGAGGTGCAGAAGCGCGAGGCCAAAAAGGAGGCCAAAGAAGAAAAGGCCAAGGAAGAAGGGAAGAACGACGACAAAGATGATCCGGATATTGAGACATTCCTGCGCGCGTGCCAGTTTGTGAATCCGCGGCATGAGCGCTTTCGCGGGCAGGACGTGCTGGTCTTCGATTTCGAACCGAACCCGGAGTTCAAACCCCACAAGCTGGTAGAAAAGCTCGTGCAAAGACTTGCCGGCGTGATATGGATCGACGAGAAGGCCCACGACGTGGCGCGGCTGGAAGCTTACTTCGTTGGCGACATGAGGATTGCGGGCGGCCTGCTGGCGAACCTGCAAAAGGGGACAAGCTTTGTTTTCGAACAGGCGTACGTGAATAACGAAGTCTGGCTTCCGACTTACGAAGAAGCGCACGTCGGCGTGCGCGTTCTGCTGGTGAAAGGATTCAAGGTCAACGCGGTGACGCGCTACTCCGACTATAAAAAGTTCAACGTCGAGACGCTCTCCACAATCGCGAAACCCAAAGGCGCAGCGGACACGCCCGCCGATCCGCCGGCAAAGCCGCAGTGACGGCGAAAGCTGCAGGCGATCACGCGTGGAAAAGGCGCATGCCGGGGAAGCGCATCACTGGTGACCTCCATATTTGCAACTTAAATTGCGGGGACGCGGCGGTCGAGAGTTTCGCGAACTTTCTGTACCAGCGTCTGAGGCGTGAACGGTTTTTGGAGGAAGGAAAGGCCTGCTTCCAGCATACCGTCTTCGGCGATAACATTGTTTGTGTAACCGGACATATACAGCACGCGAATATGGGGATGACGCGAAGTGATGCGCTTGGCAAGCTCGCGCCCGCTGATGCCCGGCATCATGACATCAGTTAAGAGCAAGTGAATCTGACCGCCATTGTTTCCCGCGTGACGCTCGGCGTCTTCCGGATTTTGCGCGTCGATGACGGAGTAACCGCGATCGGCGAGCACGATGCGGGCGAGTTCGCGAACTTCAGGCTGGTCCTCGACGAGCAGGATAGTCTCACGGCCTTTGCGGGCCGCCGGCGCGGGAATTTCGATGCTCGACGATACTTCGGCGGGTTCATCCACACGAGGCAGGTAGACTTTGAAAGTGGAGCCTTTTCCTGGCTCGCTATTCGCCCAGATGTAGCCTCCACTTTGCTTGACGATGCCGTAAACCGTTGACAAACCGAGGCCGGTGCCACGGCCGCTCTCCTTGGTGGTGTAGAAAGGCTCGAAAATGTGCGCCACCGTGTCGGCGCTCATGCCCACTCCAGTGTCCGAGACGGTGAGCAGCACGTACGCTCCCGGCCGGATGGCCACGGTATCGCGGTAGCCGGCATCCAGATCGACGTTATTCGTTTCAATCAGCAAGCGGCCGCCGTCCGGCATGGCATCACGCGCATTAACCACCAAATTCATGATGACTTGCTCGATTTGGCCGGGGTCGGCTTTGATCGATCCGGTGTCTTTCCCTACCATCGTTTTCATCTCGATGTTGGCGCTCATCAGGCGGCGCAAGAGGTGGTCGAGATTCAACACGATGCCATTGAGATCCAGAACTTTTGGTTTCAGCAGCTGTTTGCGGCCGAAGGCCAGCAACTGGCGAACGAGAGTGACGGCGCGGTCGGAAGCCTCCTCGATATGTTGGATGTCGCTGCGGAGCTCCGGCTGATTTTCACAGCGATTCAGAGCAAGTTCGATATACCCCTTGATGATGGTGAGAAGATTATTGAAATCGTGCGCGACGCCACCGGCAAGACGTCCAACGGCTTCCATCCTCCGGGCTTGCTGCAACTGATTTTCTAGCAGCTTGCGATCGGTGATATCGAGGATGATTCCTTCCATCAGCGGGTGCTTGTCGCTGCCGGGAACCAGGACGGCGTTGTCACTAACCCAGATCACCTTGCCATCTTTCCGCGTGATGCGGTACTCGGCTTGAAAGCGCCGGGCCAAGACGCACGCTTCTTCGGCGGCATGAAGGATCGGATGGTCTTCCGCAGGCACGCTCTGGATCCAAATACTTGGATCGGCGAGCCATTCGTCGGTGGTGTAGCCGAGAATGGCTTCAACCTGGGGGCTGACGTAGAGCCACTCGCCATGAATGCCGAGCTCGGCGATGTAGCTGACTGCCGCAACCTGCTCGACGAGCATGCGGTATTTGACTTCCGTTTCCTCGAGGGCGCGCTCAGCCTGGCGCCGCTCGGTAATGTCGCGGCTCACGCAAATAGTTCCGCCATCAGGCAGCGAGGTTATGGCCATTTCCATCGGAACCAGAGTTCCATCGTCGTGATGAGAGGTCACCGGTCCGAACCATTTGCCATGCCGTTCCAAACTTTCTCGAATTTCTCCTTCGACGGGCGCCACGTCCTTGGGATTTGCGATTTGCTGCCACAGTTTCCCCATTAGCGCTTCAGGACTGGCATGCCCGAGCATTCGCGCGTAGGCATGATTGGCGTAACTGTATTTGCCCGTAGCGTCGAGAATGGCCATGCCGTTGATGGCGGAATCCATGGCTAGCGTGTTCCGCCGTGCGATGTCCGCGGCTTGCAATTGGCGGTACTCACTGAGACCCAGGCGCGTGGCATAGCAAATGATGGAGATGCCCATGAGCGTGAGGCTGGTGAGGCGCCATTCCGAGCCGAGTTGCGCGACCAAGGCGAGAACAATTAATGGTGCGAGGGCGAGCATGACATTCTTTGCTGCCAGGCTGGCCAGGGTCTTTTTTGGAAATGCTGCGGCAGGCGCGACCTCTTCCGGTTCCTTCCAGCGTGCGGCCCAGATTGCACCCAAGAGGAAGGGGAAAGACCATCCGAGGTCGTACCAAGTCCCGGTGAGCGATTGTGCGTTTGCCTGGGGAGACTCTGCGATGCCCGAACCGATGGTGTAGGCGAGCAGGAAGAGCGCCAGCCCCCCATAAAGGGAGCGAATCCGGCGGTCGCGCGCGATCGCCGCCTGGAGCGCGGCGATGGCGGTCAAAATCAGGTTGATGGCGACAAAAATCCAGGTGAGGACCAGCTCGTTGGCCAGGGGATGAGAACCCTGCAGTAGTTGCACGTAATAAAGGCCGAAAAAAACGGAGAAGAAAATGATGGCGATCTGCAAGGAATCAAGCAGCGTTTCCAGATTGAAGTCGGGGGAGTCTCTTTCCTTGTCCAGAAAAAGCGCGATGGCGTAGAAGACGCCTTGCACGTCAAAGAGGATGCGCACAATGCTGAAGCGGGGTGTCGGGGCGTGCAGCCAGTTCTCGTAATACATCCAGCCCAGGTTGGCCGCGCCCCAGGCAGCCATGCTTAGGCTAACTAAGAGCCAAAAGGGACGGCTGAGGCCACGCCCGCGCTGCCGCGCTCCCAGACACAGCGCCACCGCCACGCCACAAGAACAAATCTGCAGGGCATTAGTAAGGAAGGAGCCGGCCGGAGAGGTCCCCAGCGCCGGAATGACGGCGATGCTGAGGCCCACAATAATGAATGCCAAGACGACTAGCTTACGGGGCATCCCAAGGTGCTCCTTCGAAGTCGGGGCGCAAATGGCTCCAAACTAATAGTTTAGTGAAGTTTTATGCGGGGAAAGGAAGAGTTACGAGGCGGAGTTCCACAAAGTGAAATGCTACGAGCAAGCCCGGGAGCTTGCGCGCATCCAATGCGTTTTTGCCGGTTTTTGCCAGGGATGAGCTGGTTCGGACTGCCGCTCACTTCCCTTCGAAGGGGTAGCGGTCCTGCGACTGGACGGCGGCGGCGACGCGGCGGCGCAGGGCGATGGTATCCACCGGCGCGCGCTTGGCAAAGCGCTTCAGCACCGCCATCTGAGTGGTGAGCATATCGCCTTCGTTGACGGCAGCGATGGCGCGCTTGGCTTCGTGCTCGACGCGCTCGGCGGCGTCACTGATGAAAATGCGCCCGGCGTCGATCATGGTCTGCGTTGCGGATTCGCCCCTGGCTGCGGCAGCTTTTTGCGCGCGAAGCAGCGTGGATTCCATGGCGTAAATCTCCATCACCACGTTTGAGAGCGCGCCGATCAGCTCCTGCTCGTCGGCCAGCTTTTCGCGGAATTTCTGGACGGCGCCGCCCGCGGCTTGCAAGAAGATTTTCTTGCAATTCGCGACCACGCGGGCTTCATCGGCGAGCACGCCTTCCGGCGCTTCCTCGAACGACGGCCCGGCGAGGATTTCATCCGCCAGCTTCATGGCGGCGGGAATCAGCGGGAGTTGCCCGCCCATGGCGCGTTTCATCAGCATCTGGATGATGAGCATGCGGTTGATTTCGTTGGTGCCTTCGAAAATGCGGTTGACGCGGGAATCGCGGTAGGCGCGGCAGACGGGATATTCTTCATGAAAGCCATAGCCGCCGAAAATTTGCACGCCTTCGTCCACCACGTAATCGAGCATTTCGCTGCCGTAGACTTTGGCTATGGAGCTCTCGATGGCGTATTCCTCGAGCACCTTCATGGTGTTCTGAATCTTGTCGCCGGAGCCGGAAGCCGCGGTCATCGCGGCTTCAATGTTTCCCGAGGAGCGGTACACCATCGATTCCACCGCGAAAATCTGGATGGCCATTTCCGCCAGCTTTTCCTTCATCATCCCGAAATCGCCGATCTGCTTTCCAAACGCTTTGCGTTCCTTGGCGTACTTGCAGGCCGTCATCAGCACGTGTTTCGAGCCGCCCACGCAGGACGCGCCGAGCGTGAAGCGCCCGGCATTCAAAATATTGAACGCCACGATGTGGCCGCGGCCGATTTCGTGCAGCAGGTTTTCTTTCGGGACTTTGCAGTTTTCCAGAAAAATCGGCGTCGTCGAGCTGCCATGGATGCCCATCTTGTGCTCTTCATTGCCGGGTTTGAAACCGGGGAAGGTGCGCTCGACGATGAAAGCGGTGAACTTTTCGCCGTTGACCTTCGCGAAGACCACGTAGACATCTGCAAAACCGCCGTTGGTGATCCACATCTTCTGGCCGTTCAGGATGTAGTGCGTGCCTTCGGCGTTAAGTTCGGCGCGCGTCAGCGAATTCTGAGCGTCGGAGCCGGCTTGCGGTTCGGACAGGCAGTAGGCGCCAATCCACTCGCCGGTGGCCAGCTTGGGCAAATACTTTTTCTTTTGCTCTTCCGTGCCGAAGTACACGATGGGCAGCGTGCCGATGCCCGCGTGCGCCCCGTGCGTCACGGCGAATCCGCCGTAAATGGAAAGTTTTTCCGTGAGGACGGTTGTGGCAATCTTGTCGAGACCCGCGCCGCCGTATTCCTCAGGGACTCCGCCGCCCATCAGGCCGACTTCGCCGCCCTTCTTCACCAATTGCGGCATTAACCCGGCCTTCTTGTTTTCGAGGTCCTTGGCCAAGGGCAAAACTTCTTTCAACACAAATTCTTCCGCGGTCTGCCCGATAAGCCTCTGATCGTCGGTGAGATCGGCGGGCGTGAACACATCACTCGGCTGCGCGGATTCGAGAAGGAAGCTCCCTCCCTTTGCTGCCTGCTTGGTGAGAGTAGCGGTGGCCATTTAGGTCGCTCCTAGAGAGGGGAATGGCTGCAAACGCGATTCGGTCAAGCGCCTATCTAAGGCGGGTAGCGCCAACCGTATCAACCCATTTTACTCCCGCGAAGAGATGCAGTAAACAATGTTAAGTCGCCGGTGTCGGAAGAGTTTTTCGCACGTGCGACGCGTGACTCTTTCCCTTAGTCCCTGCTATCCTCTAGCCGCTTGATTCGATTCAGGGGTGAACCACATGCGCAACGCGCTTTCAGCGATTCTTTTGCTTACGATTGCTGCCGTTACTCCTGCCCAACAAACTCCGCCTGTTTCCCATTTCGACGGCAACTCCTGGTGGGGGCACGTCAAATTCCTGGCGGATGATTCGCTTGAAGGGCGCGACACCGGCAGCGAAGGGTTGCGTAAAGCACAGGCCTATGCTGTCGAGCAGCTTCAGAAGGCCGGGCTTGAGCCTGCAGGCGCCAACGGCTTTTACCAGCCCGTCCGTTTCACGCAATTCCAGGTGGACGAAGCGAAATCCTCGCTCGCCCTTGTCTCGGGCAGCCAAGCCATTCCACTCTCTTTCGCCGATGACGCTTTCATCAGCTCGCGCTCGACGCGCGTCTCCGCCAATCTCTCCGCCCCTATGGTCTTCATTGGCTACGGTCTGAAGATCCCCGAAAAAAATCTCGATGAACTCGCCGGCCTCGATCTGAAGGGGAAAATCGTCGTCTATCTCGCAGGCTCTCCCTCGGACATTCCCACCGCTCTTGCCTCGCACTATCAAACCGCTGGCGAGCGCTGGAAATTTCTGCGCGCGGCGGGCGTCATCGGCACGATTGGCATCGCCAATCCTGCTTCCATGGACATCCCCTGGTCCCGCATTTCCGTGAACCGCAACCACCCGTCGATGGACCTTGCCGATGCCGAGTTCTACGACACGCCCGGCCTGCAAATCGGCGTGGCGTTCAATCCTGCTTCTGCGGAAAAACTTTTCGCCGGCTCAGCGCACACGTTTGCCGAAATCGCCGCCTTGGGCAAAGACCGCAAACCCCTGCCGCACTTTGCCTTGGCGACTGCACTCAAAGCCAACGCGGTCATACAAACCACGACGCTCGAATCCGGCAACATCGTCGCCAAACTCACCGGTTCCGATCCCGCCCTCAAGAACGAATTCGTCGTCCTCTCCGCGCACATCGACCACGTGGGAATCGGCGCCCCCATCAACGGCGACAGCATTTACAACGGCGCCATGGACAATGGCTCCGGCAGTTCGTTGGTAATGGACATCGCCGCGAGCTTCAAAGCACATCCTGAAAAAACTCGGCGCTCGATTCTCTTCCTGCTCGTTACTGCCGAAGAAAAGGGCCTGCTCGGCTCCAAATATTTCGCCGCGCATCCCACGGTCGCGCCGAAATCCATCGTCGCGGACGTCAACGTGGACATGTTTCTTCCGATCGTCCCGTTGAAAATCCTCAAGATTGGAGGCTTAGAGGAATCGGACCTCGGCACGCGCGCCGCGGCCATCGCGCAGTCCATGGGCATCAAACCGATTCCCGATCCCGAGCCGCTTCGCAACGCGTTCATCCGCAGCGATCAATACAGCTTCATCAAGAAGGGCGTCCCCGCGGTCAAATGCGACGTCGGCTTCGAGCTTGGCACGCCCGAACAGAAAATCTTCAAAGACTGGCTCACCAACCGCTATCACGCGCCCTCCGACGACCTGAACCAGCCCGTCGATCTCCCAGCCGCCGCGAGCTACGAGGAATTCACGCGACGCCTGCTGCTCGACACCGCCAACACCACCGCGCGTCCGCAGTGGAAGCCCGACTCTTTCTTCCGCCGCTACGCCGCCGACTGACCAGCGATCCGCGAGCGCTCACGTCACTTCGGGCAAAGCGTGGCGGACATTGTTGATTGTTCAACGAGTGTGAATCCTAAGCCTGCATCGCTTGACCGCGAACGGCGATCGGCCGCACCTCAATCGATCCGTTCCGCGCCGAGGGGATCCGCGCGGCGATGGCGATGGCTTCGTCCAGGTCGGCGGCATTCACCAGGAAATAGCCGCCCAGCTGCTCTTTGGTTTCCGCAAACGGGCCGTCGGTGACCACCTGCTTGCCGCCGCGCACACGCACCGTCGTTGCCATCGTGGTTGCCGCAAGCTGGTTGCCTCCCACGTATTTGCCCTTTCCCGTGAGCTCCTCTCGGAGCTTCCCGTATTCCTCGTAAACGGGTGTCAGTTCCGCGGGAGCGCTCTTCGCCCACTCCGCCTCATTGTGATAAATCAGCAGCAGATATTGCATGGTCTTGCCTCCTGCAGGTTAGTCGAACGGGAATGCCGGAAATCGACAGTACTATTCGCCCTGCCCGGCCGCTTTTTGCTTCAAAAACGTCCCTTTGTCCAATTCGGTGAACGCCTGTCGCAGCTGTTCCTGCGTGTTCATCACGATGGGGCCGTACCACGCCACGGGCTCCTCCAGCGGCTTGCCTGAAACGAGCAGGAATCGGATTCCTTCGTCGCCCGCCTGCACCATCACCTCGTCTCCGCGATCGAAGAGAACCAGCGAACGATTGTCCGCCTCCGCAGGTGGTTTGGTGTCTGCCCAGCTCACCGGTTCCGTGGGCACCGCCAACGGCTCCGAGGCGTTGCAGAACTTTCCGTCCCCGGCAAAAACGTAAGCGAACGCGTGCCGCGTTACCCCCACCGGCAGCGTCTTCCTGTGGCCGGGCGGCACGGACACATCCAGATAAATAGGTTCGGCTGCGATACCGTCCACGGGCCCGCTCTTTCCCCAGAAATTTCCGCATACCACGCGCACGTGCGTCCCGTCATCGTCCTTGATCTCCGGGATGTCCAGCGCTTTCACCTCTTGGTAGCGCGGCGTGGTCATCTTCAACGAAGCCGGCAGGTTCGCCCACAACTGGAATCCGTGCATGCGACCGGCGTGGTCCCCTTTCGGCATCTCCTGGTGAATGATCCCGCTACCTGCGGTCATCCACTGCACATCGCCCGCCGCGATTGCCCCTTTATTTCCCATGCTGTCGCCGTGCTCCACTGTTCCCGCGAGCACATAAGTGATCGTCTCGATGCCGCGGTGCGGATGCCAGGGAAAGCCCGCCAGATAATCCTCGGGCACGTCGTTGCGAAAATCATCCAGCAGCAGGAACGGATCGAAATCCGAAGTGTTGCCGAAACCAAACGCCCGCCGCAGGTGCACTCCCGCGCCTTCCATGGTCGGCTTGGATTTGATGAGCCTCTTTACCGGTCGTATGGACATAGCCGTCTCCTTCCCCGAAAGTCTAACTCTTGGATGCGCGACAGCCAATGTTTCGACACCCGAGAATGTGTGCTTTAGCGGGAGGGCGTGTTCAACGGAAATTAATCACATTGACCGCTAGAATAATGATAGCTTTGCGCGCTTGGGAAAACTGTTTTAAGCAAATCTGCAAGATTTGAGGAGGGCGCGATGGGCAGGTCTGTGGTGCATTTCGAAATTGGCTGCAAGGATAGCGCGAAGACTCAGGAATTTTATAAAAAACTGTTCGATTGGAAAATCGAAGCGATGGGACCGGCGGCGATGATTGCGGCGGAAGCCGGCGGCATCGGCGGCCACATCACGTCGCTGGGGCATGAGCCGCACCACTACACGATTTTTTATGTGGACGTGGACGATGTGGCGGCGTCTCTGGCGAAAGCGCAAGCGCTGGGTGCGAAGATGCTGGTGCCGCCGGTGGAGATTCCCACCGGTACTTTCGCATGGATGCAGGATCCCGAAGGAAACACGGTCGGCTTGTGGAAGGCAAAGGCGTAATCAGGGAATCGCCATCGCCGCCGGCCGCGTCCTCTACGTGCTCGGGCTTTAGTCTTACGACGCGCCTGCAACCTATATTCGCTTCTGCTGTGTCTAGTTTCTCGTGCTTGCAGAGGCGTCCTTAAAAAGAAGCAACATATAACGCGACGCGGTTTTGCCGGAGGACGTGAAGGTTGAGCTCTTGCTGGCTGGAAGCCAAAGAAGACTGCCGGACGTCATTTGCACTGCGGTCTGACCTGCAACCATCGCTTTGAAATCTGAACCTTGAAGAGCCACGAGCAGTGCAGCGTTCGGCATTCTCTGCTCCACATGCCTGCTATTTGCCTCAAGAGTGAAGAGTATTCCAATGGTCTCATCGGTCTCGAATGAAGGTCTGGGGACAAGCGAAGCGGGTATATCTCCGACGATGCTTTGCTGCCCGCCCACCGAAGGACAATCGTTCAGTGGGCCATCGATCAATCTCTCGCAGCGGTTACGCACATTCTCTTGAGGCCGCAACAACTCGATGGTGATGTTTCGGAAGGGAGTGTCGGCGAGGTTGCGGGCGACGTGGGCGAAGCCGCCGCGAGTGAAATGCGTTTCGCCGTCTTTGAGGACGAGGTGGACTTCGGGCTTGTCGCGGACGGCGTTGATTACATTTGAATCGCCGAGCGTGACGAATAAGTAGTCGTGGTCGTGCTGGTGGAGTTGGGTGTTTTCGCGCGGAGGAACTTCGACGTAGTAGACGCGAACGTATTCGTTTTCGATTTTCAGATGATGATGCGGCTCGCCGGGCGTATTTCCGTGCGCGAGCGGCATCGGCTCCGGCGCTTGGGCGGCGAGTGAGGCGGAGAACAGAAGCGCGAGAGCAAGGAACAGGCGTTTCATGAGCGAATTGTATATCAACTAAACGAACGTCTCGCAAAAGCAAAGGCTAACGGGTCGACCACCAAGCCAAAACGATGAAGAGGATTTGCATTGGAACACGCAGCCAAAGAGGCGTGGCCGGACGCCCGCGAAGCGTTATCCCAGCACGGACGGCGTGGATGTTTGCGGGCAAGAGGGCGATGAATAAAAGAATCAGCGCGATGCCCGCTGCGGTCCGCGTCGCGGGGATCACAAGTCCAATCGCACCGGCTATCTCGCAAAGCCCGGTAAAGAAAACCATCGCTCGCGGCCGTGGAACCCATTGCGGCGTCATGCGAATGAGGTCTTCCTTCATGGGCGTGAAATGCGCGCTCGCCGTGAAAAGAAGCATGACCGCAAGCCCATCACGCACGTCCGCGGACCATGAGGCGAAAGCCGGCTCTCCCGCAAAGCCCAGCCCCCGAAACACAAGAATGGAGGCAACGAGAATGATTAAAACCAACATGCCTAACCCAAACCCGTTGTCAGAGGCGCTCGAAGATGCCGGCGGCGCCCATGCCGCCGCCAATGCACATCGTCACCATGCCGTAGCGCGCGTTGCGACGCTGGAGTTCGCGGATGATGCTGGCTGTGAGCTTGGCACCGGTACAGCCGAGCGGGTGACCGAGAGCGATGGCGCCACCGTTGGGATTGACGCGCGAGGCGTCGAGGCCTGCTTGCTGAATGACGGAGAGAGATTGCGCGGCAAAAGCTTCGTTGAGCTCGATGACGGCGATGTCGTTGAGCGAAAGTCCGGCGAGCTTCAACGCTTTGGGAATGGCTCGAACGGGGCCGATGCCGAACTCTTCGGGGAGAACTCCGGCGGTTGCATAGGCGACAAAACGCGCGAGCGGCTTTAATCCAAGGGAGTTTGCGCGAACATCGCTCATCACCACCGTGGCGGCGGCGCCGTCGCTCATCGGCGAACTGTTTCCCGCGGTGACTGTTCCTTTGGCGTGAAAGGCGGGCTTGAGCTTGGCAAGGATTTCGAGATTAGTGTCCGCGCGAGGGAGTTCGTCGGTCGAAAAGCTGAAAGTCTGAGTCGTGGGCTTGACTGTGGCGCCTTTTTGTTTTGATGATGCGCCATTACCGTTGGGCAGCGAGGTGATTTTCACATCGACGGGAATGGTCTCGTCCTTGAAATGTCCAGCAGCAATCGCGGCAATGGCTTTTCTATGCGAATCAGCGGAGAACTGGTCGGCTTGTTCGCGCGTGATGCCGAATTTGCGCGCGATGTTTTCCGTGCCAAGGCCCATGTTGATGTAAGTGTCGGGAGAATGATCCACCAGCCAAGGATTCGGCGAGACCTTGTTGCCGCCCATAGGCACCATGGACATGGATTCGGTGCCTCCGGCGACGATGACTTCGGCGGAGCCGGAGCGGATACGCTCCGCCGCCAGCGCGATGGCCTGCAAGCCGGAAGAGCAGAAGCGGTTGATGGTCATCGCGGAAGTTTCGACGGGCAGTCCGGCGCGCAGAGAGGCGATGCGCGCGACGTTCATGCCCTGTTCGCCTTCGGGCATGGCGCAGCCAAGAATCACGTCGTCAATTTCTTTTAGGTCGAGGCCGGGAACACGCGCGAGCGCTTCTTTGATGACTAGCGCGGCGAGATCGTCGGGGCGCGTTGCGCGCAGCGAGCCCTTATAAGCGCGGCCAACGGGAGTGCGGACAGCGGAGACGATTACGGCTTCTGGCATGGACGTGACCTCGAAAAGCGAAACTCGAAAAGAGAAAGCCTCAGGCCCAGAGGCTTGAGCTAGCTTCATTGTTGGTCCGGTGCGGGGAAAAAGCAAATGGACGAAGCGTGTTCGTGTCCCCTGGTTGGCCGTCCGTGGAGGAGCCCAGTCAAAGAGTGGCAGCCTAGATCTTTTCACCGAGCGCAATACGTATGTCACTTTTGACAGTTGAACCCCGGGAGCCTTCCGCGCAGTATCGCTTCCGAGGTTCCTTGCGCCCTTCTTCGAGGGCAGGCAGCAAAACGCTCGAGCGGAGGTAACTCAAATGAAAAAATCCTCCTTGTTAAGAGTCCTTTGCGTTGTAGTCGCGTGTGTCGCGCTTGGATGGGCACCAAAGTCTGTTTTTGCCCAGCGTGGTGGTGGTCACGGAGGCGGAGGGGGATCTCACGGCGGCGGAGGAGGGTTTCACGGTGGTAGCGTAGGAAGTTTCCACAGCGGCGGAGGCTCCTATGCCTCTGGTGGAGCACGCTACGGCGGCTACTATGGGCGTGGATACTATGGTGGGCACGGAGGCTACTACGGGCATGTCGGCTATTGGGGCCACCGTGGTTACAGTTCTTATAGATACGGCTACGGTTATGGATGGGGATTCGGCCTTGGCTTCGGCTGGGGGTGGCCATACTGGTATCCTTATGGCTACGGTTACAGTCCATGGGGATATGGTCCCAGCTATTACCCGTATTATTACCCCTACAATGCGCCTTACGGCTACTCATACCCTTACAACGGCGACGACTCTCCCCCACCAGGTCCGGGCCCCAAGTCCCGCGATAACGCCCCGGTGAAACCTCCGGGAACTTCCGCTCCGCAAAGCGTCCCTAGCACGAGCGCAAGGAGCGCCAGCATCGCGGCCTCTATGCCGACTGCTCCTCTCTACCCAATCCGTGGAACGACCGCCACGGCGAGCGATTACCGGCCCACACATGCTCGGGAACAACTTCCGCCAACCCGCCGAGAAGTGCAGGATGCAATTCGAGTGGCCCGTGAGATGCCGCCATATGCTTTCCAACGGCGAATCGACTCTGGTCGCTATAGTGATTTCACGCCTGAGGAACGAAAGCTCGTGAATAATGTCGCGCAATTTCAACTGGCTTGGGAAAAACCATAGACTGAGGCGGATAGTCGGCTTAATGGACATTTTGACGTACCGAGAATCCACAGGTCCGGTCACCGCTTTGTTCAAGGGCCTATTTTGACAGATGGACGCGGTGCCCATCTGCTCGCAACCTTTAGAAGTTATTGTCGCCACCTTCGTGTTCAGGGAGCGTGCCATGCGGTTCGCCGAGCCAAGCACTCAAAACCTACTGCACAAGGGGCGCCCTTTTATATTGCGTCGTGCGAGTCTGATGCACTCTTGCTGCGGCGGACGGGAACCTAAGCCTTACTCTTACTTCATCGGCAAGCCTTTGCGCGGGATGGAGATGGTTCCCGGGGGAGTGACGCCGTATTTTTTGGAGTAGTCGCCCTGGTTAACGGCGATGCTGACGCGGTCGCGGGAGTCGATGAACAGGAGCACGTCGCCGACGGGGACTTCCATGAAGGTCTTGACGTAAGGCAGAATCACCGGTTTTTTGTTGATCTCGATGCGGATTTTGTCGCCGAGAGCGTAGCCGAGCTTTTTGAATTCGTCGCCGGGGATGTCGGTAACGAGGGAGCCGAAGGGATCGTCCAGCCCAATAATGTCACCCTCGACGCCTTTCCCGGTGGAGACGGAAGTCTTGGGATTCAGGCGAACAAGCTCAGAAACCACGGGGCCGACGAGATTGAAATCCCAACCGGCAGCGAGGTGAGCGGCGGCGGGAGAGAAAATATCGCGGCCATGAAACGTGGAAGAAACCGGCGCCTGGATCATCCAGCTTTGATTGGTGATTTCATGGGCGGAATCCAAGCCATCGCGATCGATGACCGGAGTGATCAAGCCATTATCGGGGAGGACGAAATACTGGCCTTTCTTTGATTTCACGATGATGGCTTTGCGCGACGTGCCGACTCCCGGATCAACGACGACCACGAAGACCGTTCCCGCCGGATGGTAAGGCGTTACGCCCTCGAGGAAACGCGCGCCTTCTTCGATTTGGAACGGCGTCACCTGATGGGTAATGTCCATGATGCGCGCATCTGGAGCGATGCCAACCATCACGGCCCGGCAGATGGCCACTGCGTCGTTGGCGGTGCCGAAGTCAGTCATAAACACAATCGTGGGCTTGGCGCCGGATGGGGAACCAGCATCTTTTTGCGCCGGAACTTTCGAACAGGCGGCGGCGATCAAAGCGAATACGAGTAACGGTAAACCGAGCAGTCGACGACGAGAAATCATGAAATCTCCCCTGAAACTGAATGAGCCGAATGGGCACCAGTGTAACGCCCGAGGTTTGCCTCCGCAAACTGGCCTTTGGTCAGAGAAGCACACGGAGATCTGGGAGGGCCTAGTTGACATTTGCGGGGGTGCGTTCTAAAAGGGACGCCAGACAGAGGCCCACTCGCATTACAGAACCAAGATAAGAGGAGGCAGAAATCATGATTTATTGGATTGTTGTTGGGTTGATCGCCGGGTGGCTCGCGGGACAAGTGATGAAGGGAGGCGGATATGGTGTGCTGGTGGACATCATCCTCGGCATCCTTGGAGGCTTTATTGGCGGCTGGATATTTGGGAAGCTTGGCATCTGGCCGGGCGGAGGCATGATCGGTTCGATCATCGTGGCGTTTGTCGGCGCGGTGATCTTGGTGTGGATTACCCGTTTGCTCAAAAAGGCCTAGGCAAGTTCTTCGAGAAAAAAAACGCGTTGCTGCGGCGCGGAATCCGCCGTAGCAACGCGTTTTTTGTTGGAAGGCTAGTGGGATGCGCCGGCGTTTTGCTGCGTTACCAAAAACCATTCGACGCTGGGAGCGCGCTGGTACTTCAGGCGCGTACGTGTTAACTGCGCGGCAGCGGTATTTCCGAGCTTTTCCTGGACCAAAGCAAGCTGCTGAAGGGCAAGCGGCGAGCGAGGGTCGGCGGCTAGCTCATCGGCGGCACTGGAAAGCTCGCCTTGCTGGAAGAGAAAAAAGCCGCGTGCGGATTCAAACGCGTTTTCGACGACGAGGTCGCGCGAGGAATCAGCCAGAACCTCGAGTTGGGAGATGGCAGCGGATGCTTCGCTCGAGAGACCGCTGAGCGAGGCAACGCGCGCGCGTTCGCGGAGAACGGTGGCGCGATTCAGAATGCGATCTGCTTCACTCATGCCGTTCAGCGGCTTTTCCAGAAATGAGGAAAGAGCGGCGAGCTGCGCGAGTTCGTTGCGTGAATCGGCGGCGAGCATGGCCCCGGCCAGGGCGATTTCGAATTGCCCGTTGGGTTCTTTTTTCCGGGCTGCCTCTTCGGCAAGAGCCGCGAGGGTTTTGCGACCCTCGGCGGCGTGGCCTTCCCAGAAAAAGACGAGTGCTTGCTGGCACCTGGCGTCGAGTTCGTCGTTGGGATTGTCGGCCATCTGGATGGCGCGGTCATATTCCTTGCGTGCGTTGCTGAAATCGCCCATAAGCGTGCGGGTGCCGCCAAGACCTTCCTGCGAATTCACAAACTTGGGATCAATCTTGAGCGCGGCAGCGTAGTGCTCTAGGGAAGCGGAATCGTCGCCTGCCATACGCGAGATCTCGCCGAGCGAGTCCTGAGGATTGGGAGAGGACGGCTCGACTTCCGCATAGCGCTTTAGGGAGGCGATGGCCTTCACAGGGTCGGGCGTGCCGCTGCTCATGTAGACATAGCCGAGACGATTAAGAACCGCAGGGAACGCCGGATCGATTTGCAAAGCGGTTTCCATCATGGAGCGGGCGCGGTCGTCATCTTGTTGGAGGAAAAGCCATTCGGCGGTCATGTAGAGGATGTGCTTGTCGCGCGGAAAGCGCTTCAAGAGATCGTTCATGCTGGAAATGGCGGGGAGAAGGTCGCGGTCCTGGATGCCGGTCATCCAGCGGGCGAGGAGTTGTTCGTCGGGAGTGGCGTTTGAGAGAAGCAACTTGGTTTTGGCCAGGGCGGCCGCATCCGGCATGATCCGGCGGGAGGCGAAGGAGAGCATGGCCTGGGCGAGGGCGGATTGTGGATCCGCTTCGGCAGCCCGGCGGGCCAAGACCGCGGATTCGCGGTAGATAGCGTTTTCATAGTTGTCGACGGCCAGCTCCAGCAGTTTGCGGGTTTGCTCGGAATGAGTGGAGAGCGGAACAGCCCCGAAGAGCATTTGGTTTACGCCCGCCACGTGCGATTTGCCAGTGTCGGCGCGGGCGGCGGTATTTTCGACGCGTGGAGACGGAGCTTGTGCCCAGGCGGCCGATGCCAGGAGCGACAGGAAAAGAAACAAGAAGAAGCGCGCAGCAAATCGATTCATGACGAAACACTCTCCGTTTCCAAGGGAAAAAAATGAGTCCACATTGAAACGTAGCCTGGGAGGCGGGTCCTGGGATACTGGCCTGGAGGTCAGGTGTGCGGGATTAGAGAAGGGAGGGCGCACAGTTGAACACAAGCCGAAAAACGGGAGCTTGCCCATCGCGGTGACGAATGCAGATACTGCAAAGAGACTAACTGAGGGTGAGCAAGGGAGCTATGAAGCAGAACGCCAGCCGGAAATGGATTCGAATCGCAGTCCTAATTTGCATTGGTTCGATTGCGGGGGGGACGAGCTTTGCCGCGATCAAGAATATGGCGGTGGTCATTTCCGCCGGGAGCAAGGTATCGGACGTGACCTTGGCGGACCTGGTGAAAATGTGCAAGGGCGCGCAAAAGACCTGGCCGGACGGAAAGAGCTTCGAGCTTATTCTCAAAAACCCCGAGGCGCCGGAGATGCGCACGGCAGTGCAGAAACTCTTTGGAGATGCCGGCAGCGACCCAAGAGCAGTAATCGCGAAAGTCAACGAGTCTCGCCTGACAGTAAAGATTGTGGCCAGCGACGAGGACCTGCTGCGGACTGTCGAAGCGACGCCTGGCGCGGTGGGAATTCTCGACGTTTATTCGATCAACAGTTCAGTGAAAGTCCTCCGTGTGGATGGCAAGCTGCCCTTTGATATCGGCTATGCTTTGAAAGGGAATTAGAAACCGACCCGCAGGCCCCCTGCAACACCCCGCTTTTTGCCAGTGTGACCCCAGCAACTGGCGCGAATCCTCTCCTTCAAGCAGCGAATCCATGCGTCGCCGCTAACCCACTAACATCACGGCTTATCGTTCCAAATTGAAACATATTTTGTTCACATGCGGTTGCGCAGTGCGGTCTTTACGGCCTTCTGGGAGGCCATCAAGCCCAGGAAAGCGGTTCCAAGAGGCTGGTGCTCAAGCCGAACTGAAACGTCGGACCTGCCGGTATCACTACCAAAAGTAGCCAAAATCGCCTGTACGAAAGTACAGGTTTTCCACAGCTAGTACAGGGAAAAAGAGGCGAAAACTGTGGCGAAAGTCGAAATCGACTTAACATATTTATTTTCTATAACTTGGATGGATTTGGAGGGGGTACGACCGGTACTAGGTGACTGGTTTGAGGTCAAAAATGTGACTTGCGTACCATCGGTTTTATGCGGGGAGTAGTGTCAAATAGGACAGGTCGGAGAGCAATGGACCTTTCGGACAGGTTGGAGCATCTAAAGCAGTGGAAAAGGTTTTGAGCACGAAGAACATTGGGAACCGGAAAGTGTTGAGATCAATGGGGATTGTGGAAGCTGGAAAGATGAAAAACATAGACAAGGGCCGGAAATGGATGTGGTGGTTCCTGGGGATTATCGCGGCGATGCAGATTTATTTCGTGCAGGAACTGGTGGCCGCGTTCGTCCTGTTTGCACTGGGATTTGCAGGGATTGCCATGGTGATCGGCAGCCTGTACATGCTACACAAGACATGGGCCTTGGCCGTGGGGCGCATGGCCGACAGCCAGCACCCGGTGGTGGTGGCTGCCCGACATGGCGTCTACGCCGTAGAAGACATGGCTCGGCGGCCGTTCCGGGGTTCCGCAGCAGCCCGCTGATTTGGTTGACGACCTTCTGGCTTGAGCCAGAGCACATGCAGAGCCTGTCACCCTGCCTCCTTCAGGAGTGATTGGGATCTGCAGCGAGAAGATGAAAGAAAGAGGCCAGCCGTCCTGAGAGAGCGGTTGGCCTTTTTCTTTGCCATGGAGTTATTTACTTCCGGAACCTGTCAGCCGCAGCAATTCCTCATTCCAATTGAGAATCACGTTGATATTGCTTTCTGCGGCGTCCTTGCTGCGCTCCACGACGACGATGCGTTTGCCGTCCGGAGAAAGTGCGTAGTTGGGGCCGGCCGCATCATTCCAGATTTCGCCTTGATAAAGGACGTGCGTCTTCCCGACGCTGAACGTGGGAGAGCCAGTCACATCTACAGACCAGAGGGTGTCGGAGTTCTCGTAGATAAGACGGCGACCGTCCCTGGACCAAACCGGGTAGATGCCACCATCGGTCGAGACTTGTATCTTCTCGCCAGGCCCAGGAAAACGCTGAACATAGACTTCGGCGCGACCGGACTCGCCGGAAGTGTAGGCGAGCCATCTTCCATCCGGCGAAAAGGCGGGATGAAGCTCCGAAAACTGGCCCTGGAGGTAAGGATAGGGTTTGTGCTCTCCCTCCATGGGCAGCATCCAGATTTCCCATCTGGCGGTGGAACCGAGCCGCTCGTAGGCGATCAGCTTCCCGTCAGGAGACCAGGATTGCAGATGAAAATGAGAATCGTTTTTTATTAGTGGTTCTTCCTGGCCGCTGCCGTCGGCAGGAATGACGAAAGCTTGCTGGCGTCCATTGGAGGCAAAGGCGATGCGTTTTCCGTCGGGTGACCAGACAGGAAGCTCGTCTTCGCCCGGGGCGAAGGTGATGCGCCGCAAAGCGCCGCGTTCGAGGTCGTAAATCCAAACGTCAGGATCAGGAAAGCGAACGGTGAGAGCAAGTTGTTTCCCGTCCGGGGAGAAGCGCGGGGACTCATAGAGATTGGATTTGACAGGAAAAGGTTGCGGTTTGACATCATGCTCAGCCCAGACCAGATTATTTTCGGTGCTTTGCCTGCCCCCGGGAATGAAAACGAAAATGCCGTTGGTGGAAACATCGTATTGGGCGGTGCCAAAAACCGAGTTCGTCACGATGCCTTGTGCAACGGGAATGGGATCACCGGTGACCGTCAATTTCACAGGATCAAATCTCACGGCAAGGACATTGCCAGCGTGAGAGTAGAGGAGGTAATCGGGAGGGAGGAACCGTGGATCGAAACCGTTGGCAACCAGTTCTTTCCTCTCGCCGGTGGCCAAGTTCTGGGCTACCAGCGGTCCGTCACTATAAGTAGCACCTCCCATCCGGATGGTGAACAAAAGCGTCTTTCCGCCGGGGAGAAGGCGCGGGGAAACGTGGCCAAGCTCGCCCTTTTCCGGCTGAAGTTGAGTGACGGGTTGTGGAGAGCCACCCGCGACAGGAACACGCAGGATGGGAGAATTGGTGACAGAGGCATAGTAAATATACTGATCTTCTCCCCATACTGCTTCGGTCACAATGCCGGCATTATCCAAGATGGACACGGGAGCGCCGCCAGAGAGTGGGGCTTTCTTGATCATCCCCGGAATTGCGAAAGCGACCCATTGGCCGTCAGGGGAAACTATCGGGCCGCGCGCGCCTTCACTCCCAGGGATGAAAGTCATGTCCGTTGAGTTCATCGCGCGCAGAAAGAGGCGCGAACCATCAGCAGTGGTGGCGCGAAGCACCAGTCGAGCCCCATCCGGAGAGATAGCCAGGGCATGCGAACCGATGAGATTAAGGGAAGTTCCCGGCGGCGGCGCGATGGTGAAGCGGACGAGGTTGGCGGACCGCGCTGGAGCTCGACTGATCAAACTCGCGAGGGCAAAACCCAGGGCGAGAAGCAGCGCCCCCAGGGCGGCGCCGGCGATTCGCCGAAGAAGATTTCCTCGGGAGTGACCGGGAGCCGGGAGGGGGATCGATGACTGCAAGTCGGAAGCGCCGCCGCCTGACAGCACATTTTCGATCGCAATGCGTGCTTCGCCGATGGACTGGAGGCGCTGGCGCGCATCTTTGTTGAGGCAGCGCAGCAAGAGCATTCGAATCCCGCGCGGGACGCTGGCCGGAAGAAGGAGCCAGTCCGGTTCCGAGCGAATGACAGCGGCGAGCGTGTCCGAGATGGTCTCGCCATGAAACGCGATCTTTCCTGTAAGCATTTCGAAAAGCACTGTGCCGAACGACCAGATGTCCGACCGGCGATCCACCGGTTTGCCGCGGGCTTGTTCGGGAGACATGTAAGCAGCCGTGCCAAGAATGAGGCCCGCTTTCGTCGCCGCCGCGGTCAGCGTGGGGGAGTTGTTCATGTCGATATTCGCGGAATCTTCATCGAGGGCCTTCGCGAGTCCGAAGTCCAGGACCTTGACGGTTCCGTCGGGTTTGATCTTCACGTTGGCAGGTTTCAGGTCGCGATGCACGATGCCACGCTCATGTGCGTATTCAAGGGCTTCCGCGATTTGCCTGGCAACCGGCAAGGCTTCCTCGAGAGGAATGGCTCCTTGCGCGATGCGGTCGGCCAGCGTCGGTCCTTCCACCAATTCCATAACCAGAGCGCGCGTGGCGCCGGAATCCTCGAGTCCGTAGATCGCCGCGATGTTGGGGTGGTTCAGGGCAGCAAGCAGTTGCGCTTCGCGCTCGAAGCGTGCCATGCGCTGCGGATCCGCGGCGACGGCCCGAGGGAGAACTTTGAGGGCAACTTCGCGCCGCAGCTTGGTATCAGCGGCGCGGTACACCTCGCCCATGCCGCCCTCGCCGAGCTTTGCGATCACGCGGTAATGCGAAATCGTCTCGCCAATCAAGGAAGTGGCAACCTCTCTTGCGCGCGAATCTTAGGCTGCGGCTGCACTTGAGTCAACGCGCCTTTCACTGACACACGTTTGCTTCACAACAGATGGGATCAATCCTGCCGTTCCGATTTTTCTAATGGGTGAAGGGATCGCTGTCGGCGCCGGGAATAATTTCCGGTTCGTCGTGGGAACCCGATTCGCCGTCCGCCTCACGCAGAGTTTTCCCGTTGTCCTTGAGGAGGCCGTCCAGCGTTGACTTCGAATGTTCATCCACGGCGCTGACCGCTGCCACCAGGCAAGAGTACAGGAAGGCTTTCATGCCCTTGCGAAATTGATCCGTGGAGCGCTCCGCCGAACGGGCCACTTCTGCTTCCAGGGCCTGGCGGCGGGCTTCGCAGGCTGCACGGCTTTCCGCATCGAGCGAAGTGAGCGCCGAGACCGCGCGTTCTCTGGTTTCCGAGAGCACGGCATTCACGTGCCGCTCGGTCTGGCGTTGGAGTGCGCCGACGGCGGAATTCACCGCGTTCTGCACCAGCGCCTGCACTTCCGCGGAGCGCGCATCCAACTTGAGCAAGGCCTCCTGAGTTACCGCCTGCGTATTCTCGAGCAGCCGCTCATAGCGCCGCTCCGCCGCGCGGGCGGTAGCACCTTCAAACTCCGACGTCGCGCGGGCGACCGCTTCGTCCAGGCGCGCGTGCACCTGAGGCTCCGTTTCGCGAGTCATTCTTTCCACGAATTCCTGCGATCGCGCCAGTTCTCGCCGCAGGTCGGCAGCCTGCTTCTCCAGGCGTTGCGCCATTTCCTCCGCTTGGGCGCGGTATTTTTCCATCTGTTCTTTCCACTGCGTGGCGACCTCGGCAGCGATCTCCTCTCTGGAGGAGGGCCTCATCGTCTCTACACGAGTCGGAAAGAGTTCCTGCACCTCGCGAACGCTCGATTGGCGGATATCGTCAATCGTGTCCAGCGCTTTTCGCACCGCTTCGTCCACTTGTTTCGCAACTGCGGCTTGCGCCGCTTTCTCGGCAGCTTGTTGCAATTTTCCCTGGAGTGCCGTGATCAGCCCGTCGGGTGTCACCACCACGCGTTGCGCCTTCGCGGGTTCCGCTATCTTGGGACCCTGGGCCTTCACGACTGTCGGTGAAGGCGAAGGAAATGTCGCGACTTCGGCCAGTTTATGCTCGACTTTAAGCGGTGGCTCCGTGGGTTCCGCGGCCGCCGCCGGCGGTTCCTTGGCTGGTGCCACTGCCGCGCCGAATTGCGCCATCGGGGTATGCGAATCTCCGTGCCTCAGCCAATCTTGCGGCGGCGTGGCGATCCCCCAGACGTTCCCCGGGCTTTCCAATTCCACGCCGACTTGCTGCAGTTCACGCGGACTTTGCGATGTGTGGACCGAGCGCACGCGGGCCCGCATCGCAGGCGGCTTGGGTCCGACGTTCAAGCCCACCACTTGCAGTGTGATCCAACTACCGACTCCGTAATCGTGCCGCGAAGGATACCGGCAGCCATGCAGATTAATGCTGGTCGAAACCGTTCGTTCCACAAACGGTTCCCCCCGGCGGTTCTGCCCGAAGATAATCAGCGGGACGGACCGCTCGATGCGCGTGCTGCGCCGCGCTTCTTCGCCTTCGGAACTCCGAGGAGTGCTCATCAGAGAATGACTCACGTCTTCTCCCAAAAAATCTGTTTCGAATCCCGGCCGCGCGACGAAACCATCCGTGGCAAGTCGTCGAGGAGTTTCCTGCTCCCCCGACCCTCGCGGCATGTTAGCCGAAGCCCGCTCCATTGTCGATATTTCCGTAGACTTTTCCAGTTTTTTGGCCAAAGGCAAAGCCCGGGATTGTCGCCAGGTGGCGACGAATCCGTTGGTCTCTGATAGGCTTGCGTCCTCGAGAGGAGTCTTTCATGCGCCGATTCGCCGCTGTTGCTTTGTCTACTCTGTTGATACCGATGTTCGCCGCCGCCCAGGCACCGCACCGCTTGGCCATCCGGGCTGGGAAGTTGATTGATGGAAAGAGCGATAAGCCAATCGAGAATGCGTTGATTCTCATCGAAGGCGACAAGATTGTCTCCGTGACCGCCGGGGGAACCGCCCCTGCGGGTGTGGAAGTCTTGGATCTTTCGAAATCGACAGTGTTGCCTGGCTTCATCGATACCCACACACACGTCTTGCTCAACGGCGACATTACCGCCGAGGAGTACGACGCGCAATTGCTGAAGGAATCGATCCCCTATCGCGCGATTCTCGCCGCTCGCAACGCGCACATCGCGCTCTCTCACGGCTTCACGGCCATGCGCGACCTGGAAACCGAAGGGGCCATGTACGCCGATGTGGACGTAAAAATGGCGATTGCCCGCGACGAAGTCCCCGGCCCGCGCATGCAAGTCGCCACCCGCGCTCTGACCCCGACGGGGTTGTATCCGTTGCTCGGCTATTCCTGGGAACTGAAAGTTCCCACCGGCGTGCAGTACGCCGACGGCGTGGACGGAGTGCGCAAGGCGGTCCGCGAACAGGCGATGTACGGCGCCGATTGGATCAAGTATTACTCCGACCGGCGCTATCACTTCGAGGCTGACGGCGTCCTGCATTCCATGGTGAATTTCACCGACGAAGAGGCGAAAGCCATCGTCGATGAGGCCCATCGTCTCGGCAAGAAAGCAGCGGCGCACGCTATCGGCAGCGACGGGATCGCCGCCGCGTTGCGGGCTGGCGTGGACACCATCGAGCATGGCGACGGTCTGACCGACGCGCTCATGGACGAGATGGCGAAGAAGGGCGTGTATTGGGTGCCGACGATTACTGTCGGCATGTACGTCGCGCCGGGCCGCGGCGGCAATTGGCAGAAAATGGCCGACCTCCAGCGCGAGAATTTTCCGAAAGCCATCAAGAAGGGCGTCAAGATCGTGCTTGGCACGGACGCCGGTGGCTTTGACTGGAAACAGTTGAACCAAGCGAAGGAATTCGAATATTACGTGCAATATGGAATGACGCCGATGCAAGCTATCCGGACCGGCACCACCGTTGCCGCCGAGCTGCTCGGTTGGAGCGACAAAGTTGGCACCATCGAAGCAGGAAAGTGGGCGGACCTCGTCGCCGTCAGCGGCGATCCTCTCAAAGACATCACGGAATTGCAGCGCGTGAAGTTCGTGATGAAGGGTGGCGTCGTTTTCAAGAATGACGTGCACTGATTACCGGAAGACGTACGTCCATAGACTGCGACGCAAGAGAGGAGTATGTTGTCCGCTAGCCCGCCTTCTAGGGAGGTGTAAGAATGCGGAATAAGGCTATCGCTACAATCGTTGTCCTGCTCGTTGTGACCCTGGGAATTGCGAATTCGCTTCGCAGCCAGGATTCACCAGCAAAACCTTGGGACCCTGACCACGCCAAGCACAGCCTTGCCGTCAATCTGCTCCGCGCCATCAACACTGCGGAAGCAAACTACAAAACCCAACATGGCGTTTACGCTTCAAGAGATGTGCTCCTTACGAGCGAGGAGTTTAAGGGAAGATCATTCGCAGTGGCCCAGGTCCAGCTTCCGCAATTCGTGACACGCTCCGGCGGTCCGGAGATCCCGCCCGGCTGGTCGTTGAGGCTGAATGTGACGGCTGACGGGAAAGCCTATGACGTCCTCCTGGAAGACACCACTGACAATGCGTGCGGCTACGCGGCAGTCACGGATGAACGCGGAGTCATCCGGCAGAGCAAAGTTATCGACTGCCCGATTTGAGGAATCAATCGTTATAAAGGTGGCGGAGAGCGCGTGACTAATCCGCCGCTCGATTGGCCCACTTTGGCGCACGGATCGACAAAACCAGTAAGATCGCGATGATCAGGCTTGCGATCACATAGGCAAACCCCAGCGTGAAGGATTGCGTGCGGTCCAGAAAGTAGCCAATCACTGCAGGCGTTGCAAAGCTCCCCAGATTACCGATCGAATTGATCAGCCCGATTGATGCGGCCGCTCCGGATTCGCCTAAAAAGGCCGAGGGCATCGCCCAGAACGCGGGAAGAAAAGCGTTGGCCGTTGACGCGACCGTCAGGCAAGCAAACGCCACCCAAAAATGCGAACCGTAGAGAATTGCGAGCAGAAAAGCCACTGCGCTCAGCATCAGGGGAAAGGCAGTGTGCCAGCGGCGCTCGCCGGTGCGGTCGGAGTGCCACCCGTTGAGCAGCATGGCGAAGAGCACGAAAACATACGCAATCATTGAGAGCCAGGTAACCGCCAGGTCGGACATGCCGGAAGATTTTTTCAAGTAGGTCGGAAGCCAGATGGTCAGCGCATAGATGCTGCTGACTGCGAAAAAATAAACGAACGTCAATTGGATGACCTCTCGCTGGCGCATTGACTCCCAGATGGAGTAGGTGCGCACCGCTTTCTTCGCCTGCAATTCCCGCTGAAGCTGCCCTGTGATCCAATCGCGTTCCTCGCCGGAGAGCCAGCGTGCTTCCCGCGGCCAGTCAGTGAGGTAGAAATAAGTGACAACTCCGAACACCACGGCGGGGACTCCTTCGACGATGAACAACCAGCGCCATCCTTGCATCCCAAGCCAATGCACTCCCAGCAGCCACCCCGCTACCCGAGAACCAATGATGTTGGCGACCGGTATCGCGGTCATGAAAAACGCTCCGGCTTTGGCTCGGTCTTCGGCGCGGAACCAATGCGTCATGTAAACAATGATGCCCGGGAAAAACCCGGCCTCAGCCGCGCCCAGCACCACGCGCACGGTATAGAACTGTCCCTTTGTGTGGATAAATCCCATCACCATGGTTGTGATTCCCCAAGACACCATGATTCGCGCAAACCATTTGCGCGCGCTCCACCGCTCCACAATCAGACAGCCGGGAATTTCAAATGCCAGATAGCCGATGAAAAATATCCCTGATCCCCAACCAAACACGCTGTTGCTGAACGACAAGTCGCGAGTCATCTCCAGCGCCGCGTAGCCCACATTGACGCGGTCGAGAAACGCGATCACGAACAGAAGAAAAAGAAATGGCAGGAGGCGGCGCGCAATTTTCCGGCGCGCGCTGAGTTCAAGTTCGCTAGGGAAAGTGGAAGACGACATCGCGCTGTTGCTTCTAACACATCGAAGCTCGGATTGCACTCCGCAAAGTCTCGCTTCGAATCAGTAAAACGCCACGCCGCCATCCACGTTGATCGACTGGCCCGTCATCGCGCTGGATTGCTCCGAGCACAGAAACAGGGCGGCTCGCGCAATCTCTTCCGCCGTTTGCGCACGGCCTTGCAGCAGGCCGTTCAGAAAGCCCGCCAGCTGTTCTTCTTCGTTCACGCCCATTTTCTTTGCCAGCACCGCGCCCAACTCTTTCGACATTTGCGTTTCTGTCACCGGTCCGGGGCAGATAGCGTTCACGCGCACCCCCTTGCGCGCGCCTTCCGCCGCCGTGACCCTTGTCAACCCGAGCATGCCCGCTTTCGCCGCTGCATACGCCGAGCCCCACGCGTAAGCCGCCTTCGCCGAGAGGCTCGATATATTAAGGATTACGCCCGACTGCCGCGAATACATTTCTGGCAGCACCAGCTTCGTCAATAAAAACGCCGCCCGCAAATGAACCGCAATCACTTTGTCGAATTCCGCCAGCGGATAATCCTCCACCGGAACCACTGGCCCATAATGCCCCGCATTGTTGACAAGGATGTCGATCCGGCCGAACTTTCCTCGCGCCGCCGCAATCACATGTCCGCAATCAGCTTCTCGCAACATGTCCGCCGCTGCGTATCCCGCCTGTCCGCCGCTGCTGGAGATTTCCGCTGCCGTGGACGCGAGTTCCTTTTCCGTGCGCGCCGTCAGAAACACGGCCGCGCCTTCCTTCGCAAACAGTTTCGCGATGGCCCGGCCAATTCCTCGGCCCGAGCCGGTTATCAGAGCAACACGATTTTGGAGTTCCATAGAGAAAACGAGGATAGAGTGAACCGCGGAAGGAGGCAAGCCAGGCAACTCGAAATTCGCTGCGGGGTTGGCATTGCTGGCTGGCCAACATCTGTCCTTCGGGTCAGGTGAAATCCCGCTTTAAGATGAGTAATCTCTAGGTTAGGACAGGACATTCCTTGCACCGATAAGGTCGGTGCAAGGATTTGCCCTTCCCGAAGTTGCGGCCTCCCCAAGTGTAGCCGCTCGATTTAAACTGGGGGTTAGCTCGTGCGCCGAACGATTCTCGCTTCCCCACTGATCGCCGTCCTGGTCATCTTTTGTGTGGCTGGTTGCTCAAGCAACGCGAATACCGCTCCCGTTGCGCCTTCGCTCACCGCCGAGCCTGCAAGTGCCTCCGTCACCGCAGGCCAGACCGCGACGTTCAGTGTCACCGCCAGCGGCACCGCCCCGCTAATCTATCAATGGCAGAAGAACGCCACCGACATTCCCAACGCCAACGCGGCGAGTTACACGACGCCAGTTACAACTACCGCCGACAGCGGAGAATTGTTCCGCGTGGTCGTCAGCAACTCCGCCGGAAACGTAACGAGCAATTCCGCCACGCTCACCGTTAATCCCGGCACGAGCAACTCCAGCGTCGACGTCACTACTTATCACTACGACAACGGCCGCTCCGGCCAGAATCTGAATGAGACAACGCTCACGCTTGCCAACGTGAATTCCACAACTTTCGGAAAGAAGGGCGAATTCAGTGTGGATGGCAAAGTGGATGCCCAGCCGCTCTATCTCTCCCAAGTCACCATCGGCGGCCAAAAGAAAAATGTTCTATACGTCGCCACCGAGCACGGCTCCGTCTACGCCTTTGACGCCGACTCCATCAACGGCACTACTTCCACTTTCCTCTGGAAAACTTCTACGCTCGGCAGCGGCGAAACCACTAGCGACAACCGGGGCTGCGGCCAAGTCTCCCCGGAGATCGGCATCACTTCGACGCCGGTCATCGATCGCACCCGCAACGCCATCTACGTCGTCGCCATGTCAAAAAATTCCAGCGGAAATTATTTCCAGCGCTTGCATGCCCTAAACTTGTCCACTGGCGCGGAGCTTTTCAGCGGCCCGCAAACCATCACCGCCACTTATCCCGGCACCGGCGACAACAGCTCCGGCGGCAAAGTGATCTTCGACCCCAAACAATATAAGGAACGCCCCGGCCTGCTGCAGATCAACGGCACGATTTATACCACCTGGTCTTCCCATTGCGATGCTCGTCCCTACACCTCCTGGGTCATGGCCTTCAGCGCGGACACTCTCGCGCAAACCAGCGTCCTGAACCTCACGCCAAACGGCAATGACGGCGGCATCTGGATGGCAGGCACCGCTCCCGCCGCCGATTCATCCGGGAATATGTTTTTCATCATCGGCAACGGAACGTTTGACACCACGCTGGACGCCAACGGTTTCCCCGCCAACGGCAATTGCGGCAACTGTTTCGTCAAGCTCTCCACTTCCAGCGGCCTTACGCTCGCCGACTACTTTACGCCGCACAATACCGTCTCCGAATCAAACGGTGACGTGGATTTTGGTTCCGGTGGCGGAATCCTGCTGGTGGACGTCACGGATTCCGGAGGCAAGACGCGCCATCTCTCCGTCGGCGCGGGCAAAGACGCCCTCATCTACGTCGTGGACCGCGACTCTATGGGCAAGTTCAATGCGAACACCGATCAGATCTATCAGGAGATTTCCGGCCAGTTGGGTGGCGGCGTCTTTTCCATGCCCGCCTTTTTCAACGGCACCGTTTACTACGGCGCCGTGGGCGACGCGCTGAAGGCCTTCCCGGTGACGACCGCAAAACTTGCCAGCACTCCCTCGTCGCAATCCACTCACAGTTTCAGCTATCCCGGAACGACTCCGAGCGTCTCCGCCAACGGCACAACCAATGGAATTGTCTGGGCCATCGAGAACAGCGGCGCGATCCTCTTCGCCTACGATGCTTCGAATCTGACCAAGGAACTCTACGATTCGAATCAAGCCGCCAACAACCGCGACCACTTCAGCGGCAACAAATTCATCACGCCCATGGTCGTCAACGGAAAAGTTTACGTTGGCACGGCAACGAGCGTCGCCGTCTTCGGTTTGCTGCCTTAGCTCTTTAAACCTGGCTGCTCGCGCCGCCGGATGTAAATGATCTTTTCCACCGTGGCGCAGACCGTTCCCGAGCCATCCACCAGATCAATGATGTACGTGCGGTCGACGGAGCGCTCCGTTTCCAGCGCCGAGCGAATCGCCGCAAGCTCATCGTCCCCCACCGCGAATCGCGCGTGCAATGTCTCGCGGCCCGGCCTCTTGAATTGGATGCTGGCCGCTTTGTCCCACACGACGAACTCCGGTCCCAAACGGTGAATCAGCATCAGCATGTAGATGGGGTCGACCGCGGAGTACAAGCTTCCTCCGAAGATCGTCCCGACATAATTTCGCGTGCGCCAGGAGAGCGGAAGTTCCAGCCGTACTTCGCGCCAGTCTTCCGCGATGTATTTCAGCCGCCCGCCCGTTCCCCGGTAACAGCCGAACACATAGAAAGACCAGCAGCGAAATTTGTTCGCAATGGCAGCTGAAAATCTCATCTTCTGCGCCATAGTATCCGAGGTCGCCAAAATTCCCAGTGGGAAAGTTCTCCGCGCTCACGCAACTCTACGTTCTAGCCCGCTCCACCCGCGCGCTTCTTAAATTTTGCTAGCGTTGTGATGCCGAACGCCTCCAGTAGCTGCGCCTGTACTTCATCCGTCAGTGCGTTGATGCGTTCGACTCCCGGCCCGCCCGGCCCCACGCGATATCTCAATTGTCGCTGCCCCGCCGGCGTCTCGATGATTCGCAGCACCGCGTCCGCGATTTCCTGCGGATTAGCCCGCGTGCCGCGAAGCCGCTCCCGAATCCTCTCCGGGACATCCGCCATTTCACCGTAACCCGCGCGGCGCCCCGGATCTTCTCCTGGCTCAAGCTTGTCCATAATATTCGTGGCGTAAGCGCCCGGCTCGATCACCACCGAGTCGACTCCTTGCGACGCCAGTTCGTAGCGATACACTTCCGCCACCGCTTCCATCGCAAACTTGCTTGCGCAGTACAAGCCCATCCCGGGGATCGCCAGACGACCCGCTCCGCTGCTAACGTGCAGCAGCAACCCGCTTCCCTGGCGCTTCATCATTGGCAGAACCGCCCGGTTCATCCGCAGCACGCCGAAAAAATTCGTCTCGAATTGCCGCTGCGCCTGCTCCAGAGTCACCGTCTCTGCCAGGTCCATGATCCCGTGTCCGGCGTTGTTCACCAGTACGTCGATGCGCCCCGCCAGGGCCATCACGTCGCTCACCGCTCGCACGACCGATCTGTCTTCCGTAACATCGAGTTCCAATACGTCCAATGGCAGGGACTCGCGTTCGGCGAGTTCCTGGATTTCGCGCGCCACCGCTGCGTTACGACCGCTCACGTTGCGCATCGTTGCAAAGGCTCGAAAATTCTTGCGCGCCAGCGTTTCCGCGATTAGCCGCCCGAAGCCGCTGCTCGCTCCCGTGACCATTACAACCTGTTGTGGATTCGACATGGGGTAAGAGGATAGAGAGGAAGCGCCCCAACGTAAATAGAAGTTATTTTTCGGTATTGGGTCAGTTTGATTTCTGACACCATGGTGGGCAATCACGTTTGGTCACTAGGAGAATTGGTGTGATCATTGGCTTTGTGAGGAAAGGCATCACCAGATCATTGTCATTAACAGGGTGGGGCCTGATCGGCCTGTCCGTGGTCCTTTACGTGGCTCTAGAGCTTTCATCGCGTTGGGAACAGGCCAAAACACCTGGTGAAAAGAACATGGGAGTGGCTGTGCTCTTCATGTTATTCGGCATTCCAATGCTCATTTCTGCTGCCGCTGGAGTTCTTTGCTTAATCGGTTGCGCTTTGACGATTGCTTACAGGCGGCTCTTTCCCCGCATTTCAAACTGACCCACTACTTATTTTTCTGAGGCCATCGGTCGGCCCTCCTCGACTAGGTCGGGCGGGCTCTCGAATAACTTTTAGTTCTTCACTTGCCCTTTGGCTTGAGTCCCTTCAACAGGGCATGCACCATGTCGTTCACCTGATCTTGCGTGAACGCCGTGCGGTACGGCGGCTCCAGCCCCTTGGCCCGGTAAGCCAGCCCTTTTGGCTCGCGCTGAAAGAGGTCAAACACAAACGTTCCTTCGCGGAACCGTACATTTTCGTAGCCGACAGCCGCCGGTCCGTAGCCCCATTCGCGCCAGCATCCATACGGTCCGCAGACCAGTCCGGGATAGGCCCCGGGATAGACGCGCGCGACCGTCGCATTGTGGCCGCGCATCGCGAAGTGATAATCCACCAGGAAATCCGCCGCTGCCGGATCGCTCACCTGCGTCAATCCTTTTTCCGTCAACTGCCGCTCGATCGCCGAGCGCAGCTCCTGCCGCACCGTTTCATAAGCCGGATTGGGCTCTGGTGCGACCGCTGCCGTGCGGCTGCCGATCACGTCCCGCGAAACCACCGGGCGTTCATTCTTCGCTTCCGGTTTGGCCGGGATCGGCCGCCACGCCCAGGTCTGATGTTTCAGGACCGGGATGTCCCGGTTGCGCATAATCTCCACGCGTTCATCGCAGCCCGTAGCCAGCAACCCGCAAAGTAAGACCGGAACCGCCAGCAATATTGCTTTCTTGTGGCCTTTCAACACATGTGCCATAGGAGCGTTCTCCAATCGAAATTTGTCCCCACTCGTTTTAAACCCTGGTTGATTGGAAGAGTTGCGGCCGGAGAAGGTTGCGGAAAAAGATTCGTCGGGCCATTGCCGCTCGTGGCCTCCCGCAGGCTGCCGGATCAGGGGCGCGGAGCATGCCAGTCTTCCGGTGGAAAAACCACCGGCCAGAACTTGGGGTTCGGTTGATCGAACTCGAAGGCCACGGAAAAATCCCCTTCCGCTCTGTCATCGATGCGGACAACCCGGCAGTTCTGCTCCACTTTGTTTTTCGGATTCACTAGGCGCATCGGCTGTCCCACGTGCAGCTCCATCTTCATCTTCATCAAGCCGCCGTGCGCATTCACGATCAGCGTCAGCGCCTCTTCTTGATGCTCCTTGCGTTCGAGGTCTTCGGCGATCACCGTGATCCTCATCTGCAGCATCACGCGCTCGCTTCTTCGACGATCTGCCGGATTTGGGGTACTGGCCAAGCGGCTCTCCTGAATCAGATGAAGTTTACCTTGGTTGGCTGGCGCGGAGCGCCCATCAATGGATTGGCGGTTGCGCAAAGAGTAGAGGCAGTCGGAGAAGGCCTCGGAAGCATTCAACGCGCCGGGGAATTCAACATGCTTTCCAGCCGTGCCTTCACCGCTGGCCATTCCGCATCGACAATACTGTAATAAGCCGAATGCCGGATCCGTCCGCTCGCCGTAATCATGTGATTGCGAAAGATGCCCTCTTCCCGTGCCCCGATGCGCAGGATGGCCGCCCGCGACTTCTCGTTCAGAGAATCCGTTTTCAATTCCACGCGAATGCACCCCAGTGTTTCGAACGCGTGCCTCAGCAAAAGGTACTTCGCCTCCGTATTCACCGCCGTGCGCTGCCACTCCCGCCCCACCCACGTCCACCCTATCTCCACGCGATGATGTGTGCGATCAATGTTGCCGTACCGCGTGCTCCCGATCGCTCGCCGCGTACCAGGTTCCACCAGCGCAAACGGCAGCGAAATCCCGCGCTCCTGCTCCTTCAGCGCCGTCTCGATGTACGCTGCCATCTCTTCCGTCGTTCGAACGGCCGTGGGAATCCATCGCCACAATTCCTCGTCCAATCCAATCTCCGCCAGCCCCACCAAATGCGCCATCCCGAGCGGTTCCAGCCGCACGTGCCGCCCTTCCAGCGTTACCGCCTTAATGATCATCTCTGCCGCCATAATGGCCGCATTCTAAGCGCAGCCCGCGGCTCCGCGAGCGCCAATTTGGCCATGCTCCAGCCTGAATTTCTAGCTATCACGCGCACATTCTCAGCGCTACTTGCACTGTGGTTTGTCATCCTGAGCAACGCGAAGGATCTCAACCGATCCACACTAGGCACAATCATCAGGTTGAGATTTTCTGGTTTCCTACATCTTTCGAATCAAGAAGAGCGACTGATCGTCAAATTGTGCCCCATGCCGCGCAACGCTTTCCTTCAATGACCGGCAAATCTCTCCCAGGGGCTCTTTCCCATGCTTCTGAAACTCCGCTTGCAGACGCACCAGCCCAAATTCTTCTCCGGCGGCATTCGCGGGCTCGAGAAACCCGTCTGTGTAGAGCGCGAACACGTCTCCATGCTCTACACCAACCTCAGAACTTATAAAATCACCGACCGGAAGAATTCCCAACGGCATATTCGGGCATTCCAATAGCGTTACCGCGTTTGTTCGGGCGGAAAAGTGCAGAATAGCCGGATGGCCCGCTAGCCCGACGCGCAATTCATCTCCATTCCGCGCAAGAAAACAAAATGTCACGAACATGTCCGGCTTCTTTAACGGATACAGCACTTCGTTTAGCCGCTGAAGCAGATGCGCGGTGTCATCGCCTGAACTCAACAGCATGCGAGCCGCGCTCTTGGCCATTCCCATCACCACTCCCGGCGCGACTCCATGCCCGGATACATCCGCCACATAAGCGACCCAATGCTCTTCCGACCCGGCAAGATCGATCAGGTCCCCGCCGACATCGCCACTCGGCGATGACCGCCCGTAAAACTCGTACCCACCCATTTTCGTATCAATCGCCGGAACCAGCACGCGATGGATTTCAGCGGCCAGTTCGATCTCCGCATGCACCCGGAAATAGCGCCGCCCCTCGATAATCGTCACGTACAGGAAGCACGCATAGCCGAGCGCCACAACCAGCATGATGGCGTACCCGTCGAATGCCAGCCTGGCGCGTATCCGGGCAATCTCCCCGGCATCCATATTGCCGCTCTGGCCGGATAAGGGGAGCGTCCTGCTGAGCACACCCATCAGGAAAAAGTGAACCACAAACAAGGGCACGATTATTTTCCAGGCGTGTTTACGATACCCAAATCCAGCGATGGCATAAAAGATAGGAAAAATGCCGGCGACCAGGATACTTAGCGCAAAACGTGGATTCGGCGTGCGCCCCATTTGCATGACGTCGTTGGCAAACCCAATGGCGCTGAAAACAAAGAAAACTCCCAGCAGAAAAAGAAGGAATGATCTTGGAGAGAGCGTCTTCCAGAATGTTTCGTTTCTGCTCATAAAAGGTGCGGCGCGTTCGCGCATCCTACCACAGCGCCCCGAGAGCCGGGCACTGTTCTCCCTTGCCCTGGCAGGTGCCCAACTGCCGCCCGCCTTGTGACCGCGCTATTCGTAAACCGATTCACCATCCATGTAAGGAAACCGGATGCGGGCGAGCAGCCGCGTGAGGTATGATAGAGTCTTAAGAAATTATCTTCTTAGGATGACAATGCCAACTGCAACCAATGGAAAAGTACTGCTAAGGGTGAGGCCGCGAGGCTTCTGCGCGGGCGTGGTCCGCGCCGTGGACATCGTCGAATTGGCTCTGGAAGCCTACGGCGCGCCCGTCTACGTCCACCACGAAATCGTCCATAACACTTACGTAGTCGAGCAGTTGCGCCGCCGCGGCGCCATTTTTGTCGAAGCCATCGAGGAAGTGCCTCACGGCGCGGTGCTGGTTTTCAGCGCCCACGGCGTTCCCCCGACCGTCCGCGATGAAGCCAAATCCCGCGAGCTGAAAGTCATCGACGCCACCTGCCCGCTGGTCACCAAAGTGCACCTCGAAGCTCTGAAATTCGCCCGCGAGAAGCGCACCATTATTCTCATCGGCCACAAAGACCACCAGGAAATCGTCGGCACCTCCGGCGAAGCGCCCGACCGCACCATCGTCGTGGATTCCGTCGCTGCTGTCGATGCCCTTGAAGTGGACGATCCGCAAAGGCTTTCCTTCCTAACACAAACCACGCTCAGCCTCTACGACACGCAGGAAATTGTCGCGCGCCTGCGCCAGAAATTCCCCGCGATTCAGGGCCCCGCGAGCGACGACATTTGTTACGCCACGCAAAATCGCCAGGAAGCCGTCGAACAAGTCGCCAAGGACGTTGACCTCATCCTCGTCGTCGGTTCGCCGAACAGTTCCAATTCCAATCGCCTCGTCGAAGTGGCCCAGCGCAGCGGCGTCAAAGCCCAGCTCATCGACTCCGCGAAAGACATTGATGTGCAATGGCTCGAGGGCGTTTCGCGTGTGGGCCTTACTGCTGGCGCTTCCGCACCTGAAGTTCTCGTCGAGCAAGTCAGCGAGCGGCTCGCGGAATTCGGCTTTACCGATCAGCGCGATTTGGATTTGATCCGCGAGGACGTGCGCTTCACGCTGCCTCCGGAATTGGCGACCATCGCGCCGGCGCCGCGCCGCTAAAAAGTTTGCATTGACCCGGGGGACGCCGTGCAGTGCCGGAATATTTGCCGGCGTAAGGTTCCCGCTGTCCAGCTATCCGTGGCCTGGGGCGGCAAGCGGGAAACTCAAGACAAGGAGTTCGAACTTGGCGGTCAAAATCGTCCGTCAGCCGAAGAAGATTGCCTTGATTGGTGCGCCATCCAGCGCGGCGGCTTTTTTCGCGGGCAGCGAGAAAGCGCCCGCTGCGTTGCGCGCGGCTGGGATCCTCGAAAAGCTCCAAGCCGCCGGATTCGAAGTCATCGATCACGGTGACTGCGCCCCGCGTCTCTTCGCCGACGATGAAGAGCACCGCCGCGCGCGCAATCTTACCGAAATCGTCGCCAGCCTCAACGACCTCAAAACGCGCGCGGAACTCGCGGTGAAGAGTGGCGCGCTCATCCTCGTTCTCGGCGGCGATTGCGCCCAAGTCATCGGGTTGCTTGCCGGGGCGCGGCGTTATTACCGCCACATCAATCTTCTGTGGTGCGATCGCGACGCGGATTTGAACACCCCCGCGAGCACTCCCTCCGGTCGCATTGACGGCATGGTGGTTGCCCACATCATCGGCAAAGGCGCGCCCGAACTGGTCCGTTTTTGGAGCGAAACGCCGCTGGTGCGCGAGCCGGACGTGACTCTCTTCGGGCTCGAACGCCTCGATCCGCCGGAGCAGGAGTTCCTCGCCAAATCGCCGATGCGCCACAATTATGCCGCGGACATCCAGTTCAAAGGCGCGACGAAAGCGGCGCACGAAGCTCTATCGCAAGTGCACGCCGACGCGCACGAATTCGTTCTCCATCTCGACGTCGACGTCATCGCGCAGGAAGATTTCTCCGCCGTGAATTTTCCCGGCAGCGGCGGTTTGCGCTTCGACGAGTTTCGCGCGGCCTTCCTCGAATTCATGAAGCACAAGAACCTGCTCGGCCTAGACGTCGCCCAGTACAACCCGGACAAAGATCCCGACGGCAGCGCCGCAAGAAAACTCGTCGATTTACTGGTCGAAGCACTCACCGCGCGCCTCGAAGCCTTGTCGGCTCCAGCCGCGCCCGCCGCCGAACCTGCCGCCACTCCGCCCGAAGTTTCTTCCTCCGAAACCACGGCGTAGCTCAAAAAACTAGAAACTAGAAACTAGAAATCAGAAACTAAGACAAAGAACAGAAAACTTGCAAACCTAAAACTGAATGACGCGATAGCTCTGACTCTCATCAATTCTTTCCTCCGAACTAAAAACTAAAAACTGACTACGGAACACCTGAAGCCGCTGTGGCGCGCTTGCGCAAATACCGCGCCAGGCCGAGGAACGAAAGATTCAGGCTCGCGCTGAACGCATAGTGTTCCGCTTCGCCGCCTCCTGGAAGATTCGCCGCGACTTCAGCGAACGCGGCGGCGACAAACGACTCCGTCGCGGCGGATTCACTTGCAGCGCCGCGGATGCTTTTCTCGGCGATCGCCGCCCAGCGATGCAACGCCGCGCGAATCAGCGCGACATGCTCCGCGACACTGTCCGAATAACCGAAGTGCGTCAGGAACAGCCGCGAAGGTTTGCGCGCCAGAATGGCGGCGAAGGAATTTTCCCAGATGCCCAGATCGATGTCCGGCGGGGGAGTGGCGGGCATGACGTAGGTGCTGCCCTCGATGCGGATGCCCGCGGTGTCGCCGACGAAGGCCACGCCCTCCTGGTCCTCGAAGAAGCTGACGTGGTGCGAAGCGTGCCCCGGCGTGTAAACCACTTCGACATTGCGCGAGCCGAGCGTGAGCGTTTCGCCCCCTTCGAGGATGCGCAGGTTTTCCGCCGGCACGGGGAGCATTGGGCCGAAGAGCCGCTCGAGGTCGTTGGGCCACAGGCGCAGGGCGCTGGCCATCAGCTTCGACGGATCGATCATGTGCGGCGCGCCCTTGGAGTGGACGTAAACAGCGAGGCGCGGATTCTCGCGGACCAGCGCGCCGGTGGCCCCGGCATGGTCCATGTGAATGTGCGTGAGCAGGATGGCGTCAAGGTCGCCCACGGAGAGGCCGTGCGCGCGCAGTTGCTCGCGCAGCGTTGCAAGGGTGGACCCCGGCCCCGGGTCCACGATAGCGCGGTGCCCCCCGGATTCAAGCAGCGCCGTAGCGATAGACCGCGCGTGCCCGATCCAGTTGTCGTCGAGAGTCGTGATGGAGGTCATGGCGGCGGATAGTTTACCCCGGAATAAGGACGTTTCAGCGTTTGAACGTTGGCACATGTTGAGCGTCAAAGGGGTACCCCCCATTCCTGTATGAAATTGAGAACAAAAGGGTTGCAAAATGGGTTCCTGTAAGTGCATGAAAAGAAAGGAGCTGCTTTTCCTGGGCGGGGGAGGGGTGAGTTCCAGAATGGGAAGAGTACTCCATACCCCGGCAGATTTCGTAAGAGTGGCAAGGAGAGGACTTACAGCATACGGAACTTGGAAGAGTGTACTGAGAATGGAAGACAGAGGATGCGGTTACCCCCCTCCCCCCACTGCTTTTGTAACGATATGATACGACAGGGTTTAAGAGGTGGGGGTCTGCAAACGATATGATTCCACGGGACTTAGGGAGTGGCGGGCGGGAGATAGGGATCGAGCGAGGGAAAAAATCAAGAGGTTGGCTCGTCCTCATGGCGGTAACGTCGAGGGAAGTATAGCATGGAAGTACTGTTTAGTTAACTGTTTTGCAGTGAATGGTCGAATTTTAGCATTGAACGGTTATTAGGCGGGTCGAACGGATGCGACGTTTGCAAGATGAGCAAGAAAGAGGGAAAGTCAAAGTCCCCAGGTGCGAAAACTGTTTAGCCTCATGACATCCTTTACAGATTGTCCCTAGACATCCTTTACACTCCGGCGCGCGCGAAGCACGCGCCGGAGTGTAAAGAGCGATGCCCTGGAAGACTATGGATGTTCATGACCAACGGGTGCGGTTCGTAGTGGCGGCGACGCAGCGGGCACAGTCTTTCAAGGCCTTATGTGCCGAACATGGGATATCCCGTCCTACCGGATATCTGTGGTTGCAACGTTATCGGGAACTGGGAGTGCGCGGCATTGCCGAACAAAGTCGCAAGCTGCATCGCAGCCCGCGGCGCACAGCCAACGGTTTGGAGCAGCAAGTAATAGAAATGCGACAACGCTATCCCGATTGGGGCGCGCGCAAGCTGCAAGTGATGTTGCAGCGTCAAGGACTGGAGTTGCCGCGCAACACCATTCATCGCATCTTGCTGCGTTACGATTTGGTGCGTAAAGAGCAGCGGGACGCTGCTGCGTGGCAGCGCTTTGAGCGCAGCCGGCCCAACGAACTCTGGCAGATGGACTTCAAGGGGCCCAAGGGTTGGCCGCAGTCCATGGGACCGCTGTCAGTGCTCGATGATCACAGCCGCTATCTGATTGTGCTGGCCGCCAACGGCAATACCCAAGGAGAGCCAGTGCGCGTGCAGCTGGAAGAAGCTTTTCAGCGCTGCGGAGTTCCAGAAGGAATGTTGATGGATCACGGCACGCCGTGGTGGAGCATGAATTCCGCTTCGGGTTGGACCCACCTGTCGCTGTGGCTGATGCGTCAGGGTATCCGGCTGCATTGGAGTGGCGTGGGGCACCCCCAAACGCAGGGGAAAGTAGAACGCTTCCACGGATCGTTACAACGAGCACTAGAGCGGCGCGGACTAGTAGGGCAAAAAGACCAAGCCTGGCTTGATGCTTATCGCTGGGAGCACAATCACGTGCGACCGCACGAAGCCCTGGGGATGCAAACTCCGGCCACGCGCTGGTGTCCCAGTCCTCGACGTTATGATGCGCGACCACCGCGGTGGGAATATCCCGCGGGTGCCTGGGTTCTCAAAGTAGATTCCAGTGGCAAGGCGAAAATTAAAGGGCAGCAATGGAATATCACCGCCGCGCTGGCTGGGGAACATGTCCAAATCGTGGCGGTAGATGAACGCTTGCTAGTTTTCTACTGCAAGACGCTAATTCGCGAACTGGAGCCCGATCTCCAGCGCTCGACGATCCTCGATCGCTGGAGGAACGACCCCAGCTCCAACACCGCAACTGTAAAGGATGTCTAGGGACAGAATGTAAACCATGTCTAGGGACTGGACAAAATCGGCACCCGGGGCACCCGGCCATGGCGCAGCTTTGCGCCATCTGTTCGCCTTTCTTCGTGTCAATAAGTGAAATCGGGATTTATCAACACTTGATGCCTTTAACCTATTATCATCGTCAGGACTCTCTCAATCGTGGTCGTCGAGTGAAACAACAAAATGCTATATGAACCCACTCTCCGCGCAGCAACCCCGTAATAATCGGCCATCGCCTTCGGTCATCGCTGTCGCAGTGGTCCAATTCCTTGGGTCTGTGCCGTTTCTTTGCATATGTGGATATTACTTATGGGAGACCGTTTGGGTTTCGCCCCATGACTTCGCGCGGTTCCCAATGAGAACTTTGATTTTTCTTGGGCTTCCATTTCTGTTCAGCCTTGTTGCTGCGGCATCATCCATTGGGCTCTTACGCCTCCGGGGATGGGCAAGAACAATGACGCTTTGTCTTGCGACTCTTCCCGTTTCTTCATGCGTTCTTGAGTTAATTCTTGATCAACGGCCCGGCGTAATCGAGATCGTCCCCGTTGACAAGATATTACTTGCGATTTTGGCTCCGGTCAGCATCTGGTGGTGGGCTCTTTTCACCCGCCCTTCGGTTCGCTGTCAATTTCGCGTGGAATGATCCAACGTGGCTGTCTGTTGAAATCAGGCGATTTCACTCAGAACCCCCACAGGGGCAGGGTTGTGAGCGTAACGGGCGCCGCGATCTCGGGAGAGCTCCTTAAGGATCGTCTCTAGGTTTCGGCCTATCGCACCGCCCTGGTTCGCAAGCACCTTTCAAGTGAGGCTGGAGACCATATCCCGCAGTGACATCAATCTCCAATAGTGATGTCCAGTATGGCCAATTGACATCATCCCTAAAACTGAGCATCATTGTGACCATGAGAACGACACTGACGCTGGATGATGACGTATTGCGGTTGGTGAAGCGGTATGCGGAGAGCCGGTCGCTGACGCTGGGGGAAGCGGTTAGCGACCTGGTGCAGCGCGCCTTGACGGTGCCACGGCCGACCAAGGAAGTGAACGGAGTGCAGGTGTTTGATTTGCCGCCGGAGTCTCCGCGCGTGACCAGCAAAAAAGTCCGGGAGCTGGATGCGGAGCAGCAATGACGGGCAGTCGCGGTGGATTCGTGAGGACCGAAGAGAGATTCCTCTCTACGCAAGCCGGCCGCTTCACAGGAGCGAGGCGGGAAGAAAAGGCGTCGGCTTGCTCCGTTCGGAATGACGGGCGGGGAAGGACAGCATGACGGCGGTACTGCTGGACGTGAATGTGCTGATCGCGCTGCTATGGCCCGCGCATGAAGGCCACCAGCGCGCGCAAAGCTGGTTTGGGCAGAATGCCGGCGCGGGCTGGGCCACTTGTCCGTTCACGCAAGCGGCGTTTGTGAGGATCGTGTCGAATCCGGCGTTTTCGCGAGACGCGGTTACGCCCAAGGAGGCGGCAAACCTGCTGGCCGCGAACGTAAGGCACAAGTCCCACCAGTTCTGGGCGGACGAGATCGACCTCGTTGCGGCCGTCTGGCCGTTCGTGGGACGGCTGAGGGGCCACCAACAAGTGACGGACGCCTATTTGCTGGGGCTGGCCCGGCATAAGAAAGGGAAGCTGGGAACCATGGACCGGGCGGCGGCGGAGTTGCTGCCGGACAAGAGTATGGAGGGGAGCCAGATTATCGTCATCTGAAGGCGCGGGGAAGATTCAAACCAGAAAGGAGATTCTGAGTCTATGTCGCTTCTTGATTCTCTTGTGGGCGCGCAGTTTAGAAATGAAAAAGCCGGACGGGTTGTGGTTTTCTCCGGGGACCGCCGCGGCCGAGCCTATGTGGTGAGGTCGGAGGCCGAGGAACAAAAAATCAGGTCCTTTCTGAAGATGTTTTATTGCGCTCACTTTTCAATCCTGGTGCTGGGTTTTCTGCTGGCATCGGGGTGGTCCCATGACATCAATTATGCATTCGGGAGGCCCGCTCTGCATTTATTCAGAACCTTTGGCGTTACGTTGGTGGTCTATTCTCTCGTGGCGGGACTCCCGGATATTCTGCTTTGGAGATCCTACAAGAAGGCGTTTGCAAAGTTTGTTTCGCCCGAAGATGAAGTTTTGATATCGGGCGGACCTGCCAGGCAAAAACTGATTTTCATCGGCGCTGCGATAATTGCCGCCGCGCTCTTGCTGTTACTTGGAGTTTTCTTCCTGGTTCGGGCCAAGTAGGAGAAATTAGAAATCAGAAACTAGAAATGGGAACCCACAAATCAGAAGCTAGTTGGGCAGAGGGGAGAATTTAGCGGCGATGAGCTTCAGCAAAGTCTCGGGGTATCCGTCGGGGTCTTCGGGGACGCGGCACACCCGGTCTGCGAATCCTGCGCAGAGGTCGAGAGCTTGCTCGATTTCACTTTTGCTGCGCTCTTCGGCAATGTCTCGAAGTGCTTCTGCCAGTTTCATCAGATGACTCATGGCGCCTCCTGACTGTGCCTGCGACGTAAGAAGCGGGGCCCGCATGAATTTTGAAATCGGCCGGAAACCTTCGGCGGATCAAGCTCGAAGGTTTTCCGGCGAATGGCTATCAAAAAAAAACGCGCTAAGCCATAACGTGGTTGCTAGTGCTTATCGTCGTGATGATTGTGGCGCCAGTTCCAATACTCCTTCTGCTCATCGGCATGCCGCTTTTTGAAGTCGCGATGGTCGCGGTGGGTTTCGACTTCCCAGCGCTGGTAGTAAACACCTTCGTCGTTATCCCACACGTGATAGTCCGCGTGGTCCGGGTCGTACACGCGATAAGAAACACGTGCCGCACAGCCTGCGATCAGCACCGGCGAGAAGAGAGCGAGCGCCAGCAGAATCGAAGAAGTGGTTCTGTGTGTGCGTGGCATTCGAAAATTCCTCCTTGTGGATTTCAAACATACTTTGAATTTTGCCCGTGTTCGAGAGAGCACTTGGACTGCCAAGCTGAATAAGCTGAGGCTTTTTTTCAGCTTACGAAAAACGGCCGTGCACAAAAGGAACAGTACTGGTACAGGAATATCGATTCGTTTTTTTACCGAAGCGTGAAAAATTTACCGGGTTTTTATTCCTCGATGACAAGCGGAGGCTGCGGAGAAATGTCTTCACGTTGGCCGTATGCTGTTGAATTCTCAGCCCACTAGTAGATTTATGACGCGTCTGGAAGCGAACTTGCCCCTTTTTCGCAGTGGGACCATGAACTGTGAGGGGATCCGCCCACCCGAAAATAAAAATAGAAGTTTTGTGCACGGAGAAACAATCAGGCGCTCAAGGAGGCGCTGCGAATGAAGTACACAAAATGTTTATTGGTGGTGATGGCGGGTCTGCTTGCTTGTGGACCGCGGTTGTCTGCAAAAAATACGAACGAAGCAAAAACCGAGCGGGATCGTTTGCAGAATGCAGGAAAAGTGATGCAGGAGATTCTCGATGTGCCGGACGACATCCCGCAAGACCTGATCGACAAGGCGCGTTGCGTGGTGGTGATGCCGTCGGTGCTGAAGGCGGCGTTTGTTGTTGGGGGCAGCTATGGGCGCGGCACGATGGTTTGCCGCACGGGGAAGGATTTCAGCGGCCCGTGGGGGGCGCCCGCGATGTACGCGCTGGAAGGCGGAAGCATTGGGTTGCAGATTGGCGGAGAGGCAACGGACTTCGTCTTTCTGGTCATGAATGACCGCGGCGCCGGCAGCCTGCTGCGAACCAAGGTGAAGCTGGGAGCGGATGCTTCGATCGCCGCGGGACCGAAGGGACGTTCGGCGGCGGCGGACACGGACGCTTACATGCGCGCGGAGATTCTGAGCTACTCGCGCGCGCGAGGCGTGTTTGCCGGCGTATCGCTGGAGGGTTCGACGCTGCGGCCGGACGAGGATGCGAATCACAAGCTGTACGGCCATTCCACCAGCGCGGAAAAGATCATCACGGAGCCGGACGTGAGTGCGCCGTCCTCCGCGCATGAGCTGATTGCGGCGCTGCAAAAGGCGTCTCCACGACTCAAGCGGTAGTTGCTCTTGTGGGACGGAGAGGGACTTTTCTCATCAAAGAAAAGTTTTGCGAATGGGTGCGGCCGATGGAATGATCGGCCGCACCTTTTTATTTGGATCGGATAATGTGCGACGAGGTGAGGAGCGCAGGGACAGGAAAGAGTTCTCAGTTGTTTGCATTGAGTTTTTAGGTGGGGAAGGAATGAGTGGGCGGGGCCTTCGACTCCGTTCAGGGTGAAGGAAGGAAATAGTTGCGCGAAAAGGGAAATGTGGAATACCCTACCGGGCACCGCGTCCTGCGGCTTCTTGAGGTATCTCCCTGGAGCAAGAAAACTGAGTAAGGAGAGGTACCAGTGGGGCAAGAGGCGACAAAAAGATGAGCTGCGATACGTCCAACGGAGTCCGCCGAATGCAGCGAGCGGTGCGCAGGCGGACGCGTGAATCAAGCATGATTTTGGGGAAGAGGTTCAGGAGGATGGAGATGCGCAATTGGTGTGCAGCACTGGCGATGAGCGCGCTGATGGCTTTGCCGCTGTGCGCTCAGCAGAAGAACACGGATAATTCCGGCGGGAACTCCGGGAATACAGGTACGGCCGCGGAGAAAACGGCAGCGGCGCCGAGTGCCACGAAGATTGTCGTGGTGAAGGGCGACTTTGCCGTACCGGCAACGCCCCGGGCAACGCCTTTTCCTGGACCGCAGTCCGCCGCGAAAGAGACGAAGGACACGCGCGAACCGGGCCGACTCGTTCCCAAGTACGAAATCGCGGGGATGTATCTCTTTACGAATTATTCGCCGGGGGACCCGTTCGCGGGTTTCAGCGGCCATGGCGGGTCGGGATCGTTCACTTATAACGCATCGAAGTACCTGGGACTGACCGGGGAACTGGGAGGCTACGATTTCCGGCGCAATTTGTTCCCGTTGACGGGAAGCAATTCCAGCGTGAATGGCAGCATGATGAGCTTTCTATTCGGTCCGCGGTTGAACCTGCGGAAGTTTGACCGTTTTGTGCCGTTCGCGGAATTCCTGATTGGCGGAACGCGGAGCGGGATCGAGATGACCGGAACGAGCGGCAATCAGAGCGCCTTCGCGCTGGCGGCCGGCGGCGGCGTGGACATGGTATTCACGAAGAACCTGGCTTGGCGCGTGGCCCAAATGGATTATTTCATGACCAATTTTTCCGGTCCCGGCGTCGGAGGGAACGCGCGGCAGGACAACTTCCGCATCGGCAGCGGGTTAGTGTTGCGATTCGGGATTCCGAATCCTCCGCCTCCGCCGAACCATCCGCCGGTCGCGGCCTGCTCGGTGAACCCGACTTCGATCTTTGCCGGATCGGGAGATACGGTGGCGGTTCACGTGAATGCCAGCGATCCGGACAACGATCCGCTGACGTACAGTTACACGGCGACGGGCGGGGCAGTCGACGGCACGGGCGCGGAGGCGCGCTGGAATTCGGCGGGCGTTGGAGTGGGTTCTTATACCGTCAACGTGAAAGTGGATGACGGGCGGGGCGGGACGGCGACGTGCGCCGCGGACATCAAGGTGGAAGAGAAGCCCAACCATCCCCCGACAGCGTCGCTGGCGATCGAGCGCAGCCCGATTCTACCAGGCGAGCGCACCGGCGTGACTTGCAACGGAAGCGACCCGGACAATGATCCGCTGACGTACAGCTACACCACGACCGGCGGACAAATCTCCGGGAGTGGCTCGAAGGTGCAGTTTGATTCAACGGGCGCGGCGCCGGGCAGCTACACGGTCAAGTGCACGGTGAATGATGGACGAGGCGGAACGGCGGATGCTTCGGGCAACGTGGAAGTGAAGGAACCGCCGCAGATCAAACAACTGGAAGCCAAACTGGCGCTGCACAGCATCTACTTCCCGACACTGCTGCCGACGGTTGCGAAACCCGCCGGTGGATTGGAGCCGAGCCAGGCTGCCACACTCGACGCGCTGGCGAGCGACTTCCTGCAATATCTGAAGTACCGGCCGGATGCCCACCTGACGCTCCAGGGCCACGCGGACATTCGCGGGGACCGGGAATTCAACGTGAAACTCTCCGAACGCCGCGCGGAACGCACCAAGAATTACCTGATAGAAAAGGGCGTGCCCGCGGATCACCTGCAGACCCAGGCTTTTGGGTTTGAAAAGAACATGACGGACGCAGAAGTCAAGGCGCAGGTCGAGGCAGATACGGACCTGAGCGCTGCGGAAAAGCAGAAGATCCTCAAAAACCTGGTGACGGTGCGCTTGGCCAGCAACCGGCGAGTGGACGTCACCCTGAGCACCACGGGCGAGCAGTCGGTTCGCCGTTTCCCGTTCAATTCACGGGATGCGCTGACGCTGCTGAGCCGGCAGGGCGGAGGCACCGGGAAAGCAAAAACGGCCGCTCCGGCTCCGGCGCCGAAGAAAGCGAACCCCTAAACGGTTCACCGAGGAATAGAACGGATCGGCTAGCGTCGAAGCGTAACGACAAAATATAAACTGGCGGTTGGATTGAACGGGCTCCCCGAATAGTTCGGGGGGCCCGTTTTGTTTTGTTGGGACAGAGGGAGTATCGGGCGCTGTTCCGAAATGGGATTAGCACGTTCCATTTTTGCAAACAGATGAAAACCGGAGAGTTGCAGGTGGAATGGTGGAAGAAGAGATTCGAGAGAGCGAACCTGATTCCCCAATCGGGAGTTGCCAGACAGGGATCGATACGGCTAAGATGTTGAATTATCAATGAGTGAATAGTAGTTTCCTGAAATGGAAAAGAAGATGCAAGGGAATCCGGGGATTGCGGGTTCACAGGATGAGCACAATGATTGAGCAAGCAGCAGTGCGTCGTGAGGCCGTGCCTATGAGCATCCTGATTGTGGATGACGAGAGCGCGATTCGCGAAACGTGCGCGGCGGTGGCGCAGCAGTCCGGGATGAAAGCGGTGGCGGTGGCCACGGCGGAAGAAGCGCTGGACGTCCTGGAACACTCGCCCATCGATATTTTGTTGACGGACCTGAAACTGCCGCAGACCAATGGATTGGAGTTGCTGAAGCAGGTTCACGATCTGCACCCGGAAATCGCCGTGGTGGTGTTGACACAGTATGGAACGATCGAATCCGCGGTGGAGGTGACGCGCATGGGTGCGGTGGACTACGTGACGAAACCGTTCCGGATTGAAGAGCTGCAATCGCGACTGGAGAGAGTGGGGCGCGCAGTTGAGCTGCAGCAAGAGAATCGTCTGTTACGCGAACAGCTGCAGACGCGGCCGGGTTTCGGCGGGCTGATCGGCGTGTCCATGAAGATGGAGCGGGTTTACAAGATCATGGAAAAGGTAAGCCAGCACGAATATCCGGTGCTGATCCTGGGGGAAAGCGGAACGGGGAAGGAACTAGTGGCGCGGAGCATCCACTATTCCGGGCCGCGAAAAGAGCGGCCGTTTGCTCCGGTGGACTGTTCGTCGCTGGTACCGACGTTGATCGAATCCGAGCTGTTCGGCTATGTAAAGGGCGCGTTCACCGGAGCCATGCAAGCCAAGCAGGGATTGTTGGAGGCGGCGCAAGGAGGCACCCTTTTTCTCGACGAGATCGGTGACATGCCCGTGGACCTGCAGGCCAAGCTGCTGCGGGCCTTGCAGGAACGCGAGGTCAAGCCGGTGGGCTCGACCGAACGGCGGCACATCAATGTGCGCATCATCGCCGCCACCAACCGGGACCTGGAAAGCGCGATTCGCGGGGGAACTTTCCGGCAGGACCTGTATTTCCGTTTAAACGTGGTGCAGGTGAAGATCCCGCCGTTGCGGGACCGGAAAAGCGATATCCCCATCCTGGTTACGGCCTTTCTGGAAAAATTCTCGGATCCGCAAGGGCCGGTGCGAACGATCTCCGAAGACGCCATGCACCGGCTGATTGCCTACGACTGGCCGGGAAATGTGCGCGAACTGGAAAACGCCATTGAGCGGGCCGTGGCTCTCGGTTCAGGGCCTATCGTGCACGTTGGAGACTTGCCGTCCAACCTGCAGTATCCGACCACTGAGCGCGCGCCGGAAAAAAATGAAATTCTGCCGCTCGATGAATTGGAGCGGCGCGCCATTCTGCGCACGCTGCGCGAGACGGGCGGCGATAAACTCTCGGCGGCGCGCATGCTGGGAATCGGTAAGACTACGCTGTACCGCAAACTCAAGCAGTACCACATGGAGCAAGCCGAGCAGTAATCACTCCACGTGTAGAAACTATTTCGGCGATACAGGCAACTTCAGGTTTTCCCTTTTAAGTGTATGGATCCTCGCGATTGAATTCCGTCCAGATGATTCGCTTAGAAGGCCACCTTCGCAGGAGCCATTCGCGCTGATTCTTGTTAGCATGCCGGCCCAGCCTATTTGACTGCTTCTCCTTCGACCGGCTACGAGTTGCCAGACGCTAATCACCCGTCTTGCGTTGTTCTTTGCCGGCGGTTCACTCTGGGAAGAACGCCGAGCAAAGTTTCGACATGGAATCCCAAGGCGGGCTCCGGTTCTCCCCGATTTCTTCTAAGTGATTGATTCCTTGGCATAAACATGCGTTCTCCGATGGAAACATTGATGCAGGGGGTGATACAGGCTGCCGCTCCTGGTTTAGTTATCCCATGCCGGCAGGCGAGGGGAAGAGCGGCGAACGTGGAGGCTGGGATAGGCAAAGGAATGAGAGTTTGGAGGAAAAAGGCAGAGGAAGAAACGATCCGGGCGAGTGTGGCGCACACGGCCCTCGCGGGAGCTTCGCGCGAAGAATTGTTGCGAGCGGCGTTGCAGCGACTCGCGAAGGAAGGATACGCCGACCGCATCGGTGTGTGGACGGAATCGGAAACGAGCGGCATGCGCCACCACGACGGTGCCGTAGCGTTTCGCGGCCTGGTATGGGACCGGGAGAATCCGGAGAATCCCCAAGAGTGGATGAATCTTTCCTTCGCGCCTCCGCTGCCGGAAGAACTCCTGCTGGGAAGGAAGGTGGTGGAAGAGAATTTGGAGGCTTCCCCCGAGAGGCCCATCATCGGGCAACTGCTGGGACTGCGCCGCGCCTTGTGGATTCCGGTGGCGAGCAAAGACCGCCTCCGTGGCGTCATCCTGGCGGGAAGCAAGAGAAAGCAGTTGGCGCTTTCCCGGGATCGCGCGGAAGCCACAGCGGCCGAGCTCGCTCTGGCGCTGGAACTCGCGGAACAGCGGAGAATCCTGTGCATACGAAACGCGGACCTCGCGGCTGCCCGGCGTTTTCTCGGCACGCAAGCCGCGGGGCATTCCGCGGAGACTTTGCTGGCGAACCTGGCGGCCAGTTGCACCGCACAAGCGGCAGAAAGCGATGGACCGGGCGCCGCGTTTGCCGTCATCGGGGCCTTCTCGATTCAGCAAGAGGCATCCGCCGTTACCGGCAAAGTTGAGTTTCATTGGCGCAGCGGAGACGAGGCCTGGACGCGCGCGATCGAGAGCGAGCCGCTGGCGAATGTATGGCGGCGGTCACTGCAAGCGCGGCAGTTGATGGAAAGCGAACCTCAAGTGGGCTGGGCGCAGACGGAAGTAGCCCGAATCGTGGCATTTCCGCTGGAGGCGGAGGGGCAACTTCTCGGCACTTTGGTGGCGGGGCTGCCCAGAGGCGCCGAGTCGCTTGGCACCGTCGACCGCCTGGAGCTGCGTGCAGCGCTGGCAGCATCGGCGCTGTGGAGCAGAAGAAGGAGAGAAGAGGAAAAGCGGCACGCCTCCGCCCGCCAAACGCTGCTGGACCTGATGAGCGAATCCCTGCTCCTGGTAGACGAGACGGGAGGAATCCTCGCTTCGAGCCGGGGCGCGCGAGAGCTGGCGGGCCAAGCAGCGAAAGCGGAAAGGACTCGTTTGGGCGAGCCCGCCACACCAAAGTATTTTTCCGAGTTGTTCCAGGGCCGCGACCGGGAGCGCATGCGGATCTGGCTGCGAAATTCGCGCCAAGCCGCGGCGACGAGTCAGATCCCGGGGGAAGAAACACCGCAAGCCGAACTGCACAATGGAATGAGCGTGCAAATGAGATTCATACCGGCGCTGCGGGGAGAGCCGGCGGGGATTCTTCTCGAGCCCTTGAGTGCGCGCGACTCTGGTTCGCAGGAACACCACGCCGAAACCGAGCTGCAAAACGTCATCGAATGGCTGGAAGAAGGAGTGGTGCTGTTTGATGCCGATGACAACGTGCGCGCGGTTAATACGCGGTTCGCGCAAATCGTTAGCCTGGCTCCAGAAGAGTCCGAAAATATCAGGACGCTGGAGGGATTGATCCAGCGGCTTGCGGGGCAAGCCTCCGAACCGGCGCTTTTTGGTGAAAAGTGGCGGGCGCTGGCCCAGGGTATCGAGGGCGGCGTGCGCGAAGAGTTGCAGATGCTCCACCCGGTTCCGCGAATCCTGGAGAGAGCCGCGCGGCCGGTGCTCGATTCGATGGGAAGGCCACTGGGACGAGTAGAGATTTACCGCGACCTGACAGCCCAGAGAGTTTTCCATTCGAAACTGCTGCAGACGGAGAAGCTCGCGGCGCTCGGCCAGATGGTCAGCAGCGTCGCGCATGAACTGAGCAACCCGCTCACCAGCATTCTGGGCTACGCGCAGCGTTTGCTGGTCCGCCAGGATACCAATGCGCGAGCAGAAGAAGCGCAGCAGATTTACCAGGAAGCAGAACGGGCGAGCACTATCCTGCGGCAGTTGCTCCTGAACGCCCGGGAAGCTTTGCCGGAGCGCCGACTCGTATCGCTGAATCAAATCGTGCTGCGGTCCATGGAACTCCAGGGGTTTGGCTTGATGGAGGAAAAAATTCGAGTGGAGATCGATTTGGACCCCGCCCTTCCACTCGTACAAGGTGATCCCGGGCATTTGCAGCAGGTGCTGATGAACCTGATGGGCAATGCGCGGCAAGCCCTCCAGCAGCAAGCCCTCGGCGGAACCATCCGGCTGCGCACCAAGAGAGCCGGCGACCGGCGGGTACTCCTGGAAGTAGCCGATGACGGTCCGGGAATACCGCAGGCCATTCAAGCGCGGATCTTCGACCCTTTTTTCACCACCAAACCCGCGGGCGTGGGAACCGGCCTGGGGCTGGCCATCGTGCTGAGCGCGGTCCGCGAGCACGGCGGACAAGTTCACGTATTGAGTCCTCCCGAGGGAGGCGTTGTATTTCAGATCGAACTGCCGGCGGCAGCGGAATCACTGCACCGCGAGCCGGTGAGCCCCGCTCTGTTAAAAAAGATCAGCCCGTTCCCTGAAGCCGCGGCTCCAGCGCGTTTCGGCGATGCCGATGCGACCAAGTTCGGCGCGGAAAACGGCGCGTGCGTGCTGGTGGTCGAGGATGAGCCCACGGTGGCCCGGCTGATCGCGGACGTCCTCGAAGACGAGGGCATGCACGTGGACGTGCTGCTGGACGGCCGCGAGGCATTGGCGCGCGCGGCGCGGAAATCCTACGACCTTGTGATTTGCGACATGAAGATGCCCGGGCTGGACGGCCAGCATTTCTACAAATCGCTGGAACTGGCCGGGAATCCGTTGCGGAAACACTTCCTCTTCGTGACCGGAGACATTGTGGCGGCGCAAACGCGGGAATTCCTGGAGCAAAACCGCCTGCCACACGTAGCGAAACCTTTCCGCGTGGAAGAACTTACGGAAAAAGTGCACGCCCTGCTGGAAATCAGGCGCCAGCGCAAATCATCGGTGGCGGAAGTAAATACGAAAAATGCAGCGAGGAACGGATAAAAACATGGGCAACCGGGAACAAACCATATTGGTGGTGAGCAACGACGCGGTACTCTGCGCAGCGGTGCGGCGGGAGTTCGATGCGAAGCTTACCGGCGTTCGCGTGGCGGCGGTAAGCAGTATCAACGCGGCGAGACGCATCGTGCAGGAAGACGCGCCAGCGGCGATTCTGCTACAGGAGGAATCGGTCGTGGAGGAGGCCGAAGGGCCGCGGGGGCTGGCGCCGACGCTCGAAGCCGTAGTGGCCTCGCTGGCGGTATATGCGCCGGTGGTCGTCGTGGGACTGGCGGAGAAACATCCGGAGTTGTCGGCATTGATCGACGCAGGAGCGGCCGACTATGTGAGGCGAGACGGGGGGAGCCTGCGCGCGGCCATGCAGTCGATTAAACGGCATCTGCACCTGGAGAAGCACGAGGCCGTCCTAGCGCCGGAACGGTTCGAAAATGGCGAAGAAGACTTCGGAGAGGTGCTGCGCCACGAGATGAACAATCCGCTGACGGGAATCCTGGGGAACGCGGAACTCCTGCTCGCGGAGATTCACAGAAAAAACGACGGAAAACTTCCGCACGGAGGAGAGCAGCGGCTCGAAACGATTGCCGCGCTGGCGGTGCGGCTGAGGGAGACGGTGCGGCGGCTGAGCCTGGAATGGGAAGCGCGGCAACATCCGGTGCATTGAGGAGAAAACAGAAAATCGAAATTGGAAAGGGACGCCGGTTGCGAGTTCAAAGTTAAACGTAGAAAGAAACAGAGAGAAGTTACTGCAGAGGATTCCGAGGGCAAGCGGCTTGATTCTGTTTCATGGCGTTTTCTTTTCACCAGGCGCCGGTGCGGTCCAGACGATTTTACCGCCGACCATGGTCCAGAGCACTTTGGCATCGCGCATCTCCTCTGGCGAGACCGTGAGAACGTCGCGATCAATCAGGATCAGGTCGGCGCGCTTGCCCGGGGAGACGGTTCCAATCGTGTCGAGCATGTTCATGGCGCGCGCGGAGTTCCGGGTGTAAGCGTAAAACATCGCTTCGCGGGGCATATCCTGAGACGCGTCAAGAATGCCTTCGGGGCCCTTGCGGGTTTCCGCCTGATAGATTCCCCAGAAAACATTCGCGGTGGAAACGGGCCAATCACTGGCGCCGGAAATAACCGCGCCGTTGTCGAGCAGCGACCGCGCGGGATACTGCCATTTGTACACTTCCGGGTCCAGATAGGGTTTCACGATCTCAATGGTGTCCGGACCAGCGTTGGCCCAGTACAACTGCAAGGCACTGATGACTCCCAGTTCGCGGAATCTCGGAAAATCCTCAGGCGCCACGAATTGTTCGTGCGTAAGGGTATGAGGCAGCCCGGAATTCCCGTTGGCCTGGCGAGAGGCGGCGATGCCATCGAGCGCGGCTTTCACGGCGCCATCACCGAGCGCATGAACATGAATGATCAAGCCCTGCTTATCAGCGGAGACGCACAGGGCAGCGAATTTCTTCGGGTCGAAGAGCAGATCGCCGTTACGGCCGGTGTTTTTGTAGGGCTTCGTGAGGTTGGCGGTCTGTGAGGGATATTCCACGACGCCATCGGCAAACACCTTGATGCCGATGACGTGGAGGTTGGCAACGTTTTTCAGAGCTTCGCGCGTCTTGAGGACGGCGGCGAGCTCGGCGGCGGGATCTTTCGCAAAAACCTGCGGAAACGCAGCCACCGGAGACAAGAGCTCGCCATGCTCGGACAGGAGGCGGTAGGCTTTCAACACATAATCGCTGGCGAGCGGATCGAGCCAGGCGGTGATGCCCAGGCTGTAATTGTATTGAACCGCGGCGCGGGCGGCGGCCAAGAGCCGTTCATCGGAGGGCTTCGGGAGAAGGGGCGTGATCTTTTCCGTGCCTGCGTCCACCAGGAAACCGTTGGGTTCGAAATCCTTGCCGATGCCGTAGTAGCTGCGTTCTCCTTCGGAAAGTTTCTTCAGGAAATCCTTGTTGATGCCGGCGCGCCTTAACATCACGCGGTTGGCCCAGGCGGTGTGGCCATCCATGCCCTGGAGAAGAACAGCCTGGTTTTCATAGGGGCCGGAGTTGAACTTGGCATTCAGTTCTTCGAGGTGAGACCAGGTCGCCAGGGGCAAGCCAAGAATTTCAAGAATATCGCCGCGCATGCCGCGCCCGGATTTTTGCGCTTCGGACGCGAAGGCCATAAGTTCGTCGAGCGATTTGAGATCCTCACCTACCTCCGCGGAAATCAGGTTCGTGCCTCCGTCGATGGAGTGGCTGTGCGAATCGATGAAGCCGGGAAAGAGGGTTTTGCCTTGGAGGTCCACGCGTTCGGCGCCCGCGGAGACGGACTTGCTGACTTCGTTGAGATTGCCGACGGCGACGATCTTGCCGCCGCGAATGGCGACGGCTTCGGCGTAGGGATGCTCCGGCTCAGCCGTAAAAATCTTGGCGTTATAAAAAACGCGTTCCTGCGCGCTGCTGCCGTCGGGCCACCCGACGGGGACAAAAAGAACTACGGAAAAGACCGCGACACAAAAACACTTACCCAGAAATCCTTTCATTTCACCCTCCGAAAATGGGGTAGGCGATCTTCGGCGAGAATTCGGGCTCACTCGCCGCACCAACGCAGGAAAACAATCCGGCTCCTCAACCGTATTGTTTCTACCGCCGCACAACCTTACTTGAATTGTGGAAGGGTAGTCATCGCCGCGAAAATGGTCAAGCGGATTCCTTGCGGCGCAGGGAGATTAGTAATGAACAGTGTCTGGATTTGCCGCGGCTTCGGAAAAGAAGGCGAGAACGCGGCGCTTGAATTCCGCGGGCTGGAATCCGAGCGCGGCAGTATGGAATGCACGTGGGACGACCCACAGCTGCTTGGGGCCGCGGGCCGCGGCGTAAATCATTTCCGTATGACGGCAGGGCAGGACGACATCGTTTTCATCGCAAATGAGCAGAACCGGAAAGGCACGGGAGGATACGGCTTTTTCCGGAGAGACTTCGGCGAGCGGAATACCGGCAAGCTTTTCACCGCGATAAAGCAGCGTCCAGGTGCCGGGTGCGAAGAGCGTTTTCCCGAGCAGCGGAGAACGCCGAAGGCCAGCGTAATCATAGGCTGCTTCGCGGAGGTTGGCGAAGGAAGATTCGGCGACGACGGCTTCGATGCGCCGGTCGGCGCCGGCAGATTGCAACGCGATGGCGGCGCCCATGGATTCGCCGAGAGCGAAGAGATGTTGCGGCCGGGCCGGCCCAGAAATGCCGGGCGGAAATGGAGAACTCATTTGTACAGAGATGTATTTATCGCGTTCGGAAGCGAGAAGGGCGTCGATGATGGCGCGGGTGTCATTTCGTTCGAGCCAGCCGTAGGTGGCGATAGGACCTTCGCTGGCCCCGTGGGCGCGAGCGTCCATCATGACGACGCTGTAGCCGGCTTTCAGGAGGAATTCCGACTGGCCGATGACGCCGACGCGGTTGTCGGCGACGCCATGAAAGAGGAGGACCCAGTTGCCGTTGGGATTTGGCGGGCGAACCTTCCAGCCGCGGAGCAGCGAGCCGTCCGGAGCGCGCACATCGAAATCCTCGCGGGTCGAACGGGTTACGGCGAAAGAAGCGTCCGCTTCGCGGATGAGGTCGAGCGTGAGTTCGCGGCGGATGGGATGCAGGAAGCCGGGTGCGGCCAGCCAGCCTCCGACAGCGGCCAGGAGCGGCGGGAAGAGCAGGAGAATCAGGGCGATGCGAATGAGCCGCCGGGGCAAAGTTGGCATATTAAAGAATACGAAAAAGCGGGGCGCATAGTTCAAGCGCTATTTAAGAGCAGGCTGAACGTCAGTACGGCGGAAATCCTTGCCCTTGAAGAGCAGCGGCTCGCCGGCGGACCGAGAAAGAGCATACGCAAAGCAATCGCCAAAATTGAGCCCGGCGGGGTGACGTCCTTTGCCATAGTCGGAGAAGCCTTGCCTGGCAAGAAGGGCTTGCTCCTCCGTGACAGGTTCGATGGCGATGCCAGCGCGACGGAAAAACGTGTCCCACTGGCGGACACCGCCATCACCTGCCTGAGCTTCCACGACGATCGAGACTTCAACAAAGTTTGCAGCGGAGATGCGCAGAGAGCCGGCTTCGCTGATGGATTTGGCATAAAGCGGCGCATCGGGCTCGGCGAACAGGACGGCAAGAACAGCGGAGGTGTCCAGAATCAATTGGGCAGACCCCGCTTGTCGTAGAGCAGTGCCGCGTGATCCTTGGGGCGTCCTTTCAGATGGGTCGCGCAGCGACGGCCAATGGCCAGGAGATCGGCGGCCGTGGCTTCGCCGCGACGACGGCGGCGAACCCGGTCCAAGCGCTCACGGAGCGCATGGGTAACGGCAGCGGTCATGGATTCCCCGGTTTCGTCGGCGAGAAGCTGAGCGAGTTTGTGGGCTTCGGGGTTTTTGATATTAAGGCTCATGTTTCTACCATTCTAGATTGTCTTCTACCTTTCTATCTTAGGGGTTGGCGGAGAAAAAGTCAAGCGTCCCGCTGAAAAGGCAGCGCACCGACCATGCGAGAGGCGAAAAGGCCGGGCAGAAGCCCGGCCTCTACAGGGTTCGCACGGCTGAGTCCCAGGCAATGGCCAGGGTCGCGTCCGATGCCAGGGCACTTTCGTTCGCCGCTGGTGTCGAATGCATGGAAGTGCGCCCGCTCGCAGGCGGATGGCGCTGGATTTAATTCACACACGCAATGCAAGAAATGGGGAGCGAATCGTTCTAGAGAGGAGCGCAAGAAGATCGCAGGGGCGCAATGAACCGGAACTGAAGGAGAGGAATCATGAAAATCTCGAACGCAGAGGTGCGCCCAAACAATCTGTGGTGGCCCTTGCTCGCAGCCCTGCTGGCCGCGGCTACCTTCGTGGTGCTGCTGATGGAACCCTTCCAGGAAGCGAGCGGCAAAGACGCGGCAGTGACGTACTCACGCGGCGTCCTGCACGTGACGATTCCTTACCATGCCGTTCATTCCGGCGATGGAAAGCTGACGGTAGAGGTTCTGGATCCGGACGACAAAGTTCTGGGCCGCGCGGAAATGCAAGCGGCCATGGCCGAAGGATATGGACGCTGGCAGGAAAACATCCGGTTGGACAAGGCGCTCGGCGTGGACGACCTGGTGTGGCATCGGGTGCGCTACCGGTATGAATATAACGATGGAAAGGCCGCGGCGCTGGAGGGCACGGAATCGATTTCGCAGATTCTGCGCACGCCGGTCGTGCACATCCTGGGGCAGCAATCGTATTTGAGCGGGGGCCCGGCGGCAGTACGCGTGATTGTGACGGATTCCAAGAACGAAGCGATTGCTGGAGCCGGGACGGTGCGTATCGAGCTGGCGATTGCCGATCAGAAGCCGCGAGTGCTCTTTACAGGTCGGCTCAACGGACGCGGGACTACCGATGCGCAATTTCAATTCCCCTCGGGGGTAGCGGGGAGCCACCATTTACGGTATGTGGTGGACACGCCGATCGGCTCGACGGAATTTACGCAGGCCGTACGGCTGGAAGAAAAGGTTTCCATCCTGCTTACAACAGAAAAGCCCATTTACCAGCCCGGCCAGATTATCCACGTACGCGCCCTGGCGCTGGACCGCTCCAATCACGAAGCGGCCGCCAATCGGAAGCTGACGTTTGAAGTGGAAGACTCGCGCGGCAATAAAGTTTTCAAGCGAGCGACGGGGACCGACAAGTTCGGAATTGCGTCGGCGGAATTCAGCCTGGCCGATGAAGTCAACCTGGGGACGTACCATCTGCGCGCGCTGCTAGGCGAAGCGGACTCGGCGCCCACAAACACGGCGGAGATCGCGCTGAACGTTGAACGATACGTGCTGCCGAAATTCAAAGTGGCGGTGGAGTTCTCGGGGAAAGAGAAGAAAACGAAGCGAGGCTACCGGCCGGGCGATCACGTGAAAGGAATGGTGCGGGCGAATTATTTCTTTGGGAAGCCAGTGGACGGAGCCGAGATCAGCGTGAAAGCGACCAGCCTGGACGTCGCCGTGTTTGAAGTGGGCACTGTGCAAGGGAAGACCGGTCGGGACGGGAGCTATGAATTCGATTTGAAACTGCCGGAGTACTTTGCAGGGCGGCCGCTCAGCCAGGGAGCGGCTCGAGTATTGATCGAAGCCACAGTGAAGGACTCGGCAGAACATTCAGAGAGCAGGGGAGAACCAATCACCGTCAGCGAACTGCCGCTGCTGGTGACTGCGGTGCCCGAAGGGGGCACGCTCATCCCCGGTCTGGAGAATCAAGTGTTCGTGCTCACTTCGTATCCGGATGGAACACCGGCGCGAACGGACTTGCTAATTTATGCGGCCGACAATGCCGACCAACGAGCGGCCACGGACGACGGCGGAGTAGCGGTGATTCGAATCAAGGCGGGTGCGGGAACGCAAACCCTGAAAGTGGAAGCGACGGACAAGGAAGGAAACCACGCGTCGAGCAACGTTCCGCTGCAAAGCCGCGGAGGCCAGGATCAGATTCTATTGCGGACGGAACGCGCGGTGTACCGCGCGGGGGACGCCATTCAATTGAAAGTGTTCTCGACCGTTAAGAGCGGCACTGCTTATGTGGACATCGTGAAGGAAGGGCAAACGATTCTGACGCGCGACGTGGACATCGAAAACGGTGAGGCCGAGCTGACGCTGGCGGCCACGCCGGAACTGGCGGGAACGGTAGATTTCAACGCCTACTTGTTCGGCCGCGATGCGCGTCCCGTGGGGGATCACCGGCTGGTCTTCGTGCAGCCGGCGGATGAACTGAAGATCGAGGCGACGTCAAACGCGGCGGTTTACAAGCCGGGAGGCGAGGCACGCATCCGCTTCCGCGTGACCAACGCGAAAGGGCAAGGCGTCAGCGCTGCTCTAGGATTGCAGGTGGTGGATGAAGCGGTCTTCGCGCTGGCGGAAAAGCAGCCTGGGTTTGCGAAAGTCTTCTTCTACTTGGAACAGGAAGTGCTGAAGCCGCGCTATGAGATTCATTCGATCGGCATGCCGGAGATCGTCGAGCCGGTGGAAAAGCCAGAGGAGGAACAGCACGAACGCGCGGCGCGAGCGCTTTTTTCAGCCACGGAGATGGTGAGCGGTAACAAGTTTGAGACGGAGTTCGGGCGGACCGTGCCACAGACGAAATACTTCGAGTACGCGCAACGTTACCAGACTCGTTTCCTGGCGCAAGTGCGCGGGTTATCGGAACGGCTCAGCCATGCGTATGCGGAGAGCCCGGAGCACGGCGACCTGATTGCAACCGTGGAGAAAATGACGCATGACGGCGCGACGGAGCTGCGCGATTCCTGGGACACCAACCTGCGGATGGAACACGTCGCGTGGGATCCGAACAAGTCGCATTATCTGGTGCGCAGCGCGGGACCGGACAAACAGTTCGGCACGGGCGACGATTTGTTTGTCGTTGTGGAAGTGCGCCGCAGAAAGATCGTGGGGCATCCGAGTTCGGGGCCCAGCACCATCGGGGTCAACATCGAAAATGATCGCGGCCCATACAACGGACTGGCGGAGATTGGCGGTACGGCAATCGACCAGTGGGGCGGGGCGTTGGAAGGCGCCATCGTGGAGTTGCGCTCGGTTTTGAGCGGGAAGATCCGTAGGACGAGCGTAGGCGCCAATGGACAATTCCGGCTGGATGGTTTGCCGGCGGGCGATTACCAAATCGGGATCGCAACAGATTCCGGGAGTGTTTCTAGAAAACTGGAATTGGATCCGCGAGATCGCGCCAACCTTTCCGTGCTCGTCCGCCAGGACCGCACTGAGACGATTGTGGCCGTCAGTGATTCCGGAAGGATGCTCGCGGATTTCAAAGTTGGAATGGGAGATGTTGGCGGTGTTCCGGGTGGAGCTGCGGGTGGGGTGATGGGTGGAGTAGTCGGTGGCATGGGCGGTGCGCCTTTGAGAGCTCGCGATTTTGAGCCCCTGGTGCCGGCGTCTCCCAAAGCAATGATTGCCATGCAGATGGTCGAAGTGACCGCCGCGGACGCTGCCGTTACCAATCTGAACAGCGCGACGCTCGTGAAAGAGAAGGATGAGGCCGGCTCGGGCGCTCCGCGCGTGCGCTCGTACTTTCCTGAGGCGTTATACATCAATCCGGAAATCATTACGGACAAGGACGGCACCGCAAGCATTACGATTCCGCTGGCGGATTCCATTACTACTTGGCGCATGGCGATGATGGCGTCAACGCCGCGCGGCGCGCTGGGCAGCGCGACCTCCAGCATGAAAGTGTTTCAGGATTTCTTCGTGGATCTGGATCTGCCGGTGGTGTTGACGCAAGGGGATCGCGTCTCGATCCCGGTGGCAGTGTACAACTACTCGGGCGGATCCGGAGATGTGAACCTGCAACTGCAAGCCGACGATTGGTTTTCGCTTGTGGATGACGTTGCGGAGAAAAATGTAACAGTGGAATCCGCGCGGGTGGGCGGGGCGCAGTTTACCTTGGAGGCGAAGCGAATAGGGAAATTCAAACTGACCTTGAGCGCGCGGATGAAAGGCGGCGCAGATCGCGCGGACATCGTCGTGCGCGAAATCGAAGTCGTACCCAACGGGCGCGAACAAAGCATGGTGTTCAACGGACGCCTGGAGTCCACGGCGCGGCATGAGCTGAATTTCCCCGGAGAATCCATTCCTGATGCCAGCAAGATTTTCGTCAGGCTCTATCCCGGGCCGCTGAGCCAGGTGATCGAAGGGATGGACAGTTTGCTGCGGATGCCGTACGGCTGCTTCGAACAAACTTCCTCAAGCACGTACCCCAATGTGCTGGCACTGGATTACATGAAGCGAACCAAGAAGCTGACTCCCGAAGTGCATGCCAAGGCGGAAGGATTCATCGCCAACGGGTATCAACGGCTGCTGACGTTTGAAGTTCCGGGCGGCGGGTTTTCGTGGTTCGGCAGCGCACCAGCGAACAAGATCCTGACGGCCTACGGCCTTATGGAATTCAGCGATATGTCCAAGGTTCACGATGTGGACCCAAAGCTGATTGCGCGAACGCAGCAATGGCTTGCTGGGCAGCAGCAACCGGACGGGAGCTGGAAGCCAGACACGTCGTTTATCAACGAAGGCGCGACGAACCGGTACAACACGGACGTGTTGCGCATTACCGCGTACCTTGCGTGGTCACTGGAGAACACCGGTTACCAAGGACCGGCGGTGGAGAAGGCCAAACAATTCATCGAAAACCACATGAGCGCGAAGGCCGATGCTTACACGCTGGCGGTGCTCGCCAACTTTGCGACGGATTATGCAAAGGATCGGGACTTCACGCGGCAGGCGATCCAACTGTTGCTGGATGCGCGCACGGAAAAAGAGGAACAAGCTTGGTGGAACGCGGACGAAACGGCGGTGTACGCCACAGGCACGAGCGCCAGCGTGGAGACAACGGGACTGGCCGCGCAGGCGCTGCTGAAATGGGGCAACGCTTCGGGCACGGCACGTAAGGCGATGAGTTACATCGCGGCGAAGAAGGATGCTTCCGGAACGTGGGGCACGACGCAAGCGACGATCATGGCGTTGCGGGCGCTGCTGCTGGCCACGGAGAAAGGCGCGGCGGACGTGCGCGGGACGCTGGAAGTGGTGATGAACGGCAAGACGGCGGAGAAACTCACATTGACGCCACAGAATAATGACTTGCTCCACCAGTTTGTGTTCAAGGAACTCGATGCGAAAGGCGCCAACACGGTGGAGATTCGCTTTGAAGGGAAGGGCGGCCTGGCGTACCAGGTGGTGGGTCAATACTTTTTGCCGTGGGACAAGAAGCCGGAGAACGAGCCGCTATCGATTGATGTAGCCTACGACCGCACGCATCTGTCGCAGGACGACATCGCCACGGCGACGGCAACGATCAAGAACAATCTGCCCAAGGCCGCCAACATGGTGATGGTGGACCTGGGGATTCCGCCGGGATTCGACCTGTTGAGCGAAGACTTGCAGATGTACCGCGAGAAGAGCGCAGGGCAGAAGAGCGGGCGATTGGAAAAATTCAGCATGACGGCGACGCAGGCGATTCTGTACTTCGATTCGTTTGCGCCGGGCGATACGGTGACGCTGAAGTTCCGCTTGCGCGCGAAGTATCCGATTCGCGCGCGGACATTCCGATCGCGCGTGTATGAATATTACGACCCAGAAGTGAATTCGGTGGCGCGACCGGTGCGGCTGGAGGTGAAGCAGCATTAGGTGCGGCCGGGCGGACGCCGCTACTCTGACTTCCATCAGCTATGTGCTAGATGAAGTTAGCACCGCAAAAGCGGCAGCTCGGCTGCCGCACTCCAAGTTAAGATTGCTATGAAGGCTTTGCGTCCTGGGCCTTAGGTTCTGAAATGCGTTCCTTGTCGTCGACGGAGAAAAGCAAGTAGTTTTTGAAGCTGTGACGGCGATGAGTGCGGCGGCCCTTCCAATCGTAAAAGACTTCCGCTATTTGAGGCAGCCACATATCCAGGTTGCGGGCGCGGAAATGCACTGGACCATATTCGATGGCGGCGTGATCCGCAGCGAGGCGGATTTGCGGCAGTGGGGCGACGAGATCCGTTTCCAACCGGACGATCTGAAAGTTGTCCGCGGCGATCCAGGCGCGCCCTTTTAGTGGGACGGAGTAAACCGGGCCTTGGGCTCCCGATTGATAGGTGCGAATGGTATTGGGTCGATCGGTTCTTTGGCGGAAATGGATTTGCCAGGCCGGCGCGCCGTGTGATCGCGCCAGTCCCTCACAAGCAAGCGCAAAGTTTTGCACATTAGAAGGATGAAAAATGAGCACGAGCGCGGGCAACCCGGTAGTAGCAATACCATCGGGAAATTGGGCCACCGAATAATGAGAGTCCCTGTACTCCTCCACGTTCAGCAGGCCGAGCCGGTTCTTCTTAATGGAAACAACATAGTTGAACTCGAACTTGATGGGACGAGAGGGAAGTCCCCACTTGTTGATCGATACGTGGGACACAGCCTCGGTTGACGTGAATTGGTCTACATTGGCAATCAATTCCTGGATGCGGTTGCCGGATTTTGCGATGACCTCTTCCAAGTTGCATGGGACGCCGGATTCCACCGGTGGCACTTTTTCGTCAATGTCGGTGGGCAGCCAATTAGAAGGCAAGAGGGCCGAGGTTGGCAGGATAGGCTGAGGCGGAGAGGTCGACGCCGCGCCGGACGATTCGAAGGAAGTCTGCAAATTCTCGAGCTGCTTCGCGGCGGCAGCGTCCGATGGATTTTCCAAGAGATACGCTTGTAGAACCTGGATGGCCCTCTCGCGATCACCGTGTAGATTGAGGGTCCACGCCAGGAGCGGCTGAACAACTCCCGCCTGGCCATGACCCAATTCGAGTGCGCGCTCTGCTTGATTAATGGATTCGTCCAGCCGGCCTTGCCGGAGATAAGCGTCCGCGAGAACCGCATGGGCGCGCCAGGAGGTGGGCTCAGCTTCGACAGCGCGGTTGAGATACTGAGCTGCTTCATTCGGCTTGCTTTCCCGCAGGAGGGCACTGCTCAAGGACAACAGGGCGCCGAGATGGTTTGGAGAGAGGGCCAAGACTCTTTCCCAGTAACTCCTAGCGTGCACCCAGTCGTTCATCTGTGAGGAATAAATCCCAAAAAGGAAGTTTGCGTCCGCGTCACCAGGGACAGACCGATAAACTGTATCCAAGTGGTTGCGCGCGTCGGCAGGTTTGTTGGCCCGCAACGCTTCCAAGGCTTTTCCCAGTTCCCTCTGTAACTTGGAACCCAGAATCGGATGATCTTCCCCAGGCGGGAGAGATGAGTATTGCGCGAATAGGCAGGGAGCAAGAAGGAAGTAAAAGATGAGAACGGGGAAGGCCCAACGCGACACGCGCAATAACATGCGGACTCCAACCTGCGAAATTACCGAAGGGAAGGACCCAAACTTGGAGGTATCTTATTCCTAAATGCAGGACAACTCAACAGGGGCCTTTGGGGGAGGCTAACGGTGGCCTTTGCGCTTGAATTGAAGTGAGCAAGACTGGCATTATCGCCTGTTTATAGACCGTTTTCCGTAGCATGATTGGTTTTCCGTGCGAATGACAAGGCGTGCTGGCTGCCCCTTCGGGTGCTCCGCAGGATGAGGGAGTGTCCCAATGACGAGAAATAGTCTGGTGCATCGGGCGGTGCAGGTATTTGCATTTGCATTCCTTTTTGCACAAACGTGCTTGGCCCAACAGAAAATTTCCGACACAGAAAAAATCCTGCTCGATTCCGTAAATCGGGAGAGGGCGGCAAGGGAGTTGCCGCCAGTTAAGTGGGATGAGGGTCTGGCGCGCGCGGCGCGCAAGCATGCGGAACTAATGGCGGAGCAGGATTTACTTGAGCACCGGGTGCCCGGTGAAGCCGACCTGGCGACGCGGGCGCGAGCGGAAGGGGCGAACTTCAGCCATATTACAGAGAATATTGGCATGGCATCCTCCGCTGACAAGTTCCACGATGGTTGGATGCATTCCCCCGGGCACCGCGCAAATATCCTTGATCATGAAGTTGATTCCATTGGGATTGCGTTGGTCGAGGGCGAGGCTGAGCTGTACGCCGTGGAGGATTTTGCTCATGCCGTCGCGGTCCTCTCGATCGAGGAGCAAGAGAAACGAGTCGGGGAAACTCTCGTGGCTAGCGGGTTGAAATTGATCGACATTGGAAGCGACGCGCGAGAGAGCTGCAAACTCGACCAAGACTATGTGGGAAACAGCAAGGCAAAGTACATCGCGCACTATGAAACGCCCAACATCTCGCAACTCCCAGGAAATGTAGAGAAAGCGATTCAGTCGCGCCGCTACAAGTCTGCAGCAGTGGGCGCATGCCCTCAGAAAGAAGCGTCGGGGTTTACGCGCTTCCGCATCGTGGTGCTGTTCTACTAGCCAAGCTAAGAGCGGAAGAGGACGGATTCGCGCTGGAACATTTTTACGGCAATGAAGAGAGCCGCAGCAGCATAGATGGTGCTGGCCAGTAGGATCAGCAGAATATAGTTCCAGTGGAAGGTGCCGGCCACGATTTCCTTGCAAACCAGGCTTGTGCTCAGGATGGGGATTAGGGCGAGCTTAGAGTTCAGCTCAACGCCAGGCAAGAGAGAAGCAACCGCGGGAATGACGACAATGAAGGTCATGGGTGTCAGGTAGCTCTGTGCTTCCTTGTAGGTCTTGGCAAAGAGAGCGATGGTTAGAAGAGCGGCTGCGAAAAGCACGGCCAGGGGCAGTGCCATTAGAAAGACGGACAGAACCGTCGACAGACCGATGTGAAGCTGAAGGGCGGCTGCTCCCTTGTCCGATATGACTCCGGGGCGGCCGACCACGTAAAACGAAGTGCCCATGGAGACGATGGATAGAAAAGCCGTGGTGAGGGACGCGGAAAGTACGAGAAAGAACTTGCCGAGAACAAGATCAACGCGTGACAGGGGACTGGAAAGGATGGTTTCCATGGTACCGCGTTCTTTTTCGCCGGCGGTGAGATCGATGGCGGGATAGATGGCGCCGGTCATGGAAAGAAGGATGACCATATAGCCGAGGAGCCCGCCGATTGCGGCGCCGCTGACCTTTTCCGGTGGAGCAACGTTTTCCTGTTCAATATCGAAGGGCTTGATGATGGAAGGGGGAAGATTGCGAGCCGAGAGGCGGCCAGAGATGACCGAATCACGATAATCCTTGAAGAATTTGTCGATGTGGTCCCTGCCAAAGCCAGATTTGATTTCTCCTTCGTAATAATAGATCTTGACGGTCTGCTCCTCGCCACGGTTCAAGGCATTATCGAACCCCTTGGGGATATCTACCGCGGCGCGAATTTCCTTTTCGGAAATCTGTTTCTTGTAGTCATCAGCGGTAGGAACGATTTGGATGTCGTTGACTTGCCGAAGCTTTTCGAGGATTTGAGGCGAATCTTCTCCGCCGAGGACCATGACCTTTGCCCTTTCCTTCTCGGCCTTGCCTATCATCACGGTCATAAGGGAGATCATGCCGACCATGATAATCGGGAAAGCGAGCAGAGGAACAAGCACGGTGGAAATGAGCGTGCGCTTGTCGCGGAGCCATTCGGTAAGTTCCTTGCGGTAGACGATGCCGACGTTGCGGAAGTTCATGTGACTCAGGCCTCCGATTTGGAATGAAGCGGGCCGACGACTTTGACGATGATTTCCTCGATGTTGTGTTCGGCGTATTTTGCGCGCAGTTCGGAGACGGTGCCTTCAGCAAGGAGTTTGCCGTCGTGGATAATACCGATGGAATCGCAGAGGCGTTCGACTTCACTCATGATGTGAGTGGAGAAGATGATGGCTTTGCCGCGTTCGCGGCATTCGCTGATGAAATTGATGATGGTTCGGGCGGTCATGACGTCGAGGCCCGTGGTGGGCTCGTCGAAAATCATCACGGGCGGATCGTGAACGAGTGTACGGGCTATGGAGGTTTTCTGCTTCATGCCCGTGGAAAGCTTGTCGCAGCGGCGGTCGCGAAATTCGTTCATTTCGAGCCGATTGAAAATTTCGTCAACGCGACGTTTGAGCGTGGCCTCATCCAGACCATTGAGGCGGCCGAAGTATTCGACGAGTTCTTGGGAACTGAGACGCGGGTAGAGAGCCGTGCCGGTGGAGAGGAAACCGATGTTGGCGCGGACCTTCTCCGGCGAATCGACGACGTCGTATCCGCAGACGATGGCGGTGCCGTCGGTGGGTTCGAGAATGGTGGCAAGCATACGCAACGTGGTGGTTTTGCCGGCACCGTTGGCACCGAGCAAGCCATAAATCTTGCCTGGCTGGCAGGTAAAGCTGACGTTGTCCACGGCGCGGATTTCGCCGCGTTTCTTGTCCTGGAAGCGCTTGGACAGGCCACGAGCTTCGATCATCGAGAGACCCCTCGCAAGGAGTTTGTGAGACAGGGAATAAAGCGTTCAGAGTGTACTACGCACGGGGAGGAGAAATGTTACGGCAGGGGGGTAGAGAATTGTCCGACCACAGAAGTGAGGTCGTTCTGATCCGTACGGGATGAGCATTGGAAACTAGTTACGGTTTTCGTGTCAGCCTTTGTGACAGGCGGGGCACTGTTTGGCATCAAACTTATCGGGAGGGACGATGAACATATTGTTGCACTGGATACAGACACGGTGAAGAACCGGGCTGACGACCGCACCGGGTTGGCCAGGATTTTTCGAGCCGGCAGGCGGCACAGTGGCGGTCTTCTCGGAATTAGGTTCGGCGGACATGAGGCGATTCTAGCACGGGGATGCCGCAAGCCAATAGTGGGCAGACTGCATCCCTGGGGTGCCTCAAGCGCATCTTCTATATTTGGGAATTACTGGATTCGAGGAGCGGCTGAGCCATCAGTTAGGGGACCTTCCGGTGGGTTCAGGCAAGCACGGGTTATGGAGAAAGCCGCGCTGCTCTTGCTAGAATGAAGTACCTTGGAGCCTGCCAGACGGGGCCCAGCAAGCCACGGACAAGCAAGGGAAAGCTGCACCGCCAGGACGCCTTTCTGCGCCCCGCAGGATGCGAACTGCCGCAACGCGCTAATTAGGAGAATATGGATCGTCGGCTGCGAAACCGGATTTTGCTCTACCTGCTGATCGCCGGAGTGCTGGCGTACGTGCTGGTGGAATGGAGCGGGCGAAAGCCAGCGCCAAAGATTTCGGCGGTGACGCCGACGCGGGAAAACCTGGTTTCCTCCATCAGCAGCAACGGGAAGGTCGAGCCGGTCGAGCCGTTTGTGATGCTGGCGCACCTGGATACCTTCGTGGAAAAGGTAAGTGTGAAGGAAGGGCAGTCCGTCAAGAAGGGACAGTTGCTGCTGGAATTGAACGTGAAGAGCGCCGCTGCGCAGTTGGCTGAAGCGCGCGCGAAACTCTTGCGCGCACAAGATGATCTCCGAGCGGCAAGGACCGGGGGACGGGCGGATGATGCCGCAAAGGCCGCGGGCGACCTGGCGAAAATGCAAGCGCAACGTGACCGTTTGCAGAAAAACCATGAAGCTTTGGCACGACTCGTAGCCGAGCAAGCGGCCCCGCAGGACGAACTCACCGCCAATGACTTGGAGCTGGCGAAGGCGCAGACCGAAGTTACCAAGCTGACCGCCGCAAAACAGGAATTCGACCGCGACGTGAAACTGAACGCCGACCGTGCGGCTTTACAGGTTCAGGAAGCGCAGAACGAAGCGGCGGCGCTCGAAGACAAGGTGCGGGACGGACGAATTACCGCACCCGCGAATGGGACGCTCTACTCGCTGCCGGTGAAGACCGGAGATTTCGTGAAGCTGGGTCAGCCGCTGGCAGAAATGGCGGACCTGCACAAAGTTCGCGTACGCGCGTTCATCGACGAGCCGGAACTCGGTGCGCTGGAACCCAATGAACCCGTGAAGATTACCTGGGACGCGCTGCCGAACCGCGACTGGGCCGGCAAAACTGAAATCATCCCGAAGCAGGTGGTCAAGAGAGACACGCGGAGCGTGGGCGAATTGCTTTGCTCGGTGAACAACGACAAGCTGGAGCTGCTGCCGAATATTAATGTGAACGTGCGAATCAATTCGCGCGAGCGCCTTGGCGTGCTGTCCGTGCCGCGCGGCGCGGTGGAAGCCGAAGGCGGGCGGCGCTACGTTTTTGTGGTGAAGAAGAGCCAGTTGGGCGTGGGCAAGTCCACGCTGGAGAAGCGGGAGATTCACGTGGGCATAGCCGACGCCACCAACTATGAGGTGGTGAGCGGACTGCAAGAGGGCGAGCTGGTGGCGCTTCCCGGCGATGTCGATCTACGCGACGGAATGGATGTGATCGTAGTGACGACGTCGGTCGCCGATTTCCGGAGACGAACGAATGGTTAGCAAGAGCAAGCTGGCACCGGCGATCCTGTTCCTGGCGGGCGCGGGAATCGCAGCGGCCGCAGAAACAAACCTCAAACAGGATGCGAGCTTTGACGCGGGCCGGCGCGCTTACGAGGCCAGCGATTATTCGAAAGCTATCAAGCTGCTGCAGGCGGCCGCTGCCAAGGACCCAAAAAACGGCGACGTGGAATTGCTGCTGGCGAAAAGTTACCTGGAGCTGGAGGAACGCGACGCAGCGATTAAGAGTGCGGAGAGAGCGGTCGTGCTCGACCCGCAGAATTCGGTTTATCACGAGTGGCTGGGAAGAGCCTATGGAGAGAAGGCCGATCACGCAGGCTGGCTCTCTGCAATTTCGCTCGCGAAGAAAACGCGGAAAGAATTTGAGACGGCAGTCGAGCTCGATGGGAAGAATTTTTCGGCACGGCAAGTACTGATCGAGTTTGATTGCAGTGCGCCGGGCCTGGTGGGTGGTGGGGAAGAGAAGGCGCTGCCACAAATTAAGCAATTGGCGGAGCTGGACGCTGCCGAGGGGCATTACGCGTCGGGAAACTGCCGGCGTCAAAAAAAGGATTTCGCTACCGCGGATGAGGAATTCACGAAAGCGCTGGAGAGCCATCCGAAATCGATCGAGCTCATTTACGACATAGGAGACTACGCGGCGCGGCGCGGCCAACCGGAACGGCTGTTCGCCGTGGCAGAGGCCGGAGGCCGCCTGGCCGCAAACGATCCACGGGGAAAGTTTTACCGCGGCGCCGGGCTGGTCTTGAAAAACGAAAAACCAGAGGAAGCAGAGCGCTTGTTGCGGGAGTATTTGAATAAGGCTCCGATACGGTCCAGCTACCCACGGCCGGCCGTGACGCATGTCTGGCTGGGGCGCCTCTTTGAGAATCAGGGCCGGGCGCAGGACGCGGAGAAGGAATTTGAGACCGCGCTCCGGCTGGATCCAAAAAACAAAATGGCGCAGGAAGCATTGAAGAAACTGAAGAAGAGCTGAGAGATTTCCCAGCGGCCGCGAATTCACAAATCCGCCGAAAAAGTTTGCCCGGAAGGCGACGATGCATATTCGAGAGACGGTGTCCGTGGCGATCGACGCGCTTCGAGCGAACAAGATGCGTGCCTCGCTCACCTCGCTTGGCGTGATTATCGGAAGTGCTTCTATCGTTCTTGTCGTTACTGTCGCCCTGACCAGCAAGAAATTTGTACTCTCTCAAATCGAAGCTGTCGGCTCGAACCTAGTCCAGGCGGAGCTGGTCCAGAGGCCGGATAAGCCGCAGCCGCTCAATTATGAAATGACGCTGCAGGACATGGAGGCCGCCAGGTCCATTCCCAATGTGATTGAAGTGGCCGGAAGCCGCGAATTGCCCATGACCGTGATTGCCGGCAATGTGGAACGCCCCGTGAACCTGGTCGGTGTAACGGAGGGTTATCAGGCGATTCGGCGGCTTGTCGTATTGCGCGGGCGCTTCCTTGATGCCGGTGATATGGAGATGCGCAGCAAGGTTTGTCTGGTCACGGCGCAGCTCGCGGACAAGATTTTCGGGCAGGACAATCCGGTCGGGAGACCGATCCGGATGGGCGAGTTGACGTTTACGGTGATAGGCGTTTTCCGCGAGCGCGTGGAAACCTTCGGCCTTTCGGATATCCAGGAAAATACAGTCGTCCTTCCCTTTACGCTTATGAAGTACTACACCGGCATGGAAGTGTTGCGTTCGCTGAGCGTGCAAGCAGCCCGGGCCGAAGACGTCCCATTCGTCGAGAGGCAGGTGGGCCAACTGCTGCGCGCCCGGCATCCGGCAGGAGCAGAATATAAGGTGCTAACGTTGACAGCGATTCTGACCGCGGCGAGAAATATCTCACTAGCCTTGACCATCGTACTGATCATCATTGCGATGATAGCGCTGCTGATCAGCGGAGTCGGGATTATGAACATCATGTTGGTGACGGTGACCGAACGAACGCGAGAGATTGGAATTCGCAAGGCCATTGGAGCAGCGCGGAAAGAGATCATGTACCAGTTCTTGATCGAGGCGTTCATGATCAGCGGGGGCGGGGCGGTCGTCGGGATCTTGATCGGGATTGCCGTGCCGGTGGCCATCCAGAGTTTCTTGCCGGGGAATTTGCGAGTGCCGGTGCACGGTCTTAGCGTGATCATTGCGTTTGTGGTGTCCTGCTCGACGGGACTGTTTTTCGGCTACTTGCCGGCAAGCCAGGCGGCAAGTTTGCAGCCGGTCGAGTCGTTGAGGTACGAGTGAAGCCGGAGTGGGACTTGGTGAAGAGCTCCCAAGGCGAGTGCGCGGGAATTGAACAGCAAACAAGGAGCCTGAAAATGCAAATGCTGGGGCGTATTGCGGGACTGACCGCGTTGCTAGCGGTGTATGGCGGTGCAGCGAACGCGCAGGAGATGTCCTCGCTGAGGGCGAGTCAAGCAGCGGCACAGGAGGCCTCAAATGCCGGGGCGCCGGTGGTGCTGACACTGAAACGCGCGATTGAGCTGGCACTGCAGAACAGCAAAGAGATTCAAGTGGCGAAAATTCAGGCCAGCGTTGGCGATCACGCCGCGCAGATCACCAAGGCGCAGTTCCTCCCGAATCTTTACGCGGGCTCCGGTGCGGGGTACACCTACGGCATTCCGGAAACGCCCGGCGGGCGCGCACCCTCGATCTTCAATGTCACGTACACCGAACAGATTTTCAATGAACCGTTGCGCGGGCAGGCGAAAGAGACGGAGGAGCAGGCCAAGTCCCAGAAAATTTTGTTGGAAGACGCCAGGAACAACGTGATTTCGAGGACGGCCATGGCCTATCTGGAATTGGGGAAGGTCCGGCATTCCCTCGAACTTTTGCGGAAAGAGCAGGAAAGCTCAGAAAAAATTCTGCAAGTGACGCAGGAACGGCAAGGCGAAGGATTCGAGTTGCCGGTGGAAGTGACGAAAGCGCAGTTGACGAGAGCGCAGGTGGTGCGGCGAATCTTGCATTTGGAAGGACGCGAGGACGAACTGGAAGTTTTCCTCAGGTACCAGATGGGATTGCCGGAGGGGCAGCCGCTGGAGGTTACGCCGGAAGAACTGCCGGGTGAGGCGGAGCAAGCGGGAGACAATCTAGTGGCTATGGCCATGACCAACAATGCCGGATTGCTGCTGGCGCAGTCGGACGTCCGGGCCAAGGAGTTCCGGCTGAAGGGGGAGAAGCGCGGCTATTTCCCGACGCTGGAGCTGGTGAGCATTTACAGCGTGCTGGCCAAGTTCAACAACTATTCTCAATACTTCAACGGATTCCAGCGCAACAATTTCAATGCGGGAGTTGACGTGCAGGTACCGATTTTCAGCGCGAGGCTGAAAGCGAACGTTGGACTAGCGCAAGTGAACCTGGAAGCGGCAAAGATCAACCTGACGAACAAAAAGACCGAGTTGACCGCCGACGTGCGACAGAAGACGCGGCGGGTGCGCGAGAGCGATGCGGCGAAAGAGGTGGCACGTCTGGAATTACAGCTCGCGCAACAAAATGTATCGGTCTTGCAAGCGCAATTTGGCGAAGGGAAGCTGAATCTCCGAGAGGTTGAGCGGGCGCGGCTGGAAGAGAATGAAAAGTGGATGGCGTACCTGGATTCTGGCTTTCAAAAACAGCAAGCGCAATTGGAGCTGCTAAAGACGGCGGGGCAGCTGGATAAGGTGTGGCAGTGAGCAGAGAGGAGATAGGTGGCAGAGAATAGGGATAGAGAAAAACAGACCGTGACCAAGGAACTTGGATGCTCGATCAAAAGAGTCTGAGCGCGCTGCTTGAGGCTGTGAAAAAACTGGACGATGGATTCGCAGCGCTGCCAGCCTTCGAGAGTAAGGCGCAATCCATCGAACGCCTTTCTGAAGTACTGAACACCACGGCTGCGCGCCTGCAGGACAACTATCCATATTTTCATCCGCTGTATGCCGGCCAGATGCTGAAGCCGCCGCATCCCGTGGCCCGGCTGGCCTATTCGCTGGCCATGTGGATCAATCCGAACAATCACGCGCTGGATGGCGGGCGGGCCACTTCCGCGATGGAGAAGGAAGCGGTCGCGGAGATCGCCGCCATGTTCGGTTGGAAGAGTTTTCTGGGCCATTTGTGCGGCGGCGGAACGTTGGCGAATCTCGAAGCACTGTGGGTGGCGGGCCAGCTGCGCCCGGGGAAAAAGATCTTAGCAAGCGCGCAGGCGCACTACACGCATGGAAGGATCAGCGGTGTTCTGCAATTACCGTTTGAAACGGTGCCGTGCGACGCGCTGGGACGGATGGATCTGCGGGCGCTCCCGAAAAGGCTGGAGCGCGGCGACATTGGAACCGTTGTAGCAACAATGGGTACAACGGCCACCGGCTCAGTGGATCCGCTGCCGGAGATTCTCGCCATGCGTGCGAAGCACGGATTCCGGATTCATGCCGACGCTGCATACGGAGGGTATTTCGTCCTCGCGGAGAATCTTGAGGAGAATACCAGACAAGCATTTGAGCGAATCGGCGAAGCGGATTCCATAGTGATTGATCCGCACAAACATGGATTGCAACCCTACGGGTGCGGCTGCGTGCTCTTCCGCGATCCCGAGGTGGGCCGGTTTTACAAGCACGATTCGCCCTATACCTATTTCAGCTCCGCCGAACTGCACTTGGGCGAAATCAGCCTGGAGTGCTCCCGGCCCGGCGCCGCCGCCGCGGCTTTATGGGCCACTCAAAGATTGCTGCCCTTGAAAAAGGGCGGGGAATTCGCGCGCGGATTGGAGCTGGGAAGGAAGGCGACACTTGCAATGTTTGAAAAACTTCAAGCGGACAAACGATTCGTGACCGCCTTCGCGCCGGAATTGGACATCGTGGTATTTGTACCCAAAGCCGGGAGCGTCGCTGAAGCTTCCGTCTTGAGCCGCAAGATCTTTGAAGCGGCGGCAAAACGGGATCTTCATTTGGCGGTGGCGGAATTGCCGATTCAATTCTGGGGAAATAACTTGAGCACGATGAAACGTGATCGCGAAACGCTGACTTGCCTGCGCTCCGTCCTGATGAAGCCGGAACATTTTGATTGGGTTCCACGCATTTGGGAGCTACTCTCTGCTTCGACCGACGAGGTCCTCCGCGCTAGCGACTGATCCCAGCGAAACGGACGTCTGCAACCCCCATCCCTTGAAGCAGATAGACGTTCGCTGTCGGTTAACACCCCATCACAGAAAGGTTTGAGAGGATGCAACGAAGTCAGGTAAACTACTATCTATAGATGGGGGCTCCAATCCCGCGGATAGGTGCGGCCCTCCCATCATTGCAAGCTAGAAGCAAGAGACAGAGAATTAACACGGCCCAGTTTGGAACGCGAAGGCTGAGGGTGAAGAATGCCGGATGTAATGAAGACTTTGCTGTTGAACCCGCCGAGTTTTGAAAACTTCGACGGCGGTGCGAGTTCGCGGTGGCCCGCGACGCGCGAGATTGAATCCTATTGGTACCCCGTTTGGCTTACTTATCCCGCGGGAATGATTCCCGGCAGCAGGCTGCTCGATGCTTCTCCGCACAAGGTGAACTGGCAGCAAACCGTTCAAATCTGCAAAGACTACGAATTCCTGGTGCTGTTCACTTCCACAGTCGGGTTCGAGAGCGACGTCAAGCTCATCCGGAAAATCAAGGAAGCCAATCCGGGCATGAAGATTGCTTTCGTCGGGCCGCACGGGCACATCAAGCCCGATGAGACGCTGATGGCCAGCGAGGACATCGATTTTGTCACGCGTGGAGAATTCGATCATTCCGTCGTGGACTACGCGCACGGGAAGCCGCTTAAGGACATACTCGGCGTCAGCTACCGCAAAGACGGCAAGATTGTCCACAATCCGGAGCGCCCGCAACTGCACACCGAAGAGCTGGACGCGCTGCCGTTCGCCACGGATATTTACAAGCGCGATCTGGAAATTGAGCGCTACAACGTGCCTTTCCTGCTCCACCCGTACGTTTCCTTTTATACGACGCGCGGTTGCCCGGCGCTATGCACCTTCTGCATGTGGCCGCAAACTCTTTCCGGTCATGCCTGGCGCACGCGTTCGACAGAGAATGTCGCGCGGGAAGTGAAGCAGGCCCTCGGATACTTTCCGCAGATGAAAGAGATTTTCTTCGACGACGATACGTTCAATATCCGCAAAGACCGCGTGATCGATCTTAGCGCCAAGTTCAAGCCGCTGAAGTTTCAGTGGTCGTCCACGGCCCGCGTGCACAGCGATTACGAAACGATCAAAGCGATGGCGGATGGCGGAGCGCGGCTCTTCATCGTCGGCTTTGAGTCCGGCGACGCGCAAATCCTGAAGAACATCAAAAAGGGCGCGACCGTCGAGATGGCGCGCAACTTCATGAAGAATTGCCGCAAAGTCGGTATCAGAGTGCACGGCGATTTCATCATCGGCCTGCCCGGCGAGACGAAGGAAACCATTCAGAAGACCATCGAGTTCGCCAAGGAATTGGATTGCGAGACCATCCAGGTTTCTCTGGCTCATGCCATGCCGGGAACGGAATTGCACGACACCATGGCGCAGCAAGGCTTCCTGAAAGTCGAAGCGCTGGCGGATTCCGGTGGCCACCAACTGCCGCACATAGAGTACCCGCACCTGTCGAAGGCAGAAATGATGGGTGGCGTGAACCGATTCTATGATGAATATTACTTCCGCCCCAAAGTTGTTTGGCGCATCGTAAAGGAAGCGCTCTGGGACAGCCACGAGCGGAAGCGCCTGTATCACGAAGCTACGGAATTCCTGAAGCTGCGCGCGGAGCGCCTGAAGTGGGCACGCAAGGGCGGCGATGATTTCGACAAGCCCATGGTTTCCGTGCCCGGGGCGTCTTCGGTTTCCGGAAACGACTAACCCTCACAAAATGGCAAGCGAAAGAAGATTGCGAATCAAGACGCTGGTCATGGTCTTGGCGATGGTGGTGTGCGCCAACGCTGGGGACTTGATGCTGAAGCGCGGAATGTCGCAGATTGGCGCTGTCCAACTGACGGCTCCCGGCCTCGCCCAAGCGTTCCGGCTCACGGTGACGAACGGAACAATCTGGGTCGGAATTTTTTTCCTCACCGGCTTCATGGTGAGTTACATGACCGTGCTCAGTTGGGCGGATTATAGTTACGTCATGCCGGCGGGAGCGTTTGGCTACGCGCTGCTTACTTTGCTGGCCGTTGTTTTCTTGCACGAATCGGTTTCGCCTCGGCGATGGCTGGGAGTTATTTTGATCTGCGTGGGAGTGCTGTTGGTGGGGCAAACAAAGCCGCGTACGACCGCAGTGGCTAGCGAGGCGCTGGCCTGATGCGCGTCATTCTGGCACTTGCGGTGCTGATTCTCGGCAGCACGGGCGGCGAGATTGCCATCACCCACGGAATGAAGGCCACCGGAGAGCCGGCACGGCTGCGGCCTCGGGCGTTGCTGAAGTTCCTGGGGCGCGCTGTTTGCAACGGGTGGTTCTGGACTGGCGTGCCGCTGATGGCCTTGTCCTTTTATTCGTTGCTGCTATTGCTTTCCTGGGAGCCCATCAGTCTAGTAATTCCCGCATCCGCGTTGAGTTACGTGATCGGCACACTCGGCGCCAAGTACATTCTGGGGGAGCAAATCAGTCCCGCGCGATGGGCAGGCGTTTTGCTCGTTTGTGCAGGAGTGGCGCTGGTGGCGGCGGGCTGACCATCAGCGCAGGAATTTTCCGCTCATGAGAAGCCAACCCACATCGTGCTGAATTTCTCGATCCTGCGTGATGTAGCCCTGCTGCTGGCGGCGGCTCCGCTGGCTTACTACGCCCTGGCAACTTTGGCGGCTTGGCGGTTTTTCCGTCGGGAACGCGCGCGAGTTCTGCCGGACTACACTCCTCCTATCAGCCTGCTCAAACCGGTACGCGGAGTCGATTTTGGCTCCTGTGAAAACTTCGCCAGTTTCTGCAGGCAGGACTATCCGGATTACGAGATTTTATTCGCTGTGAACGATGATCACGACCCGGCGGTGTCGTTGATTCAACGTCTCATCGGGGAGTTCCCCGAACGCCGGATCCGCCTGCTCGTTGGTGCGGAACGTCTGGGAGCGAACCGCAAGGTGAATAAGCTGGCGCGGCTCGCGAAGGAAGCTCAATACGAGGTGCTGGTGCTGACCGATGGCGATGTGCGCGTGGGACCGCGCTTCTTGCGTGAAGTTGCCGCGCCACTCGCCGATCGGAAGACCGGGGCGGTGACTTCCTTCTATCGCGGGATCGCCGAAAAAAACCTTGGAGCCGAACTCGAAGCCGTTGGAGCTTCGAGTGATTTTTTTGCCGGGGTGCTGATGGCGCAATGGCTGGAAGGAATCCATTTTGCGCTGGGGGCTTCCATCGCAACCACCAAGACATGGCTTGGGAAGATGGGCGGTTTCAAAGCTATCGCCGGGATGCTTGCGGATGACTATGAATTAGGCCTGCGGATCGCCAAAGCAGGTGGCGAAATCGTTTTATCTCGCGAGGCTGTTTGGACGATGTACGCTGCGCAAACTTTTCGCGGCTTCTGGGATCACCAAGTGCGGTGGGCCCGGACCGTGCGGCTTTGCCGGCCGCTGTCCTATGTTGGACTGCTATTTACGCAAGGACTGCCCTGGACTCTGCTCGCGATTCTTGTCGCTCCAGCGGACTGGATCGCCCTCGCTTATCTGCTCGCCTATTTGGTTTTGCGGTTCGCCATGGCGTGGACCGTAGGCGTTTGGGGAGTTCAAGACGAAGTTTTGCGCAGAAAGTTATGGCAGGTGCCGTTTCGGGATGCGATTCATTTTGTGATCTGGCTGGCTAGTTTCGGCTCGAATCGCATCCGCTGGGGTAATGATGAATATGTGGTTCGAAACGGTCAGATGGTGCCAACCGTGGCCGGCAATTCTCCCGACGGGCGAGCCTCGAATTGATTCTCCGTTGCAGGCGCGCCAGCCGCTGAGGCTGCGCCCGTGTTCGCAGAACCGTCGGATAGAACGCCACACACTCCGCCGTCCGGTTGACGACCGCGGAAATCCCGATTAAATTAGATAGGTAGAATCGTGGCTGTCCCGATCATCGGGAACGCGCTGCGGTTCGTTTTTTTCCTCTCCACGGGTGGGAGATCGTCCAACGGTAGGACTCCAGATTCTGGATATGAATCAAATCACGAGATAAACCGTTCGGACCGTTGCACTTACGCTTGAAACAGAAGTCTTCTAGATTGCCCCTCCGATTGCCCCATCTCCTGCGGGGCCGTAGCTTTATTTTTCTATTGGGACAATCAAACGTCGGCAAAGCTGCGGTCGGGGCAAGAGGAATAGAAAGCTGGGGTCGGGCGCAAATGGCGCGACCAAGGCTATTCTCTTTCGGCTTCATCAACTAGCTTTTGATAACGAGGAAAGGGCGGTCTCCAGCAGGAAATGAATCGATACAACGAACTCAAACTGCAAGTTCTGTCTTTATTTGCCTCGACCCAAGGTGAATGGCTAGGGCCTAACGAAGCAGCGGAAAAGCTACATTTCTTTCCGGCAAGGTCAGTCTGGACGTATCTCAAAAAACTATGGTGCTTCGGTCTGCTGGAAAGGCGTTCCGAGGCCGAGGTACTTTGGAATACTGTATCACTGAGCTAGGAAGATCGCGCCTTCGTTGGTTGCGTTCGCGGCGCATCTGATGAATATTAGACGAGAATTCGTCCGAACGCAGATCGCGCTGTCCGAAATCACGCTCAGACCGGAGAGAACGATGCGATTCACACAAGGCCCCTCCGTTTTGCTCAAAACGCTAAGCTCTCTTCTCCTTACAGGCACAGCGCTGGTCACGATTTGTTCTGGTCAAACGCCGGGAAGCTTTGATGGTTGTCCGCCCGAAGGCAATACAACAAAGCCCGGCTTGATGGCACTAAATCGCTTGAAGAACCGCACAGCACCGCCATTGAAAACGAATGTCAACCCCGCGATTACGTTAGATTCAATTCTCGCCCCAGGGAATGACGTGAACCGCTGGAATCCATCCCAAGCCGCGGTTATCACGGTATACGTCGTAAAGGTGAAGCCTGGCGGCCCAGAAACAGTGAATTGTGGCGCAGCCGATGCCGTGCATACCGACACTCACATTGAGATTGCCCTGCAATCAGGAGATGCGGAGGGAACGCACCATATGATCGTCGAAGTCACGCCTCGAATCCGAGCTATGCTGGCGACCAAAGGGAAGGACTGGTCCACAAAAAATCTGCGGAGCAGCTTGGTTGGTCACAAGATTCTCGTGATGGGTTGGATGATGCTAGACAAGGAGCACTGTAACGCGTCAGAGAACACCAACCCCGGTGGCGCTCACAACTGGCGGGCCACGTGTTGGGAGATTCATCCCGTGTTCGCTCTTGGACCCGCTCAGTGAAAACGCTCCACGTATTCGATCTCACTTGCTCTGATAAATGTTGCAGATATCCCCAAACGACGTTGACGGGATGAGATCATGCGTAGGACGATTCAATGTCTAGGAAAGAGTGGGTGCCTTACTGCAAACCAGTGATGAGCGTCTGATTGAACTCTTGTCTATCATCGGGGAGGAAACCTGTTTGATGCCAGCGATGGTGTTCACTCAAAAGATCACCGTTTGAAAACAATTTCAAAAGAAAAAACCCATTGTCTCCGCCCCTTTGTGTTGTCGTTGTAATGGCAACAACAGGAACTTCTTCCTGGTCATAGATTCTTGATTGGTGCAAGTGACCGTGGATTACGAGGTGAAAATGAGATCGGAGATCAGTGACAAGGTCATTTAATCCATCACACTGGTGTGGAACACCAAGGCTCTTGATTGCACTCGAAGTTCCTAGAACTCTTGCTACGTCCACTGCATAATGGACCATTAGGATTCTTATGGTCCGATCATAATTGTCCAGCCTCACTTGATCCACTTCGTTTCCTCGTTTCAATCTCCGAAGTTTTCTCTTAATCTCCAATTTAAGTTTCTCGTCAATCGCCCCCCGGGCGAGATGGTCTCGAAATGAAAGGTCTAATACGTCCTTCTGCTTAGCATAGCAACTAGCTTCGACAAGTACGAACAGGAATTGCCGTATCCCAATCGAAAGCGACTGTAAGTGGCACCCCCTTGGACTAGGCTCTGGTCCTTTACCAAGTTTTAGCAGCATATTCTGCTGGTAAAGTTTAAGGTCGGTTTGTAGCAACTTGTCGTGGTTCCCGGGTATCAAAATCAGTTTCTTGGGGTCAATATTCAATCCAGCGATCTCATGCTTCGAATCGCCGTTTCCCGTTACGTAAGCCTGCTGAGTGAGATATTTTGTGAGGAAAGAATAAGAGGAGCCTGTTGGCTGCGTGGCGAGATCGCCTAAGACTAAGTATAAGTCGAAGTCGGGGCGGCCAAGTTCGAGTAAGAGGTACTTCAAATAGCGAGGCAAACGTTTTAAAATCCCCATATCATGCGCGGTACAGCGCCGACGGAAGATCTCATTTATCTTATTTTGTTTGAACTTTAGCCACCAAGGTAAATGACAGCTTGCCCCCTTAGCCTCATCATAAAGGTCATTACCAAAATGCAGGTCCGACAGTAAAACAATGACAGCTTCCAGTTCATTGGACATGGGAGCAAAACTAACCATGAGCGGACATTGATGCGGGCAAGTTCGCTCTTAGCAGCTTGAGAAACTGAATAGAGGCTTCAAATATGACGTTACTAGCTGATATTTTGAATCTGCCAATCGTCGGAATATCGATGGAATCCCCGCTTCGTAATCTAGTTGAGAACTCTATGACATACGAGGTTATGGCAAATACTGAAAGGGCTCGGCCCTGGCTAGCAAGCCAGTTCGACGGAATGCCTAGTCTCTCCGGTGACCACACCTCGATGCCGTTGACCTCGTCCAGCTGACCAAATCGAATCAAAAGTCGTGAGAGGACGGCTACCAAGTCGCTGTTCTCAATTGCTGGTGATTTCTGTGGATCTTTTGCAAATCGCTCAAATAACGAATGGAATTCTTCCGCACACGCCTCTTGCGCAGCCGAAGTTATTGTATCGGACCTGTACCGTATGGTTGGCATCGAACCTACAACTAGAGCCTTCGATGGTTGAAACGTAACATATACGCTGTTGCCTATTCGAATTAGTTCGAATTTCCCAAAATCATTAGCCTCAAAGACTCTGAATTGAATTAAGCTATCAACTAACTCGATCCATAGCAGTTCTGGAAGCTCTTCGATTATGTGGTTTGTAAGCGACCTAAGAAACTTGGCGTGTTTCACTATCTGAAAAAAGTTCTTTTTGAAAGACTCAAGCATAGACTTTTCTTTTTCAGCCGGATCAGCACCTGCAATTTCATTAGGCTTCAAATGACCAAGCAACTCATTAAACAAGATGTTGGAAGCACGATGACTCATTAGGTCGATGACAATGCGGCTGCCTACTGACATGATCTCGGCATGTCTCTCGACTAGCGTTCCTGACAAAAGTTTAACGATATTTAGAATCGTGTTGTAGTCATTTTCGCCGAATGGAGCAGCTAACGTAAAATCAGCCCGCGCTTGCTTTGATTTTTCCCGATTGAATTCTTCCTTCTTGACGAGAAGAATTACTTGTATAGAGGCGGTTCTTTCATCGCTCTTTAGCTGCTCGCAGATTTCATACCCTGATTGTTTGGGCAGATTGACATCCATGAAGAGCACTGTAGGAAACTCAACTTTGATGAGGTCAATTAGTTCGGACGCGTTCCATGCGCGCTTGAGTTTGATTTCTGGCGCCAGCAGGAAGGTTGATACTTCAAGCCAAAGACTCTCTTGCCCGGTTGCAAGTACTACATAAGGCATAAACCGTAGTCTCCCGCCTGTAATATATTATCTTGGTTCGCAAGGAATAGTAATAGCAGATGGTTTTGAGTCTCAAGCCGAGTGCCACCTCTCCAAACTCAGCGGCCCAGGGGGGGTGGTCCCTTTTTCGCGGCTGTATCCGCAATCCCCCCCTGTAGGTTGTCCCTGTCGCAGCAAGTCAGTAGCCTTCTCATGATCAGGCCAAAATCGCGTTCTCCATGCGACTCCGAAAGAAATTCTCAGTGTTCTTATCCATGAAATGGACATAGCAGCCCCTCATGCCGCGAGTCAGCAGAACGCGATAAGTGTTCTTTACCATTTGCGTGAATCGGTCGCCCGACCTCTTCACGACAGTATCGTAGGACTTCATTTTGTCCCCCTACCAGCAGAATTAACGCGCACAACCGCGATAGAATAACCGCATGGACACTCCGCGTTGTGATTTTTGGCTTGAATTCAGTCCGCAGGGTTCGCGTTTTCTACTAATCCAGAATACCGGCGCGGAACCGGCGTTTGACGTTGTTGTTTGCATTCCTTCGGACGGTTCCGTCTTCAAGTCTGACGTAATCAATCGGCTGAATGACGACAGAAATTGGGTGCCTTGTACGTCGGGGGGCAACTTCGTCTCCTTCGAATCTGTCCGAAAAGTTCTTGTCGAAACGCTTCTTCACCTTCCCGATGGCGGCGAAGAGGTCAAGGCAGTTCCGGTCCTCATCCGATACCGAACGCACACGCAGCACAGTTGCGCATTTCATTTGGAAATTAGATTACCCCTTCAAAATGGAATTCAGTTCGCGCTGCCCGTCACAGGAATCTCCACAAGCGGACAACAAGATGGTACCGATGCCGACCGCAAGTTTGCTCGCCTGGCTATCGATGAAGCGCGAAAGAGCGTGCCGGAGAACGACGGCAGACCCCATCCCTGGGTCGGTGCCGTAGTGGTCAAAGACGGCAAAGTGCTTGGTACCGCGCATCGAGGAGAAGTGCCCGGCAACCACGCTGAATTTGTTGCATTGGAAAGAAACCTCCCGACTGTAGCCGTTGCGGGTGCCACGGTGTATACGACTCTTGAGCCATGCACCACACGTAATCCTCCCAAAATTCCGTGTGTGGACAGACTAATCGAACGCAGAGTGGCGCGTGTCGTTATCGGAATTTTGGACCCCGACGAAAGAATTCGAGGGAAGGGACAGCGAAAATTGAGCAATGCGGGAATCGAAACTTCTCTATTCCCGCACGACTTGGCAATGGAAGTTGAAGAACTGAACCGCGAGTTCACACGATTTTGTGAGCAGCATACACTCAAACTGTCTTTGCCGACTACGAACGAAGATCAGTCAAACTGGCCCGACGTTATTCTGGAATGCCAATGGCCTTCGTTGGTTCATGAGTCTAGGATTCCCGGCTCCCACATCGCTAGAAAAAGGCCCTGGATGCTCCGGTATAGAGGTTCTAGTGCAGTCTACAACGTCCGTGTCCACGACATAGATTTCGGGGAGTATAAAGCCTCGTTTCCCTCAGTGCTAACACTGACGGACGCCGCGTCTGTACACCCAATTATTTGTTGGAAGTCAGATGGACAGGTCATTACTGCGCACGATTTGGAATCCCTCATACACGATCCGCCCTCGGGATGCGATGTTCAGCAATATGCTGTTACAACTTATGAAAATGAAGGGGAGGAAATTCGGCTTGAGGATTTCATTCTTGAAGTAGAGATACCGGTCACGATCAGCTACGACGATAAGAATGGAAACCGCTTTAAGATCAAGTACCTCCTCCGCTACGACACTTACACGGAAAAGGGCGAGATGATTCGGATAGGCAAAATTGAAAAGGTCGCGCCTAAATAGTTCACGACTTTCGTGGAAGCATTATAGCTGCTAGAGCGAAGTAACTACCGTTGTTCTTCCTTAGTCAGATGAAGACGAACGCAATCAGCATCGAATGTAAACCAGATGTACAGAGGCGGTTCCGCGTCTATTCTTACCATCCCGAAACCCGGCCCGAGGTTATGATGATCGTCGGGCTTCTTAGCTAGGTCATTGATAACGCTTCTCAGCATCTCGTCGAGTTGTTCAGGCGAATACCGCAGCTTCTCCTTGTCCGCGCGAAAGGAGTCTTCCTCTACGACAACGCGCATTCTAAGTTGATCTGGATTCGATGCCTTCATACTGAACGAAACCTTGTCCGACATAAGACACTCCTACGAAAGTGTCATCTGCCGGACTCCGTTTGCTCAGTCTGAGCCTTAACCAGTTTTGCTTCCTTGCCTCCCCTGCTTTTGCGTCCGCGACACGATGCGATGAAGCGGTCTACTCGCTCAGGTTCGGTGGTCGGCGCTAAGTCTTGCCGCCATCTTGAGGCACGGTCTACTCCGGGCTGTACCCTTCGGGACGGCACATAGGAGTGCCGCCGTAGGCATTTCTACTAAGAATCCGTGTTGAGAGGAGTATCCTTCGCGCTAGTGGTACGGTCAACTTCCCGCAACAATCGAACGATTGCGTCAATCCGTTCATCTGGTCGTACACGACATTGACTAATGAAAGCGGTCTATGCAAGGATTCGTTTTGAGGGGTTGTACCCTGTGTTTGAAGATATGGTCGTCTCTAGCCCTCAGCCCTCTCCGTTTGAAGTCAAAAACGGACCCTATCCCTTCTGTCTAAAAAAATTCCCTTTCGCGAAGTTTGACCGGAGAACCCAACAATGGCAGGTCGAACTGTTGGCTTTTCTATTCGACTTGGTAAAAGACAAGATAAATCCAGTATTGAGAAGTACTTCCAGCTTCGGTTTTTCGAAACGATTGGGAATGATAACCAAAATAAACTGCGCCAGAAGTGTGTCCACTTAGGTCTTCTGACTCGACTTCGGGGCAGCATTGACCACCTGTTGTACGCCATAGTCGCACACCCTTTCTACGAAATACTTCGAAGGTTAGTTTGAAGAACCGGATAGAATCCCGGTCACATGGCAGACAAGCGTCCGAAAGTCGAGCCGATTCGCAAGCAGCCGCCAAGCAGAGTTAATCAGGAAGCGCAACCCACGCTATGACTTCTAAGTAGGCGTCCGTTTTTGGGTGCGCTGTTATCACCCAATTATGCTGTTCCTCGCTGTACCAACCTATGGCGTAGTGAACATCTTTGTGTATGCTTTCCATCATTCTCAGTGCCACAAGTTGACCGTCGTGCGGCATACGTGCTGAAACCGGAACCCAATTGTGGTCGGTCATCCTATCACCCTATCGGCGCGAATAAGAAACTACCCGCCAGCCTGATCTTTTCGGATGTCACAGGCACTGTGAGTCCTTCGGTGATTTCGAGCATTCGCTGGACTATACTCCATTCTTTGTGCGCCTCAAATTGGCGTTATACTTTCAGCGTTGTCAGGAGCACACCGATGCCTTATGAACGTCAGAAAACGATTCGGAAGGAATTGGAGCGAATCCCACGCGGGTTAAAAGGAAGCCCACAGAACCTAGTGAGGCAAATCGTCACTTCTCAGTACCAGCATGGGAAGACATTTAACGAAAGCGTTGAGATCGCCGTGACTTTTATCCGCCAGAGTTGCCCGTACTTTACGCCGAAAATCTTGCCGCCTCTAACTTAAGATGTCAACCAAACCGATTCTGCCGTGAATTAATCCGAACCTTTTTGAGCAGCGCGGTCGGGCCTTATAAAACCTCCGTCCCATCGCTTCCCGCATTTCAGGCAGATCGGATTCCGACGCTGCTCCGCAGAAAGTTCAGACTTACAATTCACGCATTTTGACAGCGTTCGCTTCTTCTTCTTCATTTCAACCTCACATATTGCTGATTCTCAATCAAAGCTGTTCTCTGCCTCACGAATCATTTCCGGCGGGTTCAGGCTGTAGATTTCGTGCGCCATCTCCTGAGCAAAAAGTCCTGCAACTTTCTTGCTCATATTCAGCTTTGCAAACACCCAATAATGGACGAATGAAGCGAAGACATTCAAGATAGTTGGAGTCTCGCCTGTAATCCGCTGAAAGAAAGTTGGTTTCAGAGACGCGTAAGTACCTGCTCGATCATTCAGGAATTCTCTCAGGTTCACCTTGAGTTGTGGTTCTAATTGTTTTGCGCCCTCGTAGTCACCCGGTCGAAAGTAAACAGTGGAAAGCAAGAAAGCCAAGATGTCTACAGCATGCGAGAAAACTTTGTCATTAGTCTCCGCGTCGAGAAAGTTCGCGAATCGTTTTTTAAGATAGTAGAAGGCGAAGTAATCGGTTTCGAGAACCAGAGTTGTGCGAAGTTCACTTGGAATCTCAGTTGAGGTTTCAGTTTCCAAATTGTTCAGCCAATCAAGAATCTGTCCGGGCGCAATCCCAAAAGTCAGGACTGCGATTCGTCGGCCCGTTCTCCTTTCAAGGTCAGCGTCCATGATTTCCCTGCGAACTTGTTAGAACGATAGAGCAAGGTACGCTACCTGCGTGGTCGCGAAGGTTGTTTAGGAGGTTTTGGAGTCCGGTACTTTCCCTCGTCCTCACATTCCTCAACTCGCGAAAGTGCGCTCTGTAGTACACCCACAGCGAACCCAACTTCCTTCAACGGCAGGCCAGTGCCCTCGGCAATCTGAGTCTTTGTGCAGCACGGATGCTTCCGTATGTAATCAGGACTAGCGCGTTCTGTTCTGGAGTCGTCATGACAATTTCGAGTCAGTTCGACTCCGTGTTTCGTGCCCGGCTTCGTTTAATAGCGAGAGTGTACCACCAGCCGGGCGGGTGTAAAATCTCACGTATGACTTGAAATTCGCATCGGCTCCCGAAACCAAGAATGGCACAGTGTTCAAGAACAATTGCCGGGAAATCTTTAACCAAGGAATCTGAATATGCTCAAACGGTATGGCTTCGGTTTTTATGAAGTGGTGAGCCGAATTGAACAATTGCGGACCGAGGCTCGCTCTCATGCACTCTTAAGTAGCTACGGTGCTCCAAGTCTAAACAAAGCGGACTACCCGAAGCGCGAGAGCATGATTGCACGCCTTCAAGAATTGCGGAACGAGTGCGTTACCCTCGACCTCATACACACTGCTTCTCTGATTTCATTTGCCGAGTCAGAGGTTCAGCGGAAAGGCGACGACTATACCTACGTTGACATGGTAAAAGAATTAGATACCCTGAGTTTTTCGTTTGCCGAGGAACTCCGAAGGAATTGTTGTTTCCGTATCGGCAGCGAAAAAGATAAGTACTTCCAGAAAGATAACTTATTTGAGCCGGAGGTCAGTAAGGCGTTCGGAGCATGCGTAGGGGACATTCAAGCTGCGGGCAATTGCTATGCGCTGGAGCAAAACGATGCATGTGTATTTCATCTGATGCGAGTCCTAGAGCGTGCGCTAGGGACGCTCGCTTCCAAGTTCAACGTCCCATTCCAACATGACAATTGGCACAACATCATCGAGCAGCTTGAAGCCAAAATCAGGAAGATGGACAGCACCTTTGGTCCTGACTGGAAAAACAAGCGGAAGTTCTATGCTGGTGCCGCAAACCAGTTCATGTTCTTCAAAGATGCTTGGCGCAATCACGTTATGCATGGGCGTGATGTGTTCGATGAAGGCAAGGCACGCAGTGTTTTCGATAGCGTTCGGGGATTCATGCAAGCGCTCACGGAAGGTGGACTGTCAGAATGAGATTACGACATGCGATCTCGGCTATCTCACGGCGGTGCAACCGGGAAATTAGCATCATCTGAGGAGCAGCTTTATATAAAGTTGGAATTGGTGTTGAGAGCGGCCCTGAAGGAAGCAATTCTTAATCCAATGTTCGCCGCGATATTCGCGGACGAGAACACAATCCGCTCGAAGTGGCCGATTGTCGTAAAAGGGATAAGCATTTAGGAGAAGTATGAATGCAGGCCCAGGAGACTTGCACCATGACAAATGAAAAGGATAGCAGCAGTCCAATCGCCAATTCACAAGATAAGTCTCCTTTACAATCCACGGTGAATTCACCTGCTCCCCAAGTCGTCTTGCCCGACAAGGGTAAAGAGAAAACCAGTGAGTACGAGAACAAGACAAATGAACTTGCGAGGGAATTTCGCATAGCGGAAAAGTGGGTTATCGGTACCAACATTGTTTTAGCTGTGATCGGTATTGGTGCCCTGTACATCTACAATGGGCAACTCCGTGTAATGCGCGGCCAACTTGGTGAAATCATTCGGCAATATCCAGAACTTCAAAAGTCTGCCGACGCTGCGAAAACCAGTGCCGATATTGCTAAAAATTCGTTCGAAATGGAGAAAAGACGAGCGGAGGATAGCGAGGAAGCGACCTGTAGGCCCACGGGGGATATAGCTGTTGGAGCGACTGTTTATCGCTTCTTCATGCCGAACAGTGGCAAAGTTAGTGCGCGTAATTTGCACGGCCACATCGAACTTTCACTCAACAGTCTGCCAGGCAATAAGCGGTCGAGGTTGTTGGCTGGATTTGATGTGTCTCAAGACGAACTCGCTGGCGAAAAGGGTTTTGAGAAACGCGTAAGTATCGACATTGCTCACGATTGGGAAAAACTTATCAACACCAAGGAGACCATCGTTGCGACAGGCGAGATTCAATATGACAATGGGTTCGACCGTATGAGATATAGTTCCATGTGCTACGCAATGCTGTGGGTTCCGAGTCCGACTGACCCAAATAACCGAGCACATGGTTTTGGTGTTGATTGCGACCGATTGCCGGAGTTCCTTGCAACCCTCGCAAAAAGCAAGACCAACTAGCTCTAGCTAAGAAACCTTGAGACCACAGCGCCCCCAAATAGAGCCGAATCGCCAGCCGACTCTTTTCCAGATGGAGAAACTGGACCAGGCTGCCGAACTCGCACCGGAGCCAAAGATCGACCGCCCGTACTCTCTGCCTGGCATTCTCCTCGGGACTTCCGCATTTACCGCAAACGGCAGGCAAGGCAAGTTTCTACCCTCCCGGCATGAAGTCACGCGATTTTCGTTACCCTCTATGCTTTGGGAGGCATGCTGGTATATAAGGGACATCAAGAGGTTGGAAGAGGTGTTAGACCGAAAAGCGGCGCATGAATGAACGAGATGAGTATGTACAAGCTCAAGAAACTCGACATGGGAGGAAGTTGAGCGACCACGGTTGTTCGTTTGCACCGTCCAGCCATGGTCGCCCGTCTGAAGCGTAAGGAGGCCCATTGATGCGCAATCATCAACGAACCCCGACTACTACATTCGGCGCGAAGTCTAAAATACCGGCAGGCAGAAGTCAAACTCCTTGTATCAGCAACCAATCCCCTCTGAGAAATACTGCGTTTTTGTCGCCTTACCCCTTCGACGTAGCAGAAGTAAGAGGGGCGCGTCATGCTGGATGACACACTCAATGACCCGAAGTTGGGGGTTACGGACAAAATCCTCGGGTCCCTAGTTGGACGTGGACGGTCGCCGGACCAGAAGACCCCTCTCTTCCGCTGGCGCAAGACAACGCACACAGGTGATACGACTGAACTGACCATTGGGCCGTCGTTTGCCTGGATGATCGTCATCGTATTGTCCTTACTCCTCGGCATGTCAACACCGCTCGGGCGAGTTTTTGAGCTTTTATTGAAGTTATTGGCTGCACGATAGCATCATTGGACGGGCTCGACCATGTAAGCGGCATGGTGAAATGGCAACACAATGACGGTCGGCAAAATCGAGTTTCAGTAGCCGCGTTGTGGACTTGTGGGAAAAGAAATCGTAAGCTGGTTTTCCCGCGTCTCCTACCCTAATCCCAACTTCCGAGTTCATCATGTCGATCAGCAAATGTATTGTGCGGTTGAAGGACTGCCACAATACCGAACACAGCGTCGAAGTTTACGCAGAATCGTTATATGAAGCCGTCGTTCGCGGGTTGAATCAATTGGGAAGTGTAGGATGGGAATCCGACACGAACGAAACCATAAAGCGAGTCGAGGTAGAAATTCACCAGGAGCCGACCAAACATATTGTAGATGTCCCAAAGCTATTGAAGTGGGTTGAACAAAATTCCATGTATCCAGGACAGGAAACCCGAAAAGAAAAGCTGCGGAAGCTACTCAGAAAACGGTAGAGCGAAACCGTGGAGCGCTTGTTTGGTATTGTCCTTCGTTTCTAAGATAGTTCTCTGATCTTCGCAGCCATTTTGTATACATCCCAATTCTGTGGAATTCAGCGGGCCTCCGCTGGAACTCTTTCGGGTCTCGGACTTTTGTAGCGGGAGATCACTACTTACTACTGCCGCCCAACGGTATCCTCACACTGATTGCAGCCGTTGGCTTGCACGTCCAATACGTTGAAGTGATCGGGTTAGCTGCGTTGCCCGTCCCCAAAGACTGACCAACACTAAACCCTCCGCCGAGTTTAGAATCGCGCCCGATGTCCGCTAGAAGGCTCACTGCAACAGACCGATATGAATAGGTCAACCCAGTCCCGAATTCGACTGAACTGGTGGCTGGATTGTAGCCGACACCACCCGTAAGAAATAACCCAGATCGCTGTCGCTTAGTAATCCATTCGCTTATAAGAAAGTTGACGAATACCGTGGGCACCACAGTATATGTTTTTGTTTCCTGAACAACGTTGTCGGTTACTACGCCGTTTTTTGCTACTGAGGCTTTTGCATAGCTGTGGTAGGCAGTGAAAGGGACCATCAGGCCAGTGGATACCTCGAAACGCGACGGCGACTGAAATTGGACTGTAATTGTAACTAGAGGTGCTTTTGTACTTGCGTCGGCCAAGCCACTCAGTAACGTGGCGTTCTCGCTCTTAAGAGTTTCTGCTGCTACCCTCTTAGCCGTGGGCAACAATTTATTTGTGTAATTCACTGCCCATGTCTGAGTTTGGTAGTTTTTATCACTAGGCGTCAAATCCTGGATCACTGCACTTCCTGTTACGCCCGCGCCGTGGTCGGGTATGGCCTTAACCGCCGTCTCAAGCGCTGCGAGTTTCGCCAGAGAGTTAGCAATATTGTCGTAGGCAGTATTCAGTGACGCCTGATTCTTGTCCAGGATGGCTGCCGCACTGACGGATGGAGGGTCGGTGTGGTTCTTCTTGAAATCCGCAACCTCGGACGCAAGCAGCTTTATATTTGCATCGAACTCCTGTTCTCTTGTCAAACCCGCCGTAATCTGGAGTTGTCCCACCACCGTAGTTTTCCAGTTTGCAGTGTCACACCACGGTTGGCCACAAGCCATCAGGCCGCCAGGAGGGGGCTGTAGCGCGGTCTTGATCTTCTTAAGTCCATCACTAGCGATTGCGAGTGGGTCGAATGAGCGGAGTGCAGTCATAACCCGCTCCTGTGCTTTAGTGATGGCTGGAGCATTATCGCAATTGGTCCTGTCCGTTTCACAGTTAGTGACAACTGCCGCGACTGGACCAGCGGAGATGCGTTCAATATCAGTGAACTTTCCAAGATTTCCGCTCAGGGACGTGAAGGCACTTTGGAACGTATCAGGAGGAATCACTGTCGCGCTCGATTTCCAGTCGAGCGTGAGGTCTTCTAACGGTGAAGGGTCGGTCACAGACACAGTTACAGAACATCCGCGCTTCACGTAAATGGTAGGCGGCGTGACCGGATTCATACGAGAGATGGTCACTTGACAACTACCATTCGTCGCCGTGTATGAACAAGTTGGCAAGCTGTGACCTCGGCTTGGACCACACCCGGATTGAGCCAGCGCTGACGGAAGTGCAGCAACACCAAAAACGCTGGCCACCAAGGAATACAAAAGGACCTTATGCATACAAACCCTCCACAAAAGGCTTTTAGACGTGATTCTGTTTCATGGTTCGTCACGGGGAGAGTTATTGCGAGATGTATACACTCTTTGAATAAAGCAGTCAAATCGCGGACTGCTTGCTTTGGACCAGACCTCAATGGAATAATCCAGCCATGATTATAGGCGACCGCCTCCGCGAAATGCGCGAGGCAAAACAACTCTCCCAAGGTGACGTTGAAAAACGCACTGGCTTACTTCGTTGCTACATTTCCCGTGTCGAGAACGGCCATACCGTTCCCGCTGTTGAGACCCTGGAAAAGCTGGCGCGTGCTTTCGAGGTCCCTGTTTATCAACTCTTCTACGAAGGCGAAGAGCCGCCTAAGTTACCCGACCTGCTCAAAAGGAAATCGCCTGCTGATATTGCTTGGGGAAGCTCGGGCAAGGATGCGCGGTATCTGAGCAAGCTTCGGCGTGTATTGGGTAAAGCCAACGAACAAGATCGCAAGATTATTTTGCTCATGGCTCAGAAGATGGCCAGGCGCTAGCTTCACGATTATTACGTAGCCGTTTCCTCAATTGAAAATGGATGAGCCCTATGAACGACCTCGGTCGAGAAGGAAGGGGCGTTAGCGTAGGTATTGTCAACGAGCCTTCTACATACTGTCCAAAAACCTCTAGCGTTGTGGATCCGTAACTTGCTGTTTACCCGGAACCTTAGTGTTTCAATCTCGGCTTAGTGCGCCAAACTGGGATGCCTCGGGACGTTAAGACTGCTCTGTTTCCAACGGCTTACAGCTCCTGAATCTGGCGCGAAGATTGCACTCCTTTTACTGTCCCCGTACAGCAAGGAGAACCTCGATCATGAAGTCGAAATTAGCAATAGTTTTTCTACTCGGCCTGCTCTGGTTTCCCTCAGTGATCCAGGCTTCAAACACCGTACCTGTTGGCCGGTGGGAAATCGTTCACACGAGCGGAAATAACTCCGCGCAAGAGGCTGGAGATCAATTCCCTGGAAGCTTCTCCGTCTTCCTAGAGGCTGGTGGAACCGGTTATACGTATGGATCGTTTAGTAGTTCCATCTGTGTGATAGAGACGGAATCATACAACATGGTTCCCACTTGGGTTGCACTAGGCGGTAACCAATTCCAAATCACAGTTACGGTTGACAATCTTGGGCTTGGGCCAAACTTTGCATTTATTTACACAGGTACATTCGATGCTTCGACTCCCGTGCCCGGAACCACTTCAGTGTCGATTCCAGCCATTACGGGGACATACTATCCAGTGGGAGATGCCTCCGCTTGCAGCCTCGCTACTCAAGCTGTTCCTGGCAACTTTACAGCAACATTCTTTCCCACAATTTCATCGGGAACAGCCAGTGGCTCACTGGATGATTTCAGTGCCGTTGATGGTGTCGCATTCGATTCGACTGTAAATGCGACCATCACCTTCACTACACCTCCGGCACCCGGCCAGATTGCGGGCACTGTTTCGCTCTCTCCCAACCCGACATTGCACGGAAATGCATGCTTTGCAACCACAGGCGGCGGCGTAAATCCCCTGACGATCACCCCCAATCTGTCCAGCCAGTCCGGAGACGCCGAATATATGTTTGCAGAAGGGTTTGACTCCGTAGGCGTTCCCACGACCCTAGTTCTAGAAGGCCAGTCATCCAATTTGTACAGCACGGACAATAACACCGAACCGAAGGCGATTCAGATTACATCCACTGAGTGGGCCGTCTTCGCGGCCATCGGAGAAGATAGTCCCGCTTCGGGCCCCGCTGGCGTTAAAGACGACGGTACGAACACTAATATCGTCGTGCTGTACGGTGTTATTGGTGGCGTCTGTGATGGCGCAGGCGGAGTTGATGCTCCATTCCACTTCATTTCAGGGAAACGAATCGTTCACAAGCGCAGTCATTTACATCCACGTCGAGGGCGTCACGGCGAGAGATGAAGGTTGGTAGCACTTTAGGCGCATGGAGAAGATCATGGCTACACCCGAACGTCGAATCACGCCCCGCTTAGTGTTCCCTGAAGACATGATGAACAAACTTCAGAAGTTTCAAGTTGTCGCTCGCGAGAATGGCTTCATCGAGGATAGTGAATCCCAGGATGGAAGTGCGGTGTGGTTCAGGAATGCAAAGGCCGATGTCGGGTCGGTCGTCCACAGGAGCTTATGCATAGACGGTCTTACCAACAGCGCAACCGTGTTCTGGGAGACGGTTCCGTCCAAGCTCAACTCGATAACGTTTCGGACAGTGTCTGCACTGCGAGAATGGCTCACATTAGGAGTGGAGAATTACAAGTAAACTGTCTTCTCGTCCCACTGTTTTCAGGTCGTCCGCGCAATACGTCCCCTGGCCTTTTCCCATCGCCCGATTGGTTGTTTGGCAAACAAATGACGATTGACAATGCACCTCTTGCTAACGAACCAGCTACTCGCGGAAAAGGAGGGAACTCCCGTAGCTTGCGCTCTTGGGTTCTGGGGACATTCTTGGGCACGGTTCTTACTGTTGTTTTGGTGGGGGCGCTGCTGTCGTTGTCGAGTGGGCTTGGATTATTGCACCTGATTAGCGTTTTGCGCGGAGGACGGGCGCTGATCAACGTGGATCAGCCGACCGTGGTTCGGCAAATTCAGCAGCTCCAGCGGCTGGAAACCGTGAGCTACACCATAGATAAGATTATTTTGGGGGAACACGCCAATGCCTACCTGCCGAAATTTCTGGCTGGTGACCGCCTGCTACTTGTGGTGCACGGGGAAGTGGTTGCGGGGATAAACCTCGTAGGTCTACAGCCCAGCGATGTCCTAATACAAGGGCAGAAAGTGTCGATTCACCTGCCCGCTGCGGAAGTCTTCAGCACACGCATCGATAATGCTAAGACGAAAGTATATTCCCGTGACACCGGTCTATTCTCTTCCCCAGACCCCAACCTCGAAAGCGAAGTCCGCGAAGAAGCTGAGCGCCAGCTCCAGCAAGCCGCGCTGCAAGATGGCATCCTCAAGACCGCTGCGGACAACGCGCGAAGCACAATCTCGGGCTTGTTAAAGGGCTTCGGCTTCCACGAAGTGGATATTCGGTAGGATCGTCGCAGCTCTCCCCTCGAACTGTTGTCGCTTGGTGCGAAAGCGATGCGGTATCTGCGTTTATCAGAACTTAGAGTAGCACAACGGGATCAATGTTGAGCTTCACGGAGTTGACCACCATCAGACTCATAGAGGCAAGCGAGTCGGCCAAACTTACAAAGCTTTCCGTATAGTGTCTGCGACCGTTTCCAAGTGACGCAGCAAATGGCACGGCTCGCCAAGCTACACCAGCGAGCAGAGGCTCCGCCTCAGGCACCACACACATTAAGGTGCGGTCACATCGTAAAGCGCCCGCGCGTTTAGGAGGAGGGCCTTGGGGTCATCTTCCTTTGGAAAGACCGCATCCGCTCCGTGCGATAAGGCTTGCTTCTCAACTTCAAAGCTAATATGTCCAACAACCAGGAGAAGTGGAAGATTCGGAGAAAACATCCTGAAGCAATCGACGACTTCTAGATCATCCACGGCCACCATTTCAAGAATAGCTACATCAGCAAGAAGTCCGCTGGCTTCACGAGCAGCCCCGACGCTGATGGCGGCTTTCCCACAGATTTGAATATCCGGTTGACCGACTAGGTACTCACAAAGACTTTGACTAAAATCAGGATCATCGCTGGCCAGAAATACACGAATCATGTAGCCTCCTCACGGTCTACTGTAGGGGCCATGGGGTGTACGGGCTGCGAGCGCGGAACCGGGCCGGGTTGACAATAGTGCGATGCCAACTCCGATTCACACCGTCAATCTTCCGTGTCCCACGATGAAACAGTATAAATACCTGTATGATATGCAACCCCTGCGGGTCAATACCGAGTTCTACGATAAATCGCATGCATGTATGGGTTTTCCTTACCGTGAACTACGAGGAGTCCCCAGGTCAGGGAGAATCGGATGCTGGCTGGAAGTCGAGTCAGAAGATTGACAGAGCTAAGCTACTTTCCCGAGTCTTCTATTTTTACAATATTGTGACGCACTGCGTAGAGAACCAACTCGCTTACTGAATGTACATTCAGGTTGGCCATTATCTTGGCTCTATAAGTCTCAACCGTTCTGACGCTAAGGCCCAAGGCCCCGGCCACCTCTTTATTGCTCTTGGCCTGAGCCAACATTCGGAGAACTTGGTATTCTCTCCGTGTAAGAATACTAGCGGCGTAGTTGTTGGGCACCTCACCGCCCGACGATTGGCCGGGCTGAAAGGCTTCAATCGCTTCCTTTTCTCTTCGCTTTTCTGCAGCAATGCGTTTGTTGGCGTATAGTGCGGCGTCGGCACGCATTATCAACGCCTGAGACGATTCCCCAAGAACATAGTCGGTCCATCCAGCAGCAAACTCAAGAGGGATTTTGTGTCCATCAAACTCCCCCGTAATACCATCCAAGCGGTTCAGGACGGCTTGTACTTCGCTGAGTTTGCATTCGGGCAACAAAACCAAGAACTCGTCTCCGCCAAGGCGGATGGGAACATCCGAACCCCGAACCGCGCTCTGCAATCGCTCTGCAAAGTATCTAAGCATGAGATCGCCTACCGGGTGTCCGAAAGTATCATTAATCTGTTTCAGCCCGTCTATGTCCAACATAAGAACAGTGAACGGTGTGTCGTGTCGCTGTGACCTCAAAATCTCCTCAGCGAGGCGCTGCTCTCCGGACCGCCGATTGTAAAGACCCGTAAGGCCATCGAGAGCTGCTATCTTGTACACTTCTTCAGTGCGGTTTTCTAATTTGCCAAGCGCTCCGATTTGCTCCTGGAGGGCGAATTGGATTCGGTGGATTTGCAACTGCTGGTAAATCGTGTAGAGATTGAATAGCAGAATGAGGCCTACCAGCCCCCGTACAGCTAGCTTTAGGTTAAATGCATAGAACGCTTCCCCGTCGGAGAGCAAACCGGGGAACGTAAAGGATGCAATCCCCAGTGTCAACACCAGCGTTACCAGCACTCCAGAAGACCACAGCCACCACTGACGGCGGTTAATACTGTGCATTTTGGCTTGAATCTGCCCGACCGGTGCGGTGGCAACAGGGAGGGAACCAGGTAGCTTGGCTTTATCCATCAGGCCTCGCGATTCTTACACTTCAGCAATAGGTCAGACGGCGTGCGCAGTTTGCCTTGAATTCCAACTAGCAAAGACTGATAAAGCAAACCCTCTCAGCGAATGGCCATCTTCTGGGCCATGTGCAGAACCAGTTTGCGATCTTGTGCGTTGGCTTTGCCCAACGCTCGTCGGAGCTGTCCTAGAAATCGCACATCTTTCTCGGAACTGCCCCACGCGAGGTCGTCAAAGGACTTCCGCTTCAGCAGATCTGGCAATGTGGGTGGTTCTTCGCCGTCATAAAAGAGTCGATAGAGTGGGACCTCTAAAGCGCGAGCTATTTTCTCCAGCGTTTCAATAGCGGGGACAGTGTGGCCGTTTTCTACGCGCGATATGTAGCACCGAAGTAAGCCCGTGCGCTTTTCGATGTCGCCCTGTGAGAGTTTCTTGGCCTCGCGCATTTCGCGAAGACGGTCGCCAATAATCATAGCGGCAGTATTTCATTAAAGTATGTCCGATGCAATAACATACTTCTCTCCCGCACCTGGCCTACCGGCCTTCTCATGGAAGGACTTAGAGCAACACTATTGGATCAATGGTGGACTTCACGGAGTTGACCACCATCAAACTCATAAAGGCAAGCCAGTCGGCCCGACTTACAGAGCTTTCCGTATAGTTTGTCTGCGACCGTCTCCAAGTGACGCAGCAAAGAGGCCCCATCTCTTGGTGGTTTGCGCAGAATGACAACGACAGTTTCTGTTGACCCGCCATTCTCCTCGTGTAGATACCAGAATCCTGCTGACATCATCTCGGATTTCCCCGCCACTCGCTCTGTGGGATACACAATTGGTCGGTCGCCGAGGACAAGATGAAAATCGTATCCATTTGAGCGAGAAATCATTGGCCCCCAATCATTCAGCCTCACCAGCAGCGAAGGCCGTCCGTTTACGCGGCGGTGAGGACATAGACTGAAATCTCTCCAACGGACCCTCGGTTGACGGTCATCGTCAGCCGAAGTACTCGCTAAGCGCGGCGACTGGGTCCCACGATTAGGATGACGGATGAAGGTAAGCATGCTGGGCTCCTAAAGAAGGGCGTCCCTTTGCGTAGGATCATTCCATTGCTTCTTCCCTAAAAGAGGCAGATTGGGAGTGACGGAACGCCCTTCAAGGAGGTTGGTTATACATTCGCCCAGTAGGCGTGTCAAGAAAATAGTGAACTATATAGTATTCTATGCACGTGTTAATTATATTGACAAATATAGAGAACGCGAGTAAAAAGACCTGAGCGTCAAGGGGTCTTGCCATCCTCCATCGTCCCCACCCATGCGGCTCGCGCAGATTGCTGTTTCAAACATTCTTGTCTTTGGCGTCAGCCACGAAAGGAGCGCCCAGGTGATTCATCGGAGAATCTATATCGATCTGGCAGGAGAATCGAAACAGGGGCTAGGTGGAGAGAGCAGTGGAGGGGACGAACTTCATGAGTCACGATATTTGCGCCGCAGTCCGCAGCCGTCGCCATCTAGACATTTTACGAGTCGAAATGAATTAACTAAGAGAGAGCGAGAAGTGGTTCGGCTTCTTGCCGAAGGCAAAAGCAACAAGGAAATTGCCCCACTCCTGAACATATCCGTTAAGACGGTTGAGACTTACAGGGCTAGGGTCATGGGGAAATTGAACATTCACTCGTTAGCGCACCTTGTCCGGTATGCGGTGCAGAACAAATTGGTTGTTTTCTGACCAATTTCAGTTGTCCGGTTACGGCGTTTATCAGGACTCGGCGCGACTTCTGCCATAACTTCCTAGCCGACAATTCGGCGATTGCGCCTTTTGACGATTCGCGGGAGGATTATCGCAGTATGGTTGGTGGCACCGGAGCACTTGGGTCGCCACGCCTCGGAGGTTGAATATGAGGCACTCTCCAACAGATGGCGAAGGGCCTCGCGGGTTCATCCAGTGGGTCAAACAACCTAACTCCTGGCTGTCCGTTATTGCGGCAATAATCTCGCTTTCCACATTCTACATCGTTGAGCTACGAAAGGGGGACGTGCAAGTCATAATGCCGGATAAGGTCGGTGTTCGGTTGTCACAATCCGGCGACTACGCAATCTTGTTAATTCCTTTGACATTTACCAACACTGGTGCGCCTCGAAGCGTTAATCACGTAACTCATGTGACTGCGACGCTGCGCAACATGGACCCGCATGAGATTTCGGACAACGAGGTGGAATTTCTCTGGCGTTACGAGGCGACAACCGTCGATAAGTTCGAATACTTCCAAAAGCATCCTGAGAGAAGAAAGGAGTGGCATGATGTTGGGACAATGTCGGACATTGTTGTGTACGCGGCCCGGACTTTTCCGTTTGCACTGAATGGCGGTACGTCGGCCAGCAAGCTTTTCGACTTCGTTCAAAGAGATGGAGGCAAATTCCAACAATCTTTGCGTAGCTTTGAACTCATTGTACACGCTATGACACCCTCGGAAACTGTTTCCACGTCGAAGGCGGTGAGATACATTTGCGAAGACGATAAATTGGAGGCGGACTTCGGCTATTGCCACCAAGCGTATCGGTGACGGTCATAGACCAAGGCGGACGCCCCGCGCGGTTGACCGAGGCAGGATTGCACGGATGACGGGCAACTCGGTAGTAGTGCCTGATTTGTCGGGTGGTCTCAATGGGTCAGCGATTTAGCCTTTGATTTCAATGCAAATCGGGTTCACTACCCTGGCTAGGTTTTGACCGAGTACAGCCAAACAGATCGCTTCTCCCCGGGAAGTGTAGTCGAATCAACGCATTCGACGGTGTTGCATCGACCGTTTGAACCGGCACGCCTTAACGGACATGTGGTTTTCGGGCCGCGAGGAGCCATTTTTCCAACACGGCAGTGGACTGCGGCTTCACCGCGTCAAACGCAAGCCCCATTCCCCAGCGGTCCGCGTGAACAACTGTAGTGCTCGCCTCGAATGAATCCCCTAAGAAGGAGATCTCAAGTTCGAGTCGTGTCCCTACAAGATATGGGAACGGCAAATGCACATAACATCCATGCAGACTTATCCTAAGAACTGCGGTGCTCACTTTAGTCTTCGTGGCTGGTTCAAAGAGTAAGGCAGAGCCGCCGAAGGCAAACCTCGGCATGCGACGACGTTCTTTCTGCAAGATACAGCTTCAGGGGGAAAGGCCAGTTGTAACCGAGGTAATTCAGTATGAAACCGGATTGATGCTATAGTCAAGAACCCAGTCAAAGAGACTGTCCTGATTTTGAGAAGTCAAGAATCGCTCGCCAGCCGCAGTGCAGATCAACTCCTAGTAAGTCGCCTTAACGGACATATGGTTTTTGTGCCTATCAAGTGCCGAAGGACAGGAATTGGATACATCCGAGGTCATCTGCCAGTTTCAACCTTAATTTGCGTGGGATCGTCCGCGACAATCTCTGGCAGTCCTGCGTACGCCGTGATCTTACCGCTGACGCAAATTCGCTTGCTCTTATAGGTGTCTTCAGGCGCGCCGAACTTGCTCCGATTGTTTCCCCAAATCACGACAGTGAAAACCTGATTCGGGTACGGCCTGTCGAGATTTAGGAATGTTGGCTGGCCCTTCGTTGAATCTGCATAGCGCGTGCTCACCACGTCGCCGCAGACAGTCGCGGTTTCGCCGTAATGTTCCTTGCCTCGGAACTTGAATACTTCTTTTGTGCTAATGCTGGCAGGGCAAACAGCCCAGCGAGAATGGGCACCACGAACCAACGGATTCTTCGCACGTATCGCCTCCTATCAAAGAAATCCACATAAGAGCACCAAACTACTCGAAAAGCTGCGCCGGACAGGACGGCGGTTCGGGCGGTTCCGGCGCGATCTGAGGGCGGTATTTCCATGATAGAAGACCGAGATAGCCGGATGCGAGGACGGCAACGAAACTGAGAATCTTAATACCCAGAACATGGACCGAAGTGTATTCTGACGAGAATCGTGTCAATGCCTGCTCAGAGATCATTATCACTGCGCAACAAGGCAAAATCACTAGCGTGTTGAATAAGAGCGTGCGGGACATCAAAGACGAATCCATCGCCAGCCATCCAACCTCCCATCCGGCGTCATCTATTCTTAGTTCTCCGGACAAACGGCGCAAGCATAGAGCCAGGTACAATTGTATGCTCAAAATCAATGCGTCGCCCCAGAATCGAATTTGATCTGCAGGGAACTTCACACCAAACGCTTCAAAGACTTCCGGACCCTTGGCCGCTTCATCGTGAATGAAGTCTTTTATTTGTTCGAGCGGTAAGTCCACTTCGTCGCGTGCGAGGACCGCCAAATCTGCAAAGCTATCTTCGAAAGGTCCGGGGTGCAGGTTATGAAACACCTCTTCCAAGGTCTTTTGCGTTACCTCAGACCTGACCACGAAAACTACAGGTATCTGCAGGTCTATCTCATCTGGCTGGTCCCCGCGTATTGTTGCGCCAAAAGATAGTTGAATTTTCCTCGGGTCTTCTTTTCCTACCAGCCTTTCGACGTCTAAGTGGGTTTTGACTTTGAAGTAGTTAGCTCCTCTATGGCCCGATCGTTCAAACCGGAAGCTGGCCGTGCCAGAACTAGATTTCCAATTTCTAGCAACAGCTACGGGGAAGTAAAGGACGTATGGAGTAGCAAGCCCTTCCCACCACGTCTTGAATTCGCCTAGAGTGCCGGGATACGTCTTAGGTGACCAGGTGTTCGGGTAGGTATATGTTGCCTGATACCAATTGTCGCGTTCTAGCAAACAATCGACTGCGATGCGAACCTGGTTCCCCGCTTTGTCCTTCGTTACAATTTCACCATCCAACGAGGTGTCCGTCTGATCGATAGGCATTGCTAGGTTCATGTCCTTTTCACTAAAGTCCCGCATAAGAATGGGATTGCTGGGATGACCGTTCTGGCCAATCCATTCTGCCGACCATCTCTGCTTCAAACTAAGAACTTCGTCCAATTCAACCAGGGCTGTGACTGGATTGTATCTGCGAGAAGAAAGTACGAGCAAGATAAGTCCAACAGAAATCGCAATCAATGCGAAGTGGGCCGTGCGGAGATGCTCGACAAAATCTTTCGACCAGCGGAACGGAGATTGTGAGTTGGGCACGCTCATCCTCAAAGTTTGTCGATCAACTTTTGCATTAGTTCTGGAACTTTGCCAGAGATGCCAGCAGCTATCAACGCGAAGCCGACGGTACTCAAGATTGCTCGACGGCCTTTCGTGCCGATATCTGCCATGCGGAACAACGTGCGAGTGAGGAGAGGCCAGACGGCGCGGTGAATCAGCAGAATTCCTGATAACAGAACAAAGACAAGAGCAAGTGCCGCGTCGAAAAGATTAGTAAGAGCGATACAATCTCCCATAAGGGATGCTTGACTAAGAACAACCGAACCGAGGGAAGAGACGGGCGGTAAAAGCAAAGGGCTAATTAGCAACAAAGCCAGCAAGAGATTTAGGGTCACTACCGACAACACAGCAGAGAACGAGATCATTTTTTCTGCCCATCGAAGCAGTCTGCGAGTCAGAACAATAAAGAGCGCATCGAATGCGAAACCTCCGATTGGGACTATGACAATCAGCATAATCAGATTCTCTTTGCCTTCGAGCGACTTGGGGCCGCTGATTGCTATCGAAGCTACTAGAGCGATAAATGAAATAGCCAAAATGATTCTGCGTGCAATCAGGTGCGTTCGGAAAGAGATACTGGCCCACCCAATAAAGAACGATGAGACCAAGAATAGGACAAACAAGACGTATAATTCCGGGAGGGGGCGGTCCTGGTCCCCATACCGAACTAGGAATATGCCAACCGTTGACAGTGTGCCGAGAGAAAAACTAAACGAAATACCTAAGGACTGACCAGACACCAATTTTTGTCCGAACACACGGTCCAACAAACGCGTTTCAACTTTGGCGACCTGCGTCATGAACGCAGCGTGACGCGACAGAGCTAGATTCTGGAAGTCGTCTACGCGGATCCAGAAGTCTTCGAATTTGCTTTGAATCTTTCCTTCTTCATCTGGATACAAAACTATAGCGCTCAGGACGCAGAACACCCCGAGCAAAGCTTCGATTGGCCGGGCGATCAGATGGATGACTTGCCACATCGGGGTTGGTGCCGGGAATATAACACGGCACGGCCCGTAATTGCGTGGACACTTCCAACGGTTATATTTTTTTGTTTTGCCGCCAGACAGACGGAAGGCCATAGATGCAGGACGGCCCCGGCCTGAGAACTTCAGCGAACTCGACCTTGTCCTCGCCCGATTCGCGCTGCGTTTCGTTTGAAAGTAATAGCCGTTGCCCTTTCTGTAGACGCATTTATTCAATTTCGATACACTTTGACAAGTATCAAGAGAGAGCGTGCAATTAGCGCCCCAACAACCGAGCCAGAGAAAAGGCCACGGTGCTAACCTTCGAAAGAGGGGATACGGCCTGTAGGGGCAAAAACCACCTTAGTCCTCTCCCAAACTTTCGAAGGCATCTTCTTTAACTGGAGGAATGATGTCTTCGCATAACGATTCATTTGCAGCTTCAGGTAGTTCGCCAACGGCTGATTTTCTCTGTGAGAATCACGGCAGTATTTTCCTTCTCAAACCTCAAACTCCCACTGCTACTTCCTGGCTCGAAGAACACATCGGACAAGACAACGGATTTCAACCCTATTGGCCAACGTGTGTCATCGAGCATCGCTTCATCTGGCTAATTCTCGAAGGCATCCAAAACGACGGCCTGGCGGTCCGAGCATGAACACCCAAGAATTCCCACGCGATCACGTCCAGTTTGTTGCGGCAGGCTACAACGATGCCTGCACCAACTTCCAGGTTCAATTCAACCGTTTCGAATTTGACCTTCTCCGCAAGGCAATCACGAATGTCGGCAGTTACAACGAATACCGGGGGCGTCTAGTCGCCGCAAGCTTCAAGAAGATCGAGCATCTGGTCCTGTCCGCCGAATTCGGACGTGAAGGCTCTCCTGTTCTTTACATCCATCTCCGCCGTGAGGATATCGGTCAACCCGGCAAGGGCAATCCGATTGGCGCGGATGAAGTTATGAACACGTTCGCCAGCATGAAGAAATCAAAACCTGATGAGGCAGGCGTTGACCCGTTTAACAATGCGTTGCTCAGGTTTTGGTGGGATTGACGTGCCGAAAGGAAATCATGAATAAGAATCCACTAACACAACGCATTCGCGATCTTGTCGAACGCCGACTCGCGAGCCTGATGGAAATAAAGCACGAAGAGTTGGTCAAGCTGACACGCACGTTGTCCCTCGGAGTGCTAGTCAATACGCTGTACACACTCGCGCAGCCTCAAGATATGGGCGGCTTCGGCTGCGTGTTCCATTTCTTTAATCAGGTTATCGGCGCAGATGAAGTGTGGCGCACGCCAGAAGTTGAACCTGAAAAACCTACCGTAGCAGAGCCGGAAATCGTTCACTAGGAGGAGACATGGCGAAATTCGAAAAGCTTGACCCGCAGAAACATATTCATGGGCTTGCGGAAGCAGCTAAGAAGGCTCTTGCCGAGGAACTCATTCGAAACGGTAAGATGCCCTCGTTCGACCAGGTTGTAGCCGCGATTGATGAGACCCGGCAGAAATATCGTCCGCGCATTCTTGCGGCCCGGCAGAAAGACCAGCCGGATCGAAGCGGGAGCGAGAAGAATCGCGGCGGGTGAAATGATGCAAACTTCTGGCTCTCTCGAAGAACTCCTCGAACTAATAACCGCCGAGGTTCGAAAGATGACACCGGAACAGAAAGCTGAATTCCGGCAACCGTGGCTTGACTATGTCGCGGAAAAAGAACGCACGAAACATTACGACAGAAGGTTCCTAAAATCGTGTGGCGTGGACCCGGACGGCGACTGATAGACGCTCCGGGAAGCATCCTTTCAGATATTACTTAGACATCATCTACCAAATAGGACTTGACTTTCGTATTTCCGTTTGTTATCCTTAATTTCGGTTGGACCCGGCATCTGGCCGGGTATTTTTATATCAGGAGGACCATAAAGAGCGAATTCCAGGCCCGTTAGGGCTACAACGCCATGACGCCACGTGGTTACGAGTGGCAGCGTAAAGCAGATCGCCCCCGTTGTTAAAGGCATCTGCAATTCCCTCGATGCCTTATGAAATCAAGAATCCATGTAACGAATAAGATTGAATACGTTCGTCAAGCCATTTCTGCAACAGAAACAAGAGTGTGTCTCGAAAAATGAGCACTCATCTCAGACATTGTCCAAAACATCGTAAGCCGCTACCGTGTCCGCACTGTGCGCTAACGGCGAAGCCTGCGCCAGTGCTAGAGGTCGCCCTGGAGTCCGCTCAAACGGTTGCTGTGATGAACCCGGAACCCGCGCCGATTACTGCGCCGGATAATGAATCTCACCGAGATCTGCTTCCGAAAAAGAAAATATATGTTGAGGACGTTTTTTGTTTACGCCATGCGAAGCCGGAGCCGTGCCCAAGATGTGATGAAGAGGCCCATAGATGGATGAGGTTTACAGAACAGAGCCGATGGGCCAATCAAATGAATCAGGTCCTTGGAACAGCGTGGACAAAAGTTGCCGAAATAGCGAACGTCCGGCCTGCACCACGTATCGGAAATTGGAAGTCCATTGACTCCGGGTATGACACAGAAAAGTATCGCCATGAGATCAACACAGGGTTGCGATACGCCAAGGCTGTGCTAAAAGATTTCCCTAATTCGTGGAAAGGTTTCGATGATCTGAAACAAATCGTGGACATCGAAATCTGGTTGAGGTCTAAAAACGGGCTAGAAATGAACGGCGCGATTGCCTACACGATTGCCAAGAATCAAGCGGGGAGATTCTTGACGAAGCAGATCGAAGAGCAGACGGTCGCTGTAGAAAATCCAGATGGCAGCGCTGTTTTCGATGAATTCGGCAAACCCGTGAAAATTCCACGGTCTTTGTCATTCGATCATAGAGAACTTGATGAGGAAGGTAAGCCTAGAGAAATCAGTGCCGCCGAGGAAACAATGATCGATTCGCGACCGGATGCTCGCCAAGAGAAAAAAGCGTGGATGGAGGACATCCGCCGAAAGATGCCATTGCTGGAGAGGCTTGTAAGCAGTTGGTTCGGCGCAAAACGAGCCATTGGCGAAGCCTTACTGGAGAACCCGGAGGGCTCCGTCAGGGACATTCCAGGTGTCCCGAAGTCCACGGCTGCACGTGTCCGCCAGGCGGTCCTAGCGGAGTTTCGCGCAATCGTCGATGATTCAGGTACTCCGGTAGTTATTGAAAACACGGGGCTTCCAGGATAATGGAAAATATCTTTCGGAAAATGGGACAGATTCCGTTTAGAGCGACATATTAACAGTAGATCGGGAGAGACCATCTCTCCTCTATTCCTCCAAGCCGGGGCGTTCTCCTCGCGGGTGCTACTGCTCCGGCTTTTCATCAAAAATCTGAAACGCGCCAGTTGCCTCCGGGTGGCTGGCGCAAATTTTTTAAGCAAAATTTCGAGGTAGCAAAACACTACGGAGTTCGGATTATGGCGATGGTTAACAATATTAAATTAAAGATCGCGCTCCAGGATTTGGGTTGCTCTGCGCTTGCGTTTTCTTCTCTCGCTGCGCCACCGTTGGTGACAAAGAAAGTTTCGCAGCAAACCGTGTCGCAGTGGGTAGGCGGAACTAAAGAACTTGACGAGACTGAAGCTGTTGAGTTTCTTCAGGTTGCTGAGATCATGAAGCATCTTCAGCAGACTGTTACTCCGCGAATTCCTATCGCATGGAGTGATGTACTCGGTGTGAAAGATGTCCTGGTTGAGACCTACGAGAAACGAAAGAACGAACTGGACCCGATCACCCGCCGTTGCTGGTTCGTGCGCTTGTCCATCAACGATTATTTCAAAGGAATGCGTAGCGACGGGATGGAGATCAGAACGCTAAATTACTTTGATGAGGATGCTGCTGCGTTTACGAGTTATGAGTTGGCGGCTAAAGTTGTGAAGCGTTTGAATCAACATGGGATTGCCGCAAAGGCGGAAGTCTTAACCTGCGAACGTAGGCGGTCAACAATCACCACATCGTTAGAAGAGATTGGATTTACGAAATAATTTTGCTGGCGGTATCCGCTGGTGAAACGGAGCGTCGGTTTCAATTGCTCATTGTCCGGCGCTCCGGGTGCTTTTTAGAGTTATCCAATAAATGTAGTACATCTTCGAATGTCCGAGCACTCAATGGGACGGCAACGAAGAAATCTATGATGGAAGTTGTTTCGATGGAATATACAGAGGCCGATTATAAACTAGGCCAGTTAATAAAGTGGTTCGGCTCGTGGGGCTTTATTCTCCACGAAGGCGGACATGTTTTTGTGCATCTTCGAAATTGCTCCGCTGGTTTCATTCCAGAATTAGGGGCACGAGTTGGTTTCGAATTGATGCCGTCATCTGTTCTAGGTAAACCGCCGCAGGCGTGTCGGGTCCGAGTACTGCGCTGCGATTTATCTGAGAAGACTCAGGAGGTGCCAGATGGCACGCCCGAGTAGACAACAAGAGATCGCAATTTGGCTGAGGGGATTGTTGGGCGCTGGACGCCGCAAAGCGGATGATGTGATCGTCGCAGCCGTCACTGCTGGATACGCTACCAATCCTGGTGATGGAACTCGCACGCTTCGTCGTGTGAAGACAGCACTAGGAATCTTTAGCGAACAAGAAGGCGAAGTCTGGTATTGGCGCGACCCCTCGATTGAACAGGGGAAGCCAGCATCCGAAGACAAACTGGATATCCTGATTCATGAAGTCAAGGAAGCAACTCGACTCGCGATGCCTGCCGTTCCGGTTGCTCCTGTTCCTACTGCTAGTATCGAGCACAAACCGCTTGGAATTCTTGGTCGCAAGTCGCGAGCAATTGACATAAAAGACCCGGAAGTCCAGGCACACTTTGAGCGAATCAGGAAGACTGAAGACCGCTTCGAGGCTGTCCAACATGTAGTGACATCTCCTGACCCCTTCAAGCTGCTGGAGTCGGCAAACCAGGATGAGATCGACCAGATGCTCCTCCTGGTCCGCAATCATCAGTCGGAACTTATGGACCGTGAACGTGGCAAGCCGCGATTTGCTAAGGACGCATCCGGTGGGCTGGTGTTGGATGGCTACGAACCTGGTGAGGACCTTACTCTGGAAATAGGTAAGTGGGATACCTGGATTGATCGAGCTAAACAACGTGAGCGCGAATTAAGGCATAAACCAGTTTTGTCCACCTGAAAACGTTATTCGAGAGTTTTGTCCATCTGAAACGCGTCTCTTCAGTTTGTTTTCAGTGAGATAGGTCTTGCTCACATGGACAAAACTCCGTTGATGACAGACTGATCGAAAACAGCGAGGAGTTATGGCATTCTGACCACCTGTCAGGTGGACAAAACTCACCGAGGGAGGGAGAGAGAAAGAGAATCATCTGGACAAAACAAAATTAGTACGTTTTAACTAGGTTCTTTCTTTCTTATTATTTAAGAAAAAGACCCCTCAACTCTAAAGAGATATTGGCAATCTGTTTTGGTCTCTCTCCCACACAGGGGTTTTGTCCATGTGACACATGGTCAGAATGCCAAAACTATTTGGTCTATCCATTGGCATTTCTATGGGTAGCAGCGGCGCATGTAGCCAAATTCGATTTTTGTGTCGCAACAAAGCGAATTTTTCGCAAATGGCGGAAGAATCAGCACTTTATGGGTCATCTCGATCGTCACAGGCAGGTAAATCACGCGAGAGGCAGGAAAGTGGCTGGAATCGCCTAGGGATGAGAGGAAATAGGGTCGTAGAAACAGCAAGGCCCGGCGAGATTAACCGGGCCAGCAACAGCGGGTCAGATTGGCGGATGGGTTAGCCAAAGATTTCGAAGGTCTTCTCTTGCCAAGCTTTTCCGGCCAGGACTTGACTCCCGTGAACGTATTTCAGGGTGCTGGACAGGGCAGCATGTCCGGCTCGCAAGCCAACCTTGTAGAAGTCAATCCCGGAGTCGATAGCCAGGGTGCAAAGGGTGTGCTTGAGCGCATGGACATGGCACGCGGATTCAGCGATTGGTTGGACTCCGCGAGCAAGACGATCTGAGTTCACCTGGGCAACGTACTTCTTGAAAAGTCGGTTGACAACATCGGGATGCAGCGCACCACCTTTTTGAGAGGCGAACACAAACGATGTCGGCTCGTTGGTTCGGCTTCTTTCATTGAGCCAGCGGCGTAGCGCCTTCACTTCATCAAGTGCAGGCTTGCCGCGTTGCGAAACCATTTGCTGTACCGTTTTGAGCGAGCCTTTCTTCCGCTGAATTGTGATCTCCATTGAGGACCAATTCAGATCGGAAAGTTTCAGATCAGCGGCCTCACTCGCTCGCAGCGCGTGATGGAAGATCACGAGCAGCATCGCGTGATCTCGGGAGGATTCGCGCATCGCGGCGGTCATCACCTCTTCGAGTTGATCGGCGGTCAGGTGTTTGATTTCGTTGGCCGCTGAGTGCAGGTCGTTGATTGTAGGATTCTGGTTCACGATTGCACCGCCTGTACATCGGTGTACGTCGAAAGAAGGTTGAGGGTTTTGGGTGCGTACTCAGAGGCAGGAACTGTCCAATACTTTCCGTCCGCCGTGATAACTCCCACTCTGCCTTCTGGAACCCATTTCGCGATTGACCCTGTAGCAGAAATGATGAGGTCGGGTGACTTCGCGGCACGCAGCGCGTCCGCTTTGCGGTTCGCTTCAAACCACGCGAGACCTTCCGGGTCCGGCGTGATGCCGCGTTCGATAAGATAATCCGCGTGCCAGCGGGAGAGCGATTGCAGGCGCTCCACGTCGTAGTTCCGGGTGTAACCGAGTGCATCGTCGAAGGCGCGGGTCTCGAAGAGGATAATCGTCGCGTCACAGTCCTCTTCGAAAGCGAGATAGTTGCCCCAAACTCTTCCGCATTTCACAGCGGCAGGAGAGAAGTAAAGATTCGCAAACCGTTGAGAGATTAAGAATCCGCCGTGGCTGGCGGTGTTAACCCAACGAACGCCACGCGCCAGAACAATCTGAGATTGAATCGTGCCCCAAGGTGAATTGCTCACGACAGCACCTCCACGTTCTCTAAAGCGGAGATCAGAGCGAAGCCGATTTCATGAATCTGCTTTTGCTGTGCAGCCGCGAGGAGTTGAAAGCCGTCCTTGATTTCGCTTTCTTCCAGAACTTCGGTGACGTAGTAGAGATGATCGGCGCGAGAGTGCAGCCATTCGGTTAAGTCATGGGTGTAGGTGTCGGGTTCGATTTCTGTGATGGCGTCGTCAGCGTCATCAGCCTCCGCAATCGCATCGGCGCATTCGGAAATGAAAGCGTAGGTTACATCATCGGGCAGTTTTTCGCCGTGAACACTGCGAATCACTTCGGTCATCCATTGCGGGGAATTTTCTTTCAGGTGAACGAATTCAGAGCCGTCGTTTCGCTTGTCAGTGGTGAGAGCCTTGCTGAGATGCTCTGCTAAGGTGCGAACTTGATATGATTCGTTAAGCATTTCGGGAAACCAATCCTTTCTCGATTTGTTAGGGGAGGTTTGCGGTTACAGCCGCTAGCCTCTCCGTTTTTATTATGCTGTAAGTGTATTGTAAGCTGGTTACGATGTCAATAGCAAAATGCAATTATTCCAAAGAATTTGTAGCGTGGTCGGCTTATGGGTACACTCCGACATTCCAGGCGAATCCTGTAGACTGTAAGCCGTTTATTATCAGCAGGCTTTTTCAACAGTCACTGAGGATAAAGAACTTAGGAGCGCGGTTGCGTAATCCGACATTTTAGAATTCTCATTGTGAGACACACTGTTGACGTGGTAAGCGGGTTGCGATTAGAATGTGGGCATGGATGCGACCGTCAAAGCGTATCTTGCCAAGATTGGCCGGAAGGGTGGCAAGTCCACATCGGAAACGAAGTCAGAATCCTCGCGAGCTAATATCGCAATCGCGCTGGAGGCTCGGAGAAAGTACCCGCGTTGTCCCGCCTACAAGAATCATTCGCACCGCTTCAGCGAGAAGACGGGCAAGTGTTACGGCTGTGGCTATAGGCGTCGTAAGGCTCGCTGATCTGTAAGACTTCATCCCGCAACAAACCGCGCAACGATTTGCAATGATGTTCGATTTCCGTTTTCAATCTAAAAAATCGAAGACCGCAGAGAAGTCCGTCGAGACCCGTAAGTGAAAGCGGCATGGGACTCGTGTTGATTCTCTATAGAAGTTTTGAAAAACGCGACCGGGCGGCATCGGCGGAGGCCAAAACCCCCAATGCCCCTCTTTCGACAGCTATATACGATAGGCGTCAAATTTGAGGTACCCAGGTATGCCGTACCCGGCATGACCCAATCGAAAGACCTACATGGTGGTCGCCGGAGGAAAGATGGCACGACGTTGTGAGCATGACAGAATTCTCTGTTCGGTTTGTCACCCGGAGCGAGTGTATTTGGACTATCAGAGGAAAGCCCAAAAACGCAATTTAGTCTTCCGCTTAACCGAGGCAGAATTCGAGAAAATCGTGGTCGCACCGTGTCGCTGGTGCGGAGAGAATTATGAGCCTCGCGGTTGTGACCGAGTCGATTCACGCTGTCCGTATGTAATCTGGAACTGCCAAAGCCTGTGTTGGACCTGTAATCGGCTTAAAAGTTGTGGTCGTCTCCCCGGCCAGGCGGAGAACGAATATAAAACTCTGGCTCACATTCGGAAGATTGCCGCTCACCAGGACAAATTGAAAAATGAAAAACAGGCGCTCCGCCAAGCCCCCATGGCCGGGCTGATTCTGGAACCGACAACCATAGGAGTTTGAAAATGAAGAAAGATCGAAGCAAGGATCGCACGCAGAGATACCGCGAACGTCTAAAAGAAAAACAGGAAGCTGCTGAGGAAGCCGCAGCCGCGAGAGAACAGTGCGCGAGATTCGATTTACGTTTCTTCGGTGAATCAGGATTCGGGAGGAACGCTCAAACAGCAGCCGAAGAGATTCACATCCACCGCCAATTTCTTCGAGCACTTGGTGAGCCAGATGTGTTGCCAGACGAGACCTTGAGGGGCCTGGCAAAGAGGGCTTGGGACAGCCTAGTTGCAGATCAGGGAGAAGTCCGAGGGACAACATTCTTTTCTGGAGCGGTTACACGCTGCGGTGGGCAGTGGATTGATGGCGCATGGCACGAAGGCGACGATCTCTGGATTACGATGTTTAATCCTCACAGTCAAACCTTCGATGGCGGACCCGATTGGCAAGGTTACACAGTACTCGGTGCTCTCCGACCTGGATGGTTTGAAGAACACTGGCAACCACCCGCTGATTGCACTGGCAACGAACCGATTGACACAGACAATTTGCCGAAGCTTCCTCCGATTCCGGGTAGCACGACGAGAAGGGCCGCAGCCTGAGCCACTCAAACCGGAACCGGAGCCAGAGATTGAAAACGATGGCGAGTCGTTGACTCCGATGCAGATGGCCTTCAATAGACGTAGACAATTTCAGAATTAAATGCCACATCACGGCAAAGGAAAGCAAATGAATAGAGAAAGCATGACAGAACTTATCGTGGCGCGAGGTGCTGCAACACGAGGACAGTTACGTGAGAAGCCAGTTCAAGAGATAGAAAAAATTCTGGACGCTAGTCTTCTCGCGGAAATCCGTGCTAACGCTGCGCAATCTCCGGCAGCGCTGGAAGCACAGCAGCGGCTAGCTGATATTCAAGCCGACCGTCAACGCCAGGCCGAAGAAAACATGTTGTCTGTGATTCTCCGCACTCCCGTGAACGGCAAGATCGCAATCGATAACATCGCAAACCGAAACATCATCCTTGGTTGGAAGGACGAAACTCGGGATGAAGTGATCTCGCCCCGCTGGTTTGTCCAAGTGCTGCAACAGAACCCCGGACTGGTGAATCAGCTTTCATGGCAAAGCGCAGATGTGTTGGACCCGGCAAAACGTCGCCAGGCGGAAGCCGCCAAGGACGCCGAAGAACGTCGTGTATTTCACGAATTCTGCCGTGATAACGGGTTCAGTGAAGTCACAGCAAACTTTTTGCTTGCCAAGAGTGTTCTCGGTTCTTTCGATCAATACACGTTAGCCCAAGCTGTGCAGAGTAACGCTCTCTCACTAGCCCAGGCACTCCCGGAAGAACTGGAACAGTTCCGCCAGCAAGCAATCGAAATCCATAATCTGCGTCTTTCGACAATGGACGTACCTAGTCTCAGGAAGCTAGCTCGCGAGAACGGCGCACGCATAGCACAAGCACCTGCACCGCAGTTGGACGAATCCCAAAGAATTCGACAGGCAGAACGGAACGACGGCATTAACTATCCGCCGTTACCTGACGAATTTCGGGACGGCAGCGGTCCAGAAGAAGTTTTGAACGCTCAGTTCGTGAAGAAATGCTCAAAGGAAACCTTGCGGCTGCTTATCAAGCGGTTTGGTTCCGATCAAATAAATAACCTGTTGCAGAACCGTGTAGCAGGAAGTATTTGGGAAGTTTAGGAGAATAGAAATGGAAAGAAGAAATTACACCGCTCAAGATGCTCAAGAGTTTGAGAAAGCATCTGAGCAGTTACGACAGAATGGATTTGACGATTGGACGCAAGACGGAATTGCGCACAATGCTGATTTGATAGACCAGTATTTTCAAACCAATCGGGCTGTCCCTGTGTCTGTTGCCAACATCTACAAGGCCGTAGAAGCCAGAAAGTCAGACTTCAAATGGGTTTCTCTGGCCCAGGCGAAGTACAACATGGTTGCGACTCAAGAACCTGATCGGGCAAACCAGTTATCAAATTGGCTGGCAACACAGGGCAGCAAACCAGGACAGTTGATGAGCCAGGGCGACGAGGCATTTGAAAATCTTCGCCTTCTATTATCGATGCTCCGTGGTTATGAGATCAACACAACGACAATTTTTCATGCCATTGATCGGGTCCAAGCAAAGCCAGGTCCTAAACTTCATTTTGTGCGGGTTCCGCGCCGTACAGAGCCATTGAGTTCCGCTGCGAAATCCGACAAAAATTATGAACCTGGAAAGCTATTCTCTCGTAGTGACATGGTTCAGAACGCCGATGGTACGTGGCGTTCGAAGACCTACGCCGAACAGGTCCGAGACCGCGAAGTTCAACAAGCTATCGACCAGCCGTCAGCGGCAACGATAAGTTCTCGGGCCGCAGCGGAAGCAAAACGACAGTCTGAAGAACTTCGAGGAGCAACACACTCGGAGACGGAACAATTGCAGCGACTACTCGTTACCGCCCCTGGCACATCAGAAGTCGATTGGGTTCAGACATTAGCGGCACGACAGCAGATGCAAAGTCAGTTCGAAAAGCATAGAGCAGTAAGCCGATTCATCCGTTGATTTCTGTAGAAATTTTATCTCGCCATCGTCCCGCGCAACTCGATTAGACCGAACACATCAATTGGGGACGTAATTCCGAAGGTTAGGTGGACCATCGCACAGGTTTTGAGGCGTGCAGCCAAGCAGCCCCAAAGAGCGCCGAAGTTGACTGAACATCAGCGGCGCAATTCAGGAGTAGTAAGTTATGTCAAACGGAGTGAAGAAAAACCGTGCCGAGGAAGCTGTGAAAGTTGCGGCACCTGGCAGGACGCAGCAAGCCCTTACGGCAGGCCCTCACGGTTCTGTAGTGCATGCCGATGGGTCAAAGCAAAGCGAGAAAAATAAACACCTGCCGCCGCTTAAAGGGAAGTCAGGGGTGGGAGGCGGAGTCAAGAATAAGTACTAATCGTTGAAAGTTTCGTGGTCCGTCGCATCCCCGAACGTAATCCCTCCAAGGGGAGAAGCGCACTTCAATGCGGCGGACACGAGGGCGGGGCGCAACCGCCCGTTTCATTCATATGTTGTGGGAGGCACAGGTCCTTTAACGGCTGTGCCTATCTGATTTTGTACGTCGGACTTACCCTGTCCGACAAGTCTTGGCATCAATGAAGAAGCCATGTGGCTGATTTCCGAAAGCTGTGCTGCTACCACTGGCGCAGAAGAGTCGCGGAAATTGGCAGTAGCGAGTAGCCGCTGAACAAGAGCCCGGCAGAACGATCCAAGTCGGTAAGCTCAGGTCACTAAGCACCAACTCATCGATCAAATCGAAAATGGTTGGTCTTTATGCTTGAGTCGAAGAACACTGTAACTGATATCATTGATATCGCAACGGTTCGAACGGTTCATCGGAGAGGAAAATCGATGAGTCGTAGAACTGGTCAGAACGGAAGCATAGAACTGCGAAATGGAGGTTGGAGGGGCAGATATCTAGTGGATGTTCCCGGTCAAGCGGAACGCCAAAAGAGGTCTGTCGTCCTGGGCTTCAAGAAAGAAATGACCAAGAGTGAAGCGAAACGCAGGTTGAAGGAGATCATCCGGCAAGAGGGAATTGACCTCCCAACGTATGTAATCCCTTCGAGTCTCAGCTTTGCTCAAAAGGTCGAGCAGTGGGAAAAGAACTACGTGGCTAAGAGAAAGCCTTCAAACCAAGACTTGATTCATTACCACCTAAAAGTCTACCTCCTGAAAAAGTGGGGGAAGACTCCGGTGGACCTCATTACGCCTGAAGCCGTCAACGAGTGGGTCGGTGCGTCAGAATTGGCGCATTTGGCTCCCGAGACGATTAAGGGAATCGTGAGGACATTGCAACTCGCGCTTGGTAAGAAGTTCGGCAAAGCAATCTCATACCCTTCGCAGGGTGAGGTTGAAAGTGATCCACGTTGCTTCTTGGCAGAAGAAGTGAGCCAAATTGTCGATGCGGCCAAGGGACAAGACAAGGTGCTGTTTAGACTTGCCGCTGAGACGGGGGCTCGTGCTGGCGAACTATATGCTCTAACCGTTGATGACCTGTTGTTCGATCTCAACGTCATCTACATTAATAAGAGTATGTACCGTCAGAAAACGGGCTCGCCAAAAACCAAGAATGCAACCCGATGGGTCAACGTTAAGCCGTATGTGATGGAAATGCTGAAAGAACATTTGAATGGCAGAACCGAAGGTTTGGTCTTTCAAACAAGACGGAAGACGCCACTCGTCAACTGCATGGTTCTTAACAAGCATCTTCATCCATTGCTTCGCAAACTCGGACTGAATCGCGGCGGTATGCACGGATTCAGGCATCATCGAGTGAGCACCTTAGTTATGGCAGGAACTCCAATCGAGGTAATCAAGAAGTGGATCGGTCACGGTAGCGAGGAAATGATTCGTCGCTACACTCATCTTCGTCCCGATTTTATGAGGGATGAACTGGCGAGAGTGCCCGATTTCGCTCCTAAAAACGCTCTAAAAATCGTTGAGATTGCCCCGGTTGCCCCACAATTAGCAGTCGCGGTATGATGTAAGTCAGTTGTTTTCATACTGCTGGGAGATCGTCCAACGGTAGGACTCCAGATTCTGGATCTGGCTATCTAGGTTCGAATCCTAGTCTCCCAGCCAATCCTTTCCATTGTTCCACCCTAATCCGTCCTGCAAGCACTTCCAATTTCGGGGACGTATTCCCGCTTCGCCATCCATTGTGTCGGCACGGCATCGCTGACGGTTCCACCACATTAGGCTCGTGTGGGAATGGGCATCTCCGCCGGCGGAACATCGTCTCGCACTGTGGGCGGCATCGGCATCTTCGTTATGGGATTGCCTCGGCTTGCATTGGTGGAGGGCAGGGAATCGCGTTGCTGATTGAGAATCCGAACTGATTATTCAGGAGTGAAGCGGGTGAAGCTCTCGCGCTCGGCGTGGACATCGTCGCCGCGGAGTTCGCGGAGGGCATTGGTGATAAATTCTGCAGTGACTCGCTTGCGCCATGTCATGTCGAAATCGGTGTTGTCGAGGGGTTTGGCGATGCGAGCGGCGAGCGCGGCGGCTTCGGCGATGGACTCCCGATTCAACGTGCGGCCCACCAGAAATTTTGCAGCGTCCGCGGCGATTAACGGGAGGCAGGCCGCGGAGCCCACGACGATGCGGGCATCTTCAACTACATCGTTCCTGGACAGGCGTGCCGCCGCAGCCACGGACAGCACGGGAAAATCAAAAGCCCCACGGCGGCGCAATTTCCAGTAGGTGCTCTTCCAGCCATGCAAGGAACCCAGCAAGACTTCCGTGAGAAGTTCATCGGGACGGCGCCTGATGTAGTTGATTCCGTCATTTTGATAGAGATCGGCGAGCGAGACTTCTCGCTCCCCGGATTGTGACACTAGGCGGACTCGCGCTCCAAGAGCGATCAGTGCGGGGGCGGTGTCCGTCGAAGAAACCGCTACGCATTTCTTGCTTTCCGGAGCGACCCAACACGTCGTGCCGTCTTTCTTGAGGCAGAAGCCGATGGCTTTGCGCCACTCGTAGCTTTGATCGTAGTAGTTACAGCGCGTATCGAGGCACAAATTGCCGCCGAGCGTGGCCATATTGCGGATTTGCGGAGTGGCCACAAACGAAGCCGCTTGCGCGAGGGCCGTCAGTCCATTTCGAAATCGCGGATCTTCTGCAATATCGGTGAGGGTGAGGCACGCGCCGAGTTTCGAACCGGGCTGGCCGAATTCGATTCGACTTAACGCTTCAATGTGACGCAGGCTCATCAACGTGCGCGGGACCTGCTGGCGCCGTTTCATGTTAGGGAGCAGATCTGTTCCACCGGCAAGGGGCATGGCCTTCGCGCCTTCGCCGTCCAGAATATGCACCGCTTCTTGCACCGTTCGCGGGGCGCGGAATTCGAAAAGAGGCAGGCGCATCATGGCGTGATGACCTTATCTTTCTCCGGGCGCGATTTTGCGCGATGAGGAGGATCGTTGACGGCGTTGCCGTCGCCGCCCTCCCAGGGCGGAGGAACCCGAAGAGATTCCGGCCAAGGGACCTGCGGGAAACGGGTTGGACCAAAACGCGGGTCACGGCCGGCTTTCTTTTCCGCCAACGCTTTCAGGATTTTCTCCGGAGTGACGGGGATTTCGTCAATTCGCACTCCGACGGCGTCATAAACGGCGTTGGCAACCGCGGGCATGATGGGCAGAAGCGGGCCTTGACCGACTTCCTTTGCGCCAAAGGGGCCACGAGGGTCGGGTTCCTCTATCAATTCCGTGATCACGTCCGGCATGTCCAATGAAGTCGGGCTCTTGTATTCCAGGATGGACGGAAATTTGTGCAACAGCGCGTGCGACAGTTTCTTCGGAAGACGGCGAAACTCCTGCTCTTCCATCAGCGCTTCGCCCAGGCCCATGTAGACGCCGCCTTCGACCTGCCCGCGCACCAAAGTTGGATTCAGCGCGCGGCCGATGTCATGGGCGATCCAAATCCTTGGAACAGTCACCCAGCCGGTTGCGGGATTCACTTCCACTTCGACGACGGCTGCGGAATAGGAATAAGTAGGAGATGGTCCCACGCCACCGCCTTTGTAAAGAGCGGGAGATTTGGGTGGAGTGTAGGAGCCGACCGTGCCGATGGTACCGAAGCGGGCTTCGGCGAGGCAGATGGCTTCGGCAAAGCTCACGCCTTTTTCGGGTGCGGTGGAATCGAACACGCGTTTGTCCGCGAAGCGCAAACGTTCCTGCGGCAATTCCAGTTTTGCCGCGACCGCTTCCGCGAGAAGCGCCTTGCCGCGTTCTGCGGCTTGCAACGCGGCATTTCCCGCCATCAGCGTGACGCGGCTCGAATAGGAGCCGAGGTCCACGGGGCCAAGGTCGGTATCTCCGGTGAAGAGACGAATGTCGAATGTGTCAATGCCGAGAACTTCAGCGACGATTCCTGCGAGTACGTCGTCCGAGCCCTGGCCGATTTCTGTTGCGCCGCAGAAAATCGCAACGCCGCCGCCGCGATCGAATTTCAGATGCACGCCGGAGTGCGGCATTTTGTTCCAGTAGATGGGAAGCCCCGCGCCGGTCAGATAAGCGGAGCATGCGAGGCCCACGCCGCGGCCTTCGGGAAGTTTGCGGAATTTTTCTTTCCAATCGGAGACCTTGACGATCCGGCGAATGCATTCGGCGAGATTGACGGTTCCCAGGCGAAAGAAATTTGCGGTGATGGCATTTGAAGATTCAGCGATTCGCAGGCGAAGATCGGCAGGATCGATTTTCAGTTTTTCGGCGATCTTATCGAGCTGCACTTCCTGACCAAATCGCGGTTGAGGAGTGCCGTGCCCGCGCTTGGGGCCGCAAGGCGGTTTATTGGTGAAGGTGCGGCATCCATCGTAGCGATAGCGCGGAATATGGTAGGTCGTCGTCTGCAAAGCTCCGGCGTAGAACGTGCTAGCCACGCCGTATGAGCCGTACGCGCCGCCATCGATCAGCGACTGCAAGTGCATTCCCGTAATCGTGCCGTCCCTTTTCACGCCGGTTTTGAATTTCATGAGGATGGGATGACGGCCGCGATGACAGTAAAAAACTTCTTCACGCGTGAGACAAATCTTAACGGGACGATCGAGCGCGAGTGCAGCTTTAGCCACAACGATTTCGTGATTGAAAGGATCGCTTTTTCCTCCAAAGCCTCCGCCGTTCGGCGTGGCAATCACGCGAATATGCGCGGCGGGCATTTCCAGGACTTTCGCGAGGGCGCGATGCAAATAATGGGGCGTCTGCGTGCTGGACCAGATGGTCAACTTTCCATCAGGGTCCTTGATAGCTACCGCGGCGTGTTGTTCGATGGGCAGGTGCGTGCTTCCCTGGTAGAAAAAAGTGTCTTCGAAGATTTCATCGGCTTCGGCGAAGCCGGCTTCGACGTCTCCGAACTGGAGAGAAACGAGTTTATGAATGTTTCCTTCTTCACCGTAGTCGTGGATGCGAGGCTCTGGAGTAGCGAGAGCTTCCTCGGGGTCGGAAATTGTCGTCAGGATTTCATAGTCGACATCAATCAGGTCCAAAGCATCAAACGCTGTTAATTCCTCGCGCGCGATGACGGCGGCAACGGGATCTCCTACGTGGCGCACGCGATCGACACAAAGCGCTTGCTCGTCCTGGCTCACGGGGAGGATGCCGTATTGGATGGGGACGTCTTTGCCGGTCAGGACCAAATACACTCCCGGGTGAGCGAGGGCGCGCGAGGCGTCGATTTTTCGGATGCGCGCGTGGGGATGGGGAGAACGCAGCAGCTTGCAGTGGACCATGCGGGGCAGGGAAATGTCATCGGCAAAACGCGTTTGGCCGGTCACTTTTGCGCGGGCATCCACGCGACGGCGTGGAACACCGATCACGCGCAGTTCTTCTCCGGTTGCTCGCGGATCGTGAGTCGGTTGCTCTGGTGAAACCGTTTGATCTGACATGTCAACGCTTGTGCCAATTCCAGCGCGATTCGTAGAAGAACTAGTTTTGCTCATTTCTGTTGCTCCGCGATTTTGAGCACGGCAGCTTCGACGGCCTCAAAAATCTGAAGATAGCCGGTGCAGCGGCAGAGCGTTCCCGAAAGCGCCACGCGGATTTGATCGCGGCTCGGGTGGGGATTCTGGTCGAGCAAGGATTTCGCGGTCACCAGAATGGCGGGAGTGCAATAGCCGCATTGCGCGGCGCCGAGATCGGCAAAGGCATCTTGCAGAGGATGAAGCTTCCCATCTTCGGCGAGGCCTTCTACCGTCAGCACTTCTCTGTCGGCGCATTCCAGCGCGAGCACCAGGCAAGAAAGCACGGGCTTGCCGTCCATAAGAACAGCGCAGGCTCCGCACTCGCCCAGCTCGCAGCCGTGCTTTGTTCCGGTGTGACCGAGATCTTCGCGAAGCACTTCGAGTAGCGTTTTGTAGGGTGCAAAAGAGACATCGAGCTGTTCGCCGTTTAAAGTCAAACGGATCTGCGCTGTTTTTTGCGATTCGACGGGCAGTGCTATCAACTTTAGATCGCTTTTCATAGAGTTCGTCCGCCAGATGCGCGTTTCTTGGATCCATGCCCAGTTTGATTGCGATTGACGTAGTGCGTTTCTTTTTCAGGCAAGGCTTGTTTGCGGCCATCCTCCTTAGCCAACAAACCCTGGATCAGATAGTCCGCCAAGCCCTCTGCAATTGTTGTTGCGGTCTGCGGGCCGTCCGGGCGAAACCATTGCACGCTCCAATTCAGGGCGCCCAGCATGGCGCGAGCGGCGAGGGCTGGATCGCTGCATGCAAATTCTCCGGATCGAACACCCGCGGCAATTAAAGAGCGCACGCCTTTCTCATAACGGTCGCGTTTGGCCACGAGATAGCGTTGCTCGCGGGGCGGCAAGGCGCTGGTCAGAAGATGGGCCGCGGAACCTTCGACTTCGTCGAGCAAGCAGCGCAAATGAGAAACGATGACCAGGCGCAATCGTGCCGCGGCGCTGGTTTTCATGTGGCGAGCTTTCTCGAGAGCGGCGATCATGCGATCAAGCGAATTGTCCTGGCAGAAGAAGAGAATTTCGTGCTTGCCACGGAAATAGTTGTAGAGATTTGCCGGAGAAAGAGCGGCGGCTTCGGCAATGTCGCGCATGCCTGTCTCGGCGAAGCCTCGGGCGCGGAATTCTCTTCCGGCAGCGCGCAGGATTTCGAGGCGACGTGTCAGGTAGCGTCGGCGAAAGCGTCCATTGCGTTGATTCCTATTTCGGGTGATTGCCAACTTCGTCCTCCGTTACCTAGTGTCTCCCTTCCCGGCACGGCTGTCAACGCATTCTGAACATGTGTTCAGAACTAGAACGGCTGTTCAGTTTGTCAGAGTGAGGGCGATGAGAGGATGACGGTTTATCAGGAAGAAGGGTTTTCCGGGGTGCGATCCAGACGACGGAAGCGGCGGGCTTTCATTTCGAAATGCGTGAGGGTGCCGGGCTTGGCGACGGTGACCGTCGGGCGCAGCGAGAGGGCCTGGTAGATGGCCTGTTCGACGTGAGTCCGCACGTGCTCAGCATCGTTGCCAGTGACGACTTCTATTTGCACTTCGAGGTGTTGCATTTCCTGGTGGGTAGTCACTGTCACTTGAAACTCATCGACGGTCGAAAACTGCCGGATGACATTTTCGATGGCAGTCGGGTAAACGTTCACGCCCCGGATGGTCACCATGTCGTCGCTGCGGCCCAGCAGCCCTCCGTCGAAGCGTGCGAACGTGCGCCCGCAAGCACAGGGAGTCAGATTCAGCCGCACGAGATCGCCGGTGCGGTATCGAATCACCGGGAATCCCGGACGTCCCAGATTCGTGATGGCTAGTTCGCCGGTTTCTCCGGGCGGCACTTCCTCTCCGGTCATTGGATCGATGACCTCGGCGATGAATTCGCTTTCGATGAGGTGGATTCCACCGGGCTGGAGCTCGCATTCGAAACTATGAGCGCCCACTTCGGAAGCGCCGGCGTGATCAAAACATTTGGCGCCCCAAGTAGTTTCGATTCTTGCCTTGGTCTGTGCCACGTTGGCTCCCGGCTCTCCAGCATGAATGAGCGCGCGAACCCGAAGCGATCGCAGGTCGAAATTTTCTTGGCGAGCTACTTCCGCCAAACGGAGCGCATAGGTCGGAGTACAGCAGACCACCGTTGCTCCCAGATCACGCATCACATGCAGGCGCTGGACGGAATCCCATCCGCCGCCGGGAATCATCATCGCACCAAGTTTTTTCGCTCCCTCGACAGCGGCCCAGAAACCGATGAACGGGCCGAAGGAAAAAGGCAGGAAAATGCGGTCCTGTGAGGTTACACCCGCGCCCTTCAAAACATGCCCCCAGCAGCGGCCCCACCAATTCCAACTCTCGGGCGTGTCCACGACGCGCATTGGGGCTCCTGTCGTTCCCGAAGTCTGGTGAAGGCGTGTGTAGGCGTCTTCGGCAAAAGTTAGATTTGTTCCAAAGGGTGGCGCCTCTGCCTGTGCCGAAACCAGCTCCGATTTGGAGGTAAAGGGAAGCCGGCGAAAATCAGAAAACGAGCGAATCGCGTCGGGCGACACACCCGCCTCGTTCCATTTTTTCGTGTAGAAGCGATTGCGGCCATAAATCAGGCGGAGAAGCGCTTGCAGTTTTTCAAATTGAAGCACCCGCAACTGCTCTCGGGGCATCGTTTCCGCAATTTGATCGAAAAACGGCATGAGCTCCATCAGCAAGAAAAAGTTACGAAAAGTTTGAAATACTGAATCGAGTGTTGCATTGGCCCGGCACTGGATTCACAAAATTGTTCAGCGCGGAAACAAGCGAGCCGCATTGTCATACAGAATCTTGCGCTTCGCGGCTGCCCCAATCGGCAGGGCGTCAAACTTTTCGATGTTTCCCTTGATCTCCGGTACGCCCGGTCCAGGCCAATCCGTGCCCCACAAGACCTTGTCGGCAATGTCTTCAATTCTCGGGAAATACTCCATCAGCTTCTGCGGGGGGATGCCAGAGATATCCATGTACATGTTCTTGTGGCGCCGAACGAGGAAAAACGCCTCGTTCATCCACAGCGGCCTGCCGCCATGCGCGAGAATCACGACCAGATTGGGGTAATCGATGGAGACGTCATCACAAAGCATGGGCTGCGCGTGAAGATTTCTGGCTCCAGGGAAAATGGAAGTTCCCGTGTGAATCATAATGGGCATATTGTTTGCCTGCGCCCGCTCGTAGACCGCGGCTAAACCGCGATTTCCGTCCATGTAATCATTTGGCGAGAGAACTTGATGCGATGGATGCATCTTGATGGCGCGGATGCCTAGCTTCGCGAGGCGGTCCACCTCCGCGCCGGGATCAGGAACCGTTCCCGGAAGCACGCCGCCAAAGGCGATGAGGCGGTCCGGCGCCGCGCTGCAGTATTTCGCGCTCCAATCATTCACTTCTGGCGTGAAGCCGATAATTTTGGGGGCCACGTAATTGATAAGTCCGGCACGCTCAACGCCGAGTGTGTCGAGAAACGCGAGAAATGCTTTTGGATCGGCGGAATAACGCTCGACGTCGGCGTAGTCCTTGCGCCCCTTCTTGATCAATTCAAGCGCGGACGGTTTCACCATGTGGTACGGCATGATGTGAACGTGAATATCTATGATGGGTTGCACAGAGTTCCCGTCCTTGTCTCGATTCGAATTTCGCTGCCGTTCCGTAAACGACTGAGCCGATCGGTGGTGCTAGCTATGAGCGGCACTAATCAAACCAGCCAATTTCTTCAGGTCCACGCCTTCATCCGCAGCCTGCGCTGGCGTAAGCTGCACTCCGGCGGCGATCAATTTACGCCCCATCATATGGTCAAGCGGCCGATTTATCGAGTCGATGGCGATGAGCCGTCCCTCTCTGAAATAAAAAACGGAGAGCTTTCTGCTTTCCGCATTGCCGCGCGAAACAACGCAATCGTGGCCGTTCGATATTCCGGCCATCTGCAGCTTGATTTCGAACTGATCTGTCCAGAACCACGGCAATGCGCGATAAACGTTGCGCCGGCCGGCAATCGTAGAGGCCACGCACTGCGCTTGATCGGCGGCGTTCTGCACGGATTCCAGACGAATCCTCGCACCGGCAAACACACAGGGATGCTCGGCACAATCTCCAATCGCAAAAATGTTCTCGTCACTGGTTTGCAAGTGCTCGTTCACGGCGATGCCGTTCGCGATGGGAATCCCTGAATTGCGTGCAAGTTCAGTATTCGGCACGACGCCGATGCCCACGAACACCAAGTCGGCTGGATGCTTCTTGCCGTCAGCCAAGAAGACTCCCTGCACTCTTCCGCCTGAGCCTTGGATCTCCGAAACTGACGCATTGCACACAACCTTGACGCCTTTACTGGCATGGAGCGCGCCATAGAATTCGGAGATGATCGGAGCCACGGCCCGGGACATCAACCGCGGTAACGCTTCCAAAACGGTCACGGATTTTCCAAGCGAACACGCCACGGCGGCGAGTTCCAAACCGATGAATCCTCCACCAATGACGACAATTTCCTTTGCGTTCTCGAGCCGATCTTTGACCACGACGGCTTCGTCCAGAGATCTCAGATACAGGACGCCATCGAGTTCCGCGCCTTTGATGGGCAAAGTGCGGTTGCGCGCGCCAACGGCAAGAACGAGTTTTTCGTAAGGGAAACTCTCGCCGGAGGCCAGAGTGACATGCCGTTGCGCGCGATCGATCGCCGCAACTCTTTTTCCGTCGATCAAATCGATTTGGTGGTCTTGGTAAAAATTCCGAGGCCGCAATTCAATGCTTTCGATATCCTGCTGGCCCAGCGGGAATCCTTTTGAAAGCGGCGGCCGCTGGTAAGGAATGTGAGGCTCTTCACCGATGAGCGTGATTTTTTCTTGATAGCCTTCCGTGCGTAACGACGCGGCCGTTTGGAACCCGGCCTGGCCGGTGCCGACGATGACCGTACCGCTTCGCATTACCGCTGTTTCTCCGGCAATCGAACGACCAAGCCGTCCAGGTCGTCGGTTACTTTAATCTGACAACTCAGGCGGCTCGTGGGGCGCCGCTCGACTGCGGCGATCTCGAGCACGGCTTCTTCCGTATCCTGCGCGGGAGGGAGGCGGTCAAAGAATTTCTCATCGACAAAAACGTGGCAAGTGGAGCACATGCACACGCCGCCACATTCCGCGACGATGCCGTCAATCCCATTCTTCAGCGCCGCGGCCATTACTGTGGTGCCGGCGGGCACATCAATTTCCCGGGAATCACCCGCGGGTGAAACATAGACCACCTTTGGCATCTCGCAGATCACCTTCGTTTATCTGGCGCGCGCAGACTAGCCCCGCCCTGTAGTTTTCACGGCAGCTCGGAATCAATTGAAACGGACGTATTCAAAGTTCAGCGGTTGATTGTTGATCCCGCGGGCTGGTGGAGCAATCCAATTGGCAAATTTCCCGGGCTCTACAACGCGCCCGCTCATCAGCGATTGCACGAAGGCATGATCCTTGGAATCCGGCAGCCACTTATGTTCCTGTTTCTTCCATTCTTCCTCCCTCAAAACTTCGCCGTCGAGGCTGATGAAGTGGCCGGCGAAATTGCCGATCGCGCGGTGGAAGCCTTTGTGCGGCAAGGTCAAGCGGAAGGGGATGCCAGCCTTATCGATAACCCTCTGCCAGCGGCTGACTCCAGACTCGATTTCACGAATGTAATCATCGCGCAAGCGCTCGTTCAGCGCGGTCAGGGCGGGCACTTCCTTCCGCACGATCTTGTCTCCAATCACTTCAAAAACAGGATAAAGACCTTCGCTCAGCACGTGGTCATCATTAATCTTGGTTTCTTCAAAGCGCCCCTTCAGGCCGCTGGTGTAATAGTTCGCGGCATTCGAGGAAACATCCGACCCGTAAAGATCCAGCGTAACGCTGTAGTGGAAGTTCAAATATCTCTGGATGGTCTGGAGATCGATCACGCCGAGCGCGCGCACGTCGGATGGATCTTCGACTTTGTGCTCGTTCATCACTTCGCAGGTGCGTTGAATGATGCGGCTAACGCCCGTCTCTCCGATGAACATGTGATGGGCTTCCTCGGTGAGCATGAACCGGCAAGTGCGAGCCAGGGGATCGAAGCCCGATTCCGCAAGAGCGCAAAGTTGGAATTTGCCGTCGCGGTCGGTGAAGAACGTAAACATATAGAAGGCCAGCCAGTCCGGCGTCGGCTCGTTGAACGCGCCGAGGATGCGCGGGTTGTCGGCGTCTCCGGATCTCCGCGCGAGCAATGATTCGGCTTCTTCACGCCCATCACGTCCGAAGTAGCGGTGCAGCAAGTACACCATGGCCCAAAGGTGGCGACCTTCTTCGACGTTAACCTGAAAAATGTTTCGCAGGTCGTACATTGAGGGGCAAGAAGCGCCGAGCATGCGCTGCTGCTCCACCGAAGCCGGTTCGGTGTCGCCCTGAGTCACAATCACGCGGCGCAACGTCGAACGGTATTCGCCGGGCACTTCCTGCCAAGCCGCTTGGCCTTTGTGAATGCCGAAATTGACTTCGCGCTTTTCGTCGCGAGGCTGCAGAAAAATTCCCCAGCGGTAATCCGGCATCTTCACGTAGCCGAACTGCGCCCAGCCGTCTGGTTCCACGCTGATGGCCGTACGCAAGTACACCTCATAGTTGTGGCTCTCGTTCGGCCCCATGTCGTACCACCAGCCCATGTACGCGGGCTGCCAATGCTCGAGGGCCCGCTGCAAAACGCGGTCTCTGCCAAGGTCGACGTTATTTGGAATTTTTTCCGTGTAATTAATCATGCGAGCTCCTCAGAGGACCGGACCGCGGCCTGTTCCTTACACTCTTTCCCAGTCGAATTTCACCGGCGCACCAGTGCCATACACTTTCAGAGCGCCACTCGCGCCGACCGCGTTCGGGCGAATGAAAATCCAATTTTGCCAAGCGGAGAGCCGCCCGAAGATTCGTGTCTCGAGCGATTCCACGGGGCCCATGCGCAAATTTGCTTCGAGTCCCGTAAGGGCATCGGGCGATTGTGCCGCGCGCGATTCAATGGCTTGGCGGATTTCATCTTCCCAGTCGAGATCATCGGGTGCAGCAGTAACGAGCCCTGCGTCCAGCGCTTCGCGAGCCGAAAGCTTCTTGCCAATCTGGCCACGCAGCGACTCGATCTGCGTTTCATCACCGTAGAAACGAGCCGCCAGCCGTCCCAGATGATTCACCATTGGCAGCGGCCCAAAGTTCATCCTTGATAGCGTCATGGTGGCAACGCTCTTGCGTTCCTGCGTGTCCAGCATGTAGATGCGATCCGCGGCGAGCGCCAATTCCAGCAAGGTGCCGGCAAGACAGGAGCCCGGTTCGACGATGGCATAAATCGAACGCGAGGTGACATCGATTCGCGCAAACGTCCGCCGCATCATTCCCAGGACTTCGCGAACGAACCAATTGTCCTGGTGATTCAGGACGAATTCGTCGATGGCGAGGACCGTCTCGGAATCCCCAGCCGTTTTGAAAATCCAGAGTCCGAGATCAAGTTCATTGGACCGCAGGTTCAGGATGGCGTCTTCCAACTCTCGCGCCATCTTCAGGGGCCACCAATCCGCTCCGGCCGCTAGAGCCTTTTCCACCGTGTCCGCTGTCACGGAGTCCGGAGCGGTAATGGTAATGATCGCTGTGCGCGCCTCTCGATTCCATTTCACATCCACGCATTCATAGTGCATCCCGGCATCATCCACTGTGCGTTTCAACGGAGTCAGAGCCACTCCCTTGGCGTTGAGAGGGCGGTCACTGCGATCCGCGAGTTCCCGTGCGCGCTGTTTCACATGCTCCGCAAACTGCTGGGGCTTGACGACCTCGTCCACCAGCCGCCAGTCCTTGGCTCTTTGGCCGCGTACGCCGTCCTGGCTGGTGCAGAAGACATCGGCGTGGTCTTTGCGTACCTTGCGCTTGTCTGTCACGCGAGTCAGACCGCCCGTGCCTGGCAAAACGCCCAGCAGCGGGAGTTCCGGAAGACTGACGGTAGAAGATCGGTCGTCGATGAGGATGATTTCATCGCACGCCATTGCCAATTCGTAGCCGCCCCCTGCCGTAGCCCCATTGCACGCGGCGAGGAACTTCAGCCCGGAATGGGCGCTGGCGTCTTCGATGCCGTTGCGCGTTTCATTTGTGAATTTGCAGAAATTCACCTTCCACGCGTGTGAAGAAAGCCCGAGCATATAAATGTTGGCGCCGGAGCAGAAAATTCGGTTCTTGGCGCTGGTGACGATAACGGAACGAATCTCGGGATGTTCGAATCGAATGCGCTGCAGCGCGTCGTATAGCTCGATATCCACGCCGAGATCATAAGAGTTTAGTTTTAGTTTGTAGCCCGGACGAATCCCGCCATCCTCGGCTACATCCATCGTCAGCGTCGCGACCGGCCTGTCAAACGAGAGTCGCCAATGCTTGTACCGGGAAGGATCGGTCTGGAAATTTACTGCACCCATTTTTGCCTGGGGCTCCTGCGATACCGCAACGTCCACGTCATCCTCCTACTGCAAATTCGCTTGCAAGGCTGCTTTCATTTTGGTGAAACTCTCTTCCACGGAATTGCCGGAAGTGTCCACGCAAACATCCGCTTTTCGGTAAAGAGGCTCGCGCGCTTCCAGGATCCGCCGCAAATCATCCATGGCCTGATTGCTTCCCGCCATAGCCCGAAAATCACCCTGGGCGATCACGCGAGACATGTGCTCTTCGGGTTGTGCCTTGACCCACACGGTGAAGCAGTTGGAAAGGAGATAATCAAACGTCTCCTTTTCAGAGACGACTCCCCCGCCCACCGATAACACCGCTTTATCCCCCTTTTGAAGAACTTTTTCCAGTGTGCGCCTTTCGATCGCGCGGTAGCCGGATTGTCCGTAGAGCGAAAAAATCTCCGCCAGAGGCATTCCCGTGTCCTTCTCAATTTCATTATCCAGCTCGACAAACGGAATCTTGCTTTCGGCGGCTAATTTACACCCAAGAGTTGATTTGCCGGCGCCGCGCAGTCCAATCAAAGCGATGCGCATGCGGCGGACCTTGTCTTCGTGGCCGAAGTCGCGCGTGAGGCGGAATACCACATCTTCAAGACGATGACTTGGAAGGCGTTCGAGGAATCTTTGGATGAGCCGTTTCTCGACCGGCTCTTCCACCTCGGGCGTGAATAGTTCGACGAGAGAAACGTTCAGCGCCGTCGCGATTCTCCGCAGCAGGATGACGGAGATATTTCCTTCTCCGGACTCCAGCTGGGCAAGATGGCGTTCAGACAGCTCTGCTTCCCGGGCCGTCATCTTTCGAGTCATCCCGCGACGGTCGCGCAACTCTCGGACACGCATGCCAAGCGAGAGAAGAAAATCACCGTCGGGAATTGCCACAGCCCGGTGTAGAGTAGAAACCTTAGGAGGAGTGCTTATTGGTGCGCTCATACGTAAAGGGCTGCCTATGCATTATAATACATGGCAGGAGTTTCAGGTCAAGCGGCGGTTTGTATTATTTAATTGCTTTTGTTTCATACCATTAGAAGGTTTCATGAATCCGTCGACTCTCGAAGTCCAGGCTTCGTTTCCAGGTTAATGCATTATTATTCTTATCTCTGTTTCTGTCTGAGGTTTTCCCATTTGGCGATTGAACGAGGACCCCTGACATATTTTGTGGATTCAGTGGAGGATTCAAATGAAGCTCCCGAATTATGTAGCTGGTCAATGGCGTGAAGGCGCAGGAGAGGGGGAACCGCTCATCGATCCGGTCACGGGCGACGAATTGGCTCGTATCACTTCACAGGGAATAGACCTGAAGAGCGCGCTTGAGTTCGCTCGGTCTCAGGGCGGGCCTGCCCTCCGCCAACTTAGCTATGCTCAAAGAGCTGAGATGCTGGCCAAGATGGCCGAAGTCCTGGCTGCAAATCGCGACGAATACTTCCGGCTTTCTCTCCTTAACTTAGGCGCCACGCAAGCGGATGCCTCGTTCGACGTCGATGGCGCCATTTACACCATGAAGTATTACGCGAAAATCGGCCGCACCCTGGCGGAAGGGAAAATGTTGAAGGAAGGCGCCGTAATTCCCCTTTCGAAAACCAACGCTTTTGTGGCGCAACACTTCTTGCCACCGTCTAAGGGCGCGGCGGTATTCATCAACGCGTTTAACTTTCCTGCTTGGGGATTCTGCGAAAAGGCCGCGCCCGCGCTACTGTCGGGAGTGCCGATCGTAGTGAAGCCCGCTTCAACTACGGCTTGGCTCGCGCACAGAATGGTGGAAGACGTCGTAAAGGCGGATATTTTGCCGCGAGGAGCAATCTCCCTAATCTGCGGCGGCGCACGCGACCTGCTCGACCACGTCAGGGAAGAGGATATCGTTTCATTTACCGGCTCAGCGGAAACCGCCGCCCGCATTCGTTCGCAGGCCAATGTCCTCCGCCGCTCGGTGCGCGTGAACGTCGAAGCGGACAGCATTAACTCCGCCATTCTAGGCCCGGACTGCGCTCCCGGCACAGAGCTCTTCGATCTGCTCGCGAAAGAAGTTGTTCGCGAAATGACGCTGAAAGCCGGGCAGAAATGCACGACGATTCGGCGCGTTCTCGTTCCGCGTCAACAGCTCAAAGCTCTTGGCGACGCCATCTCCGCGCGCTTGAGCACCATCAAGGTGGGCAATCCCCGGAACGCAGAAGTGAAAATGGGCCCGGTAGTGAACAAGGTGCAGCAGTCTTCCTGCCAGGAAGGCCTCAAGAAATTGAAAGAAGAATGTTCCGTCGTGTTTGGCGGCGATGGGCCCATGCAGTTGATTGATGCAGACCCGCAAAAGTCCGCATTTGTCCCGCTGACGCTCCTCGCCTGCGAAAATGGACTCGCTGCGAAACATGTCCACGATGTCGAGGTGTTCGGTCCGGTTGCAACTCTCGTGGCTTACGACGGGCTCGAGGACCTAATAGCGATCGCGCGGCGAGGTTTGGGATCGCTGGTGGCTTCGCTTTTCTCCAATGATTCGGCGTTCATTCAGGATATTTTGCTTGGAACCGGCGATCTGCATGGAAGAATCCTGGTCGTCGATTCAACCGTCAGCAGTCAGTATACCGGCCACGGCAACGTGGTTCCCAGTTGCCTCCATGGCGGTCCAGGAAGAGCTGGTGGCGGCGAGGAGTTGGCAGGCTTGCGCGCGCTGCTCCTCTATCATCGCCGGTTCGTCGTGCAAGGTCCGACCGCCTCTATTTCGCGATTGGCTGAGTCGTGTTCTGACGCAAGTCTTCTTTACACCTAGTCGACGCGCCTGCCTCTTGAATAAGGAGACATGCAGTCAGACCGGACGCGCTTTGTAACTTTTTGTAACAATTCTCCCATCCCCCCACAACCTCATTCTTCTCACAACTAATTAAAAATAAATGGCTTAGGTCACTCCTCGCAGTGGGTTCGAACGTGCTGTTTTCAGGGTGTCCGACGAGTGTTTTGAGGGGTTAGCGTTTGGAGCCAAAGATGAGAAAGCACCGCAACAGCTCGCAGCTCGGCTTCTCCTTATTGGAAGGCCTGGTGGTGATCGGCATTATCTCGATTATTTTTGCCATGGCGATCATCAGCTTCGGCAACATGACGCCGAATGCCAAAGCCAACTCCGCCGTGGCCCAGATGCTCTACCGGCTACGCTCTGCACGCGAGCAGGCCATTGCGCATCGCCGCGAAGTCCAAGTGCAGTTTGTGGGGACGAATCAGCTCACAATCTCGGAACTTTGGCTCGTCGGCGCGCCACCCCCGCCCACCACCTATACCTTTGAAGGCGGAGCAATCTACACCGTACTCCCCGGCCTTCCTGATACACCGATGGCCTTCGGAAACAGTTCGCCGGTCTACTTTGAGAACCTTTCGGGTGGTCCACCAATCATGAAATTCACGACCAACGGATCTTTCATAGACGGCGGCAACACGCTGGTGAACGGTACGGTGTTTCTCGGCATTCCCGGAAAAAATCAGTCGGCGCGGGCGGTCACCATTCTCGGGGCCACCGGCCGCGTGCGCGAGTACCACTATGACGGCACGCAGTGGCAGGAATAGGGAGGATGCTCATGGCGCGAAATTCACGGCATGTTAGACAGCAATCCGGCTTCACCATGCTCGAAGCGCTGATTGCCATTGCGATTCTTTCATTCGGCATTCTGTCCTTGGCCGCGGTCTACGCGCAAGGCATTCAAGTGGCGAACATGACCCAGCTTGATTACATTGCCGAGAAAAAGGCTGAAGAAGTGGTCGAGACGGTCTTCGCTGCGCGCGACTCCAAGGTCCTGGCCTGGACCAACATTCGAAACGTGACAGGAGCCGGCGGCGCCAACGACGGCGTCTTCCTCGTCGGTCCACAACCCCTTCTGGCCGCGGGCCCGGACGGGCTCTATGGCACGGCGGACGATCTCGTGAACAGCCCGGACGTCGTAATCATTGGTCCTGGCCCGGACAAAATCCTCGGCACTGCTGATGACGTAACGATGCCGCTTACGAATATGACGCGGACCATCTTGATCGCCGATGTTCCCGGCGAATCCGGCCTCCGCCAAATCACCATCACCATGAACTATACCGCGGGAAGGATGTACCGCAGCTACACGCTGATCAGTTACATCTCAGAGTTCTCGTAAGAGGCAGGATTAGGAGCCAGGGCATGAAGAAAAATTCAGGTTTTACGCTGATCGAACTGCTGGTGGCCATCGGGGTCACGATGGTTGCGCTCTCGGCTGCCGTCTTGATGTTCCGCGATTCCACCAAAGCGAACAGCAACATCACGCAGACGGCGGACATGAGCGACAACATGCGCGCCGGGCTCAACCTCATCGTTCAGGATCTGATCCAGACGGGCACAGGAATTCCCACCGGCGGGATTTCCATCCCCAACACTCCGAACGCCGCTGGTTGCAACACTGGCGCCAAGGTCAACAGGCCTCCCGCTGTGCTGACTCTGACTTTCAATGGCCCCAATGCCGCCAACGCGGGCTGCAATGTCATTTTGCCGGCTATTGAGCCTGGCAATGGGCTTGGCCCCACGGTCACCAGCCCTGATGGCACCTCCGGCCCTCCTACCGACATCATCACCGTGATGTACATCGACAATACGCTTTCCATGGACGCCAAGCCCATCAACGGTGCTGGTTGCCCCGCCGGAGTGATTACCGCTACCGGTTCTTCGATCACTTTTGATCCCGGGTGCGTGACCATTGGCGCCGCAGGCATCCCGATCAATACCGGTGACCTGCTCATGATCTACAACATCAACAATTCCAATGGCATCTTACAGACCGTTACCAGCGTCGCGGGGCAAGTGCTCAGCTTTGCCGCCGGCGACGCCTTCAATTTGAACGGCCGCACCGCTACGGAAACCTCCGGAACCATTAAACAACTTCAGAATGCGCCTTTTACGGGAGCCTACCCGAACACCTCTTGCACCCGCGTCTGGATGATTACCTACTATCTCGATACCACCTCCGATCCCAAGCACCCGCGCCTGATGCGCGCCGTGAATTTCAACGCGCCGCAACCTGTGGCGGAAACTTTCGAGAATCTGCAATTTACTTTCAACCTTGCGGATGGCACGACCCCCGCTCCCGTCAACCAATTCACAGTCCCGGCAACCGACAACGAGAACCAGATTCGTTCAGTCAACATTTACCTGGGTGCTCGCACCACTACCACTGCGGCTACCACGGGACAATACACACGCACCAATCTGGCCACGCAGGTCGCACTCCGCAGCATGGCCTATTTCAATACCTATAAATAATTGAGGGTTTCTCAATGACACCGGAGAACACGCATATGCGAAAACAATCGGGTATCGCGCTCATCACAACGCTCCTTCTGCTCCTGCTGATGTCCGCCATGGTGGTGGGCTTCATGCTCCTGGTGACGGAAGGCCAAAGGCTGTCCGGCATGGACAGCGATCAATTGCGCGCCTTCTATGGCGCGGAATCGGGCATGGAAAAGCTCACGGCAGACCTGGGCAGTCTCTTCGCCACCACCTATGCCCCCGCCGGGACTCAGGTTAATGCCCTTATGAACACGCCACCCAATCTGCCTTCGAGCACCGGTGTGTCCTACGTCGATTCGCAGGGCAACCCGACGTATTCCATTACCTACCCGAAGGACGTCAACGGCAACCCTCTCCCGAACTTTGCACAAATCACTTCGGGGTCGAGCGCTTTTCAAGGCATGAGCGCTTTGGAGACAACCTATACACTCACCGTTGGCGCGCTCACGAACACCGGCGGCGCCGTAAAACTGACGAGAACCACCCAGACGGTCGGTATTCCGCTCTTCCAGTTCGGTATTTTCTCGGATACAGACCTGAGCTTTTTCCCTGGTCCTAACTTCGACTTTGGTGGCCGCGTACACACCAACGGCAATCTCTTTCTCGACAGCGGCGGACCCGCTGGCGCAACATCGGCTCAGGCTTATCCGCCAACCGTTCAGTTGTGGATGAGGAGTCCCGTAACGGCCAGCAAGGACATCATGCGTGACTGCCTCTCAAATACTTATGCGGAATCCGCCACCGCCAAGCATCCCGGCAGCGTCGAGATCACCAAGGGTGGCGGTACCATGCAGACACTTGGATTCGGCCAGGGAAGCTTGAACAACTGTCTTGGTTCCGGAGCCAACCCTAATTGGCCCACCATCTCGGCCTCCTTCAACGGCAACCTTCGCAGCGGCGTTAGGCCCCTGAATTTGACGATCACGCTGCTGGGAAATGGTATTTCCACTCCCATCGACATGATTCGCCGCCCCGCGGCAGGTGAGTTAGCCTCGAATCCTGGTGTCCTCGGCGAGCGCTATTTTTCTCAGGCCAGCCTGCGCGTCCTGATTTCCGACAACCCGGCTGACATCACCGGCTTGCCTTGCGTCAGCCCCGGCGCTCCTTTCAACCTGGCGGACCTAGCCCTTCCAGTGGCTCAATGGGCCACGGCAAACGCAACCAATTTGAAAGCCGCAATGACTGCCGCCGGCACAGTCCCGGTGCCCTTGGCGGCCTCCGGTGCCGCAAGCATAACGCGGGCAGCGGGTTACCTTGTTAATGACGGCTATTGGCAGGTCGGCCCCAATCTCGCAGCCGTGCCCCCCTTCTACGGAACGCCGATCATCACCGGCTACATCAAGATTGACAGACAGACCTCTTACGGCAACCCTTGCGGCACTTACGTCGACACAACCCAGGAGATTCTCAGCCTTGGGTATGCAGGCCGCAACATTAATCCGGTGTCTTTGGCGCCTCCGACGTTGCCTGCTCTCCCCGGCGCGCTGGTTCCACCCCCCACAGGTGTCGGCGCATGTCTCGACCCTCACCCGAACGCCATAATTCGCCTCGAGCGCGTTCGCGATAATCCGTCTACTTTCGCAACCAACGGAGGATGTGGCGTCAATGTGGGCTTGACCATTGTCCCGCCGAACCCTTCGGATTATTGGCCAAATGCTCTCTTTGACGCCCGCGAAGGTTACAACCGCGAGCCTACCCCGGGCCTCAACACCAACGTGACTCTGGGCGGCATCATGAACTACATCGAGCTGGACGTTAAAAACCTCGCGAAGTGGTTCAATGGAACTCTGCCCGCCGCCGGCAGCACGGGCCCCAGCACCAAGGACCCCATAGTCGCGCCCAACAACTTCGTCGTGTACATCTCCGACCGCCGCGGCAATTATCTGCCTACAGGAACGCTTCTCGGCGCCACGCCTGTTCTCTCGCCCTCGGGTCACGAGACGGGTGAGTATGGTTACTTTGACCTTGTCAATCGATCCAGCGCCAACGGTTGCCCGGATGGCGTTCTCGAGCCCGCAGGTGCGAGCGGAGTCTCCGCGGAAGACCTCGATGGCACCGGTGTCCTCTCCACTTACGGCGAAAACACATTTCCGGCTGGTTTGATAGATAGCACCGGCGTCTCTACGGCGGGTACACTCTTCTTGAATTTACCAGGCGCCGCCGTGCAAGCTGATCCGCTCTGTGCCACCGGCTCAGGCGGCATCAACCCATGGCCCCGCTCGTTCCTCAGGCAGAACAACGACGGCCGCGAAAACACCAATGCTCTTTTCCGCCGCGCCGTCAAGATCATGGATGGCAACGTCCTCACCATGCCTGCTTGCCCCGGCGCTATCCCGTGCGGCTTGAGCATCGCCACGGAAAACCCGGCCTACCTCCAGGGAGACTACAACGCCAACTCCGCTGGTGGCGGTTTCGCGGATCCCAGCGTCGCCGCCTCCATCGGCGCTGATGCCGTCACCATCCTTTCGAACAGTTGGAATGACGTCAACTCCTTCGCCTTTCCGTTCAACGCCGGTACTCGCGTTGGCGGCACGACCTACATTCGCGCGGGCATTATGGGTGGTAAGCAGATCGCCTTCAACATCCCGGCCTGGGATACCACGGCCATCGATGGCAGCCAGGACTTCGGTACCGACGGCGGTGTCCACAACTTCCTGCGGTTCATCGAGAAGTGGAACGGAACCCTGTTCTATGAGGGCTCCATCGTCAGCATGTACTACAGCCGCCAGGCGACCGGGCTGTTCAATTCCGGCGGCAACAACTATGGCGCACCAACCCGTGGTTATTCGTTTGACGTGAACTTCCTGAATCCCACGCTGCTGCCGCCGCGTACCCCGATGTTCCGCGACGTCAACACGACCGGTTTCACGCAGCTCATGCTTCCGACCCAGTAATCCGCATCGCTGCAAGGCGCGGCCTCGTTTCCCCCAGGCCGCGTTTTTCGAGAGGCAGCCGCAAGAGCATTCTCGGGCACGCGGAGTTTTGGGGAACAGACTCTGATCGGCAAGTATTAGATTTATCCGCGAAGCGCGGCTCAGTTTCATCGGTTCGCTCTTCGTATCTCCGGTGTCCCGCTCGCGTGTGTGGCGCGGCAGCTCACCAGGTGGAGAAAAGCAGGTTATGGCAAAAGGTAGCTCAACCTCCGGAGACGCTTCCTCCTCCAAATCGCTGCTGTTCATGATGATTGCCATGACTTGCGGCTTCTGCATTCTTCTTGGCGGCGGATTGCTCATGGCTTCTCGCGTGATCAACGCCCTCGGGCTGCGCGCCTCGAGCGACAAAGGCACAGTGCGTTCGCCGCTCGGTGATTTCCGCATGGAAAAGGCCAGCGCGGTCGGCCCCGGCTTGCCCGTCTATCCCCAATCGACTCTCGTGCTTCCCGGCGCGGAAGCCGCTCGCGTTGCGGCCGTTGCCGATCAGCCGCAGGTCGTCTCCAGCATCTATCATTCGAACGCTTCCCGCGAATACGTTGTGACCTGGTATCTCGAGCATTTGAGCCCCGAATTCGCGCGCCAGGACAGCGGAAACAAAAATTTGCCCGCGGCCTTTCAAAACTCCAGCATTTCCGACGATGACGTCACTTTCCTCGGCGAACGCGGCGACCAGGTTCGCCTCGTCGTTCTCGCCCAGGAAGATACCGGCACAAAAATCACCCTGCTCCGTTTCTCAAAGCCGCCAACCCCGGCGCCCACCGATCAGCCGGCAACTCAGTAGAAATCTCCGTCCCGCCGGAACATTTCGCCGATCGTTTCACCTAACTTTGGACAAAACAGAAACCCACCTTACTCTCTCGACTTCCTGACCTTGCCAGAACAGGCACTTCCGTGGAACCCTGTCACACGAGTTTCACCGAAAGGTGCGACCATATGCTGAACTCTTTCGCAGAGGCCAGCCTACATGCCACGCATCCAGACCACGGAAGACCGCCGGCTCGAAGAATCGCGCACCCGGAAAAATTACTGGAAGCGCTGGGGACCCTATCTCTCCGAGCGCCAGTGGGGCACCGTTCGCGAAGACTACAGCCCGGGCGGCACGGCTTGGGAATTTTTTCCGCACGACCACGCGCGTTCCCGCGCCTATCGCTGGGGAGAAGACGGCATCGGCGGCATCAGCGACCGTCACCAGATGATGTGCTTCGGGCTGGCACTCTGGAACGGGCGAGACCCTATTCTCAAGGAACGCTTGTTCGGCCTGACTGGAAATCAGGGCAATCACGGCGAGGATGTGAAGGAATATTATTTTTATCTCGACTCCACGCCCACGCACAGCTACATGCGGATGCTGTACAAATATCCGCAAGCCGAATTTCCCTACGAACTTCTCGTCGAAGAAAACCGGAAGCGCGGCCGGAGCCAGCCCGAATTCGAGCTGCTCGACACCGGAATTTTTTCCGAGAATCGCTACTTCGATCTTTTCGTGGAGTACGCCAAAGCCGACGTCGAAGACATTTTAATTCGCATCACGGCGGTGAATCGCGGGCCCGAAGCCGCTACACTACACGTGCTACCGCAGTTCTGGTTCCGCAATACCTGGTCGTGGGGCAAAGACCTGCGCCGGCCGGTGGCGCGAAAGGGCGCCGACGTCCCTGGCAGCGCCTGCGTGGAACTGCAGCACTGGCAGTACGGCAAACGCTGGCTGTTGTGCGCCGGCCAGCCGCAATTATTGTTCACCGAAAATGAGACCAACAACGCGCGTCTCTTCGGCGGGAAAAATCGTTCGCTGTTTGTAAAAGACGCGTTCCACGAATTCCTCGTCGAGGGAAACAAAGCTGCCGTCAATCCCCAACAAATGGGCACAAAGATGGCTGCTTATTATCCGCAGCACCTGCAGCCGGGCGAATCGGTCACGCTGAAATTGCGGCTCACCGACACCGAACCGCTTGGCGGAATGGATTTGGGTGCAGGAGTGGTCGGCACAATCACCTCGCCCGGGGAAGAGGAGCGCGCCGCGGGTGTTCCCGGCACGAACGATTTCGGCGCGGGATTCGATGCGCTTTTCACCACGCGGCAGAAAGAAGCGGAAGAATTTTACGCTTCGCGTATTCCGAAAGATCTCTCGGACGACGCCAAAGCCGTCATGCGGCAATCGTTTTCCGGAATGCTGTGGTCCAAGCAGTTTTATCACTACGACGTGCACACGTGGCTCGAAGGCGATCCTGCCGGCCCGAAGCCTCCTGACGAGCGCTGGAACGGACGCAACAAGGATTGGCAGCATCTTTACAACGACGACATTCTTTCCATGCCGGACAAGTGGGAGTATCCCTGGTATGCGGCCTGGGATCTCGCGTTTCATTGCATTCCACTGGCGCTGGTCGATCCGGACTTCGCGAAAGATCAGCTTATTTTGCTGCTGCGCGAATGGTACATGCACCCGAACGGGCAATTGCCCGCGTACGAATGGGCCTTTGGCGATGTGAACCCGCCGGTGCACGCGTGGGCTGCCTGGCGCGTATACAAAATCGAACGGCGCATTCGTGGCGTGGCGGATCGCGGTTTTCTCGAAAAAGTGTTTCACAAGCTGCTGCTGAATTTTACCTGGTGGGTGAACCGCAAGGATCCGGACGGCGCGAATATTTTTCAAGGCGGATTTCTCGGCCTCGATAACATTGGAGTTTTTGACCGCTCTGCGCCATTGCCTACAGGAGGCCACCTCGAGCAGTCCGACGGCACAAGCTGGATGGGCATGTATTGCCTGAACATGCTGGCGATCGCGCTGGAATTGGCGAAAGAAGATCCTGCGTACGAAGACGTGGCCAGCAAATTCTTCGAGCACTTCGTTTACATCGCGCGTGCCATGAACGATTTCGGCAGCGGCGGGCGCTCCCTCTGGGACGATGAGGACGGATTTTACTACGATGTTCTCAAGCTGCCGAACGGGGAGGAACACTTCCTGAAAATCCGTTCGATGGTCGGATTGATTCCGCTTTTCGCCGTGGAGACCCTGGAGCCGGAAATCATCGAGCGTCTGCCCGGCTTCAAGCGCCGCATGCAGTGGTTCATCGACAATCATCCGGACGTTCCGGAGCATATCGAAATGACGCAGCGTTCCGCGCGCGGCGTGCGGCGGCTCCTCTCGCTGGTGAACCGCAAACAGCTCAAGCGCGTGCTGACGCGCATGCTGGACGAAACGGAATTTCTCTCGCCTTACGGCGTGCGCGCCCTTTCGCGCTTCCACAAGGACCACCCCTACGAAGTGCACGTCAATGGGAATTCGAGTCGCGTGGACTACGAACCCGCGGAATCCTCCACCGGCCTCTTTGGGGGAAATTCGAATTGGCGCGGGCCCATCTGGTTTCCGGTGAATTATCTTCTCGTCGAATCTTTGCAGAAATTTCACCACTACTATGGAGAAGACTTCAAAGTCGAATGCCCGACCTATTCAAGGACCGAATCCGATCTCTGGCAAGTGGCGGCGGAAATTTCCCGGCGATTGATTCACATTTTCCTGCGCGATTCGAACGGCCGGCGTCCGGTCGCGGGCGGAGAGGAACTTTTCCAGAGTGATCCGCACTGGCGCGACCTTATCCTTTTCTACGAATACTTCCACGGCGACAATGGCGCCGGCATCGGCGCAAACCATCAAACCGGCTGGACGGGATTGGTCGCCAAGCTGATCGAACAAAGCGGTGAGTAACGTGTCCGAGCTGATCATCCGGGAAACGAGCGCCGGGGACGAACCAAATCTGCTCCGCATGATGCGCCTTCTTGCCGAACAGGAGCCGGGAAAAATTCAGTTTGACGAGCCCGCGGCTCGCGCGACCTTGCTGAAGTTCCGATCACTCCCGGCGTTCGGTGCCATCTGGATGCTTTGCGATGGAAACAAGCCGATCGGCTATATCATCCTGACGATAGGCTTCAGTTTTGAGTTTCACGGCCACGACGCATTCATCGATGAACTGTATATCGATTCCGGTTACCGACGACGGGGTTACGGCCGCCAAGCTGTCGAGTTTCTTGAGAAAAGAGCGCGCGAAATGGGTGTGCATGCCGTGCATTTGGAGGTGGACCGCGGAAATGATCCGGCCTTCGAACTCTACCGGCGCACGGGATACGAGGATCACGATCGATTGTTAATGACGAAATGGCTGGTCCGCGAGGATCATTGAGCGCGGAGGTTGACGATGAGCGCGAGACTCGAAAAGAGAGTAGCTCTGGTAGCGGGCGGTACGGGCGGATTAGGCCGCGCCGTGACCCTGGCATTTCTTGAGGAAGGCGCCACAGTCGCCGTCACGTTCCGGCAACAGGAAGGACTGGACGCTTTGAAGAAACTGGCGGGCGCCAATGCTGCACGGCTCGAATCATTTGCCGTGGACGTCACGGATGAAGCTGCGGTGCGCCAGCTGGTCGAAAAAATCCTCGCCAAGCATGGCCGATTGGACGCGCTCGTGAATACCGTGGGCGGTTACGTGGGCGGCGTGAAGCTCTGGGAACTGGAAACCAAAGTTTTCGAGCAGATGCTGGCGCTGAATGTGCGATCGGGTTATGCGCTGTCGCGCGCCGCGGTACGCGCAATGCTGAAGCAAGGGCGCGGAGCAATCGTGAATGTCGCTTCAAGAGCGGCGTTCGATCACGAGGCCGGCGCGGCCGCGTACGCCGCTTCCAAGGCCGCGGCGGTGGCAATGCTGGACTGTTTGGCTGCCGATGTGAAGGGCAGTGGCGTGCGTGTCAATTCGGTTCTTCCCAGCATCATTGATACGGAAGCAAACCGCAAAGCCATCCCAAAAGCGGATTTCGCGAAGTGGCCGAAGCCGGAGGACATCGCGCGCGTCATCCTGTTCTTGTGCAGCGAAGAGGCAAAAGTCATCCACGGTGCGGCCATCCCGGTCTACGGGGAGAGTTGAAGTAGGAAGGAGCTGCGCTTGTCCGATCAAGCGGAAGTGCAGTTTGGCCGCGAGATTTGCGGCGACCTCGCCGCAGCCGAATCGCGCGAGTGGCTGGTCACCAACGGGATCGGCGGTTACGCCTCCGGTACGATTGCCGGCAGCCAAACTCGGCGTTACCACGGTCTGCTGATCGTCGCGCTTCAGCCACCCCTGGGCCGCACACAACTGGTCTCGGCAATCGACGAGATCGTCCACTACGCGGGAACTGATTTTTCCCTCGCCACCCATCGCTGGGCCAGCGGCGCCGTCGATCCAAAAGGCTTCTTAAGCCTGGAAAGTTTTCACCTGGAAGGGACAAAGCCGGTCTGGACTTACGGGCTCGCCGATGCGCTTCTCGAAAAACGCGTCTGGATGCGCCAGGGCGAGAACACGACCTACATTCAATACACGCTGGCGCGGGGAAGCAGCGCCATCGAAATGGAATTGACAGCGCTCGTGAACTACCGCGATTTTCATTCCCTGACGAACGCGGGCGACTGGCGCATGAAGATTGAGCCCGTTCCCGGCGGTATAAAGGTGGTGGCATTCGAAGGCGCCACACCGTTTTATCTGAAGAGCGGCGCCGCCTCTTGCGAGCCTCGCCACGAATGGTATCGCGGCTGCTATTATGCGGAAGAAACTGCGCGGGGCTTGGATGACCGCGAAGACCACCTCTTTGCGGCCATGTTCCGCACAAAATTGGAAGTTGGCGCGAGCGCGATGTTTGTGACGACTACTGAAGCAGCGGCCTCACTCGATGGCGAAGCGGCTCTCGGTGAGCGCGCGAATTACGAAGTGAAACTTTTCCAGGATTGGCAGGCAAAAAACGAGGGTTTAGCGGAAGAAGCGCCCTCCTGGCTGTGGCAGCTCATTCTCGCCGCCGACCAGTTCATCGTAAAACGCAGTTTGCCGGAAGAGCCCGAAGGGCGCAGCGTCATTGCCGGCTATCACTGGTTCGGCGACTGGGGCCGAGACACGATGATCGCTCTGCCGGGGCTAACGCTGGCGACGGGCCGTCCGGATATCGCCAGGAAAATCCTCCTGGCCTTCTCGCGCTATGTTGAAGGCGGCATGCTGCCGAACAATTTCCCCGACGCTGGGGGAAAACCTGAATACAACACCGTGGATGCGGCCCTCTGGTATTTCGAAGCCATCCGCCAATACTTCGAAGCGACGCAGGACACCGTCACGCTGCAAAGACTTTTCCCCGTACTTTCGGAGATCATCGATGCCCACGTCAAAGGCACGCGCTATAACATTCACATTGATCCCGCCGACGGACTTCTTTACGCCGGCGAACCGGGCGTGCAACTGACGTGGATGGATGCAAAAATCGGCGACTGGGTGGTGACGCCGCGCACGGGCAAGCCCGTGGAGATCAATGCGCTGTGGATCAACGCCCTTGAAACGATTGGCGAATTTGGACGATTGCTCGGAAAACCGAGCGAGGCCTGCAAGCAACTTGCGGCGAGAACGAAGAAGAACTTTCAAAAATTATGGAACGCCGAGCGGCACTGCCTTTACGATGTCATTGAATCACCCGGAACCGGAAACGACGCGTCGCTCCGGCCGAATCAAATCTTTGCTGTTTCCTTGCCAGTAAGCCCGCTCTCGCCCGAACAGCAAAAGTCTGTCGTGGACGTCTGCGCGCGCCAGTTGCTCACTTCTTATGGGTTGCGCAGTCGCGCTCCTGGCGAGCCCGGCTACACAGGTCACTATGGCGGCAGCCCGCGCGATCGCGACGCGGCTTATCATCAAGGTACGGTTTGGGGCTGGCTGCTGGGTCCTTTCGCGTTAGCTCACTACCGCGTCTACCGCGACCGCGAAGCCGCATTGCGCTTCCTCGAACCGCTAGGACGCCAGATCTGCGAGGCCGGCCTCGGCACGCTGAGCGAAATCTTCGACGGAGATGCTCCCTTCACGCCCCGCGGCTGCATTGCCCAGGCCTGGACCGTCGCCGAGGTTCTGCGTGCCTGGACAGAAATCTCGAACGGCAAATAATGGCGGATCAGCGCTTGTCCAAGCTTAAGGTTTATTCGGCAGTTCGTAGAGCTCAATGAGAACTTTTGTGGCATCTGGTGATTTCACCAGGAAAAAGTTGACGCGGGTGCCTTCGGCGCCCGGACGGGTTGCGGGATAAACGGGAGCGACGTCGAATTTATCCTTCAGGATTTGCGTGGCGCGGTCCACATTGGTGCAGCGATATTCCACTTGCTGCACGCCTTCCCCAAATTTATTCAAAAACCGTGCAATAGCGCCGTCGCCGCCCGGCTCGCGCGTCGTCAGAATGTCCAGAGAGATGCCTTGAGGAAAGTGCAGGTCGAACTCTTCTGCATCCTGTTCGGCAGGCACTTCGGCGAGCCGCGGTGTGCCATGCGCAATCCGGATTCGCCCAAACGTATCGCGTTGCACGGCCAGGCCAACCGTTATTTCAGGGTTGGGCGCGAGGAGCAGCCCGGAGAGTTCGCTCTCGGCCCACCAGTCGGCAATGGCGCAACCAGCGGCGGCGCGGCCCAGGCGGTAGATTTCCCCTGCGGCGGCAAGCCGTTTGACTTCATCCGCGGACGATAGGTCCACGATCGATAGGGCGAGTGGGCTGGACATGGAACCCTCAGGAATTGTAGCTTGAGGGCGGCACGAAAAGAAGCTGAAGCCGTAAGGCCGTGCTCTTAAGACGCATCGAAAATCGCATTCGCTGCATCTGAGGGATATGCCAAAGCCAGTTTTATTAACAGTGGATGACGACCCCGAAGTCCTGCGGGCCATCGAGCGCGACTTGCGCAGCCGCTATGCGGACCGCTATCGCGTCATGCGTGCAAACTCCGGAAGCGCCGGCCTCGCCACTTTGCGCGAATTGAAGACGCGCAACAATCCCGTGGCCCTGCTCTTGGCCGATCAGCGCATGCCCCAAATGGACGGCGTGAATTTCCTCGCCGAAGCGATGGAGATGCACCCGCTTGCCAAGCGGGCGTTACTCACCGCCTATGCGGATACGAATGCTGCCATTGATGCTATCAATGAAGCTCGTGTGCATTACTATTTGATGAAGCCTTGGGATCCGCCCGAAGAAAAGCTTTACCCGGCTCTCGACGATCTCCTGCACGACTGGACCGCGACGTTTCGCCCGCCGTATGAGGGCATCCGGGTTCTCGGCACGCGCTGGTCGAATCGCTCCTACGAGCTGCGCGAATTCCTGGCGCGCAATCAAGTGCCCTATCAATGGATTGACGTCGAGCTCACGCAGAGCGACGCCGAAGTGCGCGGACTGATCGACTCGCTCGGGCCCGAAGCCGACAAACTTCCCTTAATCCTGTTTCCCGATGGCACGCGTCTTCCGGAACCGCAGATGCCCGCGGTCGCTGACAAAATTGGTCTGCGCATGCATGCCCAAACCAATTTCTATGATTTGGCCATCGTCGGTGGAGGCCCGGCGGGGCTTGCCGCCGCCGTGTACGGCGCGAGCGAAGGGCTGCGCACGGTAATCATCGAGCGCGAAGCTCCCGGCGGCCAGGCGGGACTTAGTTCTCGCATTGAGAACTATCTTGGCTTTCCTTCCGGCCTTACCGGCCTTGATTTGGCGCGCCGAGCCGTCGCGCAAGCGCGGCGCTTCGGCGTGGAAATTCTTTCGCCGCAGGAAGCTGTGGGCATTCGAGTAGAAGGCCCCTACCGCTTCCTGAAACTTTCCGACGGATCAGAGATTTCCTGTCATGCGCTCCTCCTGGCCATGGGTGTTCAGTGGAGGACTCTGGATGTGCCGGGGATTGATCATTTGCAAGGCGCGGGCGTGTATTACGGCGGCGGAACCTCCGAGGCGTTGTCCTGCAAAGGCGAAACCGTATACATCATTGGCGGAGCGAATTCCGCCGGTCAGGCCGCCATGCACTTTTCCAAGTTTGCCGAGAAAGTGGTGATGCTGGTCCGCGGAGTTTCGCTCGCCGCGACGATGTCGCACTACCTGATCGAACAAATTGAAAAAACGCCGAACATCGAGGTATGGCCTCGAACGAGCGTTGTCGAGGTGGAGGGAGAAACGCGCCTCACGGGGATTACCGTTGAGTGCAGCCCCTCGGGAGAAAGAAAAAAGCTCCCCGCCTCAAGCTTGTTCATTTTCATCGGCGCGCAGCCGAGGACGGAATGGCTCGGCAGTGCGGTCGAGCGCGATGAGCGCGGATTTATCCTTTCCGGCCCGGACCTGATGCTCGGCGGAAAGAGGCCGGCGTCCTGGACACTGGATCGCGACCCCGGCTTGCTGGAAACGAACGTGCCGGGAATTTTTGTCGTCGGCGACGTACGCCATGGTTCCGTGAAGCGCGTGGCTTCCGGCGTGGGAGAAGGAGCGGTGGTTGTGCAATTCATGCATCAGTATCTGGCCAAAGTTCAATGACGCACTCCGCACAGAGAGCAAAACGCTCATGACCGAAAACTCCGCGCCATCCTCAGCCGAAGAACTCGTAAGAAAGCTGCTCACCATACAAGTGTTCGCAGACCTTGCGCCGGACGATCTGCTCTGGTTTGTCGCCCAATGCAAAGAACACCATGCTGCCGTGGGGGATATCATTGTTCGCGAAGGTGTGCCGGCCGACAGCATGCTCATTTTGCTCGAAGGCGAAATGCGTGCCCGCAGTGAACACGGCAATGCCGACGGTCCTGTTTTTACTGCACGCGGCGGAGATGTTACCGGCATGCTTCCATTCTCGCGCCTGAAAATTGTGAGCGTTACCGGCCGCGCCGTTCTGCCCACGCATTTCCTGGTGTTTCCCGCTTCCAGTTTCCCTGAGCTCTTCCACAGAATGCCGGAACTCACTCGCCGCTTGGTCGGTCTATTAGCTGACCGCATTCGCGAGGTCACTCGAACGGAGCAGCAACGCGAAAAACTCGCCTCTCTCGGCAAGCTTTCCGCGGGACTTGCGCACGAGCTGAACAATCCGTCGGCAGCCGCTCGCCGTTCCGCTGCCGCGCTGCGCGATTGCCTTGCCCGCCTTCGCGCTGCCGCTCGCAGCACAATGATCGGTCCCAACGATTGTGCGAAGCTCGCACAAACGGAAGAAGAAATCCGCTCTGCTCTAACGCCCGCTCAATTCAAGGACGAATTCGCACGCGTCGAGCGCGAAGAAGCCATCCAGTCCTGGCTCGAATCTCACAACGTCCCCGAAGCCTGGAAGCTCGCTTCTCACCTTGCCGATGCCAATGTCACCGACGCGCATCTGGCGCGTTTCGCCGAGGCCGCCGGTGCGTCCGTCGGCTCCGAACTCATTCGCTTTGCCACGCTTCTGGAAATGGATCGCATCGCTGAGGAACTGGAGCACAGTTCGACGCGCATCTCCGATCTCATCCGCGCCATCAAGGAATATTCCTACATGGATCAAGGCTCCATGCAGGAAGTGGACATCCAGCACAGCATCGAAAACACGATCACCATCATGCATCACAAGCTGAAGCGCGGGATCACCGTTACTCGCGATTACGCTCCCGGTCTCCCCAAGGTTATGGCCAGCGGCAGCGAACTGAATCAGGTCTGGACCAACTTGATTGACAACGCCGCGGACGCCATGAACGGAAACGGGAAACTCGCCATTCGCGTCGTCCGCGAAAACGATTTCATTCTCGTCGAAATTGCCGACAATGGGCCGGGCATTTCGCCCGAAGTCAAATCCCGCATCTTCGATCCCTTTTTTACTACAAAGGGCGTCGGCGAGGGCACCGGGCTGGGCCTCGATGTCGTCAACCGCATTATCAAAAATGTCCGCGGGCAAATTAGCGTGACATCGGTTCCAGGCGACACGCGCTTTCAGGTTCGCATCCCCATTCAAGCTCCGGTCCAAACGTCAAAGCAAGCTGAGGAAGACCATGGCTGATAACTGTACTCATCTCGATCAGATTAAAAACGTGAAGCCCAAAACCAAGGGCTGCGAAGAGTGTCTGAAGATGGGCGATACCTGGGTGCACCTGCGCCTGTGTTTGAGCTGCGGCCACGTCGGCTGCTGCGACTCTTCCAAGAATAAGCATGCGACAAAACATTTTCATGCCGTTAAGCACCCAATCGTCCGTTCGCTCGAACCGGGCGAAAACTGGATGTGGTGTTACGTCGATGAACTGATGTTTGAAGAAGATTGATCGCTACGCTTGTTTCTTCGGTGGAATTAGAAGCGACGCCAGCAGCGCGAGCAGAAGCACGGCGCCCACAATGGCAAGCGACACGGCCACGGGAATATGCACCCACGGCTCGCCAAACATTTTTCCGCCGATGAAAACCAGCACGATCGCCAATCCCTCATCGAGATACTGGAGACGATCGATGACTCCCGCCAGGAGGAAATACAGGGCTCGCAGCCCGAGGATGGCGAACACGTTCGAGGTGTAGACGATAAACGGGTCGCGGGTGATGCCGAACACCGCGGGGATCGAATCGACGGCCAGCGTTACGTCGGTGATTTCCACGACCAGCAGGACAAGGAACAGCGGCGTCGCGAAAAGGCGTCCGGCCTCACGGACGAAAAAATGTTCGCCCTGGTAGTTATGTGTCACGCGAAGATTCTTGCTGGCAAAACGAAAGATTTTGTTCTGCTCCGGATGCACCTCACCTCTCTTGTAAAAGAGCATCCGCACGCCGGCGTAGACAAGAAAAACGCCGAGAAGATAGAGCACCCAGGAAAAATGTTCAATTAATTCCGCGCCAAGGCCGATCATCGCGCCGCGCATGGACAGCGCGCCAATGAGACCCCACACCAGCAAACGGTGCTGCAGGCGCTCCTCCACGGAAAACGCACGAAAAATCACCAGGAACAAAAACAGATTGTCGATGCTGAGAGCTTTTTCGATCAGGTAGCCGGTGAAGAATTCGAGGGCGGGTTGATATCCGCGAAAGTGAAAGACACCAAGGCCGAACAGAATGGAAACGGCGATCCAGCCGAAACTAGCGAGCGCGGCTTCGCGAATGGTGATCTTGTGCAGCCGGCGGTGAAACACGCCGAGGTCCAGCGCGAGCGCGGCGAGGATAAACAGGTTGAAGGCAATCCAGAGAAGAGGCGTGCCCATAGTGGCAGCGCTCGATCGCGCTAGGGATTTGAACCGCGCGTGTCCGTGGAATTCAAATTGGACAATTCGAGCCGGGTAGTCTGTCCCGCCCCAATTTCCACCGGAACATCCCAGCGAACCCGCAAGTCCCCGGCATCCGCATCCATATTGAGAGTGCTGATCCAATAGCGGCCCGGCGCGAGTCCGGAGACGGCGGCGCGGCCCTCGAGATCGGTGTCCGCCTTCGCGGCGAGGAATTTGAGTTGCGCCACGTCCGGCGCCGTGTGCAGCACGCGCTTGCGCCGGTCATTCTGGATCACCGCCCACTTTCTCTGCGGATTGACGCCGTCCAATTCGAGCTCCATGCCCGCGACGCTCTCGGGGTGCGCGCGGATGAATTTCTTCATCGCGAGGATGTAGTCCTGCTTTAGCTTTTCGTACTTCTCCGGATGTTCGGTTTTATCCTTGTCCGTATATTTTACCTTTGGGAAGCCACTCGTCACGCCGCCGCTGTTCGATCGCTGGTAGGCCAGCAGGAATTCCGGCGTGTTGAGGATGTCATCGGGAGTGAGCAGCTTGTCAAGGTCCGGCTGGGTCAGATCTAGGATATCGTGGGCCTTCAGCCAGGTTTGCAGCTCGGGAGAAACTTTCAGGCCGTCGATAAATTCATCGCGCGGGGGAATGGGATCCTTTTCTTCCACTTCTTTCACGATTTCCCCATAGCTCTTGGTGAGGATATAAAACGTGAATTGACGCACCGGTTCGGGTCGCGCCTGCGTGGGCGTGACCCGCGCGGTGAATTCAACCGCTCCGGTTGGATTTTGCGCTGCGATAGGGCTCACAAACAAAAACGCGCACAACAACAAGCCAAATGTAGAAAAGGCTGCTTTTCTCATGTCCGAATCGTAGCAGATTGGGGCACAGCCAAGGAAAGGAACGCGGGGTGTGTTGCGCAATAGGTTCGCTCTCAGGAGGTGGAAGAGGGCGCTTTAGGGAGCTCCGCGGCTGGCACGGAACCGAGGGGAGAGGGTGAGCGCAGTTGCCGAATCGCGGAATCCAGGCCCGCCTGCGCGCGAGGATCGCTAGGATTCTGCTGCAGAAGCCTCCGGTAGGTGGCTTGCGCATCGGCAAAGCGTCCCGCGAGCAGCTGAGCGCGGCCCAGTCCGTGTTGTGCCGGTGGAAAGTTCGGGTCGAGTGTGACCGCTTCCCTGAATTCGGAGATCGCGGAGTCGTAATTCTTCATTCCGATATAGGCGTATCCCAGGCCCATAAAACCACGGGGGTTCTTCGGATCTTGCCGCACCACGGTGTGAAACGAAACGATGGCCTGATCGAATTGCCCAAGGCTCAAGTAAGCACTCCCGAGTTGTAGTTGATAGGTAGAGTTGTGGGGATCGGCAGCGCAAGCCCTTTGCAGGGCTAACAGGCCCTCGGCGGACTGACCTTTGCCGAAGTCCAGGGCGGCCAGCAGGGCCTGCGCCGGGGCCGAATTGGGGTCGCGCGCCGTGAGCGCCAGTAATTTATGGAGTGCCTCGTCGCTCTTTCCTTCTTGGACCAATTGCTCGATCGAAGCAAGTTCGACATCGTTGGCGCGAAGCCGTTTCGTCTCCACGGCGGACGCAAGCAGCGCCATCGTTACAAGAAGGACGACCACGGAGAGGCGAGAGCGCCGAGCGGATTCCACTGCTGCTGCAGAAGGCAAGAGCGCGCCGACCGCAAAGCCCATGATTAGGCCACCAAGATGCGCGGCGTTGCTGATACCCGGGATCGCCGCGCCGAACACTAAATTGTAAAGAATAAAAGTGCCGAGGCTGCCGAGCATCTTGCTGTTGATCTGGAGATGAGAAGGTGTCTTTCTCAAGTACACAAAGGAAACCAGCACGCCGGCAAGGCCGAAGATAGCGCCGGAAGCTCCGGCTCCGACGCCGAGCGGATGCCAATAAACGCTGGCGATGCTACCGAAGAGGCCGCTGGCGAGATAGGCGAGGACATAGGAGAAGCGGCCGAGCAGACGTTCGGCGGCCACGGCCCAGATTCCAGAGGCACCACATATTGAGTCCAAGGTGCACGATTCCGAAATGCACGAACGTGCTGGTGAAGAGTCGCCACCACTGGCCCCCCAGCGTCAGCGGGCCGAAGTCCGCGCCAAAATCGATGGCCTGCTGGGGAGTCGGCTGCCAGAGGGAAACACCGCGAAGGACCATGAATGCGAGGACCAACACGTTTACGGCAATCAGGGCCATCGTTACGGGAAAGGTCGGATGGCCCACTGCCTCGGTTCCCGGAATTAGGGGAGCTTGAGATGCTTCAAACTGGTGGAGATCGCAGGTCGGGCAGTTGACGGTCAGAGCTGTATCGCCGAAACGTCGCTCGAATTCCTTTCCACAGGCTACACAGCGTCGGACAGACATAAGAAAGAAATGGTAACAGGTTTTGCCGAAAGTGGTTTCGCTCAGCGTTTGGCAAAGAGCAGGAAGAGAACTGCGGCGGCCAGTGCGGCGAGGAGCAAGCCAGACAGAATGCGGAAGAACATGGAAGACGGAATTGCAGGAATCGGGCCGGGCGGCCTCTTGGGAGGAAATGGAGGATCGAGGACGCCGGCACCGGTCAGCTTGCGCGGAGGGCTGCCGCCACGCGCAGAAGAAGCCTGCGGCTCGAATTCGTGCTCATTCTCGGTGAATTCGTATGCCACGGAAGAAAATGCTACTCCGTTGCCGAAAGCCTGTCTAGAAGAGCCGGAAAATGGCCTCGATGGTCACCCACGATGGGACAGGCCTGCGCGAAGCATCGCGCGCAGGGATGAATTTCCAGCCGCGCACCGATTGCACCGCGCGATCATCAAGTCCCAAACCAATTCCCCGAACGAGCCGGATTTGCGCCGCGCGCCCGTCCGCGCCAACCAATACTTGAAGCGTTACCGTTCCTTGGAGCTTCGCTTCGCGCGCCTCATCCGTATATTGCGGATCGGGGCAGTACGCGCATGATGCTTGGGTCGTGCCGGGTTGATACCTCTGCAACGAATCTCCGTCTCCGCCTGGGCCATCCTTACCGGAATCCCCCATCGTGGTGCCATCGCTGCTTCCGATGGTGCCTCCTTTACCCGGGCCTGGAGAATCCGTGTAGTCCTTCATCCAGGGAAGCCCGATGTGCTCCGTCGGCCGGAGGATGGGAAGCGCTTTGGGATCGAGGATCGTAGGCGGAACGGGAAGTTCCGTTTCCCGCTTCGGGGGAAGGGAAGGCTTCACCAGTTGAATGGAGGAGAGAGGCGGGAGGTCGCCGCGCGTGGCGGGGATGGGATTCAGATTGCCTCCCGCACCTCTGCCCTCGGACGGATGAGAACCTCGGAGCGCGTTCAAGAGGTCCGAGGGCACGGGAAGCGAGCGGAATATCCGTGGACCAAGTGTAGAGTGATCCTGCTTTCCACCCGGAGGATGGGTCACCAGGAGCGCGAGAGCGGCAATCAAGGTCGCATGGGTCAAAAGTGACAAGCTCTGGGCGCGCCCCGAACGCGTGGATCGGTCGAACTTCAAGAGATGAATCGGCGCGCCGTTCGCGGATGAAGGAAAAATCTTTGCGGGCGAGAGGAGTTGCTGAAAATTGTCGCGCACGCGGTCGAGCCAGGAATCTTGCTGCGACATCCGTGAAGCAAGAAAACGAGAAAGCGGGTCGCGCATGGGCAGGCCTCCGCGTGCGCCTCCGGATTTGGCCGCACACCGGGTGGAGGCGAACGGCGAACGCGTGTTGAGAAGCCGCGCAGTTCGGATTGGTTGCCCGAATGTAAAATGACGCGCGCGAAAAAAAAGCCGCGATGATTCAACTCATCGCGGCTTGAAAGTGATTGAGATTAAAAAAGGCGGAAAGCGACTTCAATGGTCACGCGGCAATTGACGGCCTTGCCGTTCGGGCCAATAGCCGGTTTCAATTTCCAGTTACGCACCTGAGCCATAGCCTTTTCTTCCAAGCCGAGCCCGGGGCCCTTCACAACGCGAGGGTCAAGCACGCGGCCATCCGAGGTGACCTCGATATCGAGCAGCACGGTTCCCATGTACTTCGCCTTGCGTGCCTCGTCGGAATATTCAGGTGGCGGACAATAGAGACAAGTCGGTGAGCCCACTCCGTTGACTCCCGCGCGGAACATGCCGCCGCCGGTGCCGCCTCCTTCACCCGGGCCCAGGCCTCCGCCGGAGCCGCTGCCGATGCCGCCCGCTTCACCCGTGCCGATACCACCGCCGCCGCCCGGTCCGCCCGAATAATTCACCACGGCGGCCAGCGGATCGCCCATGTTGGTGAGCGCGGGATTCACAATCTTCAAATCCGGCGGACCAAGGAGTGACGGATCCATCGGCAGCTTGGGATCCAGATTCTTGAGCTTCGCTTCCGGCGGCGTAAATTGTGTCCACTTGAATTTCGGCGCCCGGCCCTTCGTTGCCGGCTCCACCGAACGGTCACCGCCACCGCCGCCACCGCCGGCTTTTTGCGAGCCCGCGGGCAATTTCGACATGTACGGAGAAATGTCCAGAGGTGTCACATCGAGCTTGTTTTTCGCTTCGATGGTCGGAAGAACGCGCGTGAAGATGGGCACAACGAGCAAGGCGATTACCGCGATGTGCAAGCTGACGGAAATGATTTGCGTCCAGCCAAGATTCTCATCCTTCGTCCAGATATCCTTTACCTTCACGGGCTTCACGGCGAAAGGCAAAGGAGCCAGCTTCGGGGGCGAGAAAAATTCCTTGATGCGCGTTCCAAAGCCGCCGAAACTCGCGCCCCAGGCCACTGTCAGTTTGCTGTTGACAGGTCCCTTGGGCGCCGGGCTGGAACTGAAAAAATCCTTGAGGTTGTCGCCGATTCCCGTACCGAAGGATGTCCGTGTGAACGGCGCATCCTTGCGCTCGCGCACCTTGACGGGGCGCTCGGTCAGAAACTGCACAAGGTTGGACCAGAAATTATCCGGGATCAGAATATCGGGCGCATTGAATTTCGGGACCGCCGAAGCAGGCACAGGAACATTAGGTTCCGAGCCCTTAGACACCTTGGCCTTTGTGATTTCAGGAGGCAGAAGATTGATAAATTTACCCGGCACCGTTGCCCTCTTCCAATTAGACGCAGTACACCAGCAGTCGGTATCCCCTAACCGAATAGGATTCGCGCAGGCCGGGAAAGGTTGCGCGGCCCCGGCGGCTGACACCGGCTCCTATTCATTGTAACATACGTGCTTCTACTGCTTTCCAATGTTTCCCGCCGTACACCTGAACCCCCCTACGGGAAGTAAGGGCAAGAGAACTGTACGGTCTGTACGGGCAATCAAAGCAGAACATGCAGGCAGGTAAGGAGATATCCAAGCGCTTAACGCTATGGCCGAACCACTCGAACTGAAGAAAACACTCAACTTGCCTAAGACGGATTTTTCCATGAAGGCCAGCCTCCCGCAGAACGAGCCCAAGCAGCTCGAGGCCTGGTACGCCGGAAACATCTACGAGCGCATCCTGGAAACGCGCAAGGGGAAGCCGCTGTTTGTCCTGCATGATGGTCCGCCGTACCCGACCGGCGAAATCCATCTCGGCACGGGCCTCAACAAAATTCTCAAGGATTTGGTTATACGGACCAAGAGCATGGCGGGACATTACGCCCCGTACGTGCCGGGATGGGATTGCCACGGCTTGCCCATCGAGACGCAGGTGGAAAAAGAGCTGGGCGGAAAGGGCAAAGTGCCGCCGGCGGAGTTTCGCAAACTTTGCCGGGAATTCGCCACCCGTTACGTCGAGCAGCACAAAAAGGACTTCAAGCGGCTGGGGATTTTCGGCCGCTGGAACGATCCGTACCTGACCATGAGCCATGAGTACGAGGCCACCATCGCGGGCGCGTTTCTCGATTTCATGGAGAAAGGCTACGTCTACCGCGGGCGCAAGCCAGTCTATTGGTGCCTCGTTGACAGCACCGCGCTGGCCGAGGCTGAAGTCGAATACGAAGACCACACTAGCCCGTCGATCTGGGTGAAGTTTGGCGTGGTGGGCGGCGGAAAGGGCGAGGCCGCGAAGGTTGGAAGTGATGTAAGTGCGGTGATCTGGACGACGACGCCATGGACCCTGCCGCACAATCGAGCGCTGGCGTTTCATCCCGATTTTGATTACGCCGTCGTCGAAACGGAAAAAGGCGCGCTGCTGCTTGCTGCCGACCGCGTCGCCGCTCTCCAGGCAGAATGCGGCATCAAGGACGCCAAAATCCGCGCCACATTCAAGGGGCGCGATTTTGATGGGATGAAGTTTCAGCATCCCTTCCTGCCTATTCAGGTGCCCGGCATTCTTGCCGATTACGTAACCCTCGATCAGGGCAGCGGGATCGTGCACACCGCTCCCGGTCACGGCGCGGACGATTTTATTTCCGGGCAAAAATATGGATTGGAGATTTACGCGCCGCTGGATGACAAAGGTGTGTACCTCGAAGGCCTGCCCGAATACAAAGGCAAAGATGTTTTCACCGCGAATCCTATCATCGTGAAATTGCTTGCTGACCGCGGCGCGCTCCTTGGCAACCACGACTACAAACACAGTTATCCGCACTGCTGGCGATGCCACAATCCGGTGATCTTTCGCGCCACCGAACAGTGGTTCATCAAGATGGACCAGGCCGCGCACGGCAAGCAAAAAACGCTGCGCCAGGAAGCGCTCGAAGAAATTCATCACGTGAAGTGGTTTCCCGCCTGGGGCGAAGACCGCATGTACGAAATGATCGAAAAGCGCCCCGACTGGTGTGTCTCGCGGCAGCGCTTCTGGGGAGTGCCGATCATCGTTTTCTATTGCGACGCGTGCGGGACGCGCCTCGAGGATTTCAAAGCGCTGCGCAACGTCGTGAAATGGTTTGAAGAAGAAGGCGCCGACGCTTGGTACAAATACAGTCCGGAGAAATTGCTGCCCAACGGGACGAAATGCCCCTGCGGCGCGTCGAAGTGGCGCAAGGAAAACGATATTCTCGATGTGTGGTTCGATTCCGGCTCTTCCAACCTTTCTGTTCTCACTGCGAAAAATGGTTTGGTCGAGAAGGGGCAGGATTGGCGTCCCGCCGATATTTACCTTGAAGGCCCCGACCAGTATCGCGGCTGGTTTCACAGTTCGCTGCTCGTAGCCACGGGCGTGCGCGACGCTTCGCCGTATCGCGGCGTGGTCACCCACGGCTGGACGCTGGACGAGCAGGGCCGTCCGATGTCGAAGTCCCTCGGCAACGCGCTTTATCCCATCGAAATCTGCGAAAAGTGGGGAGCGGACTTGCTGCGCCTTTGGGTCGGATCTGTGGAATACCAGGCCGACGTAAAGATGAGCGAGCGCGTTATGACGCAGCTCAGCGAAGCGTACCGGAAAATCCGCAACACGTTTCGCTTTGCCCTCAGCAACCTCGGGGATTTCGATCCCTCGCGCGATGCCCTTTCGAACGATCAACTCGAGGAAATCGACCGCTGGATGCTCGATCGCACCGCCGAGCTGGTCAAAAAATGCCGCGATTGGTATGCGAACTACGAATTTCACCGCGTATACCACGCCATTCACGATTATTGCGTCGTCGACTTAAGCTCTTTTTATTTCGATGTGCTCAAGGATCGCCTGTACACCAAAGCGCCGAAGAGCAAATCTCGTCGCTCGGCGCAAACCGCGGTCTGGAAAATTGCCAGCGCGCTGGTCCGTCTCGCCGCCCCCATTCTTGTTTTTACCACCGAGGAAATCTGGAAGTATCTGCCTAAGACGCCCGGCGAGCCCGAGAGCGTTCACATGGCCCTGTTTCCCGAAGCAGAGGTTCTTGCTTCAGGAATTGACAAGGCTGCGTCGGAAAAATGGGCAGGCCTAGCCCAAGCCCGCTCGGCCGTTCTCGTTGCCTTGGAGCAAGCGCGCGCCGCAAAAGCCATCGGCGGCGGCCTTGAAGCCAAAGTGTTGCTCCACGCCAGCGAAAAAGCCTCTGCCCTGCGAAAGATCCTCGAAGAAAATGGTTCTTTCCTTTCCGCACTTTTCATTGTTTCGCAGGTCAGGATCGAACCATCCCCAATCCCGGGGTCCGTTCCAGCCGAATCATTGCCGGAACTTTCGATCAAAATCGAGCGCGCCGACGGCAAAAAGTGCGAGCGCTGCTGGAACTACTCAACCCATGTCGGGGAGAATACGCGCTACCCGACTGTCTGCGAACGCTGTACCGAAGCCCTCGCCGAAATCGAAGGGTCCCTGGGCCAAGCCTCCAGCGGCGCGTAGCCACCGGTGGCACAGCCTTCAGGCTGTGCGCTTTTGCGATCTAAGTAGATCGCTGAGTGTGTGCCGCAAAAGTAAGAGCAGGAGAACATCGCTTGACGATCCCAACAAGACTGCGCTGGCTCTGGCTCACGCTCGCCGTCGTTCTTCTCGACCGCGCCACTAAAGCCTGGTTCGAATCGCAAACCACCGAAGGCTGGCGCCACGAACTCATTCACAATTTTGTCTATCTCGTCCATAGCCGGAATCCCGGCTTGGCCTTCGGCGTCCTGGCCGATTCCGCTTCCACTGGCACTCGGATCCTCTTGATCGTCGGCTCCGTTGCCGTCATTGGCGTGCTCGCCTGGCTGCTGGTGCGGAGCCAGGGCAGCGGCGCGCTCAACGCCGCAGGCCTTGCTTTGCTCATCGGCGGTGCCGCAGGAAATCTCACCGATCGCATCCTTCACGGTGCAGTGACCGACTTTTTCGAAGTCTTGTTTGGCTCTTACCACTATCCCGCTTTTAACGTCGCCGATTCCGCCATCACTATCGGCGCCATTCTCATTCTTCTGGAAATCCTATTTCCGCCTCGCGTTCAGCCTGCTCCGAGCGTAAAATCTTGACCTCATCACGACTTTAGAATCAGCTTAATTTTATTTTCTAGAGGTGACCTCGCATGAGTCGCTGGAACTCCCTCAACCGCCGCGAGTTTCTTTCCACCGCGCTCGGCGCAGCCGCGTCCTTTTCCATCCTGCCTCCCGGCCATCGCCCCGTTGATGAACTGCACGAGCCCCAGAGGCGCTTCTCCCCCTTCCATTTTCCCAAGGAATTTATTTTTGGCGCCGCCACCGCCGCGTATCAAATCGAGGGTGCCTGGAATGAAGATGGCAAGGGCGAATCGATTTGGGACCGCTTCTCGCACACCGTCGGCAAGGTGAAGGGCGCCGCCACTGCCGATGTCGCCTGTGATTCTTACCATCGCTACAAAGAGGACATCGCCCTGCTCTCGGAAATGAATCTGACCAGCTATCGTTTCTCCATTTCCTGGCCGCGCATCCAAGCCGATGGCACCGGCAAGCCGAATCCCAAGGGGCTCGACTACTACAAGCGTGTCGCTGATGCACTTCTCGAAGCCAAGATTCGCCCGCTCTGCACGCTCTATCATTGGGACTTACCGCAAAAGCTGGAAGACGCCGGCGGCTGGCCCAATCGCGATCTCGCCGCGCGCTTCGCTGATTACGTTGATGTTACCGTTCGCGCCCTCGGCGACCGCATCTCCCACTGGTGTCTCTTCAACGAACCGTGGGTTTTCACTTTTCTCGGTTATGGCCGGGGCATTCACGCGCCCGGGCGGAAGAATTTCGCCGACTGCATGCGCGCCACTCATGTGGTCAACATTGCTCAGGGCCAGGCCTTCCGCGCCATCAAGGCGATCAACGCAAAACTTCAAGTGGGCACCGCTTTCAGCATGTCCCACTGCCAGCCTGCCACCAAAAGCGACGCCGATCGCCAGGCTGCCGACCGCGCGCATGCGCTCGGCAATGTCTGGTTCGTTCATCCCGCGCTCCGCGGCGAATACCCCAAGGCGTTCCCGGGCGAAAATCCCCTGGACCTCATGGGCGTCAAGTCCGGCGACATGGATCTCTGCCGCGCCCCGCTTGATTTTCTGGGCATCAACTACTATCGCCGCCAGTTGATAAGCGCGATTCCCGTCGGAGAAGGCGAGTCTGCCGCCGGCGTCTATAATTTCGACGCCACGCAAGGCCCGCTTACCGATTTCGCCTGGGAAGTCTGGCCGGACGGCCTTTACGACATGCTCATGCGCATCGCTCGCGAGTATAAAGGTACGCCTCTCGAAGTCACCGAGAACGGCTGTTCCTATCTTGACTCGCCCGACGAACATGGTCGCGTTCCCGACCAGCGCCGCATCCAATTCCTTCGAGGCTACCTGGACGCTCTCGGTGGCGCCATGCTGTATGGCGCCTACGTCCGCGCTTATCATCACTGGAGCCTGCTGGATAATTTCGAGTGGGCCGAGGGCTACACCCAGCGCTTTGGCCTTACGTACGTGGATTTCCGAACGCAGAAGCGCACCCTCAAGGACTCCGGCTATTGGTACGCCAAGCTTGCTGAAACTGGCAGTCTCACCTGATCTAGCCGCGTGTCTTTCTCTCTCCGCGTGTTGCATTCGAGGAATCGCCTCGAATCTCCTGCGACATTGCTCTGTTATTCTGATGGAGAGTGTCACTTCCACTCGATGAAGCAAACGGAGCGCAGCACGCGCCTCAACCCGGCGGAAAAGCCGCGTCTGTCGAACAACTCGTTGCGTGGATGACCGGCAACCGCGAAAAGATCTTTCGCTACGCGTGGATCCCACAACTGTTCGCCGGACTGGTTTTCCTGGGCCTGGGATATTTCATGGGCCATGCGCATTTTCATTTGATCCGTGAAGGCGTGAGGGCGCCGGGAAGAATCGTCGGCTACAAACAAGAGTCTTTCAGAAGTTCTTCCAGCACCACTTTTTCCACTACCACAAGCTACATGCCGATCGTTGAATTCCATACGAACGAGCGCTTCATTCAATTTCAGGATTGGCTGGGAACCAAAATCGCGGGAAGCAAAAACGCTCCGGTGACTGTCCTGTACGATCCCGCCAATCCCTTGGTGGCCATGATTGATCGGCCCGCCTGGAATTGGCTGCCTTGGGCTCCGATCTTCGCGTTAGGGTTTTTCCTGGTACTTGTCGCCATCAAAGGTTTTTTCCAGTCACGCCGCTCCACTCAAATGTAGGCGCGCGACAGCAGCGTCACTTCGCCGCGGGCGTTAGGGTTTTCAAGCGTTCCTTGTTGATTTTCAGCACCATCCCGGCGTTGCGGTCCGCCGCTTCGCTCACTTTGTATTCCGCCGCCGTGCCCAGCACTTGCGCCACCTCAGACGGCGTCAATTTGTATTCATCCGTCAGCCACTGCGCCATGTTCGCGGTTGCGCTGCGGAATGCGTCATCCAGCGACCCTTCCAGTCCCATGGCCATGATGTGCGTCGCCGACTCCACTCTCGGCCCCGGCACCCGTTTTCCCGGAATCACATCCACCGTGAACTCCACGTCCATCGAAGTTTCCAGCGCGTTGCCGTTCAGTTCGCCGTCGCCCTGCGCCGCGTGCCCATCGCCTACATATAGCAGCGCGCCCGGCACGCTTACTGGCAGATAAACCGTCGCCCCTTCCACGATCTCATTGAAGTCCATGTTCCCGCCGTACCGCCCCGAGTCGCCCGTCCCCGGAGCCGCTTGCGCCGGGCCCGGAGCTACCGCCACACAGCCCAGCATCGGTCGCAGCGGCACGGTGTAGCGCGTGAGGTGCTCCGCCGGTTTCTCCGGCTTCGCCACACCGTGTTCCGCATCCAGATGCCAGCGCACGTCCTTCCCGGCGTCCTTCATCTTTACGGCCAGATCGGTATCCACCGCTCGGCTGACGATAAAGTCATCACTGATGGCCCAATCGCGATTCAGCCGCACGTGCGTCAAGTGCACTGCCAGCGTGTCTCCCGGCGATGCCGTCTCCACATAAAAAGGTCCGGTCTCCGGATTTCCGCCATACACCCGCGCCACGCTCTTTTCGTCGGTCCCACCCGCATCCACCGTCGTCGTATGAACGCTGTCGCCCGGAGCGATCGTCAACACCGGTTTGTTGGCCGCGGAAAATTGCCGGTAGAAAGCTGTGGGGACGAATTCATGCCGCTTGGGCGTTCCCGCGCGCCGCCCCGGAACGAGTTCGGCAGTAAACTTGTAAATCTCCGGATGTGCGGGATCGTCGGGGTGCGTAAACACCACCGTCCCGGTGATGGTGCGGCCCTGCACCGTGCCTTTCACTTCGTCGGTGCCCCCTTGCTCGTCCTTCGCCAGGAAATAAATCGAATTGCCTTTGAGTGTTCCTTCCAGTTTGTCCCCACCAAAATCTCCAGTCAGTTTTTCTGCTTCTTGCTTCAGTTCCATCCGGTAATACTCGGTTGTACCGAAAATATCCGTGTTCACCAGCCACCGCCCGGAAACGCCGCTCGCCGGACGAGCCGCTTCTTGCGCGCTTTGTGCCAGCAAAACTCCCGGAATAAACAGCAACAAAAACAAGACTTTGCGCATGGTTCTCTCCTCGCCGCCACATTCTAGACGAGCGAACACGCCCCCGGTTAGCCTCTTTCGCTAGCCCCCACCTCGTCTAATCTCTTGTCCCCCTTGCTACAATCATCCCGTGCTAGCTGGAGCCCAACCTGAGACTCATGAGCTGCTGGCGGTGGATTCCGACGCCGGGACTCGTCTCGACCGCTTTGTGGCCGCGCATTGCCCGGAGCTGTCGCGTTCGCGTGTGCAAGAACTCATTGACGGTGGCCTTCTGCTTGTTAACGGCAAGCCCGCGAAATCTTCGCAGAAACTTCGCGGGGGGGAGCTCATCCTCGTGCGGGCGCAGCCGCGGCCGGCGCCTCATGCCGAAGCCGAATCGATTCCGCTCGATGTGCTTTACGAAGACGACGACGTCATCGCCATCAACAAGCCCGCGGGCATGACCGTTCACGCTGGCGCTGGCGCCGTCTCGGGTACGCTCGTCAATGCGCTTCTCGGGCGCGGGCAAGCGCTTTCGCAGTCCGGTGATCCGCTGCGGCCCGGCATCGTTCATCGCCTGGACAAGGAAACTTCCGGCGTGATCCTGGTGGCTAAGAATGACCCGGCCCATGCCAAGCTTGGCGAAGCCTTTCGCCAGCGCGCTATCAAGAAGACGTACATCGCGTTGGTGCAAGGCCATCTGAAGGAAAAAAGCGGCCGCATCGAACTAGCCATCGGCCGCGACCCGATTCACCGCACGCGCATGACCACCGAGCGAAAGTCATGGCACGGCGCGGCGATCTCCAATCCGCGCGAAGCTCGCACCGACTGGCGCGCTCTGATAGCCATCGACAATACGACGCTGCTCGAGGTCCAACTCCACACCGGGCGCACGCATCAGATCCGTGTGCACTTCTCCGCGCTCAAACATCCCGTGGTCGGCGACACGCTCTATGGTGCGGCAAGGGAACTGCGCGCGGGCGCACAGGAAAAAGTCACTTTGCCCCCGCTGGGGCGCAACTTTCTGCATGCCGCAAAGCTCGGCTTTGCGCAGCCCCGAACCGGCGCATGGATCGAAGTTCGCGCAGCGTTGCCGGCTGAACTCCGGGATTTCCTGGTGAAACTGGCTGATGCCGCCGGCGAGCAGCCGCAGCGAATTGACGTTGCACTCGCGGGGTACCTATAATCGTGCACATGCGACGGATCATTACATCCATTCTTTTGGCGTTCACCCTGCTTCTCCTTCCGCTGACGGACCGGGCCCAGCAATCCTCCTCCGCCCCACCCGAGGCCAAACCTCCCGCGCCGCCGCCCCAGGAGCCTCGGCCAGGCGCCCCGCAAACCACCATTCCCGTCCAGGTGAACCTTGTTGACGTTCTTTTCACCGTTCTAAATCGCCGCAACAAACTTGTGCCTGACCTGGAAAAAGGCGACTTCAAAATTTTTGACGACAAGGCTCCGCAGGAAATCCGCTATTTCAGCAAGCAGACGGATCTGCCTTTGCGCATCGGCATGCTCCTGGACACTTCCAACAGCATTCGCGACCGCCTCAAGTTCGAGCAGGACGCTTCGATCAATTTCCTGTTCAGCGTGCTCCGCCGCAATAAGGATGAAGCTTTCGTCATGACCTTCGATGACGAACCGCAAATCCTCCAGTCCTTCACCAGCGACGCGCCCGCGCTGCGCGACCAGATCGTTCGAACGCGCGCCGGCGGCGGCACTGCGATTTACGACGCGATTTACGAAGCCTGCGTCAAAGAGCTAAGCCACCCGCCGCGCCCGCCCGGAGATCAGCCCGACGTGGTGCGCCGCGTCATGATTCTCATCAGCGACGGCGAAGACAATTTATCGACCCACACGCGCACCGATGCCATCGAGATGGCTCAACGTACCAGCGTGGTTATTTACACCATCAGCACCAGCACCCAGTGGGTTTCGCTCGCCGAAACCGATCCAGGCAAAACCAGCAACCGCAAATATCTGCTGACGGATGGCGACAAGATTCTCCAGGAGCTGGCCGACGAAACCGGCGGCCGTTCTTTCTATCCTTATCACGTCGACGATCTCGACCAGTCGTTCCAGGACATCGGCGACGAACTGCGTAATCAATACTCGATCGCCTACATCCCGACGAACTACGTGGTCGATGGCCGCTACCACAAACTCCGCATCGAACTTCCCGAGCACAAGGGCTACCAGGTCCGCTCCCGCCGCGGCTATTACGCCCGCGCCAATCGCGACTCGATTGTTCAGCCTTTGCCGAATCCCCCGGGGGCCACGATTCGATGACCGTAAGCGCGGCGCGATTCGCGGCAGGGTTAGAATCGATCGCGAATGAAACGGATTGCGGCGCGCGGGCGTCTCACCCGTTGACGGTCATTCCTTAGGGCCCATTCTTTTCAATTCATGAACTACGACTTCACCCACGGAGGGCGATGGTGCGAAAGAATAGAAATACTTTAGTGATTTGCTTGATGGTGGCGGCCGTGCTTCCGTTCGTGGGCATGATGCCGCTCAGTGCGCAAGCGCCGGCCCCGTCCGATCTCGCCGCGATCTACCAGATCAAGGACGAAGGCTTCAGCCATTCCCAGGTGATGGAGACCATGAGCTACCTCACCGATATTTACGGCCCGCGTCTTACGAATTCTCCGGACATCAAGCAGGCCGCCGAATGGACCACCGGCAAAATGAAGGAATGGCAGCTTTCGAATGTCCATCTGGAGCCTTGGGGGCCGTTTGGCAAAGGATGGTCGAACGAACGTTTCTCTCTGCAAGTGATTTCGCCGCGTCCATTTCCGCTGATTGCCTATGCAAAGGCGTGGACGCCGGGCACGAACGGTCCGGTGACCGCCGAAGCGGTGTGGGCGCCCATCCAGAAAGAAGAAGACTTCGAAAAATATCGCGGCAAACTGAAAGGGAAATTCGTTCTGACGGCAGCGGCGCCGGAAGTCAAAGCGCGCTTCGAGGCGCAGGGTCATCGTTATACCGACGCAGAACTGGCAGAGGAATCCACGCAGCCGGTGCCCGGTGGCAGACCTGGCGGCGAAGATCGCTTCGCCCAGTTTCGCGCCCAGCGCGAGTTGAATCAGAAAATCCAGAAATTCCTGGTGGACGAAGGCATAGCCGCATGGCTCGAACCCTCGAATGGCGATGACGGAACTGTTTATGTGCAATCCGGCGGCAGCCGCGATCCCAAGGATCCGCCGGCTCCGGCGCGCGTCGCGGTGGCCAGCGAAAACTACGGCCGCCTGGTTCGCATGCTCGACAAAAAAGTTGCCGTCACGTTGCAAGCGGACATCCAGAACAAGTTCTATGAGGACGATCTCAATTCCTTCAACATCATCGCCGAAATTCCCGGCATGGAAAAAGCCAGGGCCGACGAAGTGGTCATGATCGGCGCGCACTTCGATTCCTGGCATTCCGGCACGGGAGCCACGGACAACGGCGCCGGCTCAGCCGTGATGCTCGAAGCCATGCGCATTCTGAAAGCCACTGGCGTGAAGCTTCGCCGCACCGTTCGAATCGGCTTGTGGACCGGCGAAGAGCAAGGCCTGCTCGGCTCGCGCGCTTACGTCAAGCAGCATTTCGGTTCTTGGGAGCCTGATACTCAGCCCGACAAGGAAAAACTCAAACTTCTTCCCGAACACGCCAAGCTCGACGCTTACTACAACGTGGACAACGGCTCGGGAAAAATCCGCGGCGTCTATTTGCAAGGCAACGAATCCATCGCGCCGCTCTTCAACCAGTGGATGGAGCCGTTCCACAACCTCGGAATGACCACGCTCAGCATCCGCAATACCGGCGGCACCGACCACCTCTCCTTCGATGCCGTAGGCTTGCCCGGATTTCAGTTCATCCAGGACCCCATCGAATACGACACCCGCACGCACCATTCCAATATGGACGTCTATGAGCGCATCCAGGAACCAGACATGAAGCAGATGGCCGTGATTGTGGCGTCCTTCGTGTACTTGACGGCGAACCGCGAGGAATTCGTCCCGCGCAAGCCGGTCCAGCCAACGCGGCCCAAGCGCACGTCGCCCTTCTAATCTCTGCGTAGTGGGAAATGGAAATTAGAAAATAGAAATTGAAGCTCGAAAATAGAAAATTAGAAACTTGAAAAGAGAAAGCCCCACCCTTTGAAAACCGCAAAGGGTGGGGCTGTCGTCACTCCGCCTTTGCCACAAACAATCCCGCAAAATTCGCGCGGTAACGGTAAAACAAAATAAACCACAAAATTGTCACCACCACACCTGGACCGATCCCAGCAAGATTCATCAATAGATGAAACGTCAGGATGTTCACAATCACTGGACCCAGCAGCGCCAACGCCAGCGGCACATAGCGACCCGCCAGTAATAACAACCCTCCGATCACCTGCACCGTCGCAATGATCGTCACCCAGTGCGACTGCATGAACACCGCTATGAACTGGCCAGCCAGTCCCGTCGGCATTGGCCCCATCGGCAAAAACGGATGAAATCCGTTCGCCCCAAAAAACACAAACGTGAATCCCAATAACACTCGCGCAATGATCACAGCGATTTTCATTCCTTCTCCTCCATCGAAATTCAAGGATGTTCGCTTGGATGCTCAGGCGGAACATTCCGGTGCGCGCATTAAATCACGTTCGAGCCATAGTCTTACAGCACAAACCTTTGGCGGGTGGGCGGACGCGGCCACCCGCCCACAGGAAAAGCGATACCTGGGGCACCTTGCCGGCGCGCGGAGCGGTTTCTCAGGCTCTTGTAATACACATCGTAATACGGTAGGATGAGGCCAAAGGTGGCACCATGGCATCTCCGCTGACACTGAGACTGGACGAAAAAACGCGGAAGCGCATTGCGCGCATCGCCACCCGGCAGCAACTCTCCACCTCTGAGGTCGTTCGGCGCGCCATTGAAGCCTGGGCGGACCGGCACGAGCCCGTCGCTTCCCCGTATGAAGCCATAAAAGACCTGATCGGAGTAGTCCACGGAGGGAATCCGAGGGGGTCGGTGCGGACGGGGCAGCGCTTTACCAAACTCCTTAAGCGGCGCAGGAGCGGCCGTTGATCCTCGTCGATGCCGGGCCGCTGGTGGCGCTCGTTAACGCCGATGACCAATACCATGCCCGGTGCGTCGCGGCGCTGGAAACTTTTCGCGAGCCCATGGGCACGGTGTGGCCGGCAGTGACCGAAGCCATGTACTTATTGGCCGAACAGCCGCGCGCGCAAGAGGCTCTTTGGGAAATGCTGGAACGTGGGGCCTTGCAACTTTTGGCTCTGGATGTCGGTGACGCTCCAAGGATGCGCGAGCTGATGCGTAAATACGCCAACCGTCCCATGGACCTCGCGGATGCTGCTCTCCTGCGCGTCGCGGAACGAGAAGGGATCCGCAAGATCTTCACCGTAGATCGCCGCGATTTCTCCGTCTATCGCCTCCACGGCCGCATCCGTCCCACGCTCGTTCCCTGACGGACTTCCACACCGGCTTTCGAGTTTCCAATTTCGAATTTCCGTTTTCCGTCGCTCTTGCCTTGTCATCCCGACCGCAGCGGAGGGATCTGCTTTTCCCTCACCTTCCCCATTTCTGCCTTCTGCTTTCTAGTTTCTAGTTTTCTGTTTCCCCTGCCCCACCCAAAGGCGTTTTTCCGAAGCAAGACGTGGCAGCCCGCGCGAAAGGCTCAACTGTCAGCAGTCCAGAGGAACAACAGGTCGGGAAATTCTGAATGCGCGTCTTCTCTTTGGAAGGGCGCGCGAACGGCTTCCAACAGGCCTTCCTCGTGAGCTAAATTAGGCAGGACTTCCACTGCCCTACAAATTCCAGAAGACTTTGCTGCGAGGTACACGCAGGAACGGGCGTCGAATGATTTGTTCCATCGAATCGTGTGTTCATCCGCACAACTCATGGACGCGAAAAAGGATTGCCGGCGGTACTTAGGGCTCGGGACTTCGCCCGTGCATCTGAAGTCGTCAAACAAAAACTGCTGAGCAGAAGCCACCAGTTTTCGCTCTTCATCCATCCGACGGCGGTACTTTAGAAGGCCTGCAGCAGCCACGCCGGGATGTGCCGTCGCAAGGCGGAACACCGTTGCTTCGAGGGAGCTGCCAAACTTTTCAGCCAACTCTTCACCCCTGGTCAAGCTGAAAAAACCATGAACCTCTGCCCGAAATTCCTCGGTGGGCATGAGTAGCTCAGATGCAGCCAAATCGCACAGCCTTTCTAGCTCGTTCGCTTCACGCGAATCGGGCGCCGTGAGATCGCGAAACCTGGCTCCACTTATCGTATTCGGGAAGAAGCTATGGCTGATCTCATGAGCGATCGAAAACGCCACTCGGCCTGGAGGTCGCCGCGGGTTATAAAAAATCTGACCTTTGGTTCGGCCGCTAGGGACGAAAACAGCGTCCCGGGGCTCGGATTGCCGCTGTTCGATATTCATCGGTGAAACAGTTAACCCGCGTAGGGAGGCGATTATCTCCAGGCGCCTGATTGCAGTTGTAGGGCCGCTGTCGTACGAACGGTATTCTTGATTCAGTTTTCGGGCTTGGCTTACAACAGCGGACCGAGGATCTACGAGTTCCCCCGTTGCTCGTATTAGTGATATTACGTCTGGGTCCGAATACTTTCTTCCACCGACTCGAACTGTTTCCATCGCCCTAGATCTGTGGCTTTCTTTTGCCCAACATTTTCAGTGTTTCTATCAGGTAACGCCACGCCTCCTTGTCTCTAGGTCTATCACCTCTAAAATTTATTTGTGCAAGCTTTTCTACATCGTCCTCGGACAGCTTCAGCTCCAACTGCAGTTCCCTAAGGCCCGATGGCAGATCTGATTCCTTTCGTTTTGTCCTGGCCCCGTCGGCTCGCGCTCCGCTCTCTTCCAAGAGCTCACTCAACGTGACGCTGAGAGCGACAGCAACTGCGAAAATGTATTGAATGTTCGGCTTACCGGCCGATCCGTTCTCAAGGTCCGAAATGTAAGCCTTTGACAGCCCTGATTCCTTTGCTAGTTGGCTAAGCGACCACCCTTTGCCGTTCCTTAGGAATCTGATCCTATGCCCCAACTTTGCGAGATCAATGTTCCTGCTGTCCATTATATCCAACCGGTTGCAAAAAAGTGTTGACCCAACTCGCCTCCTATATTACCCTTAATCGCGAAATCCGACCGGTTCGGGTACGCGAACATTAAACCTCCGTGCTGGCCGGAATGCAAGCTTTCCTAACCCGCGCAGGAAGGAGGTGAGGACGTTGGTAAAAAAGGATATGGACCCAGCAAAATTCATGGGTTGGCTCACGCTGGCGGTGTGCGTTGCGGCGTTGGTCGATCCCCGATTCCGGAAGCTATGTTGGAGCCTTCTTTGCAACCTGTAAACGGGCGAAGCGTTGCAATGACCGTTAGCTGAGATTCTCTCGGGGGAACCACAGAAAGGATGAATGTATGAAATATGTAGGTTTGACGGATGACCCTGCGGAGCGCAAGCGGGCTCACGGCAGCCCATCCGACTGGGCGCAGGGCGCATTCCCGAGCGAAAGAGAGGCGCGCCAGTGGGAGAAAGAAATGCTTGCCAAACCGGGATATAAGGGCGGGCCCGGGGGACAGGGATGGCGATACGGATATACATATACCATAACTTACTCCACGCTTGAATAGGTGCTCCGCTGTGTATCTGGCGAAACGCTGGCGGTGAAGGGGAATTGTGGAATAGGGCGCCGTTCTATGTGCGGCTGCCTGCGGTTACAGGAATACTCGATTCGCGCTTTTGGGCAAGTACGGAGGAACAGATGAATGAGAACGGTGGGCGGAAAGTACAGGGTGACCAGGTTATGGCGGATGAAGCCGAGTTGCGACGACTGATCCCTCCGGATCGACGCGATCATTGTTTTCTGCTTGGATTCTATAGTGATCAGGAATCGCGACAGTTCCTGCAGGGAAAAAATCTTCAGCAAGAGCATTTCGATGAACTCGTGAAGCGTTGCGATGCTGCGAGGGTCAGAATCACCACGCTTCTTCCGCTATCGGGCGAGCCAGAAGTGCGTCCCATTCTTGAGCCTGAGGTGCTGTTAGAGATTGCAAAAGTGACTGAACGCCCCGACTTCAAGCAAGTTTTTCCTGAAGGGACGTGGAGTATCAGCTTGGTGGAACTCTCCCTTATTGTCCCTTTTCAGCCCAATGTCGACATCGCGTACGCAGACAAGCAGGGTGAGGAAAGTCTGAATCCTAGGAACTTACTTTCTGCAGTAAGGCTCTGTTTCCCCTATGGTAAGCCGACGACATTGGCCATAAACTTTGATCAAGCACAAAAGGCAATCACAGTAAGTGGGATCAATCCGTCTCTCCAAGTAGTGGGGTTCAATTGGGGCCAGCAGGATACTCAAGGGCCATTCGTCGTAAGCATGTATATCAATGCGGGTCCAAACATCGTGCAGGTTTCCCGTTATCGGGGCCGGTATTTTCTGTCGAACGGATATCACCGCGTCTATAGGCTCATGAAGGCCGGTTTTACCCATATTCCGTGCTTACTGAAGAATGCAAGCAACCTTGCCGAGACTGGGGCGCTAGCCCCTGGCTTTTTCTCGGAATCTGTTCTTATGGCACCGCGACCACCGCTTTTTCCTGATTTTGGAGACGAGGTGCTGGGAATCACAGTTCCCATCCACGGAACGAAAAAAGTGGTTCGGATTCGGCCTGACGAGTTTCTTATGGCGGGTTAATTGCAGCTAAGACGCGGCCGAAGATGAGGTTGTGGCGCGCGGAGCTGGCGGTTTGGCGCGTTGATGACGAGCCGGGGGCAAACTAGAAACTGGGGAAAGACGGGAAGTTCACCCCGTTCTGAGAAGCGTTTTTGATTTGCAGTTCGACTCCGTTGCCTGGCGATGTCTATTTTTGTGTAGGGAAGCCGAAGCAATCCGAACAGCCGTCGTCGTCGGTATGTCTTGGTTCAGCCTGAAATGGACAGCGGGCGCTCTCCGTTAGGAGCACGATGTCAGGCCGCAGAGAGCGCACTGATTGTAACGTAATACCCGTCCGGATCTCGGAGCGAGAACTCCTTGGTTTGCGTGTTCGGATTCACGTGAGGCTCCTCTTCGAGCCGAGTGACGAGCCCGCGTGCCCTTTGCAGCGCCAGGTCGAAATCATCGACACGGAAGAACAATAGGAGCCCGTTGCCGGGTGTCCCGTGATCGGGGCTCAGCAATGAGGGATGCTCGTGGGCGCCCCACGCGTGGAGGCAGAGCAAGACAGTTCCATCGGAATCAAGGATTTGCCCAAAGTAATCATGGGCAGGAAGAGTAGTCGGCTGACCGAACAGCGCCTGGTACCATTGGAAGCTGCCCGGCACGTCGCCTACCCCTAGGATCGTCCACGTGCGCTTCATCGGGCTCCCCCTCTGCGGACCAATTCTGGAAACTGGGAAACTGCGGACAAACGGAAAGTTTACCCCATTCTGAGAAGCCTTCCCTTCGACTCCGCTCCCTTCGACTGCGCTCCCCTCGGCTTCGCTCGGGGCAGGCAGGGCGAGCAGGCTGGTCTAACCTCTGGCGCGCCTGCGAAGCTTCAACCTCGACTATTTCTTTTGCTAGCGGGAATCCGGAGGCTATCATGGATGCGTTCGCGAATCCGCGTAATGGGTCCTTTAAAAGTTCTTGGGGGAGGCAAACGATGCCTTTGGAAATAACGCAGCGTGAGATGAATGGAATCTACCTTCTGGGGCTCAAAGGGCGTCTGGTGCTCGGAGAAGAGAGCGGCGGGCTGCTTACAACGATCGACAATCTGCTGGCATCCGGCGCCACACGGATGGTCATTAATCTGGAGCAAGTCCATTATGTGGACAGCGCGGGCCTCGGGGCACTCATCGAAATGCATCGGAAGACAAAAGCCAAAGGCGGAAGCGTGAAGCTTTGTCATCTCGGCCCGAAGTTGAAGCAAGCGTTGGAAATTGCCAAGCTGCTGCCCATCTTCGAAACGTGTCCGAGTGAAACTGCGGCGGTTGCAAGTTTCTGAGGGCGGCGGACGATGCGAAGGTTTTGTCGCGCGCGGGTGCCCCAGCACGCCGGGTTTGGCGTGAGGGTTTTTGACGTCGCATTTTCCTCGGCCTTCGAACGAACCTCTATCCCTTAGAGAATACAGCACTTATTTTTTACTTGACAAGAGAGTGAAAATGTGGTAGGCTTATAAACGTAGAAAAGTGCGCCCCGACCCGGTCGGGGCTTTTTCTTTTTAGGGGTGTCTTGCGCCCCTAAAACAGCCCACCGTTTCTTCTTTTTCTCTGTGACCGACGCCTGCCCCGATCGACGACCCCGATGCTGTCGGGACCCGGTCGGAGTGTGCTCTCTATGTTCTGTTAGGTCTTTGTTCCTGAACTTTTGAACTCCCGGGCTGTCAACTTCTTTTCTCCTTTACCCGAATCGCTCCAAAAAATCTCACTTCTCCGCGGGTGTACCCATGCCTGCGTGCACCTGGATACAAACATGAAAAACAAAAAGCTCAATGCGGTACACGTGTGGAAACAATTTGAAGACCTTCTTGCCCCGCGCCTGCGCCTGTCGGTGTACGACCGCGCCGTCTATTACAATCTGGTCCGCCACAGCCAACTGGAAGGGAAGCGCCGGCTGCACTTCTCGATTCCTTGGCTCGCACAAAATATCGGACTTACGGTCGGACCGGTGCGCGACTCAGTACGCCGGTTTATCGATCACGGCGTTTTTCGATTGCTCCACCGCAGCAGCCAGGGTCACGTGATCGAGGTGCGGTTGCCCGACGAGATCCCGGCCGTGCGCGGCCACAGAATAAGCGCCGGCGGCCCGGCCGGGCTGCCGTCCGGCGCCACTCTCGACGACCTGGATTTCCTGCACACCCGCGCACGGCGCCAGGCGATCCACGCGCGCGAAGCTGGCGTGTGCTTTTATTGTCTGCGCCGCATCCCCCGTGGGGCGCGCTCTTTGGACCATGTCGTGCCGCGCGTGGAGTCTGGGCGCAATTCGTACCGCAACCTCGTTTCTTGCTGCCTGGAATGCAACTCGCGGAAGAGGCAGCGCTCGGCGGGAGATTATGTGCGCTGGCTCTATCGCGAGGGGCGCTTAACGGCCGGGGAACTGATCGGACGCCTTCGTGCCTTGAAGGCCCTCGCCGCCGGCAAGCTGCGGCCGCGGGTTTTTCAATGGGGAGGCGAAAGGAAGCAAAGAGGTAGAGGAAATAAATGAATGGAGTGGCGAGTGATGAGTGACGGCAAGGGATCGTCGGAACGTTGAAACGTTTGAACGTCGGAACGTTGGGATTATGCCCGGCGCCTTCCTTCCATGGCTTCGCGGAGGAGCTTGTTGATTCTGGTCTGGTATCCGCTTCCCTGGCGCTTCAGCCAGTCCAGCACATCGGCGTCCACACGAATTGTCACCGGCTTCTTGATGGGGCGATAAAACTTTCCCACCACCGCTCCTCTCCATTCCAGCACTTCCGGCGCATCCGTCAAATCGATCTTGTCGTCCGGCATGCGCGCCAGCGCGGCAAGCTCCTTTGCCACTTTCCTAGAGACCTTCCTCATAAGTCTTCCTTTCCTGCGGCGTCGCCTTTCGCGCCGAGATGATTCGTGTGTATTCCTCTCCGCCCTCTTCACGATGGGTATGTACCACCAACAGCGGTACGACTCCGGCGGCCATTCCCACCGTCTTCCAGCGGTCCTCGCCTACCTCGGTGTGGTCCAGGACGCCGACGGCATCAGGATCTTCAAAGACAAGCGTGGCCGCTTCGAAGCTGACGCCGTGCTTTGCTCGATTCCTTCAATTCTTGCTCTCGTCCCACTCGAAGGTCATCCTGTACCTATCCTATTGTACATACTATATCATACGTACACACCGGCGGGATAGCGTTTCCCATCCGCGATGAAGGTTATGTGGAAGTGGCGAGTGCACGAACTGGGGACCGTCGGATCGTTGAAAGGTTTAAACCTCAGCAAGTGGGTGTGTTATGGTGCGGCGCTGAACCGCACTCTCGGATACGAAATGGAAATGTCTTTCGCGTGAACATCGACGCGCAGCTTGATTCCTCTATTTGTGCCGGCGGTATTGGGAACGGAGTACTCCACTCGGCAGGAACCACCAGTGGCAACCTGGATGGCCTGGAGGGCTGCGTCAAACTCTTTTTCGCCGTGCACATCGAAATACCGGCCGCCCGTTTCTTCCGTCGCCTTCTTCGCCGCGGACAGTGAGCGCTTATAAGCTGTCTTCGTGTAGGTGGGGTTGTCAGTGGCATCCACAATCGCGTAGACGGCGGTCGAATGGCGTTGTGCGATCTCTACCGCATCCTCCAGCCCGATGTGGCTGGAATTGTCCTCCCAGTCTCCGATCACAACGAGGACGCGATGCGCGCTGCGTCCCGGGTCACCTTTAAGCGTGAACTCGATTGCATCGTACATCGAAGTGGAGCTGCGTGGCAGGTCCCGCCTTAATTCGCCGAATGCCGCCGATATAGCCGCACGGTTACTGGTTACCTCGCCCAATCGAACCAAGGTGTCTGAAAAATCGACGAGATAGGCCGCGTCGTCCCCGGTTAGCGCCTGATTCACGAACGCGTGAAGCGCTTCATAGTGGGAAAGGAGGAGCGGATCGCGCCGCCGGCTGGCACTCACATCCAGAAGAAGGCCCAGCAATAGCGGCTCAGGCTTTCCGCAGTTTATTTTTTCGATCTTCGCGGGAACCTTGTCCTCCGTAATCGTCAGATCACCAGGTTTCAAGTCCGCTGGGACGCCTTTCTTCGACACCGGTGTGACGTAGATCGCCACGGATTCCATCGCTGATGAAGATGCCGCCGCAGGCGCGCTTTGCGCCGAACTTGGCCGGCCTGAAATGGCGAGGCCGGCGCAGAAGAGAGTCAGGAGGACCGCAGCCGGAAGGGGGATTCTCATGGCCTGCGAGTTTATCCTAGTTTCGATTGGCCGTGAGCCGAACCTAGGGAGTGGGCGTATCCTTCGGCGCATAGTAGCCTCGGCGCGCCAGGACTTTCATTTCCTTATCGGTTCCTTCCACTTTGATCTTGCGGAATTTTCCGTCGCGTGCGGCGTTCGTCGGGTAGTAGCCGATGGTGTATTGCTGGCGCAACTCTTCGGCGATTTGGTCGAATGCTTCCATGAGATGTTTTTCCGAGGAAACCTCGATGACCCGGCCTCCAGTCTCATCCGCGATTTTATGAGCCACATCGGGGCGCCAGCCGTATCCGGGGTCGTGGACCAGCAGGATATGCACAACCGCGTTGGTGCGCTCGGCGGCTTCGATGGCTTCCTTTAATTCCACCTTGCTCCCTTGATCGTCAGCGTCGGTAATGATGACCATCGCCTTGCGCCCGGCTTCGGTGGCGAGTTTCTCGCCGCAGGCTACCCAAATCGCATCGTAAAAAGCGGTTCCCACCAAGCCTCGTGTGCGAGATTCGGGCGGCAGGGGCCCGGCGTTTGTCAGGCTGACATTTGGCGCGTTAATGCGCGCGCTGCGGATCGCCCGGCTTAGCTGGGCTTGATCATCGGTAAAGTCCGAAAGCAAATCCACGTCGGCGCCGAAGGAAATCACCATTGCTTCATCGCCCTTGCGCAGAACTCGTCTCAGGAAGCCAGAAGCAGCTTCCTGCTCGGCGGGTAAACGATTCTCCTCGCTCCGGCTGGTGTCGATCAGCAAGCCCATGGTAATGGGGAGCGTTGTTTCCTTGGAGAAAAAGGCGATCTTTTGCTCTTCATCGTTCTCGAACACATGGAAATCTTCTTTCTTCAGGTCGGTAAGGATGTGCTTTTTCTTGTCGCGGACGGTGGCGAACAGGTTCACCAGGCCGACTTCGCTCTTGATCGTCGTTTGCGGCGCGGGCTCCTGGGGCAATGCCGGAATGGCCAAAGTCACCGCAACCGCCGCGGTCACACATTGCATCAAAAGCTTATGCATCGATTGCATGTATAATTTCCTCTGCGAGAGATGCCCGGCCGGAATACAACCTGCGGGGTTACTTCCGCCCTATAGGATGCCGCGAACCCGTGGGATGGATGTGTGACCCTCGCCACTCGATCGGGCAATTTCACTACGAAGTTTGGCCTGAGGCCTATGAAAAGTCTACGAAAAATCTTACTGATGGCTGGCGGACTGATCCTGACCGCCTCTTTTGAATGGCTAGGAGCGCAAGAACCGCAGCAGACCGCTCCGCCCGCTACCCCCGCCCAGGCTGTGCCGCCTTTGAAAGCGGACAACCAGGTGCGCATCGTGGTTCCTGTCAACCAAGTCATCGTCCCCGTGACCGTCAAGGACGGAGCCGGCAGGCTGGTGCCGGATTTGCGCAAGGACGAGTTCCGAATCTTCGAGGATAACGTCGAGCAGCGCATCGCCTTTTTCCGCGCCGACCCCGTGCCCCTTTCCATGGTCCTGCTGATCGACAATGATCTGAAATCCAAGGATGCCAAACAGGTGGTGGAAAGTCTCCGTGCCATCGTGGCCGGCTTGAGTGAAGGCGACGAAACCTTCGTGTGCCGTTTCGACCAGTTTTTCCATCAGGGGAATGGCTTCGTCACTGATCAGGAAAAACTCCTTACCGAATTGAAGCGCACCACTTTGGATGGGCAGTCTTCGGTGGCTCCTACGGGAACTCCTATAAACGATGCGCCGGCACTCAATGGCCATTCCGCAACCAGCGACGCCCCGAACAATACGGCAACCACCGCGATTATCAAAGGCCAGCCCACCAAAGCTCTGGACGACGCTGTCTACGCCGCGGCGCAACTCCTCAAGGATCGCGGCCGGGACCGCCGAAAAATCATCTTGCTGATCTCTGACGGCGTGAATGCCCCGAAGTTCAATAAGTATAGTTACGATGCCACGCTCAAGGAGTTGCTGCGAAACGATATGTCCGTCTACGGTGTTGGCGTCGGCAGCGCTTATTTCGACCGCAAGTTTGAGCGCCTTTCCAAATACGCCCGCGATACCGGCGGCGATGTCTACTATGCGGCGAAGAGCCGCGCCATGGAGCAACTTTATAAAGACGTTACGGAAGAGGCCCGCAACCAGTACACCCTGGCGTACTCCTCGTCGGGCACCAATCGCGGCGCCGAATATCACACCATCGAAGTGCGCGTCGAGCGCGCTGGACTGACCATTCGAACCCGCGAAGGCTATTACGTCGGAGCGACTCCGAGATAGTGGGCGTTTCTGCGAAAGTGGAAGTTGCCCTGCGGTTTCGCGCGGCCGTCCTTACCAGCGAACCTCCGCTTCAAGCTTGCCATGCGATTAAAGCTTTGCCGTTCCCACCGCTCGTTCTGTTGCTACGAGCGCGCTTTCACGAAAATAGAGAAACAGCGGCAGTCCAAGGCTGACTCCTACTGCGCATAATCCCACAATCGGCAGCCAGGGGAACCGTATCGCCAGCCGCTTTCTTTCCATCCGCATGAACACCACCAGCACCGCCGACGAAACAAGCACGTCCATGCCGAAAAATCCCCCGGCCCGGTTCGCGAACACTTGCCGGAACAGCAGCCCGACGTGCAGCCCGTTTTCCATAACCCACGGAACAAACTGCGAGTAGGGAAGCACCACGCCGAGAATGCAAAGCAGTAAGTAAATGTTGCGGTTCACTGGAAATTCTCCTGTACACCTTTGCTATCGCGGACAAAGAGTCACGGCGTTCACTTAAACACTCAGGGCTTCTTCGTGCGCCGGGCAAATTGGTTTGAAGGCGCAACTGCGGCAGATGAAGCCCGGCTTGGGAGGGAACTCTCCCGCGCGAATGTCTGCCGCCGTTTCCTGCACCACGCGAAGCGCCGCGTCAAGTTGCTTCGCGTCGCGCGTCGTTTCTTGCCGCTGATTGTCCTGCAAGTAGTGGAAAACCATGCGCACGGGATTCCACTCAAAAATCTCGCGCGCGGCGATCGCATAGATACTCAGTTGCAGGTCTTTCTGTGCGTCCGAATCCTTCTTGGCTCTGCCTGTTTTGTAATCGACGATCTCCACGTCGATCGTCTTGGCGGCTGCGGAGCGGCCAACCGGCCCTAGTGAATTGACCTGATCGATGCGTCCTTTCAAGATGACGTCGTTTTCGACCGGCAGCTCAAAGTTCTTTTCGAGTTCCAGCACCAGTGACGGCTGCTCCAGCACGGCCTGATGAAACACGCGCAGTTGCTCCAGGCCATCTTTCTTGTATTCCCCCTCCTGATATTCGTCTTCGAAGCCCACGGTGGACCATTCCGCTTCGAAAATCCGCTGCACTTCGTCGAAAGGAAGGTGGTTGCCCTTTCTGAACTCCGCCATCATGCGGCGAATGGTGCCGTGCATGACACGGCCGAACGTCAGCGTGGCCTTGGGGCCTTCCTGCAGCGACCACAAGGACGAGAAGAGGTAGCGCTGCGGGCAAGACCTGTAGCTTTGTACTGCCGAAGGATGCAGCGTGAGAGGCTCCGGCGAGGGTGGATGAAAAGTCTCCGCCCATTGGGCGATGCGGGAGAAGACCTTGGGCATCCCGCCCGGTGGGTCAAAGAGAGAATTCTGCGCGGTTCCAGCCGCAGATTCATTGGACGATTCGGGCGGCACGGCCGCGACCTTGGGCGCGAGCTGCAGGACATCGCGGCGCCTGACGCTCGGCTCCATGAGGATGTCTTCAATAAACGGCGGAACCTTTCCTTTTCTCTCGGCCAGTGAAGTGATGGTCAACCTGTCCTGGGCTCGGGTCAGCGCCACGTAATACAGCCGGCGTTCTTCCTGATGGTGAAAATATTCCTCGGGAGCGCCTTCTTTCATCAGCCTGGCGGGGAATTCAAACACGTGGGAACGTTCCGGCTGGGGGAACTTCCCTTTGTTCACGCGTAGCACGAACACATGGGAAAACTCCAGGCCTTTGGCGCCGTGCACGGTCATCAATTGAACGGCGTCGCCAGGCGCATCCTCTTCCAGAGAAATCGTGCCGCCGGCCTGGTCGAAGTATTCGAGATATTCGACGAACTCCGGCAGGCCGCGCGTCTCGCTCTTCGGTTCCCATTCCTTGACGAATTCCGGGAGGCGTTTCACGTAGGCGCGGTCTTGCCCGGAAGCGCGAGCGTAAATTTCCAGCCATTCGAGAACCTCGGCGAGGATTTCCGCTGCCGTGCGCCGGTGAATGGTCTTGCGTTGCTCGGACAAGAAATCCAGAAGCTCGGTCAACTCGTTCGCGGCAGGCTCGAAGGGGAGGCCTGCCTGCTTGGGTTGCAACTCGTCATAGATTTTCTTGCGATTCTTGCGCGCGCGTTCGGCCAAACGCACCAGATCGCGCGGCGCCAGCCGCCACGCCGGGGCCGCCAGCACGCGAGCCGCGGCAATGTCATCGTAAGGTTTGGCGATCAAGCGGAGGTAGGCGATCAGATCCTTGACGAGCGGATGCTCCAGGATGGAGAGCTTGGCGATGACAAAGGGAATTTTGCGGCGCGAAAGCTCCCGGACCAATGCATCGCGATGGTTGTGCGCGCGGTAGAGCACGGCGAAATCGTGCCAGCGCCGGCCGGCCCGGTGGATGCGCTGGATTTCCCCGGCCACCCAATGAGCTTCGTGTTCGATTTCAGCGAGTTCAACCACACGAATTTTCTCGCCTTCCGCCCGCCTCGTGGTGAGTACCTTCTTCGGGAAGTCGGCGCTCGCCGTGTTCATTCCGATCACCTGGCTTGCGACGCGCAGGATGTTCGGCGTTGAACGGTAGTTTTCCGTGAGGCTCACGCGAAAAGGCGTGGAATCCTCGCCTTCGCGCCATCCGGCGAAACGCTCCAGGAAGAGTTTGAAGCTGCCGAATGACGCGCCGCGGAATCGGTAAATCGCCTGATCGTTGTCGCCGACGGCGAAAATATTCTTGCTGTCGTTGGCCAGCAGTTCCAGCAGGCGCAGCTGCGCAATATTCGTGTCTTGAAATTCATCGACGAGGATGTAGCGATAGCGGTTTTGCAGAGTCGCGCGAAGAGTGGCATCGCGTTCGAGAAGCTCGACAGCGCCGGTGATCAGCGAGCCAAAGGACGAACGCTTCTTTTCGCGCAGTAGTTCTTCGCTGGCCTGGTAAGCGCGGGCGATTTCCCGTTCGCGGGCAACTGTTTCCTCGCGTTCGCCGAGTGTGTCCGCATCGAGTTGGGCGCGCTCGGCTTCGAGCTCGGCGGCCAGCTGCTCGGAGTAGCGCTGATAGTCCCCGCTCGAGACCAGTTCATCCTGGCAGCGCGAAAAAAACTCGATGAAGTCGCTCAAGAACTGCCCGGGCTCGGCAAGGCGGCGGTAGCGGTCAAGCTGCAGGCGGTGCAGGTTGCGCCGCAGCAGAATCCAGTGGTCGACTTTGTCGAGCATCACGTGGCCGGCATCCACGTCTTTTAGCAGCGATTCGCAGAAAGCGTGAAACGTTTTGAGTGTAACGTCTTTGCCGCGCTCGCCCACGGCCTTGACGACTCGCGCCTTCATCTCCCCGGCGGCTTTGTCGGTAAACGTCAGGCCCAGAATGTTTTCCCCGGACAGCGAAGCGTCCGACTCCAGCAAATGCCGGATGCGTTCGGTGATGACGCGCGTTTTCCCCGTCCCCGCGCCCGCAATCACCAGCAGCGGCCCGTCGCCGTGCGTGATCGCGCGCCTCTGCGCGTCATTTAGCTTCAGCCCGCTCTCTCCGAGCGGCTCCATCTCAAACAAAGTGGCCATCGAATAGAAGGGTAGCGGATTTCGAGGCTAGGTTAAAACTGTCTTACCGCGCTTCTGGGCACTGTAACCCACTTTTCCGGTAACCGCGTTAATCAGGAGTTGAGTCTCAACCGTGGTATAAATCGCCCATAGAGGGTCCTCGACAAATGTTTAATCGTCTTCTTTGGCTCTGTGTTGGTTTTATTTTCTTAGCGCCCATTCACCTACATGCCCAGTATCAGATTATTGAGATTGAACAAGTGCAGTTGGCCACCTCGCTCGCTGCTGTGGTGACCGACATCACAGGTACTCGTATGCCGGGCGTTTTGGTTGAAGAATTTAGTTCGGATTGGAAGCAATCACTGCGCTCGACAAAGACCGACGCGAAGGGTAGATTCACCCTCGCCCCCGTGAAGGGCCGCGATGTCTACTATCTGCAACTCAGAATGAATGGATTCGACCCACTTCGTGTTCGTGTGAAGCTAGACCCGAAGCAAGGGAAGAATCTTCGGCTTACGCTGGAAATCGCAACATAGTCGACAGCGCTTGGTCACTCTTGACTAGTACCCACATGTACGGTAACGGCGTTTACCAGGACTTGAGGATTACTTCCAGTTAGCCCTTCATCCGGCCCCCAAACAATCGTGTTGTCTATTGCTTCTTATTTGCTCGGGACCGTACCTGCTGCAAAAGTGCTTCTGGCGAGTAGATTTTCCCACCTTGTACTACCAAATTGATTTTTCTCAGGTTCTGAACCGACGCCAGCGGATCCGCGTCCACGATCACCAGGTCCGCAAATTTCCCGGCCTCCACGGTACCCAACTGATCCTCTTTCGCAAGTGCCTCGGCGGCAGTGGATGTCGCGGCACGCAAGGCTTGCAATGGGGTGAGCCCCGAAGCCGCCAGCAGCTCCATCTCGCGGTGCAGCGCAAATCCCGGTACAAGGACGCCAATGCCCGGCCCGTCCGTTCCTGCGATGATGCGCACTCCCGCTTCACCACACATTCCTACAAACTTCCGTTCTTTCTGGAAAGCTTCTTGCGCCGCGGGGATCAGTTCGGGCGGCGTCTCGAAGATGCCCTTGTTCCAGTACCCCAGCGCCTCCTCCACGTCGGACTTGGGCCAATACTGGTTGTTGGGATCTTTTTCTACCGCTTCCTTTGTCGAGACTTCGAAATATTCGTCGACAACCAGAGTCGGATCCAGAAAGACTCTGCTTTTTGCCAGAAGTTGCACCAACGCGCGCATTTTCTCGGACTGCAGATCGAATCTCTGCCACAGCATTGGTTCTCTCTTTCCCACCGGCAGCGGATCAATCGCCGCCGCTTCTTCCGCGCTCAACATCTCTTTGCCAGTGATCCGAATGTGTTCCAGCCGCGTCATTCCCAGTTCAATCGCGCGCGTCATCGTCAGGGTGCGCGGAACGTGGCCCGCCACCGGCAATCCCCGCTCTTTTGCGGTCTCAATAATGACCTTTAGCTCCGGCTCCTTCACGTTGTTGTACACCTTTATAAAATCGACGCCCTGGTCTGCCAGAAAATTCACCGCGCTCCGCGCTCGTTCCGGCGTGTCCACCAGCAGGCTCGACGTCCCTACGGGCGGCATACCATCCAGAATGTGACCAGAGAAAAACAAACGCGGGCCTCTGATCTCACCGCGAAGAAGCTTGTCTCGCGTCAGCCGCAGTACCGTTGTATTTCCGCCAGGATTGCGAATCGTCGTCACTCCGTTCGCGAGATACAAATCGAGCGGTGTTTCTTCCGTGGACGCGGCGTGAGCGTGCGAATCGATCAGTCCGGGCACGATCCATTTTCCCCGCGCTTCTATGATCTGCGCACCCTCGGGGATGCCTCCAGCGCTCGCCGCACCGATCTGTTCAATCCGTTCGCCTCGAATCACGATGACGGTGTCGGGGATTTCTTTCCCTGATGCCACGTCGACCACTGTTCCCCCGCGGAGCACAAGCAGCGCCGTACTCGTTTGCGCTCGCAACATTCCAGCAAGCCCAAAGGCAACCCAGAGAAATAACAGTTTCTTCAAGGCACCCCCCACAGTTTTCAAGGCTGACAGTATAGCGCCGAGTCCCGATTAGTCGGCTTACCGGACATTGAGGATCGGGCCGATTTCACTTCTCCGGTACGGTTGCCGGCTCAGATGGTCAACGCAACACCATCTAATCCGCTGATCTGACAACACTTCACCTTGGGAATCGATGTGTACGGCAAGACTCAGTCAGAACCTAAGCAGGGCAGCGTTCTTTTTGAAAGAACACTCGCGAACGAAATCAGCCTCGTAGACTTCTAAAAGAAGACTTCGAGCAAGTGTTGCGTCCACCTTGAGACCGCCGTGTTTACCAGGCACTAGCCGATTACCACTCCGACTACTACGTGGTTCGCGTCGATTGACGCCCAACTACGCATAAACAACAATTGCTGGAAGACTGGTCTTTTGTTGTCGGCGCGGGCAAAGCCAATTAGGGAACAGGCTCTGCGGTTGTGGAGTCTGAATTAAATATGCGCGTATCCACAACTGGGCGAATTGGTATTGCACTCGTTCTTGTGGGCCCCGTCTTGGTGGGCTGTGCGATCCGTTGGATGGCTCCCCTCCCGAATGTGGCCTTGGAAATACCCATTTCACTCTCACCGGGGCACGTAATCACGGGCAATTTCAGCCTGAATCCCGGCGACTTGTACTACTTCGACATCGAAATTGACAAACGACTCCCAATCCGCGCTGACTGTGAACCGCGTTCCGTACTCAGAACTCGATGGGTCCTATCCAGCGATGGGCGAGCGGAGAAGGGCTCCAGTCCGTGGGAGGATACAGGCCTCACTATTGCTGACCTATATAGCGGGAAAATGCCGTATTCGTTCGATGTAGAAATCTTGCCCGGGGCTAGTTGTCTCAATGCCAGCAACCCGAGATTGAAAGTACAGACTCACCCTTATCCCAGCGACTCGTACGTGGCGTTAACCTGGATTGCGATTGTGCCTTTCGGTATCGGACTTGCCCTGCTTATGCGTCCGCATATCAGCAGGCAGTTCAGCAAGATCGAGGAAACGCGCATGTTTCCGGATATGGTTTTGCGCAATGTTCTGCCGATTACGAAACACGCGCCGCTCGTGCCAATTCACGGAATGCCACATTGGGGTCTATTTTGCGGTGCCACTCTGTGGATTTTGATGTTTATCTTCATGATGATTGGGCCGCTGCGGCCTGATGGCCTGTTTGTGAGTCTAAGAAGCCACGAAGTTGTCGTTTGGGACAAAAGTCCTTGGCAAGAAACGCTTGGCGTATATGTGCGCCCCCATGGCCACTTCTTCGTGAATGGTGAGGAGGTTGAACGGGGCAGCCTACGCACGAAACTGCTCGAACACCTGGGCCGCCGCGTGGAGTGGACGGTCTATTTCGAAGCCGATTTCGACACGCTTTACATGGATGGCATCTACGCGATCGAGACGATTCAAGGCTGCGGAGCGAAACTCATCTGGATCACTCCGAAAATGCGCGAAGAGTGGCGGCATAAAGAGCAATCTCCCCAACGTACTCTCTGAGTTCTAATTCTTACCACTGGCTAACAAGCTGATTTGGAAAAGAGGGTTGATCTAACCATTTCCACTTGGTCGTATAGTCGGAAAACCGGACAAGTCCAGTCCTAGGACTCCACATCTCCGGTAAGCGCGTTGATCAGGTCTTGCTTCTAGCTAAAACATCAGAATCAGCCTCCCGCGAGACGTTCGGATTCCCGGCATCGCATGCAAAGCAACCACCGATGACCTTCCTTCCAGTGACAGTTACTGCCCTTTAGAGGAACAACTCACGGCAATAGTTTCCAGACATCGTTGTAGTAATACGTGTGGAGAGGATCTGGGCTGTAATAACCACTAAATAGCCAGAAATTTTGGTTTGAATCCACCCATCCGACGGCCTCGTAGCGGGGTCCAGGCACATTGTTGGGAGCGGGTACCCCTTGGGTCCCAAAGACAGGGGGTTGTGCTGCAAGCATGGGCCCGCCCATCCACGTCCACTCGCCTCCGCTGTATTTCCATAGATCACTGAGATAGTTAAAGGTTTGGCCAGTGGAATCTAGTCCAAACCCTGCAAAAACCCAGACGTTTCCTGAAACGTCCTGCCATGCAACTGGAGAAAGCCGTCCGCCAGGGGCATTCCCGGCAGCAGGCACACCTTGCGTGCCGTACACACCTTGTTGGTCGCCAGAAGAAGACCCGGCCTCCCACGTCCACTGGCCATTGCTAAATCTCCAAATATCATTCAAAAAAGCCCCCGTGTTAGGGTTCAGACCTCCAAACAGCCAAAGGTTTCCAGATGAGTCCGTCCATGTTGCTTCGCCGTGTCGGTCCCCTGGAGTGTTGCCTGCGCCGGCCGCGCCTTGCGTACCATAAGCCGCGTTCTGGCCCCAGACCTTCGGACCCGCGACCCATGTCCATTCGCCCCCGCTGTACTTCCATAAATCGCTCATATAGCCCACTTGCCCGGTCGAGTCGAAGCCGGCCCCGCCGTAAAGCCAAAAACTGCCATCTTTGCCAAGCCAGGCTGAGCTGTAGTAGCGACCACCGGGAACGTTACTCGCATTTGCTGTACCCTGCGTTCCGTAGGATCCCGATTGATTGACGAGTTGAGAGCCACTGACCCACGTCCACTCTCCGCCAGAGTACTTCCATAGGTCGTTAAGGTAGCCTCTTGTTCCAATCGAATCGAAACCGAAGCCTCCGAAAAGCCAGAAGGTTCCTTCCGCATCCTCCCACGTTAATGCGTCTCCGCGAGCCCCTGGCCAATTGCTTGCCGAGGCCGTGCCTTTCGTCCCATATGTCCCGGCTTGGTACACTAAATCCGATCCACCTATCCAGGTCCATTGATTATTGCTCAACGTCCAGAGGTCACCCAGCTGGCCCTCGGCATCCACCGAATCCAACCCAACGCCGCCAAACAGCCATAAAGTGCCTTGTTTGTCCACCCACCTTGCAGCCGACATTCTTGTTCCGGGAATGTTGTTGGCAGCCGGAACTCCCAAGGTGCCGTATGTCCCGGGCTGATTGTAGGAAGTAGAGCCGCCCATCCAAGCCCACTCGCCGTGCCCGCAGTCTACACTGACGTTTACTGCACCATTGGTCACGGTTCCGCTAGCGCCGGTTACCACGCAGGTCTGTGCGGGGGAAGCCGGTTGAGTCAGCGCTGTAACGGAGTAGCTGTCTCCGCTTCGAATCTTAGTCGGAAACGTGAAGGTTCCGTTTGCCGTCACTGGTAAGGGGTCATTGCTGTTATCCGTCAAAACCAGACCTCCGCCTGTTCCCCAAAGACCCAGAACTGCAACGTTTACCGCGTACGGTCCGGGTGGTGGCGGGGCGCTGCCTCCGCCCCCGTTGCAGCCTTCGAGAATTAGGCCTATAACGCCGACACAAAAAAGACATACGCGAAAGCAGTTCAGTGTCACGTTATTACCTCGTGGATTAAAATATTACATCATAATTCTGCGCCAGATCTAGGTACCTGCGAACGCCCACGCTTGGCTCCATCAACTCCTGGTTAATCGCATTACCGGACAAGCTCGTTCCGGTACTCGGGCTATAGTGTTATCGGCGGTTTGCCCGAATATCGGTTGCGAACCATTTACAACTACCTACCGCTGCGACTTGCGGCCTGCCGCTACGTCGGCGGCGAATTGCTTCGATTGACCGCGCGGGACGCTCAGCGAATCCCATTTCCCCGTGGCCTTGACTGCCAAATGCTTCGCCAAAAAGAGAATTTGTCCGATGTGATGGGCGTAGTGCGCCATCTGCCGGTTGATAGCCTGCATCACGGAGTGCGGCTCCGTTCGAATCATTACCGTGCGCGACATGTCCGCTTCTGTCAGCGGCTCCAGAGCGTCGAAAAGATACTTCCACCCGCGTTCCCACAGTTCCATCAATTCGGAGCGCGTCTTTGGCGGCTCTTCAAATTCCGTGTCGCGGTGACGATCGGGCTTTTCGCCGTCGGTGGTCAGAAAATCCCGCCACCGCGACCGCATGTTTCCCGATATATGTTTCACGATGATGGCGATGGAATTCGACTCCGCATCCAGCACGGTGAACAGTCCCGCGTCGGGGCATTGCGCCATCGCTCTCTCCGCGAGCTTTTTGTAATAGCGGAACAGGTCGATGGAATCCTTCAAATACGAGGTTGTCATTTGGTGCGCCATGCCGCCATTTTGCCCCCTCTTCGCTCGGTGTCAACCCCCAGCTCGGACGCTTCCGTTTTACTTAACTTATCGTTATCTTAGGTAACCGGCCGCGCCTCTCGTGCAACTATGCTCGGCGTGATTCTTCGAAGGACGAACGCTGCCGCAGGGTCCACGAAGGAAGCTCTTGACAATTCGCTTTTTGTTCGCCTATGATTTCGCCGCCTCGAACTGGAACCTTATCTAAGGAGGAAGTCATGACCATTGGTCAAATGATGCTAGGTGAATTCGACGAAGAGATGAAAAACACCCGCAAAGTTCTCGAGCGCTGTCCCGACGAGAAGTGGAACTGGAAGCCGCACGAAAAATCCGGGACGCTCGGCTGGCTCGCGGGCCACGTCGGCACCGTCCCCGAGTGGATAACCATGACCATCAAAACGGATGAGCTCGACTACGCTCCCGTGGACGGTCCCTCCTACACACCGCCAAAGATTGAGAATCGCGCGCAACTCCTTGCCGCGTTTGACAAAGGCAGCGCCGAAGCGCGAACTGCTCTGGCCGGCGTTAGCGATGCCGACATGGCGAAAGGCTGGAAGCTGCTGGCCGGCGGCCAGGAAATTTTCATCATGCCGCGCATCGCGTGCATTCGCGGCATGTGCCTCAACCACTTGATCCACCATCGCGCGCAGCTCACCGTTTATTTCCGGTTGGTCGGCGTCCCTGTGCCGGGGCTCTATGGTCCCAGCGCTGACGAAGCCCAGCCCGGTGCAGCCGAAGCCGCCGCGAACTAGCCCCGATTTCTCGGCCACAGAAGAGAGGTAGGGGCGCAGCATGCTGCGCCCCTACTCGGCTCGATTGAGCCGTGCGAGCCTCCTTTCGTCCTTCGCGCTATAATGATGTTTGTTGTTCCGCTGGAGGCTCGCCATGAGCACGGAAACTCCCGTTATTCTTTCCGCCGTCCGCACGCCCATCGGGAAATTTCAAGGCGGTCTCGCCGGATTCGCCGCGCCCGAACTCGGCGGAAAGGTTGTCGCAGAAGCCATCCGCCGCGCCGGCCTCGATGCGAATCAAATTGACGAAGCGATTCTCGGAAACGTGGTGCAAGCCGGACTCGGCCAGAATCCCGCGCGCCAGGCCGCACTCAAAGGCGGCTGCGCCCCGCGGGTTGCGGCCATGACCATCAACAAAGTGTGCGGCTCCGGATTGAAGGCGGTTGCGCTCGCCGCGCAAGCCGTGCAGCTTGGCGAATCGGAAATCGTTGTCGCCGGCGGCATGGAGTCCATGTCCAATTGCCCGTATTTGCTGCCGCAAGCCCGCACAGGCTACCGCATCGGCGATGGAAAACTTGTGGACTCTATGATTGCCGACGGTTTGTGGGACGCGTATGAGAATTTTCATATGGGCATGACCGGCGAACTGGTTGCGGAAAAATATGGCATCACGCGCGAAGAGCAGGACCGCTTCGCCGTCGAAAGCCATCAGAAAGCCGTGCGCGCGCGCAAATCCTGTTTTTTTGAAGCGCAGATTTTGCCGATCGAAGTGCCGCAGAAAAAAGGCGATCCGGTCGTGATCAAGTACGACGAATCGCCGCGAGAAGACACTTCGCTGGAAGTGCTAGCGAAATTGAAGCCGGCATTCAAAAAAGACGGCACGGTGACCGCGGGCAATGCGCCCGGCACGAACGATGGGGCCGCCGCGCTGATCGTCACCAGCGAGCGCAACGCCTCGCGCCTCGGCAAGCAGCCCATCGCGCGCATCGTCGCGCAAGCCGTCAGCGGCGTCGAACCCAAGTGGGTGATGATGGCGCCGGTGGACGCGGTCGAAAAGTTACTGACGAAAACCGGATGGGACCGCGACAAGGACGTCGATCTCGTCGAACTCAACGAAGCATTCGCCGTTGCTGCCATTGCCGTGACGCGCCGGCTCAAGCTCAATCCCGAAAAGGTCAACGTGAACGGCGGCGCCGTCGCCCTCGGCCATCCCATTGGGGCGAGCGGCGCGCGCATCCTCGTCACTTTGCTCTACGAACTTCAGCGCCGCAATCTGAAACGCGGCATCGCCGCCCTTTGCCTTGGTGGCGGGAATGCCGTGGCCCTCGCCGTCGAACGGTATTAGACACGTTCAGATCTGCTCCTCAGTGTGGGTTTGATGGCCCGGGAACGGAAGTTTGGTTATCGCCATCGTCCTCCCATTCGTTCCCGCAGGCATTGCATTTCCAACCTTTATTCGTTATCGGGATCGGCAAACCCACAGCCAACCCGGTGTAGGTTGCGCGCTTGTCCAATCCATTGAAGGAAACTTGCATAGATTTGCAATTCGGGCACTGCGGCTGTACATATTCTCCTATGCCGTCCACTTCAAACTTCTCAGGTACTTCTTGCTCGAGCAGTTTAACGGCTGTTTCGGCATCTTCTTTGCGGACCAGAATCTTGATACCGCCGACCAGGTTTGAGTAGAACCAATCTATCCGCACGATGTTATCGTCAACGAGGATGCTTTCAATCCCGGCCGAGTCGAGGATGCTCTTCGCGAGTGAGGCCTCCGGCAAATCTCGATATCGCCGGACGATCACCGGTCTGGGCGGTTCCGCCTTGCTCGCATCTTTAGCCGCAGGTTCCGTTGTTTCCTGTCCGAGTACGATCCCTCTTCGGGAGAGCTCGGATCGCAAAACCTGGTTCGCCACGTCGGTCAACGAGTAAGACTCCGCGGCAATCTCCTCCAGCTCAAGATCCTCCATGCCGCCGTACAACGCTGCCAGCCGTTGCCGTTCTTTCTCCAGATCTATTTGACTCATGACGACTGCATCATACCTTCCCGAGGTCGATGCAGCCACCCGAGAACCAAACAGCCGTTAGGCTGAACTCTGCACTGCGAGCGGTGCGTCACTGGCGGCTTTCAGGTCGTTGCCGCAGCTGGGGCAGAATTTGTCAAGTTCGCCGACCTCGCTCTTGCACTGCGGGCAGGAAGGATGCAAGTTGCATTTGCAATTCGGACAGAAGTTAAAGCGCGCGTTCACGGTAGTTGCGCATTCCGGACAAGGATAGGGTAGCGGCTCACGCATCAGAAGATAGATCACCAGGCCGATCAGGCCCCAAGTCGGGATGAAGATGATTACCAGAATGGTCCAGAGCGCGGAATTCATGCCGCGCCGGCTGGCATCGCGGTTTACATACGCAATCATGAAGATCAGGCCGGCCATGAACAGGGATACAACTGTGATTATTCCTGCCAGCGCAAAGGACGCCAGCACCGGGTTATCTTGCAGCTCGTGCGGAAACATATTATTTCCGTATGGTTGGAACCGTTGTGCCAGATTCACCGGGATGGCGATGCCCAGTGCAATCGCGTAGAGCAGGGCCACCAGAGCCTTCAACCATCGCGGAATAATTCGAAATTCATCCCAGAAGCGGAGATTCTCTTTCCTTTTCCGCAGGCGGTTCAGCCGCTTCCTTTCCTGGAACGATTCAGATATCTTTTGCTGGTAGTCCGACATAACTTTCCTCTCTCTCTACTCGTTCCCGTTACCTGCTTTGCCTGATCCTGCTTGGTTCATCGCTTTGCCGGAGCTTCTCCATCAACACGACAATAAGGAAGAACACTGCCGGAATCGTCCACCACAAGCCGAAGCCCAGTTCCCACACGAGCTTTGGAACTCCGGTGCGCTCGCCGAACCAGGCGAAAAGCCGCCAAACGTACGGGGCGCTGACGATCCCAAAAATCCAGGAAAGTCCGCACGCCAGCCAGAGCGCGCGGCGCTGGGGTTCGCGTTCGCGCAATTCCTGCGCGCGCAGGCGGACGCGAAACTGCGTGCGACTCGCCAACCCGTCGGGCAGAGGAATCGATGCCGTCCGCAGTGCGCGCAACGCCCGATCGGTCTGGAGCGCGTGTTCGGTGCAGAAGTCGCAAGTTTCCAAGTGCGTGCGGAGCCAAGCGCTTTCGGATTCCGGCATTCCTTCCACGCGTGCTTGTGCGATCAGTTGCAGGGCGCGTTCGTGAACTTTTTCGCTCATGATGCGACGCCTCCTTGCATTGCGCCACGCAGCGCTTCGAGACCGCGATACAGGCGCGATTTGACGGTGGAGAGCGGGACGCTGAGCACGCCGGCCATTTCCTCGATTTGCAATTCTTCCTGGAAGCGCAGCACCAGCACTTCGCGATAGATGGCGGGAATTTTTCCGAGCGAAGCCTGCACGGTTTCTTCCGACTCTTGGGCGAGCACCTGGTGCAGAGGCGAAGGCTCTTTCTCGTTCGCGAGTTGCAGCGGATGATCCTGCTCTGGGTCGGTCAGCGTGTCCAGGCTCTGCGCTTTTTTCGTGCGCTGCCAATCGATCACCAGATGCCGCGCGATAGCAAAGAGCCAGGCCTCGAATTTCGACTTGCCGTCGTACTGGTGGCCGCGTTCGAGAACGCGAATCCACGTCTCCTGGAAAAAATCTTCGGCGCGTTCTTTGTTTCCAGTGATGTACATGAGGTAGCGGAACAAGCGGTATTGATACTGCTCGATCAGGCGGTCGAGCAGCTCCGGGTCGCGCTTCTGCAAGCCGCGCGCGATGGACTTGGCTTCATCGCCCATCAGCGTGGAGTAGAGCAGCGCTGGACCCGGCAGGGCCGAAGTTCCAAAGAAGCTGGACCGTTGTGGCGTCAAACATGAGATTGAGGCGCTCATTCTAACTGGTGTACGGGGGAGGGAGCAGAAAAGACGCAGCCGGAGAGGGGAGAGGATCCGGAACGACCGCCAACGCTCGTTTTTTGGTCAAAGAGTGCGGAATCGCATGAAAACAAAGAAGTTGGTTTTTGGCCCGGCGCAAAAAAGTGCAAAAAAACGCAAAAGAGTGCGGAAGCGCATGATTGTAAAAGAGTTGTGAAACGCTCGTGGCGCCTCGAATGAAAGAAGAGAAAAGAGCAAGCAACACCGGCAGTTTTCGTAAGAACGGTGAGGTCTGCCGGAGATTGCTGCTGAAGATCACGACCCATGTTACCATAAAATATACACTTTGTCAAGTGAAATATAAAGTATTTAGATAGAGCAATTTGCGAGCTGTTTCGAATGATTTCGCAGATTGAAGAAAACAAAGGGGTAGAGCGCACTGTGTGGCCGCGCTATCTTTGGGGCTAGCGTTTATTGCCGTTGCGGCCCGAGGTGGCGCCGGCTACGTAGCGCATTTTTCGGACATAGTCATGGAAGGCTTCGCGGCCGTTTTTTGTCAGGCTGCAGATGGTGAGGGGGTACTTGCCTTTGAAGGTCTTCAGGATAGTGACGTAATTGGCTTCTTCGAGCTTGGCCAGATGGCTCGACAAATTCCCCTGTGTGAGACCACACTCCCGTTGCAGATATAAGCAATCCGACTCAGTCACAGCGTAGAGCACGGTCATGATCATCAGCCGCGCTGGCTCGTGAATCACGCGGTCGAGGTTTGCCAGTGCTTGCAAATCTGGCGTCATGTTTGCGTCCGGGGGTTCTGCCAGAGGTAATGAAAGAGTCGGATGAAACCGACAAAGGCCAGGATGGTTCCTATCAGGATGAAAAGAAAGACAAACGGCTTCTGCGGTCTAAAGACGAGCCAGCATATCAAGCCGAGAAGAATGGGCCCCAAGACGTATACAAACTCTGAAGCTAGCGCCTTTCGACGCATCAACGCCCCGACTACCGGGAAGACCAGGGATACCGGCAAAACCCAGCGGAAAAAGTAGCGGTCAATGCTGGCGAAAAAGGGCATGGAACCGAACACGAGGAAAACAGGCAGGAAAATAAGAAACTCAGGGAATCCCCAATCGCGGGCTTGCGGGTCAGGCGCAACATAGCCAGTGCGAGGGTATGTGAGGCGAGTTTTCGTCCACTCTATAAGTCTGCCCTGAGTGAAGGTAAGCCAGATTGGCATGAAGCTTCCGAGGCCTGAGAGAATCTGCCCTAGGCGACCAAGTGAAAGGATTTCTGAAGGGATGGAAAACGAGATCCCCCAAAGTACGATTGTCAGCCCTGTGAATAGGTACGGGAGACCGTCCACGTCACGGTAACGCGAGACTCGGTCCCTTTCTTCGGCGACGGGCTGGATGGTTTCACGCATAGAAGCAGACCTTGGACGAAGGTAAGAATTGCTGACGGGTAGATGGTAGCGCAATTCAGTTTGCTACGCAAAGTACATTGCAGTGCAGTCTAAACTGCATCTCAGACTAGATTTCACGAAAGCTTGGCACTAATTCATTCGTAGTAGACTCCCGCTGCTATGTACTGCCCGCAATGCAAAGCCGAGTATCGGCAAGGGTTTACGCGGTGCGCGGATTGCGAAGTGGACCTGGTGCATGAAGCGCCCCCAAGAACGCAAGGCTGGGGCGCAGCGAGCCAACCGGGTTCGCACGGCGAAGATTCGGAGGATCCATTCTGTTCCTTCTGGCGAGGGGACGACCCGCGAATTCATGCAGAACTCTGCGAGCTGCTCAACGAAGAGGGAATTCCGCACAAGACACTGCGGCGCGAGGATCATCTTTTCAATCTAAACTCCAAGAGCGAGTTTGAAATAGGGATTCCGTTTTCGCAGTTCGAGAAGGCGGAAGCGGCGGTCAAGGATGCTTATGGAACTGAGGAAGGGAACGAGGATGCGGCGCGGCTTTTGCCTTCTAGCGAGAACTATACCTGGAGCCATGAACGCGTATTTCCCTGGAAGCCCTTGGCAAAGGGTTATGCTCGGGGGCTATTCGGCCAGAGCGAGGCAAAAGAGACAGAAGACGTTCCTGATGTAAAGGAACAAGAAGCGGATGTGGAAACGGAGAGGAACCGTACGGCTTGGGATCCGACGGACTGGAACCCGGAAGAGGCCAAGGTGAAAGTATGGTCCGGAGACGAATCCTATCCCGGAGAGGTGGTTGAGATGGCGCTGCGGGAAAATCAGATTCATGCGCGCTTCGAGAAGGGTGAAGGAAAAAATGCGATTCTCGTGCGGCCAGAAGATGAGGCTCGAGCGCGGGAGATTGTGCGGGAGATCGTGGAAGGCGCCCCGCCGGAATGAATTGGACGGGGAAATCGCTAGCCAGAGAGGGGGCCCAAGCAAGATGCGGATGAGTCTAGGGAAGTAGTAGACTCAGCCTACGGCGTATGGGAGGAAGTCATGTCATCGAAAGCGGTTCCACAAGGATCGTTTGTAGTGCTTTGGGCTGGGGAGAATCCCGCGCTGCACTCGGCGCTGGTCGAGGAACTCCGAGCGGCTGACATTCCGTTTGCCGACAAGACGCTAGGAGATGATGAAGTGGCGCCGACGGCAGATACGCTACCGATTGATTGGAAGCCGCGGTTCGGTTTCGAGGTGACGGTGAATTCCCTTGATCTGGCGGCGTCGAAAGAAGTGCTTGAAAAATTGCTCGATGAAGAGCCCGCAGACGTTGAGATTCCCGCGCAGGACGGGGCGTTTGCGGACGAACCAGCGCTTACCGTGGCGACCGAAACGCATCCCACGGTGGAAGTCTGGAATGGGAATGACGACGGCATCGCGCAATTCCTGACCGCGGCGATGCAGGAAAACGAGATTCCCATTCACCTGGAAAATCCCGGGGACCAGACGCGGATTTACGTTTCTGCAGCGAACGAAAAGCGGGCGCGGGAAATTGTGCGCGAGATTGTGGAAGGCGCGCCGCCGCGATGATTGAAAGCGCACAGCCTGAAGGCTGTGCCACTTGGGTCTTTCCGCGACTTGTGAAGCCGTGCCTCGAAGAAGGCCATTTACGCGAGGATTTGGAGTGTGAAACAAGCGGCGATTGGGTTTCGCGTACATTCGGGGTGGGCCGCGGTTGTGGCGGTCTGCGTGGAAAAAGGCGCACCCGTTGTCCTCGCCCGGCAGAGAGTCCACCTCGTTGAAACTTTCACTTATGAATTCCGGCAGCCGTATCACACGGCGGAAAGAATGCCGCTGGCGCAGGCGCGCGAGTTTGTTGCGCGGATGCAGGCCGAGGCGAGGCGGTTGGCTTACCGCGCAGTTCGGGAGCTTGCATCTCGAACGCAAGAACAGGGAGTGAAACTCACGCGATGCGGACTGCTGCTTGCTTCCGGCAGACCGCTTCCTCCGTTGGAGAAAATTCTCGCGTCGCACGCACTGATCCACACCGCCGATGGCGAACTTTTTCGAGAAGCGCTGCTGCATGCTAGCGCTAGCTGCGGCCTGCAGGAATTCACGATGAAGGAGAAGGAACTCCTGGATCGCGCTGGGCAAGTGTTGCGCGTCAAACCAAATGAGCTGATGCGCCGCGTTACCGAGTTGGGGCGTCCGTTTGGCGCACCGTGGTCGCAGGATGAAAAGTTCGCCACACTGGCCGCGTGGCTTGCTTCCAAAGATCCTGCAAAGAAAGCGTCCAGGAAACTGGAAAAGCCTCGATAGCGGCTACATAATCAGCAAGGGCAAAGATTTTGTTTGCGGAGCAAAGAGAATGCGAGCCGGATTAAAGTTTACAGTTCGTAGCGCGCTAGGCGGGGTTCTTGTTTCGTTTCTGATTTCAAGCAGTTTTGCGCAGCAGCCTGAGCAGCCGATTCTCACACAGACGACCATCCGGGTTGAAAGCTCCCTGGTCCTCGTCGATGTTATCAGTCAGGACCCCAATACCGGGTTGCCTGCGCAAGATTTCAAGAAAGAAAACTTTCGCCTGTATGACAACGGTCACGAAGTGGCGGTCGCCTCGTTTGATGCTGGAGTGCGTTACGCTACCCGCCCGCTCATTCTTTGGCTGGCGGTGATTTGCAATGAACGCGGGAAAGTCGGAGGATCCCGCGAATTTGCGGGCAAGGAATCCCTGTTTCGGCCCGCGCTCGATCATCTGGACAAACGCGACACCGTGGGCGTTGCGCACTGGTGCGACAATGGCGAGACGCAGCTCGATTTGCTGCCCACCGTGGACCGCGACGCTCCTCTCCGCGTGTTAGCCGATACGATCAAGCCCATTTCCTTTGAAGCCGGAGGGAAAAGCAATCTCGTCGGAGAAGACACCTATCGAAAAATGCTCCGGCTTATTATTCAGGACGCGCATCGGAGGAACCCTCAACCCCTGCCGGTGATTGTTTTTCTGGATGGAGATCACACCGGTCAGCCACGTTACGAGCTGGACCAGGTGGTAAATGATCTTTTAGAGACCTCTGGAATTGTGTTCGGCATCAAAGACCAGATGGCCCCGAAAGTGTACGGTCTGGGAAACGGCCAGGTGTCAGAAATCTCACACTACGTGGCTGAACAGACAGGCGGACAGTACTTTACCGCTGCTGGAAAGGACTATGCGACCGCGCTCGACTTGATTCTGGTGCAATTGCATTTTCGCTACGAACTAGGGTTTATTCCACCAACGCTTGACGGTAAACGTCACGAGCTCAAAGTTGAGCTTACGAAGGAAGCTCGCGAGAAATACAAAGGGATCCGGTTAAACTTTCGCCCCGTGTACATTCCGGTGCCTGAAGTGCCCTCTTGGGCTCGTTGATCGAAGTTGCCATTGTCTTGGAATCGCTATTTGACTAGTGCAAATCGTCCCGGGAATGTTCGACTCTGCGCGTCATATGATTCTGTTGGTGCTGGAGTTCTACTTGGAGGCTGCTTGAAGCTTGCTGAGATCAAGACGGTGGCGGTGCTGGGCGCGGGGACGATGGGGAATGGGATCGCGCATGTGTTTGCGCGGTCGGGGTACAAGGTGATCTTGCGGGACGTGGAGCAGCGATTTCTGGATCGCGGGATGGAGACGATTGGGAAGAATCTCGATCGCGAAATCAAGAAAGGGAAGATTGCGGAGGCGGAGAAGGGAACTGTGCTGGGGCGCGTGCAGCCGGTGACGGAAATGGCCACGATTGCGGCCGCGGATTTTGTGGTGGAGGCGGTGCCGGAGAAGATGGAGATTAAGCGGGCGGTGCTTGGCGAGGCGGATGCGATTTTGCGGCCGGAGGTGATCATGGCTAGCAACACTTCGTCGATTTCGATGACGGCACTGGCGGCGCTGACGAAACGGCCGGACCGGTTTGTGGGGATGCACTTCATGAATCCGGTGCCGGTGATGGTGCTGGTGGAAGTGATTCGGGCACTGCAAACGAGCGATGATACGTTTTCCACGACGATGGAGTTGGCGAAGAAACTTGGCAAGACGCCGGTGGCGGTGAATGACGCGCCGGGGTTTGTTTCGAATCGCGTGCTGATGCCGCTGATCAACGAGGCGGCTTATTGCGTCATGGAAGGTGTGGCTACGGCGGAGGCGGTGGACGCGGTGATGAAGCTGGGGATGAACCATCCGATGGGGCCGCTGGAGCTGGCAGATTTTATTGGGCTGGACGTTTGCGTGGATATCATGCATGTGCTGCTTGAGGGGCTGGGGGATCCGAAGTATCGGCCGTGTCCATTGCTGAAGAAATATGTGGCGGCGGGCTGGCTGGGGCGGAAGAGCGGGAGAGGGTTTTACAGCTACAATCAATGATTTCTTCACTTGTGGTTTGCTCTGAGAGGAAAATTGAGACGCTGAATCCCCACAGCGAATCCCAACCGCTTCGGGTTAAGGAACCGTGAGATAATCTCAAAGATTCGCTTTTGCGGAGGGCAAGTGCCGCACGAGGTAGAGAGCCAATGAAATCTTACGTTTTCAAAGTGGCGATCGAACCCGATAAGTTTGAGGATGGCCGGGACGCCTGGCACGCTTCCTGTCCAGCGCTAAAAGGCTGCCATACCTGGGGCCACAGTTACGAAGAAGCGCTTGCGAATATTCGCGAGGCCATTGACCTCTACGTTCAAGACCTTCTCGAAGCCGGGCAGGCAATTCCAGTGGATCAAGGCACTATCGAGCTGGCGGAACCTGCCGTCCTTGTCAATGTATGACGCATGTTCCGCGCGGCCTGTCGGCTCGCCGTTTCATCCGTGCTTTGGAAGCTGACGGATTCGCGCTTCAACGAGTACGCGGCAGTCATCGCATTTACCGGCACGCCGACGGGCGTCGCGTTGTGGTGGCTTATCACGCTCTGAACGACACATTTCCAATCGGAACGCTGCGGGCGATGATCAGGGACGCGGGTTGGCGGGATGAGGATTTAGCGAGACTTGGCCTCGGTTAGTCGCAACTTCTATGGCGCAAATGATTCGGACGCGAGAGGAAGTCGCAAAGATTCTTGAGGACTTTGTGTCTCGTAGGGGCCACGCGTGGGCCTGGGATGACTTCCTGTCCTTTCAGATCGAAGACGAAGAACTCGAATCAATCAGAGCTCGGTGCAATCGACTTGATTCAGAATTCCCTGCAACTGAAAAAGGCCACTTTTGTGGACCTGACGGCTTCGAAATAATCAGCGGCTACGGGCGACAGCTTCGAGCGCGCAGACCCTAGCGACGGGTAGATGGAAAGGCGGTGGCAAGCCGCCCCAGCCCAGTGGGCGAACATAAGGCGAAAATAATGTTTGCTTTTTGTTCGCCATGGTGGTAGTTTGGGCCTCGCCGTTTTCAACAGGTGGCCGATGCGTGGTTTTTCGAGCAGTGTTCTAAGCTGTCTGGAACGTGAGAGACTCGAAGAGGAGCTTCACGAGGCTTGCATCCGGGGGCAGTATCTCTCCCGGCTGCGGCGGCTGACTTCGCCGGAACGGGTGGCGTTGGATCAGCGCGAGCAGGCAGCGCAGACGCGGCTGAAGGACCACGACGCGGAGCATGGTTGCCAACGGTGATGCGCTTTTGGACAGTACGGTGCCAGCTTGCAAAAAGGGATGGCGAAAAGATAAATCGAATGGTAAACTCCACACTTCGTTATTTCCCTGGATCAGGGCGATGCGCTTTCCCGGCGCAGGCCCGTAAGATTCGGCCCCGTCGGCCCAAGTTCCTAATTTCCTCCACCGAGGTGTGAAATGACAGATGAGAAAGAGAAATTGCTGGCAGCAGCGATATCGCAGATTGAAAAGGACCACGGCAAGGGCGCGATCATGCGCCTGGGCAGCCGGGACATTCTGGTGCCCGTCAGTGTGATTCCCAGCGGATGCCTCTCGATTGACTCCGCGCTGGGTGTCGGAGGCTTCCCGCGCGGGCGGGTGATTGAGATTTACGGGCCGGAATCGGGCGGCAAGACTACCATGACGCTGCACGTCATCGCCGAAGCGCAAAAGCTCGGCGGGCAGGCGGCGTTCATTGATGCGGAGCACGCGCTGGATCCGGTGTACGCGCGGAAGCTGGGCGTGGACGTGGACAATTTGCTGGTGTCGCAGCCGGACAACGGCGAGCAGGCGCTGGAAATCGCGGAGACGCTGATCCGCTCGGGCGGCGTGGACATCGTCGTGGTAGATTCCGTCGCGGCGCTGGTCCCCAGGGCGGAGCTCGAAGGCGACATGGGCGACCCCCAGATGGGCTTGCAGGCGCGGCTGATGTCGCAGGCGCTGCGCAAGCTTACCGGCATCGTTTCGAAGTCGCGGACATGTCTGATTTTCATCAACCAGATTCGCGAAAAGATCGGCGTGATGTTCGGCAACCCGGAAACCACGACCGGCGGACGGGCGCTGAAGTTTTACGCTTCGATGCGCGTGGATATCCGGCGGATTCAGGCGATCAAGGAAGGCGACAAAGTGGTGGGGTCGCGGACGCGGGCGAAAGTGGTGAAGAACAAGGTAGCGGCGCCGTTCCGCGAAGCGGAATTCGACATCGTTTACGGAGAAGGGATTTCGCGCGAAGGCGACCTGATTGACCTGGGCGTCGAAAAGGGCGTGCTCGAGAAGAGCGGCACGTGGATCAGCTTTGGCGGCGAGCGCATGGGCCAAGGGCGCGAAAACGCGCGGATCTTCCTCAAGGAAAACAAGGATATTCGCGACAAACTGGAAAACACGCTGCGAAAGAAGCTGGAAATCCCCATGCCGGGCAATTCAAGCGCGGCTACGGGGGCTAACGGCCACACGGCCACGCCAGCGACAGAAAAGCCGCCGATGAAGACGGCGGCAGCGGCTGCCGGGGCGGATGCTTCCAAGGCTCGACCGGCGCGCTAAAAATCCTTCATTCAAAACTGAATGCTCAAAGGGGACACCCGCCGCGGCGAGTGTCCCTTTTCCATTATGGCCAGTCTCCAGTGACACAGCTGGGCCATGTCGCAGATTGTCCGATCTTGTCGCTTGCCATCTCCTGCAAGGAGTCGTATTTATCAACGATTGCAAGGCTAGCTCGACCGCTCGGGCCGGACTGCGTTGGTACTAGATTGGGCGGAGATGTAGGGATTGGGTGATTTCGGCCGGACGCAGCGAACGGCTTGCAAAAAAACAGGTGACAACGAGAGGCTTTGGCGTTTATATGCATAAAGCCGTTTCGATCCAGGCAAGCCAGCTCAACAGGGAGGAACCACCATGGCTACCCCGCAGCTAACCAGCATCAGCCCTTCGATCCCGGTCAATCACTACAAGGCGTACAAGCCCAGGCCGTTTAAACGCGAAGAACGCGAAAAGGTAACGATCCTTTATGGGGGCCTGACGTGGAAACACGAGCGGCTGATCCAGGCGGCGCTGCAGAATTTGAAATACAACGCGGAACCGCTGCCGAACATCGCCCGCGAAGATCTGGATGCGGGCAAGGAATTGATCGACGTCGGCGCGTGCTGCCCCACCATCTTCACGACGGGAAGCCTGGTAAATCTGCTGAAGAAAAAAGTCGCCGAGCAGGGCAAAGAGGAAGTCAAGGAAAAGTATATTTACCTGACGGCGGGCGCCTGTGGCCCATGCCGGTTCGGGCAGTATCACGAGTCCTACGCGATGGCGCTGGATGGCCTGGGACTACGCGATTTGCGGATTTTCCTGTTCGCGCAGGATGAACTGGACCAGAGTGCTGCCGACGGAGGCGGGCTACAGGTCAACCTGCCGTTCAGTCTCGGCTTGATCTGGGGAATTCTGTGCGCGGACCAGTTGATGGACCTGGAATACATGACGCGGCCGTACGAGGTCAAGGCAGGAGAGACGGACCGGGTGCTGAAGGAGAGCGTCGAGTATCTGTACGGCATTTTCCGGAATCGGCCGGACCACGGCGAAAAGTACGGAACACTGGCCTGGCACTTGATGAGCAACTATTTCACCAACGCGCTCCGCGAGGTTCGCAAGAAGTGGGACGCCATCGAAGTGGATCACCTGCGGGTGAAGGCGAAGGTGAAAATTACCGGGGAATTCTGGCTGCAGACGCACGAAGGAGAAGGCAACTACAACATCAAGCGCTGGCTGGAACACGAAGATAGCGAAGTCGTTCCGCCGCCGGTGGCCGTGTGGTTGCATTACCTGCTGCATCCCACGATCCGCAAACTGGAGCACCGAAACTCCAGCAGCAAGCATCCGCGCCTGGAAGAACTGGCGTTGAAAGCGCTGGAGCGGATTTATCGCGGCACGTACAACCGGTTCCGGAAGGCGCTCGGCAATCTGCCTTACGAATTGCCCGACCAGGAGGAGTTACGGCGGCTGGCGGAACCTTACTATCACTTCGAGTTGCGAGGCGGCGAAGGGCACATGCTGATCGGGAAAGTGCTGCACACCTATCACCATAAGAAAGCGCACATGACGTGCGAGCTTTCGCCTTATTCGTGCATGCCGAACACCATGTCGGTGGGGTCGATGGCGAACGTGCTGGGAAAATACCCCGATCTGCTTTACGCGCCGATTGAGGTGAAGGGCGACTCGGAGGTTCACGCGCTCTCGCGGTGCCAGATGATCCTCACCGAAGCGAAAAAACGCGCGAAGACAGAGTTCGAAGTCACGCTGAAGAAAACCGGACTGACGGTGGACGCCATCCGCAAATACGAAGATCGTCATCCTGAACTGCGGCGCGCCACTTATCGCATACCGCACCGCGACTGCGCGGGAGTGGCTGCGAACTACGTGCTCCATCTTGCCCATGATCGGGGTCTGGCAACAGCCTGACTGCCGCGACGCTGTACCGCCAAATCTGCTAAGTGAAAGAGGGCAACCCTTTATGGCCACTGAGCATTTGGTTCAGATTCAGCCGCTGGCAGGCACGCTCTCCGCGAAGCCCGCGCCTGCGCGCGCGGTAAACTTTGCGGCGGGCCCGGGGCAGATTTGCGGGATCGACGTAGGCAGCACGACTTGCAAATACGTCCTGGTTTCTTCCGAGGGCCAAATAGTGGCGCAAGCCTATGAGCGCCACAATACGAAACAGGCGGAAAAGGTTCTGGATTTCCTGACGCGCCTGGAATCGGAATACAAACTCGCGCCGCAACAAGACCGCATTTTTTTCACCGGCTCCGGCTCCGGGCTCATCGCTCCGCTGGTTGGCGGGAAAATGATCCAGGAAGTGGTGGCCGTGGCCGCAGCGGTCGAAAAAGTTCATCCCGCGGTGCGCTTCGTCAGCGAAATTGGCGGCGAAGACATGAAGACGATTTTCTTCAGCGGCGATGCCAACAACAAAAGCAAACAAGTGCTGATGCAGGCTGCGTGTTCGGGCGGCACAGGCACGTTTATCGAAAAGACCGCGCGCAAACTGGAAATCGCGCCGGAAAAACTCGCGAAGATGCGCTACACGGGGTACACGCTGCATAAGGTGAGCAGCAAGTGCGGCATCTTCGCCGAAGCCGACGCCAACACGTTGCTCAAGGCGGGAGTGCCCGTCGAGGAAATCATCGCTTCGCTATTTGAAGCTGTCGTTTACCAGAACCTCGCGACGCTCACTCGCGGCAACACGCCGGTCCCGGAGATTCTGCTGCTGGGCGGCCCCAATCTTTTCTTCACCGGGCTGCAGGAAGCCTGGCGCCATCACCTGACGAAAGTGTGGAAAGAACGCAAGGTGGAGGTGCCCAAGGGCAAAGATCCGGCGTCCATGATCCTTGTTCCCGAGGATGCGCTCTACTATGCGGCGCAAGGTTGCGTGGAAGTTGGGCGCGGCGAGCCAGCAGCCTCCGGAATTTATGAGGGCATGGAGAAGCTGAAATGGTGGATCGACGAGGGCCAGCACGAAGAGAAGAAAAAGCTAGGCCGCGGCGGATTGTGGAAGGACCCGAAGGAACTGGAGACGTTCAAGGCGCGCTACGCCGGCGGGAACGGAAATGGCAACGGGAAGAGCAACGGGAACGGCCATTCAAATGGCAATGGAAACGGCAATGGAAACGGGCACCATGCTCCAGTCGCCGCAGAGACGACAAGCAAGCTTGGAAAGCTGGGGCGCGTGCTGGTGGGCTGCGATTTCGGATCGACCACGGCCAAAGCCGTGTGCCTATCGCCGGAAAAGGAACTGTTGTTCTCTTGCTATGCGCTGAGCCGCGGAAATCCCATCGAAGATGCCAAAGTGCTGTTCCGGCAGGTCAAGGAGGCGATTGGCGTCGGAGAAATCGTGGGCCTGGCGATCACGGGCTACGGGAAGGATTTGCTGAAAGGCATCCTGGGCGCGGATTGTCCAGTGGTCGAAACCATTGCACATGCCAGCGCCGGTTTGCACTTTTTCCCGGATGCGGATTGCATCTGCGACGTCGGTGGCGTGGACGTCAAGATCATGATCCTCAACAACGGCGCGGTGACGGATTTCCGGCTCAACTCGCAGTGTTCCTCGGGAAATGGAGCATTTCTCCAGGGCGTAGCGGAACGCTTCGACATTCCGATGAACGAGATGGCGGACCGCGCGTTTAACGCCGAGGCCATGCCGCAATTGTCCATGGGCTGCGGTGTTTTTCTGCAAAGCGACATCGTGAATCAGCAGCGCAAAGGGTGGCAAGCGGACGAGATTCTGGCCGCCCTTTGCGCGATTCTTCCGCTGAACGTGTGGATCTATGCGGGCGGCCTGAACAACCTCAATCAGGTGGGCCGAAAGTACATCCTGCAAGGCGGGACACATAAGAATCTTGCCGTGGTGAAAACGCAAGTGGATTTCATTCTGTCGAAGATTCCGGAAGCCGAAGTGGTGGTGCACCCGTATTCCGGCGAAGCGGGAGCCATCGGCGCGGCGCTCGTGGCGCTGGAATGGTGGGAAAAAGGCGGACAGACCAATTTTCGGGGATTCGATGCCATCGAGCGGCTGACTTACAAGACGGTGACTTCGGTGGACACGGTTTGCCATTGGTGCCCGGTGAATTGCCAGCGCAGCTTCATCGATGTGGAGCTGGACGATGGGAAGGGCCGCGAGTGGAGCAAAGTTCCGCTCGGCGCAGGCTGGGAGCGGGTGATCGTCAATAATTCGTGCCCCAAGGGGCTGGTGGAAGATCTGAACGAAATGAAAGTCATCAAGACCGAAATCGAGAGGACGAAAGATGCCTATCCGAATGTTGCAGACCTGGTTCGGAAAGAAGCCTTCCGCCGCGTCTCCACCTAAAGACCGCTCGCAGTTGCGCGTCGGAATACCCAAAGTCCTGAATATCTGGACGACCTCGCAGTTCTGGGTGGGATTCCTGAAGGCGCTGGGTGTGGCCTCGGAAAATATCATCTTCAGCTCGGACACTTCCGAAGAGCAGGGGCGGGAGTTCGGGAAAGGCCGCGGGACGGTGGATTGCTGTTATCCCGTGAAATGCATGAGCGGCCATTACGGCGAATTGATCTTCGGGCAGAAGAAGAAAATCAACATTTTGTTTAGCCCGATGATCCACTCGCTGCCGTCGATTCTTCACGGGCAGGTGATGGATACGGTCACCTGCACGCGAGTGATGGCCGGGCCGGAAAATATCAAGGCGGGGTTCATGAAGGAGCAGGATGTGTTTGCCGAGAACGGCATCGTCTATGCCTCCCCGTTCGTCAGCCTCGGAGACCGGCACATGGTGACCGAGCAGCTCCATAGTTCGCTGAAAGATATTTTTGATTTGGACTTGGAAGAGACCACGCGCGCGGTGCAGGCGGGATTTCTGGCGCTGGACAATTTCACGGCAAAAGCGCGGCATCACAGCCGGGAAATTCTGGAGTGGTGCGCGAAGAATCAAAAACCATGCATCCTGGTGCTCGCGCGGCCGTATCACATGGATACGGGCATCGGTCATGAAATCGAAGCCGAATTGCAGACGCATGGCTATCCCGTTTTGTGGCTGCAATACCTGCCGGGCGATGAAGACCTGATGAATTGGCTGTTCGAACCCGATCTCAAGGCCGGCCGGATCAAGAACCCCTTCGACATCAACGATGTCTGGATGTCGTCTTACAGCAGCAATACCAACGAGATCATGTGGGGAGCAAAAGTTGCGGCGCGTTGCCCGTGGATCACGTGCGTGGTGCGGCTATCGAGCTACGAATGCGGCATGGATCAGCCGACGTATACGCCGACGCAGAAAATCGTGGAAGCAACGAATACGCTGTTTTTCAAGTTTGGGGATCTGGACTCCACGAAACCGAGCGGCAGCATCAAGATCCGCGTGGAGACGATTGTTCATTACATGGCGAAGTATTCGCAGGAGATCATTCAGCGGAAGCTGGGCTGGCTTGCGTCGCCCTGCCCCTTGGGGGAACCCGCAACGCCAACGCAATCCTTGCCCGCCGAGGAAACTCCAAGGGCAAATGCGGTCGGTGTCTCGTGACTACTGCATTGAACTTCCTCGATTTAGATCAAGATTCATAGACGGGACGATTCATCGTGCCCCCGCTCCAATCGACAGCAATCGGCTACCTTTTAACCTGGCAATGTTAAGTAGCGATTTCCTAACGGAATTCAAACGCGCTACAGAAGCGAATTGGGCTGAGAAATCAATAGATCCAACGCTTTATGGCGGTCAGTTCCAACGAGGCACGCGCTGGAATCCAGGCTTGTCTGATGAAATGATTGCCGAATACGAAGGCGTCCTAAGAGTTCGGTTCCCCCACGATTTCAAGGCATTCCTGCGCGAAATGAACGGAACTGACCTAGCGACTCTGAATGTTTACGGCTATTGTGGTGAACCACACCGTGAAGGAGTCGGTGTTTATTCATACCCAAGAGATATTGAACTCGTGAAACAACGGATTGAAGACATTCGGAAAAATCGGGTTGAGATAGCTGTTGACCTGGCTGAACAAGACTTTGAACTTCCCGCCGAAGCGAGTCTTGTACCTATCTTTGGCCATCGATATGTAGTCTGCGCGTCAAATCGCGTCAGCAGTGTAGTTCTGTCCATCGTCGTCAACGATACAGATGCGATTGTCTACGCGGGCTCACTAAAGGAATACTTGGAAAAAGAATTTCTCCGAGACACGGTCTGACGCCTGTAGTGTAATGAACTTGTTGGATAGTACCTGCTAAAAGCGGTCATCGGAAACTGAGCAGGTGATCATTCTTTGCATTTAGTGCATCAGGTTGTAGGGAGTGAAGCCTTCCCATTGGATTGGTGTGTAGGGATTTTTGAGGAGGGTTTCGAGGAGTTCTTTGTAGATGCTTTCGCCGTTCGAACTGTTGGTCATGATGACGATGCCGATCTTCGTGTCGTCGAAGCAGACGGTGTAGTTTCGCCAGCCGTCGTCGTGGCCTTCCTTGAAAAAAGCCTTGCCGTACGGCGTCCAATACAAACCCCAGCCGAGACCATAACTCAGACGGAGGGGCTTGTTTTCCTCGGTCGTTTCCGTGGAAAACGTGGGGAACTCGTGCTTCGAGAGAATCGCGATCTGCGGGCTCAGCATGAGGTCCCGGGTTTCCTTGCGTAGTCCCTGCCCCTGCAGGACGGCTTGCACGAAGAGCGCGAAATCAGCGGGCGTCGTTTTCATGGAGCCTGCGGCGTCGGCGAACCATCTCTTTTGCGGTCCGAGAGAGTTTTCCTGCTCGTCGTAGCCGTTGGCCTGGTCGGTTTCGAAGCGCCAGTGCGAAACCATGCTGGTGCGAGTCATGTGCAGCGGCTGAAAGACGCGGGCGTCCATCAATTCGCCGAGGGATTTTCCGGTGGCGGCTTCCGCTACGAGCTGAAGTAAATCAATGCCTTCGCCGGAATAGGCGAACTGCGAGCCGGGCTCGAAATGAATTCGGAGTTTCCTGTCGTCGGTGAATCTTCGCCAGTTGGGGAAGCCGCTCGTGTGGCTGAGCAACATGCGCGCGGTGATCTTCTTGTACCGCTCGTCGCCGGCCAGGTCTTTGTAATCGCTGTATTCGGGCAGAGGCTTTTTCAGATATTGGTACACGGGCTTGTCGAGGTCGAGGACGCCTTCTTGGACAAGCTGCATCACCAGGTAAGCGAAGGCCACCTTGGTGAAAGAAGCGGCGCTCATCACGGAATCCGGCGTCAGGGGAAGCTTTTTCTGCCGATCGCGAAAGCCATAAGATTTCAGGTAGACGATCTTTCCATCGTTGAGCAGGGCGAGGCCCGCGCCAGTGACTCTTGCGGCGTGCATCAGGCGGTTGACTGTAGCATCCACTTCGTATGCGGAGATGGTGCTGCCATCCAAGCGCTTGATCGCTGAGGCGTTGGGAAATGGCTTCGACTCCGGCGACCGGCAACCGGCAACCGGCCAGCGCCAGCAGAATGGGGATCGCCATCAACCAGCTTTTCATTGGGCGAATTTTCATTTGCTACCCTCAACTATAGACGGCAGAGCGGAAATTCTGTCACGATTCCCTCTGGCCTGCTCATGGGGGAGAGCCGAAAGATGACGCAACGCAATGAAGTCGTGCGGGAATCGTTCACCATACAAGCGAAGACGTTCGCTGAGAACCCGTGGGTGACCGATGGGCAGCGAATCAACCGGCTGGTGGCGGCCGCGCATTTGGGCGGGAACGAACGCGTGCTGGACATTGCCTGCGGGCCGGGATACATCGCGGAAGCGTTTGCGCGCGCGGCGCGGGAAGCGATTGGCGTGGACCTGACGGCCGCGATGCTGGCGATTGCGGAAGAGCGCACGAGGGAACGCGGAATAAAAAGCGTCTCGTTTCGAATCGGCCATGTGCAGAATCTGCCGTTCGAACGGGAAGAGTTTGACGTGGTCGTGTCGCGTCTGGCGCTGCATCACATGACGAATCCCGCTAAAGTCGTTCAGGAAATGGCGCGGGTGTGCCGCGTGGGCGGCACGGTTCTTGTCGAAGATATTTATGGGAGCGAACACACGGAGCGAGCCGCTTATCAAGACTGCTGGGAAAAACTGCGCGATCCTTCGCATGTGCGAACGCTGCCGATCAGCGAATTGCTGCAACTTTTCCGCGACGCGGGACTGGAAACCGATGGCCTCTTCACGTTTGAAGATCTTTGCCCCGAGGTGGAGCGCTGGCTGGCGACCACGAAAACGCCGGCTGCGGATGCGGCGGAGGTGCGGCGGCTACTGGAGGAGGACCGTCTCCACGACCGAAGCGGCACACGGCCGTTTCAAGATGCGACGGGGCAATGGCATTTTCATGCCCGGACGGCCACCCTTGTTGGACACAAGTTCAGGTGCCTGCCCTGACGGTCAGCTATTCAAAACAAAGCACATAGCCTCGTACTGGGGCGAGAAGGCTATTGCACAAGTACCCCCGGAAGGACAAAATATGTCTCATCCTGAGAGGGACACTTCCTCCAGGGAACATTAAGTGTCACGCACGGTACCCATAAGTCGCATCAAATCAGTAGGTACCTGAGTGGCCTGTGAGATGCAGTAATTGTCTCTGGTGCGACCAGGAAGCAGTATGGGTGCGTCGCGGTAACGAACAGATTCTATGAATGTTTGTTGACCTTGTGGACAGTGTAAGGTAAAACTTCTGACCCCGATGGTTTATGGACTTGGGGCAGGCTAGGGCTGATGGACCGGGGGCGCGGTCACCCTGAATGAAAAGGTGAGCACGTGAGGGAGTTCAGAAAAGCTGCAATTGCGACGTTGGTGGCAGCCGTTTGCGCCATGCCTTTGCCTGCGGCGCCGCCTGCCGGAACGCCGGTCGCTCGCGCTCACAAATACGCCGCGCGTTATCGCGGAGTTCCCACGTTTGCGGATTCTTCCAAGGCCGATGATGGCACTTATGACGATCCGGTCGTGCGCGCCGCTGCCGTTTCCGCGCTTGGCCGATACAATGGAGCCGTCGTCGCCGTAGACCCGAACACCGGCCGCATCCTCACTGTTGTAAATCAGAAAATTGCTTTTGGCGACGGCTACATTCCTTGCTCGACGATTAAGCCGACCATTGCGCTTGCCGCGCTGGAAGAAAACGTCATCACGCGCGACACCATGCTCAAGGTAGGGCGCCGCAAATACATGAACCTGACGGAAGCGATGGCGCACTCCAACAACGTCTTTTTTGAGCAGCTTGGGTCGCGCATGGGATTTGACACGGTTTCGAAATACGGCCGCCTGCTCGGATTGGGCGAACTCGCGGGATACAACCTGCCGGACGAGCATCCGGGCTCGTTTCCGACCGTGCCTCCTCCGTACGGCGGAGTCGCGCGGATGTCCAGCTTTGGCGAGGGGATTCAGGTAACACCGCTGCAGCTCGCGGCGCTGTCCGCAGCGTTCGCGAACGGCGGAACACTTTATTATTTGCAATATCCGCACAGCCAGGAAGAAGTCGAGAATTTCACGCCGCGCGTGAAGCGCGAATTGAACATCGGCACCATTCTTCCGGAGATTCGCGAAGGCCTGCTCGCCGCCGTGCTGTATGGCACCGGCAAATCGAGTTTTGACCGGGGCGGCGACGAGATGCCGCTCGGCAAGACGGGCACCTGCGACGATCACACCACACCGTCAAAAATCGGCTGGTTTATCACTTACGCCGATGACGTGCATCCAAAGATCGCGCTGGCCGTTCTCCTGCGCGGGAACACGCGGAGCGTAAAAGGTCCAATGGCCGCTGTTGTGGCCGGTCGCATCTACCGCAAGCTCCGCGAACAAAATTACTTCACGGACTCTACTCCCGCCGTGGCCGTCAACACAGGCAACTAAGCCCATTCACTCCTCAAGAGAGAGTTCTTTGCGCTGAAGGAAGCTTCTTCAGCGCATTTTGCTTTCGCGGGTACTCCCTCAGAGGAAACTACCTGTTGGACGATTGGGCGCACTCGCCACGCAACGCGTTTGACCTAGGACTCAAATTGAGACAAAAGACTGAAGTACGTTACTCTGCCAAGGCAGGGCCGGGAATCGTGGCGGCGTGCTGCGTTGGTTTTGCATGGGCCAGCGAGTGGCTTTGGGGGAAGAGTGAATCGACGTTTTCTGCTGTTGATTTTGTTTGTGCTCGCTGCCGGAGCCGCCACGTTCGGGTACGTTTTCCAGCAACGCCTGGCCCGGGCGGCGGAATTCGATCATCAGGTGAACTTGGCGAAGGTGGAAGCAGCGCGCATCCGGGAACAAATCATCCTGCCGAACGAGAAGAGAGTTCCGGCAGGAGAAAATTTCGTGGCGGCACTTGAGAAGTTTGGCCTGAGCGCCGACGAAGCGGCGAATGCCTCGGCTGCCGCGCAGCACGCCTTCAACCTGCGCCAGGTGCGCGCGGGAAATACCATAACGGTGGGGCGTTCTGTCGAAGGCACACTGCGCGAGATCGACTACAAGATTGATGCCGATCGCATGCTGAAAATTGTGCCGGACGACCGCGGGTTTACGGCACAAATCAGGGAAATTCCCTCGAAGACGGACATTGTCGCGGTGACCGGCCGAATCGATGATTCGCTGTTTAACGCCGTGGAAGACGCGGGAGAGTCGGCGGAACTGGCCATGCGCCTGGCGCAAATCTTCGGCTACGATCTCGATTTCTATACCGACCCGCGAAAGGGTGACACGTTCCGCATCGTCCTGGAGAAAAGAAAGTATTCGAATGGCCAGACGGCAGGCTACGGGAAGATTTACGCCGCGGAGTATGAGAACGCGGGGAAAAAATACCAGGCATTGCTGTTTCATGATCCCACCGGGCAGGCTGGATATTATTCCGCCGATGGAAAATCACTGCAGAAGGCTTTCCTGCGCTCGCCGCTGAAATTCGGCGCGCCGGTCACTTCGCATTTCAGCAAAGCGCGCTTCCATCCCATTTTGAAGACGTACCGGCCGCACATGGGGACGGATTATGGCGCGCCGATAGGCACCCCAGTGCAAACGATCGGAAGCGGGCGCGTGATTTTTGCCGGCCGCAAAGGCGGAGAAGGCAACATGGTGCACGTGGCGCACCCCAACGGCTACGAGACGATGTACCTTCACCTGTCGCGCATGTTTGTGCGCGCGGGCGAACACATCGAGATTGGCAAGACCATCGGCTTGGTCGGCAGCACCGGCCTCTCCACCGGGCCGCACCTGGACTTCCGCATCCTGCAAAAGGGCCAGTATAAAAACTTTGAAAAACTCGGCTTGCCTCCGTCCGACCCCGTCTCGAAGAAGAACTGGCCGGAATTTTCGGCAGTACGCGAGAAATGGCTGCCACTGCTGAAAAACCCCGAGCTGCTTCAAGCTAGCGTCTCCCATGTTGCTGTACCTGGCCCATGACCGCACAATCCAGACTGAAAACGGGGCGGCGGACACGGACTTGGTACACCGCGCGTGTGTTATACCGGTGTGATATTCGTTCAAAACGTTCACGCAAAATTCATACTTTCGAGGAGCTATATTTCCTTGCCTCGGGTCTCACTCCGGGTGAGGCACTGCAAAAGGCGAAAAAGATCGCCAAGCAGAAAGAGCATTCCTACAGGAACATGTACGGAGAATCCGTTTCATGGCGTTTGGCAAGATTCTTAGGAATTCAGGAAACGACGGACCAAGAAATTAAGGACGGCGCCGAAGTCTACTTTCGATTTCTCAAAGGATTGAAATCTCGAGTCCGCAAGATTAGCTGAGATATACGCGCGTTTTCGTCGCGCAACGCAGCGGTCCACGCTCCGCGGCCTATTGTGGCGTATGAAGGATTTAGGGCTCGAAAAGGCCTAGGCGATCGAGTTTTTCCCGGAGTGCTTCGAACGTGCAGGGCTTCTGGATGTATTCATTGGCACCGGCTTCCATGGCGGTACCCACATGTTCAGATTCCGAATTGGTCGTCACCATGATCAAAGGAAGCGGGTCAAAGATCTGCAGTTCGCGAACGGCGCGGATGAAATCGATGCCGTTCATCACCGGCATGTTCCAATCGACCAGCACCAGATCGGGAGGAGACATCTCTTTCAAACGCTCCAGGGCCTCGCGGCCGTCTGCCGCCTCAACCACCTGAATGTCCATCTTTCGGAGATACTCGCAAAGGATCATTCGAATGGTCTTTGAATCTTCCACGACGAGAGCGCGCATAGAGTCTCTTTCCTAAGCCAAGATGATCGATTTCCCAACGCCAGGCCAACCAGTTTTCGGGCAGCCAGGCTCATGGCGCAGTTCTTGCAAAATAACGCGGCCTACGGGCCTACGCAGGTTTCTGGAGCCGCGTGAGCGTCGCCACCAGAGCACTGTAGTCCTCGTTACCTTCCTCGCCGGTTGCGGCGATCACCACCAACATTTCACGGATGGCATCGACCAGGGACAACAACGCGGTGGTAATTTCCTGGTTCATTACCAGGGCGCCGTCGCGCAGGCGAGCCAGCAGACTTTCGCCGGTGTGAGCCAGCGCGCATAGTTTTGTGAAGCCGAGGAAACTGGTTGCCCCTTTAATGGTGTGCAAGGCGCGAAAAACCTCGACGAGTAATTCCTGCGAGCCGGGAGACTTTTCCAGCAGAATCAGCTGTCGCTCGAGCTGGTCGGCCTTTTCCTTACCCTCCTCGACAAACTCCATGACGATGGCGTTCATGTCCCCCATCTGCAGTCCTTTCCTTGATCACGATCTAAGCCTTTCGGAGACCGCCCAAGTGAGTTCCATTTGAAATTCATTCCACAACCGTAGTGTGCCGCCGCAGCGACCGTGCGAGTAGGGACCTCACGCGGGCCGCCAGGCGGCGGGGCTCAACCGGCTTCAGGATGTAGTCATCGACGCCAGCCTCAAGCGCTTGCGCCTCTTTCTCGACGCTGTCCTCTGAAGTCAGCATCAACACAGCGATACCGCGCGTTGCGGGGTTCGCCCGGATAGCTTTGACCATGGCCATCCCATCCATGCCAGGCATGTTGTAGTCGGTTACGATCACGTGCGGCTTGTCGCGCTTGGCGGATACCAACCCCGAGTTTCCATCCTTGGCCACGAAAACCTCGAAGCCCTCGAGCTCCAGGAAATATTTCACCACCGAAGCAATGGTGGTGCTGTCTTCCACAACCAGCACCCGCTCTTTCCCTACTGCTTCGCCCGGCTTGCCCACTTCGTTCACTGTGGGAGAAGGTGGTGCGTTCAACACAAGTTCCGACTCTTGCGCCACCATGGTAAGTGCACCCGATGCCTCCGGTTTGGTGGCTTCCTCTTTGTGAACGGCCGCATCATCTGCGGCCACCACGCGAACAACATCTTCCAAAGTGGTGAGGCCCTGAGCCGCCTTGAGGATTCCATCTTCGATCAGAGTGCGCATGCCATTATTTCGGGCGGCCTTGCGAATGGCATGCTCAGATGCCCGGCGGGAAATCAGCTCGCGCACTTCATCGTTCACGACCAACAGTTCATGAATGGCGATACGGCCTTTACTCCCAGATTGGCGGCACTCCTCGCAGCCACGCCCCGCAATCCAGTTGGCATTGGCGGGCAAACGCGAAGCTCCGCCCGCTTTTTCAATCGCATCGGCGCTGGGTGGTTGGGAAACCCTGCAGGAGGGGCAAGGCCTGCGCACCAATCGTTGAGCGAGAATGCCAATGACCGCTGAAGCGATCAGAAAAGGCTCGATCCCCAAGTCCAAGAGCCGGCTAATGGTTCCGGGCGCATCGTTGGTGTGAAGTGTGCTTAACAGCAGGTGGCCTGTCTGTGCTGCCTCCAGCGCAATACCAGCCGTTTCCTGGTCGCGTATCTCTCCGACTAGAATGATGTTGGGATCCTGCCGCAGAATCGAGCGCAACCCGGCCGCGAAGGTGACGCCCGCCTTGGTATTGATTTGGACCTGGTTTACGCCATCGAGTTGATACTCAATGGGATCTTCGACAGTGATGATGTTCTTAGTCGGGGACTTCACCCAATTCAGGGCCGTATAAAGCGTCGAGCTCTTTCCACTGCCGGTTGGCCCGGTGACCAGGATCATTCCTTGCGCCCGCGACAACATCAATTCAAATGCGTGTAGATTCTCTGCAGTCAGCCCCAACTGCTCCATCGTCACCTGAGCACGCTTACTATCCAAAAGCCGGATGACCACTTTTTCGCCGAATTGTGTGGGGAGCGTCGAGACGCGAAGGTCAATTCGTTCTCCCTCATACTTCAGGCGGCTGCGGCCGTCCTGAGGGCGGCGGCGGTCCGCGATATCCATTCCCGAAATGATCTTCATCCGGGAAATTGTGGCATCCGACTGCTTCCTGGGGACCTTGAGCACGTCGCGAAGCAACCCGTCTACTCTGTAACGGACCTGAAGATATGTCTCCTTTGGCTCCATATGGATATCGCTGGCGCCATTTTTTGCCGCGCCGCTCAGGATCAGGTTCACCAACCGGACCACCGGCGGCATATTGGTATCCTTCGCCAGTTTAGCCGGATCAATGACCTCAATCTCGGAATCTCCAACCGTTTCCACTTCGCCCTGGACACCACCCATGCCCAGAGCGTCCAAATTCGCCGGAGCTTCTTCTGGATAATTCTCGTGGATCATGCTCTGGATTTGCGTGTAGCTGCCCACAACAGCCAGTACACGCTTGCCGCTGCGAAACTCCGCATCCTGGATCGTTGCGTAATCCATAGGATCAGCAAGCACCAACCGGAGGATCTTCCCTTGTAGGCTCAGAGGCACAACCGTCCGTTTGCGGCAAAAATCAGCAGGGAGGAGAGCTGCCACTTCGGGGAAGACCACTGGCAACTCAGGAGGGAGAACCTCCAAACGCATACTCTTGGCGATAGCTTCCACTATGGTCTGCTCATCGGCCAATCCCAAGGTTGTCACGGCCGTGCTTAACGAAGTCCCGTTTTTCTCCTGAACTTCCAGCGCGCGGGACAGTCCGGTAGCATCGATGATTCCTGAACGCACCAGTAGGTCACCGATTGCCGTTTCCTTCGCCATGCACGCCGTCCGAATAACGCTGAGGGGAGCGAATGCCTTCGTTTCGAGCCGCGTCCCCATCCGCCCAAGGAAAGGCAATTGCATGCGGTCAGCCAAGCAGGTTCCCTGAAGCGCCGCCTAACTTATGGAAATCCAACAGTCTGCGGCCAGACAGGTTGCCGCCAGAAGTGCCACGGGCGCCGCAACGGAACACCAGGACCAATTTGAAACATAACAAGGATGATGCGAACTACCTTCCTGAATCACGGCCACCAGGCATTGACGCCGAACATTCACGTCTGGCACCCAACCTGCACCTCGATATCCCGGTTGTCAGCGGAGCCGGGACTCGATTGGAGCGGAGAGGTCATTGAGTTTTGCCAAGCTTCCACTACGACGCCGCGTTCAAATCGGTCGCACTTTGGGAGCTGCTCACACAAGAATGTCTTCCTGCTGGTCATGTTGGGTAATCCTTGAAAAAGGCACCACGGTTTGCCCCACTTGTGGCGCCGATCAAACCCGCCCCGTCCACTTCGTTGACCCCAATTTGCAACCAGTTGTTGCCCAAACGCACGTGGTTCAGAAATGGAAAATCGTAATCGCTATCATCGTCGTTTTCGTTGGCAGCTTGGGAGGAATCCTCTGGCATGATTTTGGTGGGGTTCGTATCAGTCCTGCTTCGCAGGCGGCGCGAGTGACAGCCAAATCGCTCAGGGATCTCCGCGAAGCGCTTTCAACCTACGCACTCTCCATGAAGGACACGTACCCGGCGACATTAAATGCGGTGGGTGATCGCGCGAGTTTACCTCTGCAGGCTGCCCTCAACGCGGGTTACAGACTGGAGTACGTTCCGAAATCATCCTCGGGCGAAGCAGCTTCTCGCGGATTTGTGATTCTCGCTCGCCCCGAAACCAACGGCTTTCTAAACCTTTGCGTTGACGAATCTGGAGTGGTCCGTGCAACGGATGAGAACCGGCCGGCCACAGTATGGGATTCCCCATATTGGGCCTCTCTGTGATTCTGAGCCGCTTACTCCCAAGGTGCGGCTCGCAAATTAGAAACTCTCTCACCATCCAAGGGAAAAGCCCTTCCGGATAGCTTCTTCCCTGCGCATCCGCCTGTGGCTACTCTGTGGGAACGAACTGGAGCGATTCGGAAAAAGTCCCATCTTGAAACAAGCATTCCAAATTGCACCGCGAACCGGGCCAATCTCCGGATCGTTCTTCGCCCCACGTTATTCAGTTTCTATTCTAAGGTCCAGTGCCCACGCCAGATAGCTCCTAATCTCCAATGTGTCTTTGCTTCCGAACTGTGGGCCTATAGATGCCATTCGGAGCAGAAGTGTCGAACCGAGCGCGCGAGGTTGGTCTAGTGAGCTTTCCGAGATGATGCACAGAAGGAACCAAACCGGGTTTTCGCTTCTCCAAATGGTCGTCGGTCTGACATCTGCGTTGATCCTGTCGGCCATCGCTATTCCGCTCTTCTTACACTCAAAGATAGCCGCAAACGAAGCGGCGGCAATGGGATCTCTTCGAACTGTAAATTCTTCCTGTATTGTCTATTCCTGGAAATGGGGAACTGGCTACCCAGTGGGCTTGTCAAATCTGGGGCCGGCAAAGCCTCCTACGGCTAGCGCCGCAGACTTGGTTGACAGTAGCGTCGCAGAGGGAACCCAGAGGGGGTACGCACTCACTTATGTCTCGAGCGCGCCGACGAACGGCAAGATTAGGGCTTACACGATCAATGCGGATCCGGTAGTTTCTGGCAAAACCGGGAGACGGCACTTTTTCACTGACCAATCTGGCGTCATTCGTTACGATTTCAGCGGCCCCGCGACCATCTCGAGTCCGCCCGTTCGTTAGGAACGAAGTCAGCGCAGCGGCCGGGCGTGAATTCAGAAATGAGCCAACGCAAGCTACTTACCGTGAAGAAACGGAAAAGAGCACCGAAGCAGTCTGAACTCTTCAATAGATGATGGGAAGTTTCGAGAAATCGGAAGAAGTCTCGTCGGTCACGCGAAGGACGACGAGCGTGCGATCGTCGTGCGGGGCAATGCCAACGCCACTGTGACTGTCTGTCTCAGCAAGAATGCGTTCCGCGATCGCGCTGGCGGAATCTTCCGGAGAAATCGTGGAAAGCAGAGCCGACAGCCGTTGCAGGCCAAATTCCTCCTGCCCGGCATTCTCCGATTCGTGGATGCCGTCGGAGGCAAAAAGGACAATGTCCCCCGGCTGCAAGTCGAGCACGGACTGGTCATATTGCGTATCGGGAAAAAGGCCGAGCGGCACCCCTTCCAGACGAATTGTCAGCACGTGGCCGTCACGTACGAGGAGCGGGTAGGGCCCCCCGGCGTTAGAAAGCGTGAGCCGCCGCGTGGACGCATCATAAACCGCGAACAGCATGGCAATAAATCGCGATTCAAGCCGCGCACCGTGCAGCCGTTGATTTAGTAGGGCTAGCATCCCAGCCGGTTCGCGCGCGTGATCGACGACTACTTCGCGAAGAGTGCCGATGGCCAAGGAGCCGTAGAGAGCAGCCGCGGTGCCTTTTCCTGACACATCACCAAGAACAAATCCCAGACGGCCCTGCCCATAGGGAAGGAAATCGTAAAAATCTCCGCCCAGCTCGCGAGCGGGAACGTACGCGGCGGCCAACTCGAGGCCCGGGATTTCACGCGCGCCCTTGGGAAGCAGCTGACGCTGAATCTCCCGGGCCGTATCGAGATCGTTCCGAAGACGGCGCTCGCTCTCCCGCGCTTCTTCGTACAGGCGGGCATTCTCAAGGGCGATGGCCACGTAGGAGCCAAGGGTGGTCAGCATGCGCTCATGTTCTGTGGTAAAGGCGTGGGCCTTCGAGCTCTCGAGGTCGAGAACGCCGAGGAGGCGATCAAAAAGCATCAGCGGTACGACCAGCTCGGAACGCACTGAAACGCCGGTCTCACAGAGGATGTAGCGCGGATCGTCCGTGACATCATTGATTCGCAAGACGCGCCGTTCGCCAGCAGCGGTCCCGGTGAGCCCTTTGTGCAGCGGAACGCTCATGCGTGCCGGAATGGAGTCCCCGCAGCGCATCGCAAATATACTTTCCAGATGCTGGGTCTGCTCGTTCCATAGCATGACGCTGAAAACATCGTAGTCGACAATTTTCTTGATGCGTTCGGCGACGCGGCGGAGAAGCTCTTCGCGGTCGAGGATGGCGGTCAGCTCGCGGCTGACCTCATAGAGCAGCATGAGCGTCTTGGCCTGTTCCGGATGCGAAAGGAACAGGCTTTGCGGAACGGGATCAGCGTCACCCAGCAAGGCATAAGCGCCGAGTTTTGAAAGGTCGTCCATGGCCGGAGAACTTGCTAGCGGTTCTCTATTTGATGTAGCAAATTCGCAAAGGTTTCACAAACTAAATCTCAAGCGCAAACTCTGGCCATGGAGTAAGGATGCCGGCAAGATGCCAGCGCCGCAGGCAATGGCGTTGAACGAATGTGGGAGACGGATGGAGAATCGAGGAAGACAACAAGACGCCTCACATCAAGGTGTTTGGTTGTTTCGCTCAAATCCTAGAGCACATCTCCCGGCTGATCCGCTGTCCTGGAACTCTCGTCAGACCGCTGAAGTTCGGTATTCTCGTTGGGAGCCCGCGTAAAGTCC
>Ga0210410_10000036_pt1 | contig 237906 bp, 209 predicted proteins | sample IncBWC4MmetaG_FD_161058 | JGI IMG/M metagenome (GOLD analysis project Ga0210410, IMG submission 161058) | Forest soil microbial communities from Barre Woods Harvard Forest LTER site, Petersham, Massachusetts, United States - Inc-BW-C-4-M | ecosystem: Environmental > Terrestrial > Soil >... | reverse complement strand
CGAGCTTCTCGGTCGCCATGGCGTCTTCGTTGTGCATCCAGCGGAAAGCTTTCTCGGTGAGATGCAGTTGTACATCTTTGCTTGCCTTAGCTGTTGATGGATCGAGCTTGCGTTCGACAGCGCCTTCAGTCTGTTCCAGTTGTTCAAGCAACTCGGGACTGATGGTCAGCAAATCCGATCCGGCGAGCCTGATGATTTGATTCACGTTGCGGAAACTCGCTCCCATCACCTGCGTCTTGTAACCATACTTCTTGTAGTAGTTGTAGATGCGCGTGACGGATACAACTCCAGGATCTTGATCGGCGGGAATTTCCTTGCCGCCTCCCTCTTTCTTATACCAGTCGTAGATACGGCCAACGAAAGGCGAAATCAAAGTTACTCCAGCTTCGGCGCATGCGATCGCTTGGGCAAAGCTGAAAAGAAGTGTCAAATTGCAGTGGATGCCTTCTTGCTCCAGCATGTTCGCAGCCTGGATTCCCTCCCACGTGCTGGCGATCTTGATCAGAATGCGCTGGCGCGACACGCCTTTTTTCTCGTAGAGCGAAATGAGCTTACGCGCCTTGGCAACCGTCCCGGGAGTGTCGAAACTCAAGCTGGCTGCGACTTCTGTAGATACGCGGCCGGGAACCACCTTGAGAATCTCGGATCCGAATAGGACGAACATGTGATCGATGAACTCCGCCGCCATTTCTTCGTGGCTGCCACCCAGGTTCGAAGCCTCTTCAACCGCCTCTTCCACCAGATGCTGGTAAGCCGGCATCTGGGCGGCTTTGTAAAGAAGTGAAGGATTGGTGGTCGCGTCCTGGGGTCGGTGCCGGTGGATGGCATCGATATCGCCAGTATCCGCTACCACTGTGGTGTATTTCTTCAAAGATTCCAGCAAATTCATTGTTTCCTCCTGTAATTCAAGCTCAATAAACTAGCCAGCCTGCATCACTAGCTGCCGTGCTTCGAGTTGAGTGACCTTGGCCAGCCTACGGCGATGCCGTTCCGCGCCGCTGAATCGGGCGCTGAGGAAGTTCTGCGTGCACTCCCACGCGATCGCGATACCAGTGGTTCGGCCTCCAAAGCAAAGTATATTCAGGTTGTCGTCTTCCACTCCTTGCCGTGCAGAAAAATGATCATGACAAAGCGCGGCGCGAACACCCACGATCTTGTTAGCAGCTACGGAAGCCCCAACCCCGCTGCCACACACCAGGACGCCGCGCTCTATCGCTCCGCTGGCCACGGCACGGGCAAGCGGGATGGCAAAATCCGGATAGTCATCATTGTTGTCCTGGACTTTGTTGCCGAAGTCAACGACCTCATGACCTTCTGCTGCCAGCAACTTTGCCAGTTGCTGCTTCATTTCGAATCCACCATGGTCTGCGCCAACGCCTACTTTCATTTTACGCTCCGGTGCCGCGCGATCTGGCTCTTCGCCGCGGCTACAACGTGTTCCACGTTAAAACCAAACTTCTTCAGAAGTTGCTTGAGAGGCGCCGAGGCTCCGAAGCTCTCCATGCCAACGTGAGCCCCTTCGGATCCGGTGTACTTGGACCATCCAAAATCGGATGCCTGTTCCACCGAGACACGAGGCTTCACACTTGGCGGCAGAACCGATTCCCGGTAGGTCTGATCCTGGTCGTCAAACAACTCCCACGACGGCATACTGACGACCCGTGTTGGCACCCCTTCCTTATTAAGCTGTTCATACGCCTGGATACACAGCGACAGCTCACTGCCCGTGCCAATGAGGATCACTTCGGGCTTGCCGTTCGGAGCGTCCGCCAGAATGTAGGCGCCGCGGGCCAGGCCCGAAGCAGGAGCGTATTTCGTCCTATCAAGGGTGGGCAGCGCTTGACGACTGAGCGCCAGCACTGCGGGCGCGTGATGCAGTTGCAGGATGACCTTCCAGGCCTCGGTCACTTCGTTCGCGTCCCCAGGCCGGATTAGAATCAAGCCCGGCATGGAGCGCATGTGAGCCAGTTGCTCAATCGGTTGGTGTGTCGGACCATCCTCGCCGACTCCGATCGAGTCGTGAGTGAAGACATAAATCACGGGAAGCTCCATCAAGGCGCTTAAGCGAAGGGATCCCCGCATGTAATCAACGAAGATGAAGAATCCCGAGCCGAAAGGACGAACTTTCACCAGGCTCATTCCGTTGAGTATGGCGCCCATGGCGTGTTCGCGAATTCCGAAGTGGAAATTGCGCCCCGCGTAATTGTCAGCCTCGAAATCTCCGGCTCCTTCGAACGTGAGCCGAGTCTTGGTGGAGGGTGCGAGGTCCGCGGCTCCTCCGATCAACCACGGAATGTTCTTGGCCACCGCATTCAAAACCTTGGCGTTGGATTCGCGGGTCGCGAGGCCTTTTGGGTCTGCGGGGAATGTCGCCAGATCGCGGTCCCAGCCTTCCGGGAGCCCGCGGTGCTGCATTCGGTATAGTTCTTCGCCGAGCTCCGGGTATTGTTTTCGATAATCTTCGATTCGCGCAAACCAGGCATCGCGCAGCTCTTTGCCGCGCTTGCCTATGCCTTGACGAAAGTGATCGTAAACCCCGTCCGGCACGTAAAACTTTGCGTCTTCCGGCCAGCCATAATTGCGCTTGGCGAGACGGATCTCCTCCTCGCCCAGCGGTTCTCCGTGAGCACCACTGGTATCTTGTTTGTGCGGTGCGCCATATCCGATGTGGCTATCCACGATGATCAGAGTGGGGCGGTCTTTGCAGCTCTGAAAAGTACGGAACGCCCGCGCCAACATATCGAGGTCGTTGGCATCGCCAACCCGCGTCACGTTCCATCCGTAGCCGATAAAGCGAGTGGCCACATCTTCGGTAAAGGCCAAGCGGGTGTTGCCTTCGATGGTGATGTGATTGTTGTCGTAAATCCAGCAAAGATTGGAGAGCCGCAGGTGGCCAGCGAGAGAGGCCGCCTCGTGCGAAATGCCTTCCATCATGCATCCATCGCCACAAAGCGCGTAGACATTGAAATTAAAAAGATCCTCAAAGCCCGGCCGGTTGTAACGCGCTGCGAGCCACTGACGGGCAATGGCCATACCGACGCTAGTAGCAACGCCCTGGCCAAGTGGCCCGGTGGTTGTCTCTACACCGGATGTCCAGCGGTACTCGGGATGCCCCGGACAGCGGCTATCTACCTGACGAAACGTCTTCAGCGCGTCTAACGGAACCGAGACTTCGCCAAGGGTTTCGTAGTCCTTGCTGACGGCCCGCACTTCGGTCAAATGAAGCAGGGAATACAGCAGCATGGACGCGTGCCCAATGGATAGCACAAATCGATCACGATTCGGCCATACGGGATCCTGCGGATCAAATCGGAGGAACTGCTGCCACAGGGTATAAGCCACCGGTGCCATTGCCATCGGAGTTCCGGGATGCCCGGAATCCGCTGCCTGCACTCCGTCCATGGCAAGCGTGCGGATGGTGTTGATGCTGGTTAAATCCATTCCAAGAAGCGTTGGAGTAGTTGTGGGGAGGGTTGCTACGCTCATGAAAAATCCTCTCAATTCGTTGGGTGAACTTCTTTGGTTTCGTTCTAAATTCTTAATCGGCAGTTTTGTTACGCAAGCGCCTGGGGCACCGCCTCCTCCCAACGTCCCTGCGCCTTCAGGATTAGTTCCACCACCTCGCGCGCGGTACCCCGCCCCGCAAGCCGGCGAGTGGTGAAGTGGCACACAGCCGCTAACTCAGGTGCCCCGTTGGCTACGCAAACTGCCAGTCCAGCTCGCTGCGCCAGAGGAATGTCCGGCAGGTCATCGCCCATATAAGCAACCTCGTCTTCGGTCACGCCTGCCTTTTGCACGCACTCTTCGAAAGCCGCCGTCTTCTTCCCCTGTCCCAGATAAACAAAAGTGACCTTCAGCTCTTGAGCACGCTTAGCCACGGCCGGTGAATGTCGGCCGGTGATGAAGCCTGTCTGAATCCCCATGGTGTGGGCAAGCGATAATCCCTGGCCGTCATGGGCGTTGAACACTTTCATTTCGGAGACGATAGGTTCTCCCAACCCGTCGGCGATTGTGGCCGAGGTCAGGCAGACGCCTCCATCGGTCAATGTACCGTCTACGTCCATCAGAAAAAGTTTGATCTTACGGGCACGGGCCAATACATCAGGCGAAGCGAGGCACGCAAGACCAGTGTCAGACATAGGCGACGCTCCCGGTTTTTCTTAATGGTGGAGCCAATCTTGTCATTTCTTAAGTTCCTTATGACTTGCGGTGGCGTCACAACGGGTTGTGATTGGATTGCGCAGTGCTCAGCTCAGGCTCTTCGCAAGTGCGAACGCTCTCTATCAACTGCAACATGATGACCATTTGTAAGCGTTTGAAAATGGAAAGTGAGAGCAGGCAGCCTGTGTCAAAGGCGTAGCAGGTGACGAACAGTTGGCAGCGAAAAATTTAAGAGCTCACGGAACAACTAGTGCTGACTGGCAATCCACATTAGTCATCAGCATCGGACGAGCGGCGAAGCCAAAACTTCTTCGATTTTGGCTCAGCTCGATACGCCGTTCCCGCCGGCACCGTCAACTGAGCTTCGGTTCCATTCCCTGGGCGGCTCCATACCTCAAATTGCCCCCAATCTTGCTGGCACGTTCTCCGTTTAGACCCCAGTGGTTGGCACGACCGCCCTGGTCAAGAATGTCGGAGTCAATCCCTCGTCCATCATCGCGAACTCGCAAACGAAACTGTCGTGCGTCGTAGGTGATTTCGACTTCCACATGTTGGCCTGCGGAGTGGCTCAAGGCGTTAATGAGCGCCTCACGTCCGACGGCAAATACCTCCTCCAGCACCAACTGGCGCAACTCGCGAGGCGTACCCTCCACAACCGTCTGGACGATCATCTTGAGGTCGTGGGATGTACAGTCCGCAATTTGCCGGAATGCCGCTGGCAAGTCGGAGATTAATGGGCCAGTAGTGCGCAGATTGCGGACACGGTCTCTGCCTTCCATCAAGACCTGATCGGCGTAATCAAGCGCCCTCTCCATATCTTGGCGTACTGGCTCTCCGTCAGGTATTCGTTTTGTAACGGCGTGGAACTTTAAAATCAGGCCTTGCACGCTTTGCAGCAGTGTGTCATGCAAGTCGCGGGCGATGCTTTCCCGTTCCGCAACTCGCGCCTCCATGGTTACTCGTACTCGCTGGGTGGCCTGTTTCAGTCGTAAGAAGTACACCAGGTACAGCCCGGCTGATGCCGCAGCGATGCATAGTGCTAGAAACCATTTTGTCTGATAGTAGGCGGGAGCGATGTTGAAATCGAGGGGCGCGCCGGCTTCGTTCCATAGGCCGCTGTTGTTGCAAGCCTTCACCCGGAACGCGTAGCTCCGCGGGGGAAGGTTGCTGTAGAAAACTTGCCTCCGAGTTCCGGCATCCTGCCAATCGCGATCATAGCCTTCCAGCTTGTACTGGAAATGCACCTTCTGAGGAACGACAAAACTCAGAGCCATATAATCAATCTCGAGATCACGTGTATGGGCTGGAAGACGAAGGCGGCTCTGAGGCGAATACCTCTTTCGATCAGCGATCACATCTTCGATATGCACCGGCGGTGGAAGCGGGTTCTCATAGAGGCGGTCCGGATCCAGCATTTGTATTGAGACGCCGGTTACGAACCACAATCGACCATCCGGCCCCTTCGAGGACGTCGGCTGCGAAGAAAGTCCGGTCCCAGCTTGTGCTCCGTCCAGAGCGTCCAGAGTCATGACGGACACCGAACCCTGGGGATTCTCGATCCACTTCGCCCATTCGGATTCTGCGATCCTGACCAAGCCGCATCGCGTATAGATCCAAAGAGCACCGTGGTTATCCCTGATCGCGTTGAAGATCTCAGGGCAGGGCAAGCCATTGTCGCTGCTGAAGAGGGTCAGTTTGCCCATGGTTGAGCCGGTAGAGACCCTGCGAAGTTGGGACGAGGAGAGAGTTGTCAGAGTCCACAAACGGTGCGCGAATATCGACCGGGCCTTGGGGAGAAGTCAGCGAAGTGGTCTGCAAACGTCCATCGCGGAAGTAAGAAATGGTACCTTTTTGAGCGCCGAGCCAAAGACCGCCGTTCGGGTCTGCCACCAGATATTGCTGCCGGGCGAGTTTGTCATTGGGCGAGGCTTGCTTCTTAATTTTGTCACCAACCATGCTGAATAACTGCCCCCTGGGAGTAAGAAGCCACATCGTGCCACGGCGTGAACCGGACTCCATCGAAACGCATCAACCCTTGCGCAGTTGTTACCCAGATAAACCCGTCGGCGGTTTGAGCAGTATTGGTAGGAGGAGCGATGGCGCCATCCTGGATGCGCCACACAGTGTGACCATACTGAGAGATGCGCCGGGCCGGATCAAGCGCGAGTGCACCGGGAGGCCCGACTGGCAACAAGCCAGCCAGCGCAGTTCCCAACGCGAGAAGGAGTCGTACTCCCATTTGCGCGATCCCCGGAGTGCCCCACAATTGTATTCTTACGGCGGTCGAACGCCGGCGGGAAGCGCACACGCGACACGCAAGCCATCTGCGTTGGTAAAGCTAAACTCGGCGGAAGGGATCGTTGCAGCAAGACTGTTGTAAAACAGCCACAACCCCTCCGTTACTCTGCCATAGCGCCAGGAGATGGCGTGAGCAGCTTCTCGATCGTCCGCTCCATCGTCCGGTTCATCTCCGATACAACCGCAGGTACATTTCGCTGCGCAACGGTTCCCACCTCGGCCGCCTCATTTCTCCAAACGGTTTCGCCGGTGGCGACTCTCGTCATCTGCGCGGAAATCGCGACCTGGACCTTAACGCCGCCGTCGTAATCAACCTCCTCGAGCCGTTCCAGACGGCCACTAAGAACGTAATCCATGTCGGCGCGTCCGTCGTATTGCTTAACTTGCGCGAAGGTTCCGCTGGCGCGTAGACGATCCACTACCGCGTTGGTCACGAAGTCACGGGGATCGACTGCCCAGCGGTCATAATTGTAAAAACCAATCTGCTGCGGAGACGATTTATACACGATGGCTCCTTGCCGCAGGTAGGCAGGAGATCGGAATTCGCGGATTGCCACCGAGGCGCGGACGCCGTCCGCAGCTGGAGGATCTGGCGGAGCCGGCAAGTTCAGCGTGTAATACGACGGATACTTTATCTTGCTTGCGCAGCCAACCAATGCGATTGACGCGGCGAGCGTGAAAACAACTGCCATTAAATGTTTTGTCACAACTACCTCTCTCTTCATTGCGGAACCTTGCGCTCTTTCGGTTGCCTGATGCGAACCAAGCTCCAGGGGCGCTGCTTTACCGAGTCCGTCAGTTGATCCAGGTTCTCGGTCGCTTCGCGCAGGTTTTCCACCGTGTCATCGATCTTGTAGTCATTCGCTCGCACCATCACTTGCATGTCCGCGAGCAATTTTTTGGCTTGTAGCAGCGTGTCCTGCAACTCAGCCAGATCTTTGCGCGCCGGCTCGCGGATATCAGTTACCGTGCCATTGACGTTCTGAATCGTGTCATCAGCATGCTGGCTCAAAGACACCAGTTGATCGGAAATCCGATCGATCTTTGGGCCTTCGGTGGCGAGTAAGTTGTTGACGTGATCCAACACAGCTTGAATCTTCTGTTGCGTCGGCGGACCTGTCACGGTGTTGAGGTTGGCCAGAAGATTTCGCGCGTCACCGCTGATCCCTTGCAGTTCTCCTTGTACCTGGACGATTAGGGCGTTTGCGTTGTCGGCGACGGTAGCCATCTTGCCGGCGATTTCGTCGATGCTGGCGGCTTCTTGCGATGGGATCGAGGAGCCTGACGGAAGCCGCTTTGCGTCGTTACTGCCGGTAGTAATCGATAGCGAGGCACTGTTCATGATGCTGGTCAGACCCAGTTTGGCCACGGACTTCTCGTTCAGAGGTGTACCCTGCTTCACTTCCAGAAGAATCTCAATGCGGGTGGGGTCTGTCGACCAAGGTCGTACGGCTGTTATCTTCCCCGCAGTAATTCCGCCAAAGAGCACGGAAGCTCCCGGCTCCAGCCCTCCGGCATAGCGCAGGTACGTTCGATACGGAACCGTGCCGCCGCTGAACTGTGCGTTCAGAAGGTAGACCACCGTGAACGCCAGGATTGCGAAACACCCCAAAACGAAGGCTCCGACTTTTGCCTCGGTTGTCACTAGTTTGCCTCCGGACTCTGCAAGTATTTTTCGAAGTAAGCGGTCGTCGCAGGCGCCTCTGTCAACTTTTCGGGAATGCGATCGAGGAAATGACGTACGCGAACATCTTTGCTTGCCCTGATTTCCTCTTTAGTGCCAATAGAACGAAACGTGCCCTTGTATAGCATCGCGATACGGTCGGCAATTCGAAACGCGCTCGCCATCTCATGGGTGACTACGACGACCGTCATCTGGAAGGCTTCTTTGAGAAGCAGAATGAGCTCATCCAGTTCTGCCGCCACGATGGGATCAAGGCCTGCGGAAGGTTCATCCAAAACCAGAATCTCGGGGCTAAGCGCGAGAGCACGTGCGACTGCAGCGCGCTTTTTCATGCCCCCGGACAGTTCCTGTGGGCGCAGTTTTCCGAAGTCTGCCAGTCCAACCAGTGCTAATTTCATCCATACCATCAATTCGATAATGGACGGCGCTAGCCGGGTGTGTTCTCGCAGGGTAAGAGCAACATTGTCTTCGACTGACAGCGAGTTGAACAAAGCCGCACTCTGAAAAGCTACGCCGATGGAACGGTGGACGGTTTTCAATTCGGCTTCGGAGCAGTGTGTAATGTCTATGCCCTTCACGTGGACGCTCCCCGATTTCGGGCGCTCCAGCCCGATGATCTGTCGCAGCAGCGTGCTCTTCCCGGAGCCGCTGCCGCCCAGAAGGACCATGGTCTCTCCTTGCTGAATGTCGAGATTCAGACCGTCCAGTACTCGCCGGCCGTCGTATTCAACTACCAAATCGCGAACCGAGATAATTGCCATCAGCTTTTCACCGTGAAGTAAAAGATCGCGGTAAACACGGCGTCCGCCACGATCACAAGAAAGGTCGACTTCACCACCGCACTCGTCGTCGATCGTCCTACCGAATCGGGTCCTCCCCGGACACGGAACCCTTCCAGACAACCGACATGAGCGATGATGGTCGCAAAGGCAACGCTCTTGATGAGTCCCGTGATTACGTCGCGCAGTTCGATGGAAGTCAACACATAACGGCCGTACATAATCAGCGAGAGATGCGTGCTGAAGAACATGAACAATCCGCCTGCAAGAATGCCGCAAACGTTCGAAACAATGCTGAGGCAGGGAACGGAGACCAGCGCCGCCAGATACTTTGGCGCCAGGATGAACTCCACAGGTTCGAGCGCCATGACCCGAAGGGAGTCGAGTTCCTCAGTCACCTTCATGGTGCCGATCTCAGCCGCGAAGGCGGAACCTGATCGTCCGCTGACCGCGATGGCGGTTAGCAGGGGGCCAAGCTCACGCGTGAAGCCAACCGCAACCAGGTCGATGACGTAGTGCAAGGCTCCGAAACGGCGCAGTTCAGACGCCCCTTGCATGGCGAGAATGAACCCGGTGCAAATCGCCATCAGCGATACCATGGGCAGCGCCTCAACCCCTATCTCCAGCATCTGACGCACCGATGCCTGCCACCGATGGCGGTTCCCTACAAAAGGCAACGATTTCACCATCGCGCGCAGCGTCGTCCACAACTGAATATTCAAGCTGCCGACATAGTCGAGTTCGGTAAGGGTTCTTTCTCCGACGTCTTCAATTAGAGTTGCCATCAAGACCTCTTCAACTCTGGTGCGGGAGCATTTCTACAGCCGTACGTTTCGAACAGGTGCAATACGCCCGAGACTTCGAGCAAGTGAAGCGGGCGGCCTTGCAGTCCTTTCAAGCACAGGGTGGTCTGGCGATTGCGCGCCCATTTGAGCGCTTCGAGCAAGGTCGCAACGCCCGAGCCATCGATGTAGGAGACTTCCGCCAAATCAACGACAACAGCTTTCGGCGATTGAGTTCGCAACATTGCAAGAAGCCGGTCACGCAGGGCCGGAGAGGAATCGATGCCCAAGCGGCCTTTCAAGCGCAGAACGTTATTCTCTCCCCCATCATCCACAAGGATTTCCAGGTCAACCGGATTGGCCATGCTGCTCTTCAACAGAATCCCCCGATTCGCTCATGGCACGTAAGCTTCCACCAAATGCACGGCGCCTCTGTGCCCATTTCTTTTCGCGACAATGGGTTAACTGTCATTCGGGGAGGAGGAGTCGATCGTATGATGGTGTGAAGAGACAAGCGTGCCAATCAGTTGGCACGTGACAGGGTACTCTCGGACTCGGGACAACCAATTCACGCGTCAGAAAAGTTGCGGTTCGGGTGTTTCAGCCCACAATTGCCACAGGGCAAGTCTTGGCGTGACTCCAGTAAAGTGGGTTGCTCACAAAGAAAGATTCCTGACTTTCCGAATCATCACCTCAACCATCGCCGATCCTGATACTCCGGTAACGCCGATCAGTTAGTCACCAAGCTCTGCCTTCATAAAGGCGGGGCTTGATGTCCTTGCGAGTGTTCGTTAGATAGCCGCGAAGCGGCGGCAGAATGCAGCCCACGGCGCGAGAGGTGGCGGAAAAACTCTCGGCGTTGGAGTTTTGAAAGGGCACGGCTTCCCAGCCGTGCCGTAAGTCCTTGAAAACGATTTGCGGCGCGGATTGAAGCCGCGCCCCTTCAAGGCTTCCAGCCGCTGATTTTGCAGTGTTTCCGCAGCCACTGCAGCCGTAGGACGAAAAGTGGGAAGCGGGTCAGCCCCGGAGGGGCGAAAGATCGGTCGCGAAACAGAACTTCCTAGCTCTTTGCTCTCAATGGGCGGAAATCCTTACCCCGCGATCGAGTGGTGTTCTCTGACTGCGAACGCCCGTTGTTTCCGCCGACCGCCTTGAAAGGCATTGGAAGAACGGAACTCGCTACCTGATACTTAGTCCGCGCCAGCTTCAATTTCTCCAGATCCTCGCCAGCCAACGGCTGCTGCCGTCCCAAAAGATGGGTCACAAGAGCGATTTGGGCAAAGTGCTCGACCGTTTCCATCTTCATATAGGCGTGATGAAGCGTGTCGGCATAAGCGACCACTCCATGGTTTGACATGAGAATGGCATCGTACTGCGGGATCAGCGGCTCGAGCGCGTCCGAAAGTTCAGGCGTTCCCGGAGTCCCGTATTTAGCCAGTGGGATGGAACCGAGCCCGATAACCACCTCACACACCAGCGGTTGGTTAAGCGCAAGTCCGGCGGCCGCAAAGCCTGTCGCGGTCGGCGGATGCGCATGCACGATCCCCTTCACGTCCGGACGCAGCTTGTAAATCAGCAGATGCATGGCCAGTTCGCTGGATACATTGCGGTTGCCGGCAAGCCGACGCCCATCCAAATCGACCACCACCATGTCCGAGCTCCGTAACATGCTCTTGCTCATACAGGTGGGAGTGACCATGATCCGTTCGTCACCCAGCCGAGCAGACAGATTGCCATCGGTGGCGGCGACATAGCCGCGCTGATGCAGCATCTGGCCAAACAGAACCATTTCGCGGCGGTATTGACGATCGCTGGGCATTCGATTGTTGGGGCTGCCAGGGGAAAAGCTGACCCGAACTAGTTTGCGTATGGTATCGCAGACGCTTGGTTGAACACAATGCGTTTGTTGCGAAATGTACTTGTGAATTTTCGAAGCCGTCGAATTTATAATCAGCCAGCGTGCTGGTCTCAGAATTCAATTATGAGCTTCCCGCCGAACTGATCGCTCAGGAACCCCTCCCTGACCGGGCTGCGTCCCGGCTATTGAGAATGGACCGCTGGTCAGGCGAACTCTACGATGTCAGGTTCCGTGATTTTCCCGATCTGCTCCGCCCAGACGACTTGATTGTGTTTAATAACACAAGGGTCTTTCCGGCACGACTCTACGGCAGGAGAAGCGGGGCTAAAGCGCAGCCGGTGAGCTCGCAAAATCCTGCGGCCCGTGAGTTTCTCAAAGGCCGGGTCGAGGTGCTGCTCACCCGGCAAGTATCGCAAGATCCAAACGAGTGGGAGTGCTTAGTGCGTCCAGGGCGCAAGATTGGAGTAGGAGAGCGGTTGTTTTTTGGCGAAGACGATCAATTGGAGGCCGAAGTCATGGCCCGGGGCAGTTTCGGAGAACGCAGAATACGGTTTCGTCCGACCGCAGATTTTTTCGGATTAGTTGAGCAGTTCGGGCATGTACCGCTGCCTCCCTACATCGACCGGCCAGACCGCCCCGGTGATCGAAAACGCTATCAGACGGTTTATGCACATGCGACCGGTTCGGTGGCGGCGCCCACCGCAGGGTTGCACTTTACGCCCGAAATTCTTGCGCGCCTGCGAGATCGTGGCATCGAGACCATCGAGGTCACGCTGCACGTGGGGCTTGGAACCTTCCAACCGGTGCGTGCGGATCGTGTTGAGGATCATCGATTGCATCGCGAGCCGTACGAAATTTCTTCCGAAGCGGCCGCGAAGATCAATCAAGCTATGGACGCCAAACGACGGGTTGTTGCGGTGGGGACGACGACGGTCCGCACACTCGAGTATGCAGTTAGTCAGTCTGGAGATGGCAGAGTGCGGGCAGGTATCGGCGAGGCCGACATCTTTATCTATCCCGGCTACAAGTTTCGCTTGGTGGGGGCTTTACTCACAAATTTCCATCTGCCACAATCCACGCTTCTGATGCTGGTTTGCGCCCTCGGAGGAAAGGAAGCAGTATTGGAAGCCTACCGCCACGCAGTCGACCAAAAATACAGGTTCTATTCTTATGGCGACTGCATGTTCGTAGCGTGAACCTGCCAGTGTGGGCGTCGGGGTGTGGACCACAAAGGGCCCCCGCAGACTATGTCCATTGCGCCTGTAGCAAGCCCCAAATATCGGCCCAAATATCGGCCCTCAATATCGGATGGACAAGCTAATCGTTTTGGGGTGTAGCGCCCACCAATTCATTCCGCCGCCGCCGTAGGACGCCTTGGGCCCCGACTGCAAGCATGCCGAGCGATCCGCGGTGCGGACCGTCCGGGATCGGGTTGGTCAGGGACGCCTCGGTGTCGATACCTTCTGCATCACGCTGCGCGGGCCCCTTGGTTGCGCCAGCGATGATCGGCTTGTTGGGGATGGTTTCATACGCGTAGCCAGTGAGCGTGGCAGTGATTTTTGAGCCGCCGACGGTAACGTTCAGGCGCGCCCAGCCGTAGTGAATCTTGCCCTTTATGAGGAATTTCAGGCCAAGATAACGGCCGCGCACGTTGACCCACTGACCCGCGCGATCCACGCCGATGGACCATGCCATAAACGCCCCGGAAAACGGTTGTTTGGGGCCGACACGCGCCCCGGGCAAGAGGGCATAAGCGTAGTTCGCGTATCCGACATGCGGCTGTTTGCCGACGACTGCGTTGTTGGCTTGAGCCGGAAGGGCACTGAGGCTGGCGACATAGGTGTCGGTGAAAAAACGTTGATTATCGATTTTAAAGTCCGCGAGCCCGTCGTGATTGAGGTCGAGTTGGTAAATCTGGTTGCTTCCGATCACTACATGGGTCTTGGTGTAGACGATTTTGGCCTCCGCGGGTTGCGCCAACGCCAACACTCCGACTCCAGCCGCACTTGCGGCAAGAACATAGATGTCGAGCTGATGCTGAATTGAATCGGAAAAGTTAGCGGTCTTACGGGGCCGGGAAGGGCGTTTCATATATGCCTCCCTTTAAGTGGCAGGGGAATTTTCCTCCCCGCGCTATCGACTGTCAAGGGACAATTAGACGGTTTCAGAGTGCATGTTTTGTTGAGGGCTTTCGGCGATATACTGGCATCGCGCAGAGGTGAAACATGAAGACACAAGTACTGTCTAAACAAGTTCCTATACAGGATTTTGTCTCGGAGCTGCGAAAGTTTCCGGAGCCGGCGTTCGACCGCACAGACCAGATCGCCAAGTTTTTAGAGAACACGCCGGTCGTGCCGGACACCTTGGCTCAATACCTGACTTGGGATCGCCAGCACTACACGCGAAATCTGATCGATAAAACACCGCTTTACGAACTCATTGCGGTCTGCTGGGAAGTCGGGCAGGGAAGTTCAGTCCATAATCATCGCGATCAGAACTGCTGGATGGCCGTGCCCATTGGCAGATTGTTGGTCGAGAATTATCGCGTGATCTCACAGAACCTGGAAGACGGCACGTGCAATCTGGAGACAGCAGACACTCAGGAGATGAACCCGAGCCACCCCTGCGCCGTCGATCCGCTGGAGCCGGTGCATCGCGTATACAATCCGCGCGAGTTCAATCAGCGAGCCGTCAGCCTGCACGTGTATTCCCGGCCCTTCGATACCTGTGTGGTTTATTCGCCCGAGCAGCACACCTGCGGAGAAATCAAGCTGCACTACACCACCGAGTACGGCAAACCAAGACAGTGACTTCCGTCATCTGTGCGCTGGAGGGGAGGACATAGGAGAATTAGCAGCAGCGGAAAGTTTTGGAGAAGCGATGAAAACGTTGTCTGCGCTGCTCATAATTGTCCTGTTTTTGATTTGCGGCTGCTCGAAAAAAACCAATCCCGAAGCCACGCGCTCAACTGTCGGCCAACCCCAGAAAGCACATCACGAAGGCCAGGAGGACTTAGCGACGACTCCGGACGACCCGGAGGCTAAGGTGATCTCACCGCTATCGATCCTGAAGGAACAAGCAATGCCTGCGCTCATCAAGCCGGAACCAGAACAACAATATGTGCGGCGAGAATCTTTGCCGATCGATCACTCAACGAACCTGCCCCCACAAGACTCCATAAAGCTTCTGCACAAGGTGTTTTCGGTGAGTAAGTATGTACAGTTCGGGTTCGTAGTTCCGCCGCACCAGGGCAATACAAGACTGCGCGGCACTTTCCGGTCATTTACGAAACGTAACGATCTCGATACAAGCGATAGAACGGCCGATGTAGATCTGCTGTTGTTGAACGATGAGGAGTTCAAGGAATTTCTGCACGGCCAGCCGCAAAGCGTCACCTATGAACTGAATTCAGCTCACAATCAGATGGTGAAGTGGCACGTGCCCGCCACCTACGGAGATCCGCAGACCTACCATCTGGTTTTCAGCAACTCTGGAAATGGGCCGAAGATCAAGTTCGTCGAGGCCGACTTCACCGTAAATTTTGAGTAGAGACGTAGCTGGCTACGTCTCTTAGCTGGCTATGTCTCGCTACCGCGGACTGAGCGAGCGTCGCTGCACACCTGCTGATAAAATAATCTGTTGGCTCTGCGAAAGAAATCCCCGTCCATTGAGCGCGAGAGCGCGGCCATAGCCGCCGCGCCAGATACGTCCCCTCCAGCGTCGAAGCCGAAGATTCTCTCGGGCGAGATGGGATCCGTTTACCTGATCGATACCATGTCCTTCATCTTCCGCGCCTATCACGCCATGGCGCGGCAGCGCGGAATGTCCACAAAGACAGGCATACCGACAGCGGCGACCTATGTCTTTGTCAACATGTTGCGCAAATTGCGCGATGACTTTTCTCCGGAATATCTCGCGGCTGTATTTGACGTGGCCGCCCCGACCTTTCGCGATCAGCAGGCTGGAGGCCTGACCAGCGTGCGCCGGTTCGATCTCAAAACGCAAACTTTCCAGGAAATTGAGTACCAGGGGTACAAAGCCAATCGCAAGGAAATGCCTGGAGACCTCGCGCAGCAACTACCGTTTATCCGAAGAGCGTTGGAAGCCTACCGCATTCCGATCCTCGAACTGGGAGGCTACGAAGCCGACGACGTGATAGGCACGCTGGCACGCAAAGCCGTCGAGCAGTCGTATTCCGTATACGTAGTGTCAAGCGACAAAGACATGCTGCAACTGGTGAACGACCGGGTCTGCGTTTTGAACCCGCCCAAGGACAACCTGATCTGCGATACGGCCAAGGTCGAGGAAATCCTCGGAGTGCCTCCCGAGCGCGTGATCGATGTCATGGCCCTGCGCGGCGATTCCATCGACAATATTCCCGGAGCTCCGGGAATCGGCGATAAGGGTTCAGTCGAACTCATCAAGCGCTTCGGTTCGGTCGAACAGGCGCTGGATCGCGCGGCAGAAGTCGAGAAGAAGACCTATCGCGAATCGCTGCAGAACAATCGCGACAACATTCTGCTGAGCAAAAAGCTGGTGACCATTGATTGCGATGTGCCCATCGAACTTAACGTAAATGCAATGAGGATGGGCGAGCCAGACATAGAAGGCCTGCGGTCTCTCTTTACCGAACTGGAATTCACTTCGCTCTTGAAGGAACTCCTCCCCATCGTCGAGGTGAGTGAGGCGCATTACACCGAGGCGAAATCGGCGCCAGATGTAGATGCCGTGCTGAAGGCCATTCCAACCGGGGGCGCATTGGCGGTTTCCGTGGAGGCAGAATCGATTGTTGTCGCCGAGCAGGAGCCAGAAGAGGAAGAATCTGAAACCGGCATGTTGGCGCTCACCGCTGAGCCTGTGGCGATGGAGCGGCCGCGCGACATTTCCATTTCGTCTGCACTCGGAATTGCGGTTACGGTCCGCGCTGATGTAGAAGAAGCGACGGCCAAGCTAAAAGCTGCCTTGGCAGACGAGCGTCTGCCTAAAGCCATCCACGATTTCAAAGCCGCGACTCACGTTTTGGAACGTCAGGGGATCGCCCTGCAAGGTGTGCAACACGATCCGATGCTGTATTCCTACCTGCTGGATCCGACCTATTCGTCCCATCGTCTGCCCGACGTGGCGCTGCGGCGGTTCAACCTCAAGCTCAGCGGAACCGTTCCCGAAGCGGCCGACATCACAGGACGGCTCGCAACAGCGCTGCGCCGCGAAGTGGAAGAGGCCGAACTACTCACGCTGTACGAAGAAATTGACCTGCCGCTGGTGCCAGTGTTAGCGCGCATGGAGCATGCCGGGGTGAAGATTGACCGCGCAGCCCTGGCGGAGATGTCATCGCGTCTCGAAGGCGAGATCGACGCCAAGGCGAAGGAGATCTATCAGCACGCCGCGTTCGAGTTCAACATCAGTTCGCCAAAACAATTGGGAGACGTTCTCTTCAACAAACTAAACCTGCCTAAGCCAGTGAAGTACGGCAAGGGGAAAACGATTTCGACTGCAGTAGACGTCCTTGAAGGATTGGCCACTGAACACGATGTACCACGGTTGGTGCTCGAATACCGGCAACTGACCAAGCTGAAATCGACTTACGTCGATGCCTTGCCCGCTCTGCTGAATCCTACGAGTGGCCGCCTGCACACTACCTTTGGTCAGACTGGAACCGCGACCGGAAGATTATCGTCAGCGAATCCCAATCTGCAGAACATTCCGATTCGCACTGAGTTGGGCCGCGAGATTCGTGCGGCGTTCACCGCTGAGTCAGGTCACGTGCTGCTGGCAGCGGATTATTCGCAGATCGAGCTTCGCTTGCTCGCCCATTTCTCCAAAGACCCGCTACTGGTCGAAGCCTATCGCCGCGGTGACGACATCCACACGCTGACTGCTTCGCAAGTGTTTGGTGTGCCGCCGCTGATGGTCACGCCCGATCACCGCAGACAAGCGAAAGTAGTGAATTTCGGCATCGTATACGGGCTTTCTGCATTCGGACTCTCACAGAATTTAGGCATTGAGCCCTCGGAGGCCAAACAGTTCATCAATGCCTACTTCGAAAAATACAGCGGCGTGCGAGCATTCATCGACCGAACCTTGGAGGAAGCCCGGCGTGAGGGCAAGGTCAAAACACTGTTTGGCCGCGTGCGTCCGATCCCAGACATTAACAGCAAGAACTCAAACCTGCGGGGATTCGCGGAGAGGACCGCGGTGAACACGCCATTGCAGGGAACGGCAGCGGACTTGATCAAGATCGCGATGATCCGCATCGACAAGGCAGTGCGCGAGCAGCGGCTCAAATCACGAATGACGCTGCAAGTGCACGATGAACTGGTGTTCGAGGTTCCAGAAAATGAAATCGAAGAAATGCGAACTTTAGTGCGGCAGCAGATGGAAAAAGTTCATCCGCTCACGGTGCCGTTGCTGGTAGAAATTGGAGTCGGGTCGAACTGGCGGGACTTGGAATCCTAGCTCCTGTCCGGATAGTCTTTCGGGAAGGACATGGCTTCAGCCGTGCCGCTACGAGACCCATAACCACTGGGCTTCAGCCCCTGAGGGACTGGTTTACCCGACTCATTCAACCACGTCTAGCGACAATCACGCACGTAGAGATTCCAGTTATGCCTGCACGAGCTAGGACGCTCGCGCCCACATCAACTCCGTTCCCGATCCACTTCCCGCTCCGCGGCTTCGCGCAGCATTCTTCGATCGCGTGAACTCGCAATCCTTCTGGCTCGAATCAGCCTTCGTAAGCCAAACCAGTACAAGAACCAGACGAGTGTGCCAATCACTGCTAGCAGCAGAAGCAGGTTCCAGATTGCAGCGGCGTTAGACAACAGCGTTTTCATAGGTCACAGCATTTCCGAGTTTTGCTCGGCCCGACGGGTCGAAGACCCGTCCCACACAATCAAACTCCTAGCGCGTTCTTGATTGCGCCGGCAATGTTTGCCGCGAGGGTTTTCATCTTTTCTTCTGACTCCGCTTCGACCATAACTCGCGCCAGCGCCTCCGTGCCCGAGTAACGCACCACAATGCGACCATTGCCATCGAGTTCGCGTTCGGCCGCTTCAATCGTACGCTGGATTTCCGGCACTTGGGCAAACGGTATTTTTTCGCGGACCCGAATATTTTGAATGGTCTGCGGAAAGACTTTGAGGTCGCCAATCAGTTCCGCCAGAGATTTACCGCTTCGCGTCATGATTTCCATCACCCGCAATGCGGTCAGGAGGCCATCGCCCGTGGTCGCGTCTCCGTCACGAAAGATGATGTGGCCCGACTGCTCGCCTCCGAGAATCGAGCCAGTTTTCAACATCTCCTCGAGGACATACTTGTCGCCGACATTAGCGCGCAGCATCCGGATACCCGCTTTGCGCAACGCGATTTCCAAACCCATGTTCGACATGGTGGTGGCGACAATCGTCGAACCGGTGAGCGCGCCACGGGATTGCATGTCACGAGCGACAACCAGTAGCACGGCATCGCCATTGACCACGCGACCGTTCGCGTCGCTGAAAAGCGCGCGATCCGCGTCTCCGTCAAACGTAACACCTAAGTCGAATTGCCCCGTACTCTTAACGATTGCCCTGCCGAGCGTCTCTGGATGCAAGGCGCCACACTGATCATTTATGTTCTTCCCATCCGGAGACGCGTTGCGGAAGGTTGCCTGAATTCCACAAGCGCGAAACAGTTCAGGAGCCTCGGCGGTTGCCGCACCATTGGCGCAATCCACCAGAGCTCTGATGCCGCTCAGGTCCGTCTTCACGTTTCGCGCCAGCCATTCTATATACGCATGACGGAGGCTGGCCTCGCCGGGTACACTTGGCGCAGGTTTCACAGACGTAGGCATATGTCGCTCTGGATTCTGCAGCAGAGCAAAAATTTCCTGCTCGATGGCAAGTTCATGCGAGTCGGGCAACTTGTATCCATCGCCCGAGAAAACTTTAATGCCATTATCAGTCCAAGGATTGTGCGAGGCGGAGATCACCACTCCGGCAGCATGCTTGCGCGAACGCGCCAGGTAAGCCACTCCCGGAGTCGTAATCACTCCCGCGCTGTGGACTTCACAGCCGCTCGAAACCAGCCCCAGCAACACGCGGTCCGCGATCCATGAACTTGATTCTCGCGTATCTTGCCCGATTACGACGCTGGGGCGGGGATCACTGCGAATCAGGTCATGACCAAGGGCGCGGCCTATCAAATAAGTGCTTTCCGCAGTCAAGGGGAATTCGCCGGCTACACCGCGAATACCGTCGGTCCCGAAAAGCTGTCGAGTCTGAGATGTCATTCTGGTTTCGCGGACTGACCGCCGCTTGTGGCCGAGACTTTCTGCATAATAACGGTTACCCGCTCCGGATCAGGACTCGCAACCTGGATTAGCGCATCCGAAACGTAAGCATGCCTGGTGAAGGTAGTACGGGTCATCACGCCGCTCACGTCCACCGGATCCGTAATCGCTGACTCGACCGCCTCCACATGCTTCTTCGGTCCACTGATTGTAATCGTCGGAGGATCCACCACCACCCGCGCTATTTCATATCCTGAAACAAAAGTGCCCACAATGCGCGGTTGCACCGGAACCTGCCGAATAAGCCGTGCGTCGAATGCGAGATGAAATTGATTGGGAACTACCTGCACCACTTCCAACTCCGGAGGCTGGTGAATCTGTTGTGCGGTTAAATCAAAGGTACGCTCCCCAGGCCGGGTGCCGCTCAGTTCGATTTCGGCATAAACATCAGCGGGTTGAAGGCGATGAACCACACGCTCCGGACCGCGAAGCCGGATTTGCGCGCGGGGAATGTTCTCCGAACTGATCTCCAGGCTTTGCGGAATATTGTGGAACTCGATGGGCACATCGACCGCAACCTCAGCCACCGGATCGCGCGCCACCGCCAGCCACAAGCCCACCGCCAGAACCAGCGAGATCAGCTTCAGACCCAGGTTGTGAAGCACGTGGCGATGTAGAAAGTCGCGCATGGGCTAACGATCCATTCCCTGTTTCAAACGCGGGTCGTTCAAGCGCGATGGGTCGGAACGCGATTCGTTCAAACGGGAATCTGCGGGACGAGGCAGCAAAGCTCGCGAACTTTCCGTCTCGGGATTCTCCAACAGCTCATTACCGTTTGAAATCGGCGTGGGCAGAGTGGACGGAGGCACGTAGCGTCGCAACAGCTCTCCAAGCCGGTCGCGCAACTGGTCGACCGTCAGATCGCGCTCGATCTTGCCCGATACCGCGAGGCTGATGCTGCCCGTCTCCTCGGAAACGATCACGGCGATGGCATCGGTTTCCTCGGTTACTCCAATGCCGGCGCGATGCCGCGTCCCCAGTTGGGTAGAGAGCACTGGGTTCATGGAAAGCGGCAGAAAGCAAGCCGCCGCGGCAATGCGATCGTTCTGCACGATCACCGCGCCGTCGTGCAGAGGAGCACTCGGCCGAAAGATGGTTGCCAACAGATCATAGGAAAGCCGTGCGTCGAGCGGAACGCCGCTCTCGATGTAGGTTCGCAACCCTATCTCGCGTTCGATAATGATCAATGCGCCGGTCTGGTTCTGGCAAAATAAATTAGCGGCCAGCACAATATCGTCGTAAGCATCCGCCTCCGAACCCGCATTGCGGCTCAGCGTAAGTCCCCGCCCAAGCCGCGCCAAGGCCTGCCGGATCTCGGCGGCGAAAACTACGATCAGGGCGAACACCGTATAAGGAAGCAACGTGCTGATCAGCCAGTTCAGCGCGGCGAGGTTGCCCAGCCGGGACAAGTAGAAAGCCAGTCCCAATCCCGCCACACCCACAACCATCAGGGATGCGCGCGTGCCCTTGATCAGGGCGAGAAACTCATAAATGACAATTGCGACCAGCAGAATATCGATGACCGAAATCACCGACATGTGTGGCCACGGTGCTGAGAACGGCGTCACTCACGGCCCCTTTCAGATAGTAATCCGCTTGGCCTAAAGTTTCATTGTAATCCAGGATTCGAAGCACAAGACTTGGGAGAAGCCCCGCACTATCATCAATTGTCATCCCGGGCGAAGCGAGGGATCTGGGTTCTTGCCTGCGCTGCCTGTATCGCCACCACAGGCAAACACCGAGATCCCTCGCTTGCGCTCGGGATGACAAACGCTTTTAGGTCAGAGCTGAAATGCCTCAGGATGAAGGCTTGCCCAGCACTTCAATCTGCATGCCCTCGGCCGCCGCCCGCAGCCGCGGATAGTAGTTGCGAGCTTCCTTGACCACCTTGTCGATGCAAGCGTCATCATGATCCGGATCGTGATGGAATAGGACTAAATCCTTCGCGCCGCTCTCCGTGATCACATTGATGGCTTCGCGCCAATGGCTGTGTCCCCAGCCACGTTTGCGTTCGTATTCGTCTGGAAGATACTGCGCGTCGTAAATCAGAACGTCCGCCCCCGCCGCGAGCTTCCGCACGTTCTTATCGAACAGCGGATCTCCAGGCTCATTGTCGGTGGCGTACACAATCACGCCTTCTTTTGTTTCCAGGCGAAAGCCCATGCAGCCCTGGGGATGGTTTAACCACAACGTCTGCAAGCTGACGTCCCCCAGTTGAATTCGGCCTTCTCCCAAATCGTAAAAATTCTGGTGGGCCTGCATTTCGGTGAGGCCCACGGGAAAGTAGGGCGCGGCCATCTGCTCTTCGAGGACGCGCTTCAGACTGCGGGTGCGGCTCGAACAATGAAAGTGAAAGCGGTTCTCGCGATTCTCATAGAGAGGACCAAAGAAGGGAATCCCCTGAATGTGGTCCCAATGAAAATGCGAAACGAAAACGTGGGCGGAAACCGGATGGCCGTTAAACTCGTGGCGTAACGCTTGTCCCAGCACTCGGAAGCCGGTGCCGCAATCGAAGATGTACAGTTCGTTCCCGACGCGCACCTCTACACAGGAGGTGTTGCCTCCATAGCGCATATTTTCCGGCTGGGGAGCGGGCGTCGATCCACGAACTCCCCAGAACTTAATCCGCATAAGCCCCCATAAATAGATGATGGCTAAACTGCCATCTTCCGCCGTGCCGTCGAATCCGTCAATTCATTCGGTGGTTACAGGTGGTTACGCAAGCGGGTGTACTCCTGCCCTATAATGGCAGCACGATCCCGCTGAAAGGGCCTGACCAACAACCTCTTGCTACGACCCGATTACAAGGAGTTTTCGCGCCTGGCGCGCGAGTTCACGCTGATCCCGGTGGTCAAGTCGGTCACGGCCGATCTGTTGACCCCGGTCTCTGCGTTTCTCGCCATAGCCGCCAACGAGCCTGAATCGTTCCTGCTGGAATCGATCGAGCGCGGCGAGCAAATCGGCCGCTACACGTTCCTCGGGGCGCGCCCCTACTTGCAGGTGCAGGCCCGTGGCGGGGATGTACTCCTGCAACGCGGCAGGACACGTGAGCACCGCAAGGGCAGCGTTCTTCCCATCTTGAAAGAGTTGCTTCGGCAGCATCGTCCAGCGACGTTCGCGGATCTGCCTCGGTTCACCGCCGGCGCTGTGGGCTACTTCGCCTATGACACGGTACGCCAACTGGAAAGAATCGGCGAACACGCGGAGGACGATCTTTCTCTACCCGATTGCGTGCTCATGTTCTTCGATCGGGTGCTGGCTTTCGATCACCTGCGCCACCAGATTCATATCATCGCCAGCGCCGATGTCACGCGTGAGAGCTCCCGTAAGGCCTATGACCGTGCAGTTGCCGACATTGACATTCTTGAGAAGAAGCTCGGTCGCGGCCTGCGCTGGGAGAAAGCTGGCAAGCGGCGCAAGTCTAAGATGAAGGTTCATGCCGGAACCAGCCGCAGCCGTTTCATGAAGTCGGTGGAACGCGCCAAAGAATACATTGCAGCTGGCGACATTTTTCAAGTCGTGCTGTCACAACGTCTGGACTTTTCTCCCGAGGCTGCGCCTTTCGATATCTATCGCGCGTTGCGCACCGTGAACCCTTCGCCCTACATGTATTTTCTGCGCATGGGCGATACCCACGTCCTCGGATCGTCTCCCGAGATGTTGGTGCGAGTGACCGGCAGCAAGCTGGAGTACCGCCCCATCGCTGGCACGCATCCTCGCGGTCGCGACGAAGCCGACGATGCGCGCCTCGAAAAAGCAATGCTGGCCGACGAGAAAGAACGTGCCGAGCACGTGATGCTGGTCGACCTCGGACGCAACGATCTGGGACGCGTCAGCGAGTACGGCTCCGTGAAAGTCCGGGACCTCATGTACGTGGAGCGCTACTCTCACGTCATGCACATCGTCTCCGCGCTCGAAGGCAGACTACGCGAGGGCCTGGATGCTCTCGATGCCTTCGCCGCCTGCTTTCCCGCAGGCACGCTCAGCGGCGCTCCGAAGGTGCGCGCCATGCAAATCATCGAAGAACTCGAACCCGTGCGCCGAGGCATCTACGGAGGCTCCGTGCTCAACGCCGATTTTGCCGGCAACCTCGATTCCTGCATCGCCATCCGCACTATGCTGATGCAAGGCAAGCACGCCTACCTGCAAGCCGGTGCAGGCATCGTTGCCGATTCTGATCCCGCCAAGGAGTTCCAGGAGGCCATGAATAAGGCCCAGGCGGTGCTGAGAGCGGTCCAAATGGCGCGAAACGGGGGATAAATCGTGATAATTCGGGTTAATTCGTGTTTCCGAGACCTGTCATCCTAAGCGTAGTGAAGGATCTGTTACTTTGTTTGCAGCACGTTGGAGATTGAGACGACAATCGACCGACCAAGGAGAAAACTGATGAAGATAGCATGTTCCATCGCCGTGATGACGATATCACTGATTTTGGCCGTTGGGGTGTTGGCTCCATCAGCAGTTACTCAGGAAATGGCCAAGAAAGATGCGCCACCGAAGCCGCCGCTTAGCCCGTCGCAGGCCGTGCTTGAATCGTGGAACGACATTGGGCGCAAACTGATCGCCATGGCCGAAGACTTTCCCGAGGACAAGTACGATTTCAAGCCCACTCCGGCACAGCGAAGCTTCGCCGAGCAATTGCTGCACGCTTCTGGAGTGAACTATTTCTTCACCAATCCTGTTATGGGTCAAAAGCCGCCTGCAGAAGAGGACCCGAAGCGCGACCAATTCAAAACCAAAGCAGACGTGGTGGCCTTCGTGAAAAAGTCGTTTGCGGACGGCGCAGCGGCACTCAAAGCGAAGGGCGATAAAGGCATGTCCGACCTGATAATCGACCCATACAGCAACCAGCAGGTGCGCGTGTCCGACATGGCCTACGGCTTCATCGAACATTCGGGAGAGCACTACGGGCAGCTCGCCGTCTATTACCGCGTAGCGGGCCTGGTGCCGCCGGAGTCGCGTCCGAAGAAATAATTAGGTAGAGGCGGAGTTCAAAGTCCCCACTCTAACGTCGAAAAGCACGACGTTAGGGTGGGCCACCCGTCAGTTATCCCATCAGTCCACCCGCCCGAGCCGCGAGCCTCCACGTCTTCCTGATAAAAAAACGCTCTGTTTCACGTCGTATCTATGAAAACAAATGACTTACCGCTTGATTTCCGCTAGATCTAACAAAACATTCGACTTAAACCCAGTATGTTTTCATAGATTTGAGTGATGCGATGTAAAATATAGAAAACAAAAGACATTTACCACAGCATAAGTCCTTATTTTTTAATATTTTACACTGATACCGCAAAATATAGAAAACAAGGGGCTTGTCGATTCTCGCTGCGACCTGACCCTCGGCTCGGCTGCGGCAGTCTGTTCGAGGGCTGGACGAACGCCGATCCCCTACGTCGAGAGCTGCCGTTAAGTTTTCAAAGAGCAGATGACCGCGCTATTCTCAAATAGCTAATGTGTTTCCTTATATATTATCTGGCTTTGAGAGAAACAATCAACGAAAAAGCGCTTGTGTGATGGCGTGATTCCCGATTTGGAACTGCAGGGAGTCAAAGGCCTCACGCTTCCGCGATGCCCGTAGACAGGTCGCTCTGAATGACGACGAAATGCCCGAGCCCTCGCAGGGAACGCGAAAGGCCGGGCCCCCGACCTCAATGAGTGAAATCGCGATTTAACCCCAATTGACCCGCTGCCGCGTAGTTTCCGAGCTGCCGGCAACATGCATCCAAAAGGCCTCTAGCGATGCAGCAACCGCAGTTGGACTACTTCTTTTGACTCGGGTCATCATTAGGATTGACGTAGTTGAACTGCAGTGGAGACGTGCCGTGGACTTGGACCACAACTTCTCCGCTGGCCATCGCATAGTGATGCATATCGGGGTCGAGATAAGCGAAACTGCCTGCTGGGAAATCTCCCATCTTGCTTTCATCAAAGCGATCTCCCATTCCGACTTTAAAGGTCCCCGTGATGACGGTTACGTTTTCCCGTTTCGGATGCCAGTGCGGGGCGATGCGATAGCCGTCGGGCATCTTCAAACGCACTGTGTAATCCCCCGTAGGAGCACCGGGATTGCCTTCAATCACCGCGAGTTGCGCACCTGCAGGCACAAATGCTGGTGCCGGACCATACGGAATGGCATCGGGCGTAAAAGCGTGTTTCTCAGAAGAAGTGGTTTGTGCCGGACTGGTGAAGACCAAGCCCGCCGAGCACAGCAGCGCAGCCAGTGTAGCCGTGAGATAAGCGTTCCGTTTCATCGCATCGCCTCCGTGGTTGAATTCGATACTCATCGCCCAGAATATTGCTCCATCCCTGGAGCCATTTCAATCTTGATCGTATAACGGTCGTGTATTTTTCATATATCGTCGTAAATTGCTCAATCTTAGAGGATAATGCGTGCAACACAGCATTATGCCGAGGGCAAAACGAGGAGTCAGTGAAATCGAGTTGGACCTTGGGCGCTACGAGCTTCGCCGCCGTGGACGACCGGTGAGGCTCGAGAAGAAGCCCATGGAGCTGTTGATTTTTCTTGTACAGCGGAGAGAACAGCTTGTCTCGCGCAAGGACATTATTGCGAAGCTTTGGCGTTCAGACCTTTTTGTCGATGCCGAGCCCAACGTTAACAATGTTATCCGAAAGATTAGAACAGCTTTAGGCGATACCTCTTCGAAGCCGCGTTTCCTGGAGACGGTCGTCGGCAAAGGGTACCGATTCATCGGACCAGTGCGCGTGATTGATGCTCGCTTCCCGCGTTCTGACTTCGATGAAAGTGTGTCAGCCGACGCCAAGCGCTGGCGTGTCCCCGTACGAGAGGAACGCCCGTCTCTAGCGGTACTCCCGCTCTGTCTGCTGGGAAATGTTTCTGATGACAAGGGCGTGTGCCTCGGTTTTGCAGATGCACTGGTGTCGCGCCTCGGAAATCTACACGATGTGGATGTCTTACCAACCTCGGCAACGCTGAAAGTGCCGGCAGAGATGAGCGCGTCGGAGGTAGGATCCCACCTCGGCGTCCGCTTTGTAGTCCACGGCGCAATTCAAGAAACGAAGGGACAATGGCGGCTGGCCCTGCAAATGTTCGACACCCATTTGCAGGGAGCGGGCTTCACGCGGAAGTGCGACCTCAATCTGGAGCGCCTGTCGGAGCTTGAAGATGAAATCGCCAAACGAATCGCGAGTGCATTGAACAAGCCCTTGCGACCGCAGATAGCGCAGCGCCCACGCTACAGCACGGATCATCTGGCATATGCGGAATTCGTGCGCGGCTACCGACTTAGCTCTTCCGGAGATCCTGCGCTGCTGGATGAAGCGGTGCAACGCCTGAGCAATGCAGTGACGCGAGATCCGGGTTTTCCTCTCGCTCATGCAACTCTCTCGCTGGTGTGCGCCACTCGTCATTTTGAGTTCGACCCGGCCAGCAGATGGTTGGAAAAGGCGGAATTTCACTGCGATCGCGCGCTTGAACTAAATTCGGATTTGCCGGAAGGACACATCGCCAAAGCTTTTCTGCTCTGGGGGCCGTCGAAAAACTTCCAGCACCTGGATGCGATCGCCGAGCTGCGGCGAGCGATCGCGCTGCAAAAAAACCTGCCTCATGCTTATAACCGCCTGGGCACAATCTTGGCGCACATCGGCCTACTCGATCATGCCCGCGAAATGTACGAAAGAGGACGACCGTTCCAGCCGAAGAAGGCAGTCAATCACAGCATCGTCCAGGTGTATATCTGGAATCGAGAGCTCGATTTGGCGCGGGAAGAGATTCGCGCATGGCGAACGGAGAATCCAAGCAACAAGTATGCAATCTACTTTGCTCCGCAGCCCGCCATGATGAGCGGCGATTGGAAAGAAGCGAAGGCTCTGCTCGATGAAGCGGTTCAACTGTTGCCTGAGGAACCGCTGATCGTCAGTTTGCTCGGTGTCTATTGGGCTTTGGTGGGGAAGACCCAGCCCGCACTTGAGTGTGTGGCTCGCGCCTGCGGCACGGCAAAATCGTTTGGACATGCGCACCACGCTTACTATCAGATTGCCTGCATCCACGCGTTGTTGGGAAGATGTGAGGTGGCTTTTGAGTGGCTTGAGCGGAGCGTCAGCAGTGGATTTGCGTGCTGGCCATTTTTTCTGAAAGACGTTTACCTGCAGAATCTGCGAAGCCTTCCTGAATTTGAGGTCTTGGTGAGCTCATTACAGGGCAAGTATCCGGACCATCTTGGTTTGCTTTAGGCCTGACTCTTCGCCGATTATGCACGGATCACGCGCAAACCGGAAGTCAACTGTTGTAAACAGATTACACGTTTTGACTACTGGTCGATGAGCGTATCGCGATGTTTCGCCAATTGACGAGAGACGCTATTTTCTTCCCAGCGCCAGATGTCCAAGCGTGCCAGCTTCGGTGTCCACTGGCTGAGTGATCACGTCCGAGCCTTTGGTCTTGCCTGCGACAATCGCCTTGCCGGGGATGGTCTCGTAGGCGTAGCCGGTCAAAACAGCCGTGACACCGTGGCGCGGAGTTGTCTTAACAGTGATGCGGGCCCAACCAAAATGAAAGTGCCCCTTCGCTTTGAACTTGAGTCCTAAATAGCGATTCTTGACGCCTTTGCCTCCGTTCATCCAGGGCCCGGACCAATAGGTCGTCCCAAAATACACAACCCAACCTAGGCCCGCGTCTCCCCCGTTAAATCTGTCGCCCGCTTTGATTGTTGCTCCAGAACGGAGAGCAGCTGCCCATTTATTCGACTTAGTTGCTCTGATTGCGTTTGCACCAATCTTTTGGTAGCAAAAAGGTCCCCAATAGCCTGGACTTACGTACTGGCAGGCTGACAATCCAATTTTCGAGGAGCCGTGCCAAGGGTACTGGATCAAGAAGAAGTCATCTATACCATCCTTATTCAAATCAATCGGGAACGGTGTGCGCGAGAGTTTTACGTGTGTCGGAGTGTAGACAATCCTCGCCTCCGCTGGCGGTTCCAACGCCAACAGGCTCACCCCTGAAGCACTAGCAGCGAGTGCATACATCCTAAGGCGACGCTGGGTGGATTCGGAAAGGATAACTGGTTTACGGGGCAGGAAACGTTCTTTCATGACGCCATCCTTCGCAGGCGCTGATTCTCCGCTAAAATCTCCCAAGCGTCAACTGACGCTATGAGGCGAATTACACGTTTTGACTAGTGGTCGATGAGCGTGTCGCGATGTTTCGCCAATTGACAGTCTTCATCTTGGTTGGCGCAACCGAGCGTTAGCAGAAACCAGCGGCTCTAGGACTTCAAGTCCAGCGCCTTGAGCCGCTTCCTTGCGGTCCCGAAATTGCCCAACTGGTAAACGGACGCGCTCGCTGGCGGCCCTATGGTTTCAGGCGGTAGCTATCGCCCAGTTTTCCCGCTGCCTGCAGGTGTTTTCGCGCTCGCACCAACTCAGCGATCTGCCGGATATGTCCCAGATCGTGCATGGTCCACTCATGCAGCATTTGTTGCAGGGTGATTTCGCCGGCCTCCGGGTGGCTGGCGCGGCGTTCACCGGCGCTTAGCGGCAAGGTCCGCAGGTACGCCACGTTGCTCTCGCGCTGCTCTTCAAAATGGTCGAAGGCGGCTTCTGCGTTGGCATTGCGGTATAGCTCAAGGTACATCTGCGCATCATCCGGCTCGAGCTGCGGCAGTTCCTCACTTACGAACCGGTCCACGCGGGTTCGATAGCAGTGGCCCTCGGAATGGGAAAGGTGCGCGAGCACTTCGGCTACCGAAAAGCGGTCGGGCGCGGGCTTCCATTCGGTATCTTCGACCGACAGGCCGCACATCAATCCGCGCAGGATCGCGGGGGTCGCTTGCAACTGGTCGAGGCAGTCTAATTGCAATTCTTGCGTCATGCGATTCATCTTACGATGTTCTCTCCGCCGTGTGCATGCAGCGTATTGCCAGTGAACCAATCGGTGGCCGGATGGCACAAGGCCGTGATACAGCGTGCCACATCGTCGGGTTGGGTCGGGCGGCGATTGGGATTTGGCTGGTGAGCAACTTCCATGATCTTCTCGTAGCCGGGAATCTGCTGCAACGCGTTGGTGTCGAATGTTTTCTTGTAGCCGCAAACGATAGCGGAATCAGATCCGCAGAAAATTCGCTATCAGTTTCTTGCCGTCGGCCGTCAGCACGCTTTCAGGATGGAATTGCACGCCTTCCACTGGAAACTGTTTATGGCGCAAGCCCATGATCACACGGGAGCCTCCATTCTCGGTGGCGTAGGCGCTGATTTCGAGATCCTCGGGCAGGCCTTTTTCTTGCACGATCAGGGAGTGGTAGCGGGTTGCGGTCATGGGTGAGAGAAGGCCGCTGAAGATGGTTTTGCCGTCGTGTTGGACTTCGCTGGTTTTGCCGTGCATCAGCTTGGGGGCGCGCACGATTTCGCTGCCGAAGGCTGCGCCGATGGCCTGATGTCCCAGGCAGACGCCCAGCACCGGAACCTTGCCGGCGAAATGGCGGACTAGCCCGATGCTGATTCCGGCCTCTCGCGGGGTGCACGGGCCGGGTGAAAGCAGGATGCGCTCCGGATGCATGGCTTCGACTTCGGCCACCGTAACCTCGTCATTTCGGCGAACCACAACCTCGGCGCCCAGTTCGCCCAGATATTGGACCAGGTTGTAGGTGAAGGAATCGTAGTTGTCGAGGACGAAGACCATGACTGCGAACCTAATTATCAGCTTACCCCAAATTTAAACTCCGAGGGCTCGAAGAATCTGTGTCGCGATGGATCTTTCGCCCTGCTGGGGCTTATTCGCTTCCCCCGGTCTATCAACCGTTGCGTCGTGGGCTGCATTCTGCCGCCGCTTCGCGGCTCTTGAGTTTTTGCCGAACCGTTGAGTTGCGGACTCGAAAAGGTTGGCTTAAGACGTTGCGTCGTCCGAAGAGACGCTCCTCACTACAGTCTTGACAGGGTGAACGCAACACGCCATGCTTTACACGCTCTACTGGAGGGCTCATGGCCGAGGCCGATCAGGACAAGCGGGCAACCCGCCGCTTCGCATTACGGTTGCCCGTTTCCGTCACTTATACCGAAGATGGTGTGCAGGAAAAAAACGCGCAGACTCGAGATGTCAGCGCTCGCGGCATCTGCTTCTTTGTGGACTCGGCGATTGCCGCCGGGTCGTCCATTGAATTTACCCTTACACTCCCGCCGGAAATCACTTTGACGGAAAGCATTCGCGTCCGGTGCAAAGGCAAAGTGGTGCGCGTGGACGAAGGCGGGAACGAGGGCCGAGTCGCGGTTGCCGCGGTCATCGATGAATACGAATTTCTCTCCGAACCTTGAATTCGCGCGGATCAGGCATCCACTGGCTCCCGCCGCAGCCCTTCTAGCGGGATACTGAAAAGTCGATTCCCTCGGAGGCTGAAGCCCGATCTTTTGGGAAACTTTGTGGCAGGAGTGAAGGGGTTGCGGAGAAACTTATTCCTGCCGATGAGGTGCGACCTCAGCGGCTAAAGCCGAATTTAAAACAATGCACTTACCGCAGCGCTGGAAGCACTGCGCCACCCAACATCAAAGGCACATCGAGCTTTTCCGCAACCTCTGAACTCGTGGCCTCCCGAATTTGGCTGAACTCGTGCAGACCCGAGTCGACACGTTGAGAGAGTCTTTGAGCGGACGCCAGCAATCATGGTGGTGACTTTCGTGCTTTCCCGAACACTTCTCTCTGTCGGGAGCCAATGGTATCGTTCATTAAGCATCTAATATTTATAGCGATGAAGTTCCTTCCCAGCGTTCGGAGCCTGTTGGTTGCGCCTTTGCTGCTCTCCGGATTTCTGATTGGCTCAAGCCGCGCGCAGTCGACCCCGAAGCTGGTGGCAACCACGGACGCTCCAGTTGTCGTCCGCAGTGTGCGGGTCGTAAGCGGGTCTGCAGGTCCGGCCGTGGAGATTCTATCCAGCCATCCGCTGGTTCCTGTCATCACCATGCTGGACAATCCATCGCGGCTGGTCATTGATTTGCCTAACACGGATTTGCCTAACACGGATTTGCCTAACACAGACCTGCCGAACGCGGATTTACCGAATGCGGGGATTCCGGGTGCTCTACCGTCCGGAAACCAGCGGACTGACTCGCCTGCTCAAGAAATTCGCCGCATCCGAGTCAGCCAATATCAGAACGCTCCGCCCGTCACTCGCGTGGTGGTAGATCTGCTCAAGCCAGTCGGACACAGCTGGGATGCGGCTGGAAATCGCTTGATGGTCCGCTTGCATCCGTCAGACGAAGGAATGAGTAAACCGCCTACGGTGCCGGCCTTTACCCAAGGCGTTCGGCCGGCAGCCGTTCCCTTGAGCCCCGGTTCTTCAGGCACGGTGATTCTGGCGGGTAACCACGCCGCTGCCGGATCTTCAGTGACGGCGGGTTCGGACACCTCTGTATTGCAATTAGAGCGCGGTGGTGAAGTGTTGGTCTGCCCGGGGACGACAGTGTCGGTGACTTCCTCGCAAAGCGGTCATGCTTTGATGTTGGGGATGAGCACCGGGGCGCTCGAAGCGCATTATCGGCTGGACGCCTCGGCGGATTCGATTCTTACACCCGATTTCCGTATTTTGATGGCCGGTCCGGGCGAGTTCCATTACGCCGTCAGCGCTGATTCGCGCGGCAATACCTGCGTCCGCGCTTTGCCGGGGAATACCGCTTCAGTGATTGTTTCCGAACTCTTGGGGGACGGGAATTATCAGGTGAAGCCGACCGAGCAGATAGTGTTTCACTCCGGACGCTTGAACTTGGTAGACACGGCGGTGCCTCCGAGTTGCGGATGCCCACCGCCTATCATTCCTGTGCTGCGTGCCTCCGCCGCACTGGCCCCCGTGATCTCCGATGCCAAGCTGCCTTCGTCTTTATCGATACCTACGCAGTCGGCGCAACCTGGCGATTCGATGAAGCCCGCGCCCGCTGGCGCCTCTGCGCCGGAGACCGCTGCGCTGCCGCCTTCTAAGCCCAATGACGTTCACGTTCAGGTGGAGGCGCCGTTTGTCTTTCGTGCGACCGACCCTCGCGCGAGTGGTGACGATGCGCCGGTACCGATGGCCGCTCCGGTTCGGGAGGCCGCGCTTCTTAAGGTGCGTTACCTGCCGCCTACGGCGACTTTCGACGCCGAGGTTCTACCTCCACCCCAGGGCAAGCCAGCGCGCCACGGCGTATTCGGCAAGATCAGAGGTTTCTTCGTAGCGATCTTCAGTTAAGAATGCTGGATTAAGAATCCCGGCAGGTTCGGCCATTCACGCCTGACCCGAGCCGTGCGAGCCCAGACGGTTCACCGCCGCTTCATGGCTGCAGCCAGCGGCGCCACCCGGTCGCGCAGTTCATCGGCGATTTCCTGACCGCGCTCGAGAGCATCCTCCGCAACTTCTTTTGCCTGGTCTTTCCAATCGTCGATGGTTTCGCGCGCATCGTCGTATTGGCGACGCAAGTCTTTGCGGATCTGTTTGCCTGCCTTAGGCGCATACAAAAGACCGATCAATGCGCCCGCTCCCAGCCCAATGAGCAGGAAAGTGATCGCTGTTCCGGTTGTGCTACCTACTGAAGACTCGTATTTTCCTTCACGCATAAAAGCTCCTCTCTTAATAACAAACTGCAGCTTGGATTCGCCAAACAGTATTCTAGCTGCCTGAAGAGCCGGGCGACTTTGTATTTGTAAGTCTTAATCTGCGGGCGATTTCCCATATTGGCTCAAGTCCTGTAAAATAAGCACTTTGAGCCTCGTGTTGGCGGAGAATGTGGACGAACCCGCGTCCGCCGGCTACCCGCAATCAAAGGAGATTCATTCAGTAATGTCTATCCCCGCCACCCAGCTTCGTCCCGGCATGATCATTAAACACAACAATGATTTGCACTCGGTTTTCAGCGTGGAACACCGCACTCCGGGTAATTTGCGCGCCTTTATCCAGGCGAAATTGCGCAACCTCCGCACCGGCGCAATGTTCGAGCACCGTTTCCGCTCGCCTGATCCGATTGAGAAAATCAATGTGGATGAGCAGGAGATGGAGTTCCTGTACGCCGACGGCGACAGCTACTACTTCATGGATACCACCAACTACGAGCAGACGCACCTGACCCGGGATACTTTGGGAGATGCGGTCGACTATCTGATTCCAAACTTGCAAATCAAAGTGGAATTCTTCGATGGCAAGGCGGTGGGGATTGAGCTGCCGCAGACGGTCGAATTGACGGTGGTTGAGACCGAGCCGGGGCTGAAAAGCGCGACCGCTTCCAGCGTGACCAAGGCGGCAAAGACCGAAACCGGTCTCGTGGTGCAGGTTCCGCCTTTCATCAACGAGGGCGAGAAGATTCGCGTGGATACTGCCGAGGGCGTTTATCTGTCGCGAGCGTAGAGTCCGGTTCATTAAGCCAGCACTATATAAGTTGCAAAATAATTTGTCAGGGGGATCGATTGAGGACTCCTGCCGGGACTCCCACCAGCGGCTTTATGTCGACGAGTCGTACCATGCTGGGGTCCATCACTTTTCGTTTCCTGTGCCTGATTTTCCTGTGCTCGGCTGCTGGCGCGCAGCAGAATGCGCCCGCGAAAGTCATGGCGCTTCGCGCGTCCCGCATGCTGGATGTGAACAGCGGCAGCATGGTTCGTGATCCTGTGATTCTCATTCAGGATGAGAAGATCACGTCTGCAGGACCGGCCCTGAAAATTCCAGCCGGGACAGAAGTTGTGGACCTGGGTGATGCCACTCTGCTGCCCGGACTCATTGACTGCCATACTCATCTGATGGCCCGCATTTCGAACGATTCTCAGGGCTACGGTCTCACCTTGCTCACCAAGTCACAGGCTTTTCGGGCGCTGGAAGGCGCGGCCGACGCTCGTGTCACCTTGCTCGCTGGCTTTACCACGGTGCGCGATGTCGAAAGCGAAGGCTCCGGGTATGCCGACGTTGCATTACGGGATGCGATCAATCAGGGCCTGGTCGAAGGTCCGCGCATGCAGGTGGCAACACGTGGGATCGCCGCAGTCGGAAAATACTTCCCCTTCGACATCTCTCCCGATCTGGTGGATTTTCCTGCGGGAGCCCAGATGATCAGCGGACCTGAGGAAGCGCGGCGGGCCGCTCGTGAGCAAATCGGGCATGGCGCGAACCTACTCAAGGTTTATGCCGACTGGGATACTCCCACGCTTACCGTCGAGGAGATCCGCCCTATCGTCGAGGAGGCCCACAAATCCAAGATAAAAGTGGCGGCGCACGCGACCAGCCCGGAAGGCATTCGCAATGCACTGACCGCCGGCGTGGACTCAATCGAACATGGACACCAGGCCGACCGCAGCTCTTTCGAGCTAATGAAACAGAAAAATGCTTTCTGGGTGCCGACCATCGGCCACTACTTTTACGCTGTGGACACGGCAAAGTTTCCACAGCCGCACAAGTACATGCAGGAGACTCTGGAGCGCACCCGTCAGAATATTTCAACGGCCCGGGAGTTGGGGGTGAAAATCGCAAATGGTTTTGATCCTTCAAGCGCCGAGGCGCATGGCAAGAACGCGCGCGAGATCATCGCCATGCCTAAGCTGGGATTGCCGCCGATTGAGGCGATTCGCGCCGCTACGACCAACGCGGCTGAATTGATGGGATGGTCGGACAAAATAGGATCAATCGAGCCAGGGAAATTTGCCGATATCATTGCAGTTTCGGGAGATCCGATCGCCGACGTGGGTGAACTCGAGCGCGTTAAGTTCGTGATGAAGGGCGGAACGGTCGTCAAGAACGACTTTGCCAGCCATTAGACGGCTACAGCGCGAATGGACAATCTGGTATTTTTGATGTTCGGAGTGTTATGCCCAAGGAGACGCAGGCTCGCCGTTTTCTGGTTCGGGGCCGGGTTCAAGGCGTGGGCTTCCGCTGGTTTGTGGAGCGCGAGGCGCACATTCTTGGCATTGCCGGATGGGTGCGCAATAACGCCGACAGCAGCGTAGAGGTGCTGGCAATGGGCACCCGAGAGCAGTTGGCTGGACTGCGGTCGCGTTTGCGGGAAGGTCCCCGCGCCGCCCGCGTGGATGACGTCGAGGAGTCTGAAGCTAAACCTGTTTCTGGTCTTACCACCTTTCGCATCGAAGGAGCCTGGTGAATGCCGAGCAACGCCGCACTTGTCAAAGCGAACGCTAACTGCGAACCGCTGAAGAAGTTGATTCGGGAAGTGCCCGATTTTCCGAAACCAGGGATTCTGTTTTACGACATCACTACGCTGCTCAAAGACAAAGTCGGATTCGCAACTCTTATCGACGCCCTGTCCGAGCATTATCTGAATCAGAAGATCGATTTGGTCCTGGGCATGGAGGCTCGCGGATTTATTTTCGCTCCGGCCGTGGCCTACCGGCTCAATGCCGGCTTCGTTCCGGTGCGCAAGCCCGGCAAGCTTCCCGCTGCCACCAGCAAGTACGATTACGCGTTGGAATACGGTACGAACACGCTTGAGATTCACAAAGACGCCATAAAGAAGGGCGAGCGCGTCATAATCGTCGACGATCTGTTGGCCACGGGCGGGACTGCCGAAGCCACGACGAAACTTGCAGCCTCGCTGGGTGCGGAAGTCGTGGGCCTGGGATTTGTCGTGGAGCTCGATTTCCTGAACGGTCGCAACAAGCTGGCGGAATACGATGTGTACTCCCTCCTGCGCTACGACAAATAATTGAGTTCTACACCGGCTTGATGACGGCTGCTCCGTCCACGGAATCACTTTTTACTGCGGCTAGAGCCTCGTTTGCCTGGTCGAGCGGAAAGACTGTGATCTTGGGCCGAAGGTTTATCGCGGCTGCGATTTGAAGGAAGTCCCGGGCATCGGAGCGAGTCATATTTGCGACGCTACGAATTTGGCGCTCGCCCCAGAGCAGCCGATCATAGTCGAACTGCGGAATGCGATCCAAGTGAATTGCGTTGATGGCGACAACGCCGCCTTTGCGCAAGCTGGCCAGTGCGGCGACCACTACGTCTCCGCTTGGGGCGAAGGTGATCGCGCGGTCGAGGTTGACGGGCGGTTTTTCTACCTCGCTACCAACCCAGGTTGCTCCGAGTGAGCTTGCCAATTCTCTATGGGAAGCCCCTCGGGTCGAGACGTACACCTCGCATTTCCAAGCTCGTAAGACGGCGATCGTCAGGTGCGCTGAGGCTCCGAAACCGAATAGACCTACCCGGTCGCCCTTCTCCACGCCAGCCACGCGAAGGCTTCGAAAGCCGATGATGCCGGCGCATAGAAGCGGGGCGGCTTGCAGATCATCGAGGGCGGAAGGAAGAGAAAATACGAAATCAGAGCGTGCGACTGCATAATCAGCGTAGCCCCCATGAACCGTGTATCCGGTGAAGGTGGGAGCGTCGCATAGATTTTCGAGATTCTTTTGACAATACCAGCATGTGCCGTCGATACCGCCGATCCAGGAGACGCCTACCCGAGTTCCAAGTGGAAACTCTTTCGTAGCACCTTCGGCGATCTCACCCACTATTTGATGACCGGGGATCAGCTTTTCGCGACGCGAGGGTAACTCACCTTCTACGATGTGCAGGTCAGTTCGGCAAACCCCACAAGCACGCACCCGCAGCAGAACGCATCCGGGCGCGAGTTCGGGACGTGGAACCTCGCTGATCTGAAGAGGACGTTTCGAAACGTCTTGTGGGGAGGTTAGAACGGCGGCTTTCATCGATTGCTCCACCCACTCTTACAGATGGTGAATCACCGCTAGTGGTATCTGCTGTTGATGAATTCGCCAATCGCCGCATAGGCCTTCGACAAGGTCTTCTCGTCCGGCAGGAAGACAATGCGAAAGTGCTTGGTCCCCGGTTTCTGGCCGAAGCCCGAGCCATGGACGACCATTACGTGCTTCTGGAGGATCAGTTCTTTCACAAACACATCATCGCCTTCAGGAATATCGATGCGGGGATACGCGTAGAACGCGCCACGCGGAGAGACGCAACTTACGCGTGGCGTCGAATTGCACCACTCGACAGTGAGATCGCGGCGGCTGCGCAGCTTCTTTCGAACCTCGATCAAGTGCTCCTGTGATCCCTCGAGAGCGGGTTTGATGGCGTACTGCTCCGGGTGATTGGCGCACAAACGCGAACGTAGCAGGCGCTGAATGCCTTCGTCGTATTGCTTTACGGCTGCGGCATCGCCGCTGACAATGCCCCAGCCAATCCGCCAACCCGGAGCGAGATAATTCTTCGACAGGCCGCCGAATGTGACCACGGGAACATCCGGCGCCACGGATGCCATCGCGATATGCTCGTCATCTTTTGTTTGACCACTCTCCAGGATCAGCTTGTCGTAAATTTCATCGGCGAAGATGACGAGATTGTGGCGTCGCGCCAGTTCGGCGATCTGTTCAAGCATCGCGCGTGAGCACACCGACCCTGTCGGATTGTTGGGATTGATGAGCACAATGCCGCGAGTGCGCGGAGTAATTTTTCGTTTGATGTCCTCGAGATCGGGTTGCCAGCCGTCCTCCTCGTTGAGGTAGTAAGTGTTGAGTTCGATGCCGAGCTTGGCCAGTACTGCAGAATACAGGGGATAGTCGGGGCACGGCGTCAGCAGATCCTCTCCGGGATTGAGCAGTGCGGTCAGGCAGAGGTCGACGGTCTCGCTCACCCCTGTTGTGACGAACACATCCTGCACCGTAGAGATTCCCTTGCGCTCAGCTTCCCCTCGAATCGCGTCCAGTGCCTCTTTGATTCCGGACGACGGCGCATAGCCGTTCTTGCCGTCGCGCATAGCTTTGTATACGGCCTCGATCAGATGAGCGGGAGTTTTGAAGTCAAAGATATTAGGATCGCCGACGTTGAGCGGCAGCACCTTGTGGCCCTGCTTGATGACCTCATCGGCGATGCAGGCCAAGTCACGAATGGCATAGCGGACATTATCGAGGCGGGAAGCAGCGGCGATTTCACGACTCTGCGTGATTGGCATGAATGACTCCAAGGCACTGCACCACAGAGACACAGAGTCACAGAGAAGGTAAGAAACAAAATCAACGGTCTCTCGGTGGCTCTGTGACTCTATGATAAAAATCTCTTACTCTGGTCGATCAATCTGCGCCTTCTGCAAGCGGTCGGAATAATCCACGTAGATCGATTTCCACTCGCTAAAGAAATCGATTGCGCCCAGACCGCCCTCGCGGTGACCATTCCCAGTCTGCTTCACTCCGCCAAAGGGCAGGTGCACTTCCGCGCCAATAGTCGGCGCATTGATGTAGGTAATTCCGGCATCAAGATCGCGCATCGCTGTAAAGGCCCGGTTCACGTCTTTGGTGTAGAGCGAGGAAGACAATCCGTAGTCGACGCCGTTTGCAATCTCGATAGCGTCCGCGAGGTCATCGCAGGCAAGGATCGATACGACCGGACCAAAGATTTCCTCCTGCGCGATGCGCATTTTGGGAGTGACATCGACGAACACAGTTGGTTCCATGAAGTAGCCATAGTGATAATCGCCTTTGTCTAGCCGGTTGCCGCCGCATTTCAAGCGAGCTCCCTCAGCCTTACCGATGTCAACGTAGCTGAGGTCGGTCTTCAGCTGATTCTCATTGATCGCCGGACCCATTTCGATGGTCTCATCCAGACCATTGCCGACCTTGAGCGCCTTCGCGCGATCGACGTAACGCTCCACGAACTCACCATAGATGCCTTTCTGCACAATGATCCGGCTGGTCGCGGTGCAGCGCTGGCCGGTAGTTCCGAAACCACCCCATAGTCCGCCTTCGATCGCGAGATCAAGGTTGGCGTCGTCGAGCACGATCATGGGATTTTTGCCGCCGAGTTCGAGCGAACAATGCTTGAAGCTCTTGGCCGCCGTCGTGCCCACGATGCGCCCCACCGCGCTCGAACCAGTCAGCGAAATAGCGCGCACATCGGCGTGTTCGGTGAGTGGCGTGCCGACTTCCGACCCGAATCCGGTGACGATGTTCACCACGCCACGGGGTAGACCGGCGTCGTAAAGCGCACGCACCAGATTGAAAGTTGAAAGCGGAGTATCCTGCGCGGGCTTAATCACGCACGTGTTTCCGCACACCAGCGCGGGCAAAAGCTTCCACGATGGAATCGCCATCGGGAAGTTCCATGGAGTTATCATTCCACAAACGCCGATCGGTTGACGCACGGCCATGGCGAATTTGTTCGGCAGCTCCGAGGGCGTGGTTGGGCCGAACATGCGGCGGCCTTCACCGGCCATATAGTAGGCGGTGTCTACGGCTTCCTGCACATCGCCGCGGGTTTCTTTCAGGATCTTACCCATTTCGCGGGTCATGTCGCGGGCGTATTCTTCCTTGCGCTCGAACAGCATCTCGGCGGCGCGGTAGATGATTTCAGCGCGACGGGGTGCGGGAATCAGGCGCCACCTGGTGAAGGCCTTCTTCGCCGCTCCGATGGCGGCATCCACGTCTGCCTTGCCTGATCTTTGGAAGATGCCGATTACATCGCGGGTGTCGGCGGGGTTGCGATTTTCGAACGTCTGTCCGGTCGAAGCTTCGACCCATTCACCGTCGATAAAATTCTTGTACACCTTGGTGCGGGTGGCCGTGCCCATGATGGTTGGCCCGGTTAAGAGATCGGTTGCCATAGAGCCTCCTGGGATTAATGCTGGAGAAGGATGACTGTCTCTATGCTACAGGGCAGGGTGAAGTGCGGCAAGCGAGGCGCTGGCGATGAACACGTAGACCCGGCCTCCCCGGAGGGAACAGACATAGATTACGCGCGAAACGATTGCCTCGCTTCGCTCGCTCCCCGGACGAGGCGTCCGGGGCTACGTGTTTGTGGTTACTATTTCTTGGCCACGGTTGGGGCGGGGTACTCTGGCAGAGTGTCCTTATTGGCGTTGGCGCGCTTTACTTCCAGTTCATCGAAGAGGATGGATGGATTCACGATGCTGTGGGGGATATTCAGCGGGTGGTTCTCGATGTTGACGTCGTTTCCGACGGCGATTAGGTCGTTGCGCAATGTGCGCGTATCGAGGTCGCCGAAGATGGCTCCGCGCACCAGTTCTTCGTGGCCGTCCTTTACCCATACCTTGTACAGCAAGCGGGGGACGCGTTGCGGTCCCATGGTCTCGACGTAGTATCCGTAAGGAATTTCGCGCTGCTGACAGATTTCGATCAGCTTCTTCTTCAAGTTCTCAGGCGACGACGATTCGGAGGAATGTACGATCATGTTCCCGAGACTGGGTCCGGGGAAGTTCTGAGGGACGCGGGCGCGGCCGTGACCGTTGGAGGAAGGGAAGTCTCGAATCGGTTCTCTCCCCATCAAATAGTTCACCAGCTTGCCGTTCTCGATGACGGAGACGGACGTGGCTTTGACACCCTCGTCGTCGACGTCGTATTTGCCCATCAAGCTTTTTCGATTCATGGAGGCGAGCGTAGGATCGTCGACCACCGATAGAAAATCAGGAAGGACACGGGATTTGTAGCTGGCGGCGAAGGCTCCCTTAGTGCGGGCGGGCTGACCCAAGTCGGGTTTGAGGCCGAGGATATTGTCTCCTACCAGATCGGAGAAAACGGTGGAGGCTGCGTCGGCGGAGAACAGCACTGGGCCACGGTACTCTTCGTCGGCGATTGGCGCGTCACGCAACTGCTTTAAGGTAGAGATCAAGTTTGCGGTATCCGCCAGCAACGTTTCTTGCGATGGCAATTCCTTTATGTCGGTGACTTCGTAGCCGCGCGAGCGATCCAGTCGCATGCCATCTGCAGCCTGGGTGGTACCAGCGATGCGTAGATCGTAGACCGTTTGGCCACCGCGCACTACCGCCCCTTCCGAACTTACGAAATAGCGATTCACGGCGGCGAAATTCAGTGACGAATCGAAGGACTCGATCTGGGGATCGGTTTTGTAGAGGGCGGAGGTGTCCTGCAGCATTTTATTCCAGGGCGAGGAATCGAAATCGAGCTTGGCCAGCGGTCCGATCGAGACTACCGGTTCGGCGCGGGCAAAGTCGTCCACGGGTTGATCAACGTTGTACTGTTTCAGTTTCGCTTGCTTCGCGGTCAGCGCTTCGGTGGCGGCCTTGTAGGCGTTGTCGGTGGCGAGCCAGATCTGATGGCGCAGGGCGACAACATCGTTGTCTAGCGGCATGAGGTCCATGACGCCCTGTCCCTGGCCAAAAAAACTGTCCTGCTTGTAGTCGCCTACCCGGACGACCACGCGCAGGAATCGAAAACGTACTCGCAAATCCGTTCGCACGGCTCCGAAAGCCGCTTCGGCGGCATGCGTATCCATGTCGGTGATGTGGTAGTCGATGTAATACGGTGCGGCCATTCCTTCGAGCTTGAGGGCAGACTTGGAGCGATCGAGTTCGGTTCGCATCGCTTGGAGCACTGGATCGTCATCAGCGGACAGTTGCACATCTTTCGGTTGCGCGTAAGTCGACGGAACCAGCAGCGTGATCAGCAATGCGAGAACGATCGCAAACTCTTGCTTCTTGGCAGAAGGGTGGGCACGCCCGTTGCTGGACGGTGGAACGCTTAGCGATTTGCGGAGCATTGTCGTGATCATCATTGCCGCCCTCCGCTTTTCGTCGATTGGGTGGCATTCGCCAATTCAAAACCTGGTGGTGGAAGGATTGGTGGGCGGTTCAGGGAATGCGCGCGCTTCTGCACCTCGATCTCGGAGAACAGCATGGCCGGGGCCGCGGCCGAAACAGGCACACTGCCCGACTCGGCGCCGCAGATGCCATTGAAGACTTCGGTCTTCTCTCCGGTGAGCAGGATGCGGTTCATGGCCGCCAGCGGAGTACCAACAATATCTACGCCGCGCACCAGTTCATCCGCTCGGCCGTCGGGGTAAACACGCCATACCAGGACAGGCAGCACCTGAAAAGCTTGCGGCATCGTCCGTTGAGTTAGTGTGAATCCTCCTTGAATGTCTTCGAAGTACAGTCCGTACGGCTTTCCTTGTTTCTTGATCTCATTGATCAGCTTCTGCCGCAATTCCGAATCTTTGGTTGTATGCGACGAAGTGACGATCAAATTACCCTGACGCCCGGTGACCATCAGGCCCGGTTGCGCGCGCCCGTGGCCGTTCGACGCGTCGAAATTTCTGATGGGCATGCGCGACATCAGAAAGCTTTTCAGAATCCCATCCTTGATAACCTCTACGCGAGTGGCGGGCATACCTTCTTCGTCATACTCGTACCAGCCTCCCAAGTCCATGCCGTTCAGGGTTCGCTTAGTGGGATCATCGATGACGCTGAGAAAGTCCGGCAGAACTTGCTGGTTGATCTTTTTGGTGAACGTCTGGCCTTCTTGTTCGCCGCGTTGGCGATGGCCCTCCAAACGGTGTCCCAGAACCTCGTGGAAAAATACCGCTGCAGCGCGTCCCGAGACTAACGCCGGTCCGTCGAATGGTTCCGCGACCGGCGCTGCCCGCAGAGCCTTCAGATCGGACGCCATCTTTTCCATGCGTGCGGTGATTTCCGCCTCGCCGGGCAAGTGACTCGGGTTCTCGGCTTGGAAGGTTTCCACCCGCATCAGGTCCATGCCGTCATCGGCGCGGGTTTCCGCGTCGATGGAGAGCCTGACCATGGCATTGGTCGTGACCACGTGGCTGCCTTCGCTGGAAATGTAATGAAACTGCGTTCTCTGCGCCGTGAGCAAGACATTCGAGGAATAAATGTAGGGATACTTGCGGAAATAGGCTGAGTAATGCCGAGCGAGATCCTGCAGAATTTTGTCGTCGGGCGCCGGAGAAAGATCCTGGTAATCCGCATGGCTTTGCGGAATCTCGTGCGAGAAGTCAGGCGAAGTGTCCTCTTCCTGAGCGTGGACCTGAGTCGTGGTTTTGACGTTCAAGTACGCTTGCGAAGCCTTGCGATATTCTCCATAGGTGAGCTGCCACAGGACGTGCGCGATGGCATCTTTATCGTTATCCAGAGGAAGCGATCCGGAACTGAGCGCGGAAATACGGTTTTCCTGATGAGTATTGTCCAGCGCGGGCGTTCCCACGCGCACGATCACGTCGCCGGCGCGACGGCGGGCGTGGATGGAATTCATCAGGCTGCCCTGGCTTCCTACCACCATCGCTGAATCTTGATCGTAGACGGAGTAGCTGATGTAGTAAGGTGCGGGATCGAGTTTCCCCAATTCGCTTTGGGCTCGGTGCAGTTCCTGTTGCATGGCCGAGATCAGGACATCGTTTTTTTGCTGCTCTTTCGCGGAAACCCCAGTGCTCAGTGCAGGTTTTAGAAAGATCGCGAGTGCGCACAGTAATGCGCTTTTTCGAAAGATTGTCTTCTTCATCTTGAGGTTAGATACTCCGGCCTGGTGTCGATTACGTCGCTGACCACGAACACATCGTCTCACAGTCGCACGGGCGATGACACCGGAGCGTACATTACTCTAGTTCGAAGTCGGCGGTGCGCGGCTTGGCCGCATTTCCTGCTGAGTCCATGGCTCGGAGTTCGACTCGATAGGAGCCAGGGACGAGGTCAGCTACTGGCAGTTTCAGTCCCACGGGAGCGACGGAACTGCCGGCTTGATTGGTGGCTCGGGTTGCAGCGTCCAACTTTTTCTCTCCCGTCTTGCGATCCACGATGGTTAGTTCGACGCCAACCTGGGGAGGATTAGGTCCGGTCAGAAGCGGTGCGTAAACTTCAGCGTAGACAGCGGTGTTGTCGGTTTTCTTGAACCGGTTGGAAGCGGAGGGAACGATCTGAATGCCTTGTACGACCAGCGGCGTGCGGTCTCCGAGCAATTGCGAGTCGAGGTCCGTGGACAGATCGGCAACTCGCTGCATCTGATTACTGAGCGCCACTCCACTCATACTGAATTGCTTGCCGTCATAGGGGTCGATGACCAGCGGTAATTGCAGTTTGCCGAAACTTTCATTGCCCGAACTGAATACCACCTTGAGGTTGTACTGACCAGAAGCGATTTCAAATTGGTTCTCGTAGTGGAAGGGCTGCTTCTGGAATTCCTCCACTTCCTTCTTGCCGTCAAGATCGAGGTTTACGGTGTCGCTGAACCGGGCCGCAATTGTGCCATCTGGCTTGTAGGCGATGCCCAGTACGTTGACCGCCGAATGCTGCTTGCCTTTTACCTTTTCAAACTTCATCGCGTTTGGCGGGATACCGATGGCGAGGTTCACGCGAGCAGTGTTCGGTGAGGTGTAGAAGAATGGCGCCTGCATGGAGCCGGTAACATTCCCGGCCATCTCGCTGGACACCCGAGTCTCCATTTCGCGCTCGATCGGATTTCCCGCCAGCAAGTCCTTGGATTTTTGATTGCAGTATCCACTGCGGGCGCGAACCTGCGTCCCGCCGCGGTCCACCTTCACGCGCAGGGTGTGGCAACTGCCTTCGGGCGATTCGGGAGGCGTATAGCTGACGACGTAATACTGGGATTGATCGTTGGCAATTCTCTGCATGCCACCAAGCAGGTCGTTGGAATTAACGATGACAAACCCGCCCGTTCCCTCGGCCAACTCATAGAGGATTTGCTGGTTGGCGGCAACGTCGGGGAATAGGGGAACGATCTGCCGGGGCTGATTGTATTGATTGAGTCCGTACATTTGGCCCGGGCTGATAACGCCCGCTCCGGTTCCGGTGCCACGAGTTCCTCCGCCGGTGGTTCCGCCCGTCCCTCCAGTGTGTCCACCGCCTGTGCCTCCACCGGTTCCGCCGCTGTGTCCACCGCCGCCGCCCGTGCCACCACCTCCTCCGGTGCCACCACCATGGCCGCCGCCACCTCCGCCACCACTACCTCCACGCTGTCCGGGATCAAAATAGGCGAGCTTCAGTGGATAGAGAATGGTTCCAGTTCCCGCGTAGGTGAGAGTCGCGGATGCTATCCTGGGAGTTGATGGAGAAGGCCTGAGCGAGCTTTGGGGCGGCGCAATGTCGCCAGCAACCAGGCCGCGAACGTCCAGGGGATAGACGGCGACATTGTACCGGTTGCACACCGAAATCACTGCCGTCAACTCTGACTGAATCTCGGGCGTGACAGGAAAGCCGGAGGTCAGCATCACCAGCGTTTTGCGGCCGGGCACGGTACCGAGGCTTTTCGCCAAGCTGCGCAGAGCCAGCATCACGCTGCGTGCGCCAAAATCGGCTTCAGTAGTGCTCAATGAAGGCATACCAAACGTAGAGCCAGTAATTGGAGACGTTCCGAGAGACGCAACCTGCACCGGCTGAGCGTTGGGCGAGACCGCGGAGGTTTTCAGTCCAGCGACGACTTGTTTCAACTTATCCGCGTCTGCCGTGAAGTTTTGAGCAATGCGTACGGTCCCGCCAAAATCGACCACTGCGATTAAACGGTTGGGAGCTGCGTTGGCGTCGATGAACTTGGCGGCCGCCTGCCGGGCTCTCATCTGGTCGCTCATGTCCATGGTCGAATTGTCGAAGAACAAGACCAGATATCGCGGCTGCGCTTTGTCCGAAGCAGTGTCTTGTTCAAAGGAGAAACCTTTGATCGGCTGTTCCTTGTTGTCCTCCCAGACCTTGAAGTCCTTAGCGGTGAGATCGCGGATGTAGTTGCCCTTCTTGTCGGTCACGACCGTGTCCACAAGGACCAGTCGCGTCTCTGCGTGGATGGTGGCCGAGCCCGGGGCGGGCGCTTCGGCAGCCGGCTGCTGAGCCTGCGTTGGGCGCATCAGCGCCAGAATGGCAATACATATTGTTCCAATAGCGAGAATCACGCGGCGAGATCGCATATCTTTCTCCTCAGATCACAGAAGATCACGGAATTTCAATAGCGCCGTTTTCCGCGGACATCAACTGTCCCTCTTTATCTCGTACCACCAGCCGAACCAGGTAGCTTCCGGGCTTAACGTCAAAATTTGTCTTTAAAGTAATTCCCGAGCTGAGCTTGCTCTCCAGGGTTGCGTCCTTCCAGCGCATGGTGAGGTCCTTTTGCATCCCCTGAATGAATACGCCGTTGCGATTGAAGATTGCAGAAACCACGGTCAATTCATTTATGTTTCGACCGTCCACTTTGCGATAGCGAATGTGTTTTACATCCACATGAGCCATGACCGCGAGCTTGGCCTCGGTGTCGCTCGGTTTGAAAAACTGGGTATGCAGTTCCACGGGAAGGTCGTGCAGTTCTTCCTGGGAAAAAACCGCGTCCTCGATCTCCATCTTCGCTTCTTCGACGGGGTCGGCTACGTGCCTGGGAGCGTAGTAGCCGCGGCGGGCTTGCAGAGTCAGCTTCGTTGGTTCCTTCAGGGAAACTTTCAAACGATGATAGCCGCCATCCAGCTTCAGATTCTGAGGCGAGAAACCGAGGGTATAGAAATATTCAGGCGTAGCGGCAACGCGTTTGAATCCGGCATCGAGGTCGTTGTTGTCATGAAAGAAACTCCCGCCCGTCGCGTATGCCAGGTCGGACAACACGTCCTCCTGCGCCAAAGCGCTGGCAGTTTCATACTGGGTTTCGACGCCCGCTGCGAATCCATTGCTGTGGCCCGGTTTGCTGATGTCGCCTCCGGGGACGACAGTGTAAAGGCCGCGCGCATCCAACGCGCCGATCATCACCTGCGAGTGAAGCGCGCGATCGATGACATCCGCGTAATCCCTTTCCATCTCGGGTTCAGGGGTAAGAAATCCCGGGGACACAACCACCATGGTTCGTTGTCCCGGCATTGAGGCCATCCTTCGGACCACATCCTTTAAAACCGAGAGCGAAACGCGGCTTTCCTGTTCTCCCAGAGAGATTTCGCGTGTGGCGGCCGTGAACACTGCTATCTGCGCAGCCTGTAACGCCGCCTGGGGATTGTTCGTCGGGAGGCTGAGGCATACTAGCGCATCCTGAACCGCCGCTCCTTCAGCCTGGGTATCGTGCTTGTTCTGGATCAAATCCGCCATGTAGTAACTGACGTCTGGACAATCGCCCGTGCCCGCTCCCGTGATTGGCCGGGGTTGAAGATGAAGCAAGGTTTCATGCAATTTCGCCCGATCGTCGGTGAAGTCGAGAGTGGTTTGGCCGGAGGTCGAGAAAATTGCGGCACGGTCTGTGGGCTGCAAGGTTGCAAGGTGGTGGTCAGCCGCGGTTCGCGCCTGCGCCAGATCGCCAAAAGTTAAATGGACGTCATCAAAAACGAAGGCGATATAACGCTCGGGAACCGAGGGAAGCTTTTCGCTGCCGCTTTCATCCGAAGTCTTCCGCTCCTTGGCCACCAGCGTCCCTGGTTGTTCCATGGCAAAATGGGAGATGACCTGCGGTTTGCGATTGTCGAAGAGTTCGAAGTCCTCTTTATGGAGATTGCCGACAGCACGGCCCTGAGAATCGCGGACCACCACCCGTACCATCACTAACTTGACGTTAACTTTGAATGTGGTCGCTTCTTCGTGCGAAGCAATCTCGGCTGCACTCTGATCGGGATGAGATTGAGCGGCCGGCTCAGCCTGCGGTGACGATGGTTGCACGGGTTCCGATTGCGCGCCTGCGGTTATAGCACACAGCCACAGCGCCGGGAGCACGCAGAGTGACAATTTTGAGACGAACGGTAGCAACCCGCGCCGGCGAGATTTGGTACGCGATCCGCCCGAGTTTCGAATGGTCGACAAGGGAGTCCGGAAAATCGTGCCGGAAAAGAGAGACATTGATGTCACAACCTGGCGCCAGCGCTGCGGTCCGCCGGTCGGGCAGGTAGATGTTAGTCCGTTCCAGCCCAAAGCACCAGAACAAGTTTATCGGGCATCTTACGTAGTAGTTGAGAACACCGGACGCGGCGTTGTGTTGCCATTCGCCGAGAAGGCCGGGATGCTATACTGCCGCTCCCGAAACGATTTAATGTGGCCTAAGAAGGAGTTCCTAAAGCGGAATGAACTATACAAGCGTCACCTGCCTCGTCAGGCGCATCGTCAGTTTTCTTTTTGTTTTCTCGGTTATAACCTCAGCTACCGCACAACAGATTCCTTCCGACGTCCTGCAAGCCATGCAATGGCGCCTCATCGGTCCGCACCGGGGAGGCCGGATCACGTCGGTTGCCGGAGTGCCCAGCCAACCCGCGATCTATTACGCGGGGACCCCTGGCGGAGGCGTCTGGAAAACTGAGGACGGAGGGCAGGTCTGGAAACCCATATTCGATCAGGAGCGTGTAGCTTCGATCGGCGCGGTTGCAGTTGCGCCGTCGGATCCGAAAGTTATCTATGTCGGCACCGGCGAGCAGACCCAGGGCGACGGCGTGTATAAATCGACCGACGCGGGCTTGACCTGGACCAATATCGGTCTGCGCGAGACCCACGTCATCACAGGCATCGTGGTTGATCCGCGAAACCCCGACGTGGTTCTAGTGGCCGCTTCCGGAGATCATTGGTCCGGTGCCGAGCGGGGGGTTTACAAGACCACGGACGGAGGCAAGAGCTGGCAGAAGGTGTTATATAAAGACGCGGAGACCGGTGTCCCTGACATCGAGGCCGATCCCGACAATCCCCGCATTCTCTATGCTTCATTCTGGACGCGTCCCGAGGATCCGTTTAGCACCGACGAGGCCGAGAAAAAGAAAAAGCAGGACGCTGCGATTTACAAATCCACGGACCAGGGTTCCACCTGGAATGTAATCGAGGGCAAAGGCTTACCGACCGAGCCGATGGGGCGCGTGGGTGTCGCCGTGGCGCCCGGTAGCAGCGGCCTACGGGTTTACGCCATCGTCACGCAGGGACTATTTTGGTCAGAGGACGGCGGCGCAAGCTGGCAACGCAGTACGACCGACCCTCGCGTTGTGGGCAATGGATATTTCAGCCGCGTGTTTGTCGATCCCAAGAATGCAGCGCGAGTTTACGTGGCGCAGACTTCGATGTACCGCTCGACCGACAGTGGCCGCACCTTTGAAGCCTGGGCCGGGGCGCCCAGTGGAGATGACTTTCACGTTCTCTGGATCAATCCTGCCAACACGCAGAACATGATTCTGGGAGTTGATCAGGGCGCGATCATCAGCGTCGATGGCGGCGATACCTGGAGTTCCTGGTACAACCAGGCGACGGGGCAGTTTTATCACGTCAGCACGGACCGTCATTTTCCCTATTTCGTTTACGGCGCGCAGCAGGATAGCGGTACAGCCGCGGTCCCCAGCCGCAGCGATTACGGCGAGATCACGTATCGCGACTGGGCGCCCACCGGGGCATTCGAGTTTTGCTACATCGTTCCCGATCCCGCGAATCCGAATTATGTCTATGCTGGCGGATGGTATGGAACCGTGCTCCGTTATGACAAGACCACCGGGCAGGTTGTGCATCTTCTGGTGCGCACTCCGAAGTACCGTACGGCGCAGATGGCGCCCATTGCGTTTTCGCCTCAGGATCCACACACGCTCTATTCCGCTGCGCAGTACGTTTTGAAGAGCAATGACGGTGGATTCAGTTGGCAGGAGGTTAGTCCAGATCTCACCTTGAAAGCCGACGCGGAGAAAAAGAAACCCGATCCGCGACGAGCCGTGATTTACACACTGGCGCTGTCAACGGTACAAGCTGGCGTGATCTGGGCAGGCACCGGCAACGGCATCATTCAAGTCACGAAGGATGGCAAGACCTGGCAGAATGTGACCATTCCAGGCCTGCATGAGCGCAGTGCGGTGACACTTCTAGAAGCTTCCCACTACGACGCAGCCAGTGCGTACGCTGTGATCAACGGGTTCCAGGAACTGCGTCCACTGATCTATCGCACGCGTGATTATGGACACAGCTGGCAACTCATCACCGCGGGTTTGCCGGATACCGGGAATGCCCGAGTGGTTCGCGAGGACCCGGTGCACAGGGGATTGCTCTACGCCGGCACCTGGAATGGCGTTTACTTTTCGTTGGACAATGGCGATCACTGGCAAACGCTGCAACTGAATCTGCCCACAGCTCCGGTGACTGACCTCGACGTGCACGGCGACGATCTGGTGGCGTCGACTTTTGGCCGCGCGCTGTGGATTCTCGATGACATCACACCGCTGCGGCAGCTTGACGCGAAATTGTCGCAGTCGGATGCGTACTTGCTGCGTCCCAGCAACGTCGTACGCACGCGCTGGGATATGTCGCAGGACACTCCACTGCCTCCTGAGACTCCCGCGGGACAGAATCCGCCCGACGGTGCGATCGTTGACTACTTCCTGAAATCTGAGCCCGCAGGCAACATCAAACTCTCGATCTACGATTCGCAAAACCATCTGGTGCGTGAATTCACAGATGTGCCTGGAGCTTTCGATCAAGCTCCGGCCAATGCTCCCGAATATTGGTTCGCGCCGCCGCCGGCGCTTTCGAAGAAAGCCGGGCTCAATCGCTTCACATGGGATCTTCGCTACCCTGCGATGAAGGCCATGCGCTACGGCTACTATGGGAATACGCTCGACTACATCGAGTACACGGGTTCCGATCACGCCATTCCTGGAAAATTTCCCCGCGAGCTGCAGCCGGGGCCTTTTGTCGTGCCGGGTGAGTATTCTTTGGTCCTGACGGTAAATGGCCAAACCTATCGTCAGCCCCTGACCGTCACCCTGGATCCACGAGTGCAAGCATCACAATCTGATTTGGTAAAGCAACTTACCCTTGAGACCAGCATCTCGGATGAAATGGCGGTCAGCTATGACGCATACGAGCAAGTGCGGGCCTTGCGAGAGGCGATTGCTGATCGGCAAAAATCGCTTAACCCCGATTCAGCGAACCCAGACGCAACCAAAAAAGATGCCACTGATGCTTTGAAGGCCTTGGATGACCAGGCTGGGGATACCGGCGACGGCAAACGGGAGGACCTCGGAATCGGTCCGTTGAACCGCGAACTGGCGCGTCTCGCCTTTATGGTTGAAAGCGGGGACGCGCGGCCTGCGGCTTTGCTCGAGGCAAGCGTCGAGCAATACTGCCAGGCTCTCACCAAGCGCCTGACGCAATGGCACGAGGTCAATCAGCAGAAGATTCCTCAAGTAAATACCTTGTTGCAAAAATACAACCTGGCGCCACTGCCAGTCGCGGCCAATATCCCAGCCGCTCCGAGGTGCCAGAAATAGAACAAGGATCGCTTCTCCGTCTCTTGACGTTATTCCATATTTCTGCAATTATAGAAATATGAAACCGATAGAGAGAGACAAGGTGGTCCGGTATGCCGACATGTTTTCGGCGATGGGGACGGAGCCTCGTCTTCGGATCATGCAGTTGCTGCTGTCGGCGCATCCTGAGGGATTGGTGGTTGGCGAACTGCAGGAAGAGCTCGACATTCCTAATTCGACGCTCTCTCACCATCTGGAAAAGCTAAAGAGTGAAGGCCTGGTGAAGGTTGTCCGGGAGAGTACGTTTCTGCGTTATACGGCAAACACAGATGCCCTGCAGGAGTTGTTACGTTTTCTGTATTCCGAGTGCTGCACTCGCAATAAGGCGCTGAGGCCGGAGGAGATTGTTCAAATTTGCAGATAGGGAGACCATGACCTGTCATTCCAGGCGCTGTAGAGTCCACGCGCGAGCTGAGAACAGTCATCGCGCCCATGCGGCGCATGAGCATTTGCCGGCGTCTTTTACGCAGCGCTGGAAGCGCTGCTCCACCCAAAGAACTGAATCTTTGGCAATCGGTCAAGGATGGCAGCGATTAAAGCAGGAGAATCAGTCATGAACACGGACATCAAGGAAGTTGTGAAAGAAAAATATGGCCAGGCAGCGCTGCGGGTGCGGGCTGGCGGGAGCTCTTGTTGTGGCGCCACTGCTTCCACAGGTTGCGCCGACCCGATTACTTCCAATCTCTATGACGCTTCCCAAGCCAGCCAGATTCCCGAGGAGGCTTTGCTGGCTTCACTGGGATGTGGCAACCCCACAGCGCTCGCCGAATTGAAACCTGGCGAAGTTGTGCTCGACCTGGGCTCTGGCGGCGGAATTGATGTTTTGCTCTCAGCGCGGCGCGTGGGGCCTGCGGGGAAGGCTTACGGTCTTGACATGACCGATGAAATGCTTGCCTTGGCGAATGAAAACAAGCGAAAAGCGGGTGTGGCAAACGTGGAGTTTCTGAAGGGCGAGATTGAGCACATCCCGCTACCCGACAACTCCGTGGACGTGATTATTTCCAACTGCGTGATCAATCTGTCAGCTGACAAAGACCAGGTGCTGCGGGAAGTTTTTCGCGTGCTCAAGCCGGGCGGACGGTTGGCTGTCTCTGATGTGGTGACTCGCGGCGAAATCCTTCCTGAGATTCGGCAAAGCGTGTTGCTTTGGGTGGGGTGCGTGGCGGGCGCGCTCGATGAAGACCAATATCGCAGCAAGCTGGCATCTGCGGGCTTCGAGCAGGTGGATGTGGAGCCGACCCGAATCTATCGCGCGGAGGATGCCCGTGAATTTCTCAATGATAACGGGATTGATGCGGACGCGATTGCGCCGCAGGTGGATGGAAAGTTTATGAGCGCGTTTGTTCGTGCGGTGAAGCCGTTGAGCGCGGTGAAGGAAGCTTGCTGTGGGCCGACATGTTGCAAGTAGGAGGGAACAAGCATGAAAGGACATTACAACGTTCTATTTCTGTGTACCGGCAATTCCGCGCGCTCCATCATGGCAGAAGCAATTCTAAACTTCAAAGGCAGGTCCAATTTCAATGGCTACAGCGCCGGAAGTCACCCGTCGGGGTCGGTTCGGCCAGAAGCCTTGAAGCAGCTCGAAATGGCGCATTTACCAACCCACGGTCTGCACAGCAAAGCTTGGGATGAATTCTCTCTGCCCGGCTCTCCCCGGCTCGATTTTGTGTTCACGGTTTGTGACAACGCTGCAAAAGAGGTGTGTCCGGTGTGGCCGGGGCAGCCGATGACCGCCCATTGGGGCATTCCAGACCCAGCCGCAGTTCGGGGAAACGAAACCGAGGTGGAGCGAGCGTTTCGCGAGGCGTTCTTTATCCTGGATCGCAGAATCAGTCTGTTTCTGTGCCTGCCACTGAAGAGTCTCGACAGCCTCGCACTCAAGAGGGAACTTGATGGCATCGGCCAGACGATGACACCCGTTATCCATGAGTAGCAGCGCGTTTCCACTGGAGGCAGCTTTTTGAGGGATGTGCCGCCCCATCGGACTCAGTTATGAAACCAACTAGACGCCTTAATTTTCTGGACCGCTACCTGACCGCGTGGATCTTCGCCGCTATGCTTGGCGGAGTTGTATTGGGTTGGCTTGTGCCCGGAGTTGTACCGTTTCTGAATCGATTCAATGTCGGTACAACTTCCATCCCGATTGCCGCGGGATTGATTTTAATGATGTATCCACCTTTCACGAAGGTGCGATATGAGGAACTGCATGAGGTCTTTCGCAACAAGCGGGTGCTCGGCCTCTCACTCTTGCAGAACTGGGTGGTCGGGCCGATTCTGATGTTTGCTCTGGCCATCGTATTCCTGCGCGGATACCCGGAATACATGGCAGGCCTGATCATGATCGGCTTGGCACGCTGCATCGCCATGGTCATCGTGTGGAACGAATTGGCCAGAGGGGATACAGAATATGCGGCTGGCCTGGTAGCCTTCAATTCTCTCTTTCAAGTCTTTTTCTACTCTGTTTACGCCTGGGTCTTCGTTACTGTGCTTCCCGGCAGGTTGGGCCTTCGGAGCAGCCTCGTCAATGTCTCGATGGCAGAGATTGCTAAGAGCGTCTTTGTTTATCTCGGAATTCCGTTTCTCGCCGGCTTTCTGACTCGCACCGCATTGGTTCGAGCCAAAGGACGCGACTGGTATAACCATAACTTCGTTCCCCGGATAAGCCCGCTCACGCTGATTGCCCTGCTGTTCACGATTGTGGTGATGTTCTCCCTGAAGGGTGGCTATATTGTTCGTCTGCCCTTGGATGTTTTGCGCATCGCTGTGCCGCTGCTGATTTACTTCGTGCTGATGTTTCTCGTGTCTTTTTACATGGGCAAGAAGTTGGGCGCGGACTATTCCAAGACTACAACTCTGGCATTTACGGCCGCCTCCAACAATTTTGAGCTGGCGATCGCAGTTGCGGTTTCAGTATTCGGCATCAACTCGGGAGCCGCATTCGCGGCCGTCATCGGCCCCTTGGTGGAAGTGCCTGTGATGGTCGGCCTGGTCAATGTGGCCCTCTATTTCCAGCGCGTTTATTTCCCCAGTCCGCAGTCGATCAATATCGAGCCGGTTGGCTCGGCCGCAGTTAAGTAAGAATCTCAACGGCCGAGCATTCTAGACGACCCTCCGCGGGGACAGACGAGTTGCCGTCCTCACACGAGCTTTCCTCAGAAGAACTCGTTCATCTGGGCTGCGCCTTGACACGAGCCGGGGAAACTGGTTAGTCCTAACCCTTGCAGCAACAGTTGGCAAGTGTTCTGGTGTTGATAGAACGTGGTCGACTTGAAGGCCGGCTTGGCCAGCGGACTGATCACGAGCATGGCTACCTGTCCTCCGCCGTGTTGCGTGTCGCTGTCAAACGATTCATCGAAAACGATTACGAGCAAACCGTCGTTCTGGAAGGTGGAACTGGCAATCAGAGGCGCGATATTAGTTTGCAGCCAGCTGTCCGCCTGGTTCAGGCTGCCGTCGTGTCCGTCATTTTGCATATTGGGAATGATGAACGAATACTGCGGAAGCTGGTTGTTGCTGAGGTCGGTAGCAAGCTGCGTGAACGGCACCAGATTTTGCAGCTGATTCTGGCTGTTCACCACATCGGTAAGATAGGTGAACGGGTTGTGATGTTTCGCGTAAGGATAAACGTCGCCGCCGATATAGCCAACGTTGGGCAAGCCCTCCGCGTACGATTTCCAACTCTTTCCCGCAGTCAACAAATGGCGGACTACGTTGTCGGCGCTCACCGTTCCGCTGAATGAGTCGTCATTGGTGATGATCTGGCCAGTGGTTAGCTCAAAGTAGTTTCCGATCGACGGGTGAGTGTTGGCGTAGTACTGAGTCGCGAGGCCGTACTTCTGGGCCAGGCTGTTCAGGTAAGGCATCGATGAGCTTCCAATTACGCTGGAGTAGCTGTGATTCTCTTCCATGAGCAGGATCACGTGTCCGAATGAAATCCCTTGTACGGTTACCGTCGTGGATGCCGGGGCTGTACCACCGGCTCCCTGTGCGGTTGCGGTGTAGTTGGTGGTTGTGGCCGGTTTAACATTCGTCGATCCATTAGGCGGAAAACTGCCTACTCCCGGAATGTTCACCGAGGTTGCATTGGTCGTCGTCCAACTCAGAACCGCCGTGCCACCGAGTGGGATGGTGCTGGGTTGAGCATTGAATGAAATCGTGGGTGGCGGATTTTGAGACACGGTAACCGTAGTGTTTGACGTTGCTGTTCCCCCCGGGCCGGTCGCCGTCGCGGTGTACGTAGTCGTGGAAGTCGGAGTGACTTTCGCCGAGCCGGTTGCCCCGAACGTTCCCACTCCGGCGATGCTAACGGAAGTCGCATTGGTTGTCGTCCAGCGCAGAACTGCGGTTGCGCCGGGCGCAACGATGCTGGGTTGTGCGCTCAAGGCAATTGTGGGCTTGGGACCGGAAGTAGTGACGCTTACCACAGTTGAAGATTGAGTTGTTCCCCCGGGTCCGGTTGCGGTCGCTGTATAGGTCGTTGTAGCTGTGGGGGTCACCGTCACTGAGCCGGTGGCCGGAAATGTGCCGAGACCGCTGATGCTGACGGAAGTTGTGTTGCTTGCCTGCCAACTCAGCACCGTCGACGTGCCACTCGCCACTGTGCCCGGCTGTGCTGCCAGCTTGATCACGGGCTGAGTGGTGGAATTCTTTGATCTCGCCAGGGAGCCACCACATGCAAGGGTTGCGATCAAAATTGCAAATAAAAAGATGAATGATGATATGCGCAGGAAAAATCGCATAAGTACCTCTTCTTAATCGATTGTGTCAGGCGAAGCGACTAGGGACAGTCTCGAGTTAATTCAATTTAAACAGCTCCGCGCCATCGCCAGCAAGCGAAAATTGATTAGTAATACTCGGAAGTGCATCTTTCCGATGCGTGAGTCCTTGTCAAGCGACTCGCGGTTTGTGTCACGCCTCTGGACTGTCTCCAACTCGCAAGCTCACCGTTGCCGGGACGGCGAATGCCCGTCGCCAATCCACCGGCGAAGGGCACCAAGGTAACGCCCCAAGTTGATTACCCGTTTTGACCATGATTTACCTTGTGGTAGTCTCGCAAGTACCCCATATTCTCTGGAGTTTGGCTGGGTTTCTCTGTGCCCTTGGTGTCCTCGAACAAGCCGGGAATCCACGTTGCGTGGAAGACGGTCACGTATCGTAGCGTGGCGCTGTTGGTGCTTGCGGTCGTGTTGATATTTTTCATCGGCTTGCGCCTGGCGTTTCCGCAGTTTACCCAGAGCAGCATCAAGGCCGCAGACAGCTTCGGCACCAAGTTGCTAGAGGCGGTGGCGGGCGCGGGCAATCCTGCCAAGTCGGGGGGCGCCGGTTCTCAGCAGGCGCACTTCACCGCGCTCGACGGAACGGTGCGGGTGAAGAAGGCGAGCAGCAATAGTTGGGGAACAGCTGACTATAGCATTCCGCTGGAAAAGGGCGATGTGGTGCAGACCAGTTCGGAAGGCATGGCCAAGATCGTATTTAATGATGGGACCAACTACACCGTGAAACAGGATTCGCTGATTGTGATCGAGGAAAACTCGACCAACGATCAGCAGCAGACCAATGTGGCGGTGGCGGTGAGCACAGGGACGGTCGATCTGGCAACGGCCACGTTTGTGCAAGGTTCAAGGTCGCAGGTGATCGTGGCGGGCGCGACGGCGTCCTTGGCTCCGGATAGTGCAGCGATGGTGCACAACGACCCTAAAGGTGACCAGCACGAAATTCTGGTGAAGAAAGGAACGGGCGACATCACGCGCAACGGCGAGACGGTGCGATTGGCGGACTGGGAGAAAGTGAGTTTTCAGGCGCAGGAGTCGCACATGGATAAGTTGAAGGAGATTGGTCCTCCAACGCCGATTTCGCCGGCGAACATGATGCCAATGTTCGTGTCGAGTGATCCCAAACCGATCGAATTCTCCTGGACTCCGATGGCCAACGCGAAAGGTTACCGGTTGCGGATTTCGCGCAACCCGTATTTTTCCTCGACTATCGTGGACCGCAAGGTGAACACGGCAGACGTTTTGGTTTCAGGCCTGGAGCAAGGGGCGTATTACTGGGTGGTGCAATCCCAGGATGCCGCAGGTAAGGAGTCAGTAGAGAGCGAAAAGAACCGTTTTACGATTATTCCGAAGGGGAGTGATACGGCGGCGATCAATTTAGATCTCGACCCCCTGATCCAGCATGGCCACGTGATCGAGTTAACCGGGAAGACGGAGGCAGGCGCCCGGGTGATGGTCAATGGACGTGAAGTTCCGGTCGTGGGCACGGATGGCGCCTTCCACTATTTCACGCCCCCCTTGTCGACGGGGGAAAGCACGATCACCATCACGGCACAGAATGCGAAAGGCGGAGTGAATACGCTGCAGAAGAGAGTAGTGATTCAGTGAATGCATGGCGAGGCGTGAGGCACCTAAAGGGCAGGAACTTTGGTTTGATGAATCGGGTGGCAATACCTCATAGAATTAAAGATAGAGCTTCAGTTCCAGAATAACCGGATAAAAGACGGAAAAAACCGACTCCATCAGAAGAGAAACTTTCGCATGTCATCGAACAACGGGTTTCATTCGAGCGCATCACGCTGGCACAATCTGCGGTCGCTGTTCAGTGTTTTTTCGAGCGACCTCGCTATCGACCTGGGCACCGCCAACACGCTGGTGTATGCGCGCGGCAAGGGCATCGTAGTGAACGAGCCTTCGATCGTGGCCATCAACAAGAACACCGGCGAAGTGGAAGCTGTGGGCAAGGAAGCCAAGGAAATGCTGGGACGTACTCCCGGCAACATCGTGGCGATCAAGCCCATGAAAGATGGCGTCATTGCCGACTTCAAAGTCACCGAGAAGATGCTGAATTACTTCATTCAGAAGGCGCACAACCGCAAGATGCTGGTGCATCCCCGCATCGTGATTGGGGTGCCTTCGGAAATTACGCAAGTAGAAAAGCGCGCGGTCATGGACTCCGCTTATCGCGCCAAGGCCAGCGAAGTGCATCTCGTCGAGCAAGCCATGGTGGCGGCGATTGGCGCCGGACTCCCCATCACCGAACCCAGCGGCAACATGGTCGTCGACATCGGTGGCGGCACTACCGACATTGCAGTCATTTCTCTCAGCGGCATTGTCTATTCGCGTTCGGTGCGCATGGCCGGCAACCAGATGGACGAAGCCATCATGAATTATCTGAAGCGCAAATATAACCTGCTGATCGGCGAGCGCACCGGCGAGCAGATCAAGATTGAGATTGGTTCCGCATATCCTCTGGACAAGCCGCTTACCATGGAGATCAAGGGGCGCAACCTGATCGAAGGTGTTCCCAAGACCATCACCGTGGACGACAGTGAAATTCGCGAAGCGCTGAGCGAGTGCGTTTCGACCATCATGAATGCCATTCGCGTGGCCCTCGAGCGCACACCTCCCGAACTTTCCGCAGACATCAGCGATCGCGGCATTGTACTCACCGGCGGTGGTGCTTTGTTGAAGAATCTCGACAAGCGCATCCGCGAAGAAACCGGTCTGCCGGTTTCGATCGCTGACGACCCGCTCTGCAGTGTGGTGCTCGGTACCGGCAAAATGCTGAGCGACTTCAAACTTTTGCGCAAGATTTCGATCGAGTAGCGCGCCAAGGTACACAAGATCGTTTTCTGACACAGCGTGGACTAAAATAAACTTGTCATCCCGAGCACAGCGAGGGATCTAGGTGTTTGCTTCCGGCGACATTACCGACGGTGCAGGCAAGAACCTAGGTCCCTCGCTTCGCTCGGGATGACAGTCGGTAATGTGATGCAGCAAACTATGAAACTGGTATAAGTGAAGCCCGCCCATGGAAAACCTCATCAGCCGCTACCGCAACGTCACCATCCTGGTGGTCGTATTGTTTGGGCAGGTGTTGGGGCTCGCGGTTCAAGTCAGGCGCTCGACTCAGGACGAATCCACCCGCCTGATTCGGGTTTGGGCGGTAGACACGGTGACTCCTTTCGAAAAGGGGATTGTGTGGTTTCAGAGCGGCGTTAGCGGCTTGTGGCATAACTATTTTTACCTGCGAGGCGTGAGGCAGGAGAATCGCGAACTCAAACAGGAGATCGAACGGCTTCGCATCGAGCAGGTTCGCCTCAACCAGGACGCAGAGCAGGCCCGGCGCCTGCAGTCGCTCCTCGGATTCAAAGAACAGTTTATTTCCAAGACTTTGCCCGCGCAGGTCATTGGATCGAGCGGAGGCGAGCAGTCTCGATCGATTTACATCGACAAAGGCTCGCATGATGGGATCAAGCCGGACATGGCGGTCATCACCGCCGAGGGCGTCGTAGGAAAAGTGTTGCGCGTCTTCCGAACCACTTCGCAAGTGCTGCTGGTCAATGACCAGACCAGCGGAGTGGGCGCGATTCTTGAGAAATCGCGGCTGCAGGGGGTGCTGCGCGGTACGCCGCTGGGCGAGGTAGTGCTCGAAAAAGTAATGTCCGATGAAACCGTGCAACCGGGGGAAAGGGTGGTTACGAGCGGTGGTGACCAGATTTTTCCCAAAGGATTGCCCGTCGGCACGGTCACGAAGGTTTCGCAGGGAGCTGAACTCTTTCTCAATATCCGAGTCAAGCCCGCGGCCGACTTGAGCCGGTTGGAAGAAGTGCTGGTCATTACGCAGCAGGAAGAGAAGACACCCGCCGTGGCTGAAGGCGGGCCATCCATGAGGGCAGCGGACATTTTGGCCCAGCGGTTGCCATCGGTCCCCGACAGGACTCCCGATGATCCCAATAAGCCTCCGCCTCCGACCAGCGGGCTGAAGATTTTGCCTGCGCCCACGCCAGCAACACCTGCGGCGGCGGGAAGCCCTAAGCCGGGCGGTGTGAGTGCGGAAACTCGCGCTCAATCTCAAAGCTCCTCTACGAATGCGAAATCGCATGTGGAGGCTGGGATCCCGAATAATTCCGGAGGTGTTTCTTCCCCGGTCAAGCCGAACGACAACACCTCCGCTGCAAAGCCGCTATTGCCGCGAAAGCCCGCGCCCCCCGCGGTGAAAGCCTCGGACGATGCGACCAATGCAGCCTATGTTCAAGCTCAACCGGCGCGTCCAAAGCCTGATCCACAGCCAAAGTCGCCTGGAATCGAGTTGGCGCCGCCACAGGAACAGCCTCAATAGCGTGCCCATCACTTACACATCGAATGAGCAAGTCGAGGTTTACCGGTTTAGTCCGCCGGTAGCGATTCTAGTCCCGCTGGTCGCGCTCTTTCTGCAGGCCTTCGTACCGTTACGATTCCATTTCTTTTCGATCTTTGATTTATCTCTGCTGGTCGTGATCTTTTTTGCCTTGGCGCGGCGAAACCCAGTCACAGGATTGCTCACCGGCGCCGTCATTGGGCTGTTGCAGGATTCGCTCACTGGTCATCCCCTCGGCCTATATGGGATCGCCAAAACAGTCGTGGGATACGGAGCCTCTTCACTCGGAGTCAAGTTGGACGTGGAGAATGCCGGCTCGCGGTTTCTGGTGACGCTGTTTTTCTACGTCGTGCACGAGATCGTGTACTTCAGCATTGCCCGCGGCCTGGTAGGACTCGCCCTGCAATGGAGTTGGCCTCGGGAACTGGGCTCGGCATTGGCCAACGCCTTCCTTGCGGTCATCCTGTTTGCGCTGCTGGATCGATTCAAGCAAAGAATTTGAGAGGCAGCGAAGCCAGATCTGAACCGTGAGCGTTTTAGCGGCCTGATAGGATTTTGGGAACTCCAACGTGATCGACATCCACTGCCACATCCTCGCCGAAGTGGACGACGGCCCCAAATCCTGGGACGTGGCGGAAGAAATGTGCCGCATGGCGGCTGCGGATGGCATCGAGCATATTGTTGCCACACCGCACGCCAACGACCGCTATCGCTACGATCGCAATTTCCTGACTCGGACGCTCGATTACCTCCGCCAACGGATCGGTCCAGCGCCGAGCCTGAGCCTGGGCTGCGACTTCCATCTTTCCTACGAAAACCTTCAGGATGTGATGCTGTTTCCAGAACGCTATACCATCGAAGGCAGCCGCTACCTGTTGGCAGAGCTAAGCAATTACAGCGTTCCGGCTCAGATTGAAGAGCATTTCAGCAAGCTGCTGGAGAAGGGCCTCACTCCCGTGATTACGCACCCGGAACGCAATCCGATTATGCAGCGGACTCCGCAGCGGATTCTGCAGTGGATCGAACTCGGTTGCGTGATTCAAGTGACGGGGTCGGCCTTGACGGGGCAATGGGGAGAAGCCGCGTGGCGCACCGCGCAGTGGCTGCTCAAACGCGAGGCCGTTCACGTGCTCGCGAGCGATGGGCATGACACCAAGCGACGTCCACCGCTGCTTTCCGCGGCGCGCGAGACCGCGGCGGGAATCTGCGGTGAAGAAGTGGCACACGCGTTAGTCGATGGTAATCCGCGCGCAATTATCAGCGGGCAACCGCTGCCCTACTTCCCCGATCCGGTATTGAACACTTAATCAAGAACTTCGCCACGGATTGCGCCGATCAGCACAAATACCGCTTCTTCTTGTTTCTCTTTTCTAAATCTGTGAAATCCGCGAAATCCGTGGCGAGGCTTTTGGCGTTATTTCTGTTGTTTGTCCGACACGCCGTTTGCCGCGTTGGGCTGGCCGGTCATGGCGCTTTCTGGATTCAACAGGTGTTGATGATCTGGTCCTAATCCTAGTTTGATCAGCGCGCGTGCATCGGGAGTGGTTTTGGACTGCCAGTTGTTGTCGGCTTGATAACGCTGCATCGCCTGTTGTGTCGCTTCATTCCAGACTCCGGACGGTTTCCCTGTCAGATAATGCTCGCGAATCAGGGCTTGCTGGATTTCGAGCGCACGCTGCGGATCGATCTTTTGCTGTCCCTTGGGACGCCGGCTGGTGGATTTTCGCGATCTCTTTGTTTTTTTGGAAGTCGAGTGTGTCTGTGACTGAGGTGCAGGCTGTTTCGTCGCGGTGTCGCTGTCCGTCTTGGTATCGGTGGCGCGCGTCATCGTCGCCGCCAGAAGCGCAGCGCAGCCAACGGCCGAGAGTCTTTTCAACACAAGGGTCCCCATGCGACAGTCAAGCCAACTTGAAGTTAGCTTCACGAAAAACTGGCACTGAGTAATGATCCCCGATCCGGGACTCTCAATGCCAGTCTCGACGGTACGTAACCGGTTACGGAAGTGTACCGGCCAGGAAAATGGTGCCATCCTGGCGGCCTGCGCCCCGCTGGCGTACCAGGAATACAACATCCTGTCCGCTCTTCAGGGATGAAGAGATTCGGTTGAAGTCCTCCTCGGAATTCACCGGCTGTTTGTTGATTTCGAGGATGATGTCTCCGCGGGTGAGACCGACGTCGTCAGCGAAGGACGAGGGCTTGATATCCTTCACGATCACGCCCTTGGCCGCAGGAATCTCCAGCCGGTCAGCCATTTCAGGAGTGATGGCGCCAACCGTCAGACCCAACTTGCTCTCTTTAGGCGCGGCCTCCTCGCCGTTTTCTTCATCTTCGCCCAGGCGGGCCGCAAACAACTTGGCCCGATCGGCGACTGTGACCGTAGTTTCCTGTTTCTTGCCGTTGCGAACGAAGCCAAGGGCGACCTTCGTCCCCGGCTTACGGCTGGCGATATCAGAAACCAGTTCGTCGCCGTTCTTCACCGGTTTGCCATCCACCGAGATAATGGTGTCACCCACTTTGATTCCGGCACGCTCCGCAGGACTTCCCGCAGTGACGTCGGAAACCGTTACCCCGCCGGATCCCGCGCCATAGACACGCGATATTGCCGGATTTTCCTGGGCGTTGAACATGATGCCGATGGAGCCGCGGGCAACCCGGTGTTCAGGCGCGATGAGCTGGTTATAGACGTTCACCACCGTGTTCGAAGGCATGGCGAAACCCACGCCTGCATAGGCATTTGTATCAGTAAGAATCGCGGTATTAATGCCGATGACTTCGCCCGCCATATTGACCAGCGGGCCTCCGGAGTTGCCGGGGTTGATGGCCGCATCAGTCTGAATAAACGATTGGAACTGCCGGTTCGGCACGATATTGCGGCCCTTCGCCGAAACGATTCCGGCAGTCACAGTCTCGGACAGGCCAAAAGGGCTGCCAACGGCAAGCACCCAATCGCCTACCTCCATGCTTTCGGAGTTGCCCAGTTTGGCGACGGGGAGCGCCTTTTCGGACTCGATCTTGATCACGGCCAGATCGGTTTCCTGATCAGAGCCAATTACTTTCGCATCATGCAAAACTCCCGGCGGATCATCCATGAGCTTTACGCGGATACGGTCGGCTTTCTCGACTACGTGGCGGTTAGTGACGATGTAGCCTTTGGCATCAACGATGACTCCAGAACCCAGGGAATGCTCCCGGATGGGGCCTTGGCCCTGTTGGCCGCCGAAAAACTTATCAAAGAAATCGTCGAACGGATTCTGATCGTCCGGCTGCTCGGGATTGCCTCCGCCGCGCCGGCGATGCGGATTCTTGATGGTCGATTCGGTATTGATATTGACTACTGTTGGCTCCAGTTGCTTGGAGATTTGCGAGAACTCGTTCGAGAGCTTCTGGGGCGAGGGAATGGTCAGCGGGGTTGCATCGGAGCTCTTTCTCTCCTGGCCTTTGACACCTTTTGAAATGACGGTTCCAATGAGAATGCCGACCGTCAATGTGACCAGAATGGTGAGCGTGTACGCCGGGCGATTCGCCTTCAGACGCGCCCAGAAACCCCTGGCAAGCGGGTCCATAGAAACTTCCTCCAGTAGTATCCGTGCTTCAGTAATAGTGCTTTAACAATTATACCTTTTCATCACCAATAGGCAGTCGGAGCCGGTTATTGCATCGGCTGTCCCGAAGCCAGCACTCCCTTGCCTGTGATCCAGGGATGGATTTCAGGCTTAAGCAGCCCGGCTTTGACAGTCGGATCGTCTTTCACCAACTTGGCGGTCTGGTCCGTTGCTACACGGAAAATAGCGACGCCTCGCAGCTCGCCCTGATCGGTGAAGGGGAACGGGCCGGCAAGGGCCATGTATCCCCGCTCCGTCATCTGTTGGACGAAGGCTGAATGTTGCTTCATCACATCCTTAAACTCCGGCGCGTCCGGCTTCCACTTTTCGCCGCGCTTCAAGAGCACAAGGGAATACTCCTCCATGCCATTCGGAATGGCGGGGGGTTGGTGAATGGCGGCCGGGTCGACGAGCCACGGCCCGTGCACTTCGGCGCTCAGACGGCCGGCTTTAACCGCGGGATCGCTGTTGGCCCAATCCTGCACTTGCGCGGCCGAGTCCCCCTGGAACACGAAGATGCCGCGCAAAGCCGTGTCCTCCTCGAATGGCCCGGCGATCACGAGTTTGTGTTCCGCAGCCATCTTCTGGATGTTGGCCATGTGTTCTTCCTGCAGCTTTTCACCGGCTTCTTTGCTGAGTTGCGGAGCGTTGGCAGGACGATTCAGCAGCACAAAGAAATACTGGGCGGGCTTGGCATCCGGCTGGGTTGGGGCTTGCGCGAAGGCTGAGTAAGCTGCGAGCAGGCTGATCAGAAGGACGTGGCTGGCGAGCATTCTTTTCAGAGGCGAAACAGTTTGCATAATCTAGCTCGAAGTGGAGGTTTATCCTGCACCGGCAGGAGTTCCTAGCTTAGACGTTAAGATTGGAAATTTCACCTCTTGTTGCGAGCGATGATTCCTCGTTGAGAGGGTTTGAGTTCCGCTCTTCGAGTTTTATAATTGTGTGGACGGCTGTCGGAGAGCAGTCCGTGACCTAATCAGGAGGCTCCCCATGCTCTCCAAGTGCGCGAATCCGGCGTGTGTGGCTCGCCTTCACTATCTTCACCAAGGCAGGATCTTCAACATCGAGACGGCTGCGATCTCGTCCGAAAGCAAGCGTCCCCCAACCCGCAGGATTGAGCACTTCTGGCTCTGTGAAAGCTGCGCGCAAACTCTTACCGTGGTGTTGATGGACGGGGTTGTGACCACGCGTCCGCTGCGCCTGGCGCTCGCCGAGCACGTGGAGCGAGAAAAATTTCAGGGAAAGCGATCCGCCGCGTAGCTCTACGGGGAAATCTCAAAGACCGTACCGCAGCCATAAAAGCTGCACGCTCCTGTGCCGCCTTTTTGCGTTGTGCTATAGAGGCTGCCGTTCTTATCAAAGATCAGGTTGGCGGCAGGCTGTGCTCCGTCGGGGCTGCCTGTAAAACCATAAAGAATTCCGAAGGTCCAACCGCTCAACTGCCGAATTGGTGCCTTGAGTCGGAAGACAATGCCGGAAAACGGACCTCCATAATAGTTCGTGCCGTATAGGTTTCCATTAGCGTCAAAGATGACGCTAGCTATCGGGTCTTCGCCATCGTTCCTGCCGCTGAAGGCATACAGGATGGTCTCCGTCCAAGAATGGGCTTTTCCAGAGGGCTTCTTCAGTTCAAAAACTAGTCCGAAGCCATTTGGCGGACCACCAGACGTCGTGCCATAAAGATTGCCAGTTCCGTCGAAAACGACGCCCGCGGCCGAGTTGGAGCCGTCCTGGGCATCGAATTGATGGAGCGTCTTCTTCGTCCAGGAGCCGACCTTATTGACCGGCGGAATAAGTTTGAATACGATGCCGCAGCCCGTTCCTCCGACGCCGCCCTCGCAGATCCCTTTCTGATTATTGCCGCCAAAGTATGTCGTGCCGTAAACCGCGCCCTGGCTGTCAAGAACCAAACCGCCATTCGGGCTGGCACCATCGCCTGAGTCCTGCCCCGACTTGACGCCCTTAAAGCTGTGCAACACTTTCTCTTTCCACTTTCCGTCCTTCGTCTTCGGCGGACTCAACTCGAATACCGTGCCGCAGTACAGATAGTAGGGCGCGTTACAAGTTCCCTGGAACCCGCCGCCGTAGATGGTTGCTCCATACAGATTGCCCACGGCGTCGAATACAAGATTACCGCTCGGATATTGGCCGTCTTTCCCGCCCACAAAGCTATACAGAATGTTGTATATCCACTTGCCACCTTTTTTCGCGGGCGGAGACAATTCGTAAACCAGGCCGCACCCCACGTTGCCGCCGAGCAAGATGCAAGTGCCAGTGCCTCCGTAGGCCGTCGTTCCGTACAGATTGCCTTTCGCATCAAGGATCACGCTGCCTGCTGGCCGTGAGCCGTTGTTGCCTTCAAACACGTGCAGTACAGTCTCAGTCCAGGCACCGCCCTTTTTTGTCGGTGGCGCAAGGTGGAACACCGTGCCACATCCCGGCGGGGGGCAAGAAGTTCCGCCGTCTGTGGTCACGCCATAAAGATTTCCAGCAGAATCGAAGACGACTCCGCCAGTCGGTGTCGCCCCGTCGTTCCCTCCCTGAAAGCTGTACAGCACTTTCTCCTTCCACTCGGCCGATGCAGTTGAAGTGAAGGCAAGGACGACCATCCACAACAGCAGGCAGGTTGCGGAACGGGGGTGGCTTTTGCAACTCATGGCGCGGGCAATCTCCTCGCCTGGATTCCCGGCATGCCGAAGGGAAGCCAGGATGGGCGTGGCTTTTCGGGATGTTACACCTGAGTGGGAGTAGCGTCCACTGGGTTCTTGGCGCGGTCACTCCTGCCCGCTGATTTTGATCTTGGTTGGGGTTGAGAACCAACGTCAACGGCGGCGGACAGGAGTGTCCGCGCTACATTTCTCGCGGGAACGACTTGAACGTTACTTCGTGCGATTTGGTGGTGACTTTCTTGTTGGCATCGGTGTGGTATTCGGTTAGCGTGCCCTTTACGACGTAATACCCCTGGTCAGTTGGAGATTTGCCTTCTCCGCGGTCGATTGCGCCTTTGAAGTCGTACCAGACGCCGTGCACCGTGTCGGTGTTGAAGGTGAGCCGGGCTCCGTCGATCTTGCCCTGTTTAAAAAACTGATCAAGAAAGGCGCCACGATCGCTTTCGGAATCGCCGTAGCGTGAAACGAAGCCGGTCACTCGGCCTTCATCTTCGACGGTGATTTGGACGAATTCGCCGTCCTGCAGAAAGCTGTACATCCCCGAATAGTCCCCGGGCGGCTTGGCGGAAGTTGAGTTTTGTGCTGGATTCTGTCCAGCCAGAAGCAAACTGCAGTTGAGCAACGCCAGGAGAAGTAGTCCTGCCAGTTTCATATCGGTATTAGAGCACGGAAATTCGCGCTCTGGAACTTATGAGTGCGACTTGAATGCTGCTTGCCCAGCTATAATGAATTATTCCCGCCAGTCGAAGTGAAAGCATGATACAAGGCCCGTTACGGATCGATACTTCGTTAAAACGCAAGCCGAACTTGCCGGCGGGTCCCGTATTTCTGATCGCGCTGGAGCCATGGCACAAAAGTTTTCTGCGGAATCTGGCAGACCTTTTGTGGCCTCGGCGAAAGACGCCGCTTCGCTTGGTGTCGCGGCCAGCGTCTTTTTGGCCTGATGTTTTTGTGCCGACGCCATTGCCCTGGAGCCGGTTCTTGCAGTCGACGTTTGCTCATGTTTTTGTGATCGCGGCGTTGTGGGGATGGTCCCAGCTTTGGCCGCAACGGCCGCAGATCGTGCAGCGGAATGTCTTTCATAGTTCTGACGTCGTCTATTATGACGCTTCGGAATACCTTGCACCGCTGAACACCGGCGGCACGCAATCTCAATCGCCGAAAAAAGGCGAGCCGGAGCACGCCGAGCAGCCGATCATCTCCGTGCCGCCCGAAGCCGATAATCGCACCCAGACAATCGTCACGCCTCCGAACCTGAAATTAGACCGGGATTTGTCGTTGCCCAACATCGTGGCGTGGGCGCGTTCCAAGTTAACGATTCCGCAGGCGGTGCTGGCAGCTTCGCCATCCGAGGTGAAGCTACCGGTGCTGCCCACATCCGTGGTCGCGCCGGCGCCGGATGTAAGTAGCGCGATGAAGCAGGCTCCAGCGTTGGCAGATTCGGTAGTCGCGCCCACGCCGCAGGTAAATGGCGCAATTTCAAGGCGAGAGGTTCATGCTCCCCAAGCCGCAATTGTCGAGCCGCCACGCGAAGTTGAGAATGATGCTTCGAGCAGATTGTCTGATATCAATATCGGGCATTCGCAAGTAGTGGCGCCGGCGCCGCAGTTGCCGGTCAGTGAGCAACGCGCGTTGACTGTGGCGTCCATGGGGAATTCCGGTGCCGCCGTCGTGCCACCGCCTCCTTCTGTGCAGGGGAGTGGAACTTCCAGCGATGAACGCCTGATTGCACTGAACCTGCATCCCGCAGCCCCGGGCGCACCTATTGATGTTCCCGCAGGCAACCGGCGGGGGACTTTCGCCGCGACCCCGGAGGGCAAAGCCGGCGCAGCGGGAACGCCGGATATTCCGGCTGACAATCATCATCCTGCCGGACTTGGCGGCGAAAAGGCGCCAGGCTCGGACGGCAGCACCAACGGTGTCCCGCCGGGACTTTTCGTAGGCACAAGCCCGAAGAGCGGTGCCTCTATTGTTGGCAAAACGAGTTCCTCCGACAACTCCCCGCTGCTCGCGAGCGCAACACCCCCGAGGGTTACGGCTGTCCCGCCGCGCTCTTCGGAGGTGCCGGCCAATGCTGAGAGTGAAGTGGAGCGCCAGCTCTTCGGCGGCCGGAAATCCTACGCCATGATTTTGAATGTGCCCAACTTGAACTCCGCGGGCGGAAGCTGGGTCATGCATTTTGCCGAGTTGAAAGATGCCGAGAAGCAGGGTGACCTGGTTGCGCCTGTGGCCACTCAGGAAGTGGATCCGGGATATCCGCTGGAGTTGATGCGGCAGAATGTGCAGGGCACAGTGATTCTCTCAGCGGTCATTCACAGCAACGGTTCGGTCGGCGATGTACGAGTTCTCCGCGGAGTCGATGATCGCCTGGATGGGTATGCCAGTGCCGCTCTGTCGCGTTGGCGATTCCGTCCGGCCACGAGAAATGGCGATCCGGTGGCGCTGCAAACGGTGGTCATGATTCCGTTTCGGCCCATGCGGAAATCGGGTTTCTAGGAACCCATCGCCACGGATTTCACGGATCAACCGGTACTTTTCATTAATCCGCGTGATCGGGCGCATATCCGTAGCGATCTTACGTCTCTGCCACGCCGGCCAGCGCCAGCAGCGTCAGCAAAATCCGCTTCAAGCCCAATTCGCGTCCGGTGCAGTCGAACCACTCTTGCAGGGTGTGAGCTCCGCCACCCACTCCGCCCCCGCCGATGGCGATGGCTTCGCGGCCCAACGACAACGGAATGTTGGCGTCCGTGGAGGCGCGCTGAATTTGTGCCGCATTGCCCAGGTGCGCGTCTACCGCGCGAATCACCTTTAGGATTCGAGCATTGCCATCGAGTTCGCCTGCCGGCCGATTGCCAATGGGCACGACTTCACAACTGAGACCTGACAAGCGCTTTTGCGATGAAGTCCGGCGCTCGCTCACCCGCGATTCTTCTTCGACCGCCTCCTCGAGCGCCAACCGCAATGCAGCTTCCAGACGCTCCATCTCGGCCATGGAAGTGGAGCGAATGTCGACCCGCATGCTCGCGGACTCCGGAATGGAGTTCACGGAAGTCCCACCCCGAATCACTCCGACATTGAAAGTGGTTTTTGGAGATGATGGGAGCGAAGTCTGAGAGAACGAATGGATGGCGCGCCCCAGAACCAATATCGGGTTGGGCATGCCGAAGTCGCTCCAGGAATGTCCACCAGGACCGCGAACAATGATTTCGAAGCGGCGGCTGCCCAAAGCCTCGGCCACAATGGTATCGGCCCCGGCGCCATCCAGGATCAGGCTGTGGCGGATCGAGTCTTTCCATCGGGTCTGGGAGAAAATGTGGCGCATACCGCGTAGGTCGCCCTCGCCCTCTTCGCCGACATTACCGATGAAAAGTATGGGCGTGGCGAGCACAATTTTGGTTGCGAACAGCGCACCTGCGACGGCCAGCAACGCCGCGGCTCCGGCTCCATTGTCAGAAACTCCGGGGCCGTAAAGGCGATTTCCCTGCTGACGAAGGTTAAGTGGAGTTCCCGCTGGAAAAACCGTATCGATGTGAGCGCTGAGCGCGGTGTATGGCTTAACCGTGGGCTGCTTGGTTATTTGCCCGGCATGATCATGGCGAATGCCGAATACGTTGCCCACCTCGTCGACGCAGACGTCTTGCAGTCCGAGCGTGCGAAAGCGTTTCTGGAACCATTCGGCGCGGGCCTTCTCTCCGAACGGAGGAGCGGGAATGCGCGCCATCTCCAGTTGCCACGCCGCGAACTGGGCTTCCTCTGCGCGAAGCCAGGCGCAAGCTGTACGTACTTCCGGGAGCGCAGCCAGACGCGCGATCTCTTGCTGGACCGGGGCAGACACCAGCGAAACTTCAGCGCGCGGAGCGGAGGGCATAGTTGATCTCGTCATATTACAACGGCGCGATGAAAGGAACGTGACTTTCGCACCGACTCCGGCAATGCATCTTCGAAAAATTGGCCTAGAATCACCCAGCAACTTTTGACCACGGGCTTACAATCTAAGAATGTGGGTCTTCCCCGTCCGATTGGTTACACTAGTGTTATGAAACTCAGGATTGCATTCGTGCTCGTCATGGCCGTTGCTTTATGCGGCCCGGTCTCGCAGAACGCGTTCGCAGATGAAGGACCGCTCGATACCGCCCAGCCCAAGGGCGTTACATCTGATGAAATCATCCAGCGTTTTGCGGCCAAGGAAAAAGAATTTAAAGTTGCGCTCGACCAGTACGGATATCGGCAGACCGTGAAGGTACAAACCATCGATGGAGACACACCGGATGGCGAATATCAACAGGTGTTCGATGTCTCGTTCGACGATCAGGGGAAAAAAGTCAAGAACGTGGTTTTCGCGCCGCAATCGACCCTGCAGCGCATTCTGATGACCGAGCAAGACATCGATGACATCGAAAACCGCCTGCCCTTTGTGCTTACCAGCGACGAGATCAACCAGTACAGCATTCTCTACGTTGGGCAGCAGCAGGAGGACGACCTGCACTGCTATGTGTTCGACATTGCGCCCAAGCAGATCGAAGGCAAGAAACGGTATTTTCAGGGACGCATTTGGGTGGACGACAAGGATTTTCAGATCGTGAAAACATACGGCAAGACGGTGCCGGATATTAAAAAGAAGAAAGACAATGAGAACCTGTTCCCCAAGTTCACCACTTACCGGGAGCAGGTTGTGGATGGCCCCTATTGGTTTCCTGTTTACACGCGCGCGGACGACACTCTGCATTTTTCCAACGGTGATGTCAAGATTCGCGAGATCGTGAAGTACACGAACTATAAGAAATTCGGATCGAACGTCAAGATCACCTATGACGGAAAGGAAGTGCAGAAAGATCAAGGAAAGAATGCGCAGCCACAGCAACCGCAAAAATAGCAGTCAGCACTCAGCCGTCAGCATTCAGCCAAAACAGATCGAGGCAGTCTTCTCCCAGGAGACACCTGTTCCTACGAAACACCTGTCATCCGTCGCTTCGCGAGGGATGAAACTTTGTAATGGGACGATGCAGTAACGAACGGTCCTGAGTGCTGAATGCTCAGTAGAACAAATACTTCCGCCACTTATCATCAGACCGGCCCATCAGTCGCATGATGTGGCGGCTGGTGTGAAGATTAAATGCTCGCGGCTCACGCATGAGCTTCATTCCCGCTTCGCCGGGAAGTTGGTTGCCCTTGCGGCGATTGCAGGGATGGCAGCAGGCCACCAGGTTCTCCCATGTCGACGCGCCTCCGCGAGAACGGGGCACTACGTGGTCGAGCGTCAGTTCGCCTGAGGCCAGCACTTCCCCACAGAATTGGCACGTGTTGCGATCGCGCAGCAGAATGTTCTTGCGAGACAGTGCGCGAGTCTGGTGCGGAATGCGCCGGTACTCGAGCAACCGGATCACGGACGGCAAACGAATGGCGAGGCGTGCGGCGTGTAGAAAGTGTCCGTTCTCTTCCTCAGTCATGGCAATGCCCTTGAGCACCAGAACGATGGCACGGCGTGCGGCACAAACGTTTATGGGCTCGTAGGAAGCGTTCAGCACCAGCACCGGCGCGTGCAGCACGTGAGGACCTTCGTTCTCGGAACGCATGCCTGCGACAATGGGAGAAACGTGAGCTCTTCCCATCCCACCCATCGAATTGTTCCACTTCCCTGACATACTAGCTTTGAACTCGCTTCGCTCGTTGGACGGACGACGTCCGTCCCTACGTGATTTTTATCCGGCGGCTGCCATCGCTAGTCCCGCTTCGGTTTCGGATCTTCGTATCGCGTACTGGGCTTCGGTCTTCAGCGTGCGCGCCACTGTGGCTACGTAAATTTTCGCCGCTCCAGCTCGCCGCAAAATGCGCGCGCATTCTGAAACTGTGGTGCCAGTCGTGAACACATCATCCACGATTAGAATCTCGCGTCCATTCATTTCGTCTGGCTTTGTCACCACGAATGCACCGCGAATGTTTTCCCTGCGCTGGTGGCGGGAAAGCCCAATCTGCGACTTAGTCTCACGGCGGCGCGCCAACAGAGCTGCGTTCAGTTGCAACCGGGCGATCGCAGGCTTCAACTTCAGAGCAGCGCGGGTGATCAGCTCCGATTGATTGAATCCCCGCTGGCGCAGCTTTTTCGAGTGTAAGGGCACAGGTACAACGAGCACTTCAGCTTCGCCAAAAAGAGGCTGCAGATCTTCAATTGCTTCGACCAGCATCCGTCCGAGAACATTCGCAGCCGGTCGAACCCCGTTGTACTTGAGCAAGTGAATCAGTTCGCGCAAGCCGCTGTCATAGCTGCCATAGGCCGTGGCCTTGATGTAGGGAGGCTCTAGACGCCTGCATAGTCCACAATGAGCCTCGCCGGATTGCGACTGCGATTCAACCCCGCCAGCGAATACAAAGGGGCTTACCAGTCGCTCACCGCAGATGGAACAAAGCCCGCCTGCAATCGGCCGCATGGCACCGAGACAGTCTTCACAAACCGGCAGCCGCGAAATGTTGATGAGGGGAGTACCGCAGAGACGACAATCGGAAGGGAACAACGTGGCGAACAAGCCTGCGGCAATACCGCCGGCCCAGGAGACCCATGGATTATCGTGCGCAACAACCCCGGTCCCGGTGGCCCGAATTGGGTTCCCGTTACTGCTGAAGGCGATCCTCCCTCGGCCAGCCGTGGCTACGGGGACTCCGACCAGACGAATCTTTTTCAGTATAGCGATGAGAGCGGCTGGAAGCAACGAGCACAAAGGTAGGTGTCACTTGGTGCATATAGCACGACTACGTGAAGCGTATACGAAAGCATCCGTTTGCGCCAAAGTCAACATCCCCCGGTGGCGGACGAAAATGTGGCGGAGCAAATTCCTTTCGCGGCCTTGGTTTTGGGGCTATTTGCACGGCGCTCTAGTGCTAAACTAGGGCCCCCTGAGCGGGTGCGCAGTTAAGACCGCTCGCGTACAGGAAAGCAAAGAGGAGGAGGTTCTGTGAAAAAATTCGTCGGGATATTCGCGGTGGTAGCTGCGCTGGCCTTGACAGCATGGGCAAGCACGGAAAAAGTGCTGTGGGACTTTAAGGGCGGCAGTGATGGTAGTGGGCCATGGAGCAATTATTTTATCAGCGACGCAAAAGGCAATCTCTACGCAGCAACAGCTGCCGGCGGAACCTATGGCGCTGGAGTTGTGTTCATGCTGAGTCCCACAGGCAAGGAAACAATTCTCTATGAGTTCAAAGGCCAATCCAATGGAGATGGCGCTGCTCCTCACGGCCACCTGACCTTCGATGCCAAGGGGAATATATATGGCACTACCCAGGAGGGCGGGACCAACGGTACGGGAACCGTCTATGAGTTATCTCCAAAAAGTGGTGGTGGATGGAAGGAGAAGGTAATTTACACCTTCAGCGCCGCTGGCGCGGACGGGACCGCCCCGTCGGCTGGGATGACGATCGGTGCAGACGGGACGATGTACAGCACTACGCCGGATGGAGGCGCCTTCGGCGCGGGCACAGTTTTCAGTTTGAAGAAGACGTCCACGGGCTGGAAGCAGACAGTGATTCAGAATCTCAACGGCTCGTCCAACGGCGGCTATCCATACGAAGGGCTGATGATGGACGCGGCCGGAAACTTGTACGGAGCGGCGCCGACCGGGGGTGCCAGCGGACAGGGCGTAATCTACCGGTTGAGCCATACCAGGCAGGGATGGGTGGACACAGTGCTCCACAGCTTCACCGGCCAGAACGGCGACGGGTCTGGGTTGTACTGGATCGATCTGATCAGCGACACGTCCGGCAACATTTACGGGGCTACGTCGTTTGGCGGCACAAACGGCACGGGCACGGTTTGGGAACTGGTTTACTCAGAAAGGAAGAAGACCTATTCAGAAAAAATTCTGTATGAGTTCGGCGGCAATGGAAGTGGAGACGGCAACAACCCGTATGGGGGCCTCGCCATGGACGCCAAAGGGAACCTATACGGCGCAACGTTGAACGGAGGTCCCAGTAATATAGGCACATGCTATAAGCTCACCAAGCGGGGAAAGACCTGGAAGGAGACGATTCTGCACAGCTTTACGGGAGCTAATGACGGAAATCAACCTACCGGCAATCCCTATATAGACGCAAAGGGAAGGTTGTATGGAATGACGCAGACGGGAGGAACCTCCAACTTTGGGATCGTTTACCGCATCACGCCATAGCGAGACGGATCTCTCTTAAACCGCTGATTATCAGGGCGCAGCCAACGGCTGTGCCCTTTGCCTGTGGACAATAGTGGCTCGAATTGTCGCCTGTGTTCTGTGCAAAGAGCCGGTTCGCTGCTGAATTGCACTGCCCGGTCATGCCAATCCTTCAGTGTTGCGCTTTCGGCAAGGAAAGCTCGAATACGGTTCCGCAAGGGAAAGGGTTCATCTGGCCACTTACAGAATTACACAGGTCCGAGTAGCCGTTGCTAGCGGTCGTACCGTAGAGCTTGCGCTTGCCGAGTAGGGACAGTCCGCCTAATGGGACCGCGCCATCTTGGCTTGCGTAACCCTGAAAAACGTGGAGAATGGTCTCTTTCCACTGCTCGCCCTGAGGACTTAGTTGAAAGATGGTGCCGCAGCCCTCGAAGGGATAAAGGGTGAGTGTGCAATTATTTTCGTTTCCGCCGCCCTGCGTAGTACCGTAAAGATTCCCCATCGGATCGAAAACGAGATTAGAGCCGGGAGCGAGGCCATCGGTGCCTCCTTGAAAGCGGTAGAGGATGGTCTCCTTCCAAGGCCCCTTTGCCGAGGGTGAAAGCTTGAAGACAATTCCGCAACCCGAGTTTTGCGTGCAGCCTTGTCCACCGCCCCACTCGGTTGTGCCATAAAGATTCCCGTTATCGTCAAAGACGAGGTTGGCGATAGGATAAGCGCCGTCGTCGCTACTCGCGAAGGCATGGAGCGTGGTCTCGGACCAAGCTCCGCCTCGTTTGGTTGGGGGGCTCAGCTTGTAGACTGCGCCGGAGAAGCCTGCTCCCAATCGAGTCGTGCCGTATAGGTTGCCCTTCTTGCCCAGAATGACGCCGCTGTATGGTTCGGCTCCGCTAGTCGCGGCGGAGAAGTTGTAAAGTATCTCTTCCTTCCAGTGGCCGCCTTTTTTGGCTGGGGGCGATAGCCGGTAGGCGATGCCGCTATATCCGTCGGTGTCGCCGCCTCTGCGGGTCGTGCCATACAAGTTCCCCTGGCTGTCCAAAGTCACGCCAGCAAAGGGCTCCGCGCCGTCGAAAAAATGGATTTGCCCACCCTGAAAATTGTAGAGAATCGTCTCTTTCCAGTCGCCTCCTTTCTGCGCCGGAGGCGTTAGTTCAAAGACTGTCCCGCAGCCGATGAGAACGCCATCGCCCACGCACAGCTGGTTATTCGTCACGTTCCCCCCCAGGCTGGTTGTGCCGTACAAGTTTCCCTTTGCATCCGAAACCAAACCGCCTAATGGGTTGAAACCATCGTGGCTGGTACCGGTTGAGAAATTGTGCAGAATCGTCTCGGTCCACGCACCGCCCTTGGTCGCGGGCGGTGTTATTTGAAAAACCGTGCCGCAGGGATAGACTGTGTCGGAACCGACATAACATGGCTGAGAGCCGCCGCTGAAGGTTGTGCCGTAGAAATTGCCAGCAGCATCAGCGATGACGCCGCCGGTCGGCCAAGCTGCGTCCACCCCGCTTTGCCCGACCTGGCCTTGGAATTCGTATAACACTTTTTCTTTTGGGCCAGCAGCGAAAGCGCTACCTGTCAGCAGCGGAACAACAATCAAAGCTGTCAGTAAACCTGCCACGGGAATTGAGGATACGGGATGTTTCATCTGGACATCTCCTGGAGGCGAAAAGCTTTGAGTATACGCGCCGGTCCGAGGCGGGGGACCTAGTGGGAAGAACTTTATACCAAGCCTAGGTCTTATTCAACGGCCTTCCAAATTTCTTCCTGACAATGCTGCCCGCCAGAAGAGCTATTACTTGTAAAGCAGTCGGCGCACGTGCTAAGGTGCGCCCTCCTACTTTATATTGATCAGGCCTGACCATTTGCGAGGATTTTAACTATGAGCCCTCAAAGCACAGTCAATACAAGCGAACCCGCCAGAAAGTTCAAACCTTACGTTCCCGAGAACATGGAGATGCGGGAGTTTACCTTTCGCGCCGTGATGCTGGGGCTGGTGATGACGGGAATTTTGGGCGCGGCCAATGCCTACCTTGGCCTGAAAGCTGGGATGACGATCGCGGCCACTTACCCCGCGGCCGTCATTGGCATGTCGCTTTTGCGTCTGATGAAAGGGTCTCTGCTGGAAGAGAACATTGCGCGAACGGTGGGCGCTATCGGGGAATCGGTGGCGGCGGGCGCGGTCTTCACGATTCCGGCGTTTGTGCTGGCGGGACTGTGGCCGAGCCTCAGCATGGAGCGCTACTGGCAGTCTGTGGCGCTGATGGTGATTGGCGGACTGCTGGGCATTTTGTTCGTGACCCTGTTGCGTCGCGTGATGGTGGAAGACGCGGAGCTGCCTTTTCCCGAGTCGGTGGCGGCAGCGGAAATTCATAAGGCCGGGCAACAGGGATCCAAGGCCGCGAAAATCCTGTTTGCCAACATGGGCTTTGGCGGATTGATGTACTTCCTGTCGCAGCTCAATCTTTTCTGGTACACGAAAAATGTTCTGGTCAACATTCCGAAGATGGCGACCGGGCTGCGACTGGGGCGCGGCGCGAATGCCCCCATGCTGGCGACTGGTGGAATGTCGCAATTCACTTCGCCTGCGGTTAGTCCGGCCTATTTAGGCGTGGGCTACATTATTGGACCTCGGTTGGCTTCGTTGAACTTCGCTGGCGGCGTGGTGGCCTGGGGTTTGCTGGTTCCTCTCCTCATTTACTTTCTAGGCCCGACCCTGCCGCCGATGGCGGCGGGCGCGAATCCAGCGGCCTATTGGGGAGGCATCGCGTTCAGCGTTTGGTATTCGATCGTGCGTCCGATTGCGGTGGGTGGCATGCTTGTCGGCGCCGGATTCACGTTGTTTCGCATGCGCAAGCAGTTAATGGCCGGCATGAAGCGCGCGGTTTCTGATCTGAAAAAATCCGCCGAAGCGCATAAGGCGACCAGCCGGGTAGACCGCGACCTCAATGCGAAGGTTGTTTTTCTGGGCGTGGGACTGGTGTTTATCGCGATGATAGGGCTGTACTACTACTTCATCTCGGGCGCACACAACTTGAGCGGAAGCAAAGTGATCGCCGGCGCGGTCGTGGCCGCAGCCGTCATGATCGTTTTAGGCTTCTTTTTTGCTGCGGTGTCCGGCAACCTGGTTGGGATGATCGGCTCCTCCAATAATCCGGTTTCCGGATTGACGCTGTGCACGTTGGTGGTTGCAGCTCTGCTGATGGTGGCGATGGGAGTCTCTGGCGTCGGGGGTGTGGCCGCCGTGCTCGGAGTGGCAGCCGTCGTCTGCGTGTCCTCCGCCGTTGCAGGCGAGATGTTGCAGGATTTGAAAGCTGGCCACATCTTAGGTGGCACGCCTGCAAAAATGCAGATCGGCGATATTCTTGGCACCATTGTGGCGTCCCTGGTTTTGTTCTTTCCCCTGATGATTCTCGATAAGGCCTATCACTTTGGGAGCGCGGCTCTACCTGCACCGCAGGCCGGACTCATGGCGATGCTGGCCCAGGGCATCGTCGGCGGCAATATGGCTTGGCCGCTGGTGGTGGTCGGCATCCTCATGGGCTTTGCGATGATTTTGGTCGAAGTGAAGAGTCCCATGCTTTTCTCCGTTGGCATGTACCTGCCGTTGGAAACTACGTCTGCCATCTTTGTGGGCGGAGTGATTCGCTGGTTCACCGATAAGCTTCGCGATCGTCGCGGGTACAATGAGGCGCAGAAAGCGCGCGTCGACAACGCAGGCGTGCTCACCGCATCGGGACTCATTGCCGGAGAGGCGCTATGCGGGCTGGTAATCGCAGGCGTGGTCGGAAGCAACCATCAGCTTTGGCACATCGATATTGGAGATTTTTCCTTCTCCGGCCTGATCGGGATGGCGGTCCTGATTTTTGTCATGATGAAAGTGCCGCTTTCGAACGCTGGCAGCCCGGATGAACCGGCGCCGCCGACGGCAATCATGTAGGTGAGAAAAATCTCTTAACCACAAAGGTACACAAAGTAAGAGCCACGGACCAGATTTCCTTTGTGTGCCTTCGTGTCCTTTGTGGTTAAAGCTTTTTCCATGTCGATCGCAGAGAGTGTTGCGCGCGTGCGGGAGCGGATTGAGGCTGCGGCGCGGCGTGCTGGACGCCGATCCGAAGACGTAGCATTGATGGCAGTGAGCAAGACGTTCCCCGCGGAGCGCATCCGGGAGGCCTATGATGCCGGACTTCGGTTGTTCGGCGAAAACCGCGTGCAGGAATTTACAGGGAAGAGGGATTCGCTTCGGAATCTTACCGACATCGAATGGCACCTGATCGGTCATTTGCAAACCAACAAAGCTCCCAAAGCGGTTGAACTCTTTGGCGCAGTGGATTCCGTTGATTCGTTGCGCCTGGCGCAGAAGCTCAATGCGTCCGCTCAGCAATTAGGGAAGAAAATTAAAGTCTTAATCGAGATTAATGTTGGGGGTGAAGCTGCCAAGAGCGGTGTGGCTCCAGATTCGCGCGAACTCGACCAACTTCTTTTAGCGGCGCATGAGCTGAGGCATCTCGAGTTTCGTGGTCTCATGGCAGTTCCTCCGTTCACTGAAGATCCGCATCAGGCGCGGCCGTATTTCCGAAAACTGCGTGAATTGCGTGACCAGATCGCAGCACGACGATTCGCCGCAGTTAATTTGGACGTACTTTCAATGGGGATGTCGCACGATTTCGAAGTCGCGATCGAAGAAGGCTCAACCTGTGTGCGTGTGGGAACGGCAGTTTTTGGGGAAAGGCCGGGCAGGTAGATCACGACAGAGTCACAGAGGAAATCAAGCAAGATAGATTCACTGGACTTCTATTCTGTTAGCAAGCTCTGATTGCGTTACTTCTCTGTGACTCGGTTGTGAAATCGGAAATCATGATTCGCGACACAGCGACAGGCGTAACCCTTGCGGTCAGGGTGCAGCCGCGCGCCAAACGGAATGCCATCGTCGGGAAGGTTGGGGAGGCATTGAAAGTGGCTTTGACCGCGCCTCCCGTCGACGGCCGGGCGAATGCCGCCTGCATCGAATTCCTTGCAAACCTTTTGAAGGTTCCTCGTTCCTCCGTTACCATAGCGTCCGGCGAAACTAGCCGGAATAAAATCATTCATGTTGCAGGAATGACGGCGGATGAAATGCGCCGACGCATTGGAATGTAATGCCGCCAGATCTTATGCCCGCGGGTGCAAGATGCCCTCGCGACAGCCGGCAAGATGCCGGCGCTACAAATTAAAAGCCAGGAGCTGATTTGACCTTTTCCGAGCGCTTGCGTGAGATTCGTACCGGATTCGAACGTCCCTTTTGGGTTGCAAACATCAGCGAACTCTTCGAGCGGCTCTCCTACTACGCAGCCTTCGCATCGCTGGCGCGATACCTGCACGAAACCTTAAACTTCCGCGTCGAGCAGGCCAGCAGCCTGACCGGGCTGTTTGGCGGACTGGTATGGTTTCTGGCTGTATTCGGTGGAACTCTTGCGGACCGCCTAGGATTCCGCCGCTCGCTTTCGCTCGCCTACTTGATTCTGAGTTGCTCATATTTCTTGCTGGGGTCGATCGGATCGCCATGGCTCGCTCCCGTGCGCAATGCCATGCCGCTCGGCGTTCTGGTGACATTGGTGTTGATCCTTCCAGCCCTGGGCATCGCGCTTGTAAAGCCTTGCGTTGTCGGGACGACGGCGCGCGCTTCCAAGGAAAACGTCCGCTCGATTGGCTATTCGATCTACTACACACTGGTGAACATCGGTGGGGCTGCGGGGCCTTACGTCGCGTCCTGGGTGCACCAGCACATGCGGGTTGAAAATGTATTTCGCGTGGCCGCGCTGAGCGTGTTTGCCATGTTCTTCGCTGTGTTGCTGTTCTTCAAAGAGCCGAGCCGTTCGGGCGAGAGTCAGACGGTCAGTTTCGGTCAGGCGGCCAAGAACTTCGTAACGGTCATCGGGAATCCGCGCTTCATGCTGTTTCTTTTGATCTTCTCCGGATACTGGGTTGTGTACTGGCAGGAATTCATTATTCTTCCGCTCTACATTCACGATTACATCAATCCGAAGACCACCGAACTGATTCTCATCACCGGACCGTTGACGGTGATCACGCTGCAAATGGTCGTCAGTTTTCTCAGCCAGCGCATCCCCGCATTTACAGCGATCACGCTGGGGACCCTGATCTCCGGCCTAGCTTGGATCCTACTGATCGTGCATCCCACGGTTCCAATGGCCGTTGTCACTTTGTTCACGGTTTCGCTAGGCGAAATTACCCAATCGCCACGTTACTACGAATACATCTCCCGGCTTGCGCCTCCAGGACAGCAAGGCACCTATATGGGCTTTGCATTTCTGCCCATCGGAATCGGTTCGCTGATTGGCGGATGGTTCGGCGGAATGCTAATTCATCATTTCGGAGAAGTTACGCACCAACCTAGTCGAATCTGGTGGTGTGTAACTGCTGTGGGCGTGGCTACCGCGGCCCTGCTTTGGATTTATGATGTGGCTTTCAGAACGCCGACACCTGCTTCGACGCCATCGATGACGTGATGACTATTCGTAAACCTTCCCCAGCGACCCTAGCTGCAGAGATCAGGCATCTGCTGCGCGACGGAGGCTCAGTTGAGCACGCGGAAGGCGTGCAATGGTTCTTCAAGGATGAAATCAAATCGCACGGATGGTATACGGCCAAACTAAGAAGTGTAGCTGTCCAGTGCCGGCGTAGGATTCGCAATGAGTTTGGCCTCGATTTTCTTCTGCGCGTCGCCGACAAGCTTTTTGCGGGGCAGGTTCTGGAGGAAAAGATCTTCGCAGTATTTCTTCTGGAAAAGCTGACCGAGGAGTTCGGTGACGCTGAGTTTTGGCTGTTTGAGTCTTGGCTGCCCCGGATCTCGAGTTGGGCTGATCACGATGCGCTGGTTCACTATTTGATCGCGCCGATGGTCGCTGCCAAGCCAACTCGAACGGGAAAGGTTTTGCGCTGGGCCAAGTCGTCAGACCGCTGGCATCGGCGGGCTGCTTGTGTGGCGTTGATCCAGGGAACGCGGCAGAAGATGTTTTCGTCCGAGATCGAGCGCCTGTCCAACCTACTGCTGTCCGACGAGGATGACATGGTGCAGAAAGGACTGGGCTGGCTCCTGCGAGAAACTGCGAAAGCTGATTCGAAGCGCACCGTGCCTTATCTGATGAGCATTCGTGAGCATGCGTCGAGACTCGTGTTAAGGACGGCATGCGAGACGCTGCCAGTGGGCACCAAAAAGAGAATTCTGGCGAGACACTAAGCAGCCATCCGGCTACGCTTGAAGCTTTTTACCATGGTTGTCTCCCGGTTCAGGGCCGTCGCCAAAAAGCGTCGCCACCCACCCAGAAGCTCCTCTGTACGAAATGACGCCTCCAGTATCATGGCGATGGCGAAATATCTTGACGACGGCGACCACGGCCACAACGACGAGAAACAACAACCAGGCTGCGATCCAGGCGGTACGAACCCACGGATAACGCTCATCGAGGGCAAGTGATCCGAGGAACAAGACCCAGAACACAATGCCGGGAATCCATCTTCGGTTCAATTTTGGCTGCTTCATAAACGCTTTCACACCTGTACAGTTTGCCATAGGCTGGATGCTAAGCGATGGTGTTGAAATCCAAACTGACACTGTCCGATTCGCTCAAAGACGCTGACGTTGTTAGAATAGTTATTTACTCATGAATCTTTCTGCCATACAGGCTGCCCTGCGCGAGCGGAATATCGACGCATGGCTTTTCTACGATCACCATCACCGCGACCCCATTGCCTACCGGGTGCTGGGGTTGTCGCCGGATCTGATGGTTACGCGCCGGTGGTTCTACATCATCCCGGCGGAAGGCGAGCCGACCAAACTCGTGCACAAGATTGAGTCGCGCCATCTGGACTCTTTGCCGGGGAAGAAACTTCAGTATGCGGGCTGGCAGGAACTATTCGATCAGATCAAGGTTCTTCTTTCATCCCATCGCGACGTCGCCATGCAATACTCGCCCAATAATCTTGTGTTCACCATTTCTCTGGTCGATGGCGGCACGCTGGAGTTGATTCGCGGTCTGGGGAAAAATGTCGTCAGCTCGGGCGATCTGGTGGCGTTGTTCGAGGCTACCTTTACCGAAGAGCAAATCAAGTCTCACTTCGCGGCACGAGATGCGGTAGATGCGATCACCGCAGCCGCCTTCAAGGAAATCGGACGGCGAGTGCGCAACGGCGGGACGACCGAGCATCAGATCCAGCAGTGGTTCATGGAAGCCTTCAAGCGCGAAAATCTGGTGACCGACGATCCGCCTATCGTCGGGGTCAACTCTCATAGTGGCGATCCGCATTACGAACCCCGCGCCGAAAACTCAGCGCCAATTCGCGAAGGCGATTTCGTTTTGCTCGATGTGTGGGCGAAGAAAAATGCTCCGGGGGCCGTCTATTATGACATCACATGGACAGGCTTTGTCGGCAAAGCCCCTTCCGATCGAATGCGCGAAGTCTTCAATGTGGTTCGTGACGCGCGGGACGCAGGCGTAAAGGTGGTTCAGGAAGGCATCGCCAGCGGCCGCACACTGTGCGGATGGGAAGTCGACCGGGCGACGCGAGATCACATCAAGAACGCTGGCTTCGGCGATTACTTTATCCATCGGACTGGGCACTCGATTGGAACCGAGGTTCATTCCAACGGCGCCAACATGGATGATCTGGAAATTCACGACGAGCGCCGAATTCTGCCTAACTCCTGCTTTTCGATCGAACCCGGGATCTACCTGCCGGAGTTTGGCGTGCGCAGCGAAGTAAACGTACTGGTGCGGCCCAAGGCCGCGGAAGTCACGGGTAAAATTCAACGCGAGCTTGTAATCATCTGAATGGCAAATCCTTCGACAATTAAAGAAACACCTGCACAACCGATGACCGCCATGTCCGTGGTCGCACCAGCAATTGGCTGGCTGATTCCAGGCGCCGGACACCTGATTCAGAAACGTTGGATTCGGGGCCTGCTGTTGATGGGCTCGATCGTGATCATGTTCCTGCTGGGGTTGGCTATGCAGGGACGCGTGTATCGGCCCAATGGCGGCGATATTTTGGATATCCTCGGATTTGTAGGGGACGTGGGTGCGGGCGGATTGTACATTGTGAGCCGGGCCTTGGATCTCGGACAAGGTGCGATTGCCCACGCTACCGCCGATTACGGAACCAAGTTCATCATTGTTGCGGGTTTGCTGAACTTCATCAGCGCGGCCGACGCATACCACATCGCCATCGGGAAGAAGCCATGAACCTGCAACTGTCACATTTCAGTGCCGCCGTCTTATTCGGCGTGTTTGCTTCGGTGGTTTTTGGCATCACCCAGCGCTCTACCTCCCGCGAGCAGATTCGCTACGGCCTGTATTGCTTTGCCATGTTCGTGGGCGGCGTCTTTGTGGCGGGTTGGGTAATGTGGCTGTTGAGACGGTGAGATGAAACTCGGTTTCGTCGGCACGGGCGCGATAACAAGCGCGATTGTAACTGGGTTGAGTTCAGCTTCCGCCGACCAGTCAGCTATTCAACTGTCTCCACGCAACCACAAAATCGCCTCAGAACTTGCGACTCGCTTTCCACACGTTTCAGTAGCTTCCTCCAACCAGGATGTTCTCGATAACAGCGACGTCGTCATTCTTGCTGTAAGACCCCAAATTGCTGCGAACGTGGTTTCGGAGTTGCGATTCCGCCCCGATCATCAAGTAATCAGCCTCATCTCCGCTATTTCGTTGGCCAGTATTTCGGAGTTGGTCGCTCCCGCGACTAAAGTTGCCAGGGCGGTACCTCTTCCATCAGTCGCGGATCGACTCGGCCCAACAGCCATCTATCCTCCAGACCCGCTGGTTGCGGACCTTTTCGGTAGGCTCGGCACCGCGATTGAGGTCGAAACGGCGAACGAATTCGATGGTCTGTCCGCCGCGACAGCAACTATTGCCTCTTATTTTGCTTTTGCCGATGCCATTGTTTCCTGGTTGACGCGACATGGTGTTTCCGCCCCCAAGGCTCGCGACTACGTTGCCCGAATCTTTCGTGGGTCGATCAATGCCGCTGTCGACGCGCCCGAGCGGAGTTTGAAATCGCTCGCTGACGAGCATGCTACGCGTGGGGGTATCAACGAGCAGGTCCTGAGTTACCTTGTAGAACGTGGGGTGTTTGAGGATCTGTCCCGGGCGCTGGACGCGGTTCTGCAGCGGATCACCTCAGCATCGAAAAAGTTTTGACCCTCGCGTCATTTTCACCCTTCCCACACGAAGGCATCGAAAACCCGCTTAGTCTCGAATCCCAGCCGAAGATAAAGTTGCACCGCGCGGTCATTGGCTTCGGTGACCGTCAGGGACAGCAGTGAGAATTTCCGCTGGCGCAAATTTGCGGTCGTCGCAGCCAGCAAGGATTCACCGATCCCGTGGGAGCGGTATTCCGGCAGCACGCAGACTTGCGTCACATGCCCCACGTCATTCCGCACGCGAGAACACAGAATCAGCCCGATCAGCGTGCGCGTTCGTTTGTGCACTGCGGCGAAGGAGGACTCGGGATCAAACGTCCCACACCCGGGAAACCGCACAATGTTGTTCAGAAAGCGTAAAGACCCGCTCAAAGTCCGGTATTGATCATTGATCTCGGAATCCACGTGCCCGCGATACGCCGTGGTGATCACGGCAGCGGCGGGTTGGTAATCTGCTTCCGTCCATGGCCGGATGTCGATGTCGGCATGCAACGGCGGTGTTGGCTTGGTTATTTGTGCCAACGACGAGACCATGAAGAGCCGGGCATGGCGGCTGAAACCCTGCTCCACAAAGGGCTGAGAGACGACACCAGTTTCGTGCATGAGCAATTGCGCTTCGACACGGTGGATCCCCGGAGATTGCTGCAGAGTTTCGATCACGTGCGTAAGCAGCCGAGACTCGACTGCATGCGGATCAGGCAAGCGGCCGCCGTTAGCGACAAAAAGGTCTCCGATCACACCCTTGCTGCCTTCGTACACAAAAAAAGCGTAGCCAAAGATGCGGCCGCGATCGATAGCTGCGTACCCCGGTAGGATTTTGGCGTCCACATAGCGGAGGATCATGTCGGAAGAACCGCCGTAATCCCAGCAAAGCAGGCGGGACCACACGCTGATCTCGTCCTCCAATAAAGGACGCAGATCGACGGAGGAAAAATGCCTGAGATCGAGAATCTCCACCCGGGCTCCTGGAGGGCTTGCGCCTCAGCGGTACATCTAAAATGTGCCCGCGAAAGCTGAGTGTATTAGCTTCGCACGCCCAGAGGCAAACGGGAGTATCTCGGAGGATTCGTCGCTGACGCACTGCTTAAAAATTTTGTCATCCCGAGCAAAGCGAGGGATCTGAGTTTTTGCCTACAGTAGCGATACGTGTGGCGCAGGCAAGAACCGAGGTTCCTCGCTTCGCGAGGGATGACACTTACTTTTGAACAGAGCAATCTTAGTGGCGACGCTCTCCCATTCCCACTGCGGATACCCAGTAATAATCCAAACCTTGAGGCGCGAAACTTCCCAGGTAGGAGACGCGTCGGCCTGCAACCAGTCTCGCAATTGCGGTCTGCGATCCCTCCGGAGCCACCACGATGTGCTCTTCCACCGGAATCTGTCCGGATTCGTATCGATGAATGATTTGGTTTCGATAGAACGCCAAGCCGTATTCGGTTTGTCGAGAGACGCCGGATACCGCCAGTGGCAGGGGCTTGTTCTCCACATGACTGATTTCATTTGCCAGAGGACGAACCGACAACGTGCTATCGAGCGCTGGAGTTCCCAGGCGAAGTACGGCGGCAACTGCCAGGACGATCGGTACCAGGGTGATAAAACGCAACCCGGCGAAGCCGAGCTTGGTACGTAGCGTGATTGCAATGCCGATCGCCAATACCGCCGCAAACGTAAACGAGATTGCAGCTGCTCTGCCCCAGGCAAGACGGTGCTGCAGAATGATGTACTGAATCATCAGCGCCGGAACAATAGGCGTAGCGGCAACGACTGAGTGCAGGCCGATTAAGAATGTGTTTGGACTCTCGCCGTCCGTTACACGGCGGCGCACATACTCTGCCAACAACAGCGTCCCTGCAGGCAACGCCGGCACAATATAGCCTGGGAGTTTTGATTTAGAGAGAGAAAAAAACACCACAGGAACGATCAGCCAGATCACCAGAAATGCATTGAGAGCGTCTTCCGATGCCAGCATCTGTTGTCGTTCCGCCGACCACACGCGGATGGTTTCCGTAAACGACGCGACCACGAACACGGTCCATGGGATCAAACCAACCAGCGTAACCGGTAGGTAATACCAGAAGGGCTCGGGGTGGTGATAGAGATTAGTGCCAAAGCGCGCCAGGTTATGCTCGAAGATAAAGACGCGTAAGAACTCCGGGTTTTTAATTTGCACGGCGACATACCACGGCACGGCTATGGCACAGAAGAGCAAAACGCCAGGGACCCAAAGTGTTCGCAAAAGGAGCCGCAAGTCTCGTTTTTTGGTGGCGAAGATCAAGATAATCATAATCGCCAATAAAGGCGCCACAGGACCCTTGGCCAGCATGCCCAAAGCGAGGAAACAATAGAAAGTTAACAGATAGTGCCGTGATTCGCTCTCATACCACGCATACCATGCGAGAAGCGCTATCGTGAACATGGCCGCCAGCGGCATATCAGTTGAAGCCGCTCGAGCGAAGCCGATCACTCCCGCTGCTGATGCCATCATTAACGCGCCATCGAGTTGGAAGCCGGGACGAAAACGTTTCAGGAAGAGATAAATGGCGATCACCATCAGTGTCGCATCGACTGCCGACGGCAAGCGCGCAGCCCAGTCACTCACGCCGAAGACACTGTAAGCGAACATCGCCTGCCAGTAGTAGAGAGGAGGTTTCTCGAGCCAAGGCTTGCCTCCTAGCGTAGGAGTAATCCAGTCGTGACGAGCCAGCATCTCGCGGGCGACTTGCGCATATCGAGGCTCGTCCGCGCCGATCAAGCCAAAGTACGCGAGCCCGAAGAAAAACAGGAATCCGGAGAACCCGGCAAGCAAGAGCCAATCAGTGGAGCCACGGGAGAGCTTCAATAGGGATATTTCCTCAGAGAACTATTGTACGGAGGGATTGGTCCGAAGTTGAGCCGTGATCCGCGCCACCGCAGCTGACAAGGGGCCGTCGAGCGAGCATCCGCTGGCGCATGCATGGCCGCCGCCGCCGAACTGCTCGGCCACTGCCGCCACGTCCAGTTGTCCTTTGCTACGCAGGCTTACACGGAATCGGCCGTCGGAAAGCTCGCGGAAAAATGCGGCCACCTCAACATCCTGGATGGACAGCGCGTAGTTCACGAGTCCTTCGCAATCTTCCTCCTTGGCCGCGAGACGCTCCATCTGTTCGCTGGTGACCCAGATCCATGCCAGCGGCCCTTCGCGGTGCAGGTTCGAAAGCGCGGCGCCGAGCAGGCGCATCTTGGCGGTGGAATGCCCGAAATATACATTGCGAGCGCAATGCGCTGGATCGGCCCCGGCCAGTACCAGTTCACGCGCCAAAGCAAACGTATGCTCATTGGTGCCTTCGAACATAAACGAACCAGTATCGGTGAGGACGGCGGTGTACAGGCAAGTCGCGACGTCAGCGGAAATCTTCACGCCAGCTTCCCGTGCCAGGCGGTACACCATTTCCGCGGTTGCCACTGCCTTCGGATCGATCCAATTCACATTGGCAAACGGCCGGCCGCTTACGTGATGATCAATGCTGATCAGAAAACGGTTTTCCAATCCCTCCAGCCGGGTACGTTGAATGCTGTCGCATTCGAGAATGATAGCGGCTTCATAGTTGCCATTCACGCGCTCGGCGCGCACAACTGTGTCGGCGAAAGGCAAGGGCTGATAGATGCGAGGAACCCCATCGTGCAAAACCACGTCCACTTGTTTGCCCATGGAGCGCAGGATCTGGCTGCAGGCGAGCGCGGACCCGACCGCGTCCCCGTCAGGACGCGCGTGCGAAGTCAGCAGGAAGCGGTTGCGCCGCTCAATGTGGTCGAGAACCTCTTTCAACATATCTACCTGCGCTCCTCAGCCTGGCTATCCACTCCGTTTCTTGTTACGTTTCAAGAGCTCATCGATTCTCGCGGCGTATGTCTGCGAGCGGTCTAGTTGAAAATACAACTCCGGGGGACGGCGTAACTGTAAGCGTTCAGCCAATTCACGACGGATGAAACCGACAGCGGCGGTCAGCCCCTCCAACGTACGTTCGGCTTCTTCGTCATCGCCCTGGACGACCACAAAAATCCGCGCCGCGCGCGAATCGCCTCCCAGCATCACGCTGCTCACGTTCACCAAGCCGATGCGAGGGTCGCCGAGCTCGCCCTCCACGATGGTCTCAATCTCTTCCCGCAGAGCCTCTCCCAGTCTTTCCCGATGATATTTGGCCCCCCGCTTTTCCACTGGCGTTACCTCAGATTAAAACGAATGAGAATATCAGAAAATCGGCTTCGCCGCGTCACTATTGGCAGGCTTTCGAGGTACTTTCGTTTCACGCTGAAAGTGCCGTGAATGGAATGGATTACCGCTGTCATGCTCTACTACTACAAAGTGTCATCCCGAGCGACGCGAGGGATCTCGGTGTTTGCGTGCCATGCTCTTTGCGTCGGGGTGACAGTGTGATTAGTTGTCTGGTGGATACTGTCTAAGTTCGCGCTATATCTGAAGTCGGTCTAGAGGTACTCCAGAAAAGAATCTGCGATATCGGCTCCGCCGTTGTTGGCGATGCGGGTGGCTTGCCGTTCCACATTCTTCATGAGACCGTCGAGATAGTCACGCGAGTCCGAAATGCTCACCACGCCGACGGTCGCACGGTTCCACAATCCGCTCGCATCCAGTTCCGCCACCGCAACATTGAAGTGGGCGCGCAGCCGGTCTTTCAGGCTGCGCACAACCTGGCGTTTGTCTTTGAGAGACTGCGCCGCTTCAATACTCAGTTCGAGGGTTAGAAAGGCAATCATCGGACGGCGTCGTAGGCCTGTGGTCGTTGGGTCGTTGGCAAGAACGAGATGACCAATGACCAACGACTGTCTTTACACCATGGCTTCCGCCGCAACCTTCTCGGTGGCGAAGGCTTCAATCACATCGCCGACTTTGATGTCTCCGTAATTGGCTATGGAGATTCCGCATTCCATACCGTTGGTAACCTGGCTGGCATCGTCTTTGAAGCGGCGAAGCGATCCGACTTTGCCCTTGAAGACGACGATGTTGTCGCGCAGCAGGCGCACTTCGGAATCGCGCTTGATCAGACCATCGATCACCGTGCAGCCAGCAACAGTGCCGACCTTGGGAATGCGGAAGGTCTCGCGCACTTCCGCCCGGCCTTGATAGGTTTCCTTAATCGTCGGCTCAAGCAGCCCCGTCATGGCGCGCTTGATCTCATCCTGCAGTTCGTAAATGATCGAGTGCAGCCGGATGTCGACTTTCTCCTGATCAGCCAGTTCCTGGGCCTTTCGTTCCGGACGCACGCTGAATCCGATGATGATGGCGTTCGAAGCCGAAGCGAGCAATACATCGCTCTCGGTGATGGCGCCGACGCCTGAGCGCAAGACTTTGAGCCGCACCTTGTCATTCGAAAGCTTAGAAAGTAAATCGGTGAGCACTTCGACAGATCCGCCCACGTCGCCCTTCAAAATGATGTTCAGTTCCTTGGTGCCGGCGGTCTTGATCTGTTCGGCCAAACCTTCGAGAGAAACGCGTGAACTCTTGGCCAAGGTAGCCTCACGGGTCTTCTGCTCACGATACTCCGAGACGCCGCGGGCTTTTTCACGGTCGGCGACCACCACAAACTGATCGCCCGCCTGTGGCAGGCCTTCCATGCCCAGGATTTCGACTGGGGTCGATGGCGGCGCTTCTTCCAAAGAATTGCCGCGATCGTCAAACATGGCGCGCACCTTGCCATAAACATTCCCCACAACGAAGTTATCACCGGAGCGCAAAGTCCCGTTCTGTACCAGAACCGTCGCCACTGGTCCGCGGCCGCGATCCAGTTTGGCTTCGAGCACAACGCCTTGTGCCGGGCGATCAGGAGTAGCCTTCAGCTCTTGCAGATCAGCCACCAGTACGATCATTTCCATCAGCAGATTCAAATTCGTTTTCTGCTTTGCCGAGACGTCGACGAACACCGTCGTGCCGCCCCATTCTTCGGGCATCAGGCCGCGATCGCCGAGTTGCTTCTTAACTCGATCAGGCAGAGCGCCCGGTTTGTCAATCTTGTTCACCGCGACAATGATCGGTACTTCCGCGGCGTGGGCGTGATCGATCGCTTCCAGGGTTTGGGGCATGACGCCGTCATCGGCGGCTACGACCAACACAACGATATCGGTGGCTTTCGCTCCGCGTGAACGCATGCGGGTAAACGCTTCGTGACCAGGAGTGTCGAGAAACACGATTTGGCGGCCATATGCCGGTGATTGCGTGTCTTGAACCGTAACTTTATACGCGCCGATGTGCTGGGTGATGCCTCCGGCTTCGCCTCCGGCAACATCGGTGGAGCGAATCGAATCGAGTAGCGTCGTCTTGCCATGATCCACGTGGCCCATAATTGTGACCACTGGTGGACGCGGTACACCTTCGGTGGCTGCGCCTTCCTCGCCGGCCGCGGCATCGGAAACTTCCTTGGCGGCTTGCTCTTCGAACGTGATCACGTTCGTATCCGCGCCGAAGAAGCGTGCCATCTCACTGGCCAGTTCGGCGTCCAGCGTCTGGTTGATGGTCGCAAATACGCCGCGAGCCAGTAAACGCGCGATTAAATCCTTGGCGCGAATCCCCAGCTTCTCGGCCAAATCCTTAACGCTGATTCCTTCCGTGATGGTAATGCTCCGTGTGATTGGCTGCGGCTCGTTCGAGAGCGATAGCCGCGGCGGGGGAACGAAGCCCTTCATTGGGCCTTCTTTGATACCTCGCGGAACATAACGCTGACCGGGCCGGCGCGCGGGCGCACCCGGACGGCTGCCTGGGCGAGTCGATCCTGGAGGCGGTAGTCCCGGTCCAACGCCAAGGGGACGCGTACCCGTGGGCGACTGGCGAGTTGGATGCATCGGCCGACGCTCTCCTGGACGCAATACAGGACGGGCACCCGGAGCCGCAGTACTGCCTGGGCGGGGTCGCTGGAAAATTGGTTGGCCGGGTACCGGACGTCCCGGCACGGGACGCGCGGGGGCACCTGCCTGAGCAGTTGGCGAAGGCGGACCCGGCGGCGCTTTGTATACTGGACGCGGTCCCGTGTGCGGAACGATCATTCGCGGCGACGGCGCTTGCGGACGCGCTGGTGCAACTGGCGCGATTGGTTTTGCGGCGACCGGAGCCGCTGCCTGCGGCGGCGCAGCCGACGGAGGCGGTGCGGCAACCGGAGCCGCTGCTTGTGTGACGGGAGGCGGCGCAACTGCCGGATGAGCAGCCTGCGAAGGGGCCTGCGTCGCTGCAGGTGCGGCGGGTGGCTGCGCAACGGGCGGCTGCGGAACCGTAAAGGTGGGTCGCACGGTTGGCTGGGGAACCACAATTCTGGGTGCTGGGGGCGCCGGGGGCGCTGGCGGTGTTGCTTTCACGGTCGGGACAGGCGGTGCCACCGGTGAAGCGCTCACGGGCGGACGGACCGAAGGAGAGGCGGCAGTCGCAGCGGGAGCCTGTTGCTTACGGATGGCATTTAGAACGTCGCCCGGCCGGGAAATATTCGAGAGATCGATCTTGGTTTTGATCTCATCGCTTTCAACTCGGCTAGCACGCGACTGCCTCGGCGAAGTCTGGGCTTCGCTGGAGGCGCGCAAGTAAGCGCGCACCTTTTCCGCTTCATGCTCTTCCACGGAACTGGAATGCGTCTTCTTCTCAGTAACGCCTACTTCCGGAAGTGCGTCGAGAATCGCTTTACTTTTGACTTCCAGCTCCCTGGCCAGATCGTTAATTCGAATCTTACTCATCCGCCTTTTCTTTCCTCCGGACTGTCCGCTAAGTCTTCATATCAACCTCACGGTGTCGGTTTTGGTTTTGCACGCTTCCACGCTAACGGGAGCGCATAACGTTCTCATTACTCTTTACCTTTAGATGAGGCTGGCTCTTCCGCCGTCTCTTGCCCTTGTTCTGCTTCTTCCGGCGCTGTTTCTGCCGAGTCGACCACGGCGGGAATTTCCGCCGTCTCGTCGCTAGCGAGGTCTTCTGCCCCAGCGGCCGCTTCCTCTGGCGGAGCTTCCTGCCCCTCAGCAGCCTCCCCAGCAATCTCTCCCTCAGGCGCTGCCACCTCGCCGCCTTCAAGGCTGGAGAAATAATTATTGACCGCCAAGCTGATTTTCTCCACCGTTTTCGGACCAATGCCCTCGATCGCTTCGAGCTGCTCTGGCGTCATATCGGCAAGTGCTTCCACTGTGGTCACGCCAGCGGCGCTCAACTTCTCGACCAAGCCCTCGCCCAGGCCAGGCACACTTTCCAGTGGAGTCGAAACTGGGGCGACCAACTGCGACATCTGCTGCTCCACTTCCTGGCGCTTCTCTTCCTCGCTCTTGATGTCGATCTTCCAACCCAGCAACTTCGCCGCCAGACGAACATTCTGTCCCTTCTTGCCAATGGCAAGCGAAAGCTGGCTGTCGTCCACTACGACTTCGAGATGCTTCTCGGTTCCCTCAAGTACACTAACGCGGCTCACTTTCGCGGGCTGCAAAGCTTTCTCAGCGAAAGTCACTGCGTCTTCGTGATACTCGATAATGTCGATCTTCTCGCCCCGCAGTTCGCGAATGATCGATTGTACCCGCATGCCCTTCATACCCACGCACGCGCCCACCGCGTCCACATCTTTGTCTTTGGACATGACCGCAATTTTGGTGCGTTCGCCAGCTTCGCGCGCAATCGCCCGGATCACTACCGTGCCGTCGTAGATTTCCGGCACTTCCGTCTGGAACAGATGCTGCACCAACTCCGGTGCGGCACGTGAAACCACGACGGCTGGGCCTTTCGAAGCCCGTTCGACCCGCGCAATAACCACCCGCACGCGCTCGCCAATGGCGAATGATTCAAGGCGCGACTGTTCTTTGCGCGGCATGCGCGATTCCGCTTTGCCCAGGTCGAAGATCACATCAGGCCCTTCGATGCGTTTTACCGTCGCATTGACGATCTCACCCACACGCCCGATGTACTCGTTATAAACAGTATCGCGCTCGGCTTCGCGCACCTTCTGGAAAATCACTTGCTTTGCCAGTTGCGCCGCGATCCGTCCGAGAATGCCTTCCGTTACTTTTGGAATCTGGAGTTCGCCACCGATTTCGATACTGGGATTAACTTTCCGCGCATCGTCGAGCGTAACCTGCAAAAGCGGATCTTCCACCTGCTCGGGAGCTTCGACCACCGTCTTGATTGCGAATGCGCGGATCTTACCCGTGTCCTTGTCGAGTTCCGCGCGGAGATTTTCCTGCGTCTTGTAGTATTTGCGCGTGGCCACGACAATGGCATCTTCCACCGCGCTGACTACAATCTGCGGGTCAATACCCTTTTCCCTACTAAGGGCGTCAATCGTGTTGTAAAGCTCACTCGCCATAAATCAAACCTTTGGTAGCAGCCGCAAGCCGCCGGGGCGGCGGCGCTACACTTAAATCTCTGGTACAAGGTTCGCCTTCTCAACATTGGCGAACTCGATCTCCAACGTCTGCGGTGCAGCGTCTCCCGGCCGCGCCTTCTTCCGCGACGTGCTTACTTCCAGGGTCAGTCGCCCTTCATGAAAACTTTGCAGCCGTCCTTCGAAATGCTGGTTTCCATTCACTGGATTCCGCGTCTTCAGTTTCACCTTGCTGCCCGTGAAGCGCTCGTAGTCAGCGGGACGCAACAGTTTGCGATCCAACCCCGGAGAGGAAACCTCCAGCAAATACGAGTTGCCGGGAATCGCGTCCTCCACGTCGAGGATGGTGCCGACTTCCCGGCTCAAATTCGCGCAATCTTCATGAGTGACCCCGGCAAGCTTATCGCCACCCCTGGCGGCAGGCTTGTCAATCACGATGCGGAGCATGCGCGCCTTACCCGATCCGCGCAATTCCACTTCAACCACCTCCAACCCTCTGGTAGTGGCCACCCGCTCTACAATCTCGCGCACCTGATCGAGCTCAAATCCCATGGAACCAATAATTTACCGGCCTCTCAGGCAGCGGCGAAAACACCCCAAACTAAAAAGTGGGCTTGCGCCCACTGGTGTGCTCCGCCAAGATCTGGTACTACACAACAGTTTCCAACAACAAATATACGCCGCTCCGAAGCAAAAGACAAACGTGGAACCCATGGTGGTGTCTCAATTTGCCGGATGGTTCTAATCACGCTCTGCGGCCTCTGCCCGCACGGCCTCCGCAATTTAAGATTCGTGTTTTCCCAAAACTCTCCAACTTGCCACCGCGTTGTCGTGACGTTATTCTTCTTCATTACTTTCTTGATTACTTTCTTGCTCCAGATTGCGGAACTACCTTCACGACTCCACACTTATATCCCATGCCTCAGCCGACGCCGCGCAAGTTCGATCGTGACGCCAGACGAAAACACACCGGCCCCGTGCATCTCGTTATTGGCCGCTCCAAGATTGATTCCGAAGGTTGTCACACAACGGCTCCCATCAAAAAAGGCACTTTCGTCGTGGAATATACCGGGCCGCGGATCACGATCAAGCAAGCGGACAAACTTTATGACGACCATCCCCGGACGTATTTGTTCGGACTCATGGATGGCAAGCACGTGATTGATGGTGAGGGCGTGGCGGCCTTCATCAATCACTCCTGCGATCCCAATTGTGAGGCAGATGAAATCAAAGGCCGGGTGTGGATTATTGCAGCTCGCGACATTGCCGCCGGCGAAGAGCTGACCTACGATTACAATTTGTACGACGGCGATCTGGATGACCCGTCGCCTTGTTCCTGCGGAGCACACAATTGCCGGGGAAGTATGTACTCAGAAGAGGAAATCGCAAAACGCGCCACGGCACTTCGTCGCCGCAGCATGAGGAGGAAAAAAGGTCAGCTGAAGAAATCCAAAGCGTGACGAGTTATTGCCCAGACGGAACTGGAGCGCGCGACTCCATCTTGACCGTGGACAAACTGGCCGCATCCCAGCCTCCGCCTAAAGCCTTGATCAGCAAAACGCTGTCCACCATGCGGCGTCCTGAAATCTGAACTGCGGTGCGCTCGTCCGCCAGGGCCGTCGCCTGCGCGGTGATCACTTCCAAGTAAGTAGTCACGCCCCCTTTGTAGCGATTGTTCGAAAGTGCAAGCGAATGTTCCGCCGCCGCAACGGCTCGAGTTTCAGTGTTGGACTCATCTTCCAGCAGGCGCAAAGCCGCCAGATTGTCTTCCACCTCTTCATAGGCGGTGAGCACGTTCTGGCGATAGTTGGCTACGGCTTGATCGTAGAAGGCGCGAGCCTGATCGTTGGCGGCCCGCCGCCGTCCCACATCAAACGCGGTCACCACCGCCGATGCTCCGACGACGGCGAATGTGCTCGGGTTGGAGAGCCAATTCGTGATTGTCGTGCTTTCGAATCCGGCGCTGGGCAACAGATTGAACAAAGGAAAGTAGGCGGCCTTTGCCACGCCGATCCTGGCATTTGCCGAGGCCATCGCCCGTTCATTTGCTGCGATGTCGGGTCGGCGCTCCAGTAACTCCGAGGGCAATCCAGGAGGAATTACCGGCGGAGTTGCGTTCAGCGCCGCCGCCGGCAGACTGAAAGTCGAAGCTGGCTCTCCGATCAGAACTGCGATCGCATGTTCAAATTGCGTTCGCTGCTCTCGCACGTCAATCGCTTGCGCGCGTGCGGTCTCGAGCTGGGTTTGAGCTTGCGCGACATCTACTTGCGATGCCACTCCGCCCCGGTAGCGATTCTCCGTCAGTTCCAACTGCTTTACATAGCTCGCGACAGTGGAATCCAGCAACTGGGCTTCCGCGTCCAACTCCCGCGATTGGAAGTAGTCAACCGCCAATTCAGCATGGACGCTCAGCCTTACCGACTCGAGATCAGCCAAGGTGGCTTGCGCATCCGCGCGCGCAGCTTCCACCGTGCGTCGCACTCGTCCCCACACGTCCGGCTCGTAAGACATGTCTACAGGAATGACGAGGTCGTTTGTAGTAATCGCGCCTTTTGTAATGCCCGTCACACCGCTAGCCTGGGCTAAGGGACGATTCGCAGAAAAACGTTCCCGCGTAGCTGTAACTCCAGCCGTGATGGTTGGATAGTAATCCGCACGGTTGTAACGCACCGTGGCGCGCGCCTGCTCAAACTGCGCCTGCGAGGCCTTCAGGCTTTGGTTCGAGATGTTGATTTTATCTTCGAGCGCATTGAGCTGAGGATCCTGATAGACTTCCCACCATTTTCCCCGCACCGTCTGATCGGCGGGCTGCGCCGGTTTCCAGTTCTGCGGCGTTTCCTTGTAATCCGTCGGGGCGGGCGCGGAAGGCCGCGAATAGCGCGGTCCGACAGCGCAGCCAGAGAGAAGCAAGAGGGCGGCAAAGAGTGCCCCACCCAATACTGGCTGCGACATTATAAAAGCCGAGCGCGTGCGCAGCAAACTGATCACCGCTGAGATTCTCCCGAGCCCGTCGCCGGCTGCGCGATGCGTACTTCTTCTCCCGCTACGATCGAATCTGGCGGATTCACAATGATGGACTCATCACCGGTAACCCCGGCAATAACTTCGACCTCGGAGCCGAAGTCATGGCCAAGCGTAATCGGCCTAAGGTCAGCATGCTGCCCGTCGGTTATCGCAGCCACACGAAGTCCTTCCGCTCGAAATAGCAGCGCGTTGACGGGGAGAATGAACGCCGAGGTCGGACTGGGCAATTTGAGATGGACTTCGGCATAAGCCCCGCTGAGCAGCGTGCCAGTGGGATTATTCACGCGAATCTCCACCAGCAAAGTACGCGTGGACTGATCGATTGCCTGGGCGGTTCGGACCAGCGTTCCTGGGAAGAGCCGCCCCGGAAATTCCGATAACGCCAGATCGGCAGTGAGTCCGGGTCTGGCCGCTTGCGAATAAACTTCAGGCACGTTGACGTAGACCCGTAACTTGTCCGGCTGCGCAATATGAAAAAGCTCGGTCCGCGATCCGCCACTGCTCCCAGAATCAATCAACGCCCCAATATCCGTGTTTCGCGCCGTAATCACGCCGTCGAAGGGAGCGTAGATCTTCTCGAAGGCCTGCAGTTCTTCCAACCGCTTAACGTTCGCTTGCGCGGACTGGACCGTAGCCTGCTTCGCCTCATAGTCTCCGGCGGCGTTGTCAGCGTCTTGCTTGGAAACCGAATCGGTCTTCAACAGATCCGCATAACGGGTGGCGGTAATCTTCGAGAGATTCAGGTTGGCTTCGGAGGTGGCCAAATCTGCGCGGGATTGCCGCAGTTGCTGGTCAACCTCAGGAGTCTCGATGTCCGCTAACAATTGCCCAGCCCTCACATGCGCCCCGATGTCCGCATACCAATGCTTCAGGTATCCATTGGTGCGTGCATAAATCGGAGCGTCAATATAGGCTTGGACGTTCGCCGGCAAAACTACCTCCTGCGTCGGCGCACCACGCTTCGGGTGGACCACGGAGACAGTGGGAATGGCCATCTCGGCCGTCTCTTTGTCCAGATTTGCTCGGGCGTTGATTCGAGGCAAAATCCCAGAGACCACGACTGCCGCCACAATCGCCAGAGCCAGAACGACAATCCACCAGCGGCGCGCGGGACTGCCGGAAGCATGGTTTGCTGGCTTTCGCTCCTCCACGATTACCGGCTTCTCAACTTCGTTTTGCGGTTCAACCTTCATTCATGCACTCCGTGAACTCTATGAACACAACCGATATGAAAAGATCAATGCTTTGCTTCACTCCGGGCCAGCCGCTCCCGGCGCCCGTGCAGCATGCTAAAGAAAACTGGCACGAAAAACAGCGTTGCCACTGTCGCGAATAATAGACCCCCGATGACCGCCCGGCCAAGTGGAGCATTCTGCTCACCGCCTTCCCCTAATCCGATCGCCATCGGCACCATTCCGATGATCATGGCCAGGGCCGTCATGAGCACTGGGCGAAAACGCGTGAACCCGGAATTGAGGGCGGCTGCAATCGCGTCTTTGCCTTCAGTCAATTGCTCCTTGGCGAAGCTCACGACCAGGATGCTATTGGCGGTAGCAACCCCGACGCACATAATCGAGCCGGTAAGCGCCGGGACGCTGAGGGTGGTGCGAGTGACGAACAGAAACCATACGATACCGGCCAACGCCGCCGGCAAGGCCGAAATAATAATGAAAGGATCAAGCCAGGACTGGAAGTTCACCACGATCAAGAGGTAAACCAGGACAATGGAGAACAAGAGTCCGCTTAGAAGTCCGGTATATGAAGACCGCATGGTTTGAATCTGCCCGCGAACGATCAACTGCGAGCCGCGCGGCAGCTCTTGTTTGCTGCTCTCTATGATTTTATTGAGATCGCGCGCCACACCGCCCAGATCCCGTCCCTGCACCGAACCATAAATATCAATGAGCGGTTGGATGTCATAGTGGGATACGACTGCCAGTCCGGCGCCGCGGCGGATGGAGGCAACGCTGGCAAGAATCTCGGATCGGGCTCCGCTCGGGCCGGTCACAGGAATGTTCTCCAGGTCCTGCAAGGAATTGACGCGGTACTGCGGGGTCTGCGTCGCAATTGAGTAGCTGACGCCGGTTTTTGGATCAAGCCAGAATTCCGGGGTCGTCTGAAAACTTCCGCTTAGCGACACGAGCAGGTTTGTGGCGACGTCGCGCTGGGTAAAGCCGACCTGTTGCGCCTTGGTACGATCGACATCAACATGGAGATAGGGCTGATCGAAAGGTTGCTGGATGTGCAGATCGACAGTCCCGCGAACCTGCTTGACACGCTCCAGCAATTTGTCGGCAAACGCCCGGTTTGCGGCCACGTTGTAGCCCACAACCTGGACGTCAATGGGCGCGGGAAGACCGAAGTTCAAGATCTGGCTGACAATGTCGGCCGGCAGGAACGAGAAGGTTACTCCGGGAAATTCCTCAGGCAGCCTCAAACGGAGATCGTGGATATATTGTTCCGTAGGCCGGTGCGCCTTCGACAGGCTAACCAGAATGTCCGCATCGGATGGCCCAATCGGAGCCGAGTTGCTGTACGAAAGATTGATGCCGCTGTAGGGCAGTCCGAGGTTGTCGATAATGCTGTCGATTTCGTGGGGCGGAATCTGTCTGCGGATCGACTGCTCCACCAGATCCGAAAGCCGGGCCGTCTCTTCAATACGCGTCCCCGTACGTGCACGCAGGTGCAGTTTGAACTGGCCTGCGTCCACCGACGGAAAGAAATCCTGGCCCAGCCATGGAATCAGAAACACTACCGAAGCCAAACACACACCGAGAAAGATCAGCAGGAATGCGCGTTGGTGATGCAGGCAGCGTTCCAGCCAACCGTGATAACCCTCGCGGAACCGCTCAAAAGCTGCTTCAAACTTGATCTGCATGGCAACCAGCGGATTTCGGCTTTGACTTGCCGCGAGATTCTCGGCTTCATGACCACGCAACAAATACTTGGCCATGGTGGGTACCAGCGTCCGAGACAACAGGTAGGAAGCCAACATGGCAAATACCACCGCTTCCGCGAGTGGCACAAACAGATACCGCGCTACCCCAGTGAGGAAAAACATGGGCACGAACACGATGCAGATAGCCAGCGTCGAAACGAACGCCGGAACTGCAATCTGCTGAGCGCCGTCTAGAATTGCGTGCTCGACCTCTTTGCCTTGCGCCAGGTTTCGATTGATGTTTTCGATCTCAACCGTGGCATCGTCCACCAGGATGCCGACCGCAAGCGCGAGTCCACCCAGCGTCATAATGTTGATGGTCTCACCCAGCGCGCTCATAACGATAATCGAGGTCAGAATCGAAAGCGGGATAGAAACCGCAATAATGACCGTACTGCGCCAGTTGCCCAGAAAGATCAGAATCATCAGGCCGGTGAGGCAGGCGGCGATGGTGGCTTCCTTCAACACACCGTCGATCGATGCGCGAACGAAAATCGACTGGTCCGCCAGCGGATGGATGTGTAATTCCGGCGGCAGGCCGGCTTGGATTTGCGGTAGAAGAGATTTGATGCCGGCAATGATGTCGAGAGTTGAAGCTTGGCCGGACTTCAGCACGGTAATCAGAACGGAGCGCTGCCCATTGACCCGCACGATGTTGGTCTGCGGAGGAAAGCCGTCCCTCACAAACGCCACATCGCGGATGTAGATGGTCGTGCTACCCACCGTCTTGACCGGCAATTGATTCAGTTCGGCAACCGTGGTGGGGCTGCTGTTGGTGTCGACAGCATATTCGAGCGCGCCAATCTTGGACGTGCCGGATGGCAGAACTATGTTCTGGGCGCTGATTGCATTGACTACGTCTACAGGAGACAGACCCTTCGATTGCAAAGCATTGGTGTCTAGATCAACCTGCACTTGCCGCTGTTTCCCACCGTAGGGATACGGAATCGCACACCCAGGGATGGTGATCAAACGGGTGCGAATGAAATTCACGCCGTAGTCAAACAGTTGCTGTTCGGAAAGTTTTTGCCCCGAAAGCGCAAGCTGGATGATAGGCACGCTGGACGCGCTATAAGTGATCACCAGCGGTGGCGTTGTCCCTGGAGGCAACTGCCTGAGTTGGGTCTGCGAGATCGCCGTGACCTGCGCGATCGCTTTAGTAATGTCAGCATGCGGCTGGAAAAACACCTTCACTACGGCAATACCATTCAGTGACTGCGACTCGATATGCCCGATATCGTCTACCAGAGTCGTAAGCGCCCGCTCCGTCTGGAAGACGATGCGGTTCGACATATCGTCGGGATTGAGGCCGGTGTAATTCCAGACAATACTGACAACCGGAATATTGATATTTGGAAAGATATCCGTAGGCGTTCGAAGAATAACGATGGGACCCAGAATCAGCAGCAACAGTGCGAGGACCACAAAGGTGTACGGCCGTCGCAACGCAAGTCGGACAATCCACATAGTTCCTCAGGCTTTATAACGGTTTCAACTGCGCAAGAAATCTAGCAATCGTTATTAGTCCATGCACTCTGATTCTTGCCTCCAAAATCGAGTCATCGAATCCATGCAGGATAGAAACAGTGAGAAGGGTGCGAAGAGCTTTTACTCGCGCGCACCGGCCGACACTGTGTCCGGCGCCCCTCGCGCCGGATCATTAATATTCTATTGGATTTGCCTGTCGGAGCTCGAGATGCAGAGTTTCATCGTAAAGATTTGTATCGTCAGGAGTATATCGAAGGAAAATGAAAAGCAGGAAAATGCAAGGCTGTGACGGCCCTGTTTCGCAGAGGCCTTGGAATATCGGCGACGGACTCAGCTTAGTTGGGTTTGCGAACCTTGCCGTCAGAGAGGTACTGCAGCAAGGCGGTGTCCGCGGCCCGCTTGAATTTTTCCGCGGCCGCCACTCTGGGACTGACCATGCCGTCGCTGGATGGCTTGTGGCCGAGGCTTTGCCGCAGCCGGTCGCCGTCCTCCGACTCATTGGTCATCACCTGCATGTAAAACCAGAGAAAGTGGCGCATCTGGTCGAGCGCTGATCGCAATACCTGGAGGGACTCGATCTCCGGTAACTGGCAGAGAGCTTCCATCAGCTCCGGGTCTCCTGGCGCTTGCATGGCTGCACAATTCAGGGTCTGCTGAATGGCCCGCAGATCTTCGGTCACCCGCAGGATTCGAACATGAACCTCGTCCAGAAAATCACTTTTTCCCATGGTTCGCCGGCTTTCTTGATGGAGAAAATGCAACCTCAACATCTCACCCGCGACCACGGACTAACAGATGTCCCATGTGCATGCGCTTTCGTAATTCGCGCCGTTACTTTGGTATGAAGAGTAAGTTTATGGAGCGGCAACACGGCGTAAAACGCCCGAAAACCAGCTAGGGGCGGCCTTTTCCGCACTGCGAGCAGCTCTACCGCCAGACCGACCTAGCGCACGAAAGTGCCGACGAAAGCGCTGCGCCTGCCATGCGCTTCCCAATCGACGTCAAGCCCCGGCCCACGATAGGAATCGGTGAGTGCCACCGCCGGCATGGAGTGGGTCAGTTGGACTAACGGCGGATAGAAGGTTACTTCGTTACCACAGAGGTGATCCCTGTCATTGATAGGGCGAGTCTGCACGGTTGCGAATTGCCCGGCCCGCAGGAGTGCTACTCCGTGGTGCTCTGAATTGACCACGAGTTCCATGGGCGCAGGAATTACTCGCTGGGCGTGACGCAGAAGTTCACCTCCCATTTGGTGCGCGAATGCAACCAGCGCGAGACTCTGTTGCGGCGTGGCCTGCTCATCCACGATGAGAACGGCGCGCGCAGGATATGGATTGGCGTAGGGATCACCCAGGGTAGCGTTGGCATGCACCGCGGCCGCGACGGTCAGTCCACTCAACGGAACGCCATCCCAGCTTCCACTCCGAATATGCCATGCCAGAATAGCCTCGTCCCCCACCAGATTCACTTCGCCATTGGCGAAACATTGTCCGGTATAGACGTCGGCGCTACGTGTCTCGATGTAATCGCCACGAATCTGCTGGCCGAGGACTGAGGTAGAAAGAGCCAAAAGCACCACGCAAAGAAGTCCATAAGAGCTACGCATAGGTCACCTCACCGGGGTGCATCTATTGTGCTCCATCGAGGCCGATCACGGAAAGTGTTCCAAGTTATTTGCGCCCGCACGGGCGAGGATGCGCGCGCGCCCACACTTGCTCGTTCCTGAATTGGAACTTTGGTCACCTTATCTTTTCGGAGCCCGCCCTCTGGCTGCGATGCTCCAGCGGTCAGTGTCCGATGTAACCACCAGCGGGAGGTACCAGGGAATGAGAAAAACAGAAGCCCTCAAGATCAATTATGTGGCTGAGAAGCAGCCGCAACTGTGCCGGTCTTTTATCACTGCCAGCGCGCTTGACGTGAATTCTGCGGAATACCAGCAGCAGCGGTCCGAAGAGACTCTGCGCAAGCTCTGGAGGTCGGTCGAGCAATCGGCGGACACCGTCGTCATTATGGATCGATCCGGTGTTATGGAGTACGTGAATCCAGCCTTCGAAGCTCTCACCGGATACTCGCGGCAAGAGGTGATCGGCCAAACTCTGGCAATCCTTAAGTCTGAGCACGAGACCGGCGAACTCTACTCAGAGATGTGGAAGACGGTTCTCTCCGGCAATGTGTTTCGGGGAGTTGTCATGGACCGCAAGAAGAATGGAGACACCTTAGTCATTGAAAAGGTCCTGACTCCCCTGCGCGACGGAAGTGGACAGATCATGCATTTCATCTGCACCGGCCACGATATCACCGAGCAACGAAAGCTGGAATCCGATCTGCGACAGGCGCAAAAAATGGATGCCATCGGCAGGCTGGCCGGCGGAGTAGCTCACGACTTCAACAATTTGCTTTTGGTGATCAGCGCCTACGCCGAACTCATGCTCGACTCGCTGGCTGAGGCGGATCCGTTGCGACAAAACGTGGGTGAGATCATGAGCGCGTCCCGCCGGGCCGCCGATCTGACCCGGCAGTTGCTGGCGTTTGGCCGCAAGCAGGTGCAATCGCTGCAAGTCCTCGACCTGAACACTGTCATTGCAGAGATCGGCGGCATGCTCCCTCGCCTGATTGGGGAAGATATTGAGTTGGCGTTCGTGACTGGACCAGAGTTGGGCAAGGTCAAAGCGGACCCGGTCCAGATCGAGCAGGTGCTCATGAACCTCGCAGCCAATGCGCGGGATGCTATGCCGTGTGGCGGCACGCTCACCATTGAAACCGCGACCGTGCGCGTCGACGAATCCTGCGCGCAGCAACATTCGATCGTGCCTCCGGGCGATTACGTATTGCTCACCGTCGCCGACTCCGGCGAGGGCATCGCGGCGGAACATCTTCCCCATATCTTCGAGCCTTTTTACACTACGAAACAGGAGGGTAAAGGCACGGGTCTGGGGTTGGCGACGGTGTATGGAATTGTGAAGCAGAACGGCGGATCTATCTGGGTCTCAAGCGGACCCGGACTCGGCACCACGTTCAAAGTTTACTTGCCCCAAGTGCAGTCATCGCGGAGTGAGATTCCAATCACCAAGCCAGCCAAACAGTCTCCGCGTGGGTGCGAGACTCTGCTGCTGGTGGAGGATGAAGCGTCCGTGCGCCAAGCTTCGCGGCATTTTCTCATGCAAAGCGGTTACCACGTGCTGGAGGCGAAAGATGGAGAAGACGCATTACGTGTCTCGCAGGATCACACTGGGCCGATCCACTTGATGGTCGCAGATGTGGTGATGCCAAGAATGGGTGGACCGCAACTGGCGGACCGCCTGGCAGATGAACGGCCAGATATGAAAGTGTTGTTTGTCTCCGGCTATGCCGAAAAGATGGTTCTGCAGAGCGGAAAGATTGACCTCAATTCGCGGTTTCTGCGGAAGCCATTTTCCCTCTCGATGCTGGCGGGAAAAGTGCGTGAAGTTTTGCAGGCAAGTGAGGCCCGAGCCTTGGCGGCAACTTCCCACGGGTAGAAATTCATCAGCGACCCAATTAGCGCCACACGGGCGTGAACGCCCGCGCCTACACTGGCTTGGCGGAAATTTTTGCTAGTTTGCCTTTTTGCAATCTGAAACGGTCTCCGCGCCACACTACCTTTTGACCGGCAAAGCTTACTACCCAAACCAGCATCGCGAATACGTCCCGCAGGGGAATCAGGGCAAGAAAGCGCATGACCTGGCGGTCTTCCAGCACAGACTGCCCAACCACGATGGCTACAGTCGCGCGCATCGCGGCAATACATGCCAATAGCGCCCACGCCCAACCCGCGCCCTTCGCACAAATTAATGTCAGCGCCGCCCAAGGCAAACCGAAGGTTAGCCCAAGTCCCACATAGCCCCAGAAGCGGGAATCACGAACCGTCCGCGCCCAGCGCAATTGGTGATCCCAGAAACCGCGCAGCGTGTACCGTGGCAGAGAGGTTTCTACAACCACGTCGGATAACTTTACTTTCAGCCCGAGCGTGGCGATCCGGCTTCCAAGCTGATAATCGTCAGCCAGATAATCTAACAAAGCTTCGAAGCCACCGATTGCCTGTAGATCGCGGCGTCGAAAAGCCAGCGTGGAACCTAATCCAAAGCGAATTCCGTTCTCAAGATTTTGCGCGACCAGTACGCCTGCGGCAAAGTCGGTGCTCACACCGAGTGATTCCAGGCGCGAGCCCAGCGTCGAATTGGCAACCCCGTGGTAGAGGCAAGTGACTAGTCCAATTTCTGGATCGATCAATGGAGCAAGCACCCGGCGCAGGTAATCAGGCTCAACTCGAATGTCGCTGTCGTTCACGATGAGAAATTCATGACGAGCCGCACGCATCATCTGCAAGAGATTGCTGACTTTGGTGTTGGCGCCCAGGTTCTCACGACAGATCATCAACTGGATGGAGCGTTGCGGAAACTCCACCTTCAACTGTTCGACCAGTGGGATTACCGGATCGTTCGCGTCACTTACGCCGAAGATGATTTCGTATTCCGGATAGTCCTGCAGGCAATGGCTGCGAAAGCTTTCGTACATCTCGGGATCGGTGCCCCGAAGTGGCTTCAGAATAGAAACCGCAGTGGCTGGTGTAGGACGAGCATTCTTGTCCCCCTTTCGCGCGCGCAGGAATCGCGCCGCGCTCCAAAGGCAGAGAACGTAATAAACGATGCTTGAGGCTGCGCCAGCCACAGCCAAAACTTCAATGATCTCGGTGGCCTGGTGAACCATGAATGGCTTGAACCGGCTTGCCTCAGCTTAAAGCCCAACGCGGTCGATTTCAGTCTATCAACCGCCTTGCCACCAGCCCAAACTACCGCTGCAAGGAGCCTGATAAAAGGGTGTTCGCATCGCCCTCAATAAAGAGGACCTTCCGTTCGCCATTTACCATCACCAGGGTCAAACCGATCGGCCCTTTGTTGCCGACCTGAATTTCGGCGGCGCCTTGGCAGATATGAAGGATCTTGTAGGCGCCCGAAATTTTCTGCTTCGACGCGATCGAGCCCTTGATGCTCAAAGTCGCGGTTCCGTCCAGGGTTCCATCTCCGCGTAACCTAATCTGCCCAGCGACGGCCAGAGGCCCAACGCCAATTTCGGTTCCCCCGCCCTGCAAGCCGTAAGTGCCCTTGACTCCCAGGAGGGAGCAGGACTTCGAGACTTGTGCCTGGGCGGTTCCGAGGATGGTGGTGCCACTGTCATTTTGGATCATGTCGATTTGAGTACCATCGGAGATCACGGTGATGTCGAAATTTTGTTTCGATCGGCCCTGCGCCTGGATAGTCATCGTGCCAGTGCAATTCGAGTTGACGGAGTAGTTGCCCAACACCTCGAGAAGATTGCCCACCGACCCGTTGTCGCTGATGGTCTCGTTACCAGCAAGGTTTCCGTCATTGGTCGCTATCTGCCCGACAGCGGTGATCGGATTGCCGTTAGCGGTGCCATTGATGACGAACCCGTATTTCCCATGCAGTGTGGTAATCGAGCAAGCAGGAGCCTTCGTGGCCTGTGCCCAGGAAAAGGTGCCAACCAGAACGACGAGCGACAAATTCAAAGCAGCTGAGCGGACTGACTTAAGGATCATATTCTTCTCCGTTTTTCCCCGCCGCTGGACTTGTGTTTGCAATTCTCGTCTGTCCCGAACATTTGTCAAGATGAAAGAGTTTGCGGGATCTTTTGTCGTGCGTCGTTCGTGGTTGGTCCATTGGCCAAGAGCTCGGCGCTCCAAGTTTCGCAAATCTCCTTCATGCTTGCGCTTGGTTCGCAGCAGATCGGCCGCAATGGCCAACGACCAGCGACCAACGACGAAAGACCACGACTCTCAGCCTATCGCATATAATGACCTCGTAGGCAGCTGGACCGGACGGTCGCTCCCGTTTCGTCAAGGAACGGGGGAGGAAAGTCCGAACTCCGCAGAGCAGTGTGCCGGATAACGTCCGGGAAGCCGGGTTCAAGCCCGGCTGACGGCTAGTGCCACAGAGAACATACCGCCTCGGCAACGAGGTAAGGGTGAAAAGGTGCGGTAAGAGCGCACCGCCGCCGCAGTAATGCGGCGGGCAGGGCAAACCCCACACGGAGCAAGACCAAATAGGGAGGGAACCGGGCCGGAGTGAAAGCTTCGCCTGAACGTGCCGGCTCGGCGCGTCACAACCTCCGGGTAGGTCGCTTGAGCCTCGCAGTAATGCGCGGCCCAGAGGAATGACCGTCCTGCGGGAGCAATCCCGCAGACAGAATTCGGCTTACAGGTCCGGCTGCCAACAACCTTCCTGCTCACAAATCATTTGTCTTTTCGCCCGCTCAACAAACACAATCAGGACGCGTGAAGTGCCTACAATGTTGCAATTTCTTTCATCTTGACGACAAGCCCTGACCAGATCAAACTCTAGCGAACCGCAGCGGTACGGATTCCCTCCGGGCTTCTGTCGATGGATAGATGTCTGGATTTGAGCCTTGAGCTCAGAACAATCCTGAATCTGAAAATGCGAATTGAGAAGAGGAATTTATGAACACCAGATCCGCAATCGTCGTCGCGGTTATGTTAGTGATCTGCCTCCTGGCGCTCCCAGGTTCTGTCTCTGCGCAGAAGAAACCAGCCCCGAGCCGTCCTGAAGTCACCTATGACAGCTATCATGACACTTCGTTGCCGGTGCGCGATTATTCGATGGCAGCTCCGCAGGGCCCCGTGCCCCGTGAAGTCGAACACCCCCGGCCTCGCCGCATTCTCAATGGCGCTGCAGCTCCAGTAGCGGACCTCGCGGAGCAGACTTACCTTGCGCCGCCAGTTTCCGCGACCATCGGGCTAGACTTCGAAGGCATTCCGAACTCGGCCAACGGCAAGTCTCTTGAGGGAGTTCCTTCCGACAACAATCTCGCAGTGGGCGCCAATCAGGTCGTCGAAACCATTAATACTGCGTGGCAGGTTTTTGATAAGGCTACGGGCAAGTCGGTGTTCGGCCCCCAGCAGATCAGCGCGCTATTCACCGGTGTCCCGGGATTGTGCGGACAGGGCCAGACCTTCTTTTGGACCGATCCAGTCGTCCTCTACGATCAGTTCGCCAATCGCTGGATCATCAGCCAAATCGCCGGTGACACGACTTTCAGCACGGGAAACGAATGCATCGCCGTATCGGAAACTTCAGATGCAACCGGCAAATATCATCGCTACATTTTCAAGTTCGGAAATAATGTGTTCAACGACTACGACAAGTTGAGCGTGTGGCCCGACGCTTACTATGGTAATTACAATCTCTTCGGTTCGAGTGGCTTTATAGCCGACGATGCCTGCGCTTACGATCGCGCCGCCATGCTGACCGGCGCAAAGGCGAAGGTTGTGTGCTTCAAGAATCCTAGCGAGTTCTCTTTTCTCCCCTCGAATGCCGACGGCGCCACGCCTCCTCCCACAGGCGAGCCCAGCTTTTTTGTCGACCTTTCTACCTCGACCTCGCTGCACTTGTACCGCTTTCATGTGGACTTCGCGGATCCAGCCAAGTCCAAGTTCACTGGTCCCACCAACATCCTGGTAAAGGCTTACACCATGGCGTGCGGAGGCGGAAGCTGCATCCCGCAGCCAGGTACAGCGCAGAAACTTGACTCTCTGGGCGATCGTCTCATGTTCCGCCTGGCTTATCGGAACTTTACCGACCACGAATCCCTGGTAGTGAGTCATTCGGTGATGACCAGCAAGGCTGCTTCTGGCGAGCGCTGGTACGAAATCCGCGATCCTAACGGCACCCCCAAGGTGTACCAGCAGGGCACATTCACCAACCGCGGCAATTCACTGTGGATGGGAAGCATCGACATGGACAAAGCAGGCGACATGGCATTGGGCTACAGCGAATCCAATACCAGTACTTTGCATCCCTCAGTGGCTTTCACCGGACGAGTGCCTACCGATCCTCTGAACACCATGGAAAGCCCAGGCACAATCTTCATTGCGAAAGGTTCCGCGACCGGAGGTAATTCGAAGGGCGGGAATCGCTGGGGAGATTACAGCAGCATGGTGATCGATCCTTCGGATGACTGTACCTTCTGGTACATAAACCAGTACATCCCCAAAACGTTTAAGGACGACCGTCTGACTTTTCACACACGGGTGGCATCGCTAAAGTTTCCCACGTGCCAGTAGGGTTTTTCGGCGAAGAACCTGGGAAGGCGTCCCCTCGCCTTCCTAGGGAAGTCGCAGCTCAGTCTTTTCGTCGACCACAACGTTGCGGCGTTCGCCGTTGAGAACATATAAAACTCGCAACGATTTGTGCGCGCCGGGCAGCGGATCGACGCCCATGCTTTCGTTGTCCACGCGAAGGTAGAGGTGACCATCATCCACGCGGCTCCGCAATGCGTCGGTGACGTTCGCGAACCGTCCTTCGGCGCCATAGTATGCGCGCATGATCTCTAGTCTTCTCTCCGCGTGTTCGTAACCGTCCTCACGCCGTTCTTCGCGGCCGTACTGTTCGTGCTCTTCGCGCCGATCGCCCCGGTCTTCCGGATCCATTTCCAGATTGACCGTGCTTCTTTCCGGATAGCTGTACTCCTTCACGTCTCCATCCCAATGCCGAATCCGAAGTACCAGGGTCTTGTTCTGGTGCGGCGCCGGATCGATCCCCAGGGTATAGCGCGTGACTTCCAGCTGCAGGATTCCATCGTGCATGAAGGTGCGGACCCGCGACGTCACGTCGACTTTGGCCCCAGGCACACCCCACTCCGCTCCCACCAACGCACCGCCTTGTGCCAGCGCCGAGCCAGCTAAGAGCACGGTGCAAGCGAGGCAGGCGAGAACACCCTTCGATAATCGGAAAGACATAGTGGTTCTCCTCACTCAAAATGATAAGTGGGGAAGGCTTGGGAAACACTGTACGAAAGACCACCGACTTGCGTACCCAATGCAGGCGCGGGTGTCATCGCAGCGCGCTGCGCATCCTGAGATTTCGCACCGGTTCGTTTTGCAGAAGCATGGGCTACCCCGGAAAACAGTTAAACGCAGGATCTAAAAGGAAAACGGAGGAGCGCGAACAGCGCCCCTCCGTCAGGTTCTCCAGCGAGTAATTAGTTGGTACGTCGCCCAGCCGCACTTCCGGAAGCGCTGCGGTCGTCGTTCTCCGGTTGGATCACGACTCCGTCAAACGGAGTGGCGGCCACGAAGCGGCCGTGCACCACGCTGATGTGGCGCAACGGATAGCCGGTGTCAGGACCACGGGTCCAACTCTGGCCGGCATCCACGCTCTCGAAGACCACGCCGGTTTCCGTGCTGGTAGCCAGGAGGCGATTGTTGTTTTGGTCGTAGCTGATGGAACTGATGTTCTTGTCCGGCAGCCCATTTTGCATGTGCTCCCAGCCAGATCCCGCGTTGGGACTGCGGAATGCGCCTTCGCGCGAAGCAAACATGATCTGGCCATCCGCCGTGATGGTGACTCCTCGAATGCTGCTCACATAGGAAGACAAGCTGGAATCCTGCCAAGTCTTGCCATCATCCTTCGAGACCAGCACACTGCTGCGAGTAGCGAGGGCGATCAGGTTTCCGTTGGCTTGCACCGAGACGAAATCCTGCTTGCCCAACACCGGACCACCGCTCCAACTTTTACCTTGGTTCGAACTGGTGAACAGTCCGGCGGAGGTCGCAGCCATCCAGGTCGTGGGCGTGATCTCAATTTCGTTCACCCGCGCGGTCAGGATGGAGCGAGTTTCAGTCTTCGCTGCCTTGCTTCCCTTTTTCGCCTTCGAGGAAGATGTGCGATTGATGATGTTGTTGATGGGGCCCCACTCGCTCGCGTTGTGGGCCAGTACGAACATGCCGCGATTCGTGCCCGCCACAAGCTCGCCATTGCTGGTCTGCTTCAGAGTAAACACATCGCGACCGTCCAGACCCTTGCTCTTCTGTAGCCAGTGCTGTCCGCCATCGTGCGAAGCGAATACGCCGCCCAATTCGCGATCATTTACCACGCCCACAAACAGAGTGTTGGAATCGTTCTTGTCCGCAAGGATCGAAGTGACGTAACGGTGCGTGTAGCCGTGATTCGAAGTAAGAAACGTGTGTGCTCCGTCGTCGCTGGCCAACACGCCTGCGCGATCGGTAGCCAGGAAAACCCGCTGCGAGTTGCGCGGATCGACCATCACATCGTTGACCACGACGTCGGGATTGCTCACGCGAGTCCAGGTTTTGCCCGCGTCGGTTGTCTTCCAAAGGCCTTCCGTGGTTCCGGCATAAACAATCGCCGAGTTGGTGGGATCCTGTTTCAACACCCGAGTGCGCCGCGCGGAAAATGGAATGCCCTGAATCTTCTGGAACGAATCGCCCGCGCTCTGGCTCTTGTAAATGCCCGAGCAGGCGCTGGCGAATACGACCGAAGGATTCGTCGAATCGACGATAATCGAGAACACGTCCGAATCCTCGATCATGCCCTTATTGATGTGATGCCAACTGGCGCCACCATCGTCGGTCTTCCAAGCCAGATGCCAGGTACCGGCATAAACCACAGCCGGATTCTTGGGATCGACAGCGATGGACTCGATGTTATGAATTTCCTGGTTAGAGGACGAAATCCTCTGCCAGTTCTTGCCACTATCGGTGCTGCGGAAAACGCCATCCAGCGCGCCCGCGACCAAGGTCTTCGAATCGGAAGAAGCAATCGCCATTGCGCGGATGGATTTCCCGTGCATGGCAGGAGTGGTTTCCCAGGTCGTTCCCCCGTCGTTCGAGCGGAACAAATCGCCGGCCTGCTGATTCTCCACGCTCCAGGCGGCGGCGTACATCTTGTTCGGGCTCTGCGGATCGATAGCGAGGTGGTCAATCACGTAGTCGTCGCCGTTGCCTAGGTGAGCGAACCTTGTCCAGCTATGTCCACCGTCCGTCGAAGAGAATAGAGTTCCCGTGCTGGTGCCCAGGAAGATGTGATCCGGGTTTTGCGGATCATAGGCCAGGCTGCGAACATCGCCCCCGTCCGGCCCCAACGCGGTCCACTGTCCGGCCCATGCGGCGCTGGCACAACACAGCGCAAGTATTACAAATAGCAAAGACTTGCTTGCCACAAGCAGCTTTGATTCAGAAATCATAGAGCAGTTGTCCCCCAACGGAAGAAAGTCCGTCCCGGGGGCAAGATTGACAGGGTAACACGCGGCGATCAAGTTACCGAAGGGAAGCGCGGTTGGTGTTTGAGATACCGTCCAACAGTTTGGGCAGGTACCCCACTCAACTTTGGCTCAAGTGGGGATGTTTCGCTGGCGCAAGCTGGCCTCGTGCCGGAGGACTGAAAGGATTCCTTGTTCTCTAGCGTCCGTAGATTAGAACGCGTGCCGTGCCGGGAATCGCCGGACGCCGTCCTTTCGGACCAGCAGGCGGACCAAAATCCGCTGTGCTCAGGAACAGGTTGTGGGTCTTGGAATCGATCGCCATGGTCTTGGCGCCATATTCGGTCTCGATCGGCTCCAGCGCGCTAAGCTTGTCCGGCGAGTCTACGCGGAAGACGTGGATTTTCCCCGCACGGGCCGAGGAGAACACCAAGCTGGAGTCGGGGTCAAAGGCGTTCGAGTCCACGCCTTCGCTGATAGGGAACGACTGAAGAACTTTGCCACTATCAACATCCATCATCACCACAAGTGCCGGATCCCGGCCTGCAGAAAATAGCCGCCGGTTTTTCGAGTCCAAGGTGATGGCAACGGGCTCACCCGCTGGGGCTACGTTCCAGCGCGATTTTATCGTGAGCGAACGGGTGTCAATGACTACGACCTCGTTCTTGTCCTCAATATTGTCGTAAATAATTCCTTTGCCATCGGGAACCGCCTGCTCGGGGCCGCCGCCCAGGTCCAGCGTCTTTACGACGGTGTCTTTCGTCGGATCGATGATGGTGGAGTTCTTGCCGTCGCCGTTAAAGGTGAAGATCAGCTTGGAGGCTGGATCGTAAACGATGGCGTCTGTATCCGGATAGCTCTTGATTTCGCCAGTTTTCTTTAAACTTTTGGTATCGAATACGACGACGCTCTCGGCATCACCGTCCGTGATGTATCCCTTGCCCAATTCCTTGACCACCGCGACTCCATGACATTTCTTCAGGCCGGAAATAGTGCCCACGACCGAGAAGTTATCCGCATCCAGGACGTCGACTTCCGACCCATGGCTCACATAGACGCGTCGCGCGTCCGCGTCGACGGTAACATAGTCGAAGTATTCTCCGCCCCCCGCAGCCTTTGGCAAGGGAACTTTCTTGAGCAGGTGGTAACCACTCGCAGGCGGAGCCGCCCATGCAACAACCCCGCATAGTGCGAACAAGATACAAACCGCAAGCCTACTCGTCCCGGAAACTCTCATCGAACCGCCCCCTTAGGTATTGAGAATCTTATATGAGAACTTTGTGCCGATGGATATTAGAGCGGACTTTTGAGCCTGGCAACGGTCCGCTGATTTACCACTCTCAATAGATCTACACGCTGGCGAGTCTAGATGAAAGATTGTGAAGGCAAGATTAATTTGCAGTCGCAGGTTCGAAAACCAGCTCGTCCCGGAAAAGATTTCTTGATCTATACCCCTGCGAAAAGAAAATGGGCAGGTCAACCCGCAAGACCCACCCAATAGCATTTCGGTTTAAACCTCTTGGCCCACAGTTGAAATGGATTCTTCAAGCACATCCATGGCGACATCTGCTTCCTCTTTGGTAACGATGAGCGGCGGGGCGATGCGGATGGTGCTGGGGCCACAGCCGAGAAAGAGAATGCCATGCTCGAAGGACGCTTGGATGATGCGGTCGCGCTCGGCCGCGCCATACTCTTTGGTCTTCTTGTCTTTGACAATCTCGACCCCAATCATCAGACCGCGGCCGCGAACGTCTCCGACCAGCTTGTGCTTGCTGGGCCAGGCCGACATGCGCTTCATCATGTGGTTGCCGACTTCCGTTGAGTTGTGCAGTAATCCCTCGTGCTCAATTACATTCAGCGTGGCCATTGCCGCCGCGTTGCACACCGGGTTGCCGCCAAATGTGGAAGCATGCGAGCCCGGAACCCAATCCATGATCTCGGCTTTGCTGATGGTGACGCCCAGCGGCATGCCCGAGGCGAGGCCTTTCGCCGAGCAAACAATGTCGGGATGAACGCCGGTGTGCTCGATGGCCCACCATTTGCCGGTGCGTCCGATTCCGCTTTGAACTTCGTCGACGACCAGCAGAATGCCGTGACGATCACAGATGCGGCGAAGTTCCTGCATGAAGACGGTGGGAGCGATTACGTATCCGCCTTCGCCTTGCACTGGCTCGACAAAGATCGCAGCCACTTCTTCCGGTGCTAGCGTGGTTTTGAAGAGCTTGTCTTCGATGAAGCGGGCGCAGCCCATCGCGAAGGCTTCGGCATCCTGCAGCCCACCTTCGCATCCCCGATACACGTCGGGATAGCGAACGTGCGTCACGCCTGGAACCATTGGTCCGAAACGCCGCTTCTGTTGCGGCTTTGAGGCGGTCAGAGAAAGCGCGCCCATGGTGCGCCCGTGAAACGCTCCGAAGAATGCAATCACGTTCTGCCGCTTGGTGTGATAGCGGGCGAGCTTGAGCGCACACTCGATGGCTTCCGTCCCCGAGTTGCCGTAGTAGATTTTGTGCGGGCCTGGCATGGGCGCGATCTTCGACAGCCGCTCCGCCAGCGTGACCATGTTTTCGTAATAGAAGTCGGTGCCAGACATGTGGATCAGTTCCGCAGCCTGCTTCTGAATGGCGTCGACCACTTGGGGATGGCAATGGCCAGTCGAGGTGACGGCGATGCCGGCGGAAAAGTCGAAAAATTCATTGCCGTCAACGTCAGTGACGACGATGCCGCGTCCCTGCTGGGCGACAAGCGGATATGACCGCGTATAAGAAGGCGAAATGTATTTGCTGTCGCCGGCGAGAACGCGCTTCGCGTTCGGACCCGGCAGAGCGGTTATGATCTTCGGTCCGACAGCAGTTTGAGTTGGCATCACATCCTCCAGAAGTAGTCGTGGGTCGTTTGTCTTTGGTCGTTGGCTTCAAGGCGGACTTCAGCCCTGAGCCGGAATTGGACGAGGAGGATGAAAGAGTTAGTCGCTACCGAATAAGCCGGGACGTGTCTGCGACGGCAGCACTGCCAGATAGCGGCGCGGGCACACAAGAAAGTGAAGCCAGCACGCGGGCAGATGCGAATTGGGATTTTGGCGGCGCATCGGGAATCATTCCAACTTCATTATAGCGTGCCGCGAGCGCTGGCGTAACCCCCAATCGGGTCATGGTCGTTCGTTATGGGACTCTCTTGGCGAATATCTCGCATCTCAGCGCAGGTTTCGTGTGTCTGATACTTATCTGTCAATCGACGATCTCATGACCCATACCCAGCGCCAGAGCCGGTTTGCTGTCATCCTCGCCTTCGGGCTGGTGTATTTCTTCTGGGGTTCGACTTATCTGGCGATTGACATTGCGGTGGAACGCATTCCCCCGGCCCTAATGTGTGGCATTCGCTTTCTCACCGCGGGCGTTTTCATGCTGGCATTTTGCGGACTGCGCGGCAGAAACATCTGGTACAACCCGCGGCAGTTGGGGCACATGGCGACGGTCGGCGTGCTCTTGCTCATGGGCGGCAATCTCACGCTTTCGTATGCGGAGAAATATGTGGCGTCAGGTTTGGCAGCCTTGATTGTTGCCGTGACCCCACTGTGGTTCCTGGTGCTGGATACGCTGTTGCTCGGCGATCACCATGTTTCGGTGCGCGGGAAAGCCGGGCTGGGCCTGGGCGTTGCCGGGCTAGCCGTATTGCTGTGGCCCGATGTAACTACAACCACTTCGTTCGGGCGAGTGCAGTTGTGGGCCTCGATCAGCCTGTTGGGTGGGTCGTTCAGTTGGGCTTTGGGTTCGGTGTTGGCCAAGCGCTGGAAGTCTGCGGATGTGGATCCGTTTTCAGCTACCGCCTGGCAGATGATTGCCGCAGGCCTGGCGAATCTGCTGCTTGCCATGGCGAAGCGAGACTTTTCGCAAGTCTTGTGGACGCCCCGCGGAGTTGGCGCGACAGTGTATCTGATCGTTTGCGGATCGTGGATCGGGTACACGGCCTATATCTATCTGCTGAACCATGTGCCTACGGCCAAGGTTTCCACCTACGCGTACGTGAATCCCGTGGTCGCGGTTTTTCTAGGATGGTTGATTCTGCACGAGCGCGTCGACGGTTACATCCTGGTCGGCAGTGCGATCGTCGTAGCCTCGGTGATTCTCGTGACTAGCGCGCAGGTTACGAAAAAGTCGCCGACAGAAGAAATGGCGATAATGGAGACGACGGGGGATTGAGGAACTCAGCAATTAGCATTTAGTCATCGGCGCTTCTTTCCAGACTTCGCAGGATAATCTGTGGCCGAAATTCTGTTAGTGTGATTGGGACCATTTCATCGAAAGGCAATCCAAGACTGATTCCTCAGTGCCAAGTGCCAAGTGCTGACTTCCTATGATCGGAAATAAACAACCCATCACGACCACATTGGTCGGAATGAACGTTGCAGTGTACGTTGCGATGGTGCTAACAGGAGTGTCGCCGGTCCAACCAAATATCCCGCAACTCTTGAAGTGGGGAGCCAACTATGGACCGCTTTCACTGGGCGCGGAGCCATGGCGCATACTGGCTTCTAACTACGTACATGGTGGCATCATCCACATCGCGCTTAATATGTGGTGCCTGTGGAACCTGGGATTTCTGGCGGACCGCGTCTTCGATCCGTGGACATACGTGCTGGCCTACACCTTCTGCGGACTTGCGGGCAGTTTAGCCAGCCTGTGGTGGCATCCGCTAACGGTTGGTGTAGGCGCCTCGGGAGCAATTTTCGGATTGGCTGGAGCGTTGATCGCGGCCCTGTATCTCGGTCATTTGCCAATTTCCAAGCTGGCGATTCAGGGCACGCTGAGAAGCTTGCTTACGTTCGCGGGCTACAATTTGTTCTTCGGCGCCGTGGCAAGGGGAATTGATAACTCCGCGCACATTGGCGGATTGCTGGCTGGCCTCGCGCTCGGAGCGGTCCTGGCAAAACATCTGACGGAGCCGCCGGAAGTTCGAGATCGGTGGCGTAGTGGAGTTTTTATTGCGGCCGCAGTCGTCCTCCTTCTGATGTTCATGGTGGTGAAGCACGCGGACGGGAACCTGTCGCCACCTGACCTCACGTCAACCGTCTGGTTTTTTCGGCATGGCTGTTGCTGCATGACCATGTAGACGGTTACATCCTCAATGGGAGTGCGATTGTGGCCACCTCGAACCAGGGCGGAAGCTCGCGCCCCCATGGGCATCAGCGCTGACTTAGCGGTAGCCGAAGGCGCGGATCCGGATTATAACGTTGCGCGTTAGCGGGAGCTTCAGGCTCACTCCATAAACACTCTCCGGCCGCTCGAAGAGTGTGCCACGCTTCAACCCTGCGATGTTAAATCAGGTGTCCCGTTAGACACAGCCGCCCTTGTAACGGGTCCATAGTTCCTTGTACCACGGGCACCATATGCGGCAAGCGGTCATCAAATAGGATGAGCTGATCATAAAGCGGAGGAATTACCTCGAAATATCCAGCCCAGGCGTTTGGCCGTCGAGGCTCGAGTGCGTCAAAAACTTGCTCTCTTGCCACGCAAGTTTGGCCGCCGGTAAAGGCGTTTGTGTTTCGAGTCAGCGAATAGACATAGCCATAAACGCCGTTGCAGCTATCGTTGTGTATCTCGTGTCGCATGCCACTGAGGTGCAGAGACAACCACGGGGAGCGCGGCGACACTCCGTTCAACTCGGAGATGCAGAGTTCTTCCAGGCGGTTTACGAAATCGTCTACCAGATCACCGCCCAAGACTTTAATGGCGTCAGTTCGAAGGTAGCAATACCTGTCCGGCATGTGCCAAAAATCCCAGCACTGATGCTCGCTGTCAAACGTGTGCGCCTGATGGTCTTCCATAAACCGATCATATCGAGCACGCGCCTCATCTGCACGTGGCCAGAAATTCGCGATCACTTTGGTCCGGAACTGAGGACTTCGCTGACTTACGAAAGCGGGAGGGACAAAATGCATCGTTCTTGCCTCAACGCGGACTCATTCGAAAAATACAGAAGTTAGAGACAGTGTTTGCTTGCGGAATTCTATCGCATGGCCCTAAGGTGTGCATAAGCCGTCAAGACTTTTCAACCCAGCCTTGACTTCGGCGCGGCTTTCAGAGCCTTTGGGGGCGGGCGGAATCCAATTTGTCGCCGCTTGCGTGGCTCCGGAGCCATTAATTCGTTGATCGCGTCAATGATCGCGTGAATCTCAGCATCGTGGCCTTTTAATCGACGCTCCAGTTCAGCGAGCTTGCTGGCGACTTTTCCATTCGTGGCCAACATGTCACGTAAACGGACAAAGGCTCGAACGACGAATACGCTCATCTCGATAGCGCGCTTTGTGCTTAGCACAGTTGCGGCCATGATTGCGCCATGTTCGGTGAACGCGTACGGTAAATGTCGGCGTCCTCCGTGGCTGGAACTTGAGGTCGCAAATTGCGACCTCAAGTTTTTATCTTCGCCGGGAGAGAGTTGAAACATGAAGTCCGATGGGAAGCGGGCGGCATTGCGCTTGACCTGCTCATTCATGCGCTTGACCTGCACGCCATACAACTCCGCCAACTCCGAATCCAAAATAACTCTCATTCCTCGGAGGATAAGAATCTTTGGTTCGACTGGTTTGATCAACACCATGTGCTCAATGCGCATAGAATCCCCAAACTACTTGAGGTCGCATTTTGCGACCTCAAGCGGATGCATGCTCGATTCTACGTGTTAGGGTTGAAGTCAAAAAAGCAAAAGGCGCATGCCCATAAACAATAGACGCGCGCCCGACCCAAATGGGGAACCCGACTAACGGCCAAAGTACTTTGCGTTCCGCTCGGTGAAGCTTTTCCACTTTTCCGGCAGGTCATCAAGTGCAAAAATCGCCGATACGGGGCAGACCGGCACACAGGCCCCGCAATCAATGCACTCAACCGGATCGATGTACAACATTTCCTCTTCCGCGTATGCCGGGGAATCTTTCTTTGGATGAATACAATCCACCGGGCACGCGTCGACGCACGCGGTGTCCTTGGTCCCAATACACGGTTCTGCAATTACGTATGCCATAAAGTCTGTGTCCCCCTGAAATGTAAACCGAAGCTAACGGACCGCATATTCTAACAAGAATGCCGGCTATGGTACAGCATTCGGCAACGGACATATCGGGTCGCAATCGATCAGGCACGCGCGGAGTGAGGCTTCTACGCTCCCACTAACTCCCGCTGCGCGCTTGGCTCGTATTCCACGATGTGTCCCGCCACGGCACTTGCCGCTACGGTAAGCGGACTTGCCAGGTACATTTGCCCGGGCCCGCTGCGTCCGGGGAAATTCCGGTTCTGCGCGCTGATCACCACCTGCTCCGGCCGAGTGGTCACCCCCGGCCCGGCATTAATGCATGCTCCGCAACTCGGCTCGATCACGTGCGCGCCAGCTCCCTGGAAAATTTCAAGGTAGCCTTTGCGGTTGCAGTAATCACGCGTCTCCTGCGATCCAAACTGGATGTAGAACTTCACCGAGTCTGCCACGCGTTTACCGTGTTTCAGTGCGTCGGCGAGCACGAGTGCGTACATATCCATGTCTTCATTTTTGCCCGCAGTACAGGTGCCGCCATATGCGAGTTCCACCGGCACAGGCGTGTTCAGTTCGCGAATGTACTTGCCATTCCCCGGATCTCCTGGGGTGGCTACCATCGGAGTGATGTCGGCGGCATCGAGTTCGATCACGTGTGCGTACTGCGCATTGGGATCGCTGTAAAGACCCTCGATCATGGCCTCGGCCTTCTTGCGGTCCATACCGCGGCGTTCCATGAGAAAATCCACGGCTTTGCGGTCGGGCGCCACAATACCGGTGAAACCGCCGATTTCCGCAGCCATGTTGGTCATGGTCGCGCGCTCGTCGACGCTGAGTTCCTCGATAGCCTCACCCGCATATTCCATTACTTTCGCTAACGCTTTGCCACTGCGCACATAGTCCAGGCTGAGAATTTTGAGAATGAAATCTTTTGCGGTGACATTCGCGTGCTTCTTGCCGCGGATCATGATCCTCACCGACTCCGGTACTTTCACGCGAACATCTTTCGTGATCCACGAGTTAAATACATCGGTGGTGCCGATGCCGAAGGCCACGCACCCGATCGCGCCCACGTGGGGAGTATGCGAGTCGGAGCCAATATTCAACTGCCCTGGAAGCGCGTAACTCTCAAGCACAATCGAATGGCAGATTCCTTCCGACCCCTTGCGGTCTTTCAACTCGCCGTGCAGCCGGATTCCTTGTTTGGCCGCGAAGTCCTGCTGCTTCAGCTTGAGCTGTGTCGCCAGGTCGAGCAGGCCCATCTTCTTTTTTTCTTCCGAGATCACTTCGTCGAGAAAGGTGAGGTGGTCGCGGAAAAATAAAATGCTCGAGGGATCGTTTACCTTGGCGTCTTTGCCTACATAGCGCTCGAAGAAAATGGACGCCATCGGTGTCACATATTCGTGGCTGAAACGCAGGTCGGCGCGGGCAAAGCCGGTGTCGCCCGGTTTCACGCTCGGCACGCCCACCTCGCCCTTTTCGTTGATCATGTGGCGGGCGAAGATCTTCTCCGCCAAGGTCATCGGCCGTTGCTCTGTTTTGATAGGTGGCAGAACGACCTTCTTTTGCATTCTTGCTACATTGAAGGGGAAAAGTCCGCCATACTCGATCACCTGCTGCGTAATTTCGTCCTCGTCAGCGGTAAATTCCGTTAGAGGAATGTCCGTACCGCCCCGAATCTGGTCAATCAGCGAGAAGTTGGTCGAAGTCAGCAGGCCGAGGTTCTGGCAGTTTTGTTTGTAGATGCGTTCAATATTCTCGGCGATGACGAGGCGAATGCCCGCACACATTTCGGCGTAGGGCGATTGCTCCCGGCTTGAGCCTTTGCCCCTTCGCTTGCCGCTCACGGCGCAGACAAAGCCACCTTTTTTCACATCAGAACGCCCGATCGGAAATACGCTGCCGCACTTGAGACCGAGGTACGGGATTTCGCCCAGGGTCTCATCGAAATAAAAGCAGTAGTGGGCTGGAGTGATCTCGTCGGTCGAAATATCGTCGCGCAGCTTGGGATTGTTCGAAGGCTTCTTGGTGTCCCACGACAGATCTTCTCCGGCGAGCTGCTGCTTAATGAGGTCAGGATCCTCGGTGAGAAAAAGGATACGGCCCTGAAGTCGAACTTTGTCCGGCCGTTTTTCGATTTTACGTTCCAGTAGGGAATTGATCACGATTTATGGTCCGGGATGAGAGTAGAGACCCACACTGATCTTATTGTAAACCCTTGTGGCGCAAGGCTCATCGCTTAAGCTATGAATTTCAAGTGGTGCCCGCACGGCCGTCAACGCCCGCACCGGCATTGCAATTTTAATGAGGCGGGTGGGTCCGATCGTATTTCTCTCCCGCCGGGATCGCCACCGCCAGCCGATTTTCTTTTGGCGCGAGGGGGCAGGTGGCATAAGGCGTCACCGCGCAGGGCGGATTGTAGGCTCGGTTGAAGTCGATCACCACCGTGCCGTTCGTGACCGGATCGGTTTCGAGGAAGCGGCCGCCTGGGTACGTATCGCTCTTGCTCGTGGGATCGTTGAAGACGAAGAACAATCCTTTCGAGGGATCGCCGCCGAGGTCGGTTAATCGCATTTCCTGACCGTTGATCTTGAAAGAGACGGTCCCGGCTACTGGCGTCGGAGTGGTGTCGCCTAGAACGTTGGGTACATCCACTGTTTTCTTGCCTTCGGAGGGAATCCAGGTTGCCGTGACACGATACGACAGGTCGAGCGGGAAGAAGACCGGGCCGTGATAATTCTTCGCCTGTTCGCTGTCCACATCCCTCAGCCGGATGCCAATACGGTCACCGCGCACGATGACTTTTATGCGGAGACTTTCCAGTTCCACAACCGTCGGGTTCCCTGAAGTATCGGGCTGTAGCTTGGCGGTAGTTACGGGTTTGCTATCAGAGGTGGCATGTGCGCCGGGAGAGAATCTTACCGTAACCTCTTTCCCCTGTAGGGTGAAGACACCCGCGTGTGCCGGCCCTTTGGGGAACACGATGTCATTGCCCGCGTCGGTGCCGAAGCTGTTCTCGCCGGGCTTGAGCCAGAATAAGCCTGCCAGGGACAACCAGTTCTGCTTGAGGTCGTCGACCAGTTCGGCCTTCCATTTATCGAACGACTGGAGGTACGCGGCATCGGGGACAGAAGCTGGGGGGACCGCCGCAGCCCCGCCCGCGAGCATTGGCGATGCCAGGGCCAGCATAACCAGCAACCTGCGGCTGTGTTTCAGAGTCATGGGTTACCTTGCTGATCCTGCGGTCAATGCACTCAAAACAAAATACAGGATTCACTGTATTCACAATTTTACAGTCTTCTAGAAATATAGCCTTACTTTGCATTCTAGTGAGGTTGGGATGGAAGCTCGGGCGCACAAATCTTCAGCTTGCAGAGACTGGAAAGAGATCTATAAGGCTGCACTCTTCGAGGATGACAATACCAAAATTCCACAGCGGATTGCCGAGGCCGAGAGGGCGCTGGCGGCACGGGCGCTTGAGTTGTTCGGCGCGAGCGATGAACAAGTTCGTGAGCAACGAGCTATGGAAAATGCCAGGTACTTCTTGCGAGTTCTTGGAAATACCCAAGGGATGCCGGCGCCGACCCGATACTCTGACCAACCGCAAAGCGTCCAGCTGGCCACAATATAAGTCTTAAAGAGTTAAGGCCGTGGATGCCCACCGAAAAGGGTTAATGTCGCCCAGTCAGTTCACCGCATAGCATTCTGGAAACAAAAGGCTCTCTTCGTCCTCACGATAGAGAGCCCACTAAGTCTTCTGATTGCATCGTGCGCTAGACTCGTCCCATCAGTACCAAAATAAGCACAATCACAACCACCAGACCGAGACCGCCGCTCGGGTAGTAGCCCCAACCTGAGCTGTAGGGCCATGTGGGCAACGCCCCGACTAACAGTAACACCAGGACGATGAGCAAAATAGTCGACATGAACTCGCTCCATTGATCAAGAGTCACCTGGCACGCGAAGCCGGTGCGCAATCGATATCCGGGTAAAGAGTTCGCGTCCCCCGGGAGTGCTCGTCGGGTCATTCTTCAACCCGGGCTTGCACCAAGTCCAAGCTATACATTCCCAGGCACGACTCGTATCCGGTTAATTTCGTAGCCGGAACGGTTTCGTGCTGTACAAAAATGTGGCCCACACGCGCGGTCCCAGTTCTCGCAATTGGCATCTCACCAGTGCCGAAAAAGTTTCACAGGAGGACGCAATGACAGCCGCAGACGTACTGGTGGAGAGGCTTATTGATTGGGGAGTTGAAGCTATCTTCGGCCTCCCGGGTGACGGCATTAACGGAATCATGGAGGCTTTGCGAACGCGTCAAGAGAAGATTCGCTTTGTCCAGGTGCGGCATGAAGAAACTGCGGCCTTCATGGCGTGTGGCTATGCTAAGTTCACTGGGCGTCTGGGCGTTTGTCTTGCTACCTCAGGGCCTGGCGGCATCCACTTGCTCAACGGGTTGTACGATGCCAAGCTCGATGGTCAACCGGTGCTGGCGATCACCGGATTGCAGTTTCATGATTTGATCGGAACCCACACGCAACAGGACGTAGCCCTGGATAAGCTTTTTATCGATGTTGCGGTTTATAACGAGCGCATCATGGGCGCGACTCATGTAGAGAATGTCGTCGATCTGGCTTGCCGGACCGCTCTTGCGTATCACGGCGTTTCTCACATTACTTTTCCGGTTGACTTTCAGGAACAAGAGATTAAAGACAGACAGCGCTCCAAGAGAAATGTTCCACACCATACTTCGGACGTCGATGCCCCGCTTCCACCCCTGCCGCCGGAGTCCGGTCTACAACGCGCTGCCGAGATCCTCAATTCGGGGAAAAAGGGCGTAATCCTCGCCGGACGCGGGGCCATTGGCGCAGGCGACCAACTTGAACAAGTGGCAGATTTGATGGGAGCTCCAATTGTCAAAGCTCTTCTCGGTAAGGCAGCGGTACCCGATGACAGTCCCTACACGACCGGTTCGATCGGATTGCTGGGGACGCTTCCGTCGCAAGAAGCGATGGAGCACTGCGACACGATTTTCATCGTGGGCAGCGCGTTTCCCTATATTGAATTCATGCCTAAGCATGACCAGGCAAGGGGTGTGCAGATCGATATTGATCCGCAAAAAATCGGCTTGCGATTCCCGGTTGAAGCCGGCTTGGTCGGCGACAGCGGCCATACCTTGAAGGCATTAATTCCTCTATTAAGGAGGAAACAGGATCGCAGTTTTTTGAAGAAAGCCCAGGACGGCATGAGGGACTGGTGGAAGTTGATGGAGGAGCGTGGTACGCGGCGGGATCGTCCCATGAAGCCGCAAGTCGTGGCCTGGGAACTGGGAAAGCGGCTGCAGAGTACCGCCATTACGACCTGTGACAGCGGCACGATAGCCACCTGGTGGGCCAGGCAGATTCGGGTGAAGAAAGGCCAAATGCGTACTCTCTCTGGCAACCTGGCGAGCATGGCCCCGGGATTGCCATATGCGCTCGCCGCGCAAATCGCATATCCCGAACGGCAGGTGGTGGCTTTCGTGGGAGACGGCGGATTCTCTATGCTGATGGCTGATTTCGTTACCGCCGTGAAATACAAGCTCCCCATCAAGGTAGTGATCCTAAAAAATAATGTCCTTGGACAAATCAAGTGGGAGCAAATGGTCTTTCTCGGGAATCCTGAGTATGGCGTGGATGTGTATCCGATCGACTTTGCGGAAGTAGCTCATGCTTGTGGAGGTATCGGGTTTACAGTCGAAGACCCCGAGCAGTGCGGAATCACGATGGACCAGTTTCTCGCTGCGCCAGGACCGGCAGTGCTGCAAGCCGTGGTCGATCCCTTTGAACCGCCGTTGCCCGCGAAGGTCACCGCTGAGCAGGCTTGGCACTTTGCGGAGTCGCTGGCCCGCGGCGAGCCGAACCGCGGCAAGATAGCAGTCACAGCGATAGCGGAGCGGGTGCGAGAGTTGATTTAGACGTCGCTCAAGCGGATCGAAAAGCGATAAGGCAAGCGCAGCGCCTTGAAGGCGTGATGGTCTGTATGGCATGGCAGGGGGTTCCGGAAAAACCCGCAATCAGCGACTGGGAGCCTTGAAGGGCGCGGCTTCAAGCCGCGCCGTACATCGTTTGCAAGGACTTGCGGCACGGCTAGAAAGCCGTGCCCCTTCAAAACTTCCGATGCCGAGGGTTGTTCCGCGAGCTCTGAATGCGATGCGCTGATACGAATCGAGGTTTCTACAGCAGTACACTAGACGTCAAATACGCGATATGCTGCCGGCGGCTGCTGGGACTGAAGCAAAGTGATGGCAACGTTATGGACGGGAATGCCGCCCGTGGTGCGTCCGTTCATCTTGCCGTTATGCGCGTGTCCATGGACCACCAGATCGGCGCCATGACGGTCAATCACCTCTGCCAGACGCGAAGTCCCAAGAAAAGGAGAAATCTCAGGGGCTTCCCCTTCTATGGTTCCGGCTATTGGCGCGTAGTGCAAAACGACCACGCGTTTGGCGGTGCGCAGCTGCGACATAGCGCGCTCGAGTTTCAAAGCTTCGTCAATCGAGGCCCTCACAAAGGTTTTGATCTCAGGTTCGCCAAAGGCAGTCAAAACACCGCGCCCAAAGCCTCCGATGAATCCTTTGGTTCCGGCAAAGCCGACTCCATCGCGCTCGTAGGCGCTCCCATCCAGCACCTTAATTCCTTCCGTCGTCATCATCCGCATCAGTTCGGCTTGTTGCTCGCTTTCGTAATCGTGGTTTCCGAGTACAACGACGATGGGAACTCGTAGGCGCACCATCGTATTCAGCAGCGGTTCCATTTCCGCTGGCCGGCCATAATTAGTTAAATCTCCTGCCACGACGAGCAGGTCGGCGTCGTCTCGGACCTTGTCAAGCTGAGTGCGCAGAGCTGAGGCGCTGGGCGGAGCAAAGTGCAAATCAGCCGTGGCCGCTATCCTCATAATCGTTTTTCCCTTACCCTAACCGCACAAGCGATCCTGGATAACTCCCATCCGGGACAGCCTGCGGGACCGATATTCTTCGAGAATATCGTCGAGTCCCCATTCCTTGACATCGATAGCAAACATGTTGTCATCGATCAAGCTGCCACGGAATCTACCTTGGCCATCCGGTTGTAAAACCAGTTTGAGATACCGAGCGAGAAGATCTTGCCACACAACCGCAGGGACATAGTGAGTTTTTGCCGGGTAAACATAGCGGAACAAGACCAGCGCCCACAGGAGCATCTCCCAGTGCTCCCCGACGAGGTGAAGGATACGGCCCCAGTCCAAATCTCCCGCGGTGCCATAAATAATGTGGGCAACGTCGGCTCCGTCAAACCTTTCGCGTCGGGTTACAAAGAGCTTGGATACGAGCAACTCCTCGGGAGCCAAGACCCTGGTCTGGATTCCGAGTACGGACGCCGGGAGGGCGTTACGGATCCACGAATCCTCCACACTGACCGCAGCATTACTCATCCCGGTGATGAGGTCCACGAAGAAATTGTCCCGATGCACTTTGGCAAGCCACACCGGATCGCAGACTTCACATTGGAATCCATGGCGTTTCAGATGTGTGAGCGCTGCGGACCAGTTCTCCGCAGTCAGGAAAAGATCGAGGTCCTTGGTGGCGCGGGCTATGCCTGTGTGCTGCAACAATGCGAAAGCCCCGGCGACCGCGTATGGGATCCGCTCGCGTTCGAGTGTCAGAAGGACCTCGCGAGCCAGTGCTTCCTGCTTCTCCGGAAGCTCGGCGGGAGCAGAGGAAGTTACGGGAAGACTAGTTGGCGTGTTGTCAGCTTGTCCGGCCACCTTCGGATCAGCCTTTCTTCGCGTCGACCCCCTCGGTCGTACTGAGAGAGATAGCCGCGCGTGAGCCAGAAGACGCGTCTTGCTTCAGATGCAGCGAAAACGAACAACGGCCAGACCCACCGGGGCCTGGCCGTGCCGAACTGCGACTTCGTTCTACTTTGCGGAAGCGGTAGTGGATGGCTTCATGACTTCACCCTGTTCCCGTTGGGCTTGACTGGCGTATTTCCTTACTGCTGCCAAGAAGGGCTCAGCCGCAGCAGGAGGTGGAACTTTGCCGTGCAAAATATCCTCAAAGGGAATCGGCTTGGAGTAGAGCAGGGCAGTTTCGTCCTTGTCTTGCTTGACGACTGCGCCGCTCAAATCGATGCCGGCAAAAATACCGCGAGCGCGGGAATAGGTCAATACTTCCGCGCGCATCGATGCGTCGGTATCAGCGGCGGCGGTTCGGCCAACTGGTCCTGCCGCTGCCGAAGCGTCCGCACCAAGCTTAAACTTGCTCGACAGCAGATGCTGCATTCCCTCGTCGTTCATGACTACCATCACCAGATCAGTCGCCTGCCCTCCTAGTTGCAGACCCCAACTTCCGCCGGTGATGCTGATAGGTGCAGGGGCGCTCCATCCCTTGGCTGTCCTGCAGGTAACTACGCCCTTGCCGTGCTCACCGCCGAAGCCGACCGCAATCTTTACTACGGATGGCACCACGGCTATGCACTTCGCTTTATCCATAACCTTGTCGGGAATCGCTTTATCCGGGGTTCCCATGATTTCGTTAAGGACCTCAGCCGACTTTGCAATGCGCTTATTTATGTCGAGCTGATCCTTATCATCAGCCGCCCAGCTCATGCTGGCCAGAACCAGAACTACGCTGCCGAGCGCTAAGAACAATTTCAGTACTGCGCTATTTTGAGCTCTCATCTCCAGCCTCTTCTTCTGTACCCGCTGCGGGTACCCAGGATTGATCCGCTAAAACTCTATTCCGCCTGTAAAGCCTGTTCTATCCAGTGCACGTGGTAGATAGGGCAGAGACATGCCGTAGAAAGGCATGTCGCGCCAGGTTACGCGACCGGTCCCGCCAACTGCGAAACGTTCTGCACGGGAGGCATTCCTACGCCCTCGGCGAGCGCAAAGTCCCACGTGTCGAAAACCGGTCTTGTCTGTCTCGTCGAAGGCCGCTGCACTGGAATCGTCGCGGGCCGGACTTCCGGAGTATGCGTGAGCAATTCGCGAATTCGCAGCTTGGCTTTGTGCAGTTGGGATTTCGAGTTTCCCACCGAGCAGCCAAGCATCTCTGCGATTTCCTGATGCTCGTAGCCCTCCACTTCGTGCAACAAGAAAATCGTCCTGTAGCCATGGGGAAGTTCTTTGATCGCGGAGGCCAATGCCACGCGATCGACGCAACCCGCCAGTCGGCTATCTTTAGTTCCGTACTCGCGCCGGATCTTGGCGCCGTCACTATTGCTGTACGGCTCATCGAGGGAGATCTGGCTCAGTGACTTCTTGCGAAAATGCATTAGTACTGTGTTGACCGCAATGCGGTGCAGCCAAGTCGAAAAGGCTGAGTCTCCGCGGAAGGTCGCAATCTTGCGGAACACCTGCAAGAATGCGTCCTGGGTGAGATCTTCCGCTTCCGCGGCATTGTTAGTCATGCGCAAACATACGGAATAAATCCGCGCCTTGTGCGCATGAAATAGAGTGGCAAATGCATCCGAATCGCCTTGTTGTGCGCGCTTGACCACCTCAGCATCCACAGGAACCGTAGCAGAATCGCTGTTCACTGGAGTCTCCTTTCAACTCTCAAGTCCATTTGTCCCTGACGAAAGCAAATCGAGCGTTCGTCACATGACACAATCGGAGAGTAGAGTCGAAATCGAGAATGGTCTATCGAGTGCAGCCTGTAGGGGTTTTGGGTTATTGCTGTATCGCTTGGTGGCGATTTCTACCTAGTGCGAAGAAACGACAGAGTCCTTCTTCTTCTGTCTTCTGCGTTTTTATCTACTCTGTTGTTTCTCCATTTTAATTGTTCCATTTTTTGATTTTGAGTTTCCGCGTTAGCTGAACATTTCTTATTCTCCTGTGTGCTTGCTTTACGCATACGCATCTCGCTACAGAGAATCCTGATGAGCAGTACAGATTCGCTGGGATTGTCCGGCCTCGCTCACGAACTTATGCTGCGCGTATGGAATGTTTGCCTCAACGTGCCCACCTATCGAGCAGGAGTTGGTCGAAATAATGCTGGCTCCTGCTTCTCGCCCAGGATTGTCCGGGCGACAGTAAGTCTTCTTTTCTACAGGAATTGCAATTTCAGATTACAGAGTCAGCCTGATCGTGCCTGAGTGTCTCGGAGTCTAGGCTCTGATTTGGACGAGAGGGAATTACACAATCTCAAGCGGAGGCACTTATGATCTATTGGGCGCTGATGTTCTTGCTGGTTGCGGTCATTGCTGCCATCTTCGGCTTTACGGGAGTAGCCGTTGCCGCGGCGGGGATCGCGAAGCTGTTGTTCTTCATTTTCCTGGTGCTGTTCGTGATCACATTCGCCTCGCACCTGACTGGAAGAGGCACGAGAATCTAGCAGTAGTTCTTCAGACGCACAGACCCGGCGCTGGGTTAAGGTCGTAATCTCCCCGCCCGGGTCATTTTTTTTCCGACAACGGGAGCGTCGAAAGCCCCCTAGCAATGTTGCAATTATTACCGAAACTCTTTAGGGCAGATACGGAATCATCCGGATGGGGTTCTTGCGATTGACAGATTATTCTTTACTTCGCCCCAACGCGAGGGGTGGAAGGCGGGCGTTGGACGGTGTACGCGTCAGGATTACAGCCCAATAGCTCGCCTTCCTCCCCCAAAACAAGTTGAAAACCGTCGCGCTCGTAGTTGTTAATTGCCTTGGCGGAACCGAACCCCGAGCGAACCTGCTGGGGTTTTGTTGATTCTAAGCTCTAGCTGAGACAACGTAACCCATTGATCCATTTTCAGTTCCCATGGCCGAAAGTTTCGCAAACCGCCTACAGTAAATACCCTAGAGCGATCTAGGTATCATTCGTGTTAATAAATTGGTCAAGGCTGATGTTCCGGCCTTTTTTGCACTTAATTTATAAGATTCCGTGTCTGCACAGAGTCCGATCTAGTTTGACGTGGACAACAGGCAGTCCGGTCCAGCCCTGCGGAAATATGGAAACCGGACCAGAAGCATTGCACGAAGAAACGTTGCACAGAAAAAGATGACTCCCGTTCCTTATAAGAGATGCCATGAAGAGAAATGATCGTAATGCCGCCACTGCGACCCTAGATACCGGAACCAAAGATAGTCCAGCCAAGGCCAACGAGAAGAGTAATGGACATTCGAAGGTTACCGCCGAGTCCGCGTCTGCGGATTTCACGGCGATCCTCGCGAGCCTGCAAACCATGCGTGACGGAGATTTTTCCGTACGGCTCCCAGGCTCATGGACGGGTCTTGCTGGCAAAATCGCGGACACGTTCAACGAGATTGTCGCTGCCAACCAGCAAATGGCGCAGGAGCTAAAACGCGTAGGGCAGGTCGTCGGCAAAGAGGGACGGACCCGAGAGCGCACACGGTTTCACGAGTCGAGAGGCGCGTGGGGAGAGATGGAAGTTTCCGTCAACACCTTGGTCGAAGATCTGCTTCGTCCAACCACAGAGGTCACGCGCGCGATTGCGGCTGTTGCTCAAGGCAACCTAACCCAGACCGTACGGCTGGACGTGGATGGACGGCCGCTCGAAGGCGAGTTCCTGCGGTCAGCGAACATCGTCAACACCATGATTCAACAGCTCGGCGTGTTCACGGCGGAAGTTACCCGCGTGGCCCGCGAAGTCGGCACGGACGGAAAGCTGGGCGGCCAGGCGCAGGTGCCAGGTGTGGCCGGCACATGGAAGGACCTCACTGACTCCGTGAACTCGATGGCCAGTAACCTCACCGGTCAGGTGCGCAACATCGCTGAAGTGGCGACCGCGGTGGCCAGCGGCGATCTCTCCCGCAAAATTACGGTGGATGTGCGCGGCGAGATTCTCCAGCTCAAAGAAGCCATCAACACGATGGTGGATCAGCTCCGGTCGTTCGCGTCAGAAGTAACGCGCGTGGCCCGCGAGGTAGGCACGGACGGCAAACTCGGTGGCCAGGCTGTGGTACCCGGTGTAGCCGGAACGTGGAAGGATCTTACTGACTCCGTCAATGCTATGGCCGGAAACCTCACCGCGCAGGTGCGCAACATTGCCGAGGTCACTACCGCGGTGGCCCGCGGCGACTTGTCACGAAAGATCACCGTAGACGTAAAAGGCGAAATTCTTGAACTCAAAGACACCATCAACACCATGGTGGACCAGCTTAACGCGTTCGCCGGCGAAGTAACGCGCGTGGCGCGTGAAGTGGGTACGGAAGGCAAACTCGGCGGTCAGGCTCAAGTGCCTGGAGTGGGCGGTACCTGGAAAGATCTCACTGATAACGTGAACTTCATGGCCAGCAACCTGACTGGTCAGGTGCGAAACATCGCCGAGGTGGCGACGGCCATTGCCAGCGGCGACCTCTCGCGCAAGATCACCGTGGACGTGCGCGGCGAAATTTTGCAGCTTAAAGAAACCCTGAACACGATGGTGGATCAGCTCAATCGATTCGCTGGTGAAGTAACCCGCGTGGCCCGCGAAGTGGGTACGGAAGGCCGATTGGGTGGTCAAGCTAACGTTCCCGGCGTTGCGGGTACTTGGAAAGATCTCACCGACTCCGTCAACTCAATGGCTGGAAACCTTACGGGTCAGGTGCGCAACATCGCCGAAGTTACTACGGCTGTGGCTCGCGGCGACTTGTCTCGCAAGATCACGGTGGACGTAAAGGGCGAGATTCTCGAACTCAAGAACACGATCAACACGATGGTGGACCAGTTGAACGCGTTCGCCGGCGAAGTAACTCGTGTGGCCCGCGAAGTCGGCACCGAAGGCAAGCTCGGCGGTCAGGCGCAGGTGCCGGGCGTGGCAGGTACGTGGAAAGATCTCACTGACAACGTGAACTTCATGGCCAGCAACCTCACCGGCCAAGTGCGAAACATTGCTGAAGTCGCAACGGCCGTGGCTCGCGGCGACTTGTCACGCAAGATCACTGTGGACGTGAAAGGCGAAATTCTTGAACTCAAAGACACCATTAATACCATGGTGGACCAGTTGAGGTCGTTCGCTTCGGAAGTAACCCGCGTCGCCCGCGAAGTGGGCACGGACGGTAGATTGGGAGGCCAGGCGCAGGTACCCGGCGTAGGCGGCACCTGGAAGGACCTTACGGACTCGGTGAACTCGATGGCCAGCAACCTTACTGGGCAGGTGCGCAACATTGCCGAAGTCTCTACGGCCATCGCAACCGGTAATTTGTCCAAGAAAATTACTGTAAACGTCAGCGGCGAAATCCTGCTGCTCAAGGAAACCATCAACACCATGGTGGACCAACTGAACGCATTCGCCGGAGAGGTGACTCGCGTAGCCCGCGAAGTGGGTACAGAAGGTCGGTTGGGCGGCCAAGCCAATGTTCCGGGCGTGGCCGGCACGTGGAAAGATTTGACTGACTCCGTCAACTCCATGGCCGGAAACCTTACCGGTCAAGTTCGTAACATCGCCGAAGTGACGACCGCTGTGGCTCGCGGCGACTTATCACGCAAGATTACGGTGGACGTAAAGGGCGAAATTCTCGAACTCAAGAACACGATCAACACGATGGTGGACCAGTTGAACGCGTTCGCCGGCGAAGTAACTCGTGTGGCCCGCGAGGTCGGCACCGACGGCAAGCTCGGTGGTCAGGCGCAGGTCCCCGGCGTTGCTGGCACCTGGAAAGATCTCACCGACAACGTAAACTTCATGGCCAGTAACTTGACCGGGCAAGTGCGCAACATCGCCGAGGTCGCTACGGCAATTGCTACCGGTGACCTTTCCAAGAAGATCACCGTTGACGTGCGCGGCGAGATTTTGCAACTCAAGGAAACTCTCAACACCATGGTTGAGCAGCTACGTTCGTTCGCGGCCGAAGTCACGCGCGTGGCGCGTGAAGTGGGTAGCGAAGGCCGGTTGGGCGGACAGGCGAACGTCCCGGGTGTCGCGGGCACATGGAAAGATCTCACCGACTCAGTGAACGCCATGGCCGGAAACCTCACAGCTCAAGTGCGAAACATCGCCGAAGTGACTACGGCCGTGGCTCGCGGCGATTTGTCGCGCAAGATCACTGTCGACGTGAAAGGCGAAATTCTCGAACTGAAGAACACGATCAACACCATGGTGGACCAGCTAAACGCCTTCGCGGCCGAGGTGACGCGCGTGGCTCGCGAGGTAGGTACTGAAGGCAAGCTGGGAGGCCAGGCACAGGTGCCCGGTGTGGCAGGAACCTGGAAGGACCTTACCGATAACGTGAACGTGATGGCCGCCAATCTTACCGAACAGGTGCGCGGTATCGTGAAAGTCGTGACCGCCGTAGCCGACGGCGAACTCACACAGAAACTGACTGTGAACGCCAAGGGCGAAGTGGCGGCTCTCGCTGAAACCATCAACAACATGACCGGCACACTCGCCACCTTCGCCGACCAGGTTACGACGGTGGCCCGCGAAGTCGGCGTGGAAGGTCGTCTAGGTGGTCAGGCCAACGTGCCCGGTGCAGCCGGCACGTGGAAGGATCTGACCGGCAACGTCAACCTCCTGGCGGACAACCTCACTAACCAGGTGCGCGCAATCGCGGAAGTTGCGACCGCCGTGACCAAGGGCGACCTGACGCGTTCGATTCAGGTGGAAGCCAGCGGCGAAGTCGCCGAGTTGAAAGACAACATCAACACCATGATCGACAACCTGCGGTTAACGACCGACCGCAACACCGAGCAAGACTGGCTGAAGACCAACCTCGCGCGCTTCACCAGCATGTTGCAAGGCCAGCGCGATCTGACGACCGTGGGACAAAAGCTCCTGTCAGAGTTGGCGCCACTAGTCAGCGCGCAGCAGGGCGTGATCTATCAGATGGAGACTGAAGAATCCGCCGGCATGGTATTGCTCTCGGCATTTGCCTCTAACGGGGAGGACGGGCATCTGCGGCGTGTCAGGTTAGGCGAAGGCCTGGTTGGACAGTGCGCGGCAGAGAAGAAGCGCATGTTGATTACCGACCTGCCGGAAAAAACGATTCCCATTCGTTCGGGATTGTTTGAGGCTGTTCCCCGAAACGTCATCGTGCTGCCTGTTCTCTTCGAGGATCACGTCAAGGCCGTTATCGAACTGGCCTCACTGAGCAACTTTACCGCGTCACATCTGGCGTTCCTTGAACAACTGACTGCCAGCATCGGTATCGTGCTGAACAGCATTGAAGCAACGATGCAGACCGAAGGCTTGTTGAAACAGTCGCAGCAGCTAGCCACCGAATTGCAAACCCAGCAAAGAGAATTGCAGCAGACTAACGAGCAGTTGGCACAAAAAGCTCAGCAGCTCGCCGAACAGAACGTGGAAGTGGAACGGAAGAACCAGGAAATCGAGCAGGCGCGCGGCGCGCTGGAAGAAAAGGCAAAAGAACTCGCGCTGACCTCAAAGTACAAGTCCGAGTTCCTGGCTAACATGTCCCACGAGTTGCGCACACCGCTAAACAGCATTCTGGTACTTGGCCAACAACTCCAGGACAACCCCGACGGCAACTTAACCCCGAAGCAGGTCGAGTTTGCCCGAACCATCCACGGGGCGGGAACGGATCTGCTGAACCTGATCAGCGACATCCTCGATCTGTCGAAGATCGAGTCGGGCACGGTTTCGGTCGAGGCCGAAGAAGTCTTCTTCGCCAGCCTGCTGGACATGGTCGCTCGACCATTCCGTCACGAAGCGGAAAACCGGCGGCTGACCTTCGATGTGCATTCCGATCCGCACCTTTCCCGCAGCCTGGTCACCGACTCGAAGCGTTTGCAGCAGGTACTCAAGAATCTGTTGTCGAATGCATTTAAATTCACCGAACAGGGAGGCGTGCATCTGAACGTATCGCTTGCCTCGGACGGGTGGAGCGACGAGCATCCAATCCTCAATAACGCAGCCTCGGTCATCGCCTTCGAAGTTTCCGATACAGGTATCGGTATTCCTTCGGAAAAACAACGTATCATCTTCGAGGCATTTCAGCAGGCAGATGCCGGCACCAGCCGCAAATACGGAGGAACCGGCTTGGGGCTGGCAATCAGCCGGGAGTTGGCTAGCCTGCTCGGAGGTGAAATTCAACTGCGAAGCGCTCCGGGTAAGGGAAGCACCTTCACGCTGTACTTGCCGCAAACTTATGTGGGTCCATCCGGCGCTGCGGCAACCGTGGACCGCAAAACTCGCTCGGCCACTCCGCCGCTTCAGTTGTCCGCAGTCCGGGCGACGGAGGTTTCGGTCGAGCACGTTCCTGACGATCGAGAGAATCTACAGCCTGACGATGCGATTTTGCTGATTGTCGAGGATGACCCACACTATGCCCGTGTGCTGTGCGATCTTTCTCGCGACACCGGGTTCAAGGTGCTGGTGGCAATGAAGGGTGCAGAAGCCCTTGCGTTGGCCCGCGAGTTCCATCCTACAGCCGTTTCGCTCGATGTCTTCTTGCCCGACATGTTGGGCTGGACCGTTCTCAACCATCTGAAACAGGACCCGGCCACCCGGCATATCCCGGTGCAGATGCTGACCCTGGATGAAGACCGGCATCACGGCCTGGCCCGCGGAGCTTTCTCTTTCGTGACCAAGCCGACAACCCCCGAGGGACTGGGAGCGGCTTTGACCCGCATTAAGGAATACACCACGCCGCGAAGGAAGCGGTTGTTAGTGGTCGAAGATAATCCGGCGGAGCAGCTTAGTATCCGCGAACTGCTGGGTTATGACGACATCGACGTTTCGGTGGCTGCTAGCGGCAGCGATGCGCTCAATATGCTAAACGACCGGCCCTTCGATTGCGTGGTACTCGACCTCCGCCTTCCGGATATGTCGGGCTTCGACGTTCTCGAGCGGCTCCGCGACTCTGAAGCATTGAGCGATCTGCCGGTTGTCGTATTCACTGGAAAGGAGCTGTCATCGGAAGAAGATGCCCGCCTGCACACGCTGGCCCGCAGCGTGGTTGTGAAAGGTGTCGAGTCGCCGGAACGGTTGCTCGATGAGACAGCGCTGTTCTTGCATCGCGTGGTCGCCGATCTACCGTCCGAGAAGCAGAAAATGCTCGACCGGCTGCATCGGTCTGACGACGCCCTCGTAGGAAAGAAGGTGCTGGTGGTAGATGACGATGTGCGAAACATCTTCGCCCTCTCCAGTGTGCTGGAACGCCGCGGCATGACGGTGTTGACCGCCGGAACAGGACGCGAAGCGATCTCAACCCTCGAATCCACTCCCGACCTGGCAATTGTGCTCATGGATATCATGATGCCGGAGATGGATGGATACGAAACCATGCAGGTGATACGGCAAAATACTGCGTTCCGGCGACTGCCGATCATTGCTTTGACCGCGAAAGCCATGAAAGGCGATCGCGAGAAGTGTCTCGAAGCCGGCGCCTCCGAGTACCTGGCAAAACCGGTGAACACTGAACAATTGCTTTCTGCGCTGCGTATGTGGCTGCATCGATAAATGACTTGCGGTTAGTTAGCCTGTTTGGGGGCATTCACGCAAAATGACGGCGAACGAAAAAGTAAACATTCTCATGGTGGATGATCAACCTGCCAAGTTGCTCAGCTATGAGGTAATACTGGCTGAGCTTGGGGAGAATCTGCTCAAGGCGACCTCGGGAACGGAGGCGCTGGAACAACTGCTTAAAACCGATATCGCGGTCGTGCTGATGGACGTGAGTATGCCGGATCTCGATGGTTTTGAGTTGGCGGATCTGATTCGTCAGCATCCACGCTTTCAAAGGACGGCGATCATCTTCATTTCGGCTGTCTACTTGACGGACCTCGATCGCCTTAAAGGGTACCAGCGCGGCGCGGTGGATTACATTTCCGTGCCGGTCGTTCCAGAACTCCTGCGCGCGAAGGTCAGCATTTTTGCCGAACTGCATCGCAAAGCACATCAACTGGAAGCCCTCAATCGAGAACTGGAGCAGCGGGTTACTGAGCGAACCGAGGAATTAGAAAGAAGAGCGGCACGACTGCAGCAACTGAACAGTGAACTGGGGCGAAAACACCAGGAACTCGACGCTATTGTGCGCACCGCTCCGGACTTCATCTTTAGCCGACAGGCCGACGGTTCCAGGGACTACATTAGCGATCGGTTTTACGAATACACCGGCGCCGCTATGGGTTCCGGGAAGGGCTTCGGTTGGCTGGAGTTCGTTCATTCCGAGGACAGGGAGCGCAGCATGGGCCAGTGGATGCACTGCGTCCGGTCAGGTGACAGCTATGAATCCGAGTACCGGATACGCGGGAAGGACGGACAATACCGCTGGTTTCGGGCTCGTGCTATTCCTATCCGAGATTTAGAGGGGCAGATCATAAAGTGGTACGGAACCTGTTCCGACATTCATGACAGCAAAGTGCTGGAGCAGTCGATTCGCGAGAGTGCCAATGAATTAGAGCGGTTGGTCGATGACAGAACCGCTGCTCTCCGGCGGCTTTCCGGCCGCCTGCTCACGATGCAGGATGACGAACGCCGCCGCATTGCGCGCGAACTGCACGATGGCTTAGGGCAGGAACTGGCGGCGGCAAAGATGATGATGGACGGCATTCAGGAGAAAAACTCCGCCCAGACAAACCGGCGCGCCGCCAAGGAAGCCAGCGAAACTATCAATCGCGCAATTCAGCAGGTCCGCAGCCTGTCTCACCTTTTGCATCCACCTTTGCTGGATGAAGTGGGGCTTCTGTCAGCGGTGCGCTGGTATCTGGACGGTTTGACCAAGCGCAGTGGAATCGAAACCTCGCTTGATGTACAGCCGACACCATTTCCGCGCTTGGGGGCGGAGTTGGAGACTGCGATCTTCCGCATCATTCAGGAAGCTCTCACCAACGTCTACCGGCATTCGGGTGCACAAAAAGCATGGGTCACCCTTGTCCAACGCGAGAGTGGCGTGACGGTTACGATCCGCGATGATGGCAAAGGAGTGGAAAATCCGGTCGCGGAATTGCGGCCGGGGAGCATCGGCATCGGCATCGGAGGAATGAGCCAGCGCGCAAAAGAATTTGGCGGCGAGTTACGGCTGATCAACCTCGGTCCGGGTACTCTGGTAGAGGTGGCTGTTCCGTTTCTCAGCACTGTGCCGGAAAAGACGCATGCGCTAGTTTGATTCTTTCGCGACGCTGTTTATAGCGGACACAGTGCTTTCCCACTGCTTCCTCGAACTAACTGGGCGGTTGGTTAGCCGCGCGTACCGGTCGCGCCCTCAGTCGAAAACTGCTGCCGGACCCTGTCACCCATTTCGTGAACTCTGCCCGCAATGACACTTCGGGTTTCTTCGCCGCTAGCCGGGGCCAGAATCAACCCAACACCAAGGCCCACTCCGACGCCTGTTAGAAAGCGAAGGGTATTGCCGAGGACATGGTTATCCTCGCCGCGAATAGCTCTGGACGCTCTCGCTACCCGGTCGGAGGCAGTTTCATACTTCTCCTGGGCTGCGTCGCGTAGATCGGAGATGTGATCGACTGCGCGGTCGCGCGCGTCCTTCGTCGCCTTGTCAGACCGCTCCAAAAGGTAAAGGCTTGTGCCAAGGAGTAGCTTGAGGAACGTGCTCATGGATTTTCCTTTCGATCGTGTGCTGAATCTCATAATACGCGAAGCTTAGCATCAGGATTGCTTCGCCTACTATCAAGTTGATGCTGTATTCCGTTGTGAAAATCATCCCAGATTAAGGACCCGCTAGCACGTCGTGCAACCCTGCCAACCATTTCAACAACAAAGAATAGAGAGAGATGGGAGGCGTCGTGAAACCGTCTGATCGTTCGTGGCTATCCCTGCTTGGTTTTTTCTCGGTCATCACTCTTGGATCCTCTTTAATTTTTGCGGTGGTGTTCGCGGGAGTCACAGCGGCAATTGCCGGCAGTGAATCCGCGCAAGCTGCGGAGGATCAGCAAGTGGACCCCCTTGTGCCCGGTCGGACTTTCTCCGGAATAATAACCGACGCCAAGTGCGGCTCCAGGCACACCGATTCAAAAACCAGCGCCTCCGAGTGCGTCCGGAAATGTGTGCGCAGCGGTTCGCGATACGTGATGGTAGATGGTGACAAGATTTACGATCTGGTTGGCGCCCCCGACCAGTTCAGCAAATTCGCCGGGCAGCGAATCAGCGTCACCGGCGTTCTTAGCGGGGGGGCGATTAGTGTGAGTCCGGCGGACCTGCAGGCGGCGAAGGTCGGACCATGATGCTTGAATTGCGCTTCAACGGTCCACCCGGTACCGCGTTCACCGGGTGGTTCTACGGCGAACGCTGTATGGAGGACGGTTCTATATCGTGCCAATCTAAGAGGCTCTTATGGAGATTCCGGATACACGGTCGAGTCGGTGGAGTATGTTCCCAGGACTCTTGGGAGGTAAGGGGATGCCGGTGCGAATCTTGATTGCAGATGATGACGTATCGATACGCCATTTGCTCCGCCGGATCTTGGAAGAACGTCCCGGCTGGGAAGTTTGCGGTGAGGCATCCGATGGCAACGATGCCGTGAATAAGATCAGGGAACTAGCCCCTGACCTCGCCATAATTGACTTGGCAATGCCCGACAAGAATGGTCTGGAGGCGGCGCGCCAGGTCTTCGCCGTTTCCCCCTTGACCAACATGTTGCTTCTGACCGTGCAAGAGGTATCCGGAGAACTGGCGCTAGCCGCCCGCGAGGCGGGATTTCGTGGAGCTGTGACCAAGGGAAGTGGACGCGAAGTAATTATGGCAGTCGAGACCCTGCTGGATAAGGGTACTCTCTTCGATCTCGAAGGCTCTCCCGGGCGCGCCTGACGAATCGACCGGATACTGTGAACACCCGATTGTCAGGCGTCAGCCATGAGCGCTAACTTCTAGCAAGTTCGATCTAGAAAGGTTCGATCCGCAGCCGTGTGTCGGTCATCGATGCGGGCTTGGGCGGTCATGGGTTAGCGTCGGCGCCGCCGACGTTGGACCCTTGCGACCGCCTTTTGTGTTTTAGATCACCGACGGAATCACGTACGAGATTGAGCGGCGTTCGGTATGATGTTTATAACGGGGCGGTGGGAGATGACCATGTCTCACACGATCCAACTTCCAGTCTGTTTCGAATGCCCCAAGCAATCGATTTAGGATCCGACTATGGCGGAGCAGGAGAGCTTCTGGAGTAGCTGGCGAGAGCGACTCGCCGCCCTTCGTAACATTCCGCCTGTGCTTAGAATTGTATGGGAATCAGGGCCTGCGGTTGTGGCAGGCGGGTTGATCTTCCGTTTGTTCGCTGCGCTGCTTCCCATGGCCCTGCTGTGGGTCACTAAACTCATTATCGACAGCATCGTGCGCAGCCTGAATAGCCACCAGCTTGTGCAAAAAGGATTCTGGTGGTTAGTGGCGGCGGAGTTCGGCCTGGCAGTGCTAGGCACAGTGCTTACCCGGATCATTGATTATTTGGATTCGCTCCTCGCCGACAAATACACACGCCACGTCAGTATCCGCGTGATGAAACACGCGGCTGAACTGGATCTTCTGGCGTATGAAGATCCGGTCTTTTATGACCGTCTTGATCGAGCTCGAGTACAGGCGACGGACCGCTTGGGAATGATCCAGTCGATCGGACGGTTGGTCCAGCAAATCGTGACCGTTGTGTCCTTGTCGATTTCGATTATGGTTTTCTCGCCCTGGCTGATGCTTCTGCTTATCGCCGGCGTTTTACCCGCATTTTTGGGCGAGAGCCATTTTGCATTTCTGGGATACGCCAAGAACTTTCGCCAGACGCCAATCCGGCGCCAACTGGATTACCTGCGAATCTTGGGCGGCAGCAGGGAGGCTGCGAAGGAACTCAAGCTATTTGGATTGAGCGGCTTTCTTACCGAACGCTTTACACGGCTCTCCGATGACATCTACACAGAGAACGTTGGCTTGTCCCGTCGCAGACTCATTGCGGGCTCGTTCTTGTCGATGATCGGCACGATGGGTTACTACTCGGCGTATGCATTCGTAATTTGGCGCACCCTCAAGGGTGCTCTCAGTATCGGCACTTTGACTTTTCTGTCTGGGGCCATTTTGCAGGCGAGCAGCAACATCCAGCAGATTTTCTCGACCCTTTCCGGCATCGCGGACCAGGCGCTGTTCCTGACTGACCTGCTCGCATTCTTTGAAATGCAGCCCACCATCCAGTCCAAGCCAGATGCGCTGATGACTCCAAGACCAATCGTGCGTGGATTCGAATTCCGCGACGTTTCGTTCCGCTATCCCGGTAGCCCGCGGCTGATTCTCGACCGGATGAATTTCCGTCTCCAGCCCGGAGAGCGTGTCGCGTTGATCGGGGAAAACGGCCAAGGCAAGACCACTGTGGTCAAGCTGATCACCAGGCTTTACGATCCCTCAGAAGGACAAATTTTGCTGGACGGGGTGGATCTGCGGGAGTACAGCCTGGAAGATCTCTATCGTGAAATCGGTGTGATTTTTCAGGATTTCATGCGCTACGAGTTGAAGGCCCGCGAAAACATCGCCATCGGCCGGGTTGAGGAGATCAACAATCTGGCGTTATTAAAAATGGCCGCTCGGAAGAGCATGGCGGATAATGTAATTGCCCGGCTTCCCCGGGGGTATGATCAAATGTTAGGCGGCCGCTTCGATGGAGGTTTGGATCTTTCAGGCGGTGAGTGGCAAAAGGTTGCACTAGCGCGTGCCTACCTGCGCGATGCACAGTTGCTGATCCTGGATGAACCGACCGCGGCCCTGGACGCCCGCAGCGAGTTCGAGGTTTTTCGCCGTTTTGCTGAACTGACCACTGGAAAAATGGCGCTTTTTATTTCACATCGATTCTCTACCGTACGTATGGCGGATCGCATCGTAGTACTCGACAAGGGCAGGATCGCCGAAGAAGGAAGTCACGACCAGCTGTCCAGACTGGGCGGTCGTTACGCTGAAATGTTCGAAATGCAGGCCGCCAGCTATCGCTAGGAAAATCAAAGAGATGCCGCAGAACGTTCATCTGGAAATGATTAAGGCGAAAATCGAACGCCGCTTCGAGTCGTCGGGAGAAATGGCATCTGACGAGCTCGCTTTGCGCTCCAATGCCTGGGATTTAGCGCGCAACCTCTCCTGGCTGCCGAGTGAAAGCAGGTCACCAGTTTTCATTGAGCGTTGCCGCCAGCTCTCTAAAGCATTTAAGCCAGTGCTGAAAAGACTTGAGGCACGATCGCCGGGTGCATCCCTTTCAGACGACGTCCGCTGGTTACATGACAATTTGCACCTGTTGAATTCGGAACTGCAGAGCGTATGCGAGAGCTTCAAGGCCCGCCAGAAAATGCCTCTCGTCCGCACTCCGGCTGACGCCATTATTCCGCGGGTGATCGTTTTGGCGGAGGCATTCCTGGCTAAAACGGCTTATCAGTTCAGTGAAAAGACTTTCGTCGCCTATGTCGAGGCTTTCCAGCAACAGACAGTCCTCAAGACGAAAGAACTGTGGATGCTTATTCCGGCGCTCAAGCTGGTTTTGCTGGAACAGATCGCGCAAAGGGGTGCACAGGCGATCGCGAATCCCGCTGAATCATACGGCGTTGGTGTATGCGTGAGCAGCCTCCGGGAGGTCAGTCAAACCTCCTGGAAAGATGTACTCGAACCTCTAATCTTGCCCGACCACGTTCTTCGCCAGGATCCCGCAGGCGCCTATTCCCGGATGGATCTGGACAGCCGTGATTTATATCGAAGCAAGCTTGTAGATATTGCGGAACACTCCGATTTCGGTGAGATGGAAGTCGCCAACGAAGTGCTCGCGCTGGCGCGAGCGGCGCAGCAACGAGACGAGTCAGATCCGCGGGTAGCTCTGCGATGCTCGCACGTTGGATATTATCTGCTGGGGGAAGGGGCCACCTTGCTGCATCAACGGGTAGGTTTCACGCCTCCGGTTTACCAGCGCATATCATCCATCCTTCGTAAATACCCCGACGAGTTTTATCTTACGACCACGTTGTTGGTCACGCTGGCCATGATGTCGGCGATCGTTTTGCTTCTGATTGATCCTCAGGTTTCGCTGGGACTCATTCTCTTTTCGATGCTGGCGTTGCTTTTGCCGTGCTCGCAAGCAGCCGTTCAAATCACCAATTACTTCGTCACATCGCTGCTGAGGCCACAAATTCTTCCAAAGCTCGACTTGTCCGAGGGAGTTCCGGACGATTGTGTCACGCTCGTGGCTGTTCCCAGTCTGCTCCTGGATCAAGTCCAGGTGCGCAGGCTGGTTGACGATCTTGAGGTGCGTTTTCTCGGCAACCACGACCGCAATCTTCATTTTGCACTGCTGACCGACTTGCCGGATTCGAACTCGGAGCCTCGGGAAGGTGATCCGCTGGTAGACCTGTGTTCGCAATTAATCGATGAATTGAACGAAAAGTACGCGGATCACGGGATGGGGTCGTTTCTTCTACTCCACCGGCATCGCGTCTACAACCCTCGCGAAAAAGTTTGGATGGGGTGGGAGCGTAAGCGCGGCAAACTGATGGATCTGAACCGGTTGCTTCGCCAGCAGTATGACAGCTTCCCGGTCAAAATTGGCGACCTTTCCATCTTGCCGCGGGTCCGTTACGTGATTACGCTGGACTCAGACACCGACCTGCCGCGTGGCTCGGCCCAGCGGATGATCGGGGCCTTGGCGCATCCGCTGAACCAGGCCATTATCGATGCGGAGAGGAACGTTGTCGTCGCCGGTTACGGCATCCTGCAGCCGCGGGTCGGAGTCAGCGTCCAAAGTAGCGCACGATCCCGACTGGCAAGCATTTATTCGGGGGAGACGGGGTTCGATATTTATACCCGCGCTACCTCTGATGTCTATCAGGATCTTTATGGCGAAGGCAGCTTTGCCGGAAAAGGTATCTACGAAGTCGATACGGTACAACAGGTCCTTGACCGCCGCTTCCCGCGGAATGCTCTGCTGAGTCACGACCTCATCGAAGGCGCTTACGCGCGAGCGGGCCTGGCCAGCGACATCGAGGTGATCGAAGACTATCCGTCGCATTACAGCGCCTACAATCGGCGTAAGCATCGCTGGCTGCGGGGCGACTGGCAGATTGCAGGATGGTTGCTGCCCCGCGTCCCCGATGAGTCGGGACAGCTTGTTTCCAATCCAATCTCGATAAGCGCCCAGTGGAAGATCCTCGACAATTTGCGACGAAGTTTGGTTGAGCCTGCCACCTTCGTGTTACTGGCGCTGGGATGGCTCGTGCTCCCTGGATCAGCGGTGTTGTGGACTCTAGCAACGGTTGGAATCTTGTTCGCGCCGACATGGTTTGAGTTTATGTTCGAGCTGATTCGTGCCGCGATCCTCCGCAAACCGGCAATCGCTCGTGGTGCCTTAGACACGCTGGTCGCGGCTAATATTAATGTTTTCCTGACGCTGACCTTCCTGGCGCACCAGATGCTGATTTCCCTCGACGCCGTGGTGCGTACGCTGGTTCGTCGCATGGTGACCCAGCAGCGGCTTTTGCAATGGGAAACAGCGGCCCAAGCAGAAATTGGGGGCGCCAAGCGCACTTGGCTTGACAGCTATTTGGATTGGACTCCTGCACTGGCATTTGGATTGGGTCTGTTGGTGTGGTTTGTCCGACGCAACGCCCTTCCTGCTGCACTGCCGATTCTGGCGCTCTGGGCATGTAGCAAACTGTTGTCGCAATGGCTGAACCGCCCGCCTCGTCCACTGCGCGGCGCAGTGCCCAAGAAGGACGAACTGGTGCTCCGCCGTGCCGCGCTTCGCACCTGGCGATACTTCGCCGAGTTCTGCACGGAAGAACACAACTGGCTGATACCAGACAACGTGCAGGAGGAACCGCTTGCCATTGCCCCTCGAGTCTCGCCAACGAACCTGGGTTTCCTTTTCAATGCCCGGCAGGTTGCTTGCGAATTCGGATATCTTACGATTCCCGAGTTTACCCAGTTGACGCTGCGGACCCTGGCTACGACGTTGAAGTTGCAAAGGTATGGCGGCCATCTGCTCAACTGGTATGACACTCGTTCCCTCGCGCCGTTGGAGCCTGAGCTAGTCTCGGCTGTTGATAGCGGCAACTTAGTGGCTTCGCTCTGGACTCTCGAACAGGGATGTTTGGATCTTCTGGAGCGGCCGCTGTTGCAGACCAGCGCGTCCGAGGGATTTTTGGATCATCTTCGCACGCTGGTCGAACTGGGCGCCCTGCCGCGAAAGCGTCTCTCTGCTTTTCAGCGGGAGCTTAGGCAGAAGAAGTGGTTGCCATACTTGTTGAACGACGCCGGCGCAGTTCTTGAGCAGATCCATCAAGAATCCGTCAAGTCGAAGCACTCGAAAGACGCGCGATGGTTCGCTGCAGAAGTGCGATCGCGGCTTGAGAACGTCAGGCAAACAGTAAGCGCTTATGCTCCATGGTTGCTGCCGGAGTTTGCTTCGCTGTGGGACGATCCTGCCATCAACTCGAATTCTGCACCAGACCTTCCTGCGCTCGAGCGAATGCCGGATTTTATCGACGCTCTCGCCATTCGTCTCCGGTTTAACATGCGTTCGACCGACGCCACGGAACAGAAGACCCTGTACCAGCGTCTTGAAGCCCTGCTTCCCCAGGCACGTTCCAATACCGTGCGCTTGATCCAGGATCTTCGTACGATTGCGGATAGGGCCGGCACGTTTGCGAATGAAATGGACTTTCGCTTTCTTTTGAACCAGCGCAAGCTATTGTCGGTCGGGTTCGAGGTCAAGTCTCAGCAGGTGCATTCTGCATGTTACGATTTGCTGGCTACGGAGTCGCGCACCGCTGCCTTTGTGGCGATTGCGAAGGATGACATACGCCAAGAGACCTGGTTTCTGCTTGGCCGTCCGCACGCTCTGGAGAACGGGCATCCTGTTCTGCTCTCGTGGACCGGAACCATGTTCGAGTACCTGATGCCGCTGATTTGGACGCGCACCTACCCAAACACGCTTCTCGAACGTGCGGCTCGTGCAGCTATACGCACCCAGCAGGCGTACGTGGAGAACCGGGGCATCCCGTGGGGCATTTCGGAGTCAGCCTATTTCAGAACCGATGAGGCAGGCAATTACCAGTACTATGCTTTTGGCGTTCCCCAACTCGCGCTCAGCAAAGGTGAATTGAATGCGCTTGTGATCTCTCCATATTCATCGGTGCTTGCGCTGCATGTGTGTTCGTCCGACGCACTGAAAAACCTGCACCGGATGAATCGCGATGGATGGATGGGATCGTATGGCTTCTACGAGGCTGCGGATTTCACGCCCGCCCGGCGGCGCTCGCGGCTGCATCGCTACGAGTTAGTACGCTGCTGGATGGCTCACCATCAGGGCATGAGCTTGCTCTCGATTGCCAACTTCCTCCAGGATGGAGTCATACAGCGGTGGTTCCACAGCGATCCGCGGGTGCAGGCTACAGAATTGCTGTTACACGAGAAACCGGTTGCCCACGGCCGTCCCACCCGTACGAACTACGGCGCCAGTGCCGCGTGAATCCCAGCCGCGTCGGCTGGATTCAACGCTGAACCAGCCGTTGAAGTCCCAGCGCAAAAGTGCTTAATGCGGAAACTTTACAGAGTCCGGATATTCGCAATTTTCGTCGCCACGTTGGCTCTGGGAGCGCCAACTGCGGACGCCCAAGACAATCAGAAGGCAGTAGTCATCGTGGTGGACGCGAATGCTCCTTCGCATCCATTTCCACATTTTTGGGAAAAGATGTTTGGCTCCGGTAGAGCTGTCCTCAGCCTGCGTGACAATTATCGGCGCGATTTGCAAGAAGTAAAGCAGGCGACGGATTTTGAATACGCACGCTTCCATGCAATTTTCCACGACGAAGTTGGCGTGTACGACGAAGATAGCCAAGGGCGTCCCTTATACAATTTCTCGTACGTTGATCAGATCTACGACGGATTGCTCGCCAATCATGTGAAGCCCTTTGTCGAGTTGAGCTTCATGCCGCAGAAGTTGGCTGCGCAAAACCTCCTGCACGTTTTCTGGTACCGGCCGAATATTTCTCCGCCCAAGGATTGGGACAAGTGGAACGACCTCATCGCCGCGTTTACGAAACATCTGATCGACCGTTATGGCATCGATGAAGTTGCACAATGGTACTTCGAAGTTTGGAACGAACCGAATCTGGATTTTTGGGGCGGCGAGCCCAAGCAGGCAACCTACTGGGAGCTTTACGATCACACGGCGCGAACAATTAAGAGCGTAAACCAACGGCTTCGTGTGGGAGGACCAGCCAGCGCACAAGCTGCATGGGTAGACACCTTTATCAAACATTGCGCCGAAAACAAGGTCCCTATGGACTTCGTCTCGACGCATGTCTATGGCAATGACTCGGCGAAAGACGTATTTGGATCCACCGAGGATATTTCACGCGACAAGATGGTCTGCCGCGCGGTGAGCAAAGTTCACACCCAGATCGAAGCTTCAAGCACGCCAAACCTGCCTTTGATCTGGAGCGAGTTCAACGCCAGCTACAAGAATGAACCCGATGTTACAGATTCGACGTACATGGGACCGTGGCTGGCCGATACGATCCGCCAGTGTGACGGCCTGGTTAGCGTTATGTCCTACTGGACCTTTTCCGATGTATTTGAAGAGCAAGGCGTGGTGAAAACGCCTTTCTATGGCGGCTTCGGACTGATCGCAACCGACGATATTCCGAAGGCTGCGTACAACGCGTTCAAGCTTTTGCATAAGCTCGGAAATCAACGAATCCTGCTCGATTCCGATTCCGCCTTGCTTACCCGCAGGGATGATGGCACGTTGGTTCTGGCTCTATGGAACTATTCTCCACCGGAGCAGAGGGGTGTTCCCAAAACTCTGATGCTGCAGTTTAGAAGTGCGAAAGTACGGCGTGCTGTCATCTCCCGCGTCGATGGGGAGCACGGGGACGTTCGACCGGCGTATGAAAAGATGGGTTCACCGCGCTATCCCACGCAGGACCAGATCCGGGAGCTGCGCAGGGCTGCTGAACTTCCCAATCCCGAAAGCCGCAAGCTAAAAAACAACGAACTGAACCTGACACTTCCCGCGCAAGGGCTGGCTCTCATCGAATTGAAGTAGAGATCCTGTCAGCTAGTTTCCCGAGGTCTGAAATCCAGCGCGTTCCATACCGCGCTTTGCCTCCGGATTCTTCATGAACGTTTCCCAGACAAAGCCGGTCCGCGCATTTTCGGCCATCAACATGGTGATCCCGGTGTCGATTCCAATCACATCGGTGTCGTACCAATTTTTTAATGGATTAAACGCATTCACGAAACCGTACCGGCACCAGGCTCCTCCGTAATGATTCTTGATGTTCTGAAGAACCCGCATTACCGGCTGTGGGAGAAAGGGAAGAGAACCGGCCGATGCACTGGGGACAACAGTTCCATCGATTGGCCCCATCGATGGCGGGCCGCCCCAGATCACGTAGCCTTTTTGCGAATCTGAAGCCGTGATACCCCACAGGTCGTCGCTGTAATCGGGGAATTGCTTTCCCAACTCCAAACAGAAGCGGCGATGGACATCGGTGGCAATTGCCGAGTTGTGAAAGTAATCCGCATACTTGTCGCGTTTGCCCCGGAAATCAAACCATGCCTGTGAATATTGATGTACGAACAAAGGCGCGAACGAACCAATGTACCGAAGACCATCGTATTCGAACGTGCTTCGTTTCCATGCATTCCAGGTTTCAACCCGCAGCGGGTAGGGCACAGAACCCAATCCCAGGAGATACATCATCATCAGTTCGCTGTAATAGTCCCAGCGATACGGGAGAAAACCGAGTTCCGGAGTCCATCCGTGGGGCAATAAAGATGTGTCCTCGGAAAGCCACGTCCAGTCCACCCGATTGAAAATCTCATACGCCAATAAACTGATTTCTGAATGCTGGAAGTGCTGACGGCAGGTGAGAATTCCGCAAAGCAAAATTGCAGTATCGACGGAGGAAACCTCGGAGTCCCACATCCTTTCGCCCGTGTTGAGGTTCGCGAAGTGGTAGAAGAATCCTCTGTGAGTAGGCAATTTTTTCCACAAAAAACGCAAGCTGGCCACAACTCGCTCGCGCGCTTCAGCCATGGAAACATAACCGCGCTTTTGCCCGATGCAGAGGGCCGTCAGCCCAAAGCCAGTGGCGGCGATGCTCCCCACCAAGCCAGTGTCATTGGTGTGCACGTTACATCGGTCTTTCACCATTCCAGTCAGAGGATTGGCTTGCTCCCAGAAGAAGAGGAAATTCGCCTTCTGTATTTCTTCGAGCAAGTCTTCATCGGCCTGTGCGAGGGATGTTGGAAGGGGAGGATGCGCCGGTTCAAGGTGCTGTTGTGGCGCCGCGGCTAAGAACGGCCCGAGGCTTCCGCTCAAAGGCAAACATACCCCTAAGCGGGCCATCTGCTTCAGCAGATCCCGGCGCGATAGACTCTTATGTCTGACATTGTTCTCGACTCTCTGGCGCACCTAGTGAATTTTAGACGATTTGCGCCTCGGTTGTATTGCGAAACTAGAGACGCAAAAGTTGTTGGTCTTAGAGGCGTTAATCAGCGGACGGAGGCTCCACCTACGCCACGCCAGTGTCATAGAATATTGACGGTGGAGACGGCATGAATTGGAGACGAAAGACTGCGATTTGGGCCTTTGCGATTGCAACTGTCGCAGGCATTCTGGTTGCAGTACTGGTTGCTGTTCGCAAGGCGGAACCCATAACCATCAGAGGTGCGGTTCTGAGTCAGGACACCGACCCACAAAAACAATTACCCATTGCGGACGTTCGAATCACGGGCACAGACGGGTCAGTGGTTACCAGTTCGAAGTCTGATGCTTCAGGTTTCTTCACCCTTACTTTGCGCCGGGGACTCAGGCGGCGCCAGCCGGTCACTCTGCAATTCCGGCATCCAGATTACCAACCACTCAACCTGGATGAATTTGTTGCAGACAAAATCTATATCGCTCGCATGGTGCCCATTCCTCATAAAGCCCACGTGGACGACGGACATGCCGACGTAGGCATCGCGAACGTCAGAGTGCGATATTCGGTAAAGGCGACTACAGAAGCGGACATCGGGAGCGCGGTCAAAACCTTTGAAGTCGTGAACGCCGGCAATGTGCTTTGCAAAGGACATCATCCGTGTTCGCCTGACGGAAAGTGGAAGGCGGCGCTGGCTTCTGCGTCTTTGGATGCTGGAGAGGGAAATCAGTTCCGTAATGCGCGAGTCTCCTGCATCGCGGGCCCGTGTCCGTTTGCCAAAGTCGAGTTCGAAGATCTTTCGCGTGGTGCTCGCAGGGTCAACGTATCGGTTCGCGACTGGTCCGACACGACCACTTTCCTGATGGAAGCGGAGGTGGTCCACCCGATGGTCAGCGATATCGTGCGCGAATCGTATCCCGTGATTTTCGGGCGCGCGCTGAACTTCAGTTTGCCGACCTCGGCCGAGGGCCCAAGTATTGAAGCGGAGGTGAATGGAGACTCCATTGTTTTCCCGCTGGGACCGGATCTCTTCTTAAGCTGGGCCGATTGCCACGTTCGAGTTGATACCGACGCCAGAGCCTATCGCTGTGAGCTCAAGCCTGGGTACCGTTTTCGATAGCTGACCCATGGAGTGTAGAGGCGTAGCTAGCTACGTCTCTACAGCGCGGATAAACTCGTTCGGAAGCCCAATCACTCCCTCCCAATCTCCGCACTTGACTGAGAAGTAGAACTGTTCAATTTCATCCGTCCGGTGTAGATTGCCATTCCCACCACGGCGTCGATTCGCAGAGCATCCAGTTGGTCGATTTGCTCAAAATTCGCAATGCCCCCGGCGACGATCAGTTGCTTGCTGGTTGAAGCTCGCAGCTCGCTCACCGCGTCGAGGGGAATGCCCTGCATCAAGCCCTCGGTATCGATGTGCGTATAAAGAAATGCATCGCACCAGGAGTACAAAGCCGCGATCATCTCACGAGGCGTGATCGTCGTGAGTTCGCGCCATCCGCGGATGGCGACTCGTCCGTCCTTGGAATCGATGGCAAACACCAACTTTTGCGGTCCGACTGCATGCGCAAGGTTTTTCGCAAAAATAATGTCGGGCTGACCATCGCGGATAAGCGCCGATCCGAGAATTACACGCTGGGCGCCGATCGAAAGCATTTGCTGCGCCGCTTCGATGGACCGTATTCCTCCACCAACCTGACATGGAAGACGGCGGGCGAACTCGCGCACGAGATCGCGATTGTCACTCGTGCCGATGGCCGCGTCCAAGTCGATGAGTTGAACCAGGGGGAACGAGGAGAATCGCGTGATCCATTCTTCAAAGTCATCGAACTCCAGCGCTTTGCGCTCGCCTTGTACAAGCTGAACAATCTTTCCGCCCATCAGGTCAATCGAAGGTATTAGCATGGCCATCGCACCGGAATGCCCGCGCTTTGTAAATCCTGTTTGAGATTGCCAACACTGTGCAGGCCAAAATGAAAGATGGAAGCGGCCAGCGCTGCGTCGGCTTTGCCACTCTGAAAGACCTCAACAAAACTTTGCGTGTCCCCGCCGCCGCCCGAGGCGATAACAGGGATGTTCAACGCGTCAGAGCATGCGCGGGTCAAATCGCAGTCGAAGCCCGCGCCGGTGCCGTCGCGATCCATGGAAGTGAGTAGGATTTCGCCAGCACCCCGCTCCTCCGCTTCCCGCGCCCAAGCCACGGCGTCCCGCCCAGTGCGGTTTCTGCCTCCGCTGACGTAAGCTTCGAAGCGCGCTTCTCCGTTGATGCGCTTGGCGTCGATGGCCACGATTACCGCCTGTGAACCATAGCGGTCGGCAATGCGGGTGATCAGCGAAGCATCAGCGAGCGCCGCGGAATTGATGCTGATCTTGTCGGCGCCTGCTTCGAAGACCGCGATCGCGTCGGCCAGTGAACTGATACCGCCACCAACGGTGAAGGGAATAAACAACTGTCGTGCGGCTCTGCGAACTGTATCGACCAAAGTGGCGCGCTTCTCATGCGTAGCAGAAATATCGAGAAGCACCACTTCGTCAGCCCCTGCCCGGCTGTGAGCCGCGGCCAGTTCCGCCGGGTCGCCGGCGTCGCGCAGTTGTTGAAACTGAACTCCTTTTACGACACGTCCGTCTTTGACGTCCAGGCACGCGATGATTCGTTTGGTGAGCATCAGAGGCTGCAAAAATTCTTCAGAAGTTTCAATCCCAAATCCCCGGATTTTTCCGGATGGAATTGCACTCCGAACAAATTGTCTTGCTCGACAGCAGCGGAAAACTCTCCGCCATACTCGCATCGCGCCACGGTCGCTTTCACTACTGGCGCCGAATACGAGTGAGTGAAATAGACGAAGGAATCCGAAGGAATCCCTCGGAACAGCCGCGAGCCAGGGTCACAGGTTAGAGAATTCCACCCTACATGCGGGGACTTGACACGGCCCGGGAACCGCCCGCATGCTCCCGCGAACAATCCGAGCCCAGGCGTTCCGGGCGCTTCAGTGCTGGATTCGAACATCCACTGCATGCCGACGCAGACGCCAAGAAACGGCACTCCCTCTTCAACTCTGCGTAGGATGGCGGCCCGAAGCCCGGCTTGTTCCAAGACGGCAGTAGCGGAGAAATGGCCGACACCCGGCAGAATAATTTTGTCCGCGCGGGCCACAACGTCCGGATCACGGGTAATCGTGGCATCCGCGCACAGATGATCGAGCGCCTTTCTCACGGAGGTGAGATTTCCCGCGCGATAGTCAACCACTGCGATCATCAGAGCAATCCTTTCGTGCTGGGGAGCAAGCGAGCCATACGCCGATCCCGCCAGCATGCAGCGCGCAGCGCCCGCGCAAATGCTTTGAATAACGATTCAATCTTGTGATGGCTGGAGCGCCCGTAAAGCACGCGGGCATGCACGCTGGCGCGAGCGCCTCGTGAAAAACCGTCGAAGAAGTCGTGTACCAACTCGGCCTGCAAATCGCCCACCAGCCGGGCGCGGACCTTGGTATCCACGGTAGTGGATGTCCGCCCGGAAAAATCTACGGCCGCGAGCCCGAGCGTTTCATCCATCGGCATCACGAAATAACCGGCGCGCAAAATGCCACGCTTAGCGCCCAACGCCTTGTCAAAGAGTTGCCCGAGCACAATGCCGACATCTTCGACGGTGTGGTGCTGATCGACATCAAGGTCGCCTTTGACTTTGAGTTGAAGATCGAAGCCCCCGTGATGCGCGAAAAGTTCCAGCATGTGATCAAAGAACCGGATCCCCGTAGAAACCTTGTACCGACCACGGCCTTCAATCAGCAGTGCCGCGCGAATGTCGGTTTCTTTAGTTATGCGTTGGATCGCGGCTCGCCTCATTTCGCGGTTACCTCAATCTCCTCCAGCACCTCAGGGAGCACCTGTAGCAATCGAGCAGTCTGCTCGGAAGTTCCCAGCGTAATCCGCACGCAGCCTTCGCAACCATAGTCCCGCGAACGGTCGCGCACCAGAATTCCGCGCGCCCGCATGGACCGAATCAGCGCCGTATTCAGCGAACCGAAGTGCGCAAGCGCAAAATTGGCCTGACTCGGCCAATACCGAATCGCCCATTGGTCGAATGCCTGCTGAAGACGGTTCCGTCCATCGCGAACCTGGCTAACGTAATCGCGGAGATAGCTCTGGTCCGCCAGCGCTGTTGGCAAGCATGCTAGCGCCAGACCGTTCACGTTGTAAGGGGAACTGACCTTACTCACCATCGCAATGTGCTCGGCGTTTCCGCAAAGCGCGCCAATGCGGAGCCCGGCCATGCCGTACGCTTTGGAAAATGTTCTTGCCACGAAAAGATTCGGGAACTCGCGCCACTTTGGCAATAGCGTCTCGCCGTAAAAGTCGAAGTAAGCTTCATCCACCAGCATCGCTGCGTACGGGGCGTGACGGGCGATTTCAAGCAAACTTGCCCCGTCGGCCACGCTCCCCGTCGGATTGTTGGGATTCGCCACCGCGATCAGTCGTGTGCGCGGCGTGACTCGCGAAAGCAACTCTGAAGCGGGGAACTGGAAGTCCGTGCCAGCCGCTACCGTGATAATCCGCGCCCCCGTTGCAGCCGCCGAAATCTCGTACATGGCAAAGGTTGGCACCACGATGAGAGCTTCATCACCAGGTTGCAGAAATGTCTCGCAGAGCAAGTGGATGGCTTCATCCACACCATTGGTCAACAGCAACTCGTGGGGCTGAATGCCAAAATAACCAGCCACCATGGCTTCGACCGGTCCACGCTCCGGATAGCAAGCGATCTCTTCCGCCGTGATTTCGCGCAATCGCGCCAAAACCCGAGGCGAGCAGCCCACGGTATTTTCGTTGAAGTCCAGGCGCAGCCCCGCGCGCCCACCCAGCGGAGGGTGATAAGTGGGCAGATTGCGCACCGCTTCGCGCGCTTCAAGCATGGTTGAACCTCGCACGGATCGACTCCGCATGGGCCCGCAGTCCTTCTGCCTTCGCCAAAGATTCGACAACCGGCGCAATCTGTCTCAAACCGGGCCGCGAAAGCCGCTGGACGCTGATGAGCTTTACAAAATCAACAACGCTGAGCCCGCCTCGAAAGCGAGCAGCACCACCGGTGGGCAAAACATGATTTGGACCAGAAGCGTAGTCTCCCGCTGCCTGTGGTGAATAGTCGCCTACGAAGATCGATCCGGCATTATGCACAAGGTCTACATCCGCAGAGTCAACCGTGACGTGTTCCGCGGCTAGTTCATTTGCCCACTCGAAACTCTGCCGACGCGAGCCGGACACAAGAATCATTCCGTTCCGGCGCAACGACTGGCGGGCTATTTCGTTTCGCCGGCTTAGCTTTTCAGCAGCACGCGCGACCATGCGCGCCAGATCGTCGCGCGTGGTTATAAAAACTGCGAGCGCTTCCGGATCGTGCTCCGCCTGCGCGACCAAGTCAGCCGCGATGAACTCCGGCGTCCCGGTGTCACTGATAATGACGACTTCTGTCGGCCCGGCCAGGAAATCGATTGCGCAATCAAACGAGACCAGTTTCTTGGCAGCGGCGACGTAAAGATTTCCCGGGCCGACAATCTTCTGTACCCGCGGAACGCTTTCTGTTCCATAAGCCAGCGCGGCGATCGCCTGCGCGCCTCCAATGCGATAAACTTCGTGCACACCAAGCATTCCGGCGGCAGCCAGCACCTCCGCCGCGGGCCGAGGAGAGACCACGCGAATGTTCGGTACGCCGGCCACCTGGGCGGGGATCCCAGTCATCAGTAAAGTCGAGATCAGCGGGTAGCGACCCCCGGGAACGTAGCAGCCTACGGAATCCAGCGGCCGTATGATTTGCCCAACGGTGATCCCGTGGCGCGTGCGCACCCATTCCGCCGGTTTTTGCCATTCGCAGAAGCGGCGAATATTTGCCGCCGCCGTGCGCATCGAAGCCTTCAATTCAGGCGCAGCAAACTTCCATGCCTCCTGAATCTCGTCTTCGGATACTCGAATAGATTCCTGCAAGCCAAGGCCATCCCATCGACTCGCATATTTACGCAGAGTGTCGTCGCCGTGCCGTCTGACATCGGCCACAATTCGCCGCACCACAGGTTCGACTTCTGCGTATTGGGACCCCCGCGCTGCCGTCTTGCGCACCTTCACCATGGCCGCGGTTCCAGAGACAATCCGCATCACAAGACCACCTTATTCAGCGGATACTCCACGATCCCCTGCCCATTGGCTTCTTTCAATCGCGGGATAACCTGCCAGGCCGTCGATTCCTCAATGACCGTATTCACCGCCACCCAGTCGTCATCACTCAGAGTCGAGATCGTGGGTTTTTTGAGAGCAGGCAAAACTGCGAGTACCGCCGCCAGATCCTGTTTGCGAACGTTCAGCATCAGTCCAACCCGGTTTTGAGCATCCATCGCCCCTCTCAGCATCAGGGCTAAATTCTCAACTTTGCGGCGCTTCGACGAATCGCCCCAAGCTTTCTTGTTGGCGATAATCTGCGTATTCGATTCCAGCACAGTGTCAATAATCCGCAGATGATTCGCTCGCAAGGAACTTCCTGTCTCCGTAACCTCGACAATGGCGTCGGCCAGCATCGGCGGTTTCACTTCGGTTGCGCCCCATGAGAACTCAACCTGCACTGGAACATTTCTGCCCTCGAAATATTTCCGGGTGACATTGACCAATTCAGTTGCGATGATGCAATTGCTCAGGTCTTCAGCACGCTGGTACCGTGAGTCCTCGGGAACAGCCAACACCCACCGCACCTTGCCCCGGCTCTGCTTGGCGTAAATGAGGTCAGAAACGGTGACGACTTCGAGCCCGCTTTCGACTACCCAGTCAAGCCCGGTGAGGCCGGCATCGAGAACGCCGTGCTCAACGTAGCGCGCCATTTCCTGAGCGCGAATCAGCATGCAGTCGATTTCCGAGTCGCGAGTAGTTGCGAAATAGGAGCGGCCGTTGGTGAAGATCGGTAAACCGGCGCGGGCGAACAGTTGCAGCGTGGCTTCCTGCAGGCTCCCCTTCGGGATTCCCAGGCGGATCTTCATGACCGCACCGCCTGTGCGTCGAATTCTTTATCGGGGCCAGCCGGAAACAATGGCTTGGTGAAGCAGGAACGCGTGCCCTCATGGCAGACGAGCCCTGCCCCCTCGACCTCAACCTGGAGTAAGAGCGTGTCGCGATCACAATCGATGGCGGCGGTAATGAGCTTCAGCCGGTTACCCGAGGTCTCCCCTTTCGTCCAAAGCTGGTTGCGCGTACGGCTGAAGAAAGTCACATAGCCGGAGGTAAGCGTACGCTCGCACGCCTCGCGATTCATAAAGCCCAGCATCAGCACTTCACCCGACGCTGCATCCTGCACAATGGCGGGCGCCAGGCCCTGCATCTTATCAAAATCAATTTCGCGGTTCATAGATCCTGTCCTTCGTGCAAAACAAAAAGCCCGCTGAGCTTGAAATCGCATCAGCGGGCTCGATCTCTTTGGGTGTTACGCTAGCTCAGTCCAAACACCCCCGCCGACGCGTTGTACGCGTGATGGTGGTGATGAAGATGAGTCAGATGCATCACGAACCTACCATAGCGGAGATGATCAAACATTGTCAAAACAAATTTGTGGAAAGTGTTGCGGCGATGTCGCGACGTGGAAGCGCCAGCCCTTTGGCATCCGTCGCTCATAGATAAGCCGCACCGCATAAGACATTATCGAAAAAGGACTTATGATTGGAGTAGCTGCGGCGAATTGCTGTTTCGTATCGCGGACATAAAGTGCGTCAACGAACAGAACCCTTGACTTATGCGCAGAACCTTGCAATAACTATCCAGTCCCATTGGGCGAGTTTGGGGGTGTAGTTCCATTGGCTGAAGTCAGATTGCAGGAGGGCGAATCCCTTGAGAATGCGCTGCGGCGATTCAAGCGCAAGGTGCAGCAGGAAGACATCATCAAGGAGGTAAAGCGTCACTCGTTTTATCTGAAGCCCGGCGAGAAAAAGCGTGTGAAGGAAGCTTTAGCGCGCAAGCGCAGCCGGAAAAAAGCTAGGAAAGAGCAAGACTGATTGTAATTGGGCCGTTCCTACCCGTGGGAACGGCCCACTTCCCTTATTTGCGGCGCATGCCTTGGTCTGGGATATGCGTCGCCACGGGTCTCCGCAGTTGTTGTGCAGTAGCAGTAATCCATGTCCAGCCAAGGGCATGGCGGGCCGAATCCAGGGGCAAGATCACTGAGGGGGATGAAGCGAAAATCCTGCGCATTCGTGCGCCAGGTGAGAGGTTCGACTTTCTCATCTCGCGAGTGGGTGCGGTTAGGAAAGGGCTGAAGGAGCATCCTCAATGGAATTCCAGGACAAGATGTTGAAGTGCATTGACTGCGGGGCGGATTTCGTTTTCACCTCCGGGGAGCAGATGTTTTTCCACGATAAGCAGTTCAGGAACGAACCCAAACGGTGCAAAACCTGTAAGGCGAAGCGGGCCGCGAATCTGGGAAGTGTAACCGGTGGGCGTCACGGTTCGACGAGGACTGAGACCCGCGCCATATGTTCCCAGTGCGGCAAAGAGACTACGGTGCCCTTCCGTCCGACCCAGGGACGCCCCGTGCTTTGCCGGGATTGTTTTCAGCAAAGGCGGCCTGCCGCGTCGGCATGATCCCAAACCGGCCTGGCGGAAAGCCCGCAATTCGTCGGAGGTAGGCGCGATAGGCGTTGAAGCTGCGTTTAACCAGCGGTCCTTCTGCCTTCCCGATTCAAACCGGCGCGTCGTCTGCCAAGGGTGAGAGTGGGCTGCGGTGGGAGTTTCTCGTCGTCCTGCTGAATGTTTTTCTGCCGCCCTTTTTCTGGCAGCCCGTCTTCGCGCAACACGTCTTCTCGTAATATAAGCAGCGCCTCGACTTGGCGCAGCAGGTCCTGGGTGCCCACAGGCTTCACTAATAACGACTGCGCCCCATCAGCCTTCCAATCGCCGTCTTGCGGAGGGTAGGCCGTGAGCAGCGCGGTGGCCGGATTGTAGGATTGACGCCTCGCCGCGCGAACTACTTCGAAGCCCGCGTTCTCGTTTTCCATGCGCGCATCAGTAATGACCATGTGGTAAATCCCTGACGACAGTTTCTCAATGGCTTCCGCCGCCGACGTGGCAGTCTCGACCGTGAAGCGATTGAGTTCCAGCACCGCCTTCAGCGTGAGCAGAACTGCAACGTCGTCATCGACCAGCAAAATCCGCCGCTTCATTGAGCACCTCGCACCAAGCCATCCGCTGCAGGAAAGTATAGACCACAATCGGACGCTCTCGGAGAGTATGGCAATTCAAGTGCCCGGAGGAGTCCCGGTGTCACCATCAATGACACTCGTGGTTCCATCGGAACTTTGCCAGAGCCGAACAGAATTGATCTCCAACAGAAAAAAAGCCCATGCGCCAAAAGCCCCAAGGGATGCCGTTTCTCGACCAAAAAGAGCATAACCTTGCAATCATGATGTAACTGTTTTCACCTTTGGGTGATTTTTTTTGCCAGTGTACGCGCTCTCGAAGGAAAAACGAAAAATTTATCGAATAGGTATCGTATTTCACTTGACATTCTCCGTGATGACGTTAGGATACGTGTCCGCGGGCTACGAGTCGAAATGAGTTGTTCCATGGCGAATGGTCCGACACCGCTTCAGGTTAAAAACTCCAGGAGGACTATAGTGAAAAGTGTATTTTTTGCGGCAGTGCTAATCGCAGCGCTGATTCCAGTGGCGATGGCTCAGGGTGTTAAGAGCCAGCCAGCATCGCTTGGGGAAAAGATCCAGGTTCGCGGCACATCTACAGTTATGTCCCATGACTGGCAGCCGGTCCAGGTTCCTACAATCCCTAGCTATTGCAAGCCTTGCTACTTCTATGCAGGCGACATGGATCCCAACAACTCGAACAACAACGGTTTGGCCAACGAAGAAGACCAATTGGTAGCTGACTCCCACATCTACTCTCCTTTCAAGGTTAAAGCGGTAGGCGCACACGTTTCCGGCCTCTTCGTGAACAGCCTTGATACCGTGGGAGCCATTGACAATCCGACTCCCTGGTCGATCAGCAAAGGCGTAAAAGTCGGCGTTGCCGGCCACGTTGTTGCCCATGGCACGGCTACATCCACCGACACGCCTACCGGTCGTAGCGCTTTTGGCTTGACCGAATACACCCACCTTGTAAAGTTCCATGCCAAGGCTCTCAAGGGCGGCACTTACTTTGAGAACGTAACTCCGGTCTGCCTGACCGGCAGCAGCTGCGGCAGCGCGCGTTACTTTGAGTCCGACGAAGAAGATGATCCGGCACCGCTCAATCACGTTGGATCGAAGAACATCCTCGACGACTCCTTCTGGAATTCCACTTCGTTCGGCCAGAACTATTCGGCCACTTGGGGTTCCAGCGGTGGCTGCGGCGGAATCGGCTGCGATATGTTCTCGGCTGGCGTTCTGGGCAAGAAGTAGTTCAGACGCTGTGCTGACTGTTTCGTAGTTTTGGGGGAAGACTAAGGGTTTTGCACCCTTGGCTTCCCCCAGTTTTTTGCTCTCGTCGAGCTGGTCCCGATCTCTTGCGCGATTGCAGCGGCATGGTACGATTTCATTTCACAATGAACCGGGGAGATATTACAGGAATGCAGTATCGGTGGCTGGCGGTTCTTCTATTTTCCACACTGTCCCTGGGGCAGACGCCTGATGCAGGCCCGAAAAAAACCGACGGGACAAAAGACAACCAAGCTACGTCGTCGCCAGTCTCTGGCTCCGACCTTGCGCCCGATGCCCCGGTAATCACCATTAAAGGGCTCTGCGACGGTGGCGTTTCACCGGGGATAGAAACAACCCAACCATCGGAGCCGGGGAAGGCGATTTCTCGAAGTGCACCAGAGCCTTCCACGAAATCGGCTTCAGCAGCCAATGCTGACTGTAAAACGATTGTCACTCGGCAGAAATTCGAAGCAGTGGTAGGGGTACTTAATCCCAGAGCAAGCATCGAGAAGAGACGCCGTTTCGCCAAGGACTATTCCGAGTTGTTACTCTTCGCGCACCAAGCCCACCAATTGGGGCTTGAGAAGGATCCCAATTCACAAGAGTTTCTGCAATATAAAAACTCGCAAGCTCTCGAAGTTCTGCTTACCAACTACATGCAGAGTCAGGCGAATGAGATATCGGATGGGGAGGTCGAGCAGTATTACAAAGACCATCCTGAAAGATTTCAAGAAATCGCGTTATCGCGCATCTTCGTTCCCTTGCGGGAGAGCAAGAAAGCTCAAGCCGACAGCGACGATCCCGTTGAGCACACTCCGGCCGACCGTGAAGCCATGCAGAAGGTTGCGGAGAGGATTCAACGCGAAGCAGTCGCAGGGGGAAACTTCGAAAAGTTGGAAGCCGAGGGTTACAAAGCTGCACAGGCCACGCAGGAGGAACCGCCAGAAACGGATCTCGGTGATAAATGGACGATCGACAACCTTCCCCCAGAGCATAGAAACCTCGTAACCCATCTGCGGCCAGGAGAGGTTTCTCCCCTGATCATTCATCCCATGGGGTGGCAGATTTTTAAGGTAACCGCGATAAGGAAGATACCGCTCAGCCAGGCCAAACCGTTCTTGCAGGCCTTGCGGATGAAAGATGCCATGCAGTCGCTTAGAAACTCGATTGATGCACAGCTGAATGCCGCGTATTTCGGTGAACCCCCGGAGACGGCGCATGCTCCGGAGGGTGCGGCAAAATAAACAGTTGAACGAATCCCGCCTTTTGCACTCAAGAAGCTTCAGGAACGTTACTATAGGAACGTGGCAAGTTTCTACGTAGAGAATTTCGGCTGCCGGGCTACGCAGGCCGATGGCGCGGCTATCGAGCGTCAGTTCGAGCAGCATGGCCTGGAACGAGCTAGCGGGCCCGCAAAGTCGGAAATCGTCGTGCTGAATACGTGCACGGTGACTGCCTCGGCGGATCAGGATGCGCGGGCGACCATCCGGCGCATCCGGCGCGAGAATCCGGACTGCCAGATCGTTGTGACCGGATGCTATGCGCAGCGCGCGCCCGAAGAAGTCGCATCGCTTCCGGGAGTAACCCGCGTCATTGGCAATTCCCACAAGCATCAGTTGGCGGAAATTGTAGTTTCCCGCCGGCACGACAGCAAAAGCACGGCGGCGTACCCCAGTTTTGTGCCTCTTTCAAGTTTGGCGCCGCGAGTGCAGAGCGAGATTTTCGTCTCCGACATCTTTGCTCACACCGAATTGCTGGCCGCTCCGGTGTTCGACGCCGCCGGGCCGGGAACCAATAACGAGCGCACTCGCCCCAACCTCAAGGTGCAGGACGGCTGCGACAACCGTTGCTCTTTCTGTGTGATTCCCTACGTACGCGGACAAAGCCGGTCTTTGGCGCTCGATCGGATCCTTAACCAACTGCATGCTCTGGTGAACGCGGGCTACCGCGAAGTCGTAATCTCTGGAATCAATCTGGGCCGTTGGGGGCGCGATTTTGACAGGCCTTCGCGTTTCGAAACCCTAGTTCGCGAGATTCTGCGTCAATCTGATTTAGAGAAGCTCCGTATCTCTTCGGTTGAGCCCATGGACTGGAGCGATGAACTGATTCGCATGATGGCTGCCTCTCCGCGCATCGCCAAGCATGCTCACGTGCCCTTGCAATCAGGCAGCGACCGCGTCTTGCGCGCCATGCATCGCAAGTACCGTCCCTGGCATTATCGCGAGAAGCTCGAAAGGATCCGCGCCGCAATGCCCACTGCGGCCATCGGCGCCGACGTGATGGTGGGATTTCCTGGGGAAAGCGACGCCGATTTCGAAGAAACCCGCAGGATGATCGAAGAACTGCCTTTCACTTACTTGCACGTGTTCACTTACTCCTCCCGGCCAGGGACGCCTGCAGCGGCCAAGCGAGATCAAGTTCCCGTGCAAATCGCTCGCGAACGCAATCGGATTTTGCGCGACCTGGCTGGGGAAAAAAAACTGGCCTTCATGCGGGCTTTTGTCGGTAAGACGGTGGAAGCGATTACGTTGAATGTATTTGACGGCAACTCCACCGAAGCCCTGACTGATAATTATCTGAAGCTGCGTCTGCAGGGACAGCACCAAACCAATCAATGGATAACCGCGCAAGTCGAAACGGTCGAGGGTGGAGCACTGACGGCGACGAGTCCTGCGGTACTGTAGAGACGTAATTAATTACGTCTCTTCACCTGCCAAGTTGGCCTAAGGTTTGGGCAGGTCGTAGCAGTCCACTTCCGGCATGGGAAAGTTTTTGCGATTGTCCGTCATTAACGTGCATCGTCGCTCGATAGCGACGGCGGCGACGATGGTGTCGGCAAGAGTAAGAGTACGTCCCTTTCTTGCGTATCTATTTTTGAGACTTCCGGCCAGTCGTCCGACTGCAGCCGTCAGCTCATAGCATTCGAGGGCAGCGAGGAATTCCTCGGTCCGTGCCTCTTCCTCGGGCCGCATGCGGGCATACAGTTCGGCAACGTTCAGCGCCGTGGTGGCCAGAGTGTTCGCGCCCCGCGCAAGTTCGGCAAGCAACTCACGACGTCCATGCCGAAGCCGAAGTACGTCAATCAGCACCGATGTGTCGAGCAGGAGGCGCATCACTGAGGGCGAGGTTCACGCGAGTGTTTCTTTGCCTTGGACCGGGATCCGCGTCTAGCTTCGCTCTCGTTCCTCAGTTGGCGCACCCAGGCGGCTGCGCCCCGAGCCAATTCAGGGTGATCCTTGTCCCTCCAGGCGGAGTCCCTGCTTTCCAGAAAATTCAGCATTTTTTGCCGGCGAACTTCCTGGCGCGCCGTTTCTACCAGGAAGGAGCTGCGGCCTCTGGGACCGACCAAGGCATCGATTTCCCGGAGCAAGTCTTCGGGCAGCAAGACGTGGGCCCGTTTGGTGGTCATGTGCATTAAAAGTGTGCTTTATCCATGTGAGTTTGTCAACACACATACAGAACACACACACTAGATTCGTAACGCGCCACTTCCGAATGGTCTATGCGAGCTTCCTCTGTCCGGACTTCCAACAGTGCCCCTTACTCCCAGAACGTCGTTAGCTATGAATTTCGAACGAGGTGCTGCACGGAATATGATGCCCGCGCCTACATCGGTGCCAACACCAATAACGCGTTGCGCTTGTTATGTAGCGCTCCCAAGCGCGGAACAACTGCGCACAGTCGCACTTTGCCTGCTATCCAAACTCACAACGCAAAGTCTAGGTAGAACGGAGCCATCATTAAGATTTGCCGCTCCATCCCCTTCGAAGGAGGCAGCGATGCGACCTGATCAACCTAAGCGTTTTGTATCGATTGCAATTCTTGTGGTGAGTACTGCGATATGGGTTGCGTGCAACCAGACGACTAGCAACGTTTCCGCCGCGGCTTCGTCCGATGGCGGGAAGATTCCCATCACAACCAAATCCGAAGACGCCCGGAAGGAATTTCTGCAAGGGCGTGCTCTCTCCGATAAGCTTCTGGGGCACGATTCCCTCCAGCACTTTGATAAAGCCATCGCGCTCGATCCAGAGTTCGCATCGGCCGAGTTGGCTCGAGCCAACAACTCTCCCACAGCCAAGGAATTCTTTGCCCATCTGAACACAGCGGTAAGCTTGGCCGACAAGAGTTCGGAAGGCGAGAAGACTTTGATCTTGGCAAACCAGGCCGGAGCAAATGGGGATGTGACAAAGCAAAAAGAATATCTGGAGAACTTGGTCGCTTCCTACCCGAACGACGAGCGAGCCCAGCTCACTCTAGGTAACTACTATTTTGGCCAGCAAGACAACCTTCAGGCGGTCGAGCACTACAAGAAAGCAACTGAACTGGCTCCCAACTTTTCGCCTGCTTACAATATCCTCGGCTACGCCTACCGGCAACAGGGTGATTACGTGAACGCCGAACGGGCCTTCCAGAAATATATCGAGCTGATTCCCAACGATCCCAACCCTTACGATTCTTACGCAGAGCTGCTGCTTAAGATGGGACGATTTGATGATTCGATTACGCAGTACCACAAGGCTCTCTCGGTTGATCCTCATTTCGCGGCGTCGCACTTCGGGATTGCCGGAGATCTGATGTATGCAGGCAAATCGGAAGAAGCGCAAGCCGAACTGCAGAAAATGGCCGATCAGGCCCGCAACGACGGCGAACTGCGGACTGCGCTCTTCGGCATGGCTGTGGTCGCCGCGGATAGTGGCAAGCTGGATAAAGCGCTGCAAGCCATAGACAAAGAATACGCGGTGGCAGAAAAAAAACACGACGCGGCGTTCATGGCGGCGGATCTTCAGGCCAAGGGTAATATCCTGAGCGAAATGCAGAAATATGACGAGGCGGGGCAGCAGTTCGAGCGCTCTGTTCAGATGATCCAAAGCTCGAGCCTCTCACAGGAGATCAAAGACAACGCAGCCCTTCAGCACCACTTCAACCAGGCTGGGCTGGCCATCGCAAAGAAAGACTACGACGCCGCCAAAGCGCATGCGGAAGAATTCCGCAAAGGCGCCGAGGCGACCAAGAATGAATTGCAGATCAAGCAGACCCATGAACTGGCGGGGAGAATCGCCCTTGCGGAGAAGAATTACGAGATCGCCATTGCGGAACTTCAGCAAGCCAACGACCAGAATCCTCGCAACCTTTATCGCTTGGCCCAGGCGTATCAAGCGAAGGGAGACAGCACGAAAGCTCGAGAGTATTACGCGCAGGCTGCAGGGTTCAATTCGCTGCCGCAATTGAATTACGCTTTCATTCGCCTGAAGGCGCAGAAGATCGTGGCTGGCAAGCAAGTGTGATTGGAGTCAGAGGAGCGCCCACAGACGCTCCTCTTCTCCTTCTGCAAAGTCTAATTAACCCAAAGGATACAGAAGAACAAAGGAACAGAAGGGTTTGTTTCCCGCCTTTTTTGTGTATCTTCGTGTCCCTTGTGGTTATTGCACTGGACGTTGCGGTCGCGCTCGGACAGAACTGGAGACGGGGAATGTCTATGCGAAAATATCAAGAACGGTCGCTACCGGATGCAGATCCCGATGCCAAGCGTGGCGAATCGCGCGGGGCGAAGTTTCCTCTGCGGAATGCGCCGGCATAGTTGTCCCGACGATGGCAGAGCGGTCATGTCGAGGAGACCTTACGCCGACTTCCAGACCAGAATCGCCCCGCAGGAGCTGGCGCGAACGCTCCACCAGGCGTTCCCGGCTGGTCCGAGCAGTTCGCGAACTCTCCAGGTCCGCGATTAAATCTGCGAGCATGCTGGATCCCCCAGCACTCATCCGCATGAACTCCATGGAGATTCCGGAGTGGCCACGAATTGCTCTTACGCGGCCCATGGCGCGAAAGAACCACGAATTCACTTCCACCAGGATTTCAGTCTGATCCCCAAGATCGAATAGGGGAACGGTTTCGATGCCTTCGACGCAACATCCACCCAGGCCCAAGTCGCGGACCCGTCCTCTTAGCAGCGACCCACTCAAGGGAAGACATGTGATTTGTGCCAGACCGCTGCAGGAATAACGCGGGATACGACGACGATCGATGCCTGCGGCGAACCCTGTGCGCGGTGTCATTTCCGGGGGCATCGATGTCTCGATGGTACATGGCTCGAGGGGCCTTACCTATGGCCGGAAAGTACTGAGACTTCGGAAACCAAAGTAACTGGTTTCTTTGAGCCACAATGATCGCGGGCTGGAGAAAACGCTCGATTGGTATCAGGACATCGCTTCAGTGATGCCGTAAGTCCTGCAAAATCGGCGGCGCCTTCAGGCGCCGTGGTCCGTAGTAATTCAGCAACCTGTCACGGCTCTTTGACGCCCAGACGCTCGGCCATTTCTTCGTATAGGAAGCCCTCGCCGGGCCGGTAGGGCTGGATCCATTCGCCATCAATGACGAATTGCGGAATGGCTCGCTTGCCGGTGCGCCGGACCACTTCGTCCGCCGCGCCGGGTGTGTTTTCGATATCGATCTCGTGGAAAGAGATTTTGTGCTGCTGCAGAAAACGCTTGGCTTCGCGGCAGTCCGGGCACCAGAAACTGGTATAGACGGTTACTTTCATCGTGAGATCTAGATGTTAGCATCGATCTGAAAGTCGCAACTTGCTCTGCTTCCCCGGACGAGGCGTTCGGGCTACGTGTGCCTTGGGGAAACTACACGCATAGACCCGGACGCCCTCGTCCGGGTGACCGATCGCAAAGCTCGGCAACTAGGCTCAAACCCGCTGCAATTCATGCAGCGTGCGCTCGTTCACGACGTTGCCTGTATTCAGCGTGGAAGCGGGCTCGAAGAGCACAACCCAGCATTCCTCTTCGGCAACCGGACGATGTTCGACTCCACGCGGAACCACGATGAACTCGCCTTCCTCCAGCCAGACCTGACGGTCGCGAAACTCCATCCGGAAGCGACCTTTGGCCACCAGGAACATCTCATCTTCCTGGTCATGATGGTGCCAGACGAACTCTCCGGTAAACTTACCGAGCTTCACCATTTGGCCATTTAACTCCGCCGCGATGTGCGGTTTCCATGATTCCTTAATCTGTGCAAACTTCTGCGCAATGTTCACTTTTTCCATGGTGTTCCCCCCAGAGAAATTTGATGCTCTGATCTGGGCTCCGAAGCGGATTTTATCGGGAACTCCTCCGATTGGGCAATCGTACATAACAGTACATCGTGCGATCGTGGATAACGAATTTCGCGATGCCTCGTCTAACTCACATAACGGCCACATAGAGCCTAAAGAGGAGGGATTTTATGGCTTTCGAGAAAGTAGGATACTGGCTGGCGGTCGGCGTACTCGCCCTCTTCGTAAGCAATCACTTCGCAGTCCGGTACGAGAATGACGTCCGTAGCCTAGCCAGTTGGTCGCTCACGGCGGCTCAGCACGTTGCCGGGGATGCCACCGGCTTTATGGCGGCAGCGGAGACAATGCTGGGCAGAGGCGGAATTCGCTTTGCCCAAACCCAGACGACGCTGGCTTGTGCTCAAACCCGGCTGGCTTCGATGCAGACCGTGCTCGCGCAGCACGAGGCGAGCTTGGCCCGGGTTGAGGCTGTGCGCGCCCGGATGGTCTCTATGCAGGAGCTGCGTGGCCCAATCATTTGCCCGCGCCAGCATCTGCGAATCGGTGTCCGGCAGCCTTCTCGCGATGGAACGCTTTAGATCGAGCTTCGCGATCAGGTGATGTTCTAATTTTCCCGCTCCCTTTTCTGCTTTGGACAATCAAAACTCCGACGTCCATTTCTCCGCAGGAGGATTTCATGCAGGAAACTCCGCAGCAGTACATCCAGCGCATTCTTGGCTTCGTCGAGGGCAAAGATCCGTTGCGGGTGCAACGGGAGACCCCGAAAAAGCTGCAAACTCTGGTCAAGCCGCTGAGCAAGAAGCAGCTCACGAAACGGCCGGAACCGGGGAAGTGGTCGGTGGCCGAAATTCTCGCGCATCTGGCCGACGCGGAACTGGTCGGCGGCTGGCGCATGCGGCTTATCCTGGGCAGCAATGGCGTGTCACTGCAGCCCTTCGATCAGGACGTCTGGGCCGAGACATTTGCTTATGCGCGGCGTGATCCGGCGGCTTCGCTTGAGACCTTTCGCGTGCTGCGGGAGAACAATCTGGCCATGCTGAAAGCACTGCCCAAGGAGCTGTGGGAAAACTACGGCATGCATCAGGAGCGCGGCAAGGAGACGATTGCGCACATCGTCCGCATGTTTGCGGGACATGACTTGAACCATCTGGGGCAAATCGAGGCAATCAGCAAGGGCAGCGGTAAGCGGGCAGCTTGATCCGCAGCTCCGTCGTGCTAAATGGAGCCGCGACTTGCCCGCCCGTCACTTCAGGCGGATGCCGCCGACTACCTCTTGCATGTCGACGCCGTTGCTGCTGTCCATCCAGGCGGCGATGAAGTCGGGTCCCGCAAAGGTGTTGCCGGTGTAGTCGCCCATCCAGTTGTAAGCCCCGTTTGTGTCCGGGTTGGAGAAAGCCTGGGTCAGTTGCCAGTTGCGTTGGAAGCTCTGCCCGCCATCGTCCGAAAAAGCGGCGAATGCCTGGTAGTTGACATTGTTCGGGTCATTGCGCCGGTCCAGCCAACTTACGCCGACCACTCCAGTTGAGCTGACGGAAATTGCGGGGAAGAACTGGTCGTGGGTGTCAGTTTTGGGGGCCAGGGGAACGGGAGTCGACCAGGTGTTTCCGCCATCGGTCGAGCGAATGACTTGAACTCGCAGGTAGGTTCCCGTCCAAGTGTACATAGCGACGTAGAGGTTTCCAGCATATTGACCGCTGCTATTGTCTGCGACGATCACAGGGTAGTTGTCGACCCCTATGCCTGGCTGGGTGTTCGGGAGCCACCAGTAGTGGGGCATCTTCACAGTTGCCATCCGCTGCGGCGGGGTCCAGGTGCCGCCCCCGTCGGAGGATTTCGAGAACATCATATGGACTGTGGGGCAAAGCCCGCTCCCGTCCCCGCCTTTTTTCCCCCGGCAGTGCAGCCATGTTACGTAAACCGTCCCGTCGCTGCCCACGGCCATGCGGGTAAAGGTATCTTCTTCCGGGTAAGTCTGTACCGAATCGAGTGCGGACTGCGCCCAGGTTTTGCCGCCATCCGTGGAATGGGAGACCAGAACCTGATTCTTCGCCTGTCGCGAGCCCACCACCATCACCCCGGACGCATAGACGCTATCCACATAGGGACTGCCGGGGTTCGTATCCACCGTCAGCCAAGTATCAGCGGCAAACGCGTGGCCTTGTTCACGCAGCGCCACCACTGGCTTGCTCCAGTGGGTGCCATCGGTTGATTCTTGCACGGCGACGAAGCCGTAGCCATAACGTCCAGTGTCAAAGTATTCTCCTGCGGCGTAAGCGTTACCGTGCCGATCGTAGCCCACCAGCGGGTCAAACTCTGGCTGGTAGACGTGCTGCTTGGTATAAATGTCGGGCATGCAGTTGGCGACAGTCCAGGTCGAGCCGCCGTCGCGGGAAAGATGAAACCCCAGGCCGGGACAGTTGCCATCATAGCTGCCCAGCAAGAGCTGGTTCTCATTCAGCGGATTGTCCACGATAGGGGAATCGGTCACAATGTTCCCGCCCTCTGAGGCCTGAGTGGGCGGAAGCACGCAGGGGGCGGGGGTGCAGGTGAGCTTCGGATGAGCGCTACTCGGCACTTCGGCAGAGTGGCCATCCGCCCTCATAGCCAAAGGAACCGCGGCCACGAGGACGATCATGGCAATTCGACGGCGGATGTAACTGGCTCGGGGCACCAGGTCTCTCCACTCCGCATCCCCTTCCGCACGCGGAAGGGAATGCTCCGGTCGAGATGACAGCGTTTGTGGAGCGCACCCGCTGGTCTGTGTTGGCGAGGCGTGCGATCCGGTCTTCATTACTCTCCTTCTGCCAAACGGTCCCGGATAAGACGACGGGATGGAGACGTCGTCTTCCGGGGCCTGCCGGTACGATTTGTGCAGCGCTTCCGGCGGGGTAGCACAAAGCGACGCTTATTTCACGTAACAAGTGACCGCGTTATAAAGCAGTTGCTCGTCGTCGGTGCCTCCGTTGTATTCGGGAAAATTCGAGACCAATACGCCCGTATACGTGGGGGCGGTGTACAGGCTGACGAGCCCAACGAAGTTGTCGGACTCGGCGACAGCCTTGGCCTTTCCCAGATGCCCAGTCCAGTTTCCTGTAGCGGGTACTTCCGTGTAGGGATAACCATCGGACTGCCATGAGCTTCCCGTGATCCCCCTCAACAGACACGACTTCGCCTTTTTCTTCACGAACAGGTTGGAAATCCCGACCTGGTTGGTGGTGTAGGCGATTTTGGAACTCAATCCGAAGACCGGTGCCAATCCACGGTTATCGACGGTCGACCACTGAAACACTAGATACGTCCCGAGAACCGTATGCCCTTTTTTTGCATACTTGGCCACCGCCGCGATCTCAGCTGATGAATATTGTTGTTTGCCTCCTGCTGGATTGCTAAGGACGATAACATTCGCCTTTGAGTTGACGAGGTTCTGGTAGGTGAAGTCGCTGTTGATGTAGGTGTCGTCCACAGAGACGGGTATTTTCCCAAAGTTTTGCCAATTGGTGCTCATGGCATCCCAAATGCTGTTGTCGCCCCATGATTTCAGTATTGACACTTTCACAGTCTTCGCTGGGGCAGTGTTGGTTGTCGCATGGTTGTCGGCACGCTTGAGCGCAGTTTCCCTTGCAGGTGAGGCTTCTTGGGCGGATAGTTGAACGACAAACAAAATCCCTAGCATGACGCCACTAGCAAATCCAAATCTTTTGTGCAATGTCAACTCCTTAAGTGGCACGGTTTTTCAAGGTTGAACTTCGGGCACGCATTTTACATCAAACAGCTTCTCCGGGAGGGCCGTTATTCTTGAGTGAATCAGGCCGTCAAGGGAATTCCACGCTCAATCCTTAGACAAGGCGAATCACGCCGTCCAGCTTAGATCCAGCAGTGCTGTCACCATTTTTTTTCACACAGTGCACCAACTTTCATCTACCTCAATTGGCGAAAAGCGGTTATAGTTATCTCCGCTCAAGCGATTCACCGACGACAACTGACCTGGGTTGATGGCGCGAAAAAGCGGTTCCACCATCTCGCAGGAAGAGTTGTATCCACCGTCCCACGAGCCCGTGCGCCCCGCGTCCGACGACGCACTCGATGACGCGCGCATGCTCGACTTGGACGTGGAACAGGAATCGCCATTCCTGCGCGGACAAAAGCGTGTCTCCGTTCGCCGGGGTTCCCTGCCGAGAAAAGCCGCTACTGGCCTGACTTGGGGCCTCCTTGCCCTGGTTGTTGTCTTCGTTTGCGGCGCGGGCGTCGCGGCGCTTTACCACTACGGCGAACACTCGTGGCGTTTCCGGATCGACTCGAGCGACGACATTGAGATCGCTGGACTGCAGAACGTCACCCGCTACCAGATCATGGAAGTCATGGGTGGAGACATCGGGCGCAACATCTTCTTTGTGCCCCTGACGGAGCGCAAGCAGACTCTCGAGAGAATTCCCTGGGTGGAATCGGCGAGTGTCATGCGGTTTGTTCCCAACCGGCTGAGGATTGAAATCCATGAACGCACTCCGGTCGCCTTTGCGCGCGTCGGATCCAAAATCCTGCTGATCGACTCTGTCGGCACACTCATGGATTTGCCCGCCGCGGGCAAGAAAAAGTATTCGTTCCCGGTGATTCTGGGAATGAACGTGGGCGAGCCGGCCTCGACTCGCGCCGCGCGCATGAAAATCTACAACGATCTGGTCAGCCAACTGGATGCGGGCGGAGCACATTATTCGCAGGATCTCAGCGAGGTCGATCTGTCAGACGCCGAGGACGTGAAGGTGCTTCCGAGCGACCCTCAGGGCGAAGTACTGGTGCATCTGGGGTCGACGAATTATCTCGAGCGCTACAAGGTTTACGTGGGCCATGTGCGGGAATGGCGGCAGCAGTTCGACAAGCTGGAGTCTGTGGATTTGCGTTATGACCGGCAGATCATCGTGAATCCGGATTTACAAGGGACGGTCAAGCCGCCGCCGCTTTCGAAAGTGTCGGCGAAGGCGGCGCTGGCGGCGGGGATGAAGCCGGCTGCGTTGATCGTTCACGAACTCACACTGCCGAAATCGAGCTCCGCTGCTCCTGCGTTGAAGCCGTCGACGCAAGTCGCGGCGAAGAAAAAAGATGCCAAAAGAGCTCGTCACAAAGTTGCGGTAAAAGCAAAACCGGCGCATATGCAGGCCAAGAACGCGGCAAAGCCTAACCCTGCTGCGAGTCAATCCGCGAGCGCGCAAACGACCACCGAGGGAAGTGGAAAGACAACCACCGTGGCGCCACCATCAACGGGAACGGCCGCGTCGAAACCAGGAAACAAACCGAGTCCAGCGATTGCCAAGGGAGAGGAACATCCATAGGCATGGCGAATCAGCAACAAAATCTTCTGACGGCAATTGATGTAGGCAGCGCCAAGACGCGCGTGCTGGTGGCGGAGGCCACGGACTCCGGCCTGCGCTACCGGGGGCACGGTGTTTACGAATCGCGCGGGTCACGCAAGGGCGTTATCGTCGATCTCGAAAAAGCGGTAGCGTCGATACAGAAAGCGGTGGAGCAGGCGGAAGATGTTTGCGGCGCCCCGATCGAACATGCGTTGCTGGGAGTTTCCGGCTCGCACGTTCGCGGACTCAACACGCACGGTGGGCTCAGCCTGGGTACCCGGGCGCGGGAAGTTGCGCGCGATGAGATTCGCCTTGCCGTGGACAAGGCTCGCGGCATTCCGCTTCCCGCCGACCGCGAAATTCTGCACCTGCTGCCGCAAGAGTTCATTCTCGACGATCAGAGCGGAGTGCACGATCCGCTGGGCATGATGGCGATGCGCCTCGAAGTTCGGGTGCACATGGTCACTGCCGGTTCGAGCGCCACGCAGAATGTGGTCACAGCCGTAAACCGCGCCGGGGTGCACGTGGACGACACCGTTTTCGAGCCGCTAGCCTGTGCCGATGCTGTCCTTCGGGCCGATGAACGAGAGCTCGGCGTGTGCCTGGTGGATTTGGGCGCAGGCTCGACCAGCTTGATTGTTTTTCAAGAAGGCGCTGTGATTCACACCGCCGTGATTCCCATCGGCGGCGATCATTTCACCAGCGATCTCTCGGTTGGGCTATGCACTCCGCTGGCAGAAGCGGAGAAGATCAAAAAACTTTATGGCAATGTGATCGTGACTTTGATTCCCGAGGGAAACGAAGTGGAAGTTCCATCGGTCGGCGACCGGCCTTCGCGTCTGATTTCACAACGCATGGTCGGAGAAATTCTCGAGCCGCGCGCCCGCGAACTATTCGAGATGCTGCGCGACAACTTGCGGCACAGCGGCATGCTCGATGTATGCGTAGGCGGGATCGTGCTGAGTGGGGGCACGTCGCGGCTGGCGGGGATCATGGACATTGCGGAATCGGTGTTGCGCCGCCCATTGCGACTGTCCTGGCCGACGCCGCTGGCGAAAATGCCATCCACGCTGGCGGAGCCTGAGTACGCCACAATTCTGGGAATGATTTTTTACGGACATCGATCGCGAATTGCCCGCGGTTTGCAGGACACCCGTTGGAGTTCGCGGCTGATGGGATTGTTCGCGAAAAAGGGAGCATGAAAAGCTTGAACCACCAAAGGACACAAAGATACACAAAGGTTTCGTTCTAGTTTTCCTTTGTGTACCTTCGTGCCCTTTGTGGTTTATGGGTTCAGCCGGACAGAACGAAAATCTACTGAGGTGCATTGCATATGAAAAACGAAAACGACATTCGCATCAGCTTCAACGAAGAGACCCGCAACGACGCGAAAATAAAAGTTATCGGTGTGGGCGGAGGCGGCGGCAACGCCGTGAACCGCATGATCGATTCTGGCATGGAGGGCATCGAATTTGTGGTCGCGAACACCGACCTGCAAGCCCTGCGTATGGCCCGCGCACCCATGAAGATTCAACTTGGCGTCAAGCTGACGAATGGCCTGGGCGCCGGCGCCAATCCCGAAGTCGGCCGCAAAGCCGCGCTCGAAGACTCCGACAAAATCATCGAAGCCCTCGAAGGCGCCGACATGGTCTTCGTCACCACCGGCCTCGGCGGGGGTACTGGAACCGGAGCCGCCCCAATTATCGCGTCCCTGGCGAGCGAGATGGGCGCGCTGACGGTCGCCGTGGTCACCAAGCCATTCGCCTTCGAAGGCAAACGCCGCATGCAGCAGGCGGAGCGCGGTATCTCGGAGCTGATGGAGTCGGTCGACACTACAATCGTCATCCCCAACGAAAAGCTGCTGGCGGTCGCGCAAGACGCCGGCTTCTTCGAATCCTTCCGCGTTGCCGATGACATCCTGCGGCAAGGCGTGCAGGGAATCTCCGACATCATTACGATCCCGGGGATCATCAATCGCGACTTTGCTGACGTGAAAGCGATCATGGCCGGCATGGGTTACGCGGTCATGGGCGCGGCTACGGCCAATGGAGCGCGCCGTGCGACTGAAGCGGCGCAAAAGGCAATCGCGTCCCCGCTGCTCGAGGCCGGAGCCATCGATGGCGCCCGTGGCATTCTCATCAATATTACGGGCTCAAGTTCGCTCAAACTTGCCGAAGTACAGGAGGCCTGCAGCATCATTCAAAGCGCCGCCGACGAGGATGCGAACATCATTTTCGGCGCCGTGCTTGATGAGAAGATGAAGGACGCGGTGAAGATCACCGTTATCGCCACCGGCTTCAAAGATTCCGATCACCGGCGTCGCCGGCAGGAAGAGCGATCCAGCTTTGTGGTTTCGCGGGAGAGTTCACGCCACGATGATTTCTTCGACGAACCCCAAACCGAAGCTGAGTTCGATCCTGAGCCCCCGCCACCCATGGTGATGCAACAATCGGCGCCGCAAGCCGCTGCCGCGGTAGGCTCGAGCGAATCCATTTCGATCGACAGCATGCGCAACGCCATGATCGCAAATTTCGAGCAGTCCGATCTCGACGTCCCGGCATTCCTGCGTAAACGGGGGGAGACCATGTAAGCAGATCCCCGGCGCAAGGGGTTGCTATCAAATGAAAAAGGCCCGCACGGGGCGGGCTGGAATGTTTAGGGCAACAGCAACCTCTCATATGCGGACTACTCCTGCAAAGCCGCACTCATGATTAGAAGTGTCCCACCATAATGGCGATGCCGTTATGGACGACGGTCAGCGTAGTTCCTTTTTTCACGACTGGTGGGCGGGCGGTGAGAAAGGTTGCAGATCCACCCGTCACTTGCATCGTGCCCACGAGCTTGCCGAATGGTTCACCTGGCGTCGTTCCAGGACCGACGAATACATCGAGTGGGGTCAGATCCGGAAACGTGAGGTACTCGCATTCCACTGAAAGCTTCGTATAGCCCTTCAGTTGCCCGGGTGTAGGGGGGCGGCGGAGCATGGGTTCAGCGATGGAATACAGGGAACTCCCAGATCCTCCATTGGCGGTTGCGGAATGCAGGTCGATGGACCAATACACATAAAAGCCTGGCGGGGGATTCGGGGTTGGGTTTTGGGCTACTGTCGGCACCGCCAATAGTGTGGCAACAACAGCCAATGTTGTAATAATTAGTATGGTTTTCATTTTTTTCCTCCTTGATTATTTGTTTTACTAGTTCCTCTTGGGAAACATTTTCTGGAGACGAGCGAAGCATAGGGCAGGACCAAGCCGATGAATAGGACCGCGCTCACCTATGTAAGTGACAAATTGGCGAAGAGCATCACCTATGTAGGTGACGAACGGGCGAAGACCATCCATAGTCGAGCGTCGCGCTTCGAGATTGGAAAACTTGTGTTCCCGATGAACGCATTGATCGCCGATACGAGAGGGAAATTGTTTTCCACTATGGGGCAGTATCCTTCCAGTAACTGCCGGACATTACCAAAGGGCCGTAACCAACCGTGAAAAAGCTGCAAACCTTTTGGCGAGAAGGGGTTAGATCGAGAGGCGAACGGGGAGCAAGAAATAAGTTTTAGATTGCTTATCCAAAGGAAGTTTCATAACATCTAGATCAGCAGCAACTTAGCCAGTGGCGACGATCATTGGTAGGTTTCGTGCTATCTACCAGGGATGGACTCCGGGGATGGGGACAGTACAGTGAATTCAGGGAAGCGTTCCGCTGGCATCGGTTTGGTTGTCGCGTTCATCCTTTTTGTGGCTCTCTGCCCGGCGGGCATTGCTGCTACTGTCAGCACGCGGTCTCTGACCTCGCATAAATCCAAGTCACAGAAAATTAATGAGACGCAGCACGCTCGCAGGCGCATGCGCCGGTTGGCCCACAGCCGCGCTGCCGTGCCTACAACCAGCGCCGCGCGCGCCACTCTACACCGTCGGCATCATTATTACGAGCGCTTCTACACTAGTTCCTTCGCGCAAGATATTACTGAAGGCGACGTCACCGCCGGGGAAGATCCGGTTGTGCGTGACGCAGCCATCGACGCTTTGGGTGGAATGAATGGCACGGTCGTAGCCATTGAGCCTACCAGCGGCCGCATCCTGGCAATGGTGAATCAGAAGCTCGCGCTTTCGAGCGGTGCCCAGCCTTGCTCCACCATCAAACTTTCCGTCGCGCTAGCCGCTCTCAACGAAGGCATTATCACCAAGGAAACCGAGGTTCGTTTAGGTGGCCGCTACCACATGAATTTGACGATGGCGCTGGCACACTCGAACAATGCGTATTTCGAAGCCCTCGGCAGACAACTCGGTTTTGAGAAAGTAAGTTACTACGCCCATCAATATGGACTCGGCGAATTGGCCGGCTATAGCATCCCCGGTGAGCAATTGGGAATTTACCCTAACGAGGAGATCCCATCCAAACTCGGCGGCGTTGGCAAGATGTGCTCCTTTGGTGAAGGCGTTTCCGTGACTCCGTTGCAACTCGGCGCGCTGGTTTCCGCCATTGCAAATGGAGGCACGCTCTACTATTTGCAGCACCCTACGGCTCCGGAGGAAATCGCGAACTTTCAGCCGGTGGTAAAGCGCCGTCTGGACATCTCTCCGCTGATCCCTGAAATTTCCGACGGCATGGAAGGCGCGGTGCAATTCGGCACCGCCCGCCGTCTACGGGTAAACTTCAGTGAAGAAGAAGTTTTAGGCAAGACCGGAACCTGCTCCCACGCGGGCACACGTTTCGGATGGTTTGCCTCCTACGCGAAAACCGACGTTGGTCACATCGTCGTCGTGGTCTTCCTGGAGGGCGGCCGTCCGACCTTCGGCCCCAAAGCGGCAGAGATCGCCGGACGCATGTATCGCGACCTCTACGATCACAACTTCTTTATGGCTAAACCGGCGTTGCCGTCCAATACCGCGACTGTGAATCAGATTCCAGCCTCGCAATAAAGGGTCGACCCGAACAATCACTCAGTCCTGAGAAATCGCCGTGCCGTTGCCACAAGGCGGACCATCCACCATCTCTTGCGCAGACATCGAGATCGCGCCATTTCTAGCCAGTGATTTGCCGCGAAGCGTCCCACCATTTAGCGTGATGCTGGTAAGCGCCAGGATCTTCCCGACAAAAACGCTTCCCGTCCCGATGGTCGCCGAGGAACCGACCTGCCAGTACACGTTGCATCCTCTTAAACCTTTCGCCCATGGCGGTTGCTTGTGGCCCAGTACGATGGTCACATTAGAATTCGAGGCCGTCGTCAGCGTACTGCCGATCTGGAAAATCCATTGCGAATCGGGATTCCCGTGAGCGTCCAGCGTCAGCTTGCCAGTCAATCCGGCGGAAGACGAAAAACAGTAGACTCCGGGTCCGAGCCTCATTCCGCCCAGATCCTTGCCGGTAAGATCGGTGCCACATGGTGCGCCCACCGCTTCGTCGTAGGCTACGGTCAGATCCTTCTGTGCACGGGCGGTTACCGGGCTTGCCTTAAGGTAGAGGTGACCCTTCACTTGCGATTGCGTGAGTCCTGTGACCGCGGGTGTCGGAGAGCTGCCTACGGAACCGATGATGTAAGTTTGTGCGCTGACATTGGTGATGCCGGAGCCACCCAGCAGGGCAAACTTGTCAGCCGTGCCCAGATTAATTTTCACCGGGGCGGGGTCGTTCTGGGCATGAGCGGCGATTCCGAACGACAACAAGACCAGCGAAGAAATCGTTAACAGTTTCATCTTATTCCCTTCTTCGTTTCCATTTCTGTACCGAGATTTCACTCCGCACTGTATACAACCGCATGGTTCACCGTCTGTACCGGATTGATCACAATGCACTGCTCCGTGGTTTCGGTGTGGTAACCGCTTGCCTCGCTCAAGTTACTCGCACGAGCCCGAGCCACGCCGCGGAACGATGTGACTTGGGTCATGCGATCCGGCTTAATGGTTCAGCTCTTTGATTTTTTGCTATGAGGGTGTTCAGAGCAAATATGAGAGGTAAACTCATTGTCGCGCTGCAGCTCAAAATTTTGCATCATTTCATCAAAGGAACCGCCCTGGGGAGCGCCTGAAGGTTTGAAGACCCAGGCGCACGCGGAGCAGCCAAAACCCCGGAAACGACTTTTTTCGATCCAGATAAGCTTGCGTCTCGCGGCCACTAAAGGCGGAAGACAAAATCGTGGGTGCGGATGTTTCGTATCATTTTTTCCCTTATCTCCTTATGGTCTGCAGAATCATTCATGCACGCAGGTGGCCCTCCGCATGAAAACCTCGCAACTGGCTGTCTCGATACGCCACCAGGCAGAATCCACGCGGAGAAAGCATCGATGCGGCGTGTACCTTTGGGAGAAAGCGAGCATATACGGCAGACGATCAGGTGGGGGCACGCCCGCTGTATTCCCTCCTGACAGATAGCGCGTGAGCAGCATCAGCGCGAGAAAAAGGCCGACCTCTGTAGAGTTCGGCCTGAAACGTGCGCGTTTTACAGACACAAAGTAGAGCAGTCGTGAGGGCCTGAACGTCGACATCAATCGACACTAACCCATGACTGCTTAGTCGAACTGGTCGGACAATACATCGCCCAAAATGGGAAAACTGTTCAAAATTGCACAGGTTCAGCCTTGGCCACTGCTGCCGCCCGATTGCGACCGCGGTCACGAACCACCGCTACCCACCGTCGATATCTTGAGTATGGGAGAGGTTCTGTTGGGCAACAACCACCGGAACCTTCCTGCTCTGCACTACAATCATTTCGTATCGACTCTCAGGTTTTGACCTATTTCCAAGCCCCGACCGCGAATGTAGATTTGTGAAGAACTTGGAGGAGCCGATGGCATCTGGGTCTTTGGTAGACGCACAGAACTTACAGAACTACGAACTCGCATTGGAACGGCTGGGAGCCGCCACTGTCCTGAAGAAACAGCGTCCAATCGTAGAGCGCGCAACCCGGCCTCTGACCCAGCAGGAAGCGATCGCTGCAGCGGCCAACGCTCTAGGCGCGCTTTGGAAGAAACGCCAGACAAGACCCGATGGGGAGGGCCGATGAGTGCATCTTCCGATAGGATTCTGGAACTCCTGCAGCAGATTTCCGTACTGAAGGAATTGGACGAGCACGATCGCGCCCGCCCCAAGAGCAAAGACTCAATCGAGGATTCCCGACAACGACGCCAGCAGCGCCAGCAAATTCGCAAGGAAATGAAGAAACTCGCCTCCAGCGCTCACAAAAACTCTTCGAGCGAGCCTTAACCTTAGTCCGCTTCTGGCGGTTCATCGACCCCCATTAGCCCCCGACCTGCTCCTGGCGCTGTCCCGGACTATAATTACACTCACGCAGCGATGGTCGGCGGACAGGCGTGGAGGGTGAACCCATGGGCGAAGTCGTTTACGTGTCCAAATCACGGATTGAACGCAAGAAAGGACCGGTTCGCATCGCCCACGTGGCGGGGGAGCCGCAACCGGTGGTTTTCAGCGTACACGGCGGCATCGCCAAGCACTATAAAGTGGATCCCGCCACGCTGACGGAATCCCACGCGGCGACGATTGATTATGTCATCGCGTCCGTTGCCGGTTGAATGCTCGGTACCTTTGGAGGTGCGCTGGAAGCGCGCCACATCGATGCCAGCGACGGACGGTTGACCGGAGAGATTACCGGCGAGGTTGAAACTGAGGACAACGTGCTGATCATCCGGCGAATCCATGTCGACATGCGCCTGGCGGCGCCGGAAGAAGCCAGACCCGCCGTAGAGCGCGTCCACAACATCTACGCGATGCATTGTCCGCTGTATCGAACCTTTTACAAAACGCTTCAGCTTACGTCTTCGTGTACCCTGGTGCCACCCACGGTTTAGCGCGACCCGATCAATGAGCAGGCAAAAAGCCGCGACCCAAGTCGCGGCTTTTTATTTGTCCACACTGCTCGACGTTTACGGTACGGTAGCGTAAACCGTCTGCTTCCACTTGTGTCCCGCCGTATTGAAGATGTAATAAACAAACGTATGGGTTCCTGAAACAAGAGAGATATTCGTTTTCAGAGTGTTCCTCTTATAGGCCGTGTACTTCTTCACGCCGTCAACCCACACCTCCATTCGCGCGACAGTTCCCGTCACGGTGCCGCTGGCCCAGGCGAGCACGGGCGAATGAACAGTCGCATGATTCAGCGGACTGCAAACATTGACTCCCGGCACCGATGGAGCAGCGCAGGTTGTACTTCCCACCGTCAAAGGAAAAGTAAACTCCTGCAGCAAATTGTCCCAGCCTGCGGAAAACACGGTGACGGCGTGCTTTCCGTTCGACAGTTTATAACTGGCATCGAGGAAACTGTAGTAAGAGAACGCGCCTTTCAACTGCTGACTCATCTTTTTGCCGTCCACCCAGACTTCCACCTTGCGCCCGGGCGTCTGGTTAGCTGCGCCGATACTGAATTGAACCGGCGATGAGCCGACCACTGTGGTTGTAGGGGCGCAGAGAGTGATTCCCGTGTATCCAGTCGGCGCATCGCAAGCTGGGAAGTTGCCAATCGTGGTGTTCTGAAATAAGAGGTTCGATCCATCCCCGTATTCTTCAGACAGGACAAGATCGGGTTTACTGTCCCGGTTGGCGCGCACGACGGAACTGCCAATCAGCAGCTCCGTGCCGCTGCTGCCGGTGTAGATCACTTGCTCGGGCTGATATGTGCCGTTGCCATTGCCCAGCAGCACATTGAACGTATCCGGCGCGTCGCCGTGGCAGTCGGACGCTTCCGCCGCAGCAATATCGTTGATCCCATCACCATTGAGATCTGCAACGGCAGGCGCACCGCCCCAGGCATCGCAGTTGCCGGTTCTGATCTCCCTCTCGCGAAAGCCCCGATTCGCATTGCCGTACAGCACCCTTACCTTGTTGTAATAGGTGTTGCCATTAATCGAGAAATCGAACGGTTGCCCAACGAGGTCCGACTTCCCGTCCCCATTTAAGTCATAGACCGCGTAGTCCACGTCATCGACCCAAACCTTCGACGCTTGAAAGTGACCGGTTCCGTCGCCGTAGAAAACTTGATAACCGGTGCCGCCCTCACCGGGGTTTTCGGCGAGGATATCGGCATTACCGTCGCCGTCAAAGTCGCCCACCGAGAGCCAGCCGCCGCCGCCAGCCATGAAGGTAGCCGGACCGGCCGTGAAAGTGCCATCCCCGTTGCCAAACCAGACCCACAAGTTGTTGTCTCCACCTTCGAACAACAGATCAATCTTTCCGTCATGATTTACGTCGGCGGCTCCAACGATACTCACAGCGGTTGGCGTCACGAAACTTCCCTTAAGCCGCAGCCTCCCAGACCGGCTGCCCAAGTATTCGTAAAAGGTATTCGAATTGTTACTGACGATCAAATCGGCATTGCCGTCGCCATTGAAGTCGCCGATAGCAAAGTAATAGGCTGGCGCTCCGTTGGGCAGCGTATAGCAAACCGGGGCAGCATAAGTGCCGTCCCCTGTGGACAGCGAAAGACCAAAACGCGCGTTCGCGCAGCCGGTGGAATTGATGAAGTCCTCGCGGCCGTCTGAATTGAAGTCAGCGTGGAGAGAGTCGAGATATGGACTAGAGAAAGTAGTAAAACTAACTGCCTGGGAGAAGGCGACAGGGATCGCGAGCACCAAGCCAGTAAAAACCAAGGCAAACCTGGAGGCGTGACGAAGCATAAGTTCTCCTAGAGCGAAAGTCGCAACAGCGCGCGGTGGACTTGGATGCCCAGGAGTGGTTCGGAACAATACTGACGTTCCTGTAACGCGCGAGAGTGGTGCCTGTAGCATCCCTTAGAGGTCGGTGGCTTCTTGTTCGCCCACGGGCCGAACCAACGAGTGGAATTTGTACTCGACGACCAGCTCGCCTCGGCCATCAACACTGCACCGATAACGTTTTGTAAACCATGTCGTGGAACTAGACTCAAAGGACGGCTTGAATGGGTTCACGCGGACCGCATTGAGCGCGTTTGATGTGCCTCCCGACTGGGAACACTGGTACTTGTAGTTTGTTTTGGTAGGCTTGTGACAAACTGCTAGGGAGTCGAACTTAGGTTCGTCTTTTCCGGCATAATTGAACACCAGAAAGAAGTCGCCCTTTCGGTCGGCATTGAAATGCAGGGGAAATGCTGAGGGGGAGGGTGCAACGGCCTGTGCACCGGCTTATAAATGATCTTAGCTTCGCCTGCCAGCGGCGCATACAGCGAACACGCGCACGCTGCGCCTGCCGCGAGTGCGTACATGTTGAGTTGTTGGTGAACTGATCGGCAGGCTTAATTCGGGGCCGGGGAGCGCGGGTCATAAAATTCTCCTCCGAATGGCGGTCCATTATCCGTTTGCTCGGATTGGGAGTCATCGCTACGATCTCTCAGCCTGACGCAAACAACTTCTCTTGTACTTAAAACAATCTCGATAAAAAGAATCCTTATATAAGGGCAATCATCTGATCTTTTGTCTGTCCCAACCGGGGCAGCAAGCCTGCGATGGAGGGAATTTCTATGTTTCGCAAACTGATGGCCACGGACAATGACGCTGCCATAACTGTTCTTCGATTGGTGCTAGGGGTGGTATTTTTCGCGCACGGTGCCCAGAAGTTGCTCGGGTGGTTCGGCGGATATGGTTTCACCGGCACGATGGGCTTCTTCACTGGAATGATGCACATTCCGGCCCCATTCGCGGTTTTGGCCATTGCCGCGGAATTCTTTGGTGGACTAGGCCTCATCGTCGGCCTGTTCACTCGCGTTGCGGCCTTTGGAATCCTTTGTAACATGCTCGTAGCCGTAACAATGGTCCATCATCAGTTCGGCTTCTTTATGAACTGGGCGGGGACGCAAAAGGGAGAAGGTTTCGAGTTCCACCTGCTCGCGCTGGCGATTACTGTCTTTCTGATGATTCGCGGAGCAGGTGCAGCTTCAATCGATCGCCTCTTGTCTTCCCCCGCGAAGAACGTCATCAGGCCCCAGGTGCGGACGCAAGCTGCCTGATTAGGCACAATGATGACGAAAAACAGTCTCATTACCGCGCCCCGGCTCTGGCTGGTGATTGCAAAGAGTTATCGTGCGCTGAGCCTGCTCGCTGAGCAGAGCATCGAAAACACGGGTCTGTGCCTCACGGATTTTGTCGCGCTCGAAGCCCTCCTACATAAGGGGCCGCTCACGATATCGGAGATACAGGACAAGGTGCGCCTGGCCAGTGGCTCGATGACTGCGGCAGTTGACCGCCTCGAGAAACTCGGCTTAGTTGTTCGCAAGTCAAGCCCAAGTGATCGACGAGCGCGCGTCGTTCACCTGACTGCACAAGGCAAACGGCTGGCGGTATCGAGCTTCGAGCGGCATGCAAAGGACCTTGAGGCGCTCATGTCTGCCTTGTCCCAAAAGGAGAAGGAACACCTGTACGAATCGATTAAGAAGCTCGGGCTCCTGGCAGCGGATAAACTTAACCACCAGGAAGCCAAGGTCAAAAGCAGTAGAAAACAGGTTAGGAAATGATCATAGAGGTCGACGCACCACGAATAATCCTGAGGACCGCACCCGAGAGGAGAAAAGAAGATGCTGAAAGTTGGAATCATCGTCGGCAGTACGCGACCGGGACGGAAAGCCGCGTCCGTCGCAAAATGGGCACACGACATTCTGAAAGGCCGCAAGGACGCGGAGTTTGAGATGGTCGATATCGAGGATTACAAGCTGCCGCTCCTCGATGAGCCTATGCCGCCCATGATGCATCAGTACAGCAAGCGTCACACGAAGGCTTGGAGTGAGAAAATCGCTTCGCTCGATGCCTACATTTTTGTCACGCCGGAATAAAACCATGGCACCTCGGCGGCGCTAAAGAACGCGATCGATTTTCTCTACCACGAATGGAACAACAAAGCGGCAGGGTTTATCGGATATGGCAGTGCAGGTGGTGTCCGAGCGGTGGAGAACTTGAGGCTGGTGATGGGCGAACTCAAAGTCGCGGACGTACGAGCCCAGGTGTCGCTTTCGATGTTTACCGACTTCGAGAACTTCACGACCTTTAAGCCGCACGAACAGCACGACAAAGCTGTGCATTTAATGGCGGACGAAGTGATCGCGTGGGGTGGAGCATTGCAGACGTTAAGAGGAACTCGCTGAAGAATGTTTTTCAGCACAGTCCGCGCTCGCGGATCGAACGTGCGCGGTCCACAAATGTCAGGAGCTACAAAAAATGCAGATCGGTGTCGACAGCTTCGGAGCAGTCATCTCTGACCCGGCCACGGGTCTGACCGTGAGCCCTCTCCAGCGCATGGACAATCTGCTGGATGAGATTGTACTGGCCGACCAGGTTGGCCTCGATGTCTTTGGCATCGGGGAACACCACCGTAGTGAGTTCGTGGATTCGGCTCCGCCTGTCATCCTGGGCGCAGCGGCTACGCGCACAAAAAACATTCGCCTTACAAGCGCCGTGACCGTTCTCAGCGCGGCGGACCCAGTCCGAATCTTTCAGGAATTTGCCACTCTGGACCTGATCTCCCATGGGCGTGCTGAGATCGTTGCAGGACGAGGTTCGTCCATAGAGGCTTTTCCGCTCTTTGGTTTCGACCTGGACGACTACGACTCGCTCTTCTCAGAGAAGCTGGGTCTTCTGCTCAAGATTCGCGAGAACACCCATGTTCACTGGACTGGTAAGCACCGCGAACCTCTCACGGGACAGGCGGTCTATCCGCGCCCGCTGCAAAATCCGTTGCCCATTTGGGTCGGCGTCGGGGGAACTCCTGAATCATTCGTTCGTGCCGGCACGCTCGGACTTCCACTGATGGTCGCCATCATTGGAGGCGAATTCAAACGATTTCGGCCCCTGGTCGACCTCTACCGCGAAGCTGGGCGCCGTGCTGGACACTCCGCGGAGAAACTCATCGTGGGCCTTCACGCAATTGGCTTTCTGGGAGACACAACCCGCCAGGCTGCAGAGGACTTCTATCCCGGATATGCCCACACGTTTACCGAGATCGGTAAAGAACGCGGCTGGCCCCCAGCTACGCGGGCACAATTTGACGCTCTGCGAGGACCCACGGGTGCGCTCCTGATCGGAGACGCCGAAACGGTCACACAGAAGATACTGTATGTGAATGAAGTCCTCGGCGGCCTTGCCCGTATTACTTTCCAGATGGGTGTGTCGGCGCTCCCGCACGAGAAGATGTTAAGGTCGATCGAGCTTCTGGGAACCAGGGTTGCTCCTATCGCCCGTAAAGAACTCACTGCTGTCACTTCGCGTTCCTGATCGAGAACTTCATTCCACTTAGAAGAGCGGGGACCCCGTCAGCAGCTCCAGATTCTTCGGAAGCCGTGCATCTATGCCGTAGGGTCAGGGGCATCCCGGCCAAGAGGCAGCTATAGAGTCGCCTTCATCGTCTTCCTGAATCTTCGCAGTTTTACCCGCTACGGCTGGCTTGCCCTTTGGAAATTCGATCACTTTACCGCGCCGCTTGCGGGATACCGACTTCACTTTTGTCGGAAAGAGATCTCGAGAATAAAATTCGATGACTTTCGCCATAATATCATCCTATTCACTCGCACATCACAGAGTTGCTTCAATCTGCTGCCTTGTTTGATGCTGTGTGAGACCCTGCGGTCTCACACGGCGAGGCCAGCAATGTCGTCTTCTTCGCACGGACCTACACTTGTGCGAAGCCGCCATCCACAAACAATTCGATTCCAGTGATGTAGCTACTGTCGTCGGATGCAAGAAACACCACGGCCTTAGCGATCTCATCGGGAGTCCCCAACCTGCCGAGTGGAACCATGGTAGAAATCATCTTCTTGCGCTGCTCTCCGGTTGCTGAAGAAGCCAGCAGATCACTCAGTCCGGGCGTGTCAATGGATCCTGGACTTATGGCGTTCACCCGAATGCGGCGATCCTTTAAGTCGGTTGTCCATGTCCGGGCGAACGAACGCACGGCGGCCTTTGTGGCGCTATAAACACTGTTCGTGGACAACCCTTTGCTGCCGACGATGGACGCATTCAATACGATCGAGGCGCCATCCGGTAGGAGCGGAAGCGCCTTCTGCACTGTGAAGAGGAGACCCTTCACGTTGATGTTGAAGATCGAGTCATAGAGCTCCTCAGTTATTTTGCCGAACAGAGCATACTTTGCTACGCCGGCATTGGCGAACACGACATCGAGCTTGCCTTTCTCTTTTCTAATTTGCGCGAAAAGACGATCAAGGTCGGCAAGGTTCGATACGTCTCCTTGCACTCCGGTGATATTTCTTCCTATTTCCTTGAGCGCTGCAGCCAGTTCCTTCTCCCGGCGCCCCGTGATGAACACGTACGCGCCTTCGTTTACAAACTGCTTCGCCGTCGCAAGGCCGATGCCGCTGGTGCCGCCGGTAATGAGCGCAATTTTTCCCTTAAGCCTACCCATGGGGTTGCTCCTCACTTGTCTCGATTGGCCACGAACGCTTCATTTCTGCCATTTCGGTTCTCCTTTTTGAACGGTCCACGATTTGCAAGCTTCACGGACGCCCCATTACATGCAGATGGGCATAGGGCGAGCCTGCCCACATGATGTAGGCTCCAGTCGGCTTATGCGTGGTTGGCAGTCCCGTAGTCTTCGGATCGAACGGCCACATGATCATCCAGTGTGGCCCCACGGTGATTGCCGGACTGGTTTTGTCATTGGGGTCGGAATCGCTCCTCTGCGTAGCGCCCGCGAGCATGTAAGTGATACCTGGGACCGTGTTGGTCGGCCTGGGTTTATGAGCCTTGGCGTCGGCGAGCCACTGCAACGAAGCGGCGTCTACACACATCGGCGGTTCCCCAATGACTTTGGGATTTCCAGGCATACAGGTAAAACCGTTGCTGCCCTCGCGCAGGACGACAGTATTGCCCTCCGCATCGGTGTCAATAATTCGAGCTGATCTGGCAATGTCATCAGGGCCGGCGGACATCGCCCGCGCTATTTTGCCTTGTGTAGTATCGCTGGCCTCCGGTGTAGAATTTTGAACCAGAGTTCTCGCCTGAACCGCGCGTCCGACATTCGTCTCTGTGACAAGCAGCGTCGCGGCGGCAGCCGCGAGAAAGAAAAGTGTTCTTTTTGCAAGCTTCATAGATCCCGCCTTTCATCGATCGTTTCGCACTAAACTTGAAATCAATAAACCAACCGGTTCGTTTCGCGGCGAGGGGAGAAATCTCCCCGGTAAATACGTGCTCTTGGCGACCGTGTCACAGCGCGGTCGCAATCGTCTTCGCGCACGAATCACAGGCGAAGATGAGATCCGCAAGTAGGTCGTGACTGGTTCTTCACGGCAAACCTCGCATCCGGTGGGATGGAAGGTGCATCCACTCGTCGCGATTTGTACCGCGTCAGAGCCATTTTCAATTCTCTCGATCCAAACCTGCCCCTTAGTCCGTTCAGATGACGGGTGAGACCGATCGGTCGCAGCGAAAGTAAGATAAATTTGTTTGGCGAGTTCGCTCGAAGGGATATGAATTATTGAGGGCAGCGGCGGAATTTCCGCCAGACTTCTTGCACGGTCATTCTTCTCGCACGTACAAATCAATCGGCCGATCTTCTTCAGTGGAGGGAAATTACGGTTAGATATATTGCGGCACGTAAACGAAACCCAATTTTCTGATAAACCACTTTTGCGCCATTCTCAGACTTGACGTGAAGAAAAGGAGTCTTTCCCGCCGCCAGAATCTGAGATCCGAGAAACGTCGTCAGGTCCCGCGCATATCCGTGGCCGCGAAATTCGGGATGAGTGCACACCGCGCTGATTTCGGTAAACGCAGTGGATTTTAATCGCTGGCCGGCCATTGCGACCAACCGCCCATCGCTTGCGCGTATCCCGAAATAGCTTCCCATCCGAATTGTTTGCGGCAAGAACGGGCCTGGCTCGGTGGCAGCGGTGAGTTCCAGCATTTCGGGAACGTCCGTCGTCCCGAGTGGAAGCGGCACCACAGGCGGTGGGGCTAGTGAAGCCTCACAGATCAACTGGTCGATCCACCGAGAGCGGTCGACTTGCCAGTCGCCGGGAACATCGAGGGGACTGGCGGTAAATAACGCGACGTGCTCGCCGGGACTAACCAGTCGTTGTAGATCGGCGAAGGCGTCATTCGTGGGATGAAGCAAAGCCGCCAGCGGTGAAACATCCGGCGGATATCGTCGCGCAAGGCCATGTGAACGGGCGAGGAGCCGATGTTCCGTTGTCAGCGCGAGCCAGATCGGGTTGTCGAGAGACTCTAACATTCCGTTGTGCGTGATCGTCTTTCAAAGGGGCTATGTATCAAAGTCTCGTCGTCTCTGCCCCTTAACGGGATCAGATGATGACTGAGACCGATCGGTCGCAGAGAGGCAAAATAACTTTGTTCGGCGAATTCGAGCGAAGGGATACGAATTATTGAGGTTTAGCCTGAAAGAGCTCTTTTATGAGCAGACGTCAAAGAAACAGGAGGCAACATAATTGGATTACCGTCCTTCGGCCTTCTGGCCGCGAAGTGCCATACACGTGGAAGCCGCTTTCGCGACTAATCGGTTCTCCTCGTCGGTAATGGTGCACTCGACGTAGCCGATCGTCTGGCCCCGCCGCACCACCGTTCCTTCGGCTTTGAGTTGCGCTTGCCACACTGGGCGAAAGAAATTGATTTTCAATTCCACGGTAGTAAACGATTCATCTGGGGCAAGAGTACTTGCAAACGCTATGCCCATCGCGGCATCAGCAATGTCGCAAAGGACACCGCCGTGCAGTGTTCCCATGGGATTTGCATGCTGGGGCCCGGCTGCCAAGACGACCGTCGCCCGTCCGTGAGCAATGTCCTTCACCGCAAATCCAATCAGCCGCGCGATGGGAACGTCGTTCGTCTTTGCGCGCTCCCTGAAGTCCTGATGCGAGGGAATTTCTTGAGTACTCATGACTTGGCGGCTCCGGCCTTCGATTTCCGTGCACGAACTTTGGTTTCGAGATAGTCCTCCAGATGACGGACGGCAAGGTCACGAGGCTCTTCCTTTTTCTGCAGACGGCCCACCATTATGCTGCCTTCAAGCGTACTCGCAATCAAGGTGGCCAATTTCGCCGAATCGACATCGGCACGCACCTGACCTCGTTGCTGCCCCTCCTCCGCAATTGATTGCAGACGGTCAAGCAAGGAACCGAGAGCCTGGCGGGCTTTGGCTCGCAACTTGGGATTGCCATCGTCGGAATCGATGGCCGTGTTCAGGAGCGGGCAGCCTCCCGGCACCAGCCCTGTACGGCGGTCGCGAAAGTTCCGCACGATTTGTTTGAGACGATCAACCGTATTCGGGATCTCCTCTGTTCCTTCGAAGCGCGCGTCCATTGCAACTTTCCAAGCGTGGTCGAAGGCGTCTCCCGCAAGCTCTTCTTTGCTATCAAAGTGTCTGTAAATCCCACCCTTTTCCAGACCAGTGGCTCGCATGAGGTCGGAAAGCGCAGCGCCGTCGTATCCTTTTTGATTGAAGATTGGCGCTGCCTTACGAATGATGTCTTGCCGAGTCTGCTCGCCTTTGCGCACGTTCTGCTCCTGGCAATATCAACTTCGCGAGAATACGCTCGCTGACCGCACGATACAACTAGTTGGATGAGACCGTCCGGTCCCAGGTCGCATTTGAGATGCGGCTAGTGACAGGAAAGTAGCTGTGAGGAAGGTGGAGGTGTCGTTCAGATGAGAGACGGTGCCAGCGAAGCTCCAGAGCTGCGAGTCAGGGATCCACATGAGAACGAGACCATTAGGTTCCGCTTATTTCAGACCGAGAGTTATCTGCCCCAAGTGGTAGGACAGGTGGTTGGTTCGACTCAGCAGAACAGCCAGTCGGTTCCGGGTCGGATCTTTGGCATAGTCTTCCTCGGACACTGCGCTGTGCCGCTGTAACCATTCGTTCTCGGAGAGAGTAGGAAACTGCGAGAGTAGTTTGCCGTTCACTTCGTCCCAATATTTCCTCAGCTCTGCCACCGGCAGCAACTGTGCCCCTGCCTTATCCGGACTGGAGACGAAGATTGCGTCGAGTTCCGGGTGCAGGCGCTCTCCCAGACCGAGAATAGGAAACATGGCATCGTGAATGGCAGTGAGGTGTCCCCATAGATAAATGAGACGGTTTCTTCCCGGCGCTACTTCTTTCGAAAGTTGGTCGTCGAGGAGATTTGAAAGTGTCTTGTCGGCTCTCTCCAAGACAAGCCGCCATGAATTGATTGCCACCTGCACCGACAAATTGTGGGATGTCATTGGCACAAGCCTCTCTTTAAATCCTTGTCATCGTTCATGCGCCCGCGCCTTACAAACTTTCAAAGTTGGCACAGGTAGCGGGCGTCAGTGAGGCGCCGCTTTCCGCCAAAACTCTTTCCCAATAGAGTAGTGAAAAGACCGAATGGTCGCAGAATATTAGCGGCGCAGCACCGAGATGACTATAAGAATCCTTGCCAGCAAGCTGAGCAATACTGCACACGTTATTAGGAGATCACTTCGATTGCATCGACCCGTGAGGGATAAAACGCCAAGTGTTCTTTAATGTCGGCGACTGCCTCGTAAGGTTTTTCGTATGTCCAAACGGCGTATTCCGATTTCGATCCGCCAATCGGAATGCTGTAATACGTACAATCACCCTTGTACGGACAATAGGTGTAATGCGTGGTCCGAACGAGCAGCGAGATTTCCGCATCCTTGCGCGGCAGGTAGTAAACAGGTGGATATCCCTTCTCCTCCAGTCGAAGCGCTTGCGTCGATTCGGCGACCACTCTCCCGGCGACCGTTACACGCACCTTGCCTTCCGCCGGACAAATCGTGACGGGATGGTCAGGCCCGGGAATTCTGATCTCTTTGCCTTCGATAAACTTGGTATGCATTGCGCTCACGTTGTCAGTCACAGCTTCGAACCTCCATCGACCGGGATACTCGCTCCTGTGATCCAGCGCGCCGCGTCCGACGCCAGAAACGCGACCACGTCTGCTACATCTTCCGGCTTGCCGATTCGCTTGAGTGCTTGCATCCCAAGAGCGGCCTCGCGGCCTGCTTCAGTCTTCGTAAAATTCGACATGTCCGTATCGATCACACCGGGCGCGACTGCATTGACGCGAATACCTTGCGACCCAAGAATGGCAGCCCAGTTCTTGACCAAAGTCTCTAATGCCCCTTTGGTCGAGGCGTAGGCAAGCAGCGAAGGGTTGTCCAACCCCGGCTTCCCGACTACGGCGCGAGCCCCGATCGAAGAGATCACAATGATGTTTGAGCCTTCGCCCAGGATGGGCAGGAGTTGCTGCACCAAGAAAAACGGGCTGCGCACATTCGTTGCGAACAGATTGTCGAAATCCTCTACCGTGTGAGCCTTGATGGTCGCAGCCTTGCTGATTCCGGCGTTGAGCACAAGCACATCCAATCGATCGACGATTGAGCGCACCTGCTTGGCTAACTGCTCAGCGCCGCTCGGAATTCCTAGGTCCGTCGAGATTGCTGTTGCGCTTCCGCCTTTTGTTTGGATCTCGGACACGAGAGATTCCGCTTCCTGCGCCGAACGGCCGTAATGAACCAATACTCGTGCACCCGTCTCCGCAAGCGCCAACGCAGTAGCTCGGCCAATTCCACGGGAAGCCCCCGTCACCAGTGCAGTTTTATTGTGCTGAACCATTCTTACCTCCGCCGTTGCATCAAGTTCTGTCACTCCTTGTCCAAGCTCTGTGCACTCAACCTGGTAATGACTGTGGCTTCGCCACCGTGCGATGTTTTATTTCGCTCACCGTACTTCATCGCACTACCTTCTTTGATCTCTAGCTATGCAAACTTTAGGCATGGGATAAATCATCGACTCAGCCGTTTGCATTGCTCATACCACTCGTTAGATTGCGATGGCCGCTCACAGTAGCGCTCTTGAAGCATACTTTGTTAAGCTGGCACCGATGCTTCCGAAGCATGGGAGTTGGAATGGAATTACGACATCTTCGCTATTTCATCGCGGTTGCGGAGGCAGGAAGCCTGACCGTCGCAGCACAGCGAATGCTGCACACGTCACAACCATCGTTGAGTCGACAGATTCGAGATCTGGAAGATGAGATTGGCGCCCAACTCTTGACGCGCACAGCTCGTGGCATCGAACTGACGCCGGCGGGTCGCGCCTTTCTCGATCACGCCCGCGGAGTTCTATCGCAGGTTGAAGCGGCAGCCGAAGCAGCTCGCCGGGTGGTTCATCCCGCCAAGCCATGCTTCTCGATGGGCTTTCTGACAGGACACGAATTGACGTGGATGCCCGAAGCCTTGCGGATTTTGCGCGACGAGCTGCCTAACATTGACGTGATGATATCAAGTCAATACTCCCCGCTGCTGGCGGACGGTCTTTCAAAAGGAAAAATCGATGCAGCTTTTCTTCGACGGGAGAAAGGCGTGCCCGGGTTGGCGTTCCGCCTTGTCGTCAAGGAGCCCTTGATGGTGATCTTGCCTAATGACCACCATTTGACTGCGCTCGAAGCCATCAGTCCGAGGGATCTAGTGGGCGAGACATTCGTGGCCGTGTCCGACACGGCTCCTGTACTGCATAAGATCATCGACAATTACCTGAAGCGTTCCGGAGTCAATATCACGCCAGCTCACGAGGCGGACCATGTCACCATGGGAATGTCCCTTATAGCGTCGACGCGCGGCGTTGGGCTGCTACCTGCTTACGCACAAAATTTTCTTTTTTCGTCCGTAACGAGTCGCCCTCTGAAAGGAGATGCGCCAACTGTCGATCTGGTTCTTGGCTACAGAAAGTCGAACCAGTCTCCCATCCTGAAGCTTTTCCTCTCGAGGTTGGACGAGTTGGTAGCTCGTGTGTCGAAGAAGGCGCACTAAGGTTCGAACATACCAGCCAGGTCGAAGTGCCGCTCCTTCTGAAATAGGGGAGTTTTAACTCCAATCTCTAGCCCATGCTTGCAAGGCATCGACGTCAGTTCTAATAAAGTATGCTCCAGGCACGCTACTAATCCTTAGCGTCGCAATCTAAGTAAGTAATCTGAGCTATCCCGAAAGCGGCTTTGGCTGACGTTTTGCCATGCCCGACTTGCATGGGTGCCAGATCAAAAGGGGTAGTGCTATGAGTTCACCAGTTGTTTTAATCACCGGCGCACTGACAGGCATCGGACGCGCCACGGCTATGGCTTTCGCGCAAGAAGGAGCGCGGGTCGTTGTTTCGGGCCGTCACGATGATGAAGGACAGAAGCTAGCCACTGAGTTGCGCAACCTCGGCGCCGAGGCCGAATTTGTACGCACCGATGTGCGCCATGAAGACGAAGTCAAAAACCTCGTCGACAAGACCATTGCTCGTTTCGGTCGCCTCGACATTGCCGTCAACAATGCTGGCACCGTGGGCGATCCCGGCCCCGTTGCCGATGTAACTACCGAAGCCTATCAAGCAATCTTCGACACGAATGTGCTTGGTGTCCTTCTGAGCATGAAGTACGAGATTCGGGCGATGCTTCGGCAAGGCAAAGGCAGCATTGTGAACATCTCGTCTGCGTACGGCAAAGTCGGCGGCCCAACTGCGTCGGTGTATGTCGGCAGCAAGCATGCCGTGGAAGGCATCACGAAGTCTGCGGCGATCGAACTCGCCGGCACAGGGGTTCGTGTCAATATCGTTGGCCCTGGTCCAGTAGAAACGAGAATGTTCAACCACTTTGCGCAATCGGAGGAAAACAAAGCAAATTTCCTCGACTCACAAATTCCTAACAAGCGCATCGGCACTCCCGAAGAAATTGCAAATGCCATCATGTTCATTGGCTCTGACAAGGCTTCCTACATTATCGGTGCATCCCTGGCGGTGGATGGAGGGATGCTCGCGGGGTGATCCGAGCTCGCTGGAGGCACCAGCGACATTCGCGATTCATAACTCCTGTAGAGAAGAGGTGCCCGATTAGCCGCAACATTAAGGAAATCCGTCGAGCGAGTGAGTGATTGTTGTCATCACTCTGAGCTTCTTAGCATCACATATAAGCGCGCGGGTACCCGCGTTGCAATCGGAGCGCATTGGTGAACTTCAAAAAAGGAGAAACAAATGTGAACAGCCTTAAAGACAAGGTCGCAGTCTCAACGGATGCCACGTATGTGATTTTGGGGGCGAGCGGGAACACCGGATCGATCATCGCCGATTCCTTGCTATCGAAGGACAAGAAGGTGCGCGTCGTAGGTCGCGACGCAGGACGACTGCAGCGCTTTGTGCGCCAAGGCGCGGAAGCGTTCACAGGCGACGTGAGCGACGCGGCTGCGCTCACCAAAGCCTTCAGCGGCGCGCGTGCAGCATACTTGCTGTTACCGCCAATTACCTCCCGGGAAGACCAGGAGCGAGAGAGCGATGCGATCGCGCAGGCCATAAGGGAGTCCGGCTTGCGTTATGCGGTGCACTTGAGCAGCTACGGGGCTCATGTCCCGGAAGGCACCGGGCCAGTCACAGGGCTGCATTCTTCGGAGCAAAAACTCAACGCTATCGATGGTTTGAACGTTCTGCACCTGCGCGCCGCATATTTCATGGAGAACAATCTGTCGGCGATCAGCATGATTCAGGAAATGGGAATCTTCGGACATGCACTGCTACCCGACCTGAAGCTGCCAATGACAACGACGCGCGATGTTGGCGACTACGCCGCACAACGCCTCCTGGACCTGGATTTTTCCGGCAAGGAAACCCGCGAGTTGCTTGGCGAGCGCGACCTGTCGATGGCGGAAGCCACCGCGATCATAGCGCGCGGCATTGGCAAACCGGATCTGCGTTACGTGCAGTTTCCTTACGACCAGGTGCAGCAGGTGTTAGAGCAAATGGGCATGACGGCGAAGAAAGCCGCGGTGTACATCGAGATGTTTAAGGCAATCAACGCCGGTATCCTCGCTGCGCGGGAGCCGCGTTCGCGGGAGAACACGACACCGACTTCGTTTGACAACTTTGTGCGGGACATCTTCGCGCCTGCATATCACGGGAAAGATCGCGCCGCTTAGGTTAGCGTCCATGGGCACCCGTTGGCCCTGTTTGCAGGCGAGAATTCCGGAAAGCAACCACTTCCAGTTTCGTCACGGGTATTGAGCTGCTCGTTGACGGCGGCAGAACGCAGATTCTAACCGCTCAGCGCGATCATATACCGAGTGAGCGCAGAGTGATGAACGGTTGGTGATGAAGAAAACAAGTAAGTGTCTGAGCAACACACCTATTCGACAGGCGGGGTCTGTGTTGAACTTTTCGGATGACCGCAAAAACAGAGTTGTTAGCGCCCAAACGACGTACCCGCGCGGAAGTTCAGACGTTGGTGACGGAATTCATGAGCAGCGGTATGCGGCGGAGCGAGTTTTGCCAGAGCCGGGGGTTGAGCTTCAGCACACTGGATCGCCACCTAAAGAAACTGCGTTGGAACAAAAGGCATAAGCCAATGCCGGTGGAGTTGGCGGCCAGGAAATCGCCGCAGCAGCACGAACCGAGTTGTGGGCTGGCCATAGTGCTGCCGGGCGGGCGCCGGATCGAGGTGCATCCTGATTTTGATACGAGTACGTTCGAGCGCCTGGTGACTGTGTTGGAGCGGGTGTAGGCCGTGTTTGGATTGGGTCCAGCCACACGGATCTATCTGGCTGCAGGAGTCACCGATATGCGCAAGGGATTCGAGGGGCTGTACGGTCTCGTCCGCGATCGTTTGGCGTGTGAGCCTCTGAGCGGACACCTGTTCTTGTTCTGCAACGGCCAGCGCAACCGGCTGAAGGTGCTCGTCTGGGACGGAAGCGGACTGTGGGTCTGTGCCAAGAGGTTAGAGAAAGGGCGTTTCACCTGGCCGCAGTCCGGGGATGCGCAGGGCAAGGTCATCCTGAGTCACGAAGAGCTTTGCTTATTACTGGGTGGGATCGATCTGGCCAAAACAAGCACAAGCGGTGGTATCGCAAGGCCTCGCCAGAGGGACATGCTGCCGCCTGAGTTGCTTGAACGATTCGACTCAGGGAGATCAATAACCCATTGTGAGTGCGCCTCCCATTCCTTCAGCACCAGCCGACCTGGAACTCATCGCACAACTGAAGAGCAAGTTACAGTACGCGGAGCTGCGGATTCGAGTGCTGGAAGAGCGCCTGCGGCTGATGCGAATCGAGAAGTATGGTGCGGGCGGAGAAAAACTTTCGCAGGCGCAAATGCAATTGTTCGAGCTTGAACCTGTCGTCAGGAGTTGCCGGCGAATCTTCCTCGTATTGAGCGGATTCTGCCATGCACGCCAGATCAGCGAGTATGCAAACGCTGCGGCAAAGAAACGGTGGTGACCGGCTACGAGGAGAGTTCCCAACTGGACGTGGAACCGGCGAAGTACTTCGTACTGCTTACGAAACGAGAGAAGTGGGCTTGCCGGTCCTGTGAGGAACTCGGAGTGGTCTCGGCACCCCTGCCGCCACGGATCATCGAGAAGTGCCTGGCGAGTGACCGGATCGTCATCGAGACGGTCGTCAGCGAGTATTGTGATCACACACTATTGCATCGGCAGAGCATGATTCTGGAGAGGGACCTCGGCTTGGAAATCAGCCGCAGCGACGCTGGACGGATGGGTCCTCAAAGTCGGCGAGTTGCTGATCCCGATGGTCGCGGCGATGAGGCGAGAATTGATCAGCGGAAGTTACATTCAGGCGGATGAAACCCCGGTCGATGTGCAGACACGCGAGGGCCGAGGCAAGAACCACCAAGCGTATCCGTGGCAATACAGTCGCCCCGGACGAAGTGTGGTGTTCGATTTCCGCTTGGGTCGCGGACGGGACAGACCGAAGCGGTTCCTGGGACAGTTCGAAGGCATTCTGCAAACGGACGGCTATGCAGGCTATCACCAAATTGGTGGGCCGAGAATGGTACATGCCGCTTGTTGGTCTCATGCCAGAAGACAGTTTTTCGAAGCAGTGCAGCTAAATCCCCGAGATCCGGTTGCAACCCCAATTGTGGCTCGGATGGACGAACTGTTTGCCGTTGATGCAGAAGCTCGTCGCAAAACGCTGACTACTGCGGCGCGCCATATCCGGCGTCAGGAAAGAGCCAAATCATTGTTGGACGAAATTCGTGGGAGGATCGAAGCGGCGCAGTCCATGGCATTGCCTTCCAGCGCACTCAGTAAGGCTTGCCACTACGCGCTCGCTCTGCGGAAGAAGCTCTCCCGCTTCTTGGAGTATCCCGAACTGGAGCTAAGCACTAACTTGGCGGAAAACTCCATGCGTCCGGTAGCTCTGGGTCGAAAGAATTGGTTGCACATCGGCAGTCCACAAGCGGGACCTAAGGTTGCGGCGATTCTCTCGGTCGTAGAGAGCTGCCGTCGGCTGCAAGTCCCGGTGCGCGATTACTTCTCCACGATTCTCCCCGGCCTTGCCAATCTCCCGATCCGGTGCCTTCCAGACCTTACTCCCGGTCTGTGGGTCGCCCAGCATTCATAGACTCAAGCGACCGGGGCATTGGCATCAAGGGATTCTTGCGACCACAACTCGATCGCGGTCATTAGGTCATTACTTCCTGTTGGCTGACAAACCACGAACTGGCCTAATTGCAGAAAATCTGCTGCCGCGCTGAAAGACTTCCGCAATGCCGACAACCAGCACGCAGTTCTTACTATTCCAATCTCAGGCGGCGCACCAAATCCGCGAATCGCGGATCGCTCCGCATCGGGTCGTACATCGGGTCTACTTTGATCTGGACCACTGCGTTCGAGTGCTCCGAATATGCTTTCTGCAACAGTTCGAGCGCCCGCTCTTTCTGGCCTGTGCCCAGATAAGCGATCAACAGCGTAGCGGTTCGATCCACCCGCGAGCCAGAAACCTGCTCAAGTTTCGCCAACGCCCGCCGTGCTTCCTCGGCATGGCCCCCGTGGCCATAAGCGGTCGCCTTCCACGCCAACGTCCATGGATTTTCCTCGTGGGCCGCCCGGCGATTGATCCCCTCGATCGCCTCGTCATACTTGCCCAGTTGCAAATAACAAGGAATCATCCCGTCCCGCGCATGAGCAAAATTCGGATCTAGTTCGAGCACCGAGTCGTATTGCTTCAATGCGCTGTCGTACTGGCGAGAGTAATACAAGACCGATGCGTGATCGCTGGCGATAATCAGCGATAACGGGTCCAGACGACGCGCCCGCTCGCTCTCAACAAAGGCTTCGTCGAATCGTTCCTGCCACGAAAGAAACTCCGCATACCACTCGTGCGCCGTCGCGTATTGTGGATTCAGCTGAATCGCCCGCCGGAACTCCTTTTCCGCTTCCGCCCAGTCGTATTCATAGTTTTCTTTGATCAAGGCGAGTGAGGCATGCGCCTCCGGGAGGCTCTCGTCGAGTTCCAGCGCTCGCAGGGCCGCAGTCCGCGCTTTCGGCATGAGCTCGTTTTGCGGACCCACGTACCATGTGCTCATCAAGCTGAAAGTATCCGCCAGCCCGGCGTAGGCGCGGCCGTAATTCGGATCTTTATCAATCGCCTGCTGAAAGTACTCTGCGGCTTGTCGAAATCCCTCCGCCGTCCTCTTATTCCAGAAATACCGGCCCTTGAGATAAAAGTCATACGCTTCATAGGATTTCGCGCCCGAAGCGGCTTCCCCCGCCGCCGCGATCGGCCGCCGTCCGCTCAGGCTGAATTCGATTTCATTGGCGACTGCGCGCGCGATCTCCCCCTGCAGTTGCAGCAGGTGGCCCAAATCGCGATCGTATTGCTGTGCCCACAGATGGCTCTGGTCCCTCACCTGGATCAGCTGCGCCGTGATCCGCACCCGCTCCGAATCCCGCCGCACGCTGCCCTCGATCACATACTGCACACCTAAATCCTGTCCGATCTGAGGGATCGATTCCTGCGAGTGCTTGTAGCGCATGACTGACGTGCGGGCAATCACGCCCAGCTGTGCGGGATCGAGGTTTCCCAGTTGGCTGATCATCTCCTCCGTCAGCCCGTCGCTGAAATAATCCTGCCCCGCATCGCCGGTGAAATTTTCGAACGGCAGGACCGCCAGCATGATTTTGCCGGACCGCTCAGCCGCGCCGTGCCGCCTAAGCCAGAGCCAAATGTTGGACGCCACGATCAAGGTCAGCGCGATTACCGCGGAAGCGATGACGATCGATCGCCAATTTTTGGCGCGCTGCGGCTGTGACTGCAATTGAATGTCGGCGACATCTCCCGCATCAGGAGGGGGTGCAGGCGTTTCTATCTCTGGCCCCTGCATGGCGGCTTCTTTAACTGGAACCAGAAACCGGTAGCCTTGGCCTTGCACCGTGAGGATATAGCGCCGTTCGCTGGTTTCCTCCAATGCCTTCCGCACCATGAAAATGGTCTGCGTCAGGTTTGACTCTTCGACGAAGCTATCCGGCCAGACCGTTTTCATCAAATCGTCCTTGGTCACAGTCTTTCCGGCGCTTTGGATCAACTGGAGCAGTAGATCGAAAGCTTTCGGGGTCAGCGCAACCAACTCTTGCCCTCGCTGCAGAGTTCTTCTCTGCGCGTCCAGACGGAACTCCCCGAACTCGTACAAGCCATTGACTAGGCTGGGCATAACTCGACTTTAAGAAGTTTTGAGAAACTTTGAGAGGCCTTTTTAGGACTTGGCCAGATCATTTCGGTTAGTTTTCCCCCGCCTGGGGAAGACGGGTCGCACAGCTTGGATCGCTATTGTAGCACCGCCTTTAGCCGAGTCCCGGTGAATTCCCGTCGAAACCGGCAATTTCGCAATTTGGGGGGTTGTGATGAGTTTCCGCCGCCGTCGTCTACTCGCTGCCTGTATTGGAGCTTCGATCTTTTGTTCGTTCGTAAACGCCCAGCAACAGCCAACCCGTTCGGCATCGTCGGCAGTCGTTCCTCGCCTGGTGAACTTCGCCGGCAAAGCGGTCGATACCGAGGGGAAGATCATTATAGGAATTGCCGAGGCAACATTCGCCATCTACAAGGATCAATACGAAGGATCTCCGCTCTGGCTCGAAACCCAGAACGTCCAGGGCGACGCTAAGGGCAACTACACCGCTCAACTGGGCGCAACCAAGCCGGAAGGCCTGCCGCTGGATTTGTTCACCTCGGGCGAAGCGCGATGGCTGGGCGTGAGCATCAACAACGGAAGCGAGCAGCCGCGCATCCTCTTAATGAGCGTCCCCTATGCCTTGAAAGCTGCCGACGCCGAGACAGTTGGCGGGCTGCCACCTTCGGCCTTCGTCTTGGCGAACAAAAGGCAGGCAAACGGAGCCAGCAGCGAGACTAGCGCGACTGTAGCCGCTACAAAGAACAATGCAGCGTCTGCCGCCAACCCTGCCGTCACAGGAAAGGGCGTCGCGAACTTCATTCCCATGTGGGACTCGACCAGCGACATCGTGGATTCGCTGATCTTCCAAAAGAGCTCCCAGATAGGTATCAACACCGGGGCTCCCGCCGCCACACTCGATGTCAATGGAAAAGGAGACGTTCGCGACACGCTAACCCTATTCCCGAACGGAACCGACCCAACATTAGCCATCAACGGCACCACGTTTAAGGTGAACCAGACGGGGAAAGTGACGTTCGTCAGCGGCCAGAAATTTCCCGGCACCGTCACCGGCGTGACCGCCGGAACCGACCTTACCGGCGGCGGCAACGGCGGCAAGGTCACCCTGAATCTCGACACGACCAAAGTGCCGCTGCTCGCGGCGGCTAACGTTTTTACAAACAACCAGGCCATCAGCGGCGGCCCGGGCACATGGGGTCTGCAGGTTTCGCAACCTAATTTCCTCACCATCCTGGGGCAGGGGCCGGAGTCAGGAGTCGGAACCGCGCTGGAGATGCAGACTACCGGAACCGGTGGGATGTTCTGGCAGATTCTGAACACCGGAGAGGCTGCATCGCAGGGGGCCAATAAGCTGAACTTCCGTAATGACAGCGCCGGAGTCGATGTGATGACCCTGACGGCCTCAGGCCAAGTTGGCATCGGAACGAACTCGCCAAGAGCAATGTTGGACGTGCAGGGCAGTATCGCCACCTCGGGCAACGCGTCGCAGGCGCGAACAGCCGGCGGCATGGTCAAGGCCATGCTTCATTTCAGTCCGTTCAACGGCGGCAGGATTATCTCCTGTTTCAACTCCACTCTCTCTGGAGCGGCGGCCACAACGCCTCCTTGCGGATTCCTCTTCGATATCACTGGCTCAGGTGACTACATTTTCGATTTCGGGTTTGAGGTGGACGACCGCATCTACTCGGTCACGTATAGCTCACAGACTTTCGGGGGCGGCCAGGGGGCGGTCTTCGCAGTCGACGCTTGTGGGAATCAGGATGGCGAATGCTTACACACCGGCAGCCTCACCAACAATCAGGTGGAAGTAGCAGTACTCGTATCGGGAACTGAAGAATTCACCGACTCGAAGATTCACCTGATCGTCTATTGAGACCTCTTCACGAGACGTGGCCGCGCTCGATTCGCTGGGTTGCGTCAGGCCCCAGAACGCTTTCCCGGTTGGCGTCTGGTGCCGGCTTGCCCTCGCGTCCTGAGGCTGAGCAAATAAATTCCGGCAAATCGGCGCACGGCTGGCGATCGCAGCCACGGATAACGGGCCAACTGGCAGTAATCTGCCCTGAACGAACTGCTGGCTGCAGATTCAATCTGTCAACCGTGTGTTTGCTCTGACACTTACAGAAAACAAACCTTTATCATTTCTGAATAAGGAGAATCAATGAGCCGAACTAAACAGGAAAATAACAAGGCGCTTCTGCTCGAAGGCTTCGATGTTCTCTTTAACAAGCGCGATTTCGCCGGTGCGGAGAAGTACTGGTCGCCGAACTACATCCAGCACAGCTCACATATTGAACCGGGCAGAGATGGATTGTTCAATCTAGTGAAATCACTGTCCACTGGATCCAAGTGGGAGCACGGCATCATGATGGCTGAAGGCGACTATGTGATAGTTCATAGCCGCTACTCCAACCCGGACGGCTCCGCCATTGTTGTCGTCGACATTATGCGTACCAAGGACGGTGTGTTCGAGGAGCATTGGGACGTGATCCAGCCTGAAGCAACCGAGGAGGAATCCAAGAGCAAGCTTCCCATGTTTGGGGATGTGTTCACGAAGTGAACGTTGCAGGAAGTGGTCCCGTTGTCATTGAATTGCGGTGTCCCCAACTGCTGCACTTCTCAGAATAATGCGACCTTTAGCGGAATGGGATCATCAACCTTTGTGTGACCGCTGGCCCGCAACCCATACCGAGTTGGTGTATCGGAACAGGGCATGAACAACACAGTACCTGTCATCGAGCGTGAAACGAGCAGCCATCGCTATGAGGCTGTGACGCGCATCAGTGAGGCGATCGCGGCCTGCCGTGAACCTGAAGAACTGGCCAGTACTCTCGCGGATGAAATTGGCGACTCTCTCCACTTCGACCACCTCTACCTCGCTGTATTCAAGGAGAACTCCAGGGAAATCGAATATCTCGCTTGGGGTAAGGGCCCTTTGCCTTTTCCGGACCTGCCTATTGAAGAGCTGCCATTGTGGCATGCTATGGCGAGCGGGGATCCACAGCATACTCCTGATTGGGATACCGAGCAGCGATTTCCGCAATTCCAGGAGTGGGCCCAAAAAATGCGGCTCGGCTCGGGCGTCCGCGTACCGTTGACGACGCCGCATCGACGACTGGGCGTTTTCGGAATCAGCCGCGATACCGTGAATCCATTCAGTGAGGAAGACATATGCTTCCTCCGGTTGGTCGGGCGTGTTGTCGCATTCGCGCTTGACGATGGTTTGAATCTGAGGCGCGCGCAGAGTGCGCATACGTGCCTACAAAGGCAAAACGAGCGCCTCCAATTGCTTCTGAGCCTGACCAATCGAATTACATCGAATCTTCACCTCCGAGAACTGTTACGTGCCGTCGCCGCTAACATTCGCGAGGTCATGCAGTGTGATGCGGTTGCGGTTTCGCTCGTAGATTCGGATTCAGGCACGTCCAGGTTATATGTCCTTGATTTTCCTCAGAGCAAAGGCCTCATTAAGGAGGAGCGGGTCCTCACAATAGCCGGCCCGGCCAAGCGCGTTCTGGAGACACTGAAACCAGCAGCTGTTGATAGGGTCGATCCTTCCGAACTCCCCCTTGAGATCTACGATGAAATGGTCGCCGAAGGCCTGAAGAGCCGCTGTTTGTTTCCGCTGATTAATCGGGGTCGAGCGCTCGGAATCCTGACCATTGCACGGACTACCGAAGCTCCTTTCACCCCATACGACGTCGAATTTCTGACACAAGCCGCGGGACAGATAGCAATCGCCATCGAAAATGCGTTGGCATACCACGAGATTTCGGAACTTAAGGACAAACTCGCGCAGGAAAAGTTGTACCTCGAAGAAGAGATCCGCGGCGAGATGAACTTTGAGAATATCGTTGGAAGCAGCCCGACATTAAAGCACGTTCTGGAACTGGTTGAGACCGTCGCTCCAAACGACTCTACGGTCCTGCTGCTTGGAGAGACCGGTACGGGCAAGGAATTGATCGCCCGGGCGATCCATGACCGTAGCCGACGCAAGGATCGCACGTTTGTAAAGATGAACTGTGCTGCCATTCCAACGGGGCTACTGGAAAGCGAACTATTCGGGCATGAAAAAGGAGCGTTCACTGGTGCCATCGCACAGAAAGTCGGGCGGCTGGACTTAGCCGATCAGGGAACCCTCTTCCTGGATGAAGTGGGGGATATCCCGATCGAGATTCAACCAAAATTACTACGCGCTCTGCAGGAACGAGAGTTCGAGCGTTTGGGCAGCACACATACCCGCAAGGTGAACGTACGACTGGTGGCGGCGACCAATCGCGATCTGGAAGAGATGATTGCCAAAAAGGAATTCCGCAGCGATTTGTACTATCGCCTCAACGTATTTCCGATCCGCATACCGCCCTTGCGGGAGCGCAAGGAAGATATTCCTCTGCTGGTGAGCTTCTTTGTACAAAAGTTTGCGAAGCAAATGCAGAAGAAAATCGAAGGTATTTCAGCGACCGTCATGAAAGGGCTGACAGCATGGGAATGGCCCGGTAACATCCGTGAGCTGGAAAATTTCGTTGAGCGTGCCGTGATCCTGACCCGCAGCAAATCGCTTGAAGCGCCGCTGGCAGAACTCCGCAGATCCAACCCTCAGGAACCCGTTGTTACGATGCAGGGTTCCGGCAAGGAAGACATTGCACGAATCGTGAAAGAGACCCTGCATGTTCTCAATGGGAACAAGATTGCCGCCGATCAAAGAGCTCAGAAGCAACGCGAGGAAATTGTGCGCGCACTTGGCGAAAGCAAGGGTCGCGTTGGCGGGGCCGACGGAGCTGCTGCACGCATGGGTATCAATCGGACCACGCTTCTGTCACGCATGAAGAAGTTCGGCATCGAGCCCGGTCAGTACGCCTAACCGGGGCTGAGTGCAGCCGTCTGCAACGGTGATCCTCGACATCCCTACCTCTGCCTCCTGCGGCATCTGATAAAAGGCAACGCGTTTATAGGTACTGACGGCGATCGATGCCCGTTGCGCCTCCGGTAATCACTGCGATCTCGTCCTCAAGCAACTCTGGCATGATATGTTTCCTTCTGTTCCTATTGGGATTCGGCACTGGATCTGCGTGACCGTGCCTATACACAGATCCAGCCGATAATGAAGCCGTGGGAGAGACGAGTCGGAACCTTACTTACCTCGCCGTCGCAAGACTCCGTCCCGGATCGAAGGCCAGGTAAATGCCGACTTCATCCGATAGCCCAGCCTTAACCTGCCGCGTCATTTCGTCGGCGAGCACTTCATCACGGTCAGCTTCGAGTGCACTCAGCACTTGCCGAACCACGTCTACAGGCTTGACCTTTGGGAGAGTGAGCTCACTTGCCATGTCTGTATCGATCGGACCCGCGTGCACACCCAGCACTTGTGTACCTTGTTCGCGCAAACCCGTCCGCAGCCAATTCGTTAAAGCCCAGGCCGCGGCCTTCGAAGCGCTATAGGTTCCGCCATCGGGAACTGCTATCCAACTCAAAATGGAAAGAATGTTGACGATGGCGCCACCGTCGTTCTTCGCCAGCACTGGCGCGAAGGCACGACTGAGCAGGAGCGGCCCAAAGTAGTTGGTTTCCATTTCTGAGCGGGCGGCTTCGACGGCCCCCGCAGAGAGAAACCCTGACCAGTAGCAAATTCCAGCGTTATTGATAAGCAGGTTGACATCGGGATACTCTCTGGCGGCGGCAGCTATGGCATTGGGAGCCGTCACGTCCAAAGGAACACGAACTGCCCCATTGAGCGGGATGTGCTCAGGATTTCGAGCCGCGGCGTAGACTTTTCTCGCCCCGGCAGCGAGCAGTTCCTGCGCAAACACCAAACCGAGTCCTCGGTTTGCGCCTGTTACGAATGCAACTGAATCTCGAATCTTCATTGTCAAAGTCTCCTGTTGTCGACGACGACTCCGCCGACATTAATAATGTTCCATTGATTGATACGGTTGATCCGTCCGGATGCTTTTTTTTCCGGCACTCTGAACTTTGATTCTCTACGAGACCGATCGGTCGCATATATTTGTTGTAAATCAGCGCGCCACGAAAGTGTGCGACCGGATGGTCGCAAATCGAATCCAAGGTAGAAGAGGCAGGGTTAGAAAGGTGTTGGCGGCGCAAGAAATCCGAATAAGGCGAGCAGGAACGATTCTTCGTCCCTCGCGAACTCCCCTGGCATCAAAAATTGGCTGAGCCTTCCGCCTCATTGCCGCATCTCAAACTCATAGCTGCGGCCCGGATGCCGCGAACCAGATTGTATGAACGGTGAGACTCAAGCGCCTCATTTTATCGACGGGCTGTATGAAAAGCTGATTGAGGGAGGTGTGGGCTACTTCTTTCCCTCGGCAAAGTTTGAGTCGATCGAGCGCGATCCTGCCTCACCTCAAGAGCGAGTCACTTTGGGACTCGATAGTAGATCGGTAACCATGAACTGGCTCGGATCGCGCTGTTCGTTGACCCGCGACGAGCCCTTTTCAGACTCCGAGATAAGACTTCTTACCAGCATAGGCACGGTGTTAGGTGCGCGTTATCGAATGATCCAGGATACAGATCGAGTCGAGCAGCGATTCGAACTATTCCGCGGCCTGCCCGAAGACCGCTATGTTTCAGCATACGTAGACCGAACACCATTTGGCGAATTGGTGTGGAAGGGACCGGATCGCGTCGAAGATGCGATCGAGGTCCTGCGCACGACTTCCTTGAGCACCTACGAGAACCGGCGCATCTCCACGGGAGCGCTGCTGTTCGGAAGAATGCCGGATCCGTGCCACGAGCTGCCGGCCAGACCTGCGGGCGCCTTACGTTACTCTCCCGCGTTGACCTCGATTCGCACTTTCTATCGCTTGTGTGACGGACTCCAAACTCTCGCGTTGGTCGATGAAAACGGCTTTCTGGCCGAGATCGTGGATGTCGAGGAATGGGCTCAGCCTTACTCCGATATTCCTCTGCCAGTGCCCAGCACCGCGCGATATCAAACTCATAGCCGGGCCACATTGTGCGGCGGTCATGTGTGCATGATCCTAACCCCCAACGGAGAAATGAAGATCATTGCTGATGGCGTACAGATCTTCCGATTCTGGGACGGCCGATGGAGGCTCACGGATGCCGAGCGCAAATATCGACTGTGGGCCGAAGCGGTGGGGAATTCGGAACTAGCCGAACGTCTGTTTGTTGCCGCCCTCAATCTGGCCGAAGATCGGCGAGGTGGGCTGCTGGTTGTCCTCGATGACCCTCGGAACGCACGCAAGCTTGTTTCAGTGACTGATCTCGTTAGCCACTTGCCTGGCAACAGTCAACAATCCGTGACCAGCACAAAAGACCAGTTGCATTACTTGTTGCACCAGAAACGGATGCTCGAGATACCCGGTTCGGTTTTAGAAACGATCGCGCGTATCGATGGTGCGATTGTGTTGAGCCAGGACGCCCAACTGCTGGCTTTTGGGGCCATTCTGCGACACCGCGATTTGTCCGAGTTGCACCCCGAGAATATTGAAGGGGGCCGCACGACGGCGGCCATCGCCGCCTCCGAGTTTGGAAACGTTCTCAAGATCAGTGAAGACGGGCTGATTTCATTTTTTCAAAAGGGCAAATGCGTTTGGGACGTTTAAAACTGCACGAGTTTGCCACATGCCTGGGCGTTCGATCGGACACATACAAAGAAATTTGGCATGGATCCTGCGGGGTATTCGTGACCGAAGACCGGCGGCTGAGGCCCCGTCTCTCTCATCGTTAGAAGTCGCCGGATCTTGGACCCCTCGGATGACTGTCAAACGTGTTTTCGACATTCGTCAACTCTCAACACCGGACTTCCACTAATCATGTTGAAAACTCATTAGCTTACGGCTCGTCGGTTTGGCAGGGGTGTTGCCATTACAACTGATGAAGAAAAGGTCATTCTCAGGACCGTAGTTGCTGAGTTCCACAATCTGGGCGCATTTGAAGGAAGCCCTTGAGGCTGCGCCCTAAGCTACGCGTCGAAGCGGCAATCGCTTCGTGAGTGAGAAGAAAGGCAGTTGAAATGAAAAACAAGCTGGTTGTCATCTTAGCCCTATGCATCGTTATTCCATCCGTCGCGCTCTCTGCTACCGACGACTCGAAGGCGAATGATCAAATTAGGGTCTCTCAGTCGCCTATTCCTGACTCTGAGAACTCGAGCTCGACAATCCACTCAACCAGTCCGGATGTTAGGACGAGCGAGCAGCAGGAAAAACCCGAGGACTACGAGGGTGCGATGACGGCGATCACCCAGAGGTTCTCAGCCACACTGGCAGCAATTTCCGATGCCGTACAACAAGGAAAAATCAGCAGCGAACAAGCGAAGGAAATGAGCGCCGAGCAGTATCAGCTGACACAAATGCAGTTTGAACTGCTGAGCTTGTGGCGTGAAATCGGACAAGAAGACGTGGCGCGAATCCCCGATGCTCCGGCAAAACCCGCTCCGACCCAGGACAGTGAAATCGTGATGGTGGATCTCCCATTCTCGTCTCTTCAGCTGAATCCTTCCCTCGCTGAATATCTGAGCTTAACGCCTTCGCAGGTCGCAGCCGTCGAGCAGGTGATGGTGCGCGAACGGCAGAGTCTACAGCCCTTGATGACACAGTTGCGCAGCACGAGGGAGAAGCTGCTTGCGATCGGCAGTGATCGCATGAACGAAAAGGAGATCAAAAACCTTGCCCAGTCCGAGGCGGCTCTACTGGCGAAACTGATCGTAGCCAACGCTCGCATGCAGTCCAAAATCTACAAAATTCTTAGTCCCGACCAGCAAAAGAAACTCGGTGATCTCGAACGAACCCAGGGATCATCAGCCGCAATAGAAAGTCAGTAGCGAGCCTGTTAAATCAGCTCAAAGTAAGCCGAGTGCCAAAATGTTTTGAGCGCCCAAGAATGCCGCTTCTTGGTCGCGTTTGACGGCCTTTCCAGTCCTAGTTGCGATGTTCATCGCAGCTAGGATTAAGACTTCCTGGAGCGTGAACCCCCGTGTCGTGATTCTCCACATAACCACCTCACATCGAAGCGTCGCCTCCCAATTCACAGCAACTATCGTGCCAAGGGGACGCAGTCAAGTCTCCGCGCAAAATGTGCATTTGGCGCAACACTCTCTGAGGTGAACTGCTGAAAGTTGGAAGTGTCAACAGCTCATCAACACTAGAGGTCTGCAGGCAAGGATGGGTGCCACCGGAGGAGCTGTCTTGCACGCCGGTACTCTGTCGCATGAGAGAGGGCGGGCATCACTGTCTAGTGGTACACGTGACTAGGCAACCTTGCTGTCTCTGCTTGTCACTGCGACATGCGATTGGATGGAAGCGGGTTTCATATCGCTCATCCCGGAGCTTTTGTAGCTGGGCCGCAATTCTAAGGTTGGGATCGCGCGAATAGGTAACCGAAATGAAGTCTCGAGAACCTTTTCGAATGGGGATGCTGATCAAATCATAATCGGAATATGAGGACCCCGGGTGTTGTCCGTCTCGAACTTCTTGGCTCCTGGCCGAAATAGTCAGAGTGTAGTCCGAAGCTGCGTTCGCAATAATTTCGAGTTTATAGGTTCCACTTAGGGCTCCGCAGACTTCGACTAATCCGCGACATGCATCTTTGCCGTCCGAGTCATCACAATCGATCGAGCCTTGGGCCATGGGCAATTCCTGCCAGCCAAGTTTTGTGAGCGGGTCGAAACCAATGCGGCGTCCGCGTGGATCCGTTAAAACTATGCCTATGGTTGGTGGACCGCTGTTATTGGTATGAAAAGCGATATCGAGTTGGCCAAGTGCAACGCAGTCCCCTGCATCCTTAGGATCTTGTTCATCCTGCACTTCGCGGGTGTCTACGGCCGACACAAATGGGACATCACCCAGATGCACATCGCCAAAGAGTGCCCTTGGAGCGAGTATGAGCAACGAGAATATTGTCACAAGCCTAATATTGGTCACAGAAGCCACGTTCGTAAGTCTTGGGCATCGAATGTTTCGCCGGGGAACATCATTTGCCGCCGATGGTTCGATCCATTAATGCAATCGCGCTTCCACTTTGGTGAAATAAATATGATTCAAGACACTGCGGGGCGACGGCCCTGTCCAGGCAGCCAAGTACCTTGGAGCTCAGTTATTTTTGACGCCAGTCGGGTCCATCCCTAATCTTCGTCGCTGATTCGGAATCGAAAGCCACTGTTGTTACGGGATGTCAACGACCTTCGACACTTTCAACCCCATCAACACAAAGCCCCGGCCCGTCTATCCCGGCGGCCCTGTGTTTCCAGCAAATTACGGGTCCACGGCCTTTAGCTCCGTTTTGGCATATCGGTTGCCTTTGAGTTATTCGTTGGAGGCACAGCGCAATGACTCCACAAATCAGTCTTGCCTGTGTCACCTGCGATTAGGGAAAAGACTCCATGCTGAAGATTTCGATCATTGAAGGCCACAGCGAGCGGAGGTTGATTGTGGAGGGCAAGCTAGTTGGGCCTTGGGTGGCAGAGCTAAGGGGTGCGTACGAAAAGGCGAACACAGACCTTTTCGGACGCAAGCTCGTTATCCATATGAGGCATGTAACGGCAATTAGTCAGGAGGGCGAGAACGTGTTGTTTGAGTTGATTCAGCAGGGAATCAAATTTCGCTGCCGCGAAGTATTCACGAAACACATTTTGAAGCAGGTTGCGCGTCGCGCAAACGGCAATCCTGGGAAGGCGGAGAAATGAGGGAGCAGGCTCTCCACCAAGTTCGCAAAAACGAGCCAAATCCATTGTACTGGAAGACTATTCGCACCACGAATGCGCCCTCCTTCTCGGTTGCTCGGTCTTCGAGATCCGGTAAGGTTGCCTCCATGCTTTTGAAGAGCTGGCCAGCTCAGGCCAAGCGGTTTCTTTCGCACTGTAGCTTTTGACCTAAATGTTGGCGGCAATCATGAAGGAGACATGTTGATGATCTGTGTAATTGGTTCCAATCAACGCCGGTTGGACTTAGGCAGCAAGGCCATCGCTCCTGGGGCGGCCGACCTAAAGGAAGGACAACAGCATGCCAAACACCATTGCATACGTCGAGGCTGACGGACCTCTCGAAATCCCTGGCGGAGAGGAAATAACTCAGGCATTTGGGCACATTTTATCAAGGCGCCTCGCGTCCTTTTACAGGAAGGCCTATCAGATTCTGGGGAACCAAGCGGACGCCGAGGACGCCGTTCAAGACGCTCTTCTTGCTGCCTATGCGCACTTAGATCAGTTCAAGGGGCAATCAGAGATGTCTACCTGGGTGACCGCCATTGTGCATAATTGCGCCCTGCTACAACTACGGAAGCGGCGACGTCACGTCTACGTATCTCTCGACGAGCCAATGGGAGAACTTCAGACGCTCTCGGTATCGGAGCAACTAGCAGATCACAGGCCTAATCCCGAGGATGAGTGTCAACATTCTGAGCTAAGTACACGCTTGGCCCATTTTTATACTGAGCTCTCGCCAACGCTAAGTCGAACATTTCGGCTGTGCGACATTGAAGGTTTATCGATCCGTGAAACTGCGCGGATTTTGAGAATACCTCGGGGTACGGTGAAGGCTCGGTCAGCACGTGCACGAAAAAAAATCAAGCAGTTGATGCAGCGCGCGCTCAGGCCACGATCTCGTAGTCTGTCCAAGAACCAACCGGGAGCAAATGCAAAGCCACAATGCACTAACAAGAACGTCTCATGCTGACAAACCCGGAGCCAGATCGGAATATCGAAGAACTGAATGATGACGAAATCTATGCTTCGATTCGCTACCTTGAGCCCGACCCAAGAAGCGCAAGTAAGCAGAGCGACGATACTGCCGCAACCAAGGACAATGACCGTAATTGTGTGGTGATCTGCGTCTGTTTATACATCGCAGTGTTAGGTTGCCTGGCGGTCTTCTGGCTGTACTTGAGATGAACATCCGCCGTGCTGAACTTGGAACGATGCAAGACCAACTCCGATAGAGTTTCCAAGTACTGAATCGTGGATCCACTTCAATTTTCTTGGTTCAGTTCTGCTCGAAGCCAATGTGTATTGGCGCATCTCAACACATTTGACACTCATTCAACACTCGTGAAGTACGTCGTGCAGCCCCCCCATAGATTTCAATTACTTACTCGAACACCACATTTGGCACGAGCCGTGCCTTGTCTCAGAGTAAGTGGAAGTGAAATTCCAATCGGAGTTCGGAGATATGGCATGCGCACAAGCTGTTTCACATACGTCCCCAGCATTTCGTTCTGTTCCTTTCGTTGAATTGCGGCAGTCTCTCCCCAGCGAGATCGCAATCATCTCGCCATTCGTAGATCAACTCATGTGCTTTATTGCGAGGTTTCGAAACAGTGATGGGAGCGAACTGGACATTGAAACGGCGCTGCGTGAAGCGCTCGCAAATGCCATCGTCCACGGCAACCAGCAGGATTCTCGCAAGTGCGTATACGTCGCCTGCCGCTGCACAACAGACGGAGAGGTCTCGATCACGGTCCAGGACGAAGGACGAGGGTTCGACGCAGACTTAATAGCGGACCCGACCACTCCGGAGAATCGACTGCTTACGCAGGGGCGGGGCATCTACTTGATGAAAACTTTGATGGACGAAGTTCGTTTCGAGCAGCGCGGCGCAGTTGTGTTCATGCGCAAGGCGTCCAACGCGAGGCCAGGGGCAGGAAGGTAAAAAGTATGTTTCGGTGACTCGCAAATCGCGGGTTCGCCTTCGGCATGCTTGGGCATTTTGCTTTCGGTCAGACGCGGGGGCCAGCCACTGGGACGATTCGGGGTGTTGCACATCGGCTGGCCATTTGTTCGAGGCCCTGGTGAAGCCGGCGCGCTGGCAAAGTTCACAGATCCGTGAGAGCTTCTGATCACTACCCGATTTCATTCGAATTGCGGCTTCCCGGTTGACATTGCGAAGCGACCGCTCGGTCTGCGCCGCGGGCAGCGAATGTTCCGGGGCGCGCTATTGCGTGACGCGCATCAGCCTGCATAGCCCCCGATGATGCTTTTCCTCTTGCAAAAGTTCTTTGAGCGAACCTGCCACAACTGAAAAACCACAGCGAATACATTTGGATTCGAGGGAAAATTCCTGATCCTCAACGATTGGATTGCGAGCAAAGTCGTACTGTTCATAAACCATAAACGGCCGTTCCTTTGATCTGGCGTTTGACGGGGGCGAAGCTGATGGCTTTGCACAACGTCGTTTGCCCTCCCATCGAACTTAAGCACCCACATTGCCAGACCCGATGGCGCCGCGGAATTGCCCCGCTTGCTGCAGTTTTCTCAAGCGCTTAAACCGAAGTGCCCACGTGCCGTTGGATGGTCCTCCGAGTTGTCGATGATGGGCGTAGTCTCGACAGTTTCGACATTCGCAGCATTGCCCGTTCGGGTCATGAAAACCCCCTTATTCCATGCTCGAACTGTCGGAATTGGTTTCGACATTCTCGACGCGCGACACTGCTGCCTTCCATCTGGTGCTGAAATTTCACCTCTTTAGAGGCGCCCAGGTTTGGCATGCGCATTGCCTTAATGGCATGGGTAGAAGGTCGCACAGATCGGTACGGCTTTTGCCACCGAGCGGCCATGCAAAGAAGAAATTCAGCGGCCAGCCAGTCGCCTGATTAAGGGTGGAACTATCACATGAGCCGGATATCTATAGGTTTAGTTGGCGCAGTTTTGTTGGTAAGTGCGCTGGGTTGTAGCAACGGTAAGGTGCGAGCCTCCGCTCCGCCTCCGCCACCGGTGGTCGAAGTCGCACCGGTCATTCAAAAGGATGTCCCGGTTCAGGGTGAGTGGGTAGGGACCCTCGAAGGCTACGTCAACGCACAGATCTCGCCGCAAGTCAGCGGTTATCTGATTCGCCAGGATTATCACGAAGGGGCACTTGTAAAAACAGGTCAACTGCTCTTTGAGATCGATCCACGTCCATTCCAAGCCGTGCTCGATCAAGCCAAAGGACAATTGGCACAAGCTGAAGCGCAGATGGCGAACGCCGAAATTAACGTGAACCGCGACATACCTGAAGCCGATGCGCACGCAATTCCGCAGAGTCAGCTCGACACCGACACGCAGGCGCTCCGCGCGGCAAAAGCTGCCGTTGAAGCAGACCAAGCGGCGGTCGAACAAGCCAGCATAAATTTGGGCTACACCAGAGTTCTTTCGCTGGTCGACGGAATCGCCGGCATTACCACCGTGCAGGTGGGCAACCTAGTGGGGCCGTCCACGGTCCTCACGGCGGTTTCGCAGGTAAGTCCGATCAAGGTTTATTTCCCAATCAGTGAACAGGAATATCTGCGCATGGCGGATGGCGGCGGTCCGGGGAGCGTGGACTTTATGACTCACGCTTCACGAGTCCCGTTGCAGTTGACTCTGGCTGACGGGAGTATCTACCCACATCCCGGCAAGATTATTTTCGCCGACCGTCAAGTGAATGTGCAGACCGGAACCATTCAGATCGTAGGCGAGTTCCCCAACTCCAGAAACCTGTTACGGCCCGGCCAGTATGCGCGCGTTCAGGCGCCAACCGGAAACGTTGATGGAGCACTGCTGGTGCCGCAGGCCGCGGTAAATCAGCAGCAAGGAACGTACCAGGTCACTGTGGTCGCCGCCGGCAACCGTGCGCAGCTCCGTACCGTATCGGTCGGCCCGAGAGTCGGGACGCTTTGGGTGATCACATCCGGGTTGAAGCCGGGAGAAAGCGTTGTGGCGGTTGGCGCAGACAAGGCAAAAGAAGGCGACCTGGTAAATCCCACGCCGTACAAAGAAACCGAGGAGCGCTAAGCCATGGCGAATTTTTTCATTCGACGCCCCATTGTCGCGATCGTGATTGCGATTCTTACCGTTATCGTCGGCGCGATTACCATCGCGACCTTGCCGGTGGCGCAGTTCCCAAACATCGCTCCGCCTGAGATCCGGTTGCAGGCCACCTATCCCGGTGCGGACGCGCAGACTCTCGAGCAAGCTGTCGCCACGCCGATCGAGCAGCAAGTAAGCGGAGTGGACAACATGAATTACATGTATTCGCTGAACGCCACCGCGAACCAGCAAACAACATTGCTCGTCGACTTCGATCTCAAGACTGATCCCAACACGGATCTGCTGCTCACGCAGTCGCGTCAACAGTTGGCCAACGGTCAGTTGCCGGCGGAGGTGAACAATTACGGAATCACTCTGAAGAAGTCGACCACTGCACCGCTCATGCTGGTTGCCCTGTATTCGCCGCACGGCACCCATGATTCGAACTATCTGGCTAACTACGCCTACATCAACCTCAACGATCCTATCGCACGGTCATACGGCGTTGGCCAGACCCAGGTCTTCGGCTCGGGGCAGTATGCAATGAGGCTGTGGGTGAAGCCTGATCAACTGGCTAAGCTTGGCATCACCGTCACGGACATCGTTAGCGCGCTTCAGGCCCAGAACACTGTGAATCCGGCTGGCCAGGTCGGTGGCGAGCCGGCTCAGAGTAACCAGCAATTCACCTATGCTGTACTAGCTCAAGGCCGCCTGACCTCGCCGGAACAGTTCGGCAACGTGGTCGTGCGCGAAGCACCGAATGGCGGGACTGTTCGCGTCAGAGACGTGGCCCGAGTCGAGTTGGGGACGCAAGACTACAGCCTCGTCAGTCGTCTGAATGGCAAGCCCAGCGCCGTCGTTGCGGTCTACCAGCTACCAGGAACCAACGCTGTTCAGACGGTCGAAGGTGTCCGGAAACTCCTGGCGCAGATGAAGCAACGCTTCCCCCAGGACATCGATTACACCGTTTCGCTCGACCAGACACTGCCCGTCACGGAGGGCATGAAAGAGATCCTTGAGACCCTTGTGATTGCGATTGTGCTGGTCATTTTTGTGGTCTATCTCTTCTTACAAGACTGGCGCGCCACCCTGATTCCCATGCTGGCGGTACCGGTCTCGCTCGTGGGAACCTTCGTCCTCTTCCCATTGGTCGGCTTCTCGATCAACACGCTTTCGATGTTCGGCTTGGTGCTCGCTATTGGACTCGTGGTCGATGACGCCATCGTGGTCGTTGAAGGCGTGCAGCACCACATCGAGGAAGGCTTGGCTCCCAAGGATGCGGCCCGAAAAGCCATGGAAGAACTTTCCGGCCCGGTCGTTGGTATTGCCCTGGTGTTGGCATCGGTGTTCGTGCCGACAGCCTTCATTCCGGGCATCACCGGCAGGCTCTATCAGCAGTTCGCCCTGACCATCGCGATCTCCGTGATGCTGTCAGCGTTTAACGCCCTCACACTCAGCCCAGCGCTCGCGGGACTACTCCTCAAGCCTCAGAAGCAGACTCGCGGGCCGCTCGGAAAATTCTTTGGCTGGTTCAACGCATACTTTGAGCGCTCCACCAATAGCTTTGTCCGCTGGTCGGGAGACCTGATTCGCAAGGCCGGCGTGGTGATGGTGCTGCTTGTACTCGCGGGCGTGGCAGCGTGGTTTTTTAGCAAGCATCTGCCCACCAGCTTCCTGCCCGACGAAGACCAGGGATACTTCTACGTCGACATGCAGCTTCCCAAATCAGCGTCTATGGAACGCACAAGCGCGGCCGCGAAGCAAGTAGAGGAGGTTCTCGCAAAGACACCGGGGATCCAGTTCACCACCAGCGTAGTCGGCTTCAGCTTGCTGAGTTATGTCCGGACCAGTTACAACGGCTTCTTTTTTGTCAGCCTGAAACCGTGGGAGGACCGCAAAACCCAGAGCGAACAATATCAAGCTATCAAGGCACGTTTAAACCAGGAACTCACTCGTCTGCCGGCAGGAACAGTTTTTGCTTTCTCGCCACCGGCGATCCCTGGCGTCGGAACTTCCGGGGGCGTCACCTTTGTTTTGGAGGACCGCGCAGGCAAAGATGTCAAGTTTCTTACGGATAACCTGAACAAGTTTATGGCGGCCGCTCGGAAGCGTCCTGAGCTCGGCAGGGTCAGCACCACATTTATCCCGAGTGTGCCTCAAGAGTTCATCAATGTGGACCGGGACAAAGTGTTGAAGCAAGGCGTGAATTTGACCGACGTCTACAACACCATTCAGGCCTACATGGGCGGATTGTTCGTCAACTACTACAACGATTTCGGCCGCACCTGGCAGGTCTATGTGGAGGCCGAATCGCCTTATCGTGCGACGACCGACGATCTCGGACAATTCTATGTCCGCAATGGACAAGGGCAGACGGTGCCGCTTTCCGCGCTCGCAAAATTCGAGAACCGTTCCGGTCCTGAGTTCAGCATGCGTTACAACGAATACAGGTCGGCACAGATCAACGCGAGTGCCGCTCCCGGTTACAGCTCGGATCAGGCAACGGCGGCCCTGGAAGATGTTTTCAAGCAAACCATGCCCCGCGAAATGGGCTTCGACTACATCGGAATGTCTTACCAGGAGCAAAAAGCGCGTGAGGGAGTGCCGCCGTCCATCATCTTCGGATTCTCGATTCTGTTCGTGTTTCTGATTCTGGCAGCGCTCTATGAAAGCTGGACCGTGCCTTTCAGCGTGCTGCTCAGCACTCCAGTCGCAGTATTCGGCGCTCTAGCTGCGCTCTGGCTGCGTCGACTCGTGCTTGGCTTCTTCGTGCCTCAGTACATGGTTCAGATCGAGAACGATGTCTACGCCCAGATCGGCCTGGTGATGCTCATCGGCCTGGCCGCGAAAAACTCGATTCTGATCGTCGCATTCGCAAAGGAAGACTATGAAAAACGCGGCATGTCCCTGGTGGATGCCGCACTTTCCGCGGCGAGGCTTCGCTTCCGGCCCCTCATGATGACCGCGCTCGCCTTTATTCTCGGCTGCGTACCGCTCTGGACGGCTTCCGGAGCAGGCTCTGTCGCGCGCCAGATCATGGGCACGGCGGTAATCGGAGGAATGGTCGCGGAGACCTTCATCGGCAGATTCTTTGTTCCCGCGATTTTCTATGTGGTTGAGAAGATCTCAGGCGCTGAGCGAAGGAGAGCATTGGCCCTCACGCCCGCCGAAGCACCCGGTCAGGGGGATTGAATTATGAAAAAGGCTGCACTCTTAGTAGGAATCGTTATGGCGCTGGGTTTGATGACCGGCTGCCTGATGGGGCCGAAATACCAACGGCCTGCGGTGAATGTCCCCCAGGAATACCGTGCACCCGCTCCACAGCAGGCCGCCCAAGCCTCGTCGCTGGGCAACGAGCAATGGTGGCAGGTCTATCAGGATCCGGTGCTCACACAGTTGATCCACACTGCTATTGCGCAAAATTATGATGTGCGCATCGCCGCCGCGCGCGTGCTTGAGGCCCAGGCGCAAGTGGGCATCACCCGCGCCAATCAACTCCCCTCGGCGAGCGTAAATGCGGACGTTTTCAGTGATCAAAACGCGAAGGTCTCAAAGATATTTCCCGCGTACGAGGTCAATGGCGGCGAGCTGAACCTGTCGGTGATCTGGAATCTGGATTTCTGGGGAAAATACCGCCGCCAGACCGAAGCAGCTCGTGCCCAGTTAATCGCGACCGAGTGGGGGCAGCGAGCGGTACTTTCTTCGCTGGTAGCCAATGTGGCGACGGCTTATTTCCAGCTTCGCGCGCTCGACAGCGAGCTTGAAATCTCGCAGCGTACGTTGGGGTCGCGGCGACAATCCCTGAAGTTAACACAGGTGCTTGAGAGCCATGGCTCAGGCTCCGGGCTCGACGTGAGCCAAGCAGAGCAACTCGTGTACACCGCTTCGGAGACGATCCCCGATCTCGAAAGGCAAATCCAGCAACAGGAGAACGTGCTCAGCGTTCTGCTCGGCGAAAATCCCCAATCCGTTCCCCGGGGCCGTGCGCTTACAGAACAGCCCGTTCCGGAGGGCGTTCCCGCAGGACTCCCTTCAGAATTGCTGGAGCGGCGACCGGACATTCGGCAGGCGGAACAGATTATAGTCGCTGCCAACGCGCAAATCGGAGTCGCAAAAGCCGCATTCTTCCCCAGCCTGTCGCTCACAGGGTTGGGAGGACTGGAGAGCAATGCCTTAAACCAATTCATCAGCAAGCCCTCCGAGACCTGGGCTGGAGCCTTCAGCCTGAGTCAGCCCGTTTTCGAAGGAGGCGCACTCCGTTCGGGACTTAGGCTCGCCCGCGCCAACTGGCAAGAAACAGTGCTCTCATACGAGCAAACCGTTCAGAACGCCCTGGAACAGGTTTCCAATTCACTCGTTGCTTCTCAAAAAAATCGTGAATTCCGCGAGCAACAGGAGTTGCTCACGAAGGCAGCGCAGCAGACCGACCAATTTTCCGAGGTGCTTTATAAGAACGGCGGCGCGAGCTATCTCCAGGTGCTGACCAGCGAAACGAATTACTTCTCAGCGGAACTCAACCTGGTGCAAGCCCAGCTGAACGAACGCTTGGCGCTGGTTCAGCTTTACCAGGCGCTGGGAGGCGGGTGGCAACAATAGGGGAAGGGCAAAGATGTTCAGAAGGACTCTGGTTGGCTGCGACGGATCTTCTGAACCTGGACTTGCATGATGAGACGAATAACGTCTCTTTCAATCCTCTTCGCCGCGCTCATCGAGTTCGCGATCGAGCGTGCAAGATTCGACTGGTGGATCGCGACTGCGGCGATAGTGACGCTATCGTGGAATCTCGTGGGACGAGCGGTACGCGCTCTATGCACTCGCGGGGCAACGATTCAATCGGGCCATTCTAGCGTCAGGACATCCACACGCACTCGAGGCTACCTTAATCAACGGTGACCGAATCTCTCGTGCCAGTCATTCAACGAGACTGAGTTTGGGATCTACAAGGCGACGGTTCTTGCCACGCGCATCAACCTCTGGGGACTCGACTGGAAGGGTTTGCAGAGGTTTTAGGAAGTTCAATTTCCTTTTGTGACTATTGTGTCTGCCTGTGATTAAATTCAGCACAGCATGAACGCGCTTGAACTCTCCGCCGAAGACTTTCATCGTTTGGCTGCTAATATCGTCGACCTCTGTGCTGAATATTTGCGCACTCTGAACGAACGCTCTACGTTTCCCCAGACGACTGGTGAAGAAAGCGAGCGCCTCTTCGACCTCGAGCTGCCAGAGCGCGGGATGGGCGATCAGGCGTTTGCCGTGCTTGCTGACGTTATTGAGAAATCGCGCGCTCAGAACGGTCGCTTCTTCGGATACGTTCAAGGATCGGGAGAGCCAATTGCCGCGCTTGGCGATCTCTTTGCGTCAATTCTGAACCAGAACATTACGGCCTGGCGGTCTTCGCCGGCAGGTGTCACCATCGAGCGCACTGTCGTTCGCTGGCTGTCGGAAGCAATCGGCTGCCACGGTTTCGCCGGGACGCTGACTAGCGGAGGGTCCGCCGCTAACCTCATGGCATTAGCCATGGCACGCGAGAAGAAAACTCCTGCCAATGAGCAAGGCCTCTATGACAGGAAGGCGGGCGTGATCTATGCCTCCGAGCAAGTGCACATGGCCGTGCCCAAGGCCGTGGCAATGCTTGGAATCGGGCGGGAAAACCTGCGGTACATACCATGCGACAGCTCCTATCGCATGGTCCCATCGCTATTGGAGCGAACGATCCAACAGGACGAGGCGCAAGGCCGGGAGCCAATTGCAGTCATCGCATCGGCCGGGACAGTTAACACAGGCTCCATCGATCCTCTGCGAGAAATCGCAGCAATTGCCCGCGCCCATGATCTCTGGATGCATATAGATGGCGCCTATGGTGCGCTTGCTGCAATTGCAGTGCCCGAAAAGTTCGATGGTCTGGCTCTAGCGGATTCACTTTCCCTCGATCCGCATAAATGGCTCTACCAGCCTCTCGACTGTGGTTGCCTGCTCTATAGAGATGTCAGCTCGGCGCACAAGACCTTCACCTATACGGGTAACTATGCCAAGCAACTCAGCTCTGATCCAATTGAGGGCTTCGCATTTTTCGAAGAGTCTATCGAGCTTTCCCGGCGCTTCCGCGCTTTGAAGCTCTGGCTTTCACTGCGCTATCACGGTCTGCAAGCTTTCCGTGACGCTATCCAGCAGGACCTCGATCGCGCTCAACGACTGGCGGGGGCGATCGAACGCTCTTCTTCGCTTGAGCTTCTCGGTCCGGTCGAGTTAAGCGCTGTTTGCTTTCGCCATATCCTCAGAGAAGACGCTTCTGAAGAGGTGCGCAATCGCTTCAATCTGGCATTACTCAAACGCATCATCACCCGGGGAAAGATCTATCTTTCGAATGCGGAATTGAAGGGGAGGTTCTGCCTTCGCGCCTGTATCGTGAACCATCGCACAACGGAGATGGATATCGACGCGGTGGTTTCCGAGGTCTTAGAGATTGCCCCGAAGGTTGCTTCAGAGCTGACAATATGACACCGTGCCGGAAGTGGAGAACCGGCACTGCGTAAGAATTATCACCACATTTCTCGTGTGGAGTCCTGCCGGCCGGAATTGACTGGTGGCAGGCCGAGCTTCGCCGCACAGTTCGCGAAGGTTATCTTCCTGTCGTCGGTTTTGCATGTTCTCGAGGGGGAGTATATGTCGTGGTACGATATATATCGGAGCATCGGAATTGAGACGAATAAATATCAGCAGTCAAGACTATGCAGCGCTTGCGGAATTGCGCTATCAGATCCGCCGCTTTGTTCGCTTCAGTGAGGAAGTGTCCCGAAACACAGGCCTAAAACCACAGCAGCATCAGCTAATGCTCACGTTAAAAGGGCTGTCCGAAGGCATCCGCCCGTGCGTTGGCGAAATAGCGGAACGCCTGCAGATAAAACAGCATAGCACCGTCGAACTAATCGACCGGCTCGCGGCAGGGCGGTATGTTCGGCGACATCGTGGAGGGGCGGACAGGCGGGAGGTGTTGCTAACCTTGACCCGCAAAGGCGAGAACGTACTTCAAAAGCTTTCACTGCAGCATCTGGCCGAACTTCGCGTGCAAGGTCCCGCCCTTTTTACTGCCTTAGAACGCGTTATTAAACACGAATAGCATTATGTGGAACTCAATAGACCTAGAGAGAGAGTGCTAAATGCATGGTGGAAAATAACCGCAGCAGCGGAGATTCGCGTCCTGCCACAATTGGAGCAACCGGCGCCCAGATTGGAGATGTGAGGCTTGGCGAGCTAGCGCACTTCCGTATGGTTCTGGTGTCTTTCCTGGCAGCGGGCATCGGCCTGCTTGCAGGCTTGATCGCATTTGTGCTCTACAACCTGATCGGATTGTTCACCAACATCTTCTTCTATCATCGCTTCTCCACCGTGTTCATCAGCGCACGCCATAACCAGCTCGGTCTGTGGGTAATTCTGATCCCGGTCATTGGGGGAATTGTTGTCGGCTTCATGGCGAAATATGGGACTTCCAAGATTAAAGGACATGGCATACCGGAGGCGATGGAGGCGGTGCTGGTTAATCGCAGTCGGATTGAGCCGAGAGTCGCGATCCTGAAGCCCATCTCCGCTGCGATAGCAATCGGCACAGGCGGTCCCTTCGGCGCAGAAGGCCCGATCATTCAGACTGGGGGAGCAGTTGGTTCGCTGGTAGGGCAAGTTTTGCATACGACTGCTTCGGAACGAAAAGTGCTCTTGGCGTGCGGCGCCGCTGCAGGAATGTCTGCGACTTTCAACACGCCGATTGCCGGAGTGATTCTTGCGATCGAGCTGCTCTTGTTTGAGTTCAAGGCGAGGTCATTCATTCCCCTGGTGATTGCGAGCACTCTCGCTACCGCGGTGCATATGCAACTTCTGGGCGCAGGACCGATGTTCAAGGTCACGGCCATGGACTTCGGGATTCCGCACGCTCTGCTCTTCTATTTGCTCCTGGGATTAGTTTGTGGATTAGCGGCAGTTGGATTCAGCAAATTGCTTTATTGGACTGAGGACCAATTCGAAAAGTTAACAGTGGACGAGCTCTGGTGGCCTGCAATAGGCGCTCTGGGTCTTGGGATCATCGGCTATTTCGTACCCAGAGTGCTGGGTGTGGGATATGACACGATCGGCGACATTCTAAATGCGAATCTGGCCTGGAAGATGCTGATCGTGGTCATGGTTGCCAAAGCGGTGGCGTTAGTGATCTCACTCGGTTCGGGCACCTCTGGAGGCTTGTTGGCGCCCATGTTCATGTCGAGTGCGGCACTCGGTGGCGTATACGCCATGGGGATCGATCGAATCTTTCCGGCTGCGAATTTGTCGCCTGGCGCGTTCGCATTGGTCGCAATGGGAGCGGTCTTCGGCGCGGCTTCACGAGCCACCTTTTCATTCATTATCTTTGCCTTCGAAATCACCCGCGATTACAACTCGGTACTGCCACTTATGTTGGTCAGCGTGATTGCTGACGGTATTGCCATGTTGCTGATGCCCAGGGCTTCCATCATGACGGAGAAGCTGGCGCGTCGTGGATTGCACATTCATCAAGAATACGAGGCTGACGTTCTGCGCCAGATGATGGTCTCCGAGACTATGGAGAAAGATGTGCCTAAAGTACCGGCGGACATGAAGGTGGGCGAATTAGCGGACCGCATCGCACGCCGCGACCCGGAAGTATGCCAGCACCAGGGAATGTTGATTTTAGATTCGGAGGGCAAACTTGCTGGTGTTATTACTCGGGGCGATGTGGTACGCGCGCTGGACAAAGATCCATCGGGGGAACTGAGTGTGCTCGACGCCGGAACACGCGACGTCGTTGTTACCTATCCGAACGAATTGTTGCACGATGCTTCGGCCAAGATGCTGCGCAATGCTGTTGGACGCCTGCCGGTTGTGGATCGAGATGATCCTCGGCGAGTGCTCGGCTACCTGGGCAGGCCAGGAATCATGGCAGCACGCTTGAGGGGCTTGGAAGACGAACATGTTCGCGAGCCAGGCTGGATCAGACGCTTCTAGTTTTCAACGGAAACAGGTCCTCAGGAGCGATAGTAGCTATATACGATTGGGGAGGCTTAACAGGCGCAAGAGCCTAGATACCCCTGGACAGATTATGAGCGAAACGGCGGTTACGCTGACGCTCAGCGATGAGGAGAAAGAGCTATTGTTCGAGATCCTTGAGGAGCGTCATGGCGCACTGCTTCGGGAAATCTGGCACACCGATCATCGCGACTTCAAGCTTTCTCTGCAGAAAAAAGAGAGGGTTCTGGACTCCCGGTTGAGCCGGTTTATGGTGCGCGCTTAACCTGCTTGAACAGGTGTTCGCGAGAAGCTATGGAGGCGTTCTTGCCATGCCTCTGCAACTCTGCTCAGCTGGGGTGGTGGATACCGCGTCAGATGTCTGATCGTATCGGGGATGTGTTCAGCACCCAAATGCACACGGGTTCCGAGTGAACGGGCTACCCTTCCACAGTCCTCTATGGTAAGGGTTGCCGACCATTTGGGAATTTCGTCGAATCGCCATCAAAAGCCCAGGAAATAGCGAATAGAACCGAACCCAATGCCCAATAGGATCAAGGGAATCACCTTCAGTTTGAATCTATGGAGTAGGAGGAGCGACAGTATCACCCCGCTCAAAGAGATCACATTGAGTTGCTTGAGGCCTGCAACTCCTGATGGGAAGATCACCGCTTTCCCAAGAAATAGCGTTAGATCGAAGATCGCGCCGACCACGACAGCGGTGATCAGTTCCAGGACGCCTCCGATCCTAGGGTTGTCTTGGGTTGCTTCCACCAGCGGCGCACCCGCAAATACGAAGAAAAAACACGGCAGAAACGTATAGAAGGTCGTTGCCAGCAGACCCAAGGTTCCCATCCACAATGAGCCGTGGAAGTGGTTGTACCCGGCCAAAAACCCGACAAAGGCGACTACTATGATCAGAGGGCCTGGAGTTGTTTCGGCGAGCGCGAAGCCGTCCATCATTTGGAGCCTGGTCAGCCAATGAAATTTCAATACAGCAACTTTAGCTACATACGGAATTACCGTATATGAGCCGCCAATCGTCACGAAGGCGGTCTTGGTGAAGAACAGCGCGAGGCCCCGCCAAAAATGGAAGTCCCCAACAAAGAAATAAAACAGCGGCAACGGCAGGAGCCAGAGAAGCAGGACAACCGCAGCCAACCTCATCGTAGGCCACAACAGAGGGATAGGTTTTGTCGCGGCCGAACTATGGCGGATGTAATAGCTCTGTTCGTCCTCTTCGGTGTTCGCTTTGCCGGGGCGTTGGAGAAGGCCAGGCCGGACGGCTGTCAGGGCGATTCCCAGAGCAATGACACTGAGCATCACTGTGAGCAGCGAGGCCTCAAAGAAGAACATCGCTACAAACGTAGCCACTGCAACGGAAGCTTGAATCGGTCCGCGCACCGCCCTTCTGGCAACTCTCTGCAGGGCGACGATCACCAGAGCGATGACGACGGGTTTTAAGCCATTGAACATAGCGGCAATCCAAGGCAGGCTGCCGAATCTGACATAGACCACACTGAGCGCCAGCAGAATAAACATGGAAGGCAGCACAAAGAGTGTTCCCGCGGCGATGCCACCCCGCTTGCCATGCAGCTTCCAGCCGATATAGATCGCAAGCTGCTGTGCTTCAGGTCCAGGAAGGATCATGCAATGGCTCAGCGCATGGAGGAAGCTTCGGTTGCTGATCCACCGCTTCTTCTCGACCAACTCGTCATGCATAATGGCGATGTGAGCGGCTGTACCACCGAAGCTGATCCATCCCAGCTTGCACCAGAAATGTAGCGCCGTCTTAAAGGAAGGTCGCTGCGGCGCATGGGATCGTTCATCCCGAGGCATGCCAGATCCCGAGAGCGAGACGCCGACAAGAGAATTTTCAGAATTTGTAACCATTATGACATTATAACATCATAATGAATAGAATGAAAACGTTCAAAGTTCGCTCTTGGCGCTTCGCGCGTTCGACAACAATCTAAGAATAATATAGAGAGGCTTTTTGAATATGAACCAACTTACTCAATCTTTGGAACGGGAAGGCAGCAGCAGTTTTGCTCTCTTAAGCAGAGGCACTGCATTCCTGGCAAGACCTTCCGTAACTGTTTGGGCTGCTATTCCGCTACGGCTAATTGTTGGCTATGGCTTCGTGGAGCATGGCTTCGCAAAACTGTCCAGGGGGCCTGAAGTCTTCGCGGGCATCCTGCACGCTATCGGCGTGCCGGCGCCTCACTTCATGGCATGGCTTACCATTTTGACCGAACTCATCGGCGGTCTCGCGGTCTTACTTGGAGCTTTCATCCCCTTGGTTAGTCTGCCGATGGCTGCGGTTCTCTTCGTAGCGATGCTAACTGTCCATCTCCCCTACGGGTTCAGCTCGATCAAGCTGATGAGCGTGATATCCGGACGAGCTCAGTTCGGGCCGCCGGGCTACGAGATTGATCTCCTCTATCTTGCGTGCCTTGCGGCGCTCGTACTCGGTGGTTCTGGGCCGCTGGCGATCGACCGCTATTTCAGGAAGAAATGACAGCCACTTTCATACAGGCGCAAGGGCATCGAAAGATTTTCAGCGAGAAGTCTTTCGGACAAGGCGTGTAACGAATCGGACGAGATCTCCCCGGTAGTAGAGTGTTTCGTAATCGACCGGACGGCTGCCTGTCGAGTAGGAAGTTCGTTCAATGCGAAAAATCGGGCTCCCTGGTTTCACTCTTAGCGCCGTCGCAATTTCGTTCTCGGCGGCCACTGCGTCCAATTTGTACTCCGCCTCGATCAGCGGAACATCGTATTTGCGCTCAAGGAGCGAAAAAATGGGCTCGACCCTCAGATTGTTGGTGATGATCTTCTTGCCGACTTCCAAGGGTAGGTATGTCTCGTCGAAGGAGAGGGGAACGCCGTCTGCCAGCCGCACGCGACGAATTCTGACGACGCGCTCGCCTCTTGTCAGCGCAAGCTGTCGTGCCACGGTCGCGTTGGCAGTGACAATTTCCTTACCGATTACGCGAGCCGTTGGCTTGCGGCCAAGTGCGTGCATATCTTCTACAAATCCGCTCAGTTCTTTAAGGTCGTGCGTGATCTTTGGCGGAGCTACAAATGTGCCCTTGCCGCGACGAATCTCGACAAGACCGCGGCTCACAAGATTTTGAATAGCCCGGCGGACGGTAATGCGACTGACCCCGAATCGCACAATGAGGCTGTCTTCGGTCGGCAGTTGGTCGCCGATTTTCAGGTCTCCATCGGTAATCTCGCCAGCGAGGACTGTTTCGACGCGTGCATAGAGAAGAGAGTCATTCGTCGCTGACATGACGATATTATAACGTCGTATGGGTGCACCTGAACCCATCCTGCGCCGGCTTCTAGCTCAATCTCGGCAGCAAGGCTGAGGTAAACGAACTCTTCAAAGGATGGAAGGCTGCGCACGCCAAGATCGATTGTGTGCCCCGACGAATGATATCTTGGCTGGAAACAACGAAGTCGCGCGGCCCGGAATGAGAAAATTGGGATTGAGCGATCAGATTGATGGCTCTCTTCTGTGTCCGGTTTGCCGACAAGCCGTACCTGGATCCGCGCCATAAAAGACTGCGGCGTTAGCCGGGAAGCGACACTTCTTCGACAAGAACGGTTGTTCCAGACGAGGGATTTTGCTGGAGAAGGTAAGCGTGCTAAGAAATTACAGATCTCGAAAGCAGAAAAGTGTAGCGACGATGAGAACGGAATTGCTGCGATTCAACGGCGCTGTCGAGCGGGATCCAGCCATCGATGCGTGGATGAAAGAGCATGCAGGCGGATTGGGAGCCATTGCGCATCAGTGGTTTGAGGTGATGCGAAAATGCGGGGACGAAGTCCGGGAGCTTTTGCATGACGGCTGTCCGGTTGCATGTTTGGGAGATGCGCCCTTCGGCTACGTCAACGTATTCACTTCGCACGTAAACGTGGGGTTCTTTCACGGCGTAGCGCTCCCGGACCCGGCCCGGTTGTTGCAAGGTGCCGGCAAGTTCATGCGCCATGTCAAGCTGAGACCGGGAACACCCACGAACGCCGCAGCGCTAAGCAGGCTCATCGATGCAGCGTACTCGGATATAAAGGCGCGCGTCGAAAACGGCTAGCTCAGAAACACGCCTTGGGGGGTGGACGCGGATGTGAACCGCCAGATTAGTAAAGAAATCTTGCACGGTGTTTGCTGATCGTTGGCTGATAAGGGGTTAACCTTCCATAATTGCGATAAGGTAAGAGTTGCCGGCCACACGCCCACGTGACGAGCCGATTGTGGCATCGTGATAAGGCGATGTTTCGCCAACTATCGGTCTCTTAGGACTAGTTCCCTTCGGGTGTCGCAGTTACGTATTCCTCGCGCCTCCAGATCGAAAGTCCCGGCGCTCCGAGCACCAAGGCGCCAAGGGTGGCCGGTTGTGGAGTCGGCGAATTGAAGGATGCCGGAGCCGTTTGATCCTGCTCTGGTCCCTTGATCGCGCCTGCGATGATTGCCTTGTCGGGGATGGTTTCGTAGGCGTAGCCGGTAAGCGTGCCAGTGATAACGCTGGCGTTAGCCTTTACGTTTAGGCGCGCCCAGCCGTAGTGAATCTTTCCGCGAATGATAAAGCGCAATCCAAGGTAGCGATTTTTTACGTTGAGCCACGGGCCGAAGCCGCGCGAACTACTGAGGTTGACGGCACCAGCAAGAACTGCGCTTTGAGCATTAAATCTTCCACCGGGCCCAATGTGTTTGCCTTTCTTGATGGCCGAGGCAAGGTTCCAACCACCATTGGTTTGGGAAGCTACGACACTATTGCCCAACCTGGCCTTATTAACCCAGAGGAGGTAATCACACAGGTCCGAACTGCAGTTAGTTGTGTTGCCGATGACGAAGTCGATCTTCCCGTCGTTGTTCAGGTCGAGATTGTAATGACCGCCGTGATCGTGGATGATGTGGTGGACAGGCGTGTAAATGATCTTAGCCTCACTGGATTGGCCCAGAGTCAGCAATCCTACTCCCGCCGCCCTCGCCACCAAGGTGTAAATACTGAGCTGCCGGTGGAGTGAATCGGAAAGATCAGCTGTCTCACGGGGTCGGGGAGTGCGCCTCATAAGTCCTGCTCCAAAACTGCCTGATTATCCATCTCCTGGGATTGACAGTCAACGCTACGACTTCTCAACTGTTATCACGCAATTTCCGCCCGATTGGTCCGCCTCATGGCTCTATAATCCGCGCATGGCATTGCGGCATGGCTTCGAAGAACCTGGAGATGAACAGGACATTCGCCTTGTCGTCGACACCATCCCTACGTTGGCATGGTCCGCTGGTCCAGACGGCTCGGCAGAGTTTTTCAATCAGCGCTGGCTGGACTATACGGGGCTATCCGCAGAGCAAGCTTTGGGCTCGGGATGGGAGGTTGCGATTCATCCAGACGACCTGCCACGAATTCTGGAAACACTCCGGGAAGCTGTGAATTCTGGAAAGCCGTTCGAAGTGGAGGGCCGGTTCCGCCGCTTCGACGGCGAATTTCGTTGGTTTCTCTTTCGTGGTAGTCCTGTGCGCGACCGATCGGGGAAAGTCGCGAAGTGGTACGGAACCAATACCGATCTTGAGGAGCGCAAACGTGCTGAAGATGCTCTGCGGAAAAGCGAGGAGCGGTGGAGATCGGTCTTTGAGAATTCAGCTATCGGCGTTGCGCTAACTGACTTGAACGGCCGCTTTCTAGCCACCAATCATGTCTACCAGACAATCGTGGGTTACACGGAGGAGGAACTGCGCGAAGTTAAGTTTCTGGACTTAACGCATGAGGACTACCGCGAAGCCAACTGGGCGCTCATCGGCGAGTTGGTGGAGGGGAAACGACGACAGTTTCAGATCGAGAAAAAGTATCGCCGCAAGGACGGCAGTTTAATTTGGGTAAGCAACAACGTTTCTCTGGTGCCGGGCACCGAGAGGGTACCGCGATTCATAATGGCGCTGTCCGAGGACATCACCGAGCGCAAGCGCGCCGAGCAAGCTCTTCGGCGAAGCGAGGCGTATCTGGCGGAGGCGCAGAAACTAGCCAAGACGGGCAGCTGGGCCTACAACCCTGTCACGGAGAAGTGTATTTTCTGGTCCGACGAAATGCTACGAATCTTTGGATTAGATCCTCAAAGCAACCTTCCAGATCGGGCAGAGTTCGTTCGACTGATACATCCGGAAGATCGCGACAGATTTAACGAACGGATCGAGAAGTCACGCCGCGAGAAAGCTGATTTTGTGCAAGATTACAGGGTCGTGCTGACTGATGGCACGGTAAAGCACATCCACGGGATCGGACACCCGGTTCTCGATGAAACCGGAAATATTATCGAATACGTTGGCACCGACGTTGATGTGACCGAACGCAAACGCGCCGAAGAGAAGCTGCGACGCAGTGAAGCAGATTTGCTTGAGGCGCAGAGAATAAGCCAAACCGGTAGCTGGAAACTTGATGCTTCATCGGGGACAGTCACAGTCTCACCGCAAATATTTCGAATATTCGGCGTCAGCCCTCACGAGGATACGTCGACGGTTGAATTTTGGCTTAGCAGAAATCATCCCGAGGACCAGAAGCGCATTCAGGAACTCTTTGAAAGGTCCGTGATCCAGAAAACAGACTATGACGCGGACTATCGCATTGTTCTTCCCGATGGAACCATCAAGCACCTCCATGCTGTCGGGCACCCTGTCTTGAACGAGTCAGGCGACCTCGTGGAATTTGTTGGGACCGCTATGGATATCACCGAGCGCAAGCAGAGGGAAGAGGCCCTGAGGCGGAGTGAGGGTTATTTAGCGGAAGCACAGAAATTGACCCACACGGGCAGTTGGGCGGTACGGGTCCCTCAGATGGAAAACGTGCAGGGTGAGGCCGGTCAAGGGCTTGCCGTGATCCCAAGGCTCGGGTGGGACGCTTCCTATTGGTCAAAAGAGATGTACCGGATCTTCGGCATCGATCCTGGTCCAACGCCACCATCTTACATGGAGGTAGTCAGCCGGTTCCACCCGGAGGACGCGCACTATAACACAGCTGTGGTCGAACAGGCCGTTCGGGACAGAACTGACTTTGAGATCGACTATAGGCTTCTTCTGCCAAATGGCGCGGCCAAGTACATTCATGTGGTCGGACACCCGGTAGTGAATGCTTCCGGTGATGTCGTTGAATTAGTCGGTACGTCGATGGATGTCACCGAGCAGCACGAAGCGAGAGTGGCTCTGCAGACTGCGTTTGAACAACTAAAGGCGGAGGAAACAGAGCTTCGGCGGATGACCGACGCCATCGCCAGTTATATTTACGTGTTGCGGCCGGATGGGACAGCCCTTTATGCAAATCAGACAGTGCTCGATTATACCGGTCTCACTTTGGAGGACGTCCAGAGAGAAGACCAGCGCGCACGGGTCTTCCACCCTGAGGATCTGGAAAGGCTACGCGAGGAGCGCCGTCAGGCGCTCGCACGCGGTAAGCCTTTTGAACTTGAGCAACGAGCGCTTGGAAAGGACGGTAACTATCGATGGTTTCTTGTCCGCTACAATCCTCTTCGCGACGACCAGGGGCACATTATTCGCTGGTATGCAACTGGGACCGATATCGAGGATCGCAAGCGCGCCGAGGAGAGGATGCGTGACGAAAACCTTGCCCTCAGGGAGCAAATCGATCAGGCGTTCATGTTTGAGGACATTGTGGGCTCGTCACCGGCCCTGCAAACCGTGCTCTCCAGCATTGTGAGAGTAGCCCCCACCGACTCCACGGTGCTGATTACCGGCGAAACCGGCACCGGAAAAGAATTGATTGCTCGCGCCATACACAAGCACTCGCGACGTTCCGGCCAGGCGTTCATCAGCGTAAACTGTGCGTCGATTCCTTCCTCCTTAATCGCGTCGGAGTTGTTTGGCCACGAGAAAGGCGCCTTCACCGGCGCGGTGCAGCGCCACCAGGGCCGCTTTGAGCTGGCGCATTCCGGTACGATTTTTCTGGACGAGGTGGGCGATCTTCCCGCAGAGACCCAGATTGCGTTGCTGCGAGTACTTCAGGAGCGGCAGTTCGAACGGGTTGGAGGTAACCGAGTTCTTACCACCGACGTTCGCGTCATAGCCGCAACCAACCGTGATTTGACGGCAGCCATTGCCGCGGGAACGTTTCGATCCGACTTGTTTTACCGGCTGAACGTTTTCCCGATTGAGGTGCCTCCTCTGCGCAAGCGGAAGGAGGATATTCCTATGTTGGTTGAGTACTTCGTTAAACGATACGCGGAGAAAGCCGGGAAGCAAATTTGCAAAATCGACAGGGCTACGCTGGAACTGTGCCAGGTATATTCCTGGCCGGGAAATATCCGCGAGTTGCAAAACATTGTTGAAAGATCGGTGATCTTGTGCAGCGGCGACACTTTTTGGATCGAAAGGGCCTGGCTGGCACGCGCTCACCCACCCCGGCAGAAACTAGCCGGTCCTTTGCCTGATACGCTCCAAAACCAGGAGAAAGAAATGATTGAAGCTGCCTTAGCTGAGTGCAAGGGAAGAGTCGCTGGCCCACAAGGTGCGGCCGCGAAACTCGGAATTCCCCGATCCACGCTGGACTCGAAAATCAAGCAGCTGAAGATCAAGAAACACAAGTTTATTTCCGAGTCGTAGTAAATTCCTTCTTTTCAATTCCCGAAAATTCGGCACTTGGCGAAGTCTCGTCATTCGACCGTTGCCTCTACCCGCCTGCTTTCAATACGTTGCATACGGCCTCTATATTGCCCTTCCGTTTACGTCAGCGGCCGCGATGGCGGCAAATGCAGCGCATCGGGACGACCGCGACTTGTGCCAGACAAAACATAACCGATGACGTTGAGGATCGAGAGATCAGCGCGGCGGAGATTCACGGTCTTTTCCCTAAGTGGGCGTATGGAGGCGGAGCATGTCGCGGAGTTGAAGCAGCTTTTCGATCGGGACTTCCGAAAGATCATTCTGGATTTGCGAGACCTGAGGCTGGCGGATCGTGACGCAGTGAAGTTTCTAATGGGTTGCGAGCGGGATGGCATGAAGTTTGAGAACTGTCCGGCGTACGTCCGCGAGTGGATGGACAGAGAAAAACATTGAGAAAAGGACGAACCGGCACTGCAGTAGGGCTCCGGTTTGAGAAAGGAAGTCAATCGTGGTGGTGAATACATTTTTGTCGTCGCACGACGATACCTCGGAGGTTCGCGATCTTCGAGAGTGGAGCGAGCAGCAGTTGATAGCAGCCGCCAAGACCGGAAGAACGGACCCGTTCGGAGAACTTTGCCAACGCCATGGCAAAAAGGTCTTCCGTGTCGTCCATCGGATGATGCGAAATCGTGAAGACGCGGAAGACGCAGTGCAAGATTGTCTTCTGAATGCCTTCGTGCACGTCAAGGATTTTGGTGAAAGAGCGCGGTTTGCTACCTGGCTAACACGCATTGCGGTGAACGCGGCGCTGGCGAAGCTTCGTAGAAACCATTGGAAACGAGAAATTGCCGTGGATGAAACAAACCCGGCATGCGAGCCCGGACAGCAGAGTGAGATTCAGGATAACGCTCCCGATCCAGAAGAGAGTTGCTCCCTTCGTGAACGCAAACGGATCGTGAAGTCAGCCATTTCGGGTCTGCGGCCGCGAGCTCGCAACGTTGTGGAGCTCATCCACTTACAAGAACACTCAATCAGAGAAACCGCACAAATTCTGGGGATTTCGACCGCAGCAGCAAAAGCGCGGATGTTTCACGCGAGAGTTGCCTTGCGTCAAATGCCAGGGCTGAAGAGCGTCGGCAGGTCCGTTCGGGCTAACGCCAAGTAGCAACGAGGAATTTTATGACAACAGCAACCAAGTCCGTAACTTCTCCTAACGCGCAGCTCGAGACGGAGCCCAACGCAAACGCGATTCGCTTACTTGATGAAAAGCTCGCTTCCGTGCCAGTTTCTGGCATCCCGGAAGAGTTTCGTAAGCTATCGCGTTATTTGCAGGTGACCGTGCTTGTTCCAAAATCGGCTGTTTATGATACGACCCAGAAAACGCCGGGACCCAATAAGTCCGTCACTGACCTCATCGATACCAGCGATGTCTGCTTACCGCTGGATGCAGCGAAGGCCCAGTTGAGAAATCCCAACGCCACAGACACGTTTGAGTTTGGGGGAGTGAAAGGATGTTTTTCAACGATGGAAATTCATCGCAATGGTTGGCCCGTCATTCTCACATGTAAGGAATTCAAAACTCTCGTGTATCTGATCAAAAACCCGCGGAGAGTGATCTCACGGGACGAGCTACTCAATGAGGTGTGGGGATACGAGAGCTATCCTTGTACAAGGACTGTCGATAACCACATTTTGAGGTTACGCAAAAAACTCGAATCCGAACCCGCCCATCCCAAGCACTTTCATACGGTCCATCGCGCTGGTTACAAGTTCCTGCCCTAAATCCTAGGTAGAAATATCCAGCAATCGTGAGGTTCTATGCCTTTGTTTACCGTAACGATGAAGTCCAACAGGTCAATCAACGAGAAAGACCACCTTTCGGGAGCCATCCACGCTGCAAGCATTGCTGCTGGATATCCAGCGGACGATGTTTTCCAACGTTTCCTTTCGTTAGAACCACGTGACCTCAGGGTTGATCTGTACTATCCTGCATTGCCCAAGCCGCGCACCGACCAGATGTTGATGATTGAGGTGCTGGTATCTTCAGGGACTGACACCAATAGAAAAAAAGGCCTGGTTGCCGCCCTGGTCGAAAAGCTTAGCGAAGCAGGCATCGATCCAAACGACATAATGGTGTTCTTTTTGGAGACTGATCGTGCGAGCGGATCATTCGGCGGCGGCCGGTTCGCACCGCCTGTTGCCTTCGCATGATCAATGCCCATGGCATCCTTGCGGCATAGCTTCGAAGAGCTTGGAGATGTACAGGGCATTCGCCTTGTCGTCGACACCATTCCTACGTTGGCATGGTCCGCTGGTCCCGACGGCTCGGCAGAGTTTTTCAATCAGCGCTGGCTGGACTATACCGGTCTATGTGCAAAGCAAGCTTTGGACTGGGGATGGCAGGCCGCGATTCATCCGGACGACCTGCCACGAATTCTGGAAACATACCGGGAAGCTTTGAATTCTGGAAAGCCATTCGAAGTGGAGGGCCGCTTCCGCCGCTTCGATGGCGAATTTCGCTGGTTTCTCTTTCGCGGAAGTCCTCTGCGAGACCGATCAGGGAAAGTCGCGAAGTGGTACGGAACCAATACCGATCTTGAGGAACGCAAACGCGCTGAAGATGCCCTCCGCGCGAGCGAAGCATTCTTGCTCGAGGCCCAACGGCTAACCCGCACCTGCAGTTGGAGACACCAGGTCTTATCAGATAAGGTGACAGTCTCCCCGGAAGGGCTTCTAATGTATGGCATTGAACCCGAAGATGACGCATCGTCAGCGGATTTCTATTTCAAGAGGATGCATCCCGAAGATCGGCTCAAGGTCGAACAAGCTTACGCGGCGGCTTTGCTTAGAAAAACTGATTTTGAGGCAAATTTTCGGATTGTTCTTCCAGACGGAACGATCAAGAACACACGCAGTATCGGCCATCCCATCCTGGACGAACGCGGCGACGTCGTGGAATTTGTCGGGGCCTCAATCGACGTCACCGAACACCACCGCGCGCGCGCCGAGCTGGAAAAGGCGTTTGAAGAGATTAAGCGTCTGAGAGACCAACTGCACGACGAAAACGTAGTGCTCCGGGAGCAGATCGACCAGGCGTTCATGTTCGAAGATATCGTCGGCACTTCGTCGGGGTTGCAGGGAGTGCTGTCTCGGGCTGCGAAAGTTGCTCCCACCGATTCGAGTGTTCTTGTTAGTGGAGAGACTGGAACTGGTAAGGAACTGGTCGCCCGCGCCATCCATAAGCGATCTCGTCGGTCGCAACGCGCCTTCGTGAGCGTGAACTGTGCAGCTCTTGCCCCATCGCTGATTTCTTCCGAACTCTTTGGCCATGAAAAGGGCGCGTTCACCGGGGCGATGCAGCGCCGCCTCGGTCGATTTGAACTGGCAAACGGAGGAACCATTTTCCTCGACGAAATCGGCGAGCTGCCGCTGGACACCCAGGTTGCACTCTTGAGGGTGTTGCAAGAACGTGAATTCGAACGCGTCGGCGGCACGCAACCCGTTAAAATCGATGTCCGCGTAATCGCGGCGACGAATCGCGATCTGGAAGCCGCCGTTGCAGACGGAACATTTCGCGCGGACCTCTACTACAGGCTGAACGTATTCCCGGTCCAGGTTCCCCCGCTGCGCGAACGGCAAGACGACGTTCTGATGCTGCTGGAATACTTTGTCCATCGGTTTGCCGAAAAGATGGGCAAGCACTTTAAGAAGATCGACAAGCGAACGGTCGAACTATTTCGGTCCTATCCTTGGCCGGGCAATATTCGCGAACTGCAAAATGTTGTTGAGAGGTCGGTCATTGTGAGTTCTGATGGCGTGTTTTCCGTGGATGCAGCCTGGTTGTCCAAGGACTCCCGCCGAGTCAGCTTTTCCCAAAAACCTGAGTCCGCAGACGCCAATGAGGACGCCCGTCGTGAACGGCAGATGATTGAGGACGCACTGGCGGGAAGTCGAGGGCGAGTGTCTGGCCCGAAAGGGGCCGCAGCGAGGCTCCGAGTATCACCTTCGACCTTAGAGTACCGCATTAAGAACTTAAGGATTCGTAAAAGCCACTTCAAACTCAGCTAGCCTCTTCCGAGGATGGTGAAATCGCAATTTTCGCCAATTTCACCAAATCCACAAGCAGCTTCCCGCCCTTCCTCTTCTGTCTTTTCAATCTCTTGCGGATGGCCCGCCTCTTGCACCTTGAGTTAGGAAGGAAGGTATGAAGGATCAAAAGAAAATTCGTCTGGGATTGATCGGTGTTGGTAATTGGGCCTTGTTCGGACATGTCCGGGTGCTGAGGCTCCTACCGGAGTACGAGATCGTAGCTATCTACAGCCAACGCAAGGAAGCGGCGAAGGCGGCCGCTACGGAGTATGGCATTCCTCACGTAGCCGAGAGTCTGGACGCGTTGGTGAGGGACCCATTGGTCGACCAGGTCCTGGTGCTAACCACCTCTCAGCAACATGAGGAGGGTATCCGCGCAGCCATCACTGCGGGCAAGGACGTTTACTGCGAGTGGCCGCTTACGCCGACTGCGGCCAAATCTGCCGAGCTGGCGACGCTCGCAGATGCTGCCGGAGTGCAAACCCAGATTGGCCTGCAGCGACCGCTTGCACCGGCATTTCGGTATGTTCATGACCTTGTCGCGCA